>Ga0308157_10000040_pt1 | contig 568998 bp, 449 predicted proteins | sample PhyBR1_FD_201035 | JGI IMG/M metagenome (GOLD analysis project Ga0308157, IMG submission 201035) | Phyllosphere microbial communities from UC Gill Tract Community Farm, Albany, California, United States - DLSLB.R1 | ecosystem: Host-associated > Plants > Phyllosphere > Unclassified | place... | reverse complement strand
CTCGCACTACAGCCTCATCTTTGACGTCTTCGCTGTATTGCCTTTGTAATAGTAAATTTTGAATGTGTTCATTCATTTTTGAAATAAATTTATTCCAAAAACTGTAAACCTATAATAGTAGAAGACAATAGCAACTCTTTTTCGCTTTTCTTTAATAATCCCCAGTTAATTTTTATTGTTTACTTAGTTTAATCCTTAATATGCTGTTAATTTTATTTTTGGATTTTTTGGCTATATTTGGTCAGCGATCAATGAAAAGTGCTTAAGGTAACATGTGCCAAGAATTAGATAGTGATTTTTTTATTTTATTAAAGCTAAATAAAGAAAAAGCTTTTCAGCTTGTTTTTGATATCTATTGGCATCCTGTTTATCAACTTGCGTTTAAAAAGGTTCAATGCGAAGAGCTGGCCAAAGATTTGGTTCAGGACGTATTTGCTTGCCTTTGGGAAAAAATTGATGTTCTGGATAGCGAAAAAAGTGTGCTGGCCTATTGCTATGCCATTTTGCGAAATAAAACCCTTAAACTTTACGAGAAGAACAAAGTACAGCTTCGCTATGCAATAAGCGTAGCAGGAAATGAAGCCCCGGCCGATCGGCATTCTCAAAACGCGCTATTAGAAAAAGAGCTGACCGCTATCATAAACGCGGAGATTGAACGCATGCCGCCTCGAATGCGAGAGATTTATATCCTTAAAAAGGAAGACGATCTTTCGATCAAAGAAATAGCAGAAGATTTATCTATATCCGAGCAAACAATCAAAAATCAATTGCAAATGGCCTATCAGCGATTAAGAGATCGCTTAAAAAATTACGATTCTTCTTTGGCCATACTAGCGGTTATTACTGCTAGGTTTCTATAAATCAAATATTATTTAATTGGGGCTATTAGGTTTAACTGACCTGGGTTTATCTTGTCCTAAAAAAAAATAAAAACCATATGGTACTTTTAATAGGCTAAACGGATATACTCTTAAATACAAATCATTTTGGATAAAAAACTACTTCAAAAATATAATGATAAAACTGCGAGCCCCGAAGAGAAGCGGGCAGTAGAAGCTTGGTACGAAACTGTAAACGGACAGGAGGCCAAACATACTACTGAAGAAATCGCATCGCTCAAAAATGTAATTTTTGCTCAGGTAAAATCGAGGATCGAAAATAAAAAGGAAGTACCTGTTGTTAAACACAGGTTCGGCGTTAGCGTTGCTTTCTTAAGCAAGGTCGCTGTTTTGCTTGTAGTTTTTTCTGTAGGGGCTTTCTTTTACATGAATCAAAACCAATCTATTTCGATTGTTAAAACTAAAAAGTTAGAGATTAAACCGGGTGGCGATAATGCTGTGCTCACACTTGCCAATGGCTCTAAAATAATTCTTAACGAGGCTGCCAATGGTCAAATCGGTTACCAATCGGGGGCTAGCATCACCAAAACTAAAAGTGGCGAGCTTGTCTATTCCTTTGCCGAAAATGCAAATGCGCAAAATACAGCAATCAATATGATAAGTACGCCCAGAGGAGGTCAATATCATTTAATCTTAACAGATGGTACCGATGTATGGTTAAATTCCAACTCTTCCATCAGGTTTCCTGCCACCTTTACTGGCAACCAACGTAAGGTTGAAATAACTGGCGAAGTTTATTTTGAGGTGTTTAAAAATAAAGCAAAGCCATTTATTGTAAATACCAGTCAATCGCAAATAACCGTATTGGGAACTCATTTTAACGTGAATTCTTATGACGACGAGGCTTTTGAAAAGACAACTTTGCTGGAAGGGTCGATCGAACTCAAAAAAGGGGAGGCAAAGGCAATTTTAACTCCTGGACTTCAAGCAAGTTTAACCAAATCGTCAACAGCTATCGCCTTAAACGAAGTTGAAGATTTAGAGGCGGTAATTGCTTGGAAAAATGGATATTTTCAATTTGATAGGGCTGACCTGCAATCGGTAATGCGTCAAATATCCCGCTGGTATAATGTAAAAGTGAGCTATGAAGGCACCATTTTAAATAAGGAATATTCCGGTAAAATTCCGAGAAAAACAACTGAAGAAAAATTAATCGAGATGCTCCGTTTCTCGGGAATCAACTGTACTATAGAAAATAACCAAATAAACGTAAAACCATAACAAACTAAACCCCATAAACCTATGATGAAATAATACCAAACAAGTCTATTCGATAATCTTCAAAATAAAAAACGAGAAGTGTTCGTACCACTTCCCGTCTTAACATTTTGGGATTAATTGTCCTGCCAGGAGATATCCTCTGCAGGAACATCAAGTTGTCCAACTATAATGTTTTAAACCCAAATTCAAATTTATGAATTTTAGTTCATCTTTTTGTACTGTGTTTCGACTACAGTATAAACCAAAACAAATCATATTGGTAATGAAGCTAACAACAATACTCTTACTTACTGCCCTTTGCCAGGTGAGCGCAAGTGTTTATAGCCAAAATCTTACCTTAAAGCAGAAAAATTCCCCTATTAGTGTAATTTTTAAGTCAATCGAGAAACAGAGCGATTACGTTTTTCTTTATGATAACCTGGAGCTGGAAAAAGCCCAGAAAATAAGCATCGATGTAAAAAATGCCACCATTGACGAAGTTTTAAATCTCTGTTTTAAAGATCAGCCATTAAGCTATAAAGTATTCGAAAAAACTATTGTGCTACGTAAAAAGGGCGAGCTAACCTATCAAAGTGTTTTCGAAAATATAAAAGGAAAGGTAACCGACGAAACTGGTCGGCCTATTGCTGGGGCAAGTGTAGTTATAAAAGGGACCAAAGCTGGTACTATAACAGACGATAATGGTGCATACACCATTAATGCCTTGAAAGGCTCTGTTTTGGTTATTTCTTTTATGGGTTATGCCAGTAAAGAAATAACCGTAGGCGAAGAAAAGCTCTATAATGTGAGTTTGGAGCCTGCAATAAGTGGTTTAACAGAAGTAGTGGTAACCGCCCTAGGTATTAAACGCTCTGAAAAGTCTTTGGGCTATTCTGTGCAAAAATTAGACGGAAAAGACCTACAAACAGTTAAAGGCGTAGATTTAGGAACATCGCTTTCTGGTAGAGTTGCCGGTCTAGAAGTTAGGAATTCGACAGAATTTAATTCAACACCAACATTGGTATTGAGAGGTGAAACTGCTAGGTTAATTGTAGACGGTGTTGATTATGACAATTTAAGCTTGCGTGATATTCCGACCGATGACATAGAAAGCATCAACATTTTAAAAGGACCGGCTGCTTCGGCATTATACGGCTCGAGGGCTGCTAACGGTGTTTATGTAATTACCACTAAAAAAGGTGCAGGCAAAAGTGGTGTATCGGCCGATTTTAACAGCAACACCATGTTTCAATTAGGCTATTTGTCTATTCCGGAGGTGCAATCTAGTTATGGCCGCGGTTTAAATGGAGCTATTGGCAATGATTATGTTTGGGGCCCAAAGTTAGACGCGGGTAATACGGCAACTGATTGGAACCCAAAAACCAAGCAGATGGAGCCTAATCGCCCCTTGTTATCGCTTGGAAAAGACAACCTCAAGAATTTCACGAGTACCGGAATTATTTCGAGCAATAACATTTCCATAGCTCAAAGTGGCGAAAATGGAAGCTTTAGGCTTGGCGTAAACCAGGTCTATAACAAAGGCCAATTTCCTAATCAAGAACTGAACATGTTCAACGTTACCGGTGGAGGTGAAGTGATCGTTTCGCCTAAGTTCAAGATTGAAGGAAGGTTCGGATTGAGCCGTCAATCTACTCCACAGGTATGGGGCTCAGGCTATAATAATCAAGGTTATCTATACCAATTGATTATGTGGACTGGTACAGAATATGACATTAGAGATTACAAAGATTACTGGGTAATTCCCAACAAAACCCAAAATTGGATGTATACCAACTGGTATGACAATCCCTACCTAATTGCCTACGAAAAAATAAACAGCAGTGTAGAAAATACCATGAATGCTACTTTTTCGGCCAATTACAAATTCAGCAAAGATTTGAATTTATTGGTACGCATGGGCTATGATAACTACAATAACAAATCAACGATGCACAACCCCACTTCTAATATCTATTCGAACCGAGGTGGCTGGGATGCCAAGGGGATGTACAGTATTGGTACAAGTACCGGCTTTAGCATTACAAATGATGTTATCTTGAACTATAACAAGAGGATACAAGACTTTTCTATTGAGGCATTAGCTGGTGCAAACTTGTTTTATAAAGAAGACGAGGGTTTTTCTGGAAGCACCAAAAATGGATTGATCTCTCCAACCTTCTTCTCTTTAAGAGGCTCGGTTGAACCGGTGACGGTTAACCAATCATTTTCGCCACGAAAAAACAATAGTGTATACGCAAGGACTGCATTTGGTTGGAAAGATGCAATTTTTGTAGATTTTACCGGTAGGAATGACTGGATGTCTACCCAACCCGCTGCTAACAGGTCTTATTTTTATCCAAGTGCTGGTTCAAGTATCATTCTTTCCGAGCTGATTAAAATGCCGAAGGTTATTGATATGTTTAAAGTAAGGGGAACCTTGACCCTAGTGAAAAGGCCAGCAGGTATTTTTGAAATCAATAAAACCTATAGCACCTCTACCAATGTTTGGAATGGCCTAAATTCGGCCTCTTATCCATCTACCATATTAGATTTCGAAACCTTGTTGCCAAGTTCAGAACGTACTTGGGAGCTTGGAGCTTCGGCGTATTTGTTTAGTAAGAGACTGCACCTAGATGTAAACTACTTCAATAAATATTATTTTAATACGCAAACAAGTGCCAGCATACCGCAAAGCTCCGGCTTTTCATCAACATTAGTTAATACGGCCGAAACAAGGGTACGTAAAGGCTTCGAGGTTACGATTGATGGTAGTATCATCAAAAGCACTAAGTTCGAATGGAACTCGATGATCAACTGGTCTAACCAACATCAATATTACGAAAACTTAGACCCCTTGTATTCTCCAGATAGCAGATGGGTGTATAAAGGTGCGAGAACAGATGCTTATACCGCCGCTTATTGGGTAACCGACGCCAACGGGCAATTGGTGCATACCGCTAGTGGTATGCCACTTTTAAGTACATCAGGTAACTCAAGAGATGTAAAAAAATACGGCTATGGTGATCCAACATTTACGGTAGGTTTTATCAACAACTTTAGTTATGGCAACTGGAATTTAGGTTTGAATATTGACGGCCGTGTTGGTGGATACATGTATAACTATTTATATGATTACATGTTCGAAACTGGAACGGCACCAGAAACCGATAACGCCTACAGATATGATCAAGTAGTTAACAAACTCAATAATTATGTTGGACAGGGTGTAAAACTGGTTTCGGGCACAGCCACTTATGATAAATATGGCAGTATATTAACTGATACAAGAGTTTATGCACCGAATGATGTAAAAGTAGGCTACCAAACCTATGCCCGTAGCTATAGAGGTGGCGATAGGGGAATTCAGAGCAAAACGTTCATCAAATTGCGTGAGTTATCGCTAGGTTACAGCATCCCTCAAAAGGCCCTAAGCAAAATAGGACTAAAACGAGGTTCGATCGCGGTAACAGGACAAAATTTGTTAATGTGGACCGATTTCAAATATTCAGACCCAGACGTGAATTCTGAAGATTTGAACTCGCCTTCGCAGCGTATTGTCGGCTTTAACATCAAATTGGGTTTATAAAAATTAAGAATTTATTTTATGAAAATATCTATATCTAAATATAGCTTGATATTGCCTGTTTTGGTCATATTGAGCATCGGGTGCAAAAAATTCGATAGCATTAACGAGAATCCGCACGCCGCTACCGAAGTAAGCTCGGGCATGTTGGCTACTGGCCTGATCTTAAACATCACTCGTTCCGATATCAACACCACCAAGTCCTTTATGCAAAGCTTTTTGCTGAGCAAGTATCTAACCTGGGGAGAGAATATTGAAGGTTTTCAGTACAATAGGCTAGGGGCTACGGATTTTGCCAGGATTAACCAGTTAAGAAACATCAAACCTATGATTGATGCGGCGCCGAACGAAAACTTGAAAAAATCGTACGAGGCTCTAGGTCACTTTATCAGGGCATGGCAGTTTTTCCAAACCACTATTCAGGTAGGTGATATCCCTTATACAGATGCCGTTAAAGGAGAAGAAGCAGGCATTATTCAGCCTAAGTACGATTCTCAGAAAACTGTATTTTTAGGAATATTAAATGAGCTTGATCAGGCCAATACGCTTTTTGCTGCAGGAACGAATTTCGATGGCGATCCAATTTATGGCGGAAAGGTAGATAGTTGGAGGAGATTGACCAATAGTTTCGAATTGCATGTGTTGATCAATCTATACAAAAAAACAGGTGATGCCGATTTAAAAGTGATAGAACGCTTTAAAGAGGTAATGACAAGACCGCTAATGCGTGATTATAAAGACAATTTTGCGCTGGTTTATTCGGCAACGGCTACGCAAAACTATCCTTGGAGCAATGTGCCCGCAGGTAGCAATGCCTTTGCTAGCTCTAATTATACCATGTTGAGCTCGTACCTCGTTAATCCTTTAATCCAGTTGCAGGACAGAAGGTTATTCTACTATGCAAAACCTTCGCCGGTAAAGGTAAGTGGCGGCATGGCCGAAAGTAATTACAATGCCTATGTTGGTGCAGATCCAGCTACCAATTTCCAAACTTTGTTAACCATGAAAAATGGCAAGGATTATTCGGACCTTAACAACCGTTACTCCCAATTGGTAAATGCAGAACCAGTGAGCGTTTTTAGTTATTGGGATTTGCAGTTTGCTTTGGCCGAAGCTACTGTACGCGGCTGGATTACAGGAACTCCCGCACAGACCTATTATGCAGCAGGTATTACCAATTCGATGAATTTTATTGCTTCTTATACGCCTGATGTTGCAGATTATCATCACAATATGAAGATAGACGCAACTTATATTACAGGCTATGCCGGATCGCCTGCTGTAGCTTTGGCCGGAACAACCGAACAGCAGATAGAAAAAATCATATTGCAAAAATACTTGGCCAACTTTTTACAGGGTAGCAAATATGTAAGCTGGTACGAAAATAGAAGAACAGGTTATCCGAACTTTACGCTAAATGCAAGTACTAACTTGAACATACCATCAAGTGCATTGCCTTTACGGTGGACTTATCCATCAAATGAAATCAGCTATAACGCAGCGAATACCAATGCGGCTATTTCAGGTCAGTATAATGGCACCGATGATACCAACCAAATCATGTGGCTTTTAAAGTAATTTTTCAAGTCAATTAACACTTAAAAAAGTCCTTTCGGTAAAAGCGAAAGGACTTTTTTGGGCTTAAAACTTGCTATCTGTAGGAGACAATAATTAGCCTGTACTTTAATATACATTATCAGTATATTCAGTATGTTTGATCAGTAAAGTATTCACAAGGGATATATTTGATTCGATTACCGTGTCAACTAATTATATGAACAGCAAATTTTCCGAGAACAACCAAATTAAAGTGGTTTCATCGTTTGATGAACTTACAAATACAGGATTTGTGGAAGCACAGAATGCCATTTGCTGGCGTAGAACCCTTACTGGAGATTTCAAGGAAATTGTTGCCAAGCTTCAGTTAAAAGAAAATGTGACGGATATTTCCGCTCAAGAACTTTTAGCCTTGCCATTATCAGAGGAAGGCATAATGGCCAGAGATATTATCTTAAATGACCTAAAATTATTGGCAGATTTTGGCGCATCGCCCTCTCTCAATTTACTTAAAGGCTATGAACGGGATGAAGAATTAGATTTCATTTCAACAGATGTATATTCTTATCACGTAGATCGTTCACCTATTGCTGCCGACACCTTCTTATGTACCTATTATGGCGCTGCAAGTGATATCATACCTAATGATCAGGTTGAGCAAAAGATTTTAATTCCAGAAATTAGGCAAAAATTGCAGGATCTATACAATGGCCCTGAAGCAGGATTTGATGACTTTTTGAAAGAATATTTCTTCGATCTTCATTACCATCCTAAACCAAATGCTAGCCCTTTAAATTTAGGAGTAGGCCACCTTTGGAAATTAGCAGTAGATCATCCCGAACAAGAGGCTTTACCCTGTGTTCATCGAGCACCTAAAGAAAACGACGGTGAATACCGACTGCTTTTGATTTGTTGATCATCATTTAAATCGAATTTATTTTAATAAATAATATATTTGAATATGAAAGCATTTTTAGGAACGGGCCTATTAGGGGCTAACTTTGTGAAGGCAATGCTTCGCAGAGGAGATCAGGTACAGGTTTGGAACAGAACAGCCTCAAAGGCAAAAGCACTTGAAGCTGAGGGTGCAAAAGCATTCGAAAATATTGTTGATGCAGTGAAAGGGGTGGATTTTATCCATCTGACCTTAAAGGACGATGCCACGGTAAATGAGGTATTGGAAGCCGCAAGTATTGGTTTTGCTCCAAATGTAATTATTATAGATCATACAACAACGTCGAAACAGGGTGCGATAGAGAGAACAGCCGCGTGGAAGGCAAGAGGTTTTACTTATCTGCATGCACCAGTGTTTATGGGGCCACCTAATGCACTGGAAGGTAGCGGTAGTATGCTAGTGTCGGGCAACCAGCAGGCAATAGCTAAGGTTGAACCAGAGCTCTCAAAAATGACTGGCAAGCTTATTAATTTTGGCCCAGAAGAGGGAAAAGCAGCAGGTATTAAATTAATTGGAAATTCTTTCCTGATCTCCATGACTGCAGGGCTTTCTGATGCGCTTGGACTTGCAAAAGCATTGGATATTGATTCTTCATCCATTGCTGCATTGTTCGCTTCATGGAACCCCGGGGCAGGTGCACCAGCAAGATTAGATAAACTGAGGGCTGGAGATTTCAGTAAGCCCTCGTGGGAACTGGATATGGCAAGGAAAGATGCTGGTTTGATGATGAGTGCCGCAGCTGAAAAAGGGGTGGAGCTCACGGTTATTCCTTCCGTTGCCGCTCAAATGGACAAATGGATAGAAAAGGGACATGGTTCTGATGATTGGAGTATAATCTCTAAAGACAATCGTTAACCTGTGCGAAAATGAAAAAAGCACTTTTGTTATTGGCGACCATAGTTGTTGGAATAACAACAAATGCCCAGCATCTAGGTAAATCGTACCGCCTAAAAAAGGTAATTCCAGTATTGGGACGCCAGGGGATTGCAATCGATAAAGAGTATTATTACGTGTCTGATACCAAGGCGATCTACAAATATGATAAGGGAGGCAAGTTGGTGATGAAGAATCTCCAGCCATTCCAAAATCCGGAAATAGCTAACCATTTTGGTGACATTGATGTTTATAAGGGTGAAATTTATTGCGGTGTTGAAAAGTTTGAATACGGACGTGGACAAAATATTGCGGTCTCAGTTTATGATGCAAAAACTTTAACCTGGAAACGTGATATCAATTGGGAACCTGGTTCTGGACAGGTTGAAGTATCGGGGATTGCAATAGACCGCGACAAAAAAATGATCTGGATGTCTGACTGGGTAGACAGCCGCTATGTTTATGGCTATAGCCTCGAAACTGGTAAATATTTTACCAAAATGCAATGCCGTCCAACACCTTTTTGGTGCCAAGGGATATTTATTGCCGATGGAAAGATGCTTTTTGCCGCTGATGATGGTGAGTCCACTTTCCACATTGCTGACAATATTTATGTAGCCGATTTAACAAAAGTTCCCTATACTGGATTAAAGGACGGTGAACAATTTGCCGTCGTTGACCATAAACCCGTAAAAACCAAGGGTAAGATCGCAGCTGGGGCTATGGCTGGTCGCCTCACACTGTTCCGTGAGATGTTTGATTTTAAGCGGGCAGGGGAAATTGAAGGCCTTTCTATTGACCCTACAAATGATGATCTGGTTGTTTTGAACAATCGCGGTACACAGATACTACTCGGTATGTCGCAAGGACCATTAACAGCTGAAGGTTATACCGAAGAAATCCACGAACTCTATATTTACGAAAAAATTAAATACCGTAAATAATTAGCTAAACCAAAATCAATGACCTCAAGAAGAACGTTTCTCAAACAAAGTGCCGTAGCCACGGCAGGTTTGTTTATTTCTCCTGCTGTTTTCTCTGCAATAGGCGCGTATAAAACCAAAGTTATTATTATTGGTGCAGGATTCGCGGGATTAGCTGCTGCAAATATACTTAGACAAAAAGGTGTAGATTTTACAATTCTCGAAAGTCAGCATAGGATAGGAGGCAGAGTATTTTCGCATAAAATGGATAATAACTTAGTGATAGAGTTGGGAGGTGAATGGGTTGGTGAATCACATACGCGTATCGAAGAATTATGTGGCGAACTTAAATTAGGCCTTTTAAATAATCAGATGGATACGAATTTGATTTACAAAGGAAATTATTTTTCAAAGGATAAATGGAAGTATAGCGACCAATGGGTTAATAAGTTTAATACTTTGAAGGAGGGATTTAAGAACTTTTCTCCAGCTGATAAAGAACTGTTGGATAAATACGATTGGTGGCATTATCTTGTTAACAATGGTTGCGAAGGAAGGGATTTAGCTATCAGAGAACTTCTTGATAGCACCGATTTTGGAGAAAGCATCAGGCACGTTTCAGCTTTTTCGGCCATGTCGGAATATGCCGAAAGCAGTGAGAAAAATGAAATGGATAAAAAGATTATTGGCGGCAACGGGATGTTAGCTGATCGGCTAGCTCAAAAAATTGGTACAGAAAATATATTGTTAAACCACAGCGTAGCTAAGATTGTACAAGAGAATAACAAGGTAAGGGTTTATTGTGTAAACGGAAAGGTACTTGAAGCCGACAAGATCATTTGTACGATACCTGGTTTCGCAATGAAGAAAATTGATTGGCAACCTGGCTTACCACCAGAAAAAATACAGGCGCTAAATGAGCTTCAATACGCTAGAATTAACAAACATGCCATGTTATTCAGTAAGCGATTTTGGAAAGACGAAAGATTCGACCTCATTACAGATCAACTTCCACACTATTTTTATCATGCAACTAAAGGTCAGCCATCTGCCAAGGGGGTATTAATTTCTTATACCGTTGGCGACAAGGCTGCTGTTGTAGCCAACCAAAGTAACCCATGGAATGCAGCAGAAATACAACGTACACTAAAGCCGCATTTTGGTGATATCAGTAAGTTGTTAGAAAAGCAGCTCAATTTTAATTGGGGAGCAAATGATTATTCACAGGGTGCTTATGCTTTATATAAACCAGGACAATGGTTTCGAGTAATGCCAATATTAAAAGAAACATTTATACATACCCATTTTGCCGGCGAACATTTAGCCGAATGGCAAGGTTTTATGGAAGGTGCAATTGTAACGGGTGAAGATGCGGCAAAAGAAATTATTTAAAAATGGACTTGAGCATGCTCCCTAATTCCTCGTGCTCTTCACCAAATCGTCCAATAATCTTTCCTGTTTATCGATCAATATTTTAGTTGAATATACTTATGCCGCAAAATAATGAATAATGTTGCAAAGAATATTTACAATTTAGTTAACATATTAAATAGAAAGTCTACCTTTATACTAGTTTATTCGAAAGGATAACTGCAAACAAATAAGTATCAATAAATGGACGAGGATTTCTTTCAATATCTTTTTGATAAACAGGCAAAAGCGCCTAAACTTCCTGCTAATGAAATTATAGCCGACTGGGCGATTAGGCTTATCCAGCTCTTATATCCTGAAAATAGAAGCAGTAATTTTGAAAATTTAAAGGCACTACAGGAGCAAAGAGAAAAACTTAAATATGAGTTGGTTGGTTTGCTTCAGGCAAGCGGCCAAACGTTTGAAGCTAATCAAATTGCGGACGACTTTTTTAATGGGCTTCAAGAATTATACAATGTGTTGGATACTGATATTTCTGCAGCTTACGAGGGTGATCCTGCAGCAATCTCAAGATTAGAGATTATTCGTAGCTATCCAGGATTTTATGCTATCTGTTTGTATCGTATTGCCCACTTTCTTCAAAAAAGGTCGGTACCGCTAATTCCTAGAATTTTGACTGAGCATGCTCATGCCAGAACGGGAATCGATATTCATCCAAGTGCAGAAATTGGCGAATATTTTTACATAGATCATGGAACTGGGGTCGTTATTGGTGAAACTACAAAAATTGGTCGCAATGTGAAGATTTATCAAGGAGTAACGTTAGGTGCTTTAAGCGTTAGCAAGGAATTAGCAGGAAAAAAACGACATCCAACAGTAGAAGATAGAGTGGTTATTTATGCTGGCGCGACGATACTCGGAGGCAAAACCATCATTGGGCATGATAGCGTTGTAGGAGGAAATGTGTGGCTCACAGAAAGTATCCTTCCTTTTGCTACCGTCTATCATTCTCCTGTTATCACTATCAGAAACATCAACGAACTTAATTAAACTCAACATGGCAAGCCTTATAGAATTAATTGGAAATACGCCAATGGCAGAACTCCAGAAGCTAAATCCAAATCCAAATGTTAAAATATTTGCCAAATTAGAAGGGAATAACCCTGGGGGTAGTGTTAAAGATAGAGCATCATTAAATATGATTCGCAGTGCCTTGGAGCGTGGTGAAATTAAACATGGAACTAAACTAGTTGAGGCTACCAGTGGAAATACAGGCATAGCTTTGGCAATGATCGCCAGTCTTTATAGTTTAGAAATTGAATTGGTGATGCCTGCAAATTCTACCCGCGAACGCAAGGTAACAATGGAAGCCTTTGGAGCTAAGGTTACTTTGTTGGAAAGTATTGAGGTTTGTAGGGATTATGCGGTTGAAAAGGGCGCAAAACCTGGTTATTTCCTCCTTAATCAGTTCGCAAATAGTGATAATTACCTAGCTCATTATAAGACTACAGGTCCTGAGATATGGAGAGATACCGACGAGAAAATTACCCATTTTGTGAGTGCGATGGGCACCACTGGAACAATTATGGGCTGCTCAAGATTTCTTAAAGAAAAAAATGCTGCTATTGAAATTATAGGATGTCAGCCAACGGAAGGATCTTCCATTCCTGGAATACGGCGCTGGCCAGCAGCTTATTTGCCCGAGATTTTCGAACCGGAACGAGTAGATCGCGTGATGGATATTGCAGAGGCAGAAGCGGTAGAAATGGCGCGTAAACTAGCTAAAGAAGAAGGGATCTTTGCTGGAATGAGTTCGGGTGGCGCTTGTGCTGCTGCCATTAAACTGGCCAAGGAAATAGACCACGGAACGATCGTTTTTATCACCTGTGACAGGGGCGACAGGTATTTGAGTAGCGCTCTTTTTGGTTAACACTAAATAAGCTTGCTGCTAACTGCATAAGAAAGCGCTTCAACCATATTGCCAACGCCAAAACGTTCGAAAATTCTCCTTCTATAGTACTTTACAGTATCAGGAGCAACATAGATTTTTTCGGCTATTTGATGGATGGTTAGTCCTTGTGCGTGTAAACGCAATATTTCTGTTTCCCTTTTGGTAAGTTTGGGTTTTACAGACTTGTGCCAGCTATTGCTTTGTAAATCAAGTTCCCATTTTTGATCAGAGCCTTGCTTATAGATCAAAACATTTCCAGCGTTTTTATGGTGCGAAATAGAAACGATACACATTGCTTTCCACATCCTCCCTTCACTTGTTAAAAAAAGGGGAGTAAGCTGATGGTTAATTAAGATATTTCGACCATCCTTGTTAACCAAATGAAAATCATAGGTGATGCTATATTGCATCTTGTCTTGATTGGGCAAGTTCTTAAAAAATTCGAATCCTGCTTCATTTATTTGGTGCAATAAATTAAGGTCGGTCTCTGGTACATGTTGGAAATAGAACGCGTAGCCTAAATTGAGCACTTCTTCGGCTGCATAGCCACATAAAAACAATGGGTTATCTGAAACATATTCGAAAGCCATTTTTTCATAATCTATTATATAAATGCTTTCATAAGTTAACCTAGAAAAAGCTTTAACTGCTTCGAGGTAACTGCTTTGTTGTATCCGATCCTTTTCAGAGACTTTTCCGATACTATTTTTAGTAAGTAAGCTTGAATCAATGTTCCTTTTCATATCTGTAAAGCAAATCTACACTAATGTGTAGCCTTTGAAAATATTTTTATAGAGAGTTTTGTGTAAATTTTTAAGCCTTACAATGAAATGCAACAGCTGTAAAAATAATTTAAACGGTAATTTTTGTGCCAATTGTGGTCAACCATCCCAACTTAAAAGAATAGATCAACATTATATTCTGCACGAAATCGAGCATCTTTTACACTTCGAAAAGGGGATTCCATATACAATTAAGGAATTATTAATCGCTCCCGGTAAAAATGTCAAAGAATTTCTGAGGGACAATAGAAGTCGATTGGTTAAGCCCGTTCTTTTTATTGTTGTTACTTCTTTAGTGTATACCGTTATCAATAATTTTTTTCACCTGGAACAAGGGTATGTAGATTTTAAAGGTGAGCAAACTACGGCAACGGGCATTATCTTTTCTTGGATCCAAAGCCATTACGGATATACAAACATCATTATGGGTATATTTATTAGCGCTTGGATAAAACTGTTTTACAAAAAGTATGATTACAATTTTTTCGAGATCTTAATTCTGCTATGTTTTGTGATGGGAACGTCTATGCTCATTATTGCAGTATTTGCCTTTTTAAAGGGCATTACCCAGTCGAACTTGATGCATGTAGATGGAGTGATACCTCTGATTTATACCGTTTGGGCGATTGGGCAATTTTTCGACAATACCTTGGTATCAAGTTATTGGAAGGCATTAATTGCTTACCTGTTAGGGATGATTACCTTCATGGTTTTTGCAATATTGCTAGGGGTTCTAATAGAAATCCTATAAAATCGATGGTATTATAATTTTTGATTTGATATTGAGGTCGGCGAACTTGGTTTTTTCCTCGGTGAATGCTGGAAACGGAAGCTGAGTAGCTAAAATGTTATTGCTATTTTTGTCGTATTATTCTATAACAATATAGTATGGCAAGGGAAAGGTTAAACAGCGGTAACGGACCGGGCATCGAATTGCCAAAAGCAAAACTGAACAAAGAAACACTCGGACATGTGTCTAAGTTGCTCACTTACCTGAAGCCCTATCGTGGTAAATTCATTGCAGCGATGTTCTTTCTCTTTCTTTCAAGCTTGGTTGGACTTGCCTTTCCTTCTTTTGTTGGGGCACTCATAGACACAGCCCAGGGCAAGCGTACCAACGATTACCTACCTGCTTCAATCCCAGGGATATTGGTACTAGCCTTTATAGTATTAGCTTTGCAAGCATTAGTCTCTTTTTTTCGGATATTATGGTTTGTAAGCGTAGGGGAACGGGCACTCGCAGATATCAGACGAGATACTTATTTCAAACTAATTACCCTGCCAATGGATTTTTTTTCGGGCCGAAGGGTAGGAGAACTCAATAGCAGAATCTCTGCCGACTTATCGCAGGTGCAGGATACGCTAACCACTACCATTGCAGAAATGGTTAGGCAAGCAGTACTTTTGGTAGGTGGTATCATATTTATGTCGATTATTTCTACCAAGCTTGTACTTACTTTATTAGCAGTATTGCCAATTCTAATTGTATCAGCTGTTTTCTTTGGGAGGTTCATCCGAAAGATTTCTCGTCAGGCGCAGGATAAGTTGGCGGAATCCAATACCATGGTAGAAGAAACCTTAATGGGCATTGCTAGTGTAAAGGCATTCGTTAATGAGCCTTTCGAAGCTTCGCGTTATAGCAGTGCAATCGGCGAAGTAGCTAGTATTGCTATTAGAGGGGCCAAATTCAGGGGAATGTTTTCGTCGTTTATCGTGTTGTGTATTTTTGGTGGAATATTAGGCGTAATTGGTTATGGCTGCGTGCTAGTAAGCCACCAGGAAATTACCTTTGGCGAATTGTTAAAGTTTTCGCTTTATGCGATGTTCTTGGGCAGCTCTTTGGGTAGTTTTCCAGAACTTTTTGCAAACGTACAGAAGACAGTCGGTGCCAGTGAGCGGGTATTAGAAATTCTTGCCGAAAAGGGTGAGGATGTATCAATCAACAAAAAGGAATATCATGTTGAACAAAGGATTAATGGCAATATTTCCTTCAACCACGTTGGCTTTGCCTATCCTTCCCGTTCAGAGATTGAAGTGCTGAAGGATCTTTCGTTTGAAGCAAGTGCTGGTCAACGAGTGGCCATTGTGGGGCCTAGCGGATCAGGGAAATCTACCACAGCCGCATTGGTACTTCAGTTTTACAACCCACAAAGTGGAACAATAAGTTTTGATGGCAAACCTGCCTATGAATATTCACTTACCGATATCAGAAACCAAGTGGCCATTGTTCCTCAAGATGTGCTACTATTCGGTGGTACCATATTAGAAAACATTGCCTATGGGAAATTGAGTGCCACTAGAGACGAGATTATCGTGGCTGCACAACGGGCAAATGCTCACCAGTTTATTACCTCTTTTCCTGAAGGCTATGAAACGGTAGTGGGCGAACGAGGCGTTAAATTATCGGGTGGTCAGCGACAGCGTATTGCCATTGCACGTGCACTCTTAAAGAATCCGTCGATATTAATCCTTGATGAAGCCACATCTTCATTAGATTCAGAATCAGAACGTTTAGTACAGGAAGCATTAGAAGAATTGATGAAAGGTCGTACTTCTATCATTATTGCGCATCGATTGTCTACCATCCGTGAGGCCGACAAGATCCTGGTGCTGGAAAAAGGACAATTGATTGAATCGGGTACACACCAAGAGCTTATAGCAAAAGAACAAGGACTTTATCGCTACTTGAGCGAGTTACAGTTCGAGATAAGCTAAGGGATCGACTAAAACATTATTTTTATTAAGGTGTTCTTAATGCGGAACTAAATTTAAAATGATGTCAAAGAAACAAAATACAACCGATCAGGTAAGTCCTAGGGATGGACTGGATAATACTGGTACCCAAGGTTATGATTCGTTAACCGATGACGCTTTTACAGGTTCTTCAAAAAAGCCATTGGAACATCCCGACGACCACGAAAGCGGAACTGGAAGCTCGTCTGACGATTTTCCTGATACAGAAGACGAAAAAACTTAATAATTTTAGTCCTACATTTGCGCCCAATGGCAAATAGGATGAGCAAAGAGATAAGGTCAATTTTTACGGAACTGAGCGGAGAACAACTCAGTGATGGTTTGCGAAATACGTTAACGATCCTTGCGCCCCTTATTGTGTTTTTTTATTTGGGTATGCCGCAACTGGCAGCTGGCGTTGCTACTGGAACTTTATTGATTGCGAATACCGACCTTCCCGGAAATCGAAGTGACAAGTTGCAGGGCGCTTGGCTTGGCATATTGCTATTTCCAATGGTTGCTGTAATTACCGTTTTATGTCTTTCGCACATCATCTTGCTTGCGTTATGGATTGGGTTTTTAACCTTCTCGCTAATGATGTGCAATGTATTTGGACAACGCATTGGCGCAATTGGTACGCTGGGAGTAATCCTTGCCACCTTTACCATTGGGTTACATCCTAATGCGGCATTAAACTACGGTCTGTATATTTTGGTGGGAGTAATCTGGTATCATTTAGTGAGCCTCACCCAAATTATGCTTTTGCCTTATCGCTCATTAACACGCGCTTTAAAAAAATGTACTAGGGAAACGGCAGCATTAATGAAGCTGCGGGCCAGTGGCTATGATCCATCTGCTCCGTTGGGTGGCTTTAATGAGCGAAATATTCGTTTGCATTTAAAAGTCAACGGAAGTCATGAGTTAATTAGGCGGTTACTTTTGAGTGATAACTTAGCAATGAGGGCGCAGAGTATCAAAGGCAAAGAATTGTTAGCTAAATCAATGGCACTAATAGATCTTTATGAGCAGGTAAGTGCCGTACATCATGATTATCCTTATTTGAGAAGCACATTAGCAGGTAGTACTGCACTCGAACTGATTGGAGATTCTATTATTTGTTTAGCTGAGCAGCTGCTTAAAGGAGCAGCGGTAGATCATAAAGCACTATTGGATGATAAAATTGCGAGATTAACAATATTAGCTCAAGGAAAAGGAGAGAAAAGTGAGCTGATTGGCAAATTGCTCGCTAATTTGTTACAGACAAGGTTGTTAGTGGATAAGGTGAACGGACAAGGGGATACTACTGGCGACCAAAGCCTGGTACGTTTTCAAGAGTTCCTTCCAGAAGGTGGTTTTAATTGGCGATTACTTTTAAAGGAACTGAACATTGGCTCTCCTGTATTTAGATTTGCACTACGGTTAGCGATTTTGCTTTGTCTGAGTATATTAATCTTATTCGTTTTTCCGTCTGGTAGTTATGGTTACTGGTTACCCCTAACATTGATAGTGGTAAGCCGTCCAAGTTATGGTCCAACTAAAAAGCGAAACATCGAACGTGTTATGGGAACGCTTACAGGCCTTGTAATTGGATGGGTTGTGTTACAAGTTAGTGACTCTAATACTTTTCGTCTGTTCTTTTCTGCGGCATTTTTATACACTTTTTTTGTGTTTTTTTATGCTCGTTATTGGTTGAGTGCAATGGGAATTACTGCAGCTGTGGTAATCAGTTTGGCAGTTTATCATGGCAATCCGATAAATATCCTTTCCAATAGACTATTGTTTACACTTCTGGGCTGCACCATGGGTGTATTAGCTACTTTTCTATTTCCAATTTGGCAATCGGGCAGATTGAAAGACTTATTTGTGAAGGTGCTTGTGGCCAATCGAGACTACTTATATCAAGTTTCTGTTGCAGGAGAAAACGGCATGCACCAAGTTAGGTTGGCTAGAAAATGTGCTTATCAAGCGCTTTCAGTATTAAGCGAGGCAATGCTACTTAATGCCACCGAACCTAAATGGAAGAGAGTAGAACTTAGTGCGGCGCGACAAGTTCAATTACTTTGTTTCCAGTGCAATGGGTTAATTGCGGCCATGGGAAGCGGAAAAGAAAATAGAAATATCATTCCAGATCAGCAGCTATTAGCACGAATGGATAAATGTGTTGCCGAATGTATTAAGTCGGATATTTTTGCATGGAAAGCTGGCACTAATGCAACTGGGCCTGATCAATCGATGAAGATTGGCGGCGTTGTAGAACGGCTACATAGCTGCTTCAGCAAATAACCTAAAATACATTTAATAGAATAGTACTACAAAACCGTTGTATTGTTTATTGTAAGGCACTCGATGATGCTTTATTTTTGATTTAATCAAAGAATATAAACATATGCAACTATTATTAAATAAAGTAGTATTTCTTACCGGCGGTTCTGCAGGCATTGGCTTAGCATGTGCACAAGCCTATGTTGAAGCTGGTGCAAAGGTGGTGATAGTCGCATCAAGGGAAAGTACAGTAAATGCGGCAATGGATATGTTGGAAGGTGAAGATAATTTGGGTCTTGTATGCGATGTGGCTAACGAGAAAGCTGTTAAAGCGGCCATTGAAAAAACCATTGAAAAGTATGGAAAAATAGATGCCATACATAACAATGCAGGTATTGCGACACCATCAAAACCACTCCATGAAACAACTGATCAAGAATGGGATAATTTGCTAAATATTAATTTGAAAAGCGTTTTATACACTACTCGTTATGCTTTCGAAGCACTTAAGGAAAATAAAGGCAGTATCTTAAATACGAGCAGCTTGGTGGGCGAAATAGGGCAAGAAAATCATGCTGCCTATACAGCAACAAAAGGTGCCATGAATACCCTGACTAAGTCGATGGCATTAGATTACGCAAAATACCAAATTAGGGTGAATGCAGTTTCCCCAGCAGGCGTATGGACCCCTATGCTAAGAGATTGGTGCAAAGAACAGCCAAACGCAGCTTCAATAGAAAAATACCTTGACGATATTCACCCATTAGGTTATTGCCCTGAAGGAGATGTAATTGCCGATGCTTGTGTGTTTTTGCTTTCAGACAAAGCGCGGTTTATAACAGGTACAATTTTACCGGTAAGTGGTGGAGCAGAGTTAGGCTATAAGAGACCGTAACAATTGCCCGGTAGCAAACGTATCTAAACGTTACTACCGAACTAATTTAATTTTGATGAAATACTTCTTCCATACTGCTCCAGGTTTCACCTCTAGCTGCAGCATCAGGTAAAGGGATTTGGGTAGGAGCAGTCTCTTTCCACCAACGTTGGGTGGTGGTATCGGCCGCCATCTTTTTCATATCGCTGGCAAAATCTTTACCAGTGTATTCGAAATAACTGAATAGGTATTGTTTACCCTCAATTTCCTTTAAATAAATGGAATAGTTGTGGATGTTGGATTGGGTAATTTGTTTTTGTACTTGAGGCCATACTGCTGCATGGAGTTTTTTATAATATTCCATTTTCTCTGGCTTAAGCCCTGTTACCGAACCAAATCGTTGTACACTGGCTTCTTTTTTTTCTAGTGCTTGATTGCAGGCAGTGAAAAAAAGCGATAACGCCAAAACTGTGATTGAGATCTTTAAGTTTTTCATATTATTATAATTAGTTAATTATCGCTATTTTCTCCGCATTTGTATTTAATTGCAAAGCAATCACATAACTAGTTTTTGCAGTTAAATTTGGTAATTGAATGCTAAAACTATCTGTAGTATTTTCAATTTTTAAAGCTTTGCCATCCAGTGTTGAGGCACTCAGTATTTTAGCAGCTGGTAAATTTTTTAACGTTAAGGTAGTTAATCCAGTGTTCAGCACATGAACATAGATTTTGTCACCTTTTCTGGTGGTTGCGTAGTCTTTGCTTGGATGATAGGGGCCTCCCAAAGTGCCATAAATAGCCTGACCGTTAATTTTTAACCAATCGCCAATTTCCTTTAAGCGTGTTATTTGTCTAGCTTCTATTCTTCCATCGGGCATAGGGCCAACATTTAGCAAAAGGTTGCCATTACCGCCTGCAGTTTTGCTCAATATGTCAAGGCATTCTGTTAATGATTTCATTTTATCATTTGGTTTCCATGCCCATTGTTTACAAATGGTAAAGCAGCTTTCCCAAGGCATATCCATGTTTAGATTGCCAATGGCCTGCTCTGGTGTATCGTAATCGCCAACCATTTTGCTTGCATCAATTTTTTTATTACTTACCGCAGCAAATTCTTTACCCAATCTATTATTAATTACTAAATTTGGTTTGAGGGTTTTTAAATATTTGTACATTTCAATTCCCATTTCGTTGGTCCAAGGCTTTTCCCATTGCCCATCAAACCAAAGCATAGCTGGATCGTATTTGGTGATCAGTTCTTTTAGCTGATTTCTCATATACGTTAAGTATTTGTTCATGTCGGCTTTAGGATTGTCAATTCCATTTCTATCGGCACTATTGTGGTTTGGATAATCTTGGTGCCACCAATCCAGTACAGAGTAGTAGATGCAAAACTTAATGCCCTGCTTTTTACAAGCTTCATTTAAAGCACCAACGATATCCTTTTTATAGGGAGAGTTCATGATATTGTAGTTATTGAACTTGGTAGGCCATAAACAAAAACCATCATGGTGGCGAGCGGTAATGGTAAGGTATTTCATGCCCGCATCTTTGGCAGCTTTTACAATCGCATCCGCATTAAATAAAACAGGATTAAACTCTTTGTATAGGTTGTCATATTCTTCGGTAGGCACTTCTTTGCCTCGGCTCCAACCAATTTCAGTACCACGTAAACTTACTGGTCCCCAGTGAATGAACATGCCGAAGCGCAAGTCCATAAAATCTTGTATGGGTGTTTGTTTAGTTTTTACCTGTGCATTTAAACCTAGTGATGAGGTTATCACTAATAACGTTAATAGAATTTTTGCTTTTTTCATTTGAGTTTTAAAAATCATTACTATAGTTTATGGTTCATCGTATCATTGCGAGGAGATTGCTTCGTACCTCGCAATGACGATTTATTGTTAGTTTTTTGTTCCTTAATTTCTTGATCTCTACTATTTAAAAAAGCAATACAATACCACCATAATGCCCAATAGCAAGGCCGATAATGTTTTATAATTGCCTATGCCAGACCATCCTTTAGCTTGTAAGGGTTCAAAAATGGAGTTCCAGTATAGTTTTTTACTTTCTTCGGTATGTGTTACCGGATAGATATAAGAGCCGATAACCTGTATAGCTACGCAAGCTAAAAACAGATAAAATGCCATGATCATAAATGGAATGTGGCCAATCGCACTACCTGGATAAAGCTTGTTGATTGCAAAAACAACAACGCCTATTATAGAACCTAACCATAAGGTATATTGTGCAGCTTTACCGGATGCTTTCTTCCAAAATACCCCTAGTAGAAATACACAGGTAATGGGTGGTGCAATGTGTGCAATAATATCGTTAATGCCTGCAAATAAACTTTCGTATTGGTTTAATAATGGTAATAGCGCTAAAGAAACAGCCAAGGCAATACCGGCCGACCAACGTCCTACTTTTACCATCTTTTGATCTGATGCTGCTGGATTAAAACGTTTATACAAGTCGAAACTGCTTAAAGTAGCGATAGAATTTAGAGCACCGGCAATTTGGCTCATTAATCCCGATAGGAGCGCTGCTACTAAAATACCTACTAAACCCGATGGCAATAACTGCGTGATCATTAGCGTATAAATACCTTTGGTGTTTAAAACAGTTTTTCCGTCAACAACAGTTTGCAAACTGCTTAAATCCATGCTACCACTTTTATAAAGTGCATAGGCAAACAAGCCCGGCAGTACAAAAATAAAAACAGGTAATATTTTTATAAATCCGCAGAATAAAACTCCAGCTTTTGCTTGGTTTTCATCTTTTGCACCCAAGGCACGCTGTACAATGGTTTGATCGGCACACCAATACCATATTCCCAAAACGGGGTAACCAAGGAATACAGCTATCCAGCTCATGCCACTTGCATCGCCAATAGGTCTAATCATACTCAGCTTATCCATGGCATTATTTTGCTGTAAGGTAGTGGTTAAATTTTCCCATCCGCCCAACTTGTTCCATGAAAAAATGGTAATGATAATCGCCCCGGCAATTAACACCACGCTTTGTATGGTTTCGGTAACTACTACGGCGCGTAACCCTCCAATAATGGTATATAAACCAGTTACCAGTGCAATGGCAATGATGCTGGTATACATGTTAATGCCAAACAAGGTTTCGAGTACAATGCCGCCTGCTAAAAATGAGAAAGCAATGTGAATGATTACTGCCGAAATAATGGAGATAAATGCTAACCAATCTCTACAGGCTTTGTTGTATCGCTTCTCTAAAAAATCGGGTAGGGTAGTAATACCCGATCGGATATAAAATGGAATAAAAAACAAAGCTAGAAGTATCAATGTGAAAGCCGCCATCCACTCAAAGTTGCCATTGAGCAATCCACTATCGAATCCACTTTGTGCTAAACTTACCAAATGTAAACAGGAGATGTTAGTGGCAAAAAGCGCTAGGCCTATCATTGGCCATTTGAGTGTTTTACCAGCTAAAAAATAATCGTTAGAAGAACTTTCTTCCTTCTTTTTTTTCCTGGTACCCGCCCATAAACCAATCGTTACTATAAATACGATATAGGCAATGGTAATAATGATGTCTAATGTACTGATCATTTTGTAGTAGGTTATATTTGGTTTGTTTGATCTTATTGGTGTTAGCTGGGTTCTATTTTAAATCACAACTGCTTCCTGGTTCTTGCGGCGTAACATATACACCGTTTTTGATGGTAATTGGATTTACAAAGTACTGTTTTAAATGCGGAATATGCTCTAAGAATAATGCTTCATGCCCCATAGCTATGTGGTTAAATAACACCAAATGTTGATGAAGCTGACCCATATCACCTACATGTGGAACTACTGGTACACCGAATTTTTTTGCCATTAGGCTGATGGTAATGAACTCACTCACACCGCCTACCCGCACTGCATCAACTTGCGCAAAACTGGTACAGCCTGTTTGTAAATAGTTTTTAAAAATGATGCGATTGGGCACATGTTCACCAAGGGCAAGTTTTACTGGAGCAATTTCTTTAGCCAAAGTTTGGTGGGCCAAAATATCATCAGGGTGGGTTGGCTCTTCTACCCAATACGGGTTCATTTTTTTAAGTTCATGGCAAATAGAAATAGCCTGTGGCAAGGTCCATTGTTGGTTCGCATCGAGCATTACCTTTGCAGTATCTCCAGCTGTTTCTCTTACAATATTGGCTCTGCGTATGTCTCTTACAGGATCTGTAGAACCCACTTTTAATTTCATGGCAGTAAAGCCATTAGCTATTGCTTTTTTGCAGTTTTCGCGTACTTTTTCGTCATCATAGTTAAACCAGCCAACCGAAGTATCGTAGCCTTCATAACCAGATGCAAGAATGCCTTCTCTTTCTTTCTTTGAGTCAAACTGACCTTTTAATAAAGCTATGGCTTCTTCTTTAGTTAATACATCTTCTAAATAGGAAAGGTCTAAGGTATTTACTATTTGCTCAGGAGTTAAATCGATTAATAACTTCCAAAGTGGTACACCTCGCTTTTTTGCCCATAAATCGAAACAGGCATTAGTTACCGAGGCTAAGCCTAAGTGGACTACGCCTTTATGTGGCCCTAACCAACGAAATTGCTGCTCGTTGGAGAGGTTTTTGAAAGTTGTTCCAAAATCGCTCATCAAATCTTCGATCTCCATACCTTTAATTTTGTCGGCATAAAATGAAGCGGCTTTACAAACCAGATCATTGCCTTCTCCAAGAGTAAAAGCTAGTCCGCTGCCAGTGTTTCCATTTTGGTCGCTTAGTTTGGTGACTGCATAAGAATATTGAGGATCCTTATGGATAGCATCACTACCCGCACCTGTTTGTAACTCGAAACGTTTATCGGTTATTTCAATTTTGTGTATCATTTTTAGTTGTTGATCAATCAAATGTAGTTGGAGTTGAAGTGATAAAAAAAGCCAATGTTTGCAGGTTTTATCTTTATATTAGCAATTATTAATACTGTTATTATCAAAAGAGTTAATAAAAACTATATTGAAGATTGTAAAAACTAGCATTTTAGCTGATAAAGAGAATAAGATCTTTACAACTAAAATTATTGAGCAACCGTATTTTTCTACAGAGTTTCACTTTCATGAGGAGTGTCAATTGGTTTATGTAATAGAAAGCGAAGGAAAAAGGATCGTTGGTGATAGCATAGAGCATTTTGAAAGAGAGGAATTGATTTTTCTGGGACCAAATATTCCGCATGTATGGCATAATGATCAGGCCTATTTTATGCAAAATATGGATAAGCCAAGTGCGAAATCCATCTCGGTATTTTTTGACGCTGAGAAGTTAATGGCTTTATTAATCCATTTTGGCGATTTTAAAAAGCTTGAAGCAGTAATTGTGAAGGCACAAAGGGGAATGAAATTTTATGGTAAGACCAAAACCTTGTTAAGAAACCTTATTTACGAAATCACCCAAGAAACAGGAGATTTTTCGCGCATGATCTTATTGGCAAACATCTTACGCTTACTTTCCACAACCAACGAATATGAATTGTTATCTGGTGCTGGCTATGTAAACAATTATCAATTAAAAGATAATGATAGAATGGATAAAGTCTTCAAATATGTGTTCGATAATTTCGCATCAGAGATGAAATTGGAAACCATTGCAGACTTGGTAGGGATGAATAAGCAGGCGTTCTGTAGATTCTTTAAATCTCGTACACAAAAAACATTCATCCAGTTTGTAAATGAGGTAAAGATTGGTCAAGCCTGTAAGCTGATAGCCAACAAAGACATGCAGATTGGGAATGTTGCCTTAGCATGTGGTTTCCAGACGATCTCTAACTTCAATAAATTCTTTAAATTGATGAAAGGGGTAACGCCAAATGCCTATCGGAAAACTTTTTAAACTTCATTTGCTACCCGTGCAAATTTATTCCGATACTCAATAGGGGTAAGTCCAGTAATCTTTTTAAAGATATCCCTGAACGATTTGGTGTCGGTATAGCCCACATCAAACATTATTTCGGATACATTCTTTCTGGATGCTTCAAATTTCTTCTTGGCGGCTTCTATTCTCACTCTTTGTATATATTCTATAGAAGTGTTATTGGTGGCTTCTTTAAATCTTCTCTCAAAGGTTCTGCGACCCGTATTGATTAATCCAGCTAATGTTTCTACCGTTATTTTATCCTCGTAGTGTTTTTCAATGTGGTCTTGTACTTTTTGAATTTCTTCATCACCATGGTTTCTTTGGCCCCTGAATATAGCGAACTGAGATTGACTATCTCTTCCTATATCTAAAGCAAAATATTTTGAGATCATGACTGCTGTTTCTCGGTCTGCGTACTTTTCAATCAGGTATAAGATCAAATTCCATAAACTACTTGCTCCACCACTGCTATAAATGTTGTCATATTCTGTGATGATAGCGCCATCTTCTACCTCTACATCAGGATATCTTTCTTTAAACTCATTAATATGTGCCCAGTGTGTAGAACATTTTTTACCGTTCAATAAACCTGTTTCGGCTAACAGAAAAGCACCAATGCATAAACTGGCAAGACTTGCACCGTTCTCATGTAATTTTTTAAAATGAGGTATCGCTTCCGCATTGGCTACTATTCCCTTGAGCGTATCGCCAAAGGTGGGCGGTATAATCAATAGATCTGTTTCCGTTACATCTTTTAGTAACCTGTTGGTTTTTACAGTGTACTCTCCGTTATTGGCGGGTACATATTCGTTTAAACCCACATACTCTACTTCAAAAATAGGTTCTTTATTAAAAGAAGTTAAAAACTCATTGGCAGTATGGAAGCTTCTAAATGCCGGAGTAATGGCTTCAATTACCCCGTGCTGAGGTACAAAGACGGAAATTCGCATAACAATTACAAGATTAAACTATAAAGCTATAAAATAGTTGTCACAATCCACCTCTTATTTGTCGTGTTTACAATATATCAAATTTTAAGGCTTATCGTACTTTTGGGTTAGAAAATAAATTAAACTAAAAACATATAACAATGGAACAATTAACAAAAATTACGGTAGAAGCAACAATTGATGCTCCCATAGCTAAAGTTTGGGATGCTTGGAACACACCAAGCGACATTATACAATGGAATACGCCCGATCCAAGCTGGCACACACCAACTAGTGAAAATGACCTGCGCGTGGGAGGAAAATTTAAAAACCGAATGGAAGCAAAAGATGGCAGCTTCGGTTTTGACTTTGAAGGTGTTTATGATACAGTAGACTTACATAAAGAAATTACCTATACTATGGGTGATGGAAGACAAGCGACCACCACTTTTGTAGCGCAAGATGGAAAAACTAAAATACAAACCAAGTTTGACCCTGAAACAGAAAATGCTCCTGAATTTCAGCAACAGGGATGGCAATCTATCTTGAATAATTTTGTAAAATATGTTGAATCACATTAAATAATTTAATATCATGAAAAAGAATAAAATAATTTTTTGGGTGGCAACTACCATCCTGATACTATGGGAAGGTGTGATGCCGCTTAGCACCGTATTTTTTTCGCCAGAGTACGTTACGGTAGGTACGAGGCCTTTGGGCTACCCTGATTACTTTGCTTATACACTTATTATTTGTAAAGCACTGGGCGTTTTCGCTATTGCCTACCCTAAAACACCTGCTAGGTTAAGAGAATGGGCTTATGCGGGACTTGCCTTTAATTTGATCTTTGCGTTTATCAGCCATGCTTGTGTAGATAAAAATATTAGTTATATGTTAATGCCACTCGCAGTATTGGCGATTCTTGCTGTGTCTTATATATATAACGATAAAATAAGGCCGCAGGGGCAAACTAATTATCAACCTATTGGTTAATATTATTTAACTTAAACTATAAGAAAATGGCAAATAATAGTGTTTCATTACATCGGGTTATCAAAGCAAACCCAGAGAAGGTCTTTAAGGCATTTTCAGACCCTCTTGCTCACGCAACATGGCTACCACCATATGGTTTTTTATGTACCGTACAGGAAATGGATTTTAAGGTGGGCGGCAAGTTTAAAATGACCTTCCACAATTTCAGTACAGGGAATGGTCATTCTTTTGGAGGCGAATACCTTGAAATAAAACCAAACGAGCTCATTAAATACAGTGATCGGTTTGACGATCCTAATTTACCTGGAGAAATGACTACCACGGTATGGCTTAAAAAGGTTTCGGTTGGTACCGAATTTAAAGTACTACAAGAAGGGATTCCAGATATGATACCAACCGAAATGTGTTACTTAGGCTGGCAGGAGTCGCTCGATAAATTGATAAAATTGGTAGAACCTGAAATTCCAGATGCTTAATCCAATCACTTATGATGGTTCAGGATAAATTAGTAAGTTCAATTTTTATCACATTTTCTGGAAATTGCAAAGAGGCCCTCCAGTTTTACCAAACCTGTTTTGGGGGCCTATTGCAGTTTGTTACTTTTGATACAGAATTAGCAGGATTTTCAATGTTACCTGTTGTTACTGGATCGCTTATTGCAGATAGAATTGTTATTCACGGTTCAGATTTAGTACACAATGAAGGCAGAAAACTAGGTAATTACATGGCTATTTTTTGGCAGTGCAAAAATATCAATGATAGACAAGAACTGATTAAAAAATTGTTATCCGCTAAAAAAAGTACTTTCGTCCGAAATGATGATAACCAAGAGCTCATCGAAGTAACTGATGCTTTTGATGTGAGGTGGGTATTGGGTGTTTAAATTTTGCGTTTAACAGATTACAAACACTCCTTACATAGCTTAGCTATACCTCGGTCGCCGTTCTATCCAACTCAACCTGTTCTTTGCTTATTTGCTGCCTTTGTTTAGACTTTAGGTCTAACAGAGTCTAAGCATACTCTAACCAGAGTCTAACAATAGTCTGAACTTTGTTAGGGAGACATCATGTAGATGTAGGTAAATAACCGATTGGTGTAATAGTTTTTTTAGATTGAAAATAGGCTCTTATACTTGTTTGTATAAGAACTTACCATCGTTGATAAAGATAGAATTTTTACCTAAGGTATTATTAAGATTACCTCGTTTTTCGTATGTTGATGAATTGGAAGATGTTTGGCCTCATTTAAAGGAAGCCATCCAACATTCGTCGCCCTCTTTTTATCAGATTATTAAAGATATTGATTATTCAGAAATTACCAGCCTAAATAAAAAAGCACAATTTACCATCTGGAAATATTTTAACCGAGCTAAATACCGGGCTACCCCTTATGGGCATTTTGCCAGTTGTAGTATTTTGGGGTCAGCAGAACAATTGCCCAATGTAATAAAGGTTGAAAGTTCGATAAAACTGCATGAGTTTATTAATTGGCCTTATAAGAATGAGCTAAATCTTAGCTCTTCTGTGTTTTTTGAGCCTCAACGTATTTATCTTGCAAACGAAACGATTTATTATACGGCTGATAGCTTTCGCTTTATTTTCAGAAATGCTAATGGATTTGAAATTTCTGCAATAGATCGGGTTGAAAATATAGAAAATCTACTCGAGTATTGTAAATCGGCTCGCAGTTATACAGATCTGGTGGTTTTTTTGGAAAGGCAATCGCTTTGCTCAATTGAAGAAATCCAAGAACTTCTTCAGAATCTGCTCGACTATCAGTTATTATATACAGACTTAAGCCCCAACATTATTGGTCAGGATTACTTTGAGCGTATTGGATATGCTATCTCAAACAGGGAAAATAAATATCTATTGGCTGAAAGAAATGTAACACAAGGAGTTTTTCCACACAAACTTACCACTTATTTTAACGAGTGTATTAATTGCCTGCTTAAGCTTTCTGAAGAACAAAATATCAGTGCTTTGAACGAATTTCGTCAAAAATTTTTAGAACGGTTTGAGCAAAATGAAGTACCATTAATGCGGGCACTAGATCCCGAATTAGGCATTGGTTACGATGGATTAGAACAGAATCAGTTACAAAATCCGATGTCAGAACTATTTGTTCCTCAGGAAAGAGAAACATCCAACATCCGATGGGGGGCTTTAGAGCAGTTTCTGACGGAAGAAATTATATTGGGTAAAGGTGACCCAGATTACCTTATCCAGCTTGATAAGTTTACACCCCAAAAAAGAGAAATTTCCTTAAAACCAGCTAATACTTTTAGCGCTTTGGTGGCTGTAGTTGATGATCTGCTTATTGCTGAAAGCATTGGAGGATGTACAGCGAATTCGCTCTTAGGTCGTTTTACAAAAAGTAATGTTGAGGTTGAGACCCTTTGCAAGCAAATGGTAAATATAGAGGAGCAAGCTAATTCAGAGGTTATTTTCTTTGATATTGCTTATTTATCTGAAGACGAGGTTGATAACGTAAACCGTCGTCAATCCGTATACCAGTACGAGCTACCTATTTTGGTTTTTTCCTGTTGTGCAAAATCTATTTCCGTGCAAGATATATTCGTTTCTGTAGTAGGGGAAGAAATTATACTGCGGTCCAAACAATATGGAAAGCGTCTTATTCCCAGATTAACTACAGCCTATAACTATCAACGTTCAGATTTATCACTCTATCGGTTTTTATGCGATTTACAGCACCAAGGTATTCAAGGGGAGCTTAACATTCATATTAATCAGAAAATCCCAGGATTAGCACATTATCCGCGTGTGCAGTTTAAAAACATTGTATTGTCCACGGCAAAATGGAAGATTAATCCGAACATCTGTAAAGACAATGTTTCAAATGCCTTACTGGAAGCTGATATTTCGCAGTGTAAAGAACTATTACACAGCATAGGTGCAAGCCGTTATTTTAAAGCTGGAAAAGGAGACCAAACACTTTGTTTCGATCAGCAGAATGAACCAGATATCATTGCTTTTAGTCAGTATCTCTTTAGTCAAAAGAATGATTTTTATATCGAAGAGGCTATTTTACCTAAAAAATCCATCGTGCTGGATGAACATCATAAACCTTATTTATCCCAATTTTTAATCAGTATTTATCATACAGAAAGGATATACAGCAGTTATAAACTTATCCCTAAGGCCATTGGAAACAAATTAGTCACAAAAAATATCCTGCCTGGTAATGAGTGGTTGTACTTCGAAATTTATTGCAATCCTCAAAAGATGGATGCTTTACTTCTTCATAAAATTGAACCATTTATTATATTTTACCAACAAGACATTGCCGCCTGGTTTTTTATCCGTTATCAAAAGCCAGGGCATCATATCCGCTTTAGGATTAAACTAAAACCAGATGCGCCTGCATACGCTATCATTCATTCATTCTGTATGAGTTTATCGCAGGAACTAAATGATGGACAGCTTATCGAATTGGAGTTGAAAACCTATCAAAGAGAAACTGAACGTTATGGTATGGATTTGATTGAAGACATTGAAAATCATTTCCATCAAGACAGCATGTTTGTTTTAAATGTTCTACGAGAAGAAATTGCTGTGTTGGATAAATATAGGTTAAGTATGAAAATGATGAAAGAAATTATGAGCCGTATGGGTTTAAGCCTGAATGAACAGCTATTATGGACGCAGGGAAATCAACAGGCTTTTTGCAAGGAACATCGGTGGAGTCATCAGGAATTTAAGAAACTAAACCAACAATACAGCCAATTTAAAAATGAAGCCAATGGTTTCGATCTAGCGATAGCAGCTCAGGATTTATATACAGCAGTCATCAATTCTTTAGAGTCTATTTTATTAAAAGCTGACCAAAATAGGAAATACAGTTTACTTAATGATCTATTCCATATGCAGATAAATAGGCTATTCCCAGCCTATCAGCGAATGCACGAAGGTATTATCTATTGTTTTTTGCTTAAAGAACTTCAAAAAACAAAAGCTTTTGATGTTAAGCTGCAAACTCCTCAGTATTGAGGAAATATACGTCATTGCTTTTAATTACAATCTTCACATGGAAGTAGTTTTGTTCATCAGAATTGAAAGTAAACTCATAGTTTTCTTTATATTTTAATTCAAGACGTTTTTGAATATTGTCCAGCCCTACATGGTGGCTCACTAGGCTATTAAAACGGTTTATTTTATTATGGGTTTCTATGGTTAAATTATTTCCTCTCTGTTTTATCTTGATAGAGGCAGGTTGTGTTGCATCTCCCAAGATGCCGTGTTTAAACATATTTTCAACTAGTGTAAGCAGAACCAGAGGGATGATTTTTACATTTTCCAAATCTTCGTCTCGATCCAATTGGAGATGCAAAGAATTGTCAGTTTTAAGCTGGTGCAGACGGATCAAATTCTCTACTTGTTCAATTTCATCTGTTAATTCAGCTTCATCTCCCATCACTTCGTAGCTTAGCGCATAACGCATCATGTCAGACAAAGATAATACGGCCTCAGCAGCTTTGGGATTAGTCTTGCGTGTGGTGTCAAAAATAAAGGTTAGAATATTGAACAGAAAATGTGGGTTAATTTGCGCTTTTAAAAAGGCATTTTGAGTTTTAATCAGCTCACCTTGTATTTCTTGTTTTTCGATAATAGATACCAATTTTTCTTTTTCCAGATTATTGGCTCGGTTTTTTTCCTTTATAAAAGTGATCAGAAAATAGTATCCTGCAGAAAAAGCTATAAAATAAAAGCCTCTCCATGTACCAAATATGATATAATTACGGTTGAGTGCGAACGATGGCATTTCGAGAATGTTGGTGTATTTTACCAATAATGTGTCTACGCAATACAAAGTAACAATATACCCTGCAAGTAATAATACTATAAATAAAGGTGTACGCCAAAAAGCTTGTGTATAATTTTTTAATGCCAATGGTAATGCGAAATGTGCACTAACATAAAACAAAGAAATATTGATCGAATAGTGTACAATATAATTCCCTAAAGTACCGAAAACGCCACTAACCAAACCTGCAAATAAAGATTCGTATAGCGTGAAAATTAACCAAACGAGAAAATGAATTTTATATTTTCTGAGAAAATAGCTAAAAGCCGAATCAGAGTTAAAAATAAAGTTTATGTAAGTAGACATTGTTTTGGTGTAATAGATTTTTTAAAGGGGTTAATTCAACCTAAGTTTCGAAAAAATGATAAACATGAAACAGCAAAATTTCAAACTAAAGAAAAAAACATTATTTGTATTTAAGTCGGGTAAAAAGGTTTATAGTAGTATGCCAACTGATCCAACAACAGTTTTTACAACTCTTACAACAGGCACCAGTCGGGCAATTCAAGTAAAGTAATAAAAACAGCCAGGCTAATTACCTGGCTGTTTTTATTTTTATACTGTCCAAATAATCATCAAAATCACTCTTATACGTTTCACCAACTGTAATGGTAAAGCCGTTATTTAGGGTGATAATTTTTCCAGAAACAGCAGTAATAAATCTTTTAGAAACGATATAAGATTTATGAACCCTGATAAAGTCGGAGTCTTTTTTTACAGCAGCCTCCATTTCCTTCATCGTTAAATAAACCATAAATTTTTCATTGAATTTGTGTATATAAATATAGTTAGCCTCGCCCTTAATATACATTACATCATCTAGATTGATACGTATCCATTTTCCCTTTGTCTCCATCCGTACAAAAATGCTGTTGTCTTCAGCCCCATTTCGGATCCGATTTTTAGGTGAAGAAATTAACTTATTTATTGCCAAGGTAAACTTACTTAGAGATATTGGCTTAAGCAGGTAGTGATCTGCCTGTATTTCAAAAGCATCTACTGCATATTGCTGATGAGAAGTTGTAAATACGAGGAATTTAATTTTAGCTATTATCTGAGCAGCTAATTCTAATCCAGTTATCCCTGGCATGTCGATGTCCAGAAACACGATATCTACATCTGTTAGCTTATTAATTTCTGCTAGGGCGATAATTGGATTTGTATAGGTGTTAATTAATTGTAAATCAGGAATTTGATTTATATAATCAGTCAAAGTGTCTATAGATGGTTGTTCATCATCAATAATTATACATCGTTGTCTCATCTGATTTTTGATTCGTTTGATTTGTGCATACAAAGTAACATATTTTACGCAAAAGAAAAATTAAAAAAGGGTTAAATGTTTGGTTTGTGTAGGTAAAATGGTTTTTCGTGTAATAGATTTTATTTCGAGACGGTAACGGGTTAGATTGAAACTAAATCAAACACTATTATTTTAATTTTTGAGTAAAGTCTTTTTGCTATGATACGTTCCATAAAGAGTGCGGGTAATACTGTATATGTGTTGCACTCGTTAATTAAAAGATTAAACATACCTGTTAGTTCTTATACAATAGAAAAGGACTTACTGGACCATCCAGATTACCCAAGTATGCTCTCCTTGATGGATTGCCTTACTACATGGAATGTACCTAATGAAGCTTTCAAACTCGATAAGGAAACCTGCGACTTAAAGGGGCTTCCATTTCCATTTATTGCCCATTTAAATAGAGCCGGAGGTGAGTTTGTATTGGTTCAGGGAATAGAAAATGATATGGTTAAGTTCAATACTGACAAAGAAAAGCAGGGAGCGTTAAATCAATCAGAATTTCTTAAATTTTGGGATGGAATGATTTTGTATGCCGAAAAAGATGAGGCCAGTGGAGAGAATGAATATAAACAATCCTTGATTAAAGGATGGTTAAATGAGGCTCACCTGCCGTTTCTGGTATTGCTGCTATTATGCAGTATATTTTACGCCATTGATTTCGGGAGTGCCAGTCCTTCTTATCTTGGGCTGATATTTATAAATTTGGCAGGAGTTGGGGTAAGTGGTTTGTTGCTGATGCATAGCATCAATGCTAACAACCCATTTATACAAAACTTATGTAGCCTTGGGAAGAAAAACAATTGTAATGCCATTTTAAAATCTGATGCGGCTAAAGTGACCAGCTGGTTGAGCTGGAGTGAAGTAGGGATGTTTTATTTTGCGGGGTCTTTAATTTATCTGCTACTAAATCCTTCAGGTATTGTGGTTCTGAGCTGGCTTAATATTTTATGTTTGCCTTATACTGCATACTCAATCGGTTACCAACTCAAAATAAAAACTTGGTGTATTTTGTGTTGTTCTGTTCAGGCGTTGTTATGGATGGAAGCAGTTGTCTTTTTTGTTGATGGCACCTCATTCCAAGCTTTGAGTATGGGGTTTTCCGAGATGATCCATATTTCACTTTGTTTCTTAGTGCCGGTTGCTATTTGGGCATTTATCAAACCTTATTTGTTAAAGTCCGAGCATTTGAACCCTCTGAAGCAACAACTGAAAAAGTTCAAATATAATAGCACCCTTTTTAATCAGTTGCTCAGCGGACAAGCTAAATATTCGATTCCTGATGATTTGATGCCTATTGTTTTAGGAAATCCCGAAGCTGAAACCATTATTACGATGGTGAGCAATCCTTTTTGTGGGCCCTGTGCTAAGGCGCACCAGATCTTAGATAAATGGTTACAAGAACGAAACGATATACAGGTAAAAGTTATTTTTACTACTGGCGACAGCGATGATGATGAAAAGACAAAAATGGCAAGGCATATCGGTGCACTTACGCTTTTAGATGACACTGAATTACCGGAAAAAGCCCTTAACGACTGGTATGCACAAAAAGAGAAAAAATACGAAACTTGGGCTAAACAATTTCCGGTAACTTTTAATGGAGAAATGAATTCGATAACCCAAAAGCAGAAGGAATGGTGCGATACGGCCGAAATAAGATTTACTCCAACTATTATGGTAAATGGACATAAACTACCTGAACCCTACAAGTTAGATGACATAAAATATTTACTGGCGTAAATAAAAAAGTCTTTTGTACAAAAAGGGGCTGCCCGTTGCAACAATACAGCCCCAACCCAACGGATGTTGGGCAACGTGTATGCAGTTATAAAAAACATACCGTAGTAATTGCCCTGCGTTAACAAGGCTTAAAACTTAAAACAAAGTTAAAACTTTTAAAATGAAAAAATTAAAATTAAGTGCTCCAACCTTTCAAAACGGAGAAGTACTAACAAGAGCACAGTTGAAAAAGGTGTTGGGAGGTGATGGTAGTGGGGGTGAAGGTGACTTAGGAAGATGTTATACACATTGGGAAGATAGGATTTGTACGTTTATAGGGAAAAATGGAACTGAGGTTCCTGGCGAATGTAGTCCAAGTGATAACGGTTCGCAATGTAGATGCGTCGCTTGGACTGGTGATGAAAGCGTTCCTGATGCTGGCTGTATTAGACCTGTATAATTAAAAACAAGTATAGTACCTATTTGATTTTTCGAATAGGTACTGCATAATATAATGGTATGAAAATTTCAATAGGTAAAATACAAACACTTACGGTACTCTTAATCCTTAATCCCTTTTTCCTAGTTGCACAGTATAGTTATATTTTAAAAGGTAATGTGCCTAAAGAATTTAATAATAATTGGATTATCCTAAATGTAAAAGATAATATTAGGAGATATATTGAAAAGACCGATTCCACAGTCATTAAGAATAATGATTTTTTTTTTTCAGGGATTATGGATCAGCCTAATAAAAATATTACCTTATTAATTAAGAATAAAAGTAAGGAAATTTATACTTGTGAATTAGTATTAGACAGTGGTTTTAATAAATTTAAAATAGAAATTAATGATACCTTATATCATAAGCTTGGTTTGATAAAACCTTTTTCGGTTTCAAATGAACTAAATTTAAAATTAGATAGTCTAAAATTAACATTTAACCGGAATTATCAATTAAAAAATCATATCAAAGGCTCCTTTTCCTTGCCTTTAAATGAAAGCCATCAATTAAATATCTTATTATTAAATTTAATTAAATCGAACTCAAGCAATTTTTTTAGTTTAATAAGCTTATATAAATTAAGTAAATATGTTTCTATGACTGGCTATGAAAATTTGATTTTGGATGCATATGCTTGTTTAAGCGAGGATTTAAAAAAATCAGCTTTAGGTATTTCTATATATCAAAGCAAATTTAAATCTATTACTGCCACTGAAGGCTCTAAAATAGGTAATAAAATACCAAATTTTGAGCTAACTACTTTAAAGGGCGATAAATTTAATAATAAGGTTTTGGAGGGTAGTCCTTATATAATTGCATTTTCGGCAACTTGGTGCCTGCCATGCCAAAAACAATTACCCAAATTAATTGAAATGTACAATAAGTATAAAGAAAAGGGGTTAAAAGTAGTTTATTTTAATATTGATGATAATTTAGCTGCATGGAAAAAATATATTTCGTTGCATCAATTAACTTGGATAAATGTCTCGGAAAGAACTAAAGGAAGTAAAATAGCTGATAGTTTTGGTGTATATGGTTTGCCAACATATTTTGTAATCAATAAAAATGGAGTTATCGTTTATAATTCAGACCAAATAGACGCAAATATAAAAAACATCGAAAAATATATTAGACAGGCATTATAATATTTTTTCTTAAAAAATGATTTAAATGAAATATAAAGAGGTCAGCACTTAGCTCCATACGTTTTCTTTCTGTGCATTATATCTAATATTTTTTGTAATTCAATGGCTCGCAATTTTTTATAATAATATTGAAAAATGGACTTCAGATCACATTTATGACCCATAAATAATATAATACCAGGATACGCTTTAATAAGACAAAACGACAAAGTTTTTGCCTACGATTTTGATAGTGGAGGCGATGCCAAATTTGAGGAAGACCTCATAAGATTCGCTGAATTAAGTAATACAGTATAAGGGTGAGTTATTTTTCCGATGAACTACAATATAAATTAAAGAACCAATAGACAACTAGACATTGAAAAAATTTCCCCACTATAAACAACCAGACCAAATGGATTGCGGGCCAACCTGTATCCGTATGATTGCCAAACACTATGGCTGTAATTACAGCCTGCAGCGTCTGCGAGAAATCTCTGGCATCAATCGTCAGGGTGTATCTCTATTGGGAATCAGTGAAGCAGCCGAAAAGATTGGCTTTCGTACAACGGGGCTAAGGGTTAGTCTGGATAAGCTGTTGGAAATTGAGTTGCCATGTATTCTGCATTGGCAGCAAAGGCATTTTGTGGTTTTGTATGATATCAGTTCCAGATCAGCTTCCAACAAAAGAGTTTTTCATATTTCGGATCCTGCTAGAGGACTGATACAGTACACCGAGACCGAGTTCTTGAAGTGTTGGTTAAGTACCCAGAACAACGGCTATTCTGAAGGAGTTGCGCTGATGCTCTCGCCAAGCCCAGAGTTCTATGCCCAAGGTGGGGATCCCAATAAAGGTTTGGATCTCACTTATATGCTCAGTTACCTGTTCAAATACAAGAAACTGATTGTGCAATTATTTGTGGGACTAGGAGTGGGAAGTTTGCTACAATTGATACTACCCTTTTTAACCCAGTCGGTAGTCGATATCGGGATTAATACCCGTAACTTAAATTTCGTATATATTGTACTGATTGCCCAGACAATGTTGTTTCTGGGCAGGATGAGTGTAGATTTTATCCGTAGCTGGATTTTGCTGCATATCACTACCCGTATCAATATCTCTATCCTTACCGACTTTCTGATCAAACTGATGAAACTGCCGATGAGCTTTTTTGAGACCAAGATGACCGGTGACATCATGCAGCGGATGAGCGACCAAGGAAGAATCCAGAGCTTTTTAACAGGATCTTCTCTAAGTACTATTTTTTCTCTTTTTAATTTGGTCGTATTTGCCTTTGTGCTGGCCTATTATAATATCAATATTTTTATCATCTTTCTGATTAGTAGCGTACTTTATAGTTTATGGGTAATCTTCTTCCTTAAAAAAAGAAGAGAACTAGACTTTAAGCGTTTCGACATCTCTTCTGAGAATCAGAGCAATATTGTACAATTGATCAGCGGAATGCAGGAGATTAAACTGAATAACTGCGAACAGCAAAAACGCTGGGAATGGGAAAGGATTCAGGCAGGACTATTCAAGTTCAGTATGAAAAGCCTAGCATTGGGACAGTACCAGCAGTTCGGTACTTTTTTTATCAATGAGGGGAAAAACATTTTAATCACCTTTATGGTTGCTAAATCTGTAATCGATGGGCAGTTAACACTCGGAGCGATGATGGCAATCCAGTATATCGTAGGGCAGTTGAACAGTCCTATAGAACAATTATTGGGTTTCTTGCAATCCTTTCAGGATGCCAAGATTAGCTTGGAACGCCTAAACGAGATCCATGAGATGCAGGACGAGGAGCCTGTAGAAAAAACCTTTTTAAAGGAACTGCCACTGAACAAAAGTATCAGTTTACAAAACCTGAGTTTTACTTATCCAGGAGCAGGAAATGAACCAGTATTGGAACATATTAGTTTGGATATCCCAGAAGGAAAAACTACGGCTATTGTAGGAATGAGTGGGAGTGGGAAAACTACGATCTTAAAGTTGCTACTACGGTTCTACGAACCTCAAAAAGGAGAGATCAAGGTAGGCAGTACTTACCTGCAACAGATAGGGTACCGCTACTGGCGGGGCAGATGCGGCATTGTAATGCAGGATGGCTTTATTTTTTCGGATACCATTGCAAAAAATATTGCCGTTGGGGATGAATACCCAGATATGGTGAAACTGCTACATGCCATCAAGGTAGCCAACATTACCGAATTTATTGAAGAGTTACCCCTGGGATTGAATACCAAGATCGGAGCTGCCGGAAATGGGATTAGCCAGGGGCAGCGTCAGCGTATGCTGATTGCAAGAGCGGTATATAAAGATCCAGATTACATCTTTTTTGATGAGGCTACAAATGCCCTGGATGCCAACAATGAAAAAGTGATCATGGAAAACTTGGAAACCTTTTTTAAGGGAAGAACGGTGGTGGTGGTGGCCCACCGTTTAAGTACCGTAAAAAACGCAGACAATATCATTGTATTGGATAAAGGAATCATTATTGAACAGGGTACGCATCAACAGTTGGTGAATTCCAATGGAGAATATTATCAGCTGGTTAAAAATCAACTGGAACTGGGGGTATAGCATGGAAACAGCGCAAGAACTAAAAAATATAGATGTCCGTTTAAGCGGATTGGAAGTAAACAGTGAGGAAGTGCAAGAAATCATTACCGCCGTACCCTCTTGGATACTTAGAAGGGGAATTACCCTGCTCTTTGTGATATTGCTTGCCATTGTTTTAGCCTCGGCTTTTATCCGGTACCCGGATGTGGTTAAGACTAGCCTGAAGGTAAATTCGTTGAATGCCCCCAAAGCAGTGTTGGTAAAGCAAACAGGAAAAATCATTGCGCTGCTTGCCATAGAAGGAAGCACTGTAAAACAAAACGAACCTTTAGCCTTTATGGAGAGTACAGCCAACCACAGCGATGTACTTAAACTGCAACAGGAGCTAACAAGACTAAGTGCGGATTTAAACAGTGAGGGAAAGATGACAGGCTTAAGCCTAGAACACTTGAACCTGGGGGAGCTGCAAGCTGCTTATCAGAGTTTTTACCAACAGTACCTGCAATACATTTCTACGCAGAGCGGGGGATATTACTTGAACCGTAAACAATACCTTGGCAATGATCTGAAAGAGATTGAAAAATTAAAAAGACAAATTATTGATCAACAGCAGGTACAAGAAAAAGAATACGCCAACGTAACAAATGAATTTGAAGCTTATAAAAAACTTCACCAGAAAGGCGTAGTTTCTACAAGTGAATACCGGCAACAGGAGAATAAATACCTATCTGGTAAATATCCCTTGCAACAGAGTGCCACTGCCTTGTTAAACAACAACAGTAGTTATGCAGCTAAGCAAAAGGAGATCATGGAGCTAAATCATACCATTGAGGAAGAACGATCTAAATTTGTCCAAGCATTGAGCAATATGTTAACCCAAACGGATAGTTGGATCAATCAGTACGTTTTAAGAGCGCCAGTTGGTGGTAAGGTGAGCTATGCGGGTATTGTACAAGAGAACCAGACAGTAAATGCAGGACAGGAGCTCTTTATGATCAATCCTGCCAATACAGATTTCTTTGGCGAAGTACAGATACCACAGTATAATATGGGCAAAATTAGAACAGGCCAACGTACACTGGTTAAAATGAGGAGCTTTCCTTTTGAGCAATATGGACTGATCAGAGGCAATGTGGATTATATTTCGGATGTAGCTTTTAAGGATAGTGTGTTTATTGCCAAGATTGGTTTTAAGCAATTTGAAAACAAAGATCCAATGCATAGGATTGTGCTGAAAAACGGCATGCAGGCTGATGCAGAAATTATTACAGTAGAGAGCTCTTTGCTACAGCGATTTTTAAGAAATATCACTAAAATGTTGAACAGTAACTAAGCTTATGCAAGCTATTCCTACCTATATCATCAACTTAGCAAAGCGCACTGACCGTAAGGCACATTGCTTAAAACAATTTGCCAATAAACCTGAATTTGACATGCAAATTGTCAAAGCTATAGAAAACGAGCGTGGGGCTTTAGGGCTATGGCAGACCATTAAGTATATTTTGCAAAATTTATCAAATGACGGAGACGAATTTGTACTTATTTGTGAGGATGATCATATATTTAACCCCAATTATTCAAAAGAGTTGCTTTTTCAGGCTATTAAGGAGGCAATGGATAAAGATGCAGCTATCTTAGCTGGTGGTGTAAGCTGGTTAAACAGCGCCTTGCAGGTTTCACGAAATATTTATTGGATGGAGAAATTTACAGGGCTACAGTTTGCTGTGATATTCAGGAATTTTTTCACCAAGATAATTGAAGCTGAGTTTGCGACAACAGATGTAGCTGATCTCAAAATATGCTCACTTACCAATAAAAAGTTTTTTATTCACCCCTTTATTTCGGCGCAAAAGGAATTTGGCTATTCAGACGTAACATCAAAAAATAATATTCAAGGTAGAGTAGAAAAACTGTTCGATAATATGTCAGAGAGCGTTCAAATTATAAAAAGCGTTACTGAATACTTTGCCTATGAACGAAATTGGCAAATCGAAGATGTTGAACAGCTAACCATTCCAACATATATCATTTCAAGAAGTTCCGAAAGATTGGGACATATTAGCGGTCAATTTTTAGGGAAAGCGGAATTTGAGGTCAATATAGTTGATGCCAATACGCCTCCCCGATGGAACACTATGCGTAAAATCGTCGAGATGGCTATCACTAATGACGATGATATCATTATTATTTGTGAAGATACACACGAATTTACCCCGCATTATTCGAAACAATTTTTACTGGAGAACATCATGGGGGCTTTTTATGAAGGAGCGGATATTCTTTTGGGCGGTACAGCTAATTTTGGCGTTACTGTACCGATAACCGGTAATCGTTTATGGATTGGATCTTTTTCTGGAACATCATTTCTTATCCTATACAAATCCATTTTTATGAAAATTTTAGACGAATCGATTAGTGAGACTGCAACTATGGACGAATTTTTATCTGAACTAACCAGCAATAAAATGGTTTTATACCCTTTTATTTCTTTACAAAAAGACTTTGTACAAATAGAAAGTAAGTCGGTAGGCAACACCAACGGCGAAATCGCAAATCCATTTAGCAAAAGTGAGCAAGGATTGGATAATATCCTACAAGCCTATCGTTATCATTCCCAATGGCCTAAAAAGGTATACTAAAATGAAAGCTGAAATAACAAATTTAACGCAAAGCGAAAGCAGTATTGTATTGGAATATGTGAAGTCTTCCAAGAAAACATATATAACAGAAGATGAATATATAATTTTCATTTCCCAGCCCGAAGACTTTAACCAATCGATTAGTTTAGGTGATTTGCTTCATTGCGTTGTTTGTAGTAAAGATATAAATGCCGCAGAGCAAGGTATTCCTAATGAAATGGTTACTTATATAGATCCGCCGATAGTGAAAGTTAATATGCCGACTCCCTGCTATAAGTTAAATAATGTAGCAAAGCTTTACTACATCTTGCCAGCGATTAGTGATGATCCAGACCTCTGTATAAGCAGGACAATTATCCGAGCTTTAAATGGAATGTTAAATGTGAAGTTATACGTGGTAGCACCATTATCGGTTATTTCATTGTTAGAACCGATTGCCAATAACCATATTTTTTTCAGGGTATATACTAATGATTTTTGGGGAATGCTTACCGATTGTAATATTTTATTAGGCTCACAAAGTATTGCCATCAATGCATTATTGAACCAAATACCGGTAATCGTTATCGGAAGTCATGGTTTTGGAGGTCTTGTTACAGATGATAATATTCAAAATTTTACAGAATCAGGTTTCTGGGGTAGGATAGGTGGATCGCTAAAAGAAAAAATTCCCGTTGCTGCCATACTTTATGAAATCCAATACGTGTTTGATCTCTTGAATTTTAATCACCATAAACCACTTCACCTGTTATCGAGTAATCATATCGATTTATTAGCCAAAGCATTTGTTGAAAATGGGGCAAAGGATATGATAGACAAAATAATTTCTAGCTCCCAGCAGTTATGCCGTTTTTTGACTAATAAAGAAGATTTTTTACAGCTAAATCCTTTGATACCCTGTTGTATTTCTATAGAGGAGGGCTTAGGGAATAATGATTGTGAAAAACTGTTGATCAATGCAAATACAAACAAAATACTAGCGGTTGTTGGAACGGATGAAATGAATATTATTAAGCTGTGCAATGGAAAAAATACGGTTCGAGAAATACTTAGTAAAAATGAGTCAGCTGACGAAGAAGAAATAATCAATTTTATACACGACCTATGGCGAGCTAAAATAATAATATTCAATACCGCTATGCTAGAGTTAATCAATAAATAAATAAACTACCGATGAAATTATTTAACCTGGATCTACATATTTCGGTCATTGAAGACTTAAAGGAGGTGTTTTCGAAGCTTGATCACCAGATCGAGAACTGGTCAATCTCCTCACATAATTGGGTTTTTAAAAAGGAAACAAAAGCTGTCGAATTTGTTAACCAACATACTTGGAAACATTTTAACCAAGAAATGTGTGAAAGGTTTTACGAACGATACAAAACTGAACTGTCAAAATATGATGGGTTTGTAGTAACGCACACACCTTGTTTTTCATTGTTATATCAGTACTTCGAAAAGCCAATAATTGTTGTTGCTTCTACTCGGTACGAGGCTCCCTTTACTGGGAATTACGGTAAGTGGAGTTGGCTTAATAGCTATTTGGATGAATTAAATAGCAAAGGCAGACTGATTGCTGTTGCAAATAATAAATATGACAAGCAATACTGTGAAAGTTTTACTGATTTTAAGTGGGAGCACATCCCTAGTTTATGCAGGTACACCAAGGTTCAATGGCATCCTGAAAGGAATTCTTTTCTGATGGATAGTAAAATGCTGATTGTTAAGTTAAGGTCGGTAAATATTGTTCATAAAAGCAGGTTAGGTAGATTTAACTGGTCAGATTTAGGAAAATTCAAAGGTATTGTTGTTATACCATATAACGCTTCCTGTATGTCTGTATTCGAATATTATTCAGCTAACATCCCTTTATTCTTTCCATCGCAAGAATTCAGTTTAAAGCTGATGGATTTATATAAAGATTATGGGATTTATTCAGAACTATCGTGGAACCAAGTGATGAAACTTCGTAGCGGATCGGTATTAGAAGCAAAAGGACTAGATCCGAATAGTTTTGATGATCATCATTCATTGAAGCATTGGATTGGATTAAGTGATTGGTATGATAGTGAATGGATGCCCTATATTACTTATTTTGATTCATTTGAAGATTTAGAACACAAATTAACAACCGTCGATTTATTTGAAATATCACAAAATATGAAAAATCAAAACATTGCCAGAAATTCAAGAGTTGAACATCTCTGGGGGAAAAAACTTTTAAGTAAAGAATTTAAGTACGAACTATATCAATGATTTTATGAACTTAAAGAAAATAATCTCTTTTTCACTTTGGGGAGATGATTTGATGTACTGGAATGGGGCAATTGAAAATATTCACCTTGCAAAGAAACTGTATCCAGGTTGGAAATGCCGTTTTTACATTGACTATTATGCAGATAAAGAGCTTATTAAAAAAGTTGAAGTTGAAGACTGTGAAATTGTAAGGATTGAACCTTTACAAAGTTTTTCAGGTTTGTTTTGGCGCTTTTATGCAGCCGAAGATGCGGACATTATGATTTGCAGGGATGCAGATTCCCGAATATCCCAGCGAGAAGTTTATGCAGTAAATGAATGGCTAGAATCCGATAAACATTTTCATATCATGAGAGATCATCCACATCATCATACATTAATATTAGGTGGGATGTGGGGAGCCAGAAATATGGAAGGAATCACCGAGTTAATTAATACCTATCCGTATCAGAATCTAAAAGGTACAGATCAGCTTTTTCTTGCCGAGCAAATTTATCCACAGGTTAAGGACTCAGCGATGATTCATGATAGTTATAACCTGTATCAGGATGGTACAAATTTCCCCTCTAAACGTATTAGAGAGGAGTTTGTTGGAAGTGTATTTGATAAAAATGGAAAACCAGTTTATTTATGAACATAAAAGTTAGAGTTACTTGCTTCTGGGAAGACGACCGCAGTTTTATGGAATCAATCCAGCGGTTCGGCCAGGGTAGCATCACCTGGAAAAATATAGAATTTGTTAGAGATGATACTTACGACAGATTGGTCATCCTGACAAGGCCTCATGAGGACATGATAGATTATGATATAAGTAAGGCAATCACTTTTCTGACCGAGCCACCCACTTCCAACAATGTGAGGCCACATTCCACTTCAGCTATTTTGCCTATGTACCTGCCACTCCCCTTCTATAGCGGCAACATTTACGGGCCTCTTAAATATGGTGGAAATGGGAAACGCATTGTGAAGGATAAATTGTTTTCGTGTGTCACTAGCGATCTGAATTCTATGGAAGGACATTTTCAACGATTAAGGCTAATTGATCATTTGGATAAGAGAATTGTAGATGGCTTAGATGTATGGGGAAAAGGGTATGGCAATACTTTCTTTGAGAGAATTAAGTGCTATAAGGGAGAAATAATGGATAAATATGATGCCTTATGGAGATATGATTATCATTTCGCTTGTGAAAATTCATTTACGCAAAACTATTTTACAGAAAAGATTGCAGATCCCATTATCGCAGAAACACTTTGCTTTTATGATGGATGCGAAAATATTGAGGATTTTATAGATGACAGAGCTTTTGTTAAAGTAAATGTAAGAACCCCGCTTGAAGCAACTGAAAAAATAATTGAAATGATCCAGTCGGATGAGCGGACCAAAAGGTTGAAATATATTCGTCAGCAAAAGAAAAGATTATTGGAGGAGCTAAATCCATTGAATATCATTTGGATGGGCGTTAATGAAAAAGACATATTGAAAGAATGTAAGCTAAAATAGATACCAATTAATTAAAGAAAAATGTATTATACAAATATACCAAAAGGACAACTGTCGGGAATTGAAAGAAAATATTTATACGATACGATTCGGATAATCAAACCAAAAATAGCCTTAGAGTCGGGTACATGGTATGGCGGAGGCAGCACACTGCAAATAACACGAAGCTTATTCGATAATAACTATGGTAAATTATATACCTATGAAGAGCATTATCCTTTTTTTGAAGTTGCAGCTAAATATTACCAAAATAGTGAGTTCAAAAATACTATCAATTTATATAATGAGGATTTTGTTAATGGGATAAAGAGGTTCGACAATGTTTTTATGAATGATGTTGGTTTTGTATTCCTAGATGGTGGCGATGAAACTTCAGAGGGAGTTACCAAATTGCCTGAATTCATGTATCCAGAACATTCTGAAAATTTGGCTTCATTTCTTTATATCAATGCTAGGGTAAAAATAGGAACCCATTTTTTATTGCATGATTGGACGATAGAGATGGGCAGAGGGAGTTTTATAAAGGAGTATTTGATGAAAAACAAGATGATGGACCAGTTTGAGATTTTAAATATTATTGATGAAACAACAGGCTTAGCCCATTTGAAAAAGATAAAATAACTAGAACTACAAGATCCACATATTTAATTTAGAACTCCTATGAAAAAAAGTATTTCTCGAAAGGAATCGAAGCATCTAACCAGTTACAACACCACCATTTTTAGCATCATATATGAAGTTAATGCATGGGGAGGGAAAAAAGGCGAGTTTTATTCTGGAAGTGGCTCTCACAATGATCAAATCACAGGGTATGCAAAAACTGTTTATGAATTTATCTCATCAAACAAGATACATGAAATTGTGGAGGTGGGTTGTGGCGACTTTAATGTGAGTAATAAAATATTGAAGTTAATGGATGCCGCGTCCCATGATTTTAGCTATACGGGATACGATGTTGTTAAGCCACTTATAAAAAGAAACAATTTGAACTATGGATCCCCAAGAATAAATTTTGTTTATAAAGACTCATGCGTAGGAAAAATAAAAGCAGGGGAATTATTGATTATAAGACAAGTTCTTCAGCACTTGAGTAATAGGTCGATTAAACAAATAATAGATAAATTTAAGAATTATAAATATATTATTGTTTCTGAGCAGCAAATTGCTGCAAAACACGAAAAAATGATTATTCCAAATATAGATAAACAGACAGATCAAAAAACACGCATAGAAATTAATTCGGCCGTATATTTAGATAAAGAGCCATTTAACTGCAAAATAAACTGTCGCATTTTTTTGATTTCAATCCCGCCAACCTCATATGAGTTGGAAAGTGAAATAAATACGTATTTAATTGTTACATAAGAAAAACTTCTCGGATATGGCCTTTTCTCCCCAGTCAATTGTTAACCATATTGACAGGGTCAAAAAACCATAACTAAACTTTAAGTTTAAAATGGTATATTTACTTGAAAGTATGTAGTAGGCATGAATTGAGTAGTTTTCATAGGTGGTTATATTACTTGATAAGCGAATTAAGAATATGATTAACAAACTACCATTACGAATAAATCTAGTCTTTAAATTAGTATGTGCTATTTTAACAACTAGCTTTGTGGTCAATTTTTCCTGCGAAATAAAAGCACAAACCCTTTCCATACCCCTTAAAGAAGACGGTGTTCATAACGAAGATCTATCCCTTAAAAGAGAATTGAATACCAACACCGTTGCAAACATCCCTTCTAAATTATTTAAATTATGGAGCTTAAGAAAGTTCACTTATAATCCTGCCCAGTCATTATACGATGAAGTAATAGAAGGGAAACGTTCATTGTCTGGTTTCAAACAATTCATAAATGCAAATGAAATAGATACTACCTTTTTGTCCAAAAAAAAGATACCCAACAATCTTGTGTATGTTTTTACGGGCATAGATTTCCAGGGCAAAAAGCATGTAATTGTAGATGTAAATGCCAATCACGATTTTGCCGACGATCGGGACTATATTTTTAATTTAGATAGTGTAGGTAGGATATTTCCGAAAGTGAAGGTCAAGGTTGGCTATTTTGACGGGAGTGCTATAAAGGATACAGCAGTTACCATGATGATTGATGCTTATCGAACAAGTGTGCCAGATTCCTATTTCTCAGTTATAAATGATAAAAAGCTCGATATCACTATGCTTAACGTGCTTTCAAATTGGTCTGGGAAAGTAGCTGTGGAAAAACAAGATTATTGGATCCAAATAAATGGTTATAACGAAATTTACAAAAATTCTAAGTTCAATCTATCAGTCGAAAAGGTAGATACAGAATTTAATACCAAACATAGTTATGCCTACTCATCTACAGATACAATAGCTCTTGGTTATAGACTTTATCTTGTATCAAGATATCATAACCATATACTCACCTTAAAATATATTGGAGAGGCTTCAGTTGGAGGTGGAGAAATAAGTACGCCAGCCCCTAAGATTGAAGCGAAGGATATGTTAACAAATCAGGATTTCTCACTAAAAAGCCAATTAGGTAATTACGTTTTGATAGATTTTTGGGGTTCTTGGTGTAATCCCTGTATAAAGGCTATTCCTGAGCTGAAGAACATATACCACAATTATAAGAATAGGATTGAATTTTTAAGCATCGCTTACGATAAGCCAGAAAATCAATCTAAATTAAAAGAACTTATTGGAAATTACCAAATGAACTGGCATCACGTATTTGATTCCATGGACAAAGGGAAGAGTATTTTTGCTAAAGAATATAAAGTTCAGGAATTTCCAACTAGTATTTTAATTGATCCAAAGGGAAAGGTTGTTTTTAGGGCAGTTGGAGGAAGTGGTTTAAAGAATTTGGTGGAATACTTAACTAGTGTAGGAATAAAACCTAGTGAATAGTTGAAAATAATATTCTTGCTTATTTTTATTACAGGCTAATATCGTTTGCCTTACTTGTTTTTATTTAGGTTACAAGAGTTTTCATCCTCTAATGAGCCCCGTGTTCCCATTCCCTAAGATAATTATAATTCTTATTTTGTTATATGTTCTATCCTTAATTTGCTTTATCTTCAAAAATAAAATAGCCAAAAATTATATAGCTGATGAAAAGAAGTGAATTTATAAGAAATAGTCTCTTAACTGCAGGTGTGCTAACAACCGGTTTAGGAACAAAAGAAGCTTTTGCCACTGGAAAACAAGATTTAGCAGCTGCTGATAAAGTTTTCAATATGGATTATGCCCCACATCAAGGAATGTTTGCAAACCATGCAGGTAAAAGTTTTTTAGATCAGATCCAATTTATGTACGATAGGGGCTTCCGCTCAATAGAGGATAATGGCTATTTAAATCGTCCGGTAGAAGAACAAGAGAAAATAGGTAGCCTACTTGCGAAGCTGGGCATGAGGATGGGCGTTTTTGTAGTGGATGGTGGCGATAACTGGAAAACATCATTAACCACTGGTAAAAAGGAATTTAAGGACAGATTTGTTCAAACGTGTAAATTATCTGTTGAAGCCGCAAAACGTTGTAATGCAAAATGGCTTACCGTTGTGCCGGGATTTTATGAACGAAATTTGCCTTATGGAAATCAATTTGCAAATGTAATTGATGCTATGCGCGCAGGTGCCGAAATATTTGAACCTCACGGTTTGGTAATGGTGCTAGAAACACTGAGCGATACACCGGAATTATTTCTCCAGAAAACGAACGAAACATATGCGGTTTGTAAAGCTGTTCAAAGTCCATCATGTAAAATACTTTATGATATTTATCATATGCAACGTACCGAAGGCGATTTAATTAAAACCATGGATCGTTGTTGGGATGAAATTGCTTACGTGCAGATTGGCGATAATCCAGGAAGAAAAGAACCTACAACTGGTGAAATCAATTATAAAAATCTTTTTAAACATTTACATCAAAAAGGATATAAAGGTGTAATGGGCATGGAGCATGGTAATTCAAAACCTGGCAAAGAAGGTGAACTTGCGTTGATTGCAGCCTATCGGTCTGTGGATGATTTTATGTAAGAAGAAACTCCCTTTTTGCTGTTGTAAAACCTTTTTGAACTAAAATGTGTTCCATTTTAAATGAAATAAATAAGCATTTAATATGGGACTGAGCAAATACAATCAAAAGCGTGATTTTTCAAAAACTGCTGAACCTAAAGCCGGAAAGAGCAATGATAAAAACAAATTGCATTTTGTTATCCAGAAACACGATGCCACTAGATTGCATTATGATTTTCGCTTGGAAATGGGTGGTGTTCTCAAAAGCTGGGCGGTTCCGAAAGGACCGGCACTGGATCCGAAGATAAAGCGGCTAGCTATGATGGTAGAAGACCATCCGTTTGACTATCGCAATTTCGAAGGACTTATTCCAAAGGGCGAATATGGGGGAGGAACAGTAATTGTGTGGGATCAAGGTTGGTATGAAACTATTGAGCCTATTAAAGGAAAAAAGGCACAGGAAAAGTATTTGCTTGCCGAACTTAAAAAAGGTTCGGTAAAGATGAAGCTGCATGGCGAAAAGCTGAACGGAGAATTTGCATTGGTACGTACCAATGGCATGGGCGAAAATTCATGGCTGCTCATTAAGCATGATGATGAGTTTGCTTCAAAAAAAGATGTTACCAAATTAGATAAGTCCATTATTTCGGGTAAAACGATCGAAGTAATGGAGAAGTCTAGTGAAAAAGTTTGGCACAGTAACCGAGAAGAAAAAATTGAAGCTAAGCTACCAAAGATAAAAAAAGGTCCAGTCAAAAAAAGCACTTCAACCAAAGAAGCCCCTAAATCTGCTATTCCCAAAGGTATTAAACCGATGCTGGCTACCTTAGTAGATGCTCCATTTGACGATCCAGATTGGCAATATGAGGTGAAATGGGACGGATATCGCGCATTAGCCTTTATAAATAAAGGTAAAGTAGAATTGTTGTCGCGCAATAACAAGTCTTTTAACGATCAATTTTATCCGATTTACGAGATTTTAAGGGATTGGAAGCTTAATGCCGTCATTGATGGGGAAATTTTAGTGCTCAATGAAAAGGGGATTGCTGATTTTGGCGCTTTACAGAATTGGCGTAGCGAGGCAGATGGGGAATTGGTTTTCTATGTTTTTGATATCCTATGGTATGATGGAAAAAACCTTACAGGTTTGACGTTAGTAGAGCGGCAAGCAATCTTAAAGGAGGTGTTGCCAGTTGACGATGATAGGATCCGGATTTCGGATGTATTCGACGCAAGTGGAATTGATTTTTTTGCAGCAGCCGAAAGGATGGGCCTAGAAGGGATTATGGCCAAACGCAAGTCTTCTACTTATGCGGTTAACAATCGCTCTAAAGAATGGCTAAAGATTAAAGTTTCGAAAAGACAGGAGGTAATTATAGCGGGGTTTACACGGAATGAGGATACATCAAAATTGTTCAGCTCTTTAATTTTAGCGGTATGGGAGGATAAAACGCTAACGTATGTTGGTAAAGTGGGCACAGGCTTTTCTGATGCCGATCAAAAAAAGATGATGAAACTGTTTAAACCTTATATTACGGAGAAAAGCCCTTTTACGGTAGTTCCAGATATTAATAAGCTTTCTCGATTTCAGCATAAGCAGCTAAATGCTAAGGCAACATGGATGAAGCCGGAGTTGGTAGGAGAGGTGAGTTTTACAGAAATAACTGACGAGGGTATTTTTAGACATCCTTCTTTTAAAGGGATGAGAACAGATAAAAATGCCAAAGACGTGGTACGCGAAAAAGCAGCTGATGCCGAAAAGATAGTGGAAGAAGTTGAAACTAAAACACCTCATGAAGCGGCCATTCGTCCGCCAAAAAATAAGATAGCAAAAACATTGCTCAACCCTAAGGACGAAACACAGGTAAGAAAGGTGAATGGGAAAGAGCTTAAATTTACCCACCTTTCTAAACTCTATTGGCCAGAAGATAAGGTTACAAAACGCGATATGTTTAATTATTATTATCAAGTGGCTGATTACATGTTGCCTTATTTAAAAGATAGGCCACAGTCGCTAAACCGTTTTCCTGGAGGTATACATGGTAAAGGCTTCTATCAAAAAGACGTAAAGGGAAAGGCACCGGCATGGGCAAAAACATTTCCATATTCAACAGATGATGGTGAAGAGAAAGAATATTTAGTGGGAGATGATGTGGCAACTTTATTATGGATGGCGTCTTTGGGATGTATTGAGATTAATCCATGGTTTTCGAGAGTAAAGTCGCCGGATAATCCCGATTACTGCGTAATTGATCTAGACCCAGATAAACATCATTTTGATAAAGTAATCGAAGCTGCCAATGTAGTGAGGAATGTTTTGGACTCTATTGATGTACCTTGTTTTCCAAAAACCTCTGGTTCAACTGGCATTCATATATATATTCCATTGGGAGCAAAATATGATTACGATCAGAGCCAGCTTTTTGCACAGATAATAGTGAGCATTGTAAATAGGCAAATCCCAAAATTCACTTCACTTGAAAGGATGATTGCTGCACGAAAAGGGAAGATGTATTTAGATTTTCTGCAAAATAGACCAGGCGCTACCATTGCAGGGCCTTATTCATTGCGCCCAAAACCTGGAGCTACCGTTTCAATGCCCTTAGAATGGGCAGAAGTGAAACCAGGATTGAAAATGAAAGACTTTACGATTTTTAATGCAATTGATCGGCTTAAAGAAAAGGGAGATATCTTTAAAGGTGTGTTAGGTAAAGGAATTGATTTGGAAACAGCAATTTTGAAAGCGAAGGAGCTTCACGCTTAATTTATCGCTAAAAGCATACATTCCATTTTGCTGGCAAAACTCTTTCTCCTATATTTAGAATCTGATCAAAAAGCATAATGAAAGAAAGAGGTGATTACGAGGATGGAAAGTTTAATTATGAACGACTTGCACCGATTCTGAAGACAGTTAAAGCTGCTCGGCTACATTTAACTAAGCAGCAGCCCATCAAAATGGTGTTGATTTTTAGCCGACACCGGTATTATAGGCATTTGGTAATTGAACTAGCAAGTGTAAATACCAGCCAAAGTGGAAAGCTTAAAAATCCAGTCAATTTTCTCGATCCCTCAGATCTAATATGGAAAACCGACAAACCCGAAGAACTAAGATTTTATAGTGGAGTAACGCGCTTTAAAAATAATTATAATGAAGAATTTAGCGATTCTAATTTGGCAGCATTAAAAGCTATTTTACACAACCCACTAAAACTCGATTTTTATATACACGATGAAAAGGTCTCTCCAACTATCAATGCAAGTTCTGCTGTTTTAACACAGATTGCTATCTTAAAGGTAAACCTTGAACTAAATGTTGATGAAAGAGGAGATATTTTTGAGGTAGGTGGCTTGCTGCATATTGATGGAAAGGCTTATGCGATGGAAGATCTGAAGCTGAGTTATCAATACTTTGTTGAAGTTAAAAATCGACTATACCTGATCGATAATCCTTACTTTTTAAATGCGATCGAGTTTTTTAAACAAAATCAAAATAATTTAGTAATTGATCGAGCTGAATATGAAAATTTTCAGCAAAAAATCTTGTCGAAGTTAGAGGAGAAGATTAAAATTAATTATGCTTATTTAAAACCTGCAACAAAAAAACAACTTGTTGAACAGGGCTTCGACCTCGATAATGAACAGATAATCTACCTGTCCGAATCTGAAGACTTTGTGCTGATCACTCCAGTGATGAGATATGGTAATCTAGAAATTCCAGTTATCTCACAAAAGCAAATCAGATCAAAAGATAAAAAAGGCCAGCTATTTACGATTAACCGCAACGAGGAGAAGGAGCTTCAATTTATCAATGCAATAGCTAAAATGCATCCTTACTTTACAGAGCAAATGGAAGAATTTTCCTATCAAAGACACGCGGATTGTTTTTATTTGCACCGTAAACACTTTTTGCAGGTTGGTTGGTTTCTGGAAGCATTTGAAACCTGGAGGAGCAGAGGTATTGCTATTTTAGGCTTTAATGAATTAAAAGAGAATAAATTAAGTCAATATAAACCCGAAATTGCCATCCATGTAATTAGCGGAATCGATTGGTTTGAAACCGCTATAAAGGTGAAATTCAATAAACAAGAAGTTTCCTTAAAGCATTTGCACAAATCTATTAGGAACAAGAGTAAATTTGTACAACTAGACGATGGCACAACCGGCATTTTGCCAGATGAATGGTTAGTTAAATTTGAAGGCTATTTTGGAGCAGGAGAAATTGTTGGAGATTCATTGCATACTCCAAATATAAATTACAGCAAGGTTGAAGAATTGTACGAAGAGGAATTGCTAGATATTGAAAGTAGAGAACGCTTAAACCTTTTCAAATCAAAACTTTCTGGTTTTGAAGCAATAGAACAGGTGGCAGTGCCGGATGACTTGAAGGCTACTTTGCGTGGCTATCAGAAAGAAGGACTTAATTGGCTAAATTTCTTGGACAGTTTTAATTTTGGAGGTTGTTTAGCTGATGATATGGGATTAGGAAAAACCGTGCAGATATTAGCTTTTATTCTTGCTCAACGTGAACGGGTTGCCCAGAATACAAATTTGGTAATAGTGCCTGCCTCACTGGTTTTTAATTGGCAGCAGGAAATTCGAAAGTTTGCACCTACTTTAAAAGTATTAACAATTTATGGCGCTGACCGCAACAAGAAAACAGAGAATTTTAACCAATATGAAGTGGTCCTCACTTCTTATGGTACTTTGCTTTCGGATGTGAGGTTGCTAAAAGATTATAGGTTCAATTATATTTTTTTGGATGAATCACAGTTGATTAAAAACCCCGATTCACAAAGATATAAGGCCGTAAGGCTACTAAGGTCACGCAATAAGATTGTAATGACGGGTACACCAGTTGAAAACAATACTTTCGATTTATATGGGCAGTTTTCTTTTGCCTGTCCGGGATTATTAGGTAGTAGAGAACAGTTTAAACAATTATATTCGGTTCCGATTGACCAATTTAAGGACCGTAAACGCGCAGATGAGCTGCATAAGCGAATTAATCCTTTTTTGTTAAGACGAACAAAAGAACAGGTAGCAACTGAACTACCTGATAAAACAGAAATGGTTATTTACTGTGAGATGGGTGAACAACAACGGGAAATTTATGAAAGTTGCCGGACCGAAATCAGGGACTATATTATGGGTGCTGCTGAAGATGAATTGACCAAAAGTAGTATGCATGTATTGCAAGGGATTACTAAGCTAAGGCAAATCTGCGATTCGCCTGCTATACTTAGCAAAGAGAAATATTATGGCAATGCATCTGCAAAGATGGATGTATTGATGGAACAGATTGAAAGTAAATCACCTTTCCATAAAATTTTAGTCTTTTCGCAATTTGTAAGCATGTTAGCTTTAATTAAAGCTGAATTGGAATCTAGAAACATTTCGTTTGCCTATTTAACTGGTCAAACAAAAGATCGTGCTGCTGTAGTTAACTCCTTCCAAAACGACTCATCGCTTCGAGTATTTTTAATTAGTTTAAAGGCAGGAGGGGTAGGGCTCAATCTTACTCAAGCTGATTATGTGTACCTCATTGATCCTTGGTGGAATCCAGCAGTAGAAAACCAAGCTATTGATAGGACGTATCGCATAGGGCAACATAAAAATGTAATGGCAGTGCGTCTAATTTGTCCCGATACAGTTGAAGAAAAAATCATGTTGATGCAGGATGCAAAAAAGGGAGTTGCAAGCGATCTCATTAAAACAGAAGCCTCCATTTTTAAAGCGTTAACGAAGAGAGATCTGCTGGAATTGATATAGGAGTTAAAAACAAAACACATATGGTCAATGTTCTTTAACTAAAATACAAATTTTATGGAAGAGGACGAGGAAATAAAGACACCATTGGCAATTAAAGAAAGCGATATTGTTGGAGAACAAATTATTTTTGACATCCCCATTAAACAAAAACTGGCCCACGTTATCGTAATTAAAAGTGGTTCTTATTACCATATTAATTTAGATGGTGAAGACATAGGTAGTTTTCACAAAGATAATGATGGGAAAATTAGTCGGCATGAACAACCTAAAGGTGCCCATACCGACGTTGATGATTATTTTAAACCAATTGAAGCAAAATTGGAGGAGCTCAATAAGTAGACTTACGAAGTCAGGCGAGCCCGTGCCTGCATAGACTTCGTAAGTCTAGTCCGGCCGACTTCGTAAGTCTTATTTTAAAGGCTTGTACCTTCAGATACATCGTTATTATTGATGCCTTTTTTATTTTTCTTAATCGCGTCCTTTAATTTACCAAAGCGATAGTTTAAACTCGTTGTGAAGTTTCTTTGGTAATTTTGGTTATAAGTTTCTTGTGTAAAATTAGGACCATTGGTAAAGTTTTTCGCTTCTCTATATTTGTTGAAGACATTGTTAGCTGCGAGCGCAAGCGTAAGCTTACCATTAAGCAAATCTTTATTAACACTAAATGAAGACGTTAGGAATGAATTTGTTGATCCTTGGATCGAAAGATTTGGTCCATTATAATTCATGCTAGCAGTACCCTGCCAAGTTTTGCTTGGACGATAGGTAACGGCAGTAAACGCTTTCCTCATTAAACCTTCCTTTTTAATCAATACACCATTAATTTCACCTTTAACTTTACCGTACATAGCTTGTACACCAAGTTGTGCCCTAAGCTTACTATTAAACGGATAATTTATATTTACGTTGGCGCCCATAAGCGAACCAGTTCCGGTATTGGCAAAGCTACTTCTTGTAATCTGGGTTACTGGGTCGGTTACTGCACTAGGCATAATTAAATTCTCAAAGAACATGCCTCTTAGGCCGATATTTAAGGTAGCCTTTTTAAATCGGCTGTAATTAACCTCTATGCTATTCCCTGTGGTTGGTTTAAGCGCTGGATTGCCTGAAGATTCAAAATTAGGGTTTGAGCGGTCTACAAAAGGATTTAATTGATTGATACCAGGGCGCTGAATTCTTGAGGTAAAGCCAAAATTAATACTGCTCATGTCTTTAAATTTATGATTAAAAGAAATTGAAGGAATTAAGTTTAAAGAGTTGCTGTTTAATTTTTGGGTGCCACCAGCAAAATTTGCATCAATTTCGGTCTGTTCGGCCCTTATACCGGCTTTTACTCCCCATTTTTTGATCATAAATTGATAGGTGTTATATACTCCGTAAACATTCTGCCGATTATCAAAGATATTGGTTCTCAAAGGATCTGCCTCGAAATTGCCAGATGAATTCATTGATAGAAATCTGAAATCACTATTGTTATTTCTAAAAATGGCCTTTACACCCATCTCGATTGTCACCTTTTTAAGTGGATAAACATAGTCTATCTGAGCAGTTTTTTCAGTAGAGCCTCCAGTATTGTTTTGTCTATAATCAGGTAAACTATAGGCAATGGGGTTATAAATATCAACATTGTTGAACTGATCATTGCTGAAACGATAATATCGATAAGAAAAGGTAAGTAAACGGTTCTTATCTTTCTTAAATCCTAACTGATAATTGAATGATGCATCAAATCCGTTTCCAGAGCCTTCCAGGTTGTTTGTAAGTCCATAGCTTTGTATTAACGAAGTGGAATTTCGAAGAGCTGATAATTGTGTGCTTATGCTTTCGTTCTTATTGGCATTGTAATTAAATTGCGCTGATAGCAAATTTAAGCTGTCTATTTCGTAGCTCAATTCAGTTCCTACATAACCAGTTTTACCCGAGAAATCTCTAGTACCTGTTTGCTGCAGATCAGTTGGATTGGCGCCTAAGGTTAGTCTGCTGTTGCTATTGTTTAGTAGGGGAGAGCTGTTTAAATTTCCTCCAGCATTCGTTGCAATTCCGAATTTTCCAGATTTGATAGTAAATGAACCTCCCACTCCGGGACCACCTACAGGAAATCGATGACTTGTATTGATGGTTCCGTTAGTGCCATTATCCGCCTTTTTAAACGTGATAATATTAATGATACCTGCTAAACCTTCTCCGTCATATTTTGCTGGTGGGGTAGTAATTACTTCTATTCTCTCGATACTAGAAGCAGGCATACTCTTTAAAATATCTTTTGGATTCCTTTCCATCATGCCAGATGGACGACCATTTACTAAGATCTTGTAATTGCTATTTCCCTGAAGTTGAATATTATCATCTGCATCTAGCGATAACAATGGCACTTTTCGCATCATTTCTAAAACGCTGTTCACCTTGCTTTCGGGATCTGCTTTCACATCATAAGCAATACGATCTATCTCTTGTTTAATAAGTGGCTTGTCCCCAGTAACCGTCACTCCTTTTAATTGAGTGGCATTTGGTATTAAAGCAATAGTGCCTAAAACTTTAGAAGAACCCGAAAGTGTTATTGGATGTATTTTAGTTTGATAACCTACGTGAATAATGCTAAGAGAATAAACACCGTTCGCTAAACCAGTAAGTATAAATGATCCATCTGTTGCAGATAAAACAGATTTCACTTGAACTTTCTTATCGTTTTTTAAAATAATGGTAGCAAGATTGATGGGCTTTTGTGCCATCGAATCAGCCACCGAACCGCTTATTTGTAAAGCAGTGTTGGTTTGACTTTTTGTGCTTAGATTAAAACATAAGCAACAAAGTAGAAAGAGTAATGTTCTCATATCATGTTAGTGTATTAGTGAATTAATACACAAGGATACGAATTATTTCTAATTCAAAAAATAAAATGTGATGAAAAGCTAAAAAATAGTGATGAATTAGTTTTTTTAAAGGAATAAACACAAAAAAGCCCTAGGTCTTTATTCCTAGGGCTTTATATTTAGTCTTACTTCTTTCTTTTTTATTCCTACTTCTTACTGTTAAGACGTGTAACCAAGTATTTTCAATACCTGTTTACTATTTTGTTCCTCGCCAAATACCTCAAAATTGAAAGTTTCATCTCTATTTCTGCGGATGATAACATGTTTAGGGCTTGGAAGTAGGCAATGATGAATACCTCCGTAACCGCTTAAAACTTCTTGATAGGCACCGGTGTTAAAGAACCCTAAATATTGAACTTTACGTGTTTTAGGCATAAATACACTATTCATATGTGCTTCCTGATTGTAATAATCTTGTCCATCACAGGTTATACCCCCTAAGTTTACGCGCTCGTATTCTGAGTCCCAATTATTGATAGGTAATAACACATATTTCTGGTTCAATGCCCAAACATCAGGAAGGTTGGTAATGAATGAGCCATCAAGCATTAACCATTTTTCACGATCGTTTTGCTGCTTACGGCCTAAAACTTTATATAAAATGCCTGAAGCTTCGGCCACGGTATATTTTCCAAATTCAGTAATAATATCTGGTTCTATTACATCATGTTCAGCGCAAATCTCTTTAATTCGTTTTACGATTTCGTTTACCATGTATTCATAATCAAAATCAAAAACCAAACTATCCTTAAATGGCATTCCGCCACCAATATCAAGGGTGTCTAACTCGGGATTAATTTTTTTGAACTTGCAATATAAGGTTACATATTTTTCAAGCTCATTCCAATAATAGGGAGAGTCGGTAATCCCTGAATTAATGAAGAAGTGCAATAATTTAACTCTAAAATTAGGATTTGCAGCAATTTTACTATTATAGAAGTCGATTACATCTTCCAAACGAACACCCAAACGAGAGGTGTAGAATTGAGAATCTGGTTGCTCTTCTGCAGCGATACGAATACCCAAATTACAAGGTGTATCCATTTCTACTTCATCATCGTAAAGATTAAATTCCTCTTTATTATCTAGTACCGGAATAATATTTTTATAGCCGTCGTGCAACATGTCGATAATATATTGCTTGTACTGATAAGTTTTAAAACCATTACAAATTACTGTAATGTCTTTGGTTAAAGCTCCCTTTTTTTCTAATGCCTCAATCATCGGCATATCAAATGCAGAAGATGTTTCCAAGTGGATGCCATTTTTAAGGGCCTCTTCAACAATATGTCGAAAATGCGAACTTTTTGTACAGTAGCAATATTTGTAATCGCCACGATAGTTATTTTTAATAATAGCAGTTTGAAACAACAATTTTGCCTGTTGTATCTTCTTACTGATCATAGGTAAATAAGTGAAACGCAATGGCGTGCCATAGGTTTCTATCATTTCCATTAAATTTAGATCCTGAAAATATAATTCATCGTCTATAACACTGTAACCTTCTTGCGGAAAACCAACGCTTAGATCAAGAAATTCGGAGTAACTCTGCATTTATTTCAACTAATTTTTTTGCAAAAATGTAATTTTAAATCGAGAATTACGGAGTATTGATAATTTTTTTACGCTAAGGTTGCGTTCTTCATCATACACCGTAAAAATTACCTATCTTCGAAATACGTGAAACCAGAAGATTTAATAGCACATTTAGCGGTAGATGAGTACTCGTCTACACCCAAATATAAGCAGTTAACCAATGCCATATTATCCGCAATAGAAAATGGTAAACTTAAGAAAAACAGTCTTTTACCCTCAATTAATGAGTTAAGTTTTAAGCTTGAAATTTCTAGAGATACTGCAGAAAAGGGATACCGTTATTTACGGAAATTGGGAGTGGTAGAATCTGTTCCTGGAAAGGGTTATTTTATTACAAATACAGATTTTAATCGAAAACTAAAAATATGCTTATTGTTCAATAAATTAAGCACCCATAAAAAAATTATTTATGACGCGTTTAAAAAGGCAATCGGCGAACAAGCATTAATCGATTTCTATATTTATAATAATGACTTTGCATTATTCAAGAAGTTAATCATTTCTAAAAAAGACGATTATTCTCATTATGTGATTATTCCCCATTTTATTGAGGGTGGTGAGAATGCTCAAGATATTATCAATACCATTCCTAAAGAGAAATTGATTATCCTAGATAAACTATTGCCAGGAATAACCGGAGAGTACGGAGCTGTTTATGAGAATTTTTCCCAAGATATTTACGCAGCATTGGAACAAGCCTTAGATCGTTTGGGGAAATATCATACCTTAAAGATTATTTTCCCTAAAGAAAGCTATTTCCCGAAGGAGATATTGACCGGCTTTTATAGGTTTTGTCAACAATACGCATTTAATCATAAAGTAATCCATGAAATTAATTTAGAAGACATCAGTGTAGGTGAAGTTTATATAAATTTGATGGAGGACGATTTGGTTATATTGATCGAACGATTAATTGCTTTAAAATTTAAAATTGGAAAGGAAGTTGGTGTAATCTCTTACAATGAAACTCCACTGAAAAGGATTATTTTAGAAGGGCTCACTACAATTTCAACTGATTTCAAAGCCTTGGGAACGCAGGCTGCAGAACTTATCCTAAATCATAAAACCGAAAAAATTGAAGTTCCTTTTTACCTTACATTGAGAAATTCTTTATGAGGTACAAAGTATTTAGTATACCCAGAAACCTATTTAGGAATAAAATTCAAAAACGATTGAAATTGAGATCTATGTTTTAATTTATCCAGTTTAAAGTAAAAAGCGCCCCGCCTTGAGTTCGATTTATCCTTTTCGTTTTGTTTAATCAGCATTCCGCTCGAGGTAATTTTGCGAATGAAATTCCTATTATCGATTGGAAGATCGTAAACTTGCTCGTATAATGCCTGAAGCTGGGGAATTGTAAATTTTTTAGGAAGTAATTCAAATAAAATAGGATGTAGCGCAGCTTGGTAACGGATTTTGTCTAAAGCAGCTTTCACCATTTGATTATGATCAAAAATCAATTCAGGAACTTCTTTCAGTTTAAACCATTCTGCGTGATAAAGACTGTTTATTTGTTTACTATACTTTTTGATGTCAATTAATGCAAAATACGCAATTGAAATTGTCCGCTCTACAGAGTCGCGATTTGGATCACCATAAGCATGTAACTGCTCCAAGTACACATCATGTAATCCTGTTAAAGATAATAGGATCCTTTTAGCAGCGCCATTTAAATCTTCATGCTCACCTACAAAGCCCCCCATTAAGCTCCATTGGTCACTAATTGGTTCAATTGGTCGTTTGATGATCAATAATTTTAAATCTTCGCCATCGTATCCAAAAATGATACAGTCTACAGCAACTAAAAGTGGTTTTTGATTAGCGTACTTCATACCTAAAATAGATTGGTTAAAATAGGGTCATGGTAATCTTCGATAAACCCTAAAATATTGTCAAAGTTCTTAAATTCTTCAATATTGTGCGTAGTGGTGATTACAAAACATTTCATTCCTGCACGGTGGGCCGACTCAACTCCTTTAGGAACATCCTCAAAAACTAGGCATTCTTGTGGTTCAATTCCCAATGCTTTAGCCGCATTTATAAAAGTCTCCGGATCTGGCTTGCTTAGTTTTACATCATTAGCACTTACAATTGCATCAAAATACTGCCGAGCATTTAGGCCATCAAGTACAAAATCAATATTAAACGGAATAGCAGCAGAGCCTATTGCCATTTTAATGCCTGCTGTTTTAGCTGTATTTAAAAAATCAGCTAAACCATCAATCAACTTTAGCTTAGGTGCGTAAGCTTCCTGATAACTTTTTTCTTTCTCCATAGAAATGTTATCCACCTCTGCCGAAGTAAAATGATTATTACCAAAGACGCGGATTAAGAGCTCTTCGTTTTTACCATACATCTCTTTTTTTACCGCTTCGTATGACATCGCTAAGCCAAGTCTTTTAGTAATAATGGCATGCCAAGCATCAGCATGATAACTCATGTCATTGATCATCGTACCATTCAAATCAAAAAGAAAAGCCTTGGGCCTAAAATTTGTGTCTTGCATCATGCTAAAGTAGGAGATTTTTTTGGATTGAAAATATAATCGTTATTATAACGTTAATTTATTTTTCTTACATTAGCCTTTAGCTTAACCAATATAAATTTTATGAGATCACAAATTTTTAAATCTATTTTATTTCCTGCAATCTGTTTAGCGGTAGCTTTTACTTCTTGCAACTCGAATTCCTCAACTTCTGATGGAGCAAACGCAAAGAGCGATTCGTCGTATGTAGCTACCATCGATGGCAAGGCAGTTCAACTGTATACTTTGAAAAACAAGAATGGTGCATCGGTGTCAATTACAAATTACGGTGGACGTGTAGTTTCTATCCTAGTTCCCGACAAAGATAATAAGATGGTTGATGTATCATTGGGCTATGATAGCGTAAAATCATATCAAAAAGAAGGAGAACCGTTTTTTGGAGCCCTGATTGGTAGGTACGGAAATAGAATTGGAAAAGGTTTATTTACTTTAGAAGGAAAACAATATAAACTTCAGCTTAATAATGGCGTAAATACCTTACACGGTGGAACCGATGGTTTTTTTAGTAAAGTTTGGGATGCGAAACAAGATGGACAAAAACTGGAGTTAAGCTACGTTTCTAAAGATGGCGAAGCAGGTTATCCAGGGACGTTGAACGTTAATGTTGTTTATACCTTAACTGATGATAATGCGCTTAAAATTGATTATAAAGCAACAACCGATAAGACAACGATTGTGAATTTAACCAATCATACTTATTTCAATTTAAGTGGCGAAGGTAGCGCAACCATTTTAGATCATGAATTAATGATTGCAGCAGATGGGTACACACCAGTTGATTCAACACTTATTCCGACAGGTAAAATAATAGCTGTAAAAGGAACTCCATTTGATTTTACGACAGCAAAAGCAATTGGAAAAGATATTGAACAGGCCGATGAGCAATTGAAATTTGGAAAAGGATACGATCATAATTTCGCATTGCTTAAAAACGATGGGAAAACGCCAGTTGCAACTGTTAAAAGTCCGATTACTGGCATAACCATGGAAGTTTATACAACTGAGCCTGGATTACAGTTTTATTGTGGAAATTTTATGACGGGAGTTGATAAGGATGGAAAAGGTGGGAAGGCATATCCACACCGTTCAGCATTTTGTTTAGAAACACAGCATTTTCCAGATGCACCGAATCATCCTAATTTTGCTTCTACGGTTTTAAAGCCTGGAGAAACTTATACAACGAGTACTACGTATAAGTTTTTGAACAAATAATAAGTAGTCAGTATAGAGTAGTTAGTAATTTGACAAGGTGCTATAAACATCCCGTCTAAATACTAACTACTAAATATGAAGTGCCAAAAAGCTATAATTTATAAAATGCACTCGCATTGTCGTAAAAAATCATTTGACGTTCTGTTTCACTAAATTGGCTGCAATATTTTTGAACTAAGCTGAACCAATCTCCATAAGGTCTACTCAATAAAACAACAGGCCAATCACTACCATACATGATCCTTTCGATGCCGAAATGCTTAAAAACGACATCAAAACAATTGAAAATATCAGTTTCTTTCCAATTAAACCAGTCAGCTTCTGTAAATAAACCGGAAACTTTGCAATAAACGTCCTTGTTTTGTGTTAATTCCTGGATATGTTCACTCCATTGTTTTAAATTTCCAGTTTTAGCATCCGGTTTCCCGCAGTGGTCTAAAACCAAGGGCTGATTTGGGAGCTGTTCAACAAGTTTAAGAATTGCCGATAGCTGCGTATGACCACATAGTAAGTCGTAAGTATAATTATATCTACCAAGTGTTTGTATGCCTTTAGCTAAAGCAGGACTAAGGATAAACTGTTCATTTTCAGCTTGCAAAATATGTCGCCAGCCTTTAATAAGCTTAAAATCCTGCCAATAAGAAAGTTGTTCTTCCAAGGTTGGATCTAGTAAATCAACCCATCCTACAATTCCCTTTATAACTGGATTTTCTTTTGCCAATGAAAGTAAAAAGTGATTTTCATCGGCTGATTGATCTGCTTGAACAGCTATACAGCTAGTGATTTGGGTAGATTCACTAGCTTTGACGAAATCATTCGGAAAGAAGTCATGACGGATTGCCTCCATTTCTGGTGTAATCCAGCTATCTCTTACAGGGTCAAATTTCCAAAAATGTACATGAGTATCTATCATCACTAACCGTTATATGCCCTAATTGTTTGTTTGCTAGTTCCTAAACCGTCAATCCCTAATTCAACAACGTCGCCAGCCTTTAAATACCATGGCTCTGGTTTTTGCCCAAGTCCAACACCCGCTGGAGTTCCCGTAGTGATTACATCTCCCGGTAACAATGTCATAAACTGACTTAAATAAGAGACCATATAAGGAACATTAAAGATCAGATTAGCAGTGTTGCCGTTCTGTAGCATTTTTCCATTTACGGTAAGCCATAAACGCAAATTATGAACGTCTTCAATTTCATCGGGCGTTGCGATAAAAGGACCTATTGGCGCAAATGTATCGGCACTTTTTCCTTTTACCCATTGCCCATTACGTTCTAACTGGAATTCGCGCTCACTATAATCGTTATGTAAAACATAACCTGCAATATGATCAAAGGCATCGGCCTCTGAAACATACTTAGCTTTTTTACCAATTACGATAGCTAGCTCAACTTCCCAATCTGTTTTCTTGCTATTTTTAGGAATTTCCACATCATCGTTAGGACCAACTATCGCTGAAGTAGCTTTGAAAAATACAATCGGTTCTGACGGTATCTGTGCATTTGTTTCTGCAGCATGGTCTTTATAGTTTAAACCAATACAGATAAGCTTCGATGGACGTGCAAGTGCGGGACCAAGTCGTACACCTTTGTCTACCTTAACTAATTCATTAACCTTGATAGCTTCTCTTAATTTATCAATCCCATCTCCTGCAAAGAACTCTTCGTTGTAATCGGCAACCAATGCAGATACATCAAAGTATTCTTCATTGATCATTACACCTGGTTTTTCTTTGCCTGCTTCACCAAATCTTATTAATTTCATTGTATGTTAATTTTAATGTTATGTTTTTTAAGTGTTTAATGTAGTAAATCCACCATCGATAGGATAGTCGCATCCAGTGATGAAGGAAGCTTCGTCGCTACACAAGAATAGCGCTAAAGCACCAATTTCTTCTGGTCTGCCCATGCGCCCGATAGGTTGGCTTTTCGAGAGTTTTTCAAACATTTCTGGAATGTTGTCTGGGTAATTCTTTGCTAAAAAGCCATCCACAAAAGGTGTGTGTACCCTTGCCGGAGAAATAGAATTACATCTAATGTTTTCATTAAGGTAATCTTTCGCAACACTCATTGTCATTGCTTTCACCGCACCTTTTGCCGCGCTATAAGCGAAACGATCTGGTAAACCAACTAACGATGCGATTGATGCCATGTTAATAATTACACCGCCGCCTGATAACCGAAGCTCTGGGATAGCAGCATATAGGCAATTATAGACCCCTTTTACATTTACATTCATGATACGATCGAAATCATTTTCTGAAGTGGTGTCTACTTTTCCAACATGGGCAATCCCTGCATTATTAACCAAGATATTGATGCCACCAATATGACCAAAAGTATCAATAACTTGTTGGTGATTGGATACATCGCAAGCATAACTAAAAGCTTTGCCCCCTTCATGTTCAATTTCTGCTAAAGTTGACGCTGCTTGCTCAATATTTAATTCTAGTACATGAACTTCTGCGCCCTGTTTTGCTAATGCGAGTGCAATTGCTTTTCCAATTCCGCTACCTCCACCTGTAACTATGGCTTTTTTACTTTGTAATGAAAACATAATTTATCCTATTTTTATTTGAGAAGCATTGTCATTCGAAAGATATGATTTTGCTTGCATTTATTACGATATTTTTTTCTGGGTAGAAAATTATCTTACTACAAATAAAACTGTTATTAGATGTTCTTCATTCTATGTTATTGCCTAATTAATATGCTATATTGGCATAGTTAGTTCCGATTTTAGCGGTCAATTGTTATTTAACGCAATAAATCAGTTAGATAATTTAGGCTTTCCTTCAGTTTTTTATAATTGTTGTAACTTTATTGGTGAATATATTATTTATTGGTGAATTATTTATTAAGTTTACATATACTATATAAAGAATGAAAACAAGTTGAATGAGAAGTTTAATAATTTTTATCTCCCTGTTGTTTATTGCGCCTATTATCGTGAACGGCGAGGCTACACCTAAAGAGGACTATACAGTTTTTCTTTCTACACAAATAAGTGCGCATCCCAGAGTTGGCTTTGGTGCTGAGAAATTAATGAAAGAATTAATGCGTCTTGGCTATAATTTAAAACTAACGGCGGTTGATTATAATTCAAAAATTAAACTGCTAAATAAAGCGATTGTCATTAGTGTGATCGATGACGCCGTATTGGGCAAAATAATTCCACAAGAGATTAAGGATAAGGTAGGGCAGGCAGGTAAGGAAGGTTTCACTATAGCTACTACAAAAGAAGGGACGCTTTATATTGTAGGTGCCGATGCTTCAGGTACATTATATGGATGTATGGAGATGCTAGATCGCCTCAAGGTTAATGCGAAAGTTCCTACTCAAATTAATGTAAAAGATCATCCTCAAATGGTATTGAGGGGAACTTGTATCGGTTTGCAGAAACCAGATTATTTACCTGGACGCGACGTTTATGAATATCCTTATACACCAGAAAGTTTTCCGTGGTTTTACGATAAGGCCTTGTGGTTAAAATATTTAGATATGATGGTAGAGAACCGTTATAACTCTCTTTATTTATGGAATGGACATCCTTTCTCCTCGTTGATCAAATTAAAAGAATATCCTTACGCAGTAGAGGTTGATGACGCTACCTTTAAAAAGAATGAAGAGATTTTTAGGTTCTTAACCAAAGAAGCCGATAAGCGCGGGATTTGGGTAATTCAAATGTTCTATAATATTCTAATTCCCAAGCCATTTGCTGAAAAACACGATCTAAAAACACAAGATAGAAATAGGCCTATTATTCCTTTAATAGCCGATTATACGCAAAAGTCTATTGCAGAGTTTGTGAGGAAATATCCTAATGTTGGTTTGATGGTGGCTTTGGGAGAAGCGATGGAAGGAGTGGGACAAGATGATGTAGATTGGTTTACGAAAACAATTATACCAGGCGTTAAAGATGGCTTAAAAGCTGCAGGGATTAAAACAGAGCCGCCAATTGTGCTAAGGGCTCATGATACAGATGCAGCAATGGTGATGAAAGCAGCACTGCCTATTTATAAGAATTTATACACCGAGGCGAAATTTAATGGAGAAGCACTAACTACCTATGAGCCAAGGGGAAGCTGGGCTCAACTACACCGTAATTTAAGTGCAATTGGTACTGTTCATATTTCAAATGTGCATATATTGGCTAATTTGGAGCCGTTTCGATATGGCTCAGCAGATTTTATTCAGAAATCTGTACAGGCAATGCACAAAATATATGGCTCTAATGGTTTGCATTTGTATCCTCAGGCTTCCTACTGGGATTGGCCTTATTCGGCCGATAATGTGAAGGGAAGGCAGTTGGAAGTAGAGAGAGATTGGATTTGGTACAAAACATGGGGACGCTATGCTTGGAATGCCGACAGAAATAGACTAACTGAGATTAACTATTGGGGCAAACAACTAGCAACAACTTATGGCACTAAGCTAGCAGGTGGAAAGGCTATTTTAAAGGCTTATGAAGAATCGGGTGAAATTTCCCCTAAACTGCTGAGGCGATACGGAATAACCGATGGGAATCGTCAAACAATGACACTGGGTATGTTGATGACGCAATTGATCAATCCTTTTCGTTATGGTTTATTTACATTGATGTATGAATCTGAAGCCCCTGAGGGTGAGATGATTATTGAATACGCAGAGAAAGAATGGAATAAACAACCGCACATTGGCGAGACTCCCGTACAGGTGGCTAATGAAGTTATTGAACATGGTAAGAAGGCTTTAGCGGCAATTAATTCTGCTTCCAAGGAAATAACAAAGAACAAAGAAGAGTTTGCACGTTTAAAAAACGATATGTATTGCTACAATGCGATGGCCAATGCATATGCCGAAAAAGTTAGAGCGGCACTACACATTCTACGATTTAAATATTCTTATAGATTAAGTGATTTAGAAGCCGCTTTACCCTTTTTAGAAAGAAGTTTAATTCATTATAAAGAATTGGTTAAATTAACGGAAAAAGATTATCTGTACGCTAATAGTATGCAAACTAAGCAGCGTAAGATCCCGATGAGAGGGGTTGATAAAACCTTTATTACTTGGAAAGAAATGTTGCCTGTGTATACGGCTGAGCTCGATCACTTCAAAAGAAGTATCGATTCATTAAAAAATACTAAAGGAAGAGTTGCAGCACAGGTAGTTCCTTTTAAAAATGCTGATGTATTGATAAAAAATACACTTCAGCTTAATAAACTCAATAAATCAGCAACGGTGTTTACAGATACCACAGTAAAAATTAAAGAGATTACCGAGAAATTAATCGGTTTACAAAGCATATCCTATAGTAAATCGGCACAGGCTAAAACTGGTACCGAAATTACGTTCACAACTAAAAAACCTGTGAAATTGTTGATAGGTTACTTCAATGAGAAAAATCCAAAGTATTTAGCTGCACCACAATTAGAAAACGATGCCAGCGCGAATAACTATGGACAATCGGAAATAAAGATTTCCAATGCTATCATAGTTGAGGGCTATCCTCCAGTAAATGTCCACGCTTTTTCATTTGCGGCTGGTACCCACACCCTTAATTTAGGCAAAGGTGAATGCTTGGTTTTAGGTTTTATTGATGACAATGAGGAATTAAGGATTTTTAATGCCGGCCTCGATGGTCGGGGAAGAGACATAGATTGGTTATTTGAATAATGGTAAAGAGAATAGTAATTACAGCTGTGCTAATAGCTAGTTTAGCTTTTACAGTTGCTGCACAAGAAAAAAACGATAAGCTAAAGAAATATGTAACCTATTTTAATAGCATAGATACCGAGGCGGTCAAAAATTACATCCCAAATACCGAATCTTATCAATGGTTATTAAAAAATATTCCTTTATTGGAATGTCCAGATCAGGTGATAGAACAGAATTACTATTACCGATGGTGGACATTTCGTAAGCATCTGGTTAAAACCCCGGTTGGCTTTATTTTTACAGAATTTATAGAGCCGGTAAAGCACGCTGGGAAATTTAATGCAATTAGTTGCGCCTTAGGTCACCACCTTTATGAAGGAAGATGGCTAAAGAACAATAGCTATTTACAGGATTATATTAAGTTTTGGTTATACCAAGCAGATGTTGGTGAAACAAAACCGCGCTTTCACCAATTTAGTAGTTGGGTTGATGATGCAGTTTATCAAAACCATTTAGTTAAACCAGACCAAGCTTTTTTAAAGCAGATATTGCCGGCATTAGCTGCTGATTACGATAAATGGGAAAAAGAAAGGCAATTAAAAAGTGGCTTATTCTGGCAGCACGACGTAAAAGATGGGATGGAGGAATCGGTAAGTGGATCAAGAAGGGATGAAAATAGACGTCCTACCATTAACAGTTATATGTATGCAAATGCAATAGCATTAGCCAATATAGCTAAGTTATCGAATAATGAAACACTTAAATCAACATATCAAGCTAAAGCTTCGTTCATTAGAAAACTAGTTTTAGATAGTTTATGGGATGCTTCAGGATCTTTCTTTAAAACTAAACATTCCAAAGGCAACCTTGCAAAGGCACGTGAAGCAATAGGTTTTGTTCCTTGGGATTTTAACTTACCAGTAGATAAACCTGAATATGCAAAAGCCTGGGATCAGTTGTTGGATACCAGTGGATTTAATGCTCCTTGGGGCTTAACTACTGCAGAGCGTAGAGAACCTACTTTCAGAACACGCGGTACCGGTCATAGTTGTGAGTGGGATGGAGCTCTATGGCCATTTGCAACATCACAGACACTCAAAGGTCTTGCAAACTTGTTAACCAATTATAAAAATCATGGGAAAATGACCGCTGATGTGTTTTATAATGAATTGCATAAATACGCACTTTCTCATACTAAAAATGGCAAACCATATATCGGCGAATACCAGGATGAGAAAAATGGAGAATGGTTAAAAGGTGATAATCCGAGGAGTAGTTTTTACAATCATTCTACTTTTAATGATTTAGTAATTAATGACTTAATAGGTATAAAGCCTCGAGCCGACAATATCTTAGAAATCAACCCGCTTATCCCAAAAGGAAAATGGGACTGGTTTAGACTTGCTAATGTGACTTATCATGATAAGACAATTGACATAGTTTGGGATAAAACCGGTAAAAAATATAATCAAGGGCAGGGTTTTCAAGTTCTCGTAAATGGTAAACAGGTTTACAAAGGAAAAGAACTAAAAGCGGTAAAGGTTGAGATGAAATAAAAGATTTATAACATGAAACACCTAAAAATTTTGATCCTCACCTTGCTAGTGGGTTACAGTTTTAACCTTAGGGCACAATCCTATTACAATGTGCTTAATTATGGCGCAAAAAATGATAGCAGCAAATTAGCTACCCTGGCCATCAAAAATGCCATCGATGCTGCGTCAAAAAAAGGTGGAGGTACTGTTTATTTTCCAGCTGGGAAATACTTAACCGGACCAATCCATTTAAAAAGTAATATCACTATTTTAATTGATGCAGGTGCTGAACTTCATTTCAGTGATAATTTTGACCATTATCTTCCCATGGTTAAAAGTAGATATGAAGGGGTAGATGTAACTAGTTTTTCTCCATTATTCTATGCTTATAAAGCAGAAAATATAGCCATTATGGGGAGGGGAATTATTGACGGCCATGGTAAAAAATGGTGGGATTTTGTAGAGGGTTACAAAGAAGGTCAACCCCGCTCAAAGTGGCAGCTTAAATTTGATGAATTGAATAAGGATATTCTTTTGCCAGACGATCCGAAGCAGATGAAAAGAGGTTTCTTAAGGCCTCCATTTATTCAAACAATGCACTGTAAAAACCTATTGATCCAACGTATAACTATTCGCAATTCACCATTTTGGACGGTTAATCCTGAGTTTTGTGAAAACGTAACCGTTCATGCAGTAACCATCACTAATCCTCACTCGCCCAATACAGATGGTATCAATCCAGAATCCTGTAAAAATGTAAGGATATCCGATTGTTATATCAGTGTGGGTGATGATTGTATCACCATTAAATCTGGGAAAGATGAGCCCGGAAGAAGAACTGCTGTTGCAGCCGAGAATTATACCATCACTAATTGTACCATGCTTTCTGGTCACGGTGGGGTAGTTATTGGAAGTGAAATGAGTGGTGATGTACGGAAAATTACGATTGCCAATTGCGTATTTGATGGAACTGAAAGAGGAATACGGATAAAAACTGCAAGAGGTAGAGGTGGGGTGGTCGAAGAAATTAGAGTAAGCAATATCATCATGAAAAACATTCGCGATCAAGCTATTGTATTGGATATGCAGTACGCTAAAACTAATCCAGAGCCAGTTTCTGAACGTACGCCTCGCTTTAAAAATATTCATTTTAGCAATATTACCGGCCAAACTAATCAGGCTGTTTATATTAATGGCTTGGAAGAGATGCCAATAGAAAATATTACTTTCAATGATATTAACTTAGATGCCAAAACAGGTTTTGATATCAATAATGCGAATAGGATAGAATTACACAATGTAACTGTAAATACACAGATCGGTGCTGGAGTGAAAGCTTTGAAAGTGGATTATCTGGTGATTGACGGGGTGAAAACATTTACACCAATACCTAATACGCCTACTATAGATTTGAAAAATGTGAGTAATGCTTTTATCTACAATGCATTTCCCATTCAAAGTGAATCAAACTATCTGCATCTGAGTGGATCAGAAACAAAAAATATTACCTTGGGGAATAATAATTTTAGGAACATTAAAAATCCAGTTAAACGCGAAGTTGATGTGCCTGAACAAATCACTAAAATCGAATAACAATGGTTCTTAAACGGTTTATTAAATTTCTTAAAATCCTAATTGTAGCAATATTCTTTTTGGTTAATGTTAAGAGCTCTTTTGGACAAAATAACAATGTTTTGTGGTACAAAGAGCCTGCTAAAGTTTGGACGGATGCACTTCCCATTGGGAATGGCAGGTTAGGAGCGATGCTGTTTTCTGGCGTAACAATTGATCATATTCAATTCAATGAAGAAACCTTGTGGACAGGTGAGCCAAGAAACTATAATCGACCGGATGCCGCAATCTATTTGCCAGAAATTAGAAAATTATTAACTGAAGGTAAACAACAAGAAGCTGAAGCGTTGGCCCAAGAAAAGTTTATGGGAATGCAAAGCGAAGCTGGAAACCGAAAACAATGGACTGAAAAAATGGCAAGTGACAGTAAACCTGCCTTGCCCAATTTTGATGATAGGCTTTGGAAAACAATCCAAGTGCCTTCTTATGAAGGGTGGGAAATAGTAGGTTTGCCTAATCTAGATGGTGCCGTTTGGTTCAGGACTACTTTCGATGTGCCAACAGATTGGGAAGGTAAAGATTTAGTATTAGATTTAAATCGGATCAGAGATCAAGATTTCACTTACTTAAATGGAAAATTAATTGGCAATACAGCTAATCTCGACCCTCGTAAATACACTATTTCGGCAAAAGATGTAAAGGTTGGTAAGAATATACTCGCTATCCAAGTTCTTAATTATTTCGATAAAGGTGGCATCGCTGGTTATAAAGATACTAATCGAAAGATTGGGGTTTACCCAGTCGGATCAACAATAGCAGCAGGAATTTCATTGGTAAAGCAATGGAAGTACTATATTCAAAACAACGAACCACCTGCTATGCCACAATATCAGGCAAGTTATCAACCCTTTGGCGATTTGGAGCTGCATTTTAAAAACCATACTGCAACATTTACTAATTATAAAAGATCGCTGGATTTAAATACGGCAGTTGCTACCACTACTTATACGGTCAACGGCATAAACTACCAAAGAGAATATTTCGCCAGCGCCCCAAGTAACACTGTGGTAATGCATTTCTCGGCAAACAAGCCAAAAGCTATAAGTTTCGAAGCCGTATTAAGCAGTCAGCATTTAAATGCAAGCACCAAAATAATTGACAAGCAAACCATTGCTTTAAACGTACAGGTTAAACATGGCGCGCTTCGTGGTGAAGCGCGATTAACAGCGATTATAAAAAACGGTAACATCCAAACAACGGGTGCCAAATTAAGTATTAATAATGCCGATGCGGTGACACTCTATCTAACCGCTGCAACAAATTTTGTGACAGCTGACGATGTTTCAGGAAATCCTCAAATAGCCATCGATAAAGCCTTTTCCAGCTTAAAAAACAAAGCGTATACGACTATTAAGCAAGCTCATATTACCGATTATCAGCGTTACTACAATACTTTTAAGGTAGATTTTGGAAGATCAGCAAACGAAAGTCTGCCTACCGATGAACGGATCGAAAAATTTGCAAGCTCAAATGATGCTGCTTTTGCAGCTCTGTATATGCAATATGGACGATATCTATTAATCTCTAGTTCGAGGCCAGGCACGCAACCCGCAAATTTACAGGGCATTTGGAATGAGTTGCTTACACCTCCATGGGGAAGCAAGTATACAACCAATATTAACTTAGAAATGAATTATTGGCCTACTGAAATACTCAATCTAACCGAACTAAATGAACCACTTTTTGCAAAAATTAAACAATTGGCGATCAAAGGTTCTGAAACTGCTAAAAACTATTACAAGGCTAAGGGCTGGGTTTTACATCATAATACTGATTTATGGAATGGTACCGCACCTATCAATGCGTCAAACCATGGTATATGGGTTACAGGTGCTGCATGGTTGAGCCAACATTTATGGGAACATTATCAATTTACAAAAGATCGGCAGTTTTTAATTAAAGATGGTTATCCATTGATGAAACAAGCTGCATTATTTTTCAATGATTTCTTAGTGCAAGATCCAAAAACCGGATGGCTGATCAGCAGCCCAAGCAATTCTCCCGAAAATGGGGGCTTAGTGGCTGGCCCAACGATGGACCATCAAATTATTAGAACCTTATATAAAAACTGTATTGCTGCCTCACAGATTTTAGGTATTGATGTGGCATTGAGGGAAATATGGCAAGAAAAAATGCGGCAACTAGCGCCAAATCAAATTGGTAAATACGGACAATTGCAAGAATGGCTAACAGATGTTGATGATACCACCAACAAACACAGGCATGTATCTCATTTATGGGGAGTTTATCCTGGCGATGACATAACGTGGAATACACAGCCCAAAATGATGAATGCTGCCAGGCAATCTCTGCTATACCGGGGCGATGAGGCAACAGGCTGGAGTTTAGCTTGGAAAATTAATTTCTGGGCAAGGTTTAAGGATGGCGATCATGCGATGAAGATGGTCAAGATGTTACTAAAGCCTGCAACAAGTGGTAGCTCAGGTTCATATGTTAATCTTTTCGATGCGCATCCCCCTTTTCAAATTGATGGCAATTTTGGAGCTGCAGCAGGTGTTGCTGAGCTAATTATCCAAAGCCACGATAGCTTTATTGAAATTTTACCCGCTTTACCATCGGCTATTCCTTTTGGTGAAGTGAAAGGGATTCGAGCAAGGGGCGGGTTTGAGTTTAACATCAAATGGGACAATGGTAAGTTAATAGGCTTGGAACTGAAATCGAAAGTAGGAGGCGAATGTAAATTGAAGTACAAAGATCGAAATATTAAGCTTGATACAAGGGCGGGGGGAACCTATAGGTTTAATGGAGAATTAAAGCAGTTATGAAATTAGTTTATGGTGAACTGGATTAAAATTAGCCTGCTATTTTTGTGTTTGTCATCCTCCGTTTTAGCGCAAAGTATAAGAAAAGATATTTCTTTAAATAGTAATTGGTTAAGTAGGGCAGATGATAAAGGGGCTTGGATAAAGGTAAATATTCCACACAATTGGGATCAATATGAAGGATATCAACGTAAACTTCATGGTAACAGACATGGATATGCCTGGTACCGTAAAACGTTTAAAACAAATGAAGTAAGAACAGGCAAGCGCTTTTTTCTCTATTTTGAAGGCGTAGGGTCTTATGCTACGGTTTGGTTAAATGGAAAGGAGGTAAGCTATCATGCTGGTGGACGAACAACTTTTACGATTGACATAACTTCCCATATCAAGTTAAATAACAAACCGAATGAATTAGCTGTTAAAGCAGATCATCCTGCTAATATCCAGGATCTGCCCTGGGTTGATGGAGGATGTTCAACTGAACGGGGCTTTTCGGAAGGCTCGCAGCCCATGGGTATTTTTAGGTCTGTACATTTAATCGTTACCAGTGATGTGCGAATTGAACCTTTTGGTGTTCATATTTGGAACGACAACCAGGTTTCTGAAAATTCGGCAACACTAAATCTTACTACAACACTCAAAAATTATACATCCACAGCTAAAAGCCTTCACGTTGTAAATCAACTGCTAGATCATAACGGAAAAATCATTAAAACAATGAAACAGACTGCAAGCGTTTTGCCTGGGAAGCAAATTGTAGTCAAGCAAGTTACAGGGGAGTTAAAAAATGTAACCTTATGGTCGCTCGAAAATCCATACTTATACAAACTAAAAACTTCATTATTTGTAAATGGTGTACTCAAGGATCAAATTATTACACCATATGGTATTAGGTGGATTAGTTGGCCAATTGGCAATGCAAAGAATACCAAACAATTTTTATTAAATGGCAAGCCAGTTTTTATCAATGGGATTGCAGAATATGAACATTTATTAGGGCAAAGTCATGCTTTTAGCAATGAGCAGATTAAATCGAGGGTAATGCAAATTAAAGCCGTAGGTTTTAACGCTTTTAGAGATGCTCACCAACCGCATAATTTACTTTACCAAAACTATTGGGATCAATTGGGTATTTTAAGCTGGACGCAAATGGCTGCACATATTTGGTATGATACCCCTCAATTTAGAAAAAATTTTAAGGCATTGTTAACAGACTGGGTTGTTGAACGTAGAAATAGTCCGTCGGTAGTTTTATGGGGACTTGAGAATGAAAGCACTTTGCCCGAAGACTTTGCAAAGGAATGTACGGAACTCATCAGGCAGCTCGACCCTACAGCTTCCTCACAGCGCAAAGTGACAACTTGCAATGGGGGCAAAGGTACCGATTGGGATGTGCCGCAAAATTGGACTGGAACATATGGTGGTAATCCTTTAACCTATGCGGAAGACTTGCAAAAACAAGTTCTTGTGGGCGAATATGGGGCATGGCGTACCATTGATCTACATGATGTTGATTCACTGGGCAAGGGTTATGCCGAAAATAACATGACTGGTTTAATGGAAACAAAAGTACGTTTGGCCGAATCGGTTAAAGATAAGGTTGCCGGACACTACTTTTGGTTATATAGCTCACATGACAATCCCGGTAGGGTGCAAGGCGGAGAAGGGCTTAGGGATTTGGATAGGATTGGTCCGGTAAATTATAAAGGAATGTTCACCCCTTGGGAAGAACCTACCGATGTGTTTTACATGTTTAGGGCAAATTTTGCTCCCAAGCAAACAGAGCCCATGGTGTATATTGTGTCACATACTTGGCCGGCACGGTGGAATAAACCTGGAGTTAAAGATAGTATCGTTGTATATTCAAATTGCGATGAGGTAGAACTTTTTAATGATGTAAATCATCAATCGCTTGGTAAAATGAAGCGGAATGGAATAGGAACTCACTTTCAATGGAATAAACCCAATGTTCAGTACAATGTACTATATGCTATAGGCTATGTAAATGGTAAACAAGTAGCGAAGGATGAAATTATATTGCACAACCTGCCCGAAGCGCCTCATTTTAACGATTTATACCATCAAACTGTAAGTATAGCTCCTCAAAAAGATTACCATTACCTCTATAGGTTAAATTGTGGGGGTTCAGATTATATCGATAAGGATGGTTACAGATGGTCCGCCGATCGACAACTTTCTGGAAAGGATCGCTTCGGCTCTACTTCATGGACCGAAAATTTCCCTGGTGTACCTTCTTTTTTTGCCAGTCAGCGCCGAACTTTCGACCCGATTAAAGGCACTGCCGACTGGCCTCTTTTTCAAAGTTTTAGGTATGGTCGCGATAAATTAAAATATCATTTTCCGTTAAAAGATGGCGAGTATTTGGTTGAACTTTACTTTGTTGAACCTTGGCTGGGAACCGGCGGTGGGATGGATGCTACTGGTATGCGCTTATTCGATATTGCTTTTAATGATAAAATTGTCTTAAATGATATTGATATATGGAAACAAGTTGGTCATGATGCATTGTTAAAGAAGACTATTAAAACAACAGTTAAAGGCGGTTTGTTAACTATTTCATTCCCAGAAGTTAAGGCTGGACAAGCAGTAATATCTGCTATTGCGATTGCCAGTTTAAATAAACAGCTCAAACCTGCTGTAGAAAGTAATTCCTTAATAGAAAGTAACTTAATTAAAGCTTTAACATGGATGGATATTGGTGACCTCCAGTATCAAGATTCTAATGTTAAGCTTACTGCTTTGCCATCAAATTTATACGGTGCAGAATGGATTCAGACTTCCTTAAAGGCGAAAACTATGCTTAATTTTAATGTAACTGCTTTGGTAGATGTATTTATCGCAATAAACAAACAGGATAAGCGTGAATCCCCATCGGGTTATGAAAACACTAAAACTGCGATTAAGAATAGCTTAGGAGAAGAGTTTGTTGTGTATCGGAAACGCTTCGAAAAAGGACAAAAAGTGATAGTGCCAGGTTATGTGGCCTCTGTTGCTGTAATTGAACCCACGCAGCTTGAGCCTGCTTATGACCTTAAAACAGTGACAACTTATAAGGCTACGGAGGCAACACTTAAAGGTGAACAGCTTTCAAAAGAAGATTTAATGGGTAAGCAGAGAGTTGTCTATAAAGTGGCTTCAGGAAATACAATTGAATGGACAATCAATGTTGGTGTAGCGGATACTTACTCGTTGACTTTAAAATACCATAATCCGTTTCAGAACAATTTAAAGGTAAGGTTAGAGTTTTTAACCAATGATGGAACACTCATGAAAACAGAAGAAGCATTTTTAACAGCAACAAAAGAAGGTAAATGGAATTATTTCGCAACCAATACGGGTTCTATGGTTAATGCAGGTACTTATAAAGTTAGGGTAACAGCTATTGATGCAAAGGGCTTATTTATTGATGGCTTAGATGTACAGTAATAAGATAACATACTACAATACATAGCTAAAATCTAATATGAATGCTAGGCATTCTGCATTGATATTTGTTTTAACTAATTATAAACGAACAACCAAAAATGAAGGGTCTTCCAATTCTTGATCTTGCAATTATTGTTATTTACCTGATGGGAATGATATTGGTTGGTGTGTATTTTTCGAGGAAGAATAAAAGTTCTGAGCAGTTTACCAAAGCTGCTGGTTTAATTCCGGGATGGGCAATAGGATTATCTATTTATGCTACATTTTTAAGTAGCAATACTTTTTTAGGTGTGCCGGGAAAGGCATTTGGAGGAAATTGGAACGCGTTTGTATTTAGTATTTCTATGCCTTTAGCTGCTTGGATAGCTTCTAAATATTTTGTTCCGTTTTACCGAGGTACTGGAGAGATTTCTGCCTATACACATCTCGAAAACCGATTTGGTGCATGGGCCAGAACCTATGCGGTAGTTTGTTTTTTACTTACGCAATTAGCTAGAATGGGGTCCATCTTTTTTGGAATTGCCTTAAGCTTACAAGCCCTAACAGGCTATTCAATGCAAATAATTATGATTGTAATGGGTATTTGCATCATTATTTATACTGTAATGGGAGGTATTGAAGCAGTGATTTGGACGGAAGTAGTACAGGCAATTGTTAAAACCTTTGGGGCACTTTTAATCCTATACCTAATCATTAGCAATATGGATGGTGGGATAGCCAAAGTTGTCGAAATAGGGAAGAATGCTGATAAGTTTAGTCTGGGAAGCTTTGCGCCAAATTTAACGGTCTCCTCTTTTTGGGTGGTATTATTATATGGGTTTTTTATCAATCTTAATAATTTTGGGATGGATCAAAATTATGTACAACGTTATCATACCGCGTCCTCAAGTAAGGCAGCAGCTAAGTCTATTTGGTTATGTGTATGGTTGTATATTCCTGCATCGTTGTTGTTTTTTATGATAGGTTCTTGTCTTTACGCCTATTATGAAGTTAATCCCGATTTAATTTTAGCGATTAAGCATCAAGTGGCGGTTGAGCGTTTGCCAACGAATGCTTCTGCTGCCGAGATCCTAAACCTACAAAACACATTGGTGCCAGCAGATTATGGAGACAAGATTATGCCGCATTTTATGGTTACTAAAATACCTATAGGTTTGGTTGGACTAATTGTTTCGGCAATTTTATCTGCGGCAATGAGTACGATCAGTTCTGGAATGAATTCATCTGCTACGGTATTTACGGTAGATATTTATAAAAGATACATTAAGCCTGATATATCAGAGAAGCAAAATTTATCGCTTTTGCATATCGCTACAGTGGTATTCGGATTGATGGGAATGATTGCTGGTATAGCAATGATAGGCGTAAAGAGTATTTTAGATGTTTGGTGGGAATTGTCGGGTATTTTTGCAGCTGGGATGCTTGGCTTATTTTTATTAGGTATGATTAGTAGGCAAACAAAAAACCATGAAGCCATTACAGCAACAATCATTGGCATTGCAGTGATAATATGGATGACATTTTCACAGTTATTGCCTCCAGCATACGAGAATTTCAGAAATCCACTACATAAGAATATGATTATTGTAGTTGGCACTTTAACTATTTTCTTAACAGGAATTTTAATAACAAAAATGAAGAAATTAAAGGGTCGAGAGACTTGAGATAAGTTTTACATCACCATACACCAATAGCCAAATACTTAACGAAATTAATTACAATGGAAAACTCACAAAAAGGGTTCATCCCGGTTATGCTCACGCCTTTTTCGAGCAACGGAAATATCGACTATAAAGCTTTAACACAGCTTACTGAAATTTATTTGCAAGCTGGTGCAGCTGGTTTATTTGCTAATTGCTTGTCGAGCGAGATGTTTGAATTAAGTGATTTAGAGCGTATTCAAGCTATAAAACATGTTATCAATGTAGTGGGTGGCGAAGTGCCTGTAATTGCTACAGGTACATTTGGAGGTCCCATTTCCAAGCAAGCAGATTTTGTAAAAAGGGTTAATGAAGTGGGAGTGGAAGCAGTAATTGCGATTAGTAGTTTATTAGCTGCCGAACAGGAGAGTGATGAGATTTTTGAAAACAATGTTTTTGAGCTTTTTCGGCAAACAGATCATATTCCGTTGGGCTTTTATGAATGCCCAGTGCCTTACAAAAGGGTTTTAAAACCTAAACAACTGCAACAATTCGTTCAAACTGGCAGGGTGATTTATCATAAAGATACCAGTTTAGATCTGAGCCAGGTTAAAGAGAAGATCTCGTTAACAAAAGGACATAAGTTTGGCCTATACGATGCGTATATGGTGCATGCGGTTGACTCGCTTAAGGCTGGTTCTGCGGGACTGTCCTGCATACAAGGCAATTACTTTCCAGAGCTAATTGTTTGGTTGTGCGATCATTATAATGATATCAGTTTAACTGAAGAAGTAGCTATTGTTCAACAATTTATTATCGATAATATGGATGTAATGCATAACGTTTATCCTGTAGTTTCTAAGTATTTCTTACAAAAAAGAGGTCTTAATATTTCTACCTTCACCAGAAGAGAAGTTGGCGTGTTTACACCCGCAGTGGTAAAAAAGGTTGAAAAATTGTTTGATGATTATACTGCTTTGCTGAGCGATGTAAATATTCAAGTCTATATTTAACTTTCCTGCCCCTAGCGTTCGCGCCTAAAACGAAGGTAAACTGTTTATAGACCTTTTTGCTTTATTGGGTTGTGTGCTTAACTCCATATTGTATTGCAGCTCCAAGTATATCAATATTTATATCTTTAAGCGTTTTAAATTTAATACAGTATCCACTTACACTTGCCTTTCCAAGCTCTTTTCCATAGGTATTGGCTAAGTATTTTTTATCGTCAATACCAAGAATATAGACGGATATTCCAGTTGTGTTTGCACTTAAACCAATTTGATAAAATTCTCTAGTTTTTCCACCTGCATATTTCATGGTGTAAAGGCCATATCCAATATTCGGATTGGAAACAGTTTTGTTTTCACTGTCTTTACCATCTAAAAACCATAATTTACTTCCTGGCATTATTTGCAGAATAAACTGATGTAACTCTAGCATTTCCGCACGTTTTTGCTCAGGTTGGCTGGCAATATATTCCTCAATATCTGCTTGTATGTTCATGTAATATTGATTTTTATAATGATTTTCCTCAATATTTCTGCTAATGTGCTATTTGTCTTCCTTACGTCTTATCAAATATATTATTCTTTAAGGATATTAAAGGATAATTTGTTAGAAGACAAATAACTCATTAACAAGTCTTGCAATTATTTAGACAACGTTGCTAATAGATCTTCTAAATAATCCAATGTAGCAGTAAATCCTTCTTTAAAGCCCATTTCAATCATTTTCTCCATGCGTTCTAGGGAGTCATTTTTAATCACAATGCTAACCTTGGTTGTTCCATTCTCTTCACTGAAATTAAAATCCCAATCCGAACCGGGTAATTGAGGATTCTCATCTTTGTCGGCAAAAGCGTTCAATATTTTGAAATGGCTTTTTGGGCTAATTGACGTATATTTTTGGATTGCCCAGTTTTCTTGCCCTTCGGGACTTACCATGGCGTAAAACCTTCTTCCACCAACTTCGAAATTCATAGCTTTCGTTTTTGATGCATAAGGCTTCGGTGCCCACCATTGATCGAGAATTTCTTGTTTAGTGAAAGCATCCCATACAAGTGGAAGGTCGGCTGCAAATTCTCTGGTTACGAATACTGTTTTTGCCGCTTTATCTACGGTAAAATCAAATAGCAAATTGTTGTTCATTATTTCTGGTTTTTAATGGTTGATATAAATTGTTTTAATAGATATAAGAAACTATTCGGTTGCAAATATATATGCAACTATTTGGTTTCGCAAATTTATTTTAAAATAAACTTGTTTTAGAGTTAACTATAAAGAAAACTAATAGATCTAATAGGTATTTCCAAGGTATAATTCTTTTAAAGATCAGCTATAGTTCAAGTAGATATGAAGTAGTGATCAAGTAGGTGTCAAGTAGGTATCAAGTAGTCTGCGGTGCTACATCAAACTTACTTGATACTTACTTGATACCTATTTCATGCATAGTACCTTATCCGCTTTTTTACTATTGGTTAATTATTAAGGACCGCCATTTGTCTGTTTCTGCAAATTCTTTAATAATTCTGTTCCTGTCTGTCAGCAATTTCTTCAGATAATTGGTTAATACTAACTTATTAAACAATTGTCCGAATACTCCGTATGGTGATTCGAATTTAAAAATGTCCCGCATAATTACTTTACCTGGTACATGTTCAAATTTATGCTCGTGATAAATTGATTTGAAAGCTCCTTTTACCTGTTCGTCGACAAAATAATAGGGTCTTTCAAAAGCAGTAATTTTTGAAGTGAGTTCTTGTCTAATGCCAAAATGAGTTGCTTGCCAGGTTACAAATTCGTTTAGGCCTATGAGGCCAGAGGTTGTGCCCGAAATTGCTTGCTCATTAGTCTTTGAAGTTGATATTTTGTGTAAATCGATACTCCTGGCAAGGTCAAAACAGAGCTCTATAGTCGAGTTTATTTCTGTGATAAGTTCAATTTTAGGCATTATTTTTTTATTCTTTTAAAGTCCAAATCCTGAAAATCAAAACTAAAATCAATGTTGGGCGAAATACCTTTCATTTTTATGCCCTGTGCTTTTCCCTCCTCGTCTAGCGCAAACATTGCGAAAGCATCACACTCCATATCTTGATATTCCCACTTTATAGCGAAAGTATTTGCCTTATAAAGTTGCATAGGTCCGTTCAATTTTGGAGAACGTAAGGATTTGAACCATAGCTGATCACCTTTCATGAATATTTCAACTTTACCGAACCATTTGTCTTCGTATAAACCAATAAAGTCATGAGTTTTAAAAGGCGTGTTTTTAGCCGCTGCAACAGTTTCCCAAACTTTGTTAGTTATAGAATTTCCATTAGACATTGAAGATTTTAAGTAACCGCTGTATTCTTTTACATAATCCACCTTGCTTAAGCCCAGGTAGCTATCAACTATCGCATTGTTCACTGCGCTGAATAAATATCCACCTCCATTTTCTGTATTGGTTAAAATCACGATGCCTAATTTCAAATTTGGAATGATATTTACTTTTGAAAGCATGCCTGGTAAACCACCTGTATGGCCAACTTGTAAATTCCCTTTAATATCATCTATATCCCAACCCAAGCCGTACCCGCTAAACTGTTGGTTGTATCGCTCGGTTGGATTTGCTTGCATAACAGTATGTATTTGCCACATTTCGCGCTGTCTGGCCTTGGTAAAAAGCTGCTTGTCTAAGTTGTTGCCGTACTTTCCTTGGTTTAGGTTCGCCAGGATCCATTGCGACATATCATTAACATTAGATAAAATGCCGCCCGGAGCTCCATTTATTTGTCTCCCGAAGAGTGAAATCGTTCTAATCTTCCCAGTTGTTGCAGAATGAGGGCTTGCCAAATTACTTTTATCTTTCACATCATTTGGAGAGGGATAAGAGTTGTCCATGTTCAAAGGTTCCATTATCCGAGTTTGTACAAATTTTTCCCATGTCATTCCGCTTACCCTTTTAATTATTTCACCTGCAGCATAATAGAGCAAGTTGTCATAGTCAAATTTTGTTCTGAACGCTGAAACGGGCTTAAAATGTTGAAAGCTGGTCAATACATCAGTGATTGTAAAGTCTGAACCATCTGGAAAGAACATTAAATCGCCTACACCTAATCCCATTCCGCTGCGATGGCACAATAGGTCTTCGATCATGAAATTTTCAGTTACATAGTCGTTATACATTTTAAATTCTGGAAGGTAAGTTTTTACCTTGTCCTGCCAAGAAATTTTTCCTTCATCTATTAAAATGGCTAGTGCGGCAGTTGTAAAAGCCTTGGTATTAGATGCAATCTGAAAATTAGTATGCTCGTTTACAGGAGATTTGGTCTCGATCGACTTAACTCCATAGCCTTTTTGATGGATAACTTTGCCGTCTTTCACAATGGCAACGGCAGCACCGGCAACATTAAATTCTTTCATTGCTTTTTCCACAAGAGAATCAACTTGTTTGGGAGATAGTTGTGCAAAAACAGGGCTGCCAAGAAAAAAAGCTAATATGGCCAATAACACGAGGTTAATTCTTTTCATTTTGATGATTGATATAATTCCCTACAAGATAATGTTTGTTCCCTTAATTTAAATATTTCCTTTTATAGTCTAATGGCGTCATTCCGGTAACCTTTTTAAAGTGTCTATAGAAATTTGATACATTATTAAATCCGCAATTAAAGCAGATCATTTCGGTAGGAAGCTTATTTTCGATTAAAAACCGACATGCGTGACTAACCCTAATCTCAATCAAGAAATCGTAATACGTCTTTTTGGTCATTAATTTAAAATACCGACAAAAAGAAGTAATGCTCAGATTACTTAACGAAGCGACTTCTTCTAAGCTAATTTCTTTTTTATAATTGGAAAGGGTATAGGTGCAGATTTTATTAATACGAAGGGTTTCCGATTCATTCGATTGGTAAAAAGTACTTTTCGTGGTAATCGTTTCAAATTCATCTGTTTCTGCTAACGTTTTAAGGATGGTTAACAAAATAATAACTCGATCTAAATTTGTAGCATGTACTGCAGTCTCCATTAAGGCGGCCAACGTTTCTTTAGTTTTGCCATGTATTACCATGCCACTTTTCGCACGTTCAAAGAGTTTTGGAATTAGATAAGCCTCTGGTAAATTCAATAAATGTTTGCCTAGGCAATCGGGTAAAAAATGAATTACCATAGCTTCCACATTTAGATCGGGATTGCTCTGAAAATATTCATCTTTACAGCGCCAAGTATGGGGGAGGTTTTCGCCTAATAATACCATTTCATCAGAAGCAAAATTGCTAATATTATCGCCAATAAAACGCACGCCTTCACCTTTAATATTGTAGTGTAATTCTAGCTCTGGATGGTAGTGCCAAACCGTTCCAAAATCTGGTTTAATATCATGTCTTATACTGAACGAACTTTGGAGTGTAACTGGAACTTTGTGAAAATGTGGTTTCATCTTTATTTATTGAAAAATGATAAATATTTACGTTTGCAAAGTTAAGTTGTTTTGGCAAATCATAAATGCATTAAGATTAAAGATAGGAGGTTTTAAGATAATATCCTATATTAATTTGATAAATAAATAGAATAAATAGTGTTTTTGATTAGTGAGTTTTGTATATAGCCTATAAGGCAATAACCAAAATATAAACCGACAAACTCTTTCTATATAAATTGTTTGTTCATTAATGAATTATGAAATCGGGTGTACAGACGCAAATTGTATTAGTTTCAAGTGGGGATTTAAGGCTCTCGGCAAATCAAAATTGTTGGGCTGCACAACTCCAAATGGAAGGTCAATTATCAGCAGCTATCGAGAAGCTTGGCTGGTCTGTAAAACGTGCACATTCCTATAATTCAATTAAGAAACATGGCTTCATCGATTCTCAAAGAATGGGCATGGATATATTCCGCAATATTGATCCAGAACAGCCTTTAATTGTAGCCGAAAGTGTTTGGCAATATTCACATCATGTACTTGCTGGTTTAACTACACATCGCGGTCCGATTTTAACAGTAGCCAACTGGAGTGGTCAATGGCCTGGCTTAGTGGGTATGCTTAATCTAAACGGTTGCTTAACAAAAGCCGAAATACCTTATAGTACGCTGTGGAGTGAGAACTTCGACGATGATTTTTTTGTAGACGGTTTACAAGAATGGTTGTCTACAGGTAAAATAAGCTATGATCAAAGCCATGTAAAAAGCTTTAGTTTAAGTAAGATCCCTTTGGCCGACGAGAAAAAAGGAAGATCATTCGCTCGTGGCTTAAAAGAACGCAAAGTAATCATGGGCGTTTTTGACGAAGGCTGCATGGGCATGTACAATGCAATTATACCCGATGAGCTACTCCATAAAACAGGTTTCTTTAAAGAACGCTTAAGTCAGTCGGCCTTATACGCTGCCATGTTGAAAGTAGGCGACCAAGAAGCAGAAGTTGTTTTAAATTGGTTGCTTAAGAAAAAGGTGAAGTTTAATTGGGGAAACAATGAAGAAACGGAGTTAACTAGGGAGCAAACCTTACAGCAATGTAAAATGTACATAGCAGCTTTGCGCATCGCTGATGAGTTTAGCTGTGATACAATTGGCATCCAATATCAACAAGGGTTAAAAGATTTAACTGTGGCGAGCGATTTGGTGGAAGGTTTATTGAATAATAACGAGCGACCGCCTGCGTTTTCAATTGACGGGAGAGAGTTATACCCTAAAAAAGCCCTGCCCCATTTTAACGAGGTAGACGAATGTGCTGGTTTGGATGCGCTAGTTACCTATCAGTTATGGAACGAGATGGGCATGACAGGCGAAAACACCTTACATGATATTAGATGGGGAGAGCATTATAAAGGAGAAGACATCGATCAATTTGTTTGGCTTTTCTTAATCTCAGGAGCTGCACCAGCTGCACATTTTATAGATGGCTATGCCGGGGCAAGTAGTGAAAGACAACCACCTATGTATTTTAAATTAGGTGGAGGAACTTTAAAAGGAATAAGCAAACCTGGTTTTATTGTATGGAGTAGGGTGTATGTATGCAATAACGAGCTTCACTGTGATTTAGGTGTTGGTGAAGTTGTAGCCTTACCTGTATCGGAAACGAATAGAAGATGGAAGGAGACCACTCCCGAATGGCCAATCATGCATGCGGTATTAAAAGGAGTGAACCGCGATCAGATGATGGCGAGACATAAAGCAAACCATATACAAGTTGTATACGCGAATTACGAGGCCAATGCGCACGAAGCATGTAGGATTAAAGCTGCTGCGATGGATGAATTAGGTCTAAAAGTACATTTCTGCGGAGATGTAAACTTAATTAAGAAAAGAACCGCACACCATTAAAATATAGATTTAATGGTGTAAGCTCAATCCCACCATTAAACGAATAAAGGAATTGGATTAAATTAAAATTTAAAAAGAGAAAATGAGACTTTCGGCTATCCTATTTTTTATATTAATAAACGTTACAAACACGTTTGCGCAGAACAATGCTGTGGCAGACAAAGAAGCTTATATAAAAGTAATTACTGAGCGTTCTAATAAATTAGTTGCAGGGTTAAAATTGGAGAATGAAGATAAAGCTAAAAAAGTGAGCCTTATCGTAAGAGATCAATATAGTAACCTAAACGATGTGTATGCTGCACGAGATTTAAACTTGAAAGCAATTAAAGAAAAGTACACAGATAAAGCAGAACGCGATGCTGAGATAGCAAAAGAAAATGCTGCTGTGGAAGCAAAGACCGGAAAGCTGCATAACGCCTATTTAAATAAATTGGCCAAACATTTAACCCCACAGCAGGTTGAAGGGGTTAAAGATGGAATGACCTATGGGGTTTTGCCGCTTACCTATAAAGCTTATCAGGAGCAGATCCTTACTTTAACCGATGAGCAAAAGAAGCAAATTTTAACTTGGTTAACCGAAGCAAGAGAACATGCAATGGACGCAGAATCTTCTGATAAAAAACATGCTTGGTTTGGTAAGTATAAAGGAAAGATCAATAATTATTTATCAGCCGCAGGCTACGATTTAAAAAAGGAGGGAATAGCATGGCAAAAAAGGAGAGAGGCCGCCAAAGCAAATCAATCGAATTAAAAACTAACCAAATAATAAATATGAACTCAAAAATTTTACGTAAATTTTCATTGTTCTTGCTAGTCACACTACTATCAAGCACAATCTTATTTGCTCAAGACCGAAAGGTTACCGGTAAAGTTACAGATGCCACTGGCGACGCTATACCTGGAGTAAATGTAAGCCTTAAAGGCGTACCTAGTAATGTAAGTACCAATGCTGATGGTGTATACACTATTCAAGTAAAGTCTGATCAAGATGTATTGGTTTTCTCTTACATAGGTTTTGTTAGACAACAAATTACAGTAGGTACCCAAACCACAGTTAACGTAAAGATGCTCGAAGACCTTAACATGCTTAATGAGGTTGTGGCAGTAGGTTACGGTACTCAGAAAAAGGTAAGTTTAACTGGCGCAATTTCTTCAGTGGATATTAAAATGGTTGAAGATGTACCTGCTCTTAACTTAAGTGCAGCGTTAAGAGGGACAGTTCCAGGTCTATCTGTTTCGGGAGGAACACAAAGACCAGGGCAAGGAACAACCGTTGTAGTAAGGAATCCTTATGTATTTTCGAAAGATAGTCGTCAGGGAACAAACCCTTTATACGTTATTGACGATATTATTCGTTCGAAAGCTGATTTTGAGCTTTTAGATCAGAATGTAGTAGAAAGTATTTCGATTTTAAAAGATGCTGAAGCGGCGATTTATGGGGTATCTGGTGCAAATGGAGTTATCCTTGTGCGTACAAAAAAAGGTAGGACAGGCGCGCCTAAAATTAGTTTCAGCTCATCAGTCGGCATGTCTAATGCAATTAAATTGCCAGATATGATGTCGGGTGTACAATTAGGTAATTTTGTAAATGACTACTTAAATACACAAGTTTATCAACAGACCATTCCAGGAACACCTGTGAATAATTTTATCAATGCTAATGGCTATAAGGTGAACAATGGCGTACCAGCAACTACCCGCGAAGCGTTATGGTATACGCCAGATGAATTAGCTTATTTTGAAAATCATAATAATAATTGGTTAGCTACTGCTTTTCAACAAGCAAACGTGTATCGCCAAGCGCTGAATATTAGTGGTGGCTCAGAGAAAATCTCGTACTTTTTAGGAGGTGACTATGTAAATCAAAATTCTAACTTTAAAGGCGTTAATTCTTATAAATACGGACTTAGAGCAAATATTGAAGCTAGGCCAGCTAAAGGATTAACAGTTTCTGGATCCCTTAGTACGGATGTTTCTTATAACAAAAGCTATTTCTATAAACTGAATAGCACCACAGAGAGTTTAGATAATGATGCAGCAAGTTTGCAGAACGTTGCTCCCTGGTCTGAATATTTCATCAATGGGAACCCGGTAATTTTAGGGTCTAGTAATACTGGTGGGTTGGATAACGTGAACTTTTTCTTAGTACAGAATTCAGACAACTTCACTGGTGGAAAGTCATATATTATGAACATTTTGGGTAAAGTGAATTATCAAATCCCAGGTATTGACGGTTTAAGTGCTACTGCAACCATCAATAAAAATGTATCTAGTTCTAATAGTAAGCAATTTGGTACCACCTTTACTTATTATAAGTATGCTGGTACAGGTGATAATAGCCATATTCCAGGAGGTAATCTTCTAGGCACATATAACATTAAAAACGGTGATAGAATTAGGTTAAACCCTACATTTAACGAATCATATCAATTAAACGCAGGTTTAAATTATTTAAAAACCTTTGGTAAACATACCATTGGCGCAATTGCGTTATTTGAGCAAAGAGAGGAAATGACAGAAGGTGTGGCTGCAATGACAGAAGGTATTGTTGCAGGTGGTCTTCCTTATCAAACGTTTACAGTGGGTACGCAAACTTCAAATCAGTCGGGACAATTATATGAGGCTGGATTTCAATCTTTCATTTCTAGATTGAACTATGACTACGACAATAAATACTTACTACAATTAGTATATCGTGCCGACGGTAGCTCGAGATTTGCGCCGGGTAGGAATTGGGGCGGTTTTCCTGCTGCATCTGTAGGATGGGTACTATCTAAAGAGAAATTTTTTACAGACAACATCAAATGGATGGATTTCTTGAAATTTAGAGCTTCGGTGGGGCTAACAGGTACGGATGCTTCAAAGAACTATCAATTCCTAGCTTCTTATAATTTAGGTACCGGAAGTAGTGGTGGTGCGGTATTCAATGAAGGAGATAGAAGTATTGCCATCAAAACAAATGTTGCCATTCCCAATGCTAATGTAACTTGGGATAAAATCTTAAAAACAAATTATGGGCTTGATATGCAATTCTTGAAAAATAGATTGTCAGTATCAGCAGAGTATTTCTGGAATAAAGGTTATGACTTGTTGTCGACCTTAAGTTCTTCTGTTCCCGTTACCATTGGAGCAGCGGTTCCAACAGAGAATTTTGCTAAGATTAACACTTTTGGTTATGAACTTAGTGCAGGTTGGAAAGGTGCTGTTGGCAACAAGTTTACCTACAGTTTCTCACCATTCTATACCTGGATGGATAATAAAAACATTAAAATTGATGTTTCTTCGGGTGTAATAGGCACTTTGGAAGATTTAACAGGTAAATCTAGCGATCCAGGAGTTCTAGGTTTTAAATCTTTAGGGATCATTAGAACACAAGCAGATGCTGATGCCATTATTGCGCAAAGAGCAACTGCTGCTGGTGGAGCAACTAAAGTTAAGATTTTGGACAACCCATTGCAGCCTGGATTAATCAATTATGAAGACGTAAATGGCGATGGTGTAATTACCGATGCTGATAAAACTTATGTAATCGATAGACAGTCTAACCACAATGGTTTGGGGCTTAATTTCCGTGTAGGATATGGGGGCTTAGATCTTAGTGTAATTATGGGTGTTTCATGGGGTGGGGTTACCAACATAGGTGGACAAAAACCTACCGGTAATGGAGCTTCCGTTTATGGAAATAGAGCAGCTTATTGGAAAGATCATTGGACACCAACAAACACCAATGCTCAATACCCTAATCCTTATTTTTCAAGCGCGCTTGAAACAAGTGATTTCTGGTACGTTTCTGCAACACAATTCCAGATTACAAATGCAAACTTGAGTTATTCAATTCCAACTAGATTTGCAAATAAAATAGGAATGTCTAACATCCGAGTATTTGGTCAGGGAACGAATTTAATACAGTTCCTAAATCCATTCCCAAATAATTACAGAGATTTTTCTACACCAATTGGTTCTTACCCAGATTTAAGAACGTTTACTTTTGGCTTAAACATTGGCATTTAATCATTAAGATCATGAAAAAAAATATCGTATTAATCATTACAGCTGTATCTGCATTTGTGCTGAGCTGTAAAGACGTAATTGAAAAACAAGACTTAGGTAGTTTTACGGCAGACCAGGTTTACAACGATTCAATAACAACAAAATTAAGTGTCGACTACATCTATAGCCAGAACCAGCCCTCATGGTTTGGAAATGTGGGCGGCTTGAGTGGCTCTGTAAACAGTTTATCTGATGACCAATATGGAGATAATGCCTTTGTGAAAGGTACCGCCACCATCGAGTCGGTAACAGATTTAGGATCTACCCATACTTCTGGTAATTACACCAAAATTCGTTCCATCAATATGTTTATTAGAGATGTAAACGCAGGCACACTAGCTACTCCAGTAAAAAGAAGATTTACTTCGCAAGCTTATTTTTGGAGAGGATTTCGCTACTTTGAGCTTGTTAAACTATATGGTGGTGTGCCATTGGTGTTAGCGCCTCTTGATGCAGTAGGCGAAGAAGCAAAACAGGCGGCATTGCTTCCAAGAAACACAACGTCAGAAACTTTTGCTCAAATTGTGAAGGATTTAGATTCATGTATCAAATACATTCCCGTTAAATGGCCAAGCAATGTTGATTATGGACGTATTACTAAAGGTGCTGCTTTAGCATTTAAAGGTAGAGTTTTATTAACCTGGGCAAGCCCCCAGTTTAATCCAAATAATGATATGGCAAGATGGCAAGCGGCCTATGCAGCAAATACGGAAGCTGTAACGGTTCTTTCTGCAAATGGTTTTGGTTTATACAATAAGTGGGATCACACGATGTGGACAACCGAGGGGAGCAATGGCGGAAGTACCCCACGTAATCCGGAAGCTGTATTTGCAACGTTATACAATACAGGGGATACTGACATAGGTCAAAATAACAATAGTTATCCAAATAGCACCGTTCCGAGATATATTGGTACAGGTAACGGCTCTAACCAACCCACCTGGGATTTAGCGCAAGCTTTTCCGATGAAAGATGGTAAGGCTATAGGAAGTTCTGCATATAACTATTCAATGAATACTTTTTTCAAAGATAGAGACCCTAGATTTTATCAAACTATTGCATTTAATGGAGCCTCTTGGCCATTAGGTGGCAATCCAAATTATCGCATTTGGACATACTTCTATCCGAAGTCTGCCTCAAGTACCCAATCAACAGAAAGTAATGCAAGTTCAACTGGCCTATATTTACGTAAAGGCATTGATCCAGCATTAACATTAACTACATTTCCTAATGCAGGAACAGATTGGATTGAAATTCGCTATGCTGAGGTTTTATTAAATCAAGCGGAAGCAGCAGCCGAAATTGGAAATGTTGGTACGGGCCAAGAAGGTTATAAAAACTTAATTAATATTCGTAAGCGTGCTGGTATTGAAGCGGGAGCCGATGGTTTATATGGCTTAGCAGCAGGCATGGATAAAACACAGTTGGTTGCCGCGGTAATGAAAGAAAGACAAATAGAACTAGCTTTTGAAGGCAAGCGCTTTTGGGATTTAAGACGTAGAAAATTATTAGAAAGTACCTTAAATGGAAAAAGAAGAACAGGCGTGGTTGTTACTTTAACACCAAATGGTTCTAATTCTGATTATATTTTACTGACTAGAGATGCATCTGCAAATGCAAGTTTGGAAACATTGTACGCAAATAACTTTACTGTTACAACTAAAGTTATGGATACCTATAATATTGCCTTCCAGTCTGGAGTTTATTTCTTCGGTATTCCAACAAATTCTATTAAAAACAACGTTAATTTACAGCAAAATAATACATGGGGCGGGCCATTTGACCCACTAAAATAAAACTAAGAGCACGCAATAGACTGGATTGTCGATTTGTATTTTAGTATATTTGGTTAAGGGATACGAAAGTATCCCTTTTTTTATTTATATTTATCTGTGAATTTTATATTTACTTATGAAGTTATTAAGGTATTGAAATAACATTGTTACGGTATTTGAGGGGTTAATGATAAGATGATACAGTACATGGAGAAAATTATATACAAAATAGCCGTAATAAGCCTTTAAATTTGAGAGTAGTATACTTTCTAACCAAAATAAATAACCCTAAGAAGTTAAATTTAGCTCGTTAAATTTTAGCTTTTGCAGGAAACTTAATGAACACACAAAATGAAAAAACAATTCTCTAGCTTTTTGCTAACTGCCTTATTAATACTCTCCACAAATTACGTTTTTGCACAGTACCCTAAAATTCCTGCCGATGTTCAAAAGGCTTCAGAAGAAATGATGCGTGAAGCGACAAAACGATCTGATATAGCTTGGGAGAAAGCTAAAGTGATCATCGCAAAGGAAGCTAAAGAAGGAAAACCTTATATTCCTTTTGCTGGTCGCCCAACAGACTTGCCACAGTCAGAGTTACTTGCATTTCCTGGAGCCGAAGGTGGTGGCGCCCATAGCTTTGGAGGACGTGGCGGAAGAGTTATTGTAGTAAAAAACTTAAATGATAGCGGGCCGGGTTCATTGCGTGAAGCTTGTGAACAAGGTGGTGCTCGAATAATTGTTTTTAATGTTGCCGGCATAATACGCATCAAAACGCCTTTGATCATACGAGCACCTTATTTAACTATAGCTGGCCAAACGGCTCCTGGTGATGGAGTTTGTGTAGCGGGTGAGTCGGTGTGGATTAATACACATGATGTGGTTGTGCGTTTTATGCGCTTTAGAAGAGGAGAAACCTATGTTGGTCGTAGAGACGATGCAATTGGTGGTAATCCAGTGGGTAACATTATGATCGATCACGTTTCAGCAAGTTGGGGATTAGATGAAAATATGTCTATGTATCGCCACATGTATAATGATAGTACTGGTAAAATTGAGGAGAAATTGGCAACGGTGAATATTACTATTCAAAATTCAATTTTTGCGGAAGCACTAGATACTTGGAACCACGCTTTTGGGAGTACTTTAGGGGGTGAAAACTGTACTTTTATGCGTAACCTTTGGGCCGACAATGGTGCGAGAAACCCTTCGATTGGTTGGAATGGTATTTTCAATTTTGCCAACAATGTAATTTTCAATTGGAATAACCGATCAACAGATGGAGGTGACTACACTGCGTTGTATAACATCATCAATAACTATTATAAACCAGGACCAGTAACAAACTTAAAAGACCCAATCAGCTACCGCATTTTAAAACCAGAATCGGGACGTAGCAAATTGCCATACGTGGTATTCGGGCGTGCTTACGTGGAAGGAAATATTATTGAGGGTAATGCTAAGGTGACAAAAGACAATTGGGATGGTGGCGTTCAGCTCGAAGATAAAAAAGGCGAATTGATGTCGTACGAAAAAGCGAAACCTTACTTCGCGGCAATGCGTGTAGCTAAGCCTTTCCCAATGGCGAAGATTACCATATTACCAACCTTGGAAGCTCACAAATATGTGTTAACTAACGTAGGAGCAAATTTACCCAAAAGAGATCCTGTTGATACCCGTGTAATTAAGCAAGTACGAACAGGCAAGATCGATTATATTGAAGGTGTGCCATTGCCTGATAAGGATTTTGAACACAGGCGCTTACCAAAAGATTCGTATAAACAAGGCATTATTACCGATATCAGTCAAGTAGGAGGTTATCCGGTATATAAAGGAACTCCTTATACAGATACTGATAATGATGGTATGCCAGATGCTTATGAGGTTAAAGTTGGCCTTAATCCAAAGGATGCTGCAGATGCAGCGAGAATCTCCAAAAGCGGTTATGCTAATATCGAAATATATTTAAATAGCGTGGTTCCGGTTGAGAGTGTTAAACCTAAACAATAAAAGTTATGGAAAATACAAAAAAACACTTAACGATTTTCCTTATGGCCTTTCTTTCGGCCTTTTCTTCGGCCTATGCTCAATATCCTATTATTCCTGAAGCGATGGAGAAAAGAGCAGATTCCATCCTTAAAGAAATAGAAAGAAAGTCTGAACTCCAATTTCTTAAAGTAAAGGATAAAGTAGATTTAGATGCTAAGAATGGAAAGCCATATATTCCATGGGCAGCAAAACCTGGCGACTTACCGCAATCGAAGCTAGCGGCATTTCCAGGTGCTGAAGGTGGTGGTGCCTATTCATTTGGTGGTAGAGGTGGGAAAGTATATGTAGTTAACACCCTTGCTGATTCTGGTCCTGGAAGTTTACGGGAAGCCTGTGAGCAAGGGGGAGCCCGAATTGTTGTATTTAATGTTGCAGGAATCATCAGACTAAAAACTCCCTTAATTATTAGGGCGCCATATATCACCATTGCTGGTCAGAGTGCACCTGGTGATGGTGTTTGTATAGCAGGCGAATCAGTGTGGTTAAATACACACGATGTGGTTATTAGATTTATGCGCTTTAGAAGAGGTGAAACTGAAGTAACACGACGTGACGATGCAATTGGAGGTAATCCAGTGGGCAATATTATTATCGATCACGTATCGGCAAGTTGGGGATTAGATGAGAATATGTCCATGTATCGCCATATGTACGATCCAAAAGACGGATCTAAGCCACAGAAATTACCAACGGTTAATATTACTATCCAAAATTCTATATTTTCAGAAGCTTTAGATACTTATAATCATGCGTTTGGAAGTACAATTGGTGGACTGAATAGTACTTTTATGCGTAATTTATGGGCTTCAAATATTAGCCGTAACCCATCGGTAGGTATGTACGGCGATTTTGGTTTTGCCAATAATGTTGTCTTTAACTGGTGGAATAGAAGTGCGGACGGAGGTGACAATGCATCGTTTTTTAGCTTCATCAACAACTATTATAAGCCAGGTCCAATTACACCACCGGGTGAACCTATTGCTTACCGTATTTTGAAGCCTGAATCAGGTCGAGATATAAAATTTCGGTCGGCTTTTGGACGCGCCTATGTTCATGGAAACATTGTAGAAGGCAATGAAAGGGTAACGAAGAACAATTGGGATGGAGGTGTTCAGCCTGAGTCGAAGCAAGATCTCAAGAAATTACTTGATTCAATTCGTACCGATAAACCGCTTCCAATGGCGAAAATTAGCTTAATAAATGCTAAAGAAGCTTATTCATATGTATTGGCCAACGCTGGTGCAACTTTACCTGTAAGGGATGCAGTAGATCAACGTATTGTTGAGCAGGTAAAAACAGGTAAAATAGCGCACGTGGAGGACGGGAAATTGCCGCCTAAACAGAGTTATGTAAAACGTCGTCTAAGCAACGACTCTTATAAAAAAGGGATTATTTCAGATATCAGTCAAGTTGGGGGATATCCAGCTTACAATGGAAAACCGTATCTTGATACTGACAAAGATGGCATCCCAGATGCTTGGGAAACAAAAAATGGCCTTAATGCGAAGGACGCCTCAGATGCCGCGAAAATTTCGAAAAATGGTTATGCAAATATAGAGGTGTATTTGAATAGTTTGGTTGAGGTAGGAAGTGTTAGACCGTAGTAAGTAGGCTTTATACCTCGTAATTACAAGCAATAAAAAAGATATTGACAAAGTATGAATTTAAAAAGTAAAATTAAAGAGGATGGATGTGCATTTAAAGTGTCTTGTACTTTACGCTTCACGCTACCTTTATTTTTTCTAACCTTTGTCTTGTCAACCGCTTTCGGTCAAACCAAAAAGCCGATTGAGCCGCCAAAACCTATTTTTAAAGCAAAAGATGGCAAGCTGCAATATACTCCTGATTCTTTAGGTAACCGCATTCCCGATTTTTCTTATGCGGGTTACATGGGAGGTGATAAGGCAATTCCAATGGCTGCAGTTAAGGTTGTTGTTCCAGTTAAAACGGGCGATGCAACATTAAGAATTCAATCAGCGCTAAACTATGTTGCAAAATTGCCGGTTGGCAAGGATGGTCTACGAGGCGCTGTTTTGTTGGAAAAAGGAACGTATTTTATTGCTGGAACTTTAAAAATCAATGCTTCAGGTGTGGTACTTCGTGGAAGTGGAATGGGAAGTGACGGTACGTTGATTGTAGCTGGCGGATTAGATCGAATTGGAGTAATTAGAATTTTAGGGCTTGCCAACCGTTCAAAAGAAGCAGAAATAGCAATTAGCGAAAATTATGTGCCTGTTAATGCTACTCAATTAACTTTAAACGATGGAAGTAAACTGAAGGTTGGAGATGAAATTATCATAAAACGGGGCTCTTCCAAAAATTGGATTGATGCTCTGGGAACCGATCATTTTGGCGGTGGGATTACTTCTTTAGGGTGGAAACCTAATCAACGCGATATTTTTTGGGATAGAAAAGTAATAGGAGTAGAGGGGAAAAAAATTACCATCGACGCACCAATTACTACAGCAATTGAAACGAAATATGGTGGTGGTACGGTTGCAAAATATCAATGGAGCGGACGTATCAAACAAACTGGTGTTGAAAATCTAAGAATTCAATCAACTTATAATAAAGCGAATGTAAAAGACGAATATCACCGTTGGAATGCCATCACTTTAGAAAATGTAGGCGATTCATGGGTGCGTCAAATTGTTTTTGAACATTTTGCAGGCTCTGCTGTATATGTTTCTGAATCGGCAAATAGAATAACCGTCGAAGATTGCAAATCACTTGCACCAATATCTGAAATTGCAGGTGAACGAAGGAATACCTTTTTAACAAGCGGTCAGCAAACTTTATTTCAACGGATTTATGCCGAATATGGGATGCATGATTTTGCCGTTGGCTATTGCGCTCCTGGTCCGAATGTATTCGTGCAATGCACCTCTTATTTACCTTTTAGTTTTAGCGGGACAATAGATAGCTGGGCTTCTGGGGTGCTATTCGATATTGTTAATGTAGATGGACAAGCCTTAAGCTATTTAAATCGGGGGCAGGATGGACAAGGTGCAGGCTGGACAGCTGCTAATAGTGTTTTTTGGCAATGTAGCGCCGGTAGAGTTGATAATTATAGTCCGCTAGGTGCCCAAAACTGGGCATTTGGAACTTGGGCCCAATTTGCAGGAAATGGTTATTGGGATATGTCAAATGAACAAATTCAGCCTCGAAGCTTATACTACGCACAGCTAAAGGATAGAATTGTTGAACTAAACCAACGCGAAATTTTATTTCCAATAGAAACAGAAGCGTCGAGCAGTCCTCCAGTCGACGTAGCACAGAAATTAACTAAACTTGCCACAAAACCGCTTTTAACATTAGCCGAGTTTATAGATCAAGCGCCAAAGCGCTTAAAGATTTCAACAGAACTTAATGGCGCAAAAACCATTGATGCGATTGGAGTAGAAAAGATTGAGGTTCCTCACAAAGAATTGGGGATAGAAGTTAAAAACGGATGGCTGGTTAGAGGACCAGAGCTGGTATTGGGAAGTAGGCAAGGTGTGCAGTGGTGGAATGGAAGCGCTCGGCCACATGGCATTGCCGGATCCAAATTTCATATTACCCGTTTTGTTCCCGGAAGAGAAGGGAAAGGTTTAACAGACGATTTAAATGCGATTACCGATAGTATGAAAGATAGTTTCGTGAAGATACTAGATCATAATTATGGTTTATGGTATGATCGCAGGCGGGATGATCATGAACGGATTAGAAGGATGGATGGAGAGGTTTGGGCACCATTTTATGAACTACCTTTTGCACGAAGCGGTTTAGATAGGGCATGGGACGGATTAAGTAAGTATGATATTTCAAAATATAATTTATGGTATTGGGATAGATTAAAGCAATTTGCAAATCTGGCCGACGAAAAAGGTCTAGTCCTATTACACCAAAATTATTTTCAGCATAATATTATTGAAGCGGGAGCGCATTATGCCGATTTTCCTTGGCGAACAGCAAATAATATCAATAGTACTGGATTTCCTGAACCTGTGCCTTATGCAGGCGACAAGCGAATTTTTATGGCCGAGCAGTTCTATGAGATCGATAATCCTGCACGTCGTAAACTTCATGTTGCCTACATCAGAAAGTGCTTGGATAATTTTGCAACAAATGGTTCGGTTATCCAATTAATTGGCGAGGAGTTTACAGGCCCACTTCATTTTGTGCAATTCTGGATCGATACGATCAAAGAGTGGGAAAAGGAAACAGGTAAACATCCCATTATTGCCTTAAGTGTGACCAAAGATGTACAAGATGCTATCTTAGCCGATCCTAAAAGAGCTGGTGTAATTGATGTGATCGATATTAAGTATTGGTATTATCAGTTTGACGAGACTACTTATGCACCACATGGTGGAGAGAACTTAGCTCCCAGGCAGCATGCACGTTTGTTAAAGCCTAAGAAAACTTCTTTTGAACAGGTTTATCGGGCTGTTGCAGAATACAAAAATAAGTTTCCTCAAAAGGCTGTTATTTATTCTGCAGATAACTTCGATAACTTTGGTTGGGCCATATTAATGGCGGGTGGTTCGCTCTCAAATGTAGCAGGGATTGATGCTAAAACCCTATCGATTGCAGCAACCATGAAGCCGTTTTTAATAAATGCAGCTAAAACTAAGCAATACGGTTTAGCTGATAAAGGCAAAGCTTATATGTTATATAATGCATCGGCCGATGCTATTGAACTAGACTTAAAAAATGTACATGGTACATTTAACCTCAAGGTTTTAAATCCGGTAAATGGTTCAGTTTTAAGAGAAGAAAAAATTAATGCAGGCGCTATCGTTAAAATCAATAAAACTGCTGCCAATGATGAAGTAATCATCATCAATAAAATTTAGAAAATGAAGGCACTATTCAAAAAAATAATCCTATTCTTAACAATTTGCCTGTCATTTTTTGGTTGTGCAAAAAAGAAAGAAGTGGATCCAAGAAGCTTAATTGTTTCTGAAAATGGCAGGTATTTAATGACTGGTGATGGTAAACCTTTCTTTTGGTTGGGTGATACCGGATGGTTGTTGTTTAATAGGTTAACACGGGAAGAAGCTGATCGATATTTGGAAAATCGCAAACAATTAGGTTTTAATGTAGTGCAGGCTATGCTTTTACATGAAGTGCCGTCCAGAAATATTTATCTAGATTCTTCAGTAGTTAAAGCAAATGTAGCGCAACCTGCTGTTACAGTTGGAAGTGATTATAAAGATTCTTTACAATATGATTATTGGGACCATGTAGATTATATTGTAGACAAAGCTGCTGAAAAAGGGATTTACATGGCGCTAGTTCCAGTATGGGGCACAAACGTGAAAGACAAACGGGTTAAAAATGACCAAGCAGGTAAATATGCTAAATTCTTGGCCGAGAGATATAAAGATAGATGGAACATCATTTGGCTAAATGGTGGTGATATACGCGGAAGTGAGGGGATGGCTGTATGGAAAACTATTGGTAATACATTAAGAACCAATGATCCCAATCATTTAATTACTTTCCATCCTAGAGGTAGGACAGCCTCATCAGATTGGTTCCATCATGAAAAATGGCTTGATTTTAATATGGTACAATCTGGTCATCGAAGATACAGTCAGGATACCTCAAAAAATGAGAAGAATCATTATGGGCAGGATAATTGGCGGTACATTGAAGTAGATTATGCGATTAAACCTGCAAAACCTACGATAGATGGAGAGCCCTCCTATGAAGATATTCCTCACGGCTTGCATAATGTGAAGGAACAGAGGTGGACAGCAAGCGATGTAAGAAGATATGGTTATTGGTCGGTTTTTGCTGGGGCTTTTGGCTATACTTATGGACATAACTCGGTAATGCAGATGTATAAAATAACAGACCTACAACCTGCGTATGGACCTAAAGACGAATGGTTTAAAGCCATCAACGCCGAAGGTGCTAAGCAAATGATCCATTTAAAGAAGCTTATGTTATCTCGTTCATATTTTGATCGAGTGCCTGATCAATCGCTCATAGCTGGCCAAAATGGAAAACAATATAACAGGTTGATTGCAACACGCGGAAGTGATTATGCAATGATTTATGCCTACAACGGGAATAACATGCACATCAATATGGGCAAAATAAAGGGCGAAAAAGTGAAAGCTTCGTGGTTTGACCCTCGAAATGGTCAAGCAATGTTAATCGGCAAGTTTGAAAATAAAGGAGTTTTGGAATTTAATCCACCAGGCCGCGAAAAGGAAGGTAATGACTGGGTTTTAATATTGGATAGTTTATGATGAAAAGTGCTAAATATAGTGCAATGTTATGCTATACTTTTTTAGGTATGCTGCTTTGTCTTTTTAGCGCCTGCTCAAAAAAAGCCTATCTTTTTACCTCTTTTCACGAACCTGCAAATGAAGGCTTAAGGCTTTTAGCAAGTGAAGATGGCTATCACTGGACGGATTTGAATAAAGTGTTTTTAAAACCTACCATCGGCATACAAAAAATTATGAGAGACCCGTCAATGGTGCAGGGGCCAGACGGTGTTTTCCATTTAGTGTGGACTTGTAGTTGGAAAGGCGATAGAGGTTTTGGCTACGCCAGCACCAAAGATTTGAAAAATTGGAGTGAACAGAAATTTATTCCTGTTTTAAATGATGAACCAAGCACAGTGAATGTTTGGGCTCCTGAACTGTTTTATGATGATGAGCTTCACCAATATGTCATTATTTGGGCATCAACCATTCCTTTTCGCTATGCAAGGGGAATAGAAGAAGAAGACAATAACCATAGGATGTATGCAATTACCACGAAAGATTTTACTTCATTTAGCACAGCAAAGCTGTTTTTAGATCCTGGTTTTAGTGTAATTGATGCAGTAATTGTGAAAAGAAAGCCAGCAGATTACGTTTTGATATTGAAAGATAATACCCGCCCTAACCGTAATTTGAAAGTTGCATTTAGTGACAAGGCACTGGGTCCTTATACTGGGGTTTCAGAAACTTTTAGCCCAAAATTAACTGAAGGCCCAACTGTGGTGAAAGTTGGCAAAAAATGGCTCATCTATTTTGATGCCTATGGCGATAAGAAGTATTCGGCGGTAAAAACTAGCGATTTTAAAACGTTCGCAGATATTTCGTCGGAAATAACGATACCAACTGGACATAAACATGGAACAATAGTGAAGGTTAAGAGAAGGTTAATTAAAGATTTAACGAGCTTGTAGGGCCGTCATTGCGAGGTACGAAGCAATCTCACCATCAGATTGCTTCGTACCTCGCAATGAGGGAAGCCGCGCTCGCAATGACGGAATCTACCCTCAGAACAACGATAGTAATAAAGAATAAATGAAAAAGTTAATACTGATAAAAATTTTGTTTCTTGTGACATTCTTGAACGCCATCGCTCAAGATACCGTTCGTTATACTGGCAAAACCATAGTTAACGCCGATTATCATCATGGGCAGTTGGCACCAGTTATGGGTGTTCATAGTATCCAAACTTTTCGTGCCAATCGCGAACACCCAGCGTGGGCAGAAGGTTTCGGTTGGACATATAATCATGCCCCAATGTTAGCTTATTGGAACAATACTTTTTATCTTGAATATTTGAGTGATGAACAGGGCGAAAGCATCCCGCCTGGACAAACACTTATCCAATCTTCAAAAGATGGGTATACTTGGAAAAAGCCTGAAGTCATTTTTCCTATTTATCGCATTCCAGATGGCACTAAAAAAGAAGGTAAGGATAATGTTGCGAAAGATTTAGATGCGGTAATGCATCAACGAATGGGATTCTATGTGTCGACCAAAAATGTATGTTTAGTTTTAGGCTTTTATGCGATTAGTTTCGACGCCAAAGACGATCCTAACGATGGAAATGGAATTGGAAGGGCAGTTAGGCAAATAATGACAGACGGCACCTATGGACCAATCTATTTTATTAGATACAACCCCAAATGGTCTGAAGCCAACACGAAATATCCTTTTTATACCAAAAGTAAAAGTAAAGGGTTTGTTGAAGCTTGTAATGAATTGTTGGCTAATAAGTTAATGACTCAACAATGGAATGAAGAAGCTGATCGTAAAGACCCAACAATTACCTTGCAAAAACAATATAAGGCATTTAGCTATTATCATTTGCCAGATGGCCGAGTAGTAGGCTTATGGAAAAATGCACTTACCGCTATAAGTGCCGATAATGGCAAAAGTTGGCCGGAAAATGCCACCCGCGCACCAGGATTTGTAAATAGTAATGCTAAAATATGGGGACAAAAAACAGCTGATGGAAATTATGCGACGGTGTATAATCCTTCTGAATATAGATGGCCATTAGCCATTTCGACCAGCAAAAATGGACTAGATTATACTGATCTTCTATTGGTAAATGGAGAGATCTCACCTATGCGCTACGGAGGAAATTATAAGTCTTACGGACCGCAATACGTTCGAGGTATAATGGAAGGGAATGGCACTCCACCTGATGGCAAGTTATGGGTTACTTATAGTATGAACAAAGAAGATGTGTGGGTGTCGGCTATTCCACTTCCAGTAAATGAAAAAGCAACTTCACAAGTTGATGAAGATTTTAATAAGCTACCAGTTGGTAAGGAACTATCCTTATGGAATATATATAGCCCACTTTGGGCCTCTGTAAAAATCGAAACCGTAAATAACGAACGGGTTTTAGTTATGAAAGATAAAGACCCTTTTGATTATGCAAAGGCCGAAAGAATATTCCCTTCAGGGACAAAAGTAGCTACCTCGTTTACCATAATCCCATCACAAGACAATCATGGGCAGATGGATATAGAACTAGTTGATTCTAAGGGAATGGCAGGAATTAGATTAACTTTCGATTCATCAGGAACTTTAAGCGCTAAGGCAGGGGCACGGTATAAAAATTTCATGAAATATAAAACTGGTGAAAGCTATCACATTAGCATTAAATTTAATGCAACGAATCGTTTCTACACTGTTACCGTAAATGGAAAGGATGTATTAACGAGTTTAGCATTTCAACCGATTGCTGAAGTTTCAAGAATTGTATTTCGCACAGGTGAAGTACGCCGCTTTCCGAATGTTGATACACCGGCCGATCAAACTTACGATTTGCCAAAAGCTGGAGAAATGACTAAGGATGCATCATATGCTATTAAGAATTTAAAAACAGGGGTATTTTAGATGATAAGGACTGATCATATCTTTAAGAAATGCGTCATTGCGAGGTACGAAGCAATCTCTTTCGTAAAAAGCTTCGTGCTTGTACTGCTATGCATCATTTCATTTTCAGCCAATGCCAAAATATTGTTGCCACAGATTTTGTCGAGCACCATGGTATTACAAAGAAATGAACCTATTCATATTTGGGGCTTCGGCGCTATAGGAGAAAAAGTAAGCGTGAATTTTTCTGGGCAAACAATAACCACCATAACCAATCAGTCAGGTGAATGGCAAGTAATTTTATCGCCCTTAAAAACTTCAGCCGTTGGACAAAATATGACCATTATCGGCAGCAATAAAATTGTGTTGAAAGATATTTTAGTTGGTGAAGTATGGCTTTGCTCAGGTCAGTCTAACATGGAATACCAGATGCGCAAATTGATAAAAATCCCTACCCCTAAAAATGTAGCATTGGGTTTTCCAAAAGAGGAAGTGGCAAACGCTAAAAATACTAAGATCCGAATCTTTTTAGTAAACCGTAAAACACTCATCAAGCCAGATTCAATTCATCAAAGTTGGAGTGTAGCCCAAGATTCTGCACTGCGTGCATTTTCAGTTGTCGGCTATTTCTTTGCTAAGGAATTGCAACAGCAATTGGGTATTCCTATCGGAATAATCTGTTCTTCGGTAAGTGGAAGTGCCATCGAACCGTGGATTGCTAGAGAATCCCTGCAAAAAGAACCTTATTTTAAAGCTCAAAAATTGAGTAATGACCCGGGAAAGTTTTATACGCCAATGATAGAACCTCTAACAAAGTTTAAAGTTCGGGGGTTTTTATGGTATCAAGGTGAAACAAATTGCTTTTTAGACGAAAAGATAAGTTATGCCTATAAAATGAAAGCTTTGATAAACTTATGGCGTAGTGCATGGGGCGGGGGAGACAAAATGCCATTTTACTTAGTTCAGATTGCTCCGTTTAATTATGCTAAGGCCAAAGGCGAGAAAGTGTTAAACGCAGATACAGAGCCCGAATTTTGGGAAGCACAAGCTTTGCAATTAAAGTTACCGAATACAGGCATCGTCGTTACAACCGATCTAAATGATAATGGAGAAGATTTACATCCTACCTATAAATGGGAAGTAGGGAGAAGACTGGCACTATGGGCCTTAGCGAGAGATTACCAACGCAAGGTGGTTTATTCAGGCCCGATTTATAAAGCCGTAAGTTTTAAAAATGGTCAAGCGAAATTAACATTTAATCATACTACTGCGGGTTTGAAAACAAATGATGGAAAAGCATTAACAGGCTTTACGATCGCCGGTAATGATGGTAATTTCGTTCCTGCGGTTGCTGAGATTGTAGGTAACGAAGTGATTGTTTCGGCAAAAGAGGTGATAGAGCCTACGGCAGTACGTTTTAATTGGGCAGAAGCTCCAAACGGTAATTTGGTTGGTGGAACCGGGTTACCAGCGCTACCCTTTAGAACAGATAATCTTTTAGTTCATCAATTTAAGAACAACTAATGAAGAGGAATTTAATACTTTTCTTATGCCTGTTATTGATGTTCTGTACCGTAAATGCTCAACAAACAGAGAAAATCTATCTTTCGGGTACAGGGAACGATCATACTGTTAATTGGGATTTCTATTGCACTAAAGGAATGAACGCCGGGAAATGGACAACAATTCCAGTGCCCTCTAATTGGGAGTTGCAAGGCTTTGGTAAATATGATTATGGCTTTGCAAAAGATAGCATAAGGGGTAAGGAAGAAGGATTGTATAAATATCAATTTAGAGTTCCGGTAAACTGGAAAAATAAGGAGGTGAACATTGTTTTTGAAGGTTCTATGACCGACACAGAAGTGAAGATCAATGGGGTGCTGGCTGGAGAGATTCACCAAGGTGCTTTTTATGTTTTTAAATATAATATCTCGAAGTTGTTAAAATATGGATCTGAAAATTTACTGGAGGTTAAAGTTGCTAAGCATTCTGCTAACCAATCTGTTAACGAAGCTGAAAGAAAGGCGGATTTTTGGATTTTTGGAGGTATTTTCAGACCGGTGTACTTAACAGCATCACCCGACACACATTTTGAAAGACTACAGTTAAATGCGCAAGCAAATGGGTTATTTAAAGGTAAAATTTCTTTTGCTGGAAAGGCCGATAAACTAGAAGTTCAATTATATGGTAAAGACGAAAAACTGTACGGAGATAAAATTGTGCTCCCAATTAATCCGAATGTCTCATCGATCGATTTTTCAAAGCAATTTTTAGCACCAAAATTATGGTCGGCAGAGTTTCCAAACTTGTATACCGCAAAGTTTAGCTTATTTAAAGCTGGAGAAATAGTTCATACAACGTCCAAAAAAATAGGTTTTAGAACTGTCGAGGTAAAAGAACGAGACGGGATATATGTGAATGGAACAAAAATGAAATTCAAGGGGGTAAACCGCCATTCTTTCTATCCTACTTCGGGTAGAACCACCAGTAAAAAAATCAGTATTGCCGATGTTTTACTGATGAAAGCAATGAACATGAATGCAGTACGCATGTCGCATTACCCACCAGATGGACACTTTTTGGAGGTTTGCGACTCTTTAGGTTTATATGTAATGGATGAATTAGCAGGTTGGCATGGACATTACGATACACCTACTGGTACTAAATTGCTCAAAGAGATGATGCTTAATGATGAAAATCATCCATCTATTGTTATCTGGGCAAACGGAAATGAAGGTGGACATAACAGAGACCTTGATCCCTTATTTGCTGCACAAGATTTTCAGAAACGTGCAGTTGTTCATCCCTGGGAAGTGTTTGGGGGCTTCGAAACTACCCATTACCGAGAGTTTAACTATGGTATTGGAAATTACGACCATGGGCACAATATCATTATGCCAACTGAATTCTTGCATGGGATGTTTGATGGCGGACATGGAGCCGGTATCGAGGATTATTGGAATGCCATGTGGCAAAACCCATTATCGGCAGGAGGGTTTTTGTGGGATTTTGCAGATCAGGGAGTAGTGCGTACCGATAGGAATGGAGAGATTGATACAGATGGTAATCGCGGTCCGGATGGAATAGTAGGTCCTTACCACGAAAAAGAAGGTAGCTTTTATACCATCAAAGAAGTTTGGAGTCCAGTATTTTTTGAAAAAAGAGATATCACATCAGCCTTTGATGGTGTATTGAATGTTGAAAATAGATATTCCTTCACCAATTTAAATCAGTGTTCGTTTGAATGGAAATTGAAGAAATTAGATAAGCAGGAGGATGTTAAAATTGGGAAAGCTATTTCACCAAATGTAAAACCTTATGAAAAGGGAAAGCTGAAAGTTAATTTGCCCACAAACTGGCGTAATTACGACGTATTGTACGTTACAGCTAAATCGCCCATTGGAGAGCTACTTTTTACTTGGAGCTTCCCGATAATACTTCCAAAAGATGAAGCTGCTAAAATGTTGCAGCAAAAAACAGGTACATCAATTAAAAGTAAGGAAACGGATAAGGCTTTTGAAGTCGCCGCAAATGGTATCCAATTAACTTTTAATAAAGTAACCGGTTTATTAGAGAAAGTGGGTAAAGGATCATCATCAATTCCATTTAACAATGGCCCTGTTTTACAAGAAGGAGTGAATAATTTCAAAGATTTTATTTTAAAGAACGATGGGAATGAGGTTATTATCGCATCGACATTTAATCGTAAAGAAAGTTATAACACTTTGCAATGGACCATTTACCCTTCTGGAATAGTAAAAATGGAAGTAAATTATTTTCCTTCGGCGTATTTCACCGCATTCGTGGGCTTAAATTTCTCCTATCCCGAAACCGAAGTTAAAAGTGTTCAATATATGGGTAATGGTCCTAATCGCGTTTGGAAGAATAGAATGAAAGGTAACGAATTTGGTATTTGGAATAAAGACTATAACAATTCGGCAACTGGAGAAGTACCCTTTAAATACCCAGAGTTTAAGGGATATTACGCCAATTTGTATTGGTGTAAAATTATAGGAAAAACACATAGCTTTAAAGTGTTTACCGATCGTGAAGATGTTTTTCTCCGCTTATTTACACCTAAAAAATCAAAAGATACTGAATGGGATAACATGAGCCCTACTTTTCCAAACGGCGATATCTCATTCATGAATGGCATATCGGCAATTGGCACTAAAACTCAAAAACCAGAAACAACAGGTCCAATGGGCATGAAGCATATATTTTATGATTTTGAAAAGGAACCTGCTAGAGCATTAAATATGACCTTGTATTTTGATTTTTCAGGGAATTAGTAATTAGGAAATTGTAAGTACGACCTTACAACGTTCGAACATAAAAACCAAAAGAATGAAGCTAAAAAGACATATCTTAATAACGCTGCTTCTGTTAACACAACAGGTATTTGCACAAGTGTCTTTGCAAAACACCACCTGTGAGATGTTAACTAATCCGATGGGTATAGACGTGGTTAAGCCGCGTTTCGCTTGGCAAATTATCGCCAACGAACGAAATGTGATGCAAACTGCTTACCGGATTATCGTTGCATCATCAGCAGATAAGCTAAACGCCAATGAAGGAGATTTATGGGATTCTGGTAAAATTAACACGCAAGAGTCTATTCATGTAAGCTATAAAGGCAATACTTTGAAAAGTCGAATGCGTTGCTACTGGAAGGTAAAAAGCTGGACAACTGCTGGTGAAAGCGACTGGTCTATTCCTAACTCCTTTTCTATGGGACTCCTGTATTATAAAGATTGGCCTAAAGGATGGATTGGTTTCGATCGCGCTTTTCCATGGGATAATAATAAAACAGATTCACGCTTGTCGGCCAGATACTTTAGAAAGGAATTTCAAAGTACAAAGGAGATAAAGTATGCAACTGCATCTATCATAGGCCTCGGATTATATGAGCTCTTCATTAATGGCAAAAAAGTTGGCAACGATGTATTGGCACCTACACCAACCGACTACACGCAAAATGTAAAATACAACACTTATGATGTAACCGCCTACCTACGCAATGGTAAAAATGCAGTGGGTGCGATGCTTGGTAATGGTCGTTTTTTCGCTATGCGACAACACAATAAGCCTTACAAGGTTAAGTCATTCGGTTTTCCTAAAATGTTGCTAAACATTAATATCGTATATACAGATGGAACTACAGCCAATATTGATACAGACGAGAGTTGGAAAGGTACTGCAGATGGACCAATCCGAGCTAACAATGAGTACGATGGTGAAGAATATGATGCTAGTAAGGAAATGCCAGGATGGAATACAGTAGGTTTTAATGATGCGAAATGGATAAAAGCAGAGTTTGTTCAAGAACCTACCGGGACTTACGAAGCACAGATGAACGAGAACATGAAAGTGATGAAAACACTTAAACCTGTTTCAATTAGCAAAATTTCGGGCGGTCGTTATATTTTAGATATGGGACAGAACATGGTGGGATGGCTGCAGCTAAAGGTAAAGGGGGTTAAGGGACAACAAATTAAACTTCGTTTTGCAGAATCGCTTCAGCCGAATGGCGAACTTTTTACGGCTAACCTACGCGATGCAAAGTGTAGCGACCTGTACATGCTAAAGGGAAATATACAAGAAACCTGGGAGCCAACTTTTGTATGCCGAGGATTTAGGTATGTGGAACTCAGCGGTTATACATACCAACCTTCAGTTAACGATTTTGTTGGAAAAATGATCTATGATAACATTAAAACGATTGGAACTTTCGAAACCTCTGATGCCTTGACCAACCAGATTTTTAAAAATGCATGGTGGGGAATAGCGGGTAACTATAAGGGGATTCCGCTCGACTGCCCACAACGGAATGAGCGTCAGCCTTGGCTAGGGGATAGAGGTGCGGTTGCCATGGGCGAAAGCTTTGTTTTTGACAATGGTAGATTTTATACCAAATGGCTCCAAGATATTAGGAATTCGCAAAAAGAAGATGGCGCAATACCAGATGTTGCACCAGCATTTTGGCGGTATTATAGCGACAATATGAGTTGGCCAGGAACAATTTTGTTGATTACCGAAATGGTTTATCAACAAACAGGTGATGTGTCGGCCGTTCGTGATAACTATCCTGCAATGAAAAAATGGTTAACCTATATGCAAGATCGATACATGAAAGATTATATATTAACCAAAGACAGCTATGGTGATTGGTGTATGCCGCCTGTAACGATTGAAGCTGGAAGGGGTAAAAGTGCCGATAAAAAATATCCTTCAGCGTTAATATCAACAGCCTATTATTATCATTTCACGCAATTGATGATGAAGTTTAGTAAAGTAATTGGGCAGCATGAGGATCCTAAAGAATATGAGACTTTAGGTGCCCATATTAAAAAAGCCTTTAATCAGGAATTTTATAATGATCAAGGTTATTATGGGACAAACTCATTAACCGACAATATTATTCCACTTTATTTCGGAATGGTTGAGCGCAATCAGGTAGATAAAGTATTTAAAAATATCGAGTATACAATTGAAGTGAAAAACAAGGGGCATTTAAGTAATGGGTTGGTAGGTGTTCAATGGCTAATGCGCTGCTTAAATGATTACGGTAGGCCGGATTTGGCATATACTATTGCCACCAAAAAAACCTATCCAAGTTGGGGATATATGATTGATAATGGGGCAACAACAATCTGGGAATTATGGAATGGAAATACGGCCGATCCGAAAATGAACTCTCAAAATCATGTGATGATGCTTGGCGATTTGCTGATATGGTATTATGAAAACTTAGCGGGTATAAAAGCAGAAGCCCCTGCTTTTAAAAAGATAATCATGAAACCAGAGCTCATTAACGGGTTAAATACTGTAACAGCTAGTTATAGTTCTTCTTATGGGTTAATTGAAAGTAGTTATCGCAAGGCTGATCAACAATTTAGCTGGGACATAACGATACCAGTAAATACCACTGCCTTAGTCTATATTCCTGCTAACGCTAAGGATAAGGTAACTGAGAAATTAGGCGACATTAAAGATTTGAAGTTTGTGAAAATGGAAGCCGGAAGGGCAATATATGAATTAGGGTCAGGAAATTATTCGTTTTTGGTTAAATAGGTTTGGGATCTAGAAAATAGCAAATGATGAAAAAAATAATAACAATTATCGCCATTGCTCTGATGAGCGTTACTACGCAAGCACAAACTACTGCAGATGTTGAAATTGAAAAGAAGGCGGCAGAATGGGTTGCTTCATTAGCGCTTAACGATGCTCAAAAAGACACTCGTGTGAAAAATTTAATCGTTACGCATTTAGTAACCGTTCGCAACTGGCATAATGAGCACCCAGCTTCCACGGTACCAGAAGGTATAAACCCTGTTACTGGAATTAAAATAAGTGAACTAGATCGTTCAATAATTGCGGATTCAGCTATGCCTTCAAGCGTTCATCAGGCATTAATGGAAGGATTAAGAAAGGATTTAACCACCGAGCAAGTGGAAGCTGTTTTAGATAAATATACAATCGGTAAAGTAGCGTTTACAATGAACGGATATAAATCGATAGTTCCTGACTTAACTGCCGAGGAGGGAGCTAAAATACTAGCGTTTTTAAAGCAGGCTAGGGAACAAGCTATAGATTATAAGAATATGAAGCAGATCTCCGTAATATTTGAGATTTATAAGACTAAATCAGAACAATTTTTAAATAACAATGGCCGCAGTTGGAGAGCGTTGTATAGTGCTTATACTAAAAAGATAAAAGAGGAAAAAGCAGCGAAAGCGAAACAATAATTGCACGCTTTACGCAAAAGATTACCTATTGAACTAATGAACCAATGAAATGAGAAAAAATATAGTCTTAACCTTAATGCTTGCCTTAGCGTTTACGCTAAATGTAAATTCACAAATTGCCAAGTGGCAAACAGGGGTTATAAAAGAGGAATTTTTATACGAAAAAGCACCCTTCCCTTCCTGTCACTCTGCTACCTTGGTTGAAACACCAACAGGTTTAGTTGCTGCCTATTTTGGTGGTGCAAAAGAACGTGATCCCGATGTAGAAATCTATATCAGCAGATGGGTGGATGGAAAATGGTTGGCGCCTGTTTCTGCAGCCGATGGTGTACAGAAAGATGGCAAAAGATTGCCTACATGGAATCCAGTTTTATATCAGATCCCGCAGGGAGATCTGCTGCTTTTTTACAAAATTGGACCGAAACCATCAGAATGGTGGGGAATGATGAAAACTTCCAAAGATGGTGGCAAAACATGGTCTGAAGCCTTGAAAATGCCCGATGGCTATATAGGTCCAGTCAAAAATAAACCAACATTGTTGAGTAATGGTAACTTATTTGCAGCTTCAAGTAAAGAAGGTAATGGCTGGAAAATCCATTTCGAAGTAACAAATGACAATGGGAAAACTTGGAGGACAATAGGTCCGATAGAAGGGAATGGAATAAATGCAATTCAACCCAGCATTTTGCAACATGGTAATGGAAAGTTACAGATTTTGGCAAGGTCACAAAGCAGGGCAATTGCCGAATCCTGGTCTATAGATAATGGCGAAACCTGGTCGCCCTTAGCTAAAACAACTTTGCCAAATAATAATTCTGGTACGGATGCCCTAACAATGAAAAACGGAAAGCATGTACTCGTTTATAACCATGTTTTACCTCCGGGAGAATTGGCAAAAGGACCGAGAACGCCGTTAAATGTGTCCATTTCAAAAGATGGTAAAAAGTGGTGGGCAGCGCTTATTTTGGAAGATTCTCCTATTAGTCAATACTCATATCCAGCAGTTATCCAAACTGCAGATGGGATGCTTCATTTTATATACACCTGGAGAAGAGAGAAAATTAAACATGTGGTTGTTGATCCTTCAAAACTTAAACTAAAAAGGATAAAGAATGGTATTTGGCCAAGCATGAAAGGTTATACCGCACCTGTATTAACGGAAACTAAAAACGAAGAACCATGAGAAACGTCATTGCGAGGGACGAAACAATCTTAAAGCGAGCTAAAGCTAGCTATAAGGCATGGATATATTGCCTTGTTTCTTGCTTTATCAGTTTTCAACTTTTTGCGCAACAAAACACCGATAATCAATACAAAAAGCCATTACAAGAAGTGTTGAAAGAAATAGAGGCTCGTTTTGGTGTGCAGATTAAGTATAGTGAAACTCAGGTAAAAGATAAATGGGTTAACTATGCCAACTGGCGATTTAGAACAACTGTTGATGAAACATTGACAAATGTATTGATGCCTTTAGATATGAAAGTGAATAAGGAGAAAGACAAGGTTTATAAACTAAAGGAATATGAATATCATCGATGGGAAGTAAAGGACGGATGGACGTTTTTAGATGAATTAGCAACGAAATATAAGGATCAAACAAGTTGGGAAGCACGAAAGGCTTTGCTTAAACCGGCACTATACGAAGCGTTACAATTAGCCCCGCTACCTGCAAAACCTTTATCAAAACCAATTATTACCAAAAAGCGGATAATGGATGGTTACACCATAGAGAATATCGCTATTGAGATTTTACCGGGCCTATATGTAAATGGTTCATTGTATAAGCCGCTAAAGTTTAAGGGCAAAATTCCACTAGTTTTAAGTCCCGATGGGCATTGGGAAAAACAACGTTACCGGGCCGATTGCCAAATCCGCTGTGCCATGATTGCCAAAATGGGCGCCATGGCTTTTAGCTATGATCTTTTTGCCTGGGGCGAGTCAATGCTCCAATTCAAATACGAAGATCATAGACGAAGCTTATCGCAAACGATACAAACCTTAGGTGGAATTAGAATCCTGGATTATTTTACATCGTTGAAAGAAACGGATACCTCCAGAATTGGGATTAGTGGAGGTTCTGGTGCAGGCAGCCACTCGATTTTAATGACCGCCATAGATAATCGGATTAAGTTAAGTGCGCCGGTGGTAGCCATGTCGTCGTATTTTTATGGAGGTTGCCCATGCGAAAGCGGAATGCCGATCCATTTTTGTGAGGGTGGAACTAACAATGTGGAACTTGCAGCAATGGCTGCACCTAAACCCATGTTAATTGTATCAGATGGAGGCGATTGGACAGCGGAAACACCACAACATGATTTTCCATACCTGCAAAAGATCTACAGATATTATGGTGTTTCTGGCAACGTAGAGAATGTTCATTTGCCTACAGAGAAGCATGATTTTGGTGTGAATAAACGGGTTGCTCTCTATGATTTTCTAGCTAAACATTTCAAGCTAAATGCTGATGTAGTAAAGGATAAAAACGGTAGATACGATGAAAGTAAATGTACCATTGAGCCCGAAAAAGCAATGTATGTATTTGGCGAAAAAGGAGAGTTCTTGCCGAAGAACGCCATCATGGGGTTTGATCAACTCGAAAAGTTCTGGAATAAACAGCTAAGCAACCCAGCGCATAATAAAAATCGTTATAAGGTAGCTGTTATAGATCTAATGATTTTGAAACGTCAAAAATTAAGTGCCTTTCAGCTTACTAAAGACATTGGCGCTGATGGACTTGAACTAGATATGGGTGGACTAGGTAATCGAGAAACCTTTGATAATCAGCTATCAGATCCAACAGTACGAGCACAGTTCTTAGGTAAAGCAAAGGAATTAAAGCTAGAAATTTGTGCGTTGGCCATGACTGGCTTTTACGCACAATCATTTGCTAAACGACCAACTTACATTAAGATGGTCCAAGACTGCATCAATACCATGCAATTAATGAATGTGAAGGTTGGGTTTTTGCCTTTGGGTATTCAAGGTGATTTAACTAAATACCCCGAATTACGGGAGCCTATCGTGGAACGATTAAAAGTAGTGGGTAAAATGGCCGAAGAGGCAGGAGTGGTGATTGGAATTGAAACAGCATTAGACGCAAAAGGCGAACTACAACTTCTTAAAGAAATAGGTTCTAAATCCATTAAAAGTTATTTCAATTTTTCTAATGCGATAAAGAACGGAAGAGATTTACATAAGGAACTTAGAATTTTAGGCAAAGAGAATATTGTCCAAATACATGCTACCAATGAAGATGGAGTTTGGTTACAAGACGATCCTAAAATAAACATGCTTAAAGTAAAGCACACATTGGATAATATGGGTTGGAGCGGCTGGTTGGTAATTGAAAGATCGCGAGATGCAAGCAATACCAAAGACGTGAAACGCAACTTTAGCGCTAATACAAGTTACCTTAAGAAAATATTCCAAACTAATTAAAATGAGAAAGCAGTCTTTTTTTTATTTGCTTATTCTTTTTAACGTTATTGTAACAGTTATCACTGTTAATGCTGCAGATATTTATGTTTCGTTGAAAGGAAATGATCTAAATAGTGGTAAAAAAGAAAGCCCCTTTGCTACACTACACGCTGCGGTACGGAAAGCAAGAGAATTACGAAGATTAAATGATTCCAGTATAAAAGGGGGGATAAGGATCATTATTCATGGGGGATTATACCAGTTGGCCGAGCCAGTGATCTTTCGACCTGAAGATGCTGGAACTAGTGAGAGTCCTACTTTGATCACCTCAGTTCCTAACGAAAGGGTAGTGTTAAGTGGTGGTAAAGAAGTTAGCAAGTGGCGTAAATTAACTGGCACGGTTTCAGGACTTCCAAAAAATGCGCAAGGTAAAGTTTGGGTGGCTGATGCACCCAGTGTTGGTGGAAATACTTTACAATTTCGCCAATTATGGGTAAATGGCGAAAAAGCAACGAGCGCAAGAGATCGTAATGGGGAGCTAATGAATAGGATTTTAGCCTGGGATTTTACAAAACAAACCTGCCAAATTCCCAATACAAAAGGCATTGATTTCTCGAACTTTGATGGGGTGGAAATGACAATTCACCAGTGGTGGGCAATTGCAAATCTGAGAGTTAAATCGGCAAGTGTTCAAGGAAATAGCGTTGAGTTAACATTTATGCAACCAGAAAGTAGAATCCAGTCTGAACACCCTTGGCCAGCTCCTTGGTTTTCGAAAGAAACTGGCAACTCAGCTTATTTCCTTAGCAATGCGATACAATTCTTGGATGAACCAGGAGAATGGTTTGAAGATTTAAAAAATCATAAAATATATTACTGGCCACGAGCTAATGAGCAAATGCCAACGGCGAAGGTAACCATTCCGGTTTTAGAAACATTGGTAAAAATAGCAGGGACTATAGATCGTCCAATAGCATATATATCGTTTAAAGGTATTTCTTTTCAGCATTCATCTTGGCTAAGACCATCTCAACAGGGACATGTACCACACCAAGCAGGAATGTATATGCTCGACGCCTATAAGCTAGCTATTCCTGGTACAACGGATAAGAAAACTTTGGAAAACCAGGCTTGGGTTGGAAGGCCAGCAGCTGCGGTTGAAGTGAGTTATGCCAACTTTACACAATTTGATTCCTGTCGTTTTGAACACTTGGCTGCTACTGGATTGGATTATAAAAAGGGTACACATCATAATGTTATTAAAGGAAATTTATTTAAAGACATTGGTGGGTCGGCGCTTTTAATAGGGCAATTTTCTGATGAAGCAACTGAGGTCCATATCCCTTATAATCCTTCGGATCTAAGGGAGCTTTGTAGCAACGAACGGATAGAGAATAACTTGATAACTAACGTAACCAATGAAGATTGGGGTGCTGTGGGCATTGGGGCAGGCTATGTAAATGGGATAGATATTTTGCACAACGAGATTAATGAAGTTTCTTATACTGGAATAAGTATGGGCTGGGGTTGGACAAAATCGAGCAATGCGATGAAAAACAATGTCATTAGCGGAAATAAAATTCATAATTACGGTAAACATATGTATGATGTTGCTGGTATCTATACGCTTTCAGCTCAACCCAATTCTTCGATTACAAAAAATTATATTGATAGTATTTATGAGGCTCCATATGCACATTTGCCCGACCATTGGTTTTACCTGTATACCGATGAAGGATCTTCGTATTTTACTGTAAAAGACAATTGGACACCTTCAAGTAAGTTCCTGCAAAATGCCAACGGACCAGGTAATAGGTGGTCGAATAACGGCAATTTGGTGGCGGATAGTATCAGAGATAATGCAGGGCTACAACGTAAGTATCAATATCTGTTAAAAGATAAAGCTCCCAGTTTGAAGTCCAGAAAGATCAAAGAGGACGTTCTGCTTCAAAAACCAGTAGTTATGGAACTTGTTTTTAAAACAACTTCACCAGCTAACCTTGCTAAGTTAAAGGCATTCTGCACCGAAAATCAAATCCCTAGTACTGCTATTTATACCTGGGGAAATCGTTTGGTAATTTATACTTTTCATCGTCAGCCATCTGCCTTGCAAAAAGCAGTTACAGCTCGTTTTAATGAAGCAGAAGTTAAACTCTACAATGATATCATCTACGACTTTAACCGAAAGAAGAATTGTGATTTGCCTTTTGCTAAAGAATGGGATCATGTGATTTTATCGGCTAATTTGATTGATGATGCCAAATTACAAAATGAATATCTTGAACATCATAGTACGCAGTTCGAAAAATGGCCTGAGTTATCGAAAGGTTTTTGCAATGCAGAATTTCAACAATTGGTTATTTATAAGAATGGCCGACAATTAATGCTCATTATTAGTATCCCAAAAGGAAAGAAATTAGCGGAGCTTAATCCAAAAACAACCGAGAATAATCCCAAAGTTGATGAATGGAATGAGCTGATGAAGAAATATCAAGAAGGAATTGAAGGAACTAAGCCCGGCGAAGTTTGGGTATTTTTTGAAAATAAGCCGACTTCGTAAGTAAGCCGACTTACGAAGTCGGAATTGAAAATAAAAAATAGGAATATGTTAAGACTAGGAATTTTAGGTTTAGGCGAGGGTAGAAGTACCATTGCTGCTGCATTAGCAAGCGATAAATATGAGTTGATGCAAATTTGTGATGCCAATTTGGAACTCTGCCAGCAACGCGCTAAGGAGTTCGATTTCCCAAATTATACCACAAATTATCAGCTTATGCTGGATGACAAAGCAATCGATGTAATCGCGATATATACCCCAGATCACTTGCATGCAGAACATGTTAAACAAGCATTATTACATGATAAGCATGTAATTTGTACAAAACCATTTATCGACGATCTAACCAAAGCAAATGAATTGTTAGCATTGGGCATGTCGGTGAATAAGAAGGTTTTCGTTGGTCAGAGTTCCCGATTTTTTGAACCAGCCATGCGCCAACGTAGAGATTTTGAAGCTGGAGAAATCGGAGAATTAATTACCATAGAGGCACAATACCACGCAGATCATCGATGGTTTTTAAGCAAGGGCTGGTCGCTAAAGCAGTCGTTCAAATGGCTTTATGGCGGGTTAAGTCACCCGGTAGATTTTATAAGATGGTATCTGCCCGAAATTGAAGAGGTAATGGGGTACGGAATGCTGAGCAGTAACGGCGCAAAAGAGGGCTTGAAAAATCACGATACCATGCATTTTATTTTTAAAGCTAAGGATGGCAGAATTGCGCGCGTAAGTGGCGCCTATACAGGGCCAACACAACCTGCCTACCGCGACAGTGGCATGAGTACGATTTTAAGAGGGACAGAAGGCGCTAGTCAGGCCGACTATCATGAGCTTAGGTATGCCGTGACCACAAGTACAGGAGAAGAGAAAATCATTACCTGGGGTGATGCAACTTTAAAGCACTATTTCAGGTTTGAAGGACAAAGCCATCATGCGGGAGAATACCAAAATTACCTCGATTATTTTGCTAACAGCATTGAAAAAAATACAGTAGCATACCCTGATTTGAAGGAAGGAATTGGAACAGTCGCATTATTACAGGCAATGGATAGATCTTTAGAAATAGGCATGCCAGTTAAGATTGATGATATTTTAAAGGAGTATAACATTCTTTAATAACCAACCAACAGTTACCAAATGAACGCTAAATTAATAAACAAGCAAATATGAGCCAAATAAGTACTTTTTTAGAGCCAATTGATTACGCTGTTATTGCAGCCTACTTAATTATTCTTATCGCCTTTGGCTATTATATCTCATTTATAAAAAATAAAGGGGCTAACGAAAATATATTTTTAGCGAACAATACCTTAGGTTGGACAAGTATTGGCTTAAATATGTGGGGTACAAATGTTGGCCCTTCAATGCTTATAGCATCAGCAAGTGTGGGATTTACAAGTGGTATTGTAGCTGGTAATTTTGCATGGTATGCATTTATCTTTATCCTCTTATTGGCCATGGTGTTTTCACCAAGGTACTTAGGCGCAAAAGTGTTAACGCTGCCTGAGTTCATGGGTAAACGCTTTGGCGATTCTACTAGAAATATTTTGGCCTGGTATACTTTAATTACCATTTTAATTTCCTGGCTGTCACTCACACTTTTTGCAGGTGGAATTTTAATAAAGCAACTATTAGCTATGCCCATGTACTTGTCGGTTATTTTAATGGTTATACTATCTGCTTTTTTTGCAGCAGCAGGTGGATTAAAAGCCATTGCTTACACCAATGTTTTTCAAATGTTGTTATTGATAGGCGTATCATTGCTACTCGTTGTTTTAGGCGTTAATAAAGCGGGCGGATTAACGGCAATATATGACAACACACCGAGTTCTTATTGGAATTTATTATTGCCGGCAGCTGATAAAAATTATCCATGGATCGCTATACTCCTAGGGTATCCGATAATGGGGGTTTGGTTTTGGTGTACGGATCAATCTATGGTTCAATCAGTGTTAGGGGCTAAAAATTTAAAAGAAGGACAATTGGGCGCAAACTTTATTGGGTGGTTAAAGATCTTAGATGTTCCACTTTTTATACTGCCCGGCATAATCTGCTTCGTATTATATCCCCAATTAAAAAATCCTGATGAAGCCTATTTAACGATGGTTACCCAATTATTTCCTGTTGGGTTAAGAGGGTTAATTATCGTGGTATTAATCGCTGCGTTGATCAGTACGATTGGCTCGGCTTTAAATTCTTTAAGTACTGTTTTTACGATGGATATTTATGTAAAAAAATACCAGCCTGCTGCCTCACAGGCTAAAATCAAAAAAATAGGGAGAATTGCCGTATTGATGGGTTCTCTAGTATCCATTTTTATAACTTTAGGAATAGACAGTATTAAAGGGTTAAATTTATTTGATGTATTTCAATCGGTTTTAGGCTTTATAGCCCCACCCATGTCTGTAGTGTTTTTATTCGGCGTTTTATGGAATAAAACAACAACAAAAGCAGCTAATTTTGTACTTACGATAGGTACGCTTATCAGCTTGGGTACAGGAGTTTTATATCTTTGGGTATTTCCAAATGGCGTTTATCAATGGCCGCACTTTCTGCTTTTATCATTTTATATATTTCTTGTATTATCGGTTTTAGCATGGTTAATAACCATCATTGATAAACATAACCAAAAAGATCATCAAACACTATTAAGGATAGATCCTGCGGCAAAACCAGATTTACAGGTGAAATTACTTTGGGTTTTACTCACAATCGTCATGATTGCTTTATACATCTTTTTTAACGGACACTAAAATTTAAGATATGCGTTCAATAACACCTAAATTTTGCTTAATACTAATGTTGTTTTGCTTCGGAATACAAGAAGTTAATGCTCAAAAAGCCTCTTGGATATGGTATCCAGGCGATTTTGATATTTATATGAGCAACATAATGCAAAATCGCAGAACGGAACGAGGTTCATTCTTTCCTCCATTTTGGAAAATGGATAGTCACTATGTACTGGTAGATTTTCATAAAGAATTCAATTTGGCAGTGGCTGAAGAAGTAAAGCTTTATGTAGAAGGGACTTATAACGTTAAAATTGACGGACAAGCATTATTTGGCTTTCCTAAAGTGATAACTATACCCGCAGGAAAACATAAATTAAGTCTTAAAGTTTATGGACAAGCTAAAGTACCAGCCATTTTTGTGCAAGGCAAAACGGTGGTTTCCGATGCTACTTGGCTAACAACATTTGAGGATAAAGAATGGATCGACGCCAGTGGGAAAACCTCAGATAAATCGGGAACCACATTCGTAAATGCCGGAACATGGAATTTAACGGATCCATTAACACCACCATCAAGATTTAAGTTGCCTGTTATACCAATGAAAGCGGTTACAACAGACAGGAATAAGAATGGTTCGGTAGTGGATTTTGGAAAAGAAACATTTGGTTTTGTGAAACTACATGGATTAAAAGGTAAAGGTAAGTTGATGATCTATTATGGTGAGTCGACAGAAGAGGCCTTGTCAACCGACAAATGTGAAACTTTAGATGTGTTAGAATTGGATTTAGCAACGCAAAAAGATTCGGTAGTGGAGCTTTCTAAGGCCTTTAGATATGTTAATTATCAAAAAGATGGGAGCGTATCCCTCGATTCAATATCGATGTTGTATGAATATTCGCCCGTTGCAGAAAGAGGCTCTTTTACGAGTTCAGATGCCGAATTGAACAAGATTTATGAGGTAGCTAAATATACCTTCCAGCTCAACACAAGGGAGTTTTTTATTGATGGAATTAAGCGTGATAGATGGGTGTGGAGTGGAGATGCCTATCAAAGTTATCTGATGAATTATTATTCCTTCTTTGATGCCCCAACGGTGAAAAGGACCTTATGGGCTCAACGTGGGAAAGATCCTGTAACAGCCCATATCAATACCATTATGGATTATTCGTTCTATTGGTTTTTAGGAATATATGATTACTATAAGTTTACAGGGGACCAAAAATTTGTAAGTGAAATTTATCCACGAATGAAAAGTTTGATCGATTATATTAAGGGACGGCAAAATAGAGATGGCTTATTGGAATGGATGCCTGGCGATTGGATTTTTATCGATTGGGCTGATAAATTAAGCAAGGAAGGTGAGGTAAGTTTTGAACAATTGTTGTACTGCAGAAGTTTAGAGACGATGGCATTATGTGCAAAACTAGCTGGCGACGTAACGGGTGCAGCAACATACACGAAACATGCAACTGCCTTACGTGCTAAAATATTCGATTTATATTGGAATAAAGATAAACATGCATTGGTACATAGCCGCATTGATGGAAAGCAAACCGATCAGGTAACGCGGTATGCAAATATGTTCGGGATATTTTTCGATTATTTTACACCAGCGCAAAAACTAGAAGTTAAACAACATGTTCTCCTAAATGATAACATTAACAAGATTACCACACCCTACATGCGTTTTTATGAGCTTGAGGCACTATGTGCAATGGGAGAGCAGCCTTATGTGTTAAAAGAAATGAAAAGTTATTGGGGAGGCATGCTGAATTTAGGTGCCACATCTTTTTGGGAAGAATACAATCCTACCAAAAAAGATACTGAACATTTAGCCATGTATGGTCGCCCATTTGGGAAAAGTTTATGCCATGCATGGGGTGCTAGTCCGATTTATCTATTAGGAAAGTATTATTTAGGTGTTAAACCATTAACTGCTGGTTACCAAACTTATTTAATTGAACCTAGTTTGGGCGGCCTCTCTTGGATGGAAGGCAAAGTGCCTACCGCAGATGGGGATATTTCAGTGTATTGCAGTACAAAAGAAATTAAGGTTAGTGCTGCAGTGGGCGAAGGGAGGTTAAGATTTAAAAGTAGTTCGAAACCCGTAGTTAAAAATGCAAATGCAATAGAGATTTCAAAAGGCCTATATGAAATTATTGTTCAAAAAGGAGTAGCGTATGTGGTAAAGTACTCGGCTGTGAAATAAATTAAGACTATAGATTAATCCCTATCCGATCCTCAATTTTCTTAACACACTTATTCGCTTCGGCTAAAATTTCGTCTGTTTTAATATTTTTACTGCTATTTAAGGTGCTTAACATGGAAATGGTTAAACAAGCAATAATTCCATCTTTATTTTGCTTTCCAATAGGGACTGAAATGTCTGAAACTCCTTCTGCAAGGTCGCTCGGTTTAAAATATGCACCTGTCTCCCTGATGTTGGCTAAGGAAGCCAAAAATTCTTCCCGCTTTTGTTTTGGATACTTTTTAAAGATGTCGTTGTTTTTTAAAGTACTAATTTGCTCCTTTTCTGGTAGATAAGCCAAAATTACTTTACCCGATGCCGTTAATGGTAGTGGGAAAAGATTTCCTTCTTCAATGGAAAGCGCTATGGGACCCGGACTTTTCGCATGAATAATTACCATCACTTGGTTCATGTATAAAATGCTTAAATGGCACGATTGTCGAACGCTATTGGCCAGTTCTTCCAAAGGAAATTGAGCTGCTTTGCGTAGCTCATCAACTGGAGAGTGACGGTGAGAAAGATGGAATAACTTTAACGATAATCTGTATTTGCCAGAAAGCTCATCTCTTAAAATATAACCACGACTTTCTAAGCTCATCAACATCCTATAAATCTCATTGGGAGTTCTACCAATTCCCGTTGCAATATCAGATTGTGATAGTGGAATTGATTGTGCTGAAAGGTATTCCAATACATCAAGTCCTTTGTCTAGTGCTGGTGCTTGATATTTTGATTCTTTTTCGTTCATCGTACTCATTTTGGAAAGCGTTTTATAAATTCAAACATACAAAATGCTTTTTTAATAAACAGGTCAATTTTTATTTGTTCACAACGCTTTAATATTTAAGCAAATTACTAATTTTTTAGATAAATATATGTTCATATTTAAAAAAAACATTTATATTTGAATAAGTAGCTAAAGATATTGAAGTTAGAAATTTAAGCTACTTTAAAGGTATATTTAATCTTTAACCGTTTATAAGCCGAATTGTATATCGTGTTTTGAGATAAGAATTGCAGCATAAATGAGTGCTAATTTAAATTTTGTAATGAACAAATTAATTATTTTTTCTTTGCTATACCTTTTAGTCGTGCCAATTTTTGCTCAAGAGTTAAAAGTGGTCGATTTATCTTGTCAATACCAACTAAATCCTCAAGGTGTTGAAATCCAAAATCCATCGTTAAGCTGGAAACTTCAATCAACACAAAATAATGTAAAACAAACAGCTTATCAGGTTTTGGTAGCGGAGAATTTAACTGAACTTAACGCCAATAGAGGTAAAACATGGGATTCCAGAAAGATAAGTACAGATCAATCCATTCAAATTAAATTTCAAGGAAACAGATTATATTCAGGTAAAACTTATTTCTGGAAAGTTAAAGTGTGGGATAATAAGAATAATTCGGTTTGGAGTGCCGTTTCAAAATGGCAAATGGGGTTAATCAACCCAGACGATTGGAAAGGAGCAAGTTGGATCGCTTATGAGAAATTAGCAGATTCGAACGTAAATATATTGCCAACAGATGGTAAGAAGGATAAATATACTGGAAGCAATGTTTTGCCTCTTTTTAGGAAAGAATTTAAAGTAACTAAGACGATAAAGAGAGCAACTTTATTCATTGCTGGCTTGGGGCACTTCGAAGCGAGCTTAAATGGACAAAAAATTGGCGACCATTTTTTAGATGCAGGCTGGACAAAATACGATAAGCAGGCACTTTATGTAGTATTCGATTTAACCAAACAGCTCAAAGCCGGAAATAATGCCTTGGGAGTAATGCTGGGCAACGGCTTTTATTATATTCCACCCGTAAAAAATAGGTACCGCAAATTGAAAGTTGCCTATGGCTATCCTAAAATGATCTGTAAGCTTGCCATTGAATATAACGATGGTACTCGTGCTGTTATAAACAGCGACCAAACTTGGAAAACCGCCCCCTCACCAATCATTTTCTCCAGTATTTATGGCGGTGAAGATTATGATGCAACCTTAGCACAGCAGGGCTGGGATAAGACTGACTTCAATGCAAAAAGTTGGAAAACACCCTTAATCGTAAATGGCCCCAGATTAACCTCGCAAAAGGAAGAACCTGTAAAGGTTTTTGAGAATTTTTGGCCTAATACTATACAGTCGGTCGCTAATAACGAATGGGTTTATGATTTAGGGCAGAATGCCTCTGGAATTGTCGAATTGAAAGTTAAAGGAAAAAAAGGTGATACCGTTAAAATCAGACCAGCCGAGTTGATAAAACCAGATGGAACTGTGAATCAGAGCGCTAGTGGTAGCCCGTTTTACTTTACTTATATTTTAAGAGGTGATAGCGTGGAAACTTGGAGGCCCCGATTTAGTTATTATGGCTTTCGATATTTGCAAGTGAAAGGAGGATTACCTGAAAGTAAAATAGAGCCTAATGCTTTAACTCACAAGCCAATTATTTTATCATTGAAAGGCCTGCACATAAGAAATGCAGCACAACAAGTTGGTCGTTTTGCTAACTCAAACGAACTGTTTAATAAGACTTTTAATTTAATAGACTGGGCTATCAAAAGCAATATGGTAAGCGTGTTTACCGATTGTCCGCAACGAGAAAAACTAGGTTGGTTAGAACAGGTTCATTTAATGGGGAATTCTGTTCGTTATAATTACAATGCTGCGCCGATTTTTAGAAAGGCGCTAGAAGATATGAAGCATTCACAAACTGCTGAAGGTCTAATTCCAGCAATAGCACCTGAGTATGTGAAATTTGAGTGGGGTGGAGATATGTTCAGGGATTCTCCAGAATGGGGAAGTAGTGGAGTTATCATGCCATGGTATTTATTTCAATGGTATGGCGATAAACAGGTTTTAAGTGAATACTATCCAATGATGCGAAGATATATTGCTTATTTGGGCACAAAGGCAAAAAACCATATTTTATCTCAAGGTTTGGGCGACTGGTACGATTTAGGCCCCAATCCTCCCGGTGTTTCACAGTTAACGCCAATGGGAGTTACTGGTACGGCAATTTATTATCATGATTTAATGATCTTGCAGCAGATTGCTCGTATTTTAAATAAAGAGGAAGAAGCTAAGTCATATCAATCTTTAGCACAGGAAGTTCGAAAATCTTTTAACAAAACTTTTTTTAATGCCGATACTAAGCAATATGCATCTGGTAGTCAAACCGCAAATGCAATGGCTGTTTACATGGAATTGGTAGAAACACAGTATAAGAATGCCGTAGTAGAGAATATAGTTAAAGATATTAAGAGTAAGAATAATGGATTAACCGCAGGAGATATCGGTTATCGTTATCTGCTCAGCGTTTTAGAAAAAGAGAACTGTTCCGATGTAATTTTTGAAATGAATAGCCGCTCAGATGTTCCAGGTTATGGCATGCAGCTTGCAAAAGGAGCAACTGCTTTAACCGAATCGTGGGCAGGCTTAACTACTGTTTCAAATAATCACTTCATGCTTGGTCATCTAATGGAATGGTTTTATAGTAGCGTTGGTGGCATTAGGCAGGCAGAAAATAGCTTAGCCTTCAAAAAAATCATCATCTATCCTGAGGTAGTGGGCGATTTAACTTGGGCGAAAGCAAGTTATGATAGTCCATACGGTTTGATTACAACACATTGGGTGAAAACGCAAACTGGACTGGAATTAAATATCAATATCCCTGCCAATACAACCGCTAGGGTTTATCTTCCTGCCTCAATTAATCATGAGGTGTCAAACTTGGGTAGTGGTAGTTTTAACGTTTTGGGATATGAAAATGGAAGAATAAAAATTGATGTAGGTTCTGGTGTGTATAAATTTAAGAGCAAATGAGAAAGTTCTTTACAGTCTTAATTGCCCTTGTATTTGTAGGGACAATAGCCAATGCACAGCAGCATAGCGAGATTGTTTCTCAAGATATAATGAATAAAATTTATCAGGAAGTTAAAACTCCTTATAAATATGGCTTGGTGATGGTTCCCGATGATACTCAGCATAAAATGGATTGCCCTACAGTTTTCCGTAAAGGACGATATTGGTATATGACCTATTTGATTTACGGTGGTAGGGGTTATGAAACTTGGCTGGCAAAAAGCAAGGATTTGTTAAACTGGAATAATTTAGGTCGGTTGATGTCTTTTACTGATACAGTGGCTTGGGATCAGAACCAAAAGGCAGGGTATAATGCACTCACGAATACAAAATGGGGAGGAAATTATAAACTAGAGAAGTTCAAAGGCAACTATTGGATGTCGTATTTTGGTGGTAAAGAACGGGGTTATGAAGTTGAACCTCTATCAATCGGAATGGCCTATACCAACCGTCATCCCTCCAATGTGCAAGAATGGAAAAGATTAGCTAAGCCAGTGCTAACTGCTGCCGATACCGATGTGAGATGGTGGGAAAACCGAAATAAATTATTTAAAAGTACGGTAATAAAAGACAAGGAAAAGTTAACGGGACATTCATTTGTGATGTATTACAATGCTGTAGGTGATTCCTTGACGAATAATAAGAAAACTCGATGGTATGAACGGATTGGAATGGCAGTGTCTGATGATATGGTGAATTGGCAGCGGTTTTTAAAGAATCCAGTAGTTCACCACCCAGTTGGGATTACGGGAGATGCTGTGTTACAAAAGATTGGAGGTACTTGGGTAATGTTTTACTTCGGAGCATTTTGGGAAGATCGTAAAGGGGCCTTTAACCGATTTGCTGCGTCAAATGATTTGATAAATTGGACAGATTGGACTGGTGAGAATTTGGTTGAATCGTCGGAACCTTACGACGAGTTATATGCGCACAAATCGTTCGTTTTAAAGCATAAAGGCATAGTATATCATTTTTATTGTGCCGTAAATAAAGATGATGAACGTGGAATAGCCGTGGCAACCTCCAAAGATCTAGGGAAAAGTAAAGTGAACTTTGTAGGAAAAAAATAGTAGGATGTTGAAAATGAATGTAAAATATGGAGTGCTAATCGTTTTGCTTACTTGCTTTACGGCAACAGTTCATTGCGAGGAGTTGCGAAGCATGGAGCAAAGCAATCTTAAAACGACCCAAAACGATAACTCAGCTCGTACAAGGCTCAACTTCAATAAAGATTGGAAGTTTTTTCTGGGCGATGCTGCTGATGCAAAAGCTATAGTTTTTAATGATTCCAAATGGCGGAAATTAAATCTGCCGCACGATTGGAGCATAGAAGGGAAATTTGATGAAAAGAACCCTGCAAAGCCAGAAGGAGGAGGATTACCAACTGGTATAGGTTGGTATAGGAAAGAATTTATTGCGCCTATTAACTTTAAAGACCGAATTACCACTATTGAGTTTGATGGAGTATATAAAAATAGCGAAATTTGGCTAAATGGGAATTTGTTAGGTAAACGACCCTTTGGCTATATATCCTTTTCTTACGAATTAAGTAAGTATTTAAAACCAGGTAAAAATATTATTTCAGTTAAGGTTGATAATAGTGCGCAACCTGACTCCCGCTGGTACACTGGATCGGGTATCTATCGAAATGTTTGGCTAACCTCTACGGCCAAGGTGGCAATTGCCCATTGGGGAGTTAAAGTACTGGCTACTGTTCCAGAAAATAAAAACATTGCACTGATAACCGTAAACACTACTATTTTTAATAGGTTATCAAAACCTCAAACAATTAAATTAGTTAATAATATTTACGATTTTAATGGAAAATTAGTCCAAACTGGTAAACCCCTAACAGTACTAATAAATGCACCGGAGGTTACTGCTGCGAATTCTTTAACTCTTAAAAATCCCGCCCTGTGGTCTATCGAAAACCCCAATCAGTATAAATTAGTAACCCAAATTATCCAGGGCAATAAAGTAATCGACCAACAAGAAACGCTTTTTGGAATTCGCTACTTCAAATTTGATGCTAAGACCGGCTTTTCATTGAATGGCAAGTCGCTCAAAATAAAAGGAGTATGCCTGCATCACGATTTAGGCGCTTTAGGTGCAGCGGTAAACACACGAGCGATGGAACGTCAACTCGAAATCCTCAAAGAAATGGGCTGTAATGCTATCCGAACTGCGCATAATCCACCCGCCCCAGAGTTCTTAAACCTCTGTGATAAAATGGGGTTTCTAGTGATGGATGAATCTTTCGATGTCTGGAAAAAGAAAAAAGTATCAAAAGATTATAGTGTGAATTTTACTGAATGGCATAAAAGAGATTTACAAGACATGATTAAACGCGATTTTAATCACCCATCTATCATCTTATGGAGCATTGGGAATGAAATTCGGGAGCAGTTTGATAGTACTGGTATAGCCATTACTAAAGAACTGGTGAAAATTGTTAAGGATTTAGATCAATCGAGACCCGTATTAGCTGCTTTAACCGAAACTAATGCGTCAAAGAACTTCATTTATCAAGCAGGTGCACTAGATATATATGGTTTAAATTACAATCACAAACAGTATCAAGATTTTCCATTAAATTATCCAAACGAGAAATTTATTGGAACGGAAACCACCTCCGCATTGGAAACAAGAGGTTTTTACGATACTGCAGATAGCATTCGACGCTGGCCAAAAGATGGAAAAACTAAATTTAAGGAAGGGAACACTTCCTGGGCAGCGTCCTCCTATGATAATGTTTCGGCCTACTGGGGCTCAACCCATGAAGAAACCCTAAAGGAAGCAAAAAAGTATGCCCATGTATCGGGGATTTTTGTGTGGACAGGTTTCGATTACCTTGGAGAGCCTTTACCTTATGCCTGGCCCGCCAGAAGTTCTTATTTTGGAATTGTTGATTTAGCGGGATTTCCGAAAGATTCCTATTATCTCTATCAAAGCGAGTGGACAAACAAACCGGTACTCCACCTTTTGCCGCATTGGAATTGGCCGGTGAACGGTTTATTTGCCGGTAAGCAAGAAAAAGTGATCGATGTTTGGGCTTATTATAACAATGCCGATGAGGCAGAATTGTACCTAAATGGTAAATCATTAGGGAAAAGAAGCAAAGCGCAGGATGATCTGCACGTATCATGGAAAGTGGACTATGAACCTGGAACACTCAAAGCTGTATCTCGTAAGAACGGAAAAGAGGTTTTAGTTAAAGAAATTAAAACAGCTGGCAAGCCAGCCAAAATTCAGCTAATCGCAGATCGCAAAAATATCAAAGCCAACGGAACAGACTTATCGTTTGTAACGGTTAAAATAACCGACGAAGCGGGGAATTTAGTCCCTTATGCGGATAACCTAGTGCAATTTAAAATTGAAGGAAACGGTTTCATAGCGGGGGTCGACAATGGTTTTCAGGCAAGCTTGGAGCCCTTTAAAGCAAATTATAGAAAAGCATACCATGGTTTGGCTTTAGCTATTGTACAAGCCAAAGAAAAAGCAGGAACAATTAAATTAATAGCTACAGCTAAAGGATTAAAAACGGCACAAGTCATAATCCAGGTTGGAAATTAAACAGCATTGGATAGATAAATATTAACAAAACGAAATTGAATAACATTACTTTAAAAGGAATAACGTGGAATCATAGTCGTGGCTTATTACCCATGGTAGCTACCGCGCAACGATTTTCTGAACTCCATCCGCATGTGCATATCACCTGGGAGAAAAGAAGTTTGCAAGCTTTTGCCGATTTTTCTATCCAAGAGCTAGCAGCACAGTTTGATCTATTGGTAATTGATCATCCCTGGGCAGGTTTTGCGGCAAAGACAAAATCGATTATTCCATTAGATGATTATCTACCCCCAGCTTATTTAAAGGATCAAGAAATAAATAGCGTTGGCGCATCTTATGAAAGTTATCATTACAACGGGCACCAGTGGGCACTGCCAATTGATGCTGCAACGCCGGTAGCTTCGAGCAGACCAGATTTATTAGCTGAAAGAGGATTAAGTTTGCCGAAAGATTTTGAAGGGCTTCTTGCCTTAGCCAATCAAGGTTTAGTGGCTTTTGCAGGTATCCCGATTGATATTTTAATGAATTTTTATACGCTCTGTTGTTCTTTGGGTGAAGATCCCTGTCAAACAGCTGATCAAGTGATTTCACAAGAAATCGGCTTTAAAGCTTTAACCATGTATCGAGAATTAGCTGTTAGAATTGATCCAGCTAACTTTATGAGAAATCCAATTCAAGTGTATGAAGCCATGACCGCAACGGATACTATTGCATACTGCCCATTTGCTTATGGCTATGCTAATTACGCAAGAAATGGATACGCCTCTAAGTTGTTGAATTTCCATGATATGATAAGCCTTGATGGTAAAACCAATTTAAGAAGCACTTTGGGCGGTACCGGATTAGCTATTTCTTCAAAATGTGAAAATAAAGAACTTGCCGCTGCTTATGCAGCATTCGTGGGTTCTGAAAACTGTCAGCAAACTTTATATTTCGAAAGTGGCGGTCAGCCTGGCCATTTAAGCGCCTGGAACAATGAAGAAGTTAACCGACAAAGCCAAAATTACTTTAGCAATACCTTGCCCGCTTTGCAACGTGCCTTTTTACGCCCTCGTTACCATGGTTCCATGTTTTTTCAAGATCATGCTGGCGATGTGGTGCGTGATTATGTAATGCAGGGAGGTGATGAAAAACGAGTATTAGCTGAACTGAATAAATTATATGTTGAATCTAAAACTTTAGGTGCATGAGAAGACCATTAGAAGGTGTTTTAGTTTTAGAGTTCTGCCAATTTTTAGCGGGACCTTCTGCAGGATTAAAACTGGCAGACCTTGGCGCGCGAGTTATCAAAATTGAACGGCCAATACAGGGTGATGCTTGCAGACAACTCGCCATTAAAAACCTATTCATCGATAACGATAGCTTACTTTTTCATACCATTAACCGAAATAAAGAATCTTATGCGGCAGACCTGAAAAATGAGGACGACCTACAACGTTTAAAGGAATTGATCAGTAAAGCTGATATCATGGTGCATAACTTCAGACCGGGAGTGATGGAGAAAATTGGTTTAGATTACCATGCTGCTCAATTAATTAACCCGAAAATAATTTATGGTGTAGTTACAGGCTATGGAAATGAAGGTCCATGGGCCAAAAAACCTGGTCAAGATTTGCTGATCCAATCCATATCGGGCTTAACCTATTTATCTGGAACAAGTAATGAAGGCCCTGTTCCATTTGGCTTATCGGTTTCCGATATTATGTGTGGCAACCATTTGGCGCAAGGGCTAACGGCAGCCTTGATAAAAAGAGCCAAAACTGGAAAAAGCGTGCTGGTAGAGGTTAGCCTGCTAGAATCCATTTTAGATGTACAGTTTGAAGTCATCACTACCTATCTAAACGATGGTGGTAAATTGCCCGAACGAAGTGCGATAGATGGAAGTGCACATGCCTATTTAAGTGCACCTTATGGTATTTACGCAACTGCGGATGGCTATTTAGCATTGGCTATGGCCGATTTGACATTAATAGGTAACCTAATTAACTGTGAAATCAGCGATTTGTATGGAGACAAACATTCGGCATTCGAAAATAGAGATGCAATAATTTTGCGACTGGGGCAGACTTTTAAAACCGCTGAAACCGCTAATTGGTTAACTGTTTTAGAAGATAAAGGCGTGTGGTGTGCAGAAGTATTAGATTATAAAAGTGCAGTAAAGTTAAAAGCTTATCAAGACCTAGCCATTGAGCAAGAATTAAGATTGGCCGATGGTAGAGTCTTAAAAACAACCGCGAGCCCAATACGCTTAAACCGTGAGAAACTGTTTTCAGCTAAAGCCGCACCAGCACTCGGGGTTAACAATAACGAAATTAATGAAGAATTTAAGTTAAACTAATCATATGCGTCCACTTGAAGATTATTTAGTCATAGATTTTAGCCAGTTCTTATCGGGACCATCGGCAAGTTTACGCTTGGCCGATATGGGTGCAAGGGTAATCAAGATTGAGCGGGTAGGTATGGGTGATATTTGCCGCTCGTTATATACGTCGGATTTGATCATGAACGGAGAATCTTCTGTTTTTCATGCTATCAACAGAAATAAAGAAAGCTTTGAAGTTGACTTAAAAAAACCAGAGGATTGCGAAATGGTTCGCGAGCTATTGAAAAAAGCAGATGTGATGATCCACAATTTCCGTCCAGGCGTAATGGGAAGACTCGGATTTGATTATGAAACAGTAGCAGCACTGAATCCAGCTATCGTTTACGGGGAAATTTCTGGATATGGGACTGAAGGGGAATGGAAAGGTAAACCGGGACAAGATTTATTGTTGCAATCGTTAACAGGTTTAACTTCGTTGACAGGAAATGCTACCAATGGACCGGTAGCGATGGGACTTTCTATTGTTGATATGTTGGCAGGCGCACACTTGGCGCAAGGTATTCTAGCCTGTTTATATCGGAAAGCCATTCACCATGAAGGTAGCTTTGTGCAGGTAAGCATGATGGAATCTGCGTACGATTTCCAATTCGAAACAATCACAACCTTTTTAAATGATGGAGGGGAACTTCCTGAACGTTCAGTAAACAATAATGCAAATGCTTATTTAGGTGCGCCTTATGGTATTTATAAAACGCAAAATGGCTATATTTCTTTGGCGATGGCTTCCATACCAATGCTGGGCAATTTGTTAAGCTGTGATGCATTGTTAAAATACGAAACACCGACGATGGCTTTCGAACAACGTGATGAAATTAAAGCCATCTTAGCGGTTCATTTATTGACTAATACAACGGAACATTGGCTTTCGAAATTAGAACCTGCAGATATATGGTGTGCAGATGTGCTAAACTGGTCTGATTTAATGAAACACGATGGTTTTAAGGTATTAAATATGATCCAAGAAGTAGCAATGCTCGATGGCTATCAATACAAAACCACCCGTTGTCCTATACGTATTGACGGCGAATTATTAACTTCATCGAAAGGTTCGCCTAAATTGGGGCAAGATAATGAAGCTATTATTAAAGAATTTATGCAGCTAAATAGTGTAGTGAATGAATAATCAAACACAAACATTTAAAATTGCCGTACGTAAGTTTGGTCCGTTCGAAACGGCCATGCAGAAGTTTTGGGACGACTATTGCCTCTTTACAGGTTGTAAATTAAAGCTTGAATTAGTGATCATGGATCTGCATGAATTGCACGATCGCACACTAACACAGCGTGGTTTAGCGAATGGCGAATTTGATGTAGCTCATATCAATACCGACTGGCTTTATGAAGGTTATTCGAATGGCGCATTTGAAGTGCTAAATTCCTATATCGAACAAAATCCACCAGTCGATTTTCCCAATGGTTGGAGTACTTCTTTATTGGAGCTGCAAAATTTTGAGGATGAAATTGTAGGTCTTCCTTTCCACGATGGACCAGAATGCCTAATTTACCGGAAAGACCTTTTCGAAAGTCAGCATGAACAAGCAGCCTATTTTGAACGATACAAACAACGTTTAGGGGTTCCAAAAACTTGGCAAGAATTTTACCAGGTTTCACAGTTCTTTAACCGCCCAACCGAGAATCTCTACGGGGCTATTTTTGCGTGTTACCCAGATGGGCATAATGCCGTTTTCGATTATTGCCTTCAATTATGGTCGCGGGGTGGAAGCTTACTCAACTCACAAGGGAAAATTAAGGTCAATACACCTGCTTCATCAGAAAGTCTAGCCTTTTATCGGAAAATAGTGAACGATCGATCTGCAGTACATCCAGGGTCAAAGGAATTTGATTCGGTTGCGGCTGGAATTGCTTTTAGCAAAGGCGAAGCTGCAATGATGATCAACTGGTTTGGCTTTGCTAGCATGGTCGAAGTGGATGAGCATTCAAAGGTAAAAGGTAAAGTAAATATCGATCTCTTACCGGCAAATTCCGATCAAATATCCGCTTCTTTAAACGTATATTGGCTTTATACCATCGGAAAAGGAAGCGCCCATAAAGCGATAGCCTACGATTTTATCCGATTTGCAACCAATGTAACCAATGATAAAGCGCTAACTTTAGGAGGAGGGATAGGCTGTAGAAAATCTACTTGGAATGACCTGGAAATTAACAAAACCATTCCATATTACCATAAATTAGAAACTTTACATGCGGTAGCTAAAATGCTTCCTCAACATAAAAATTGGGCTAAAATTGCTGCTGTAATCGATCAGATGGTGCTAGCAGGGATCAATACAGAACAACCTACTGAAGAAATCTTAAGCCATGCCCAGCAACAAATTAATGAAATAGAAAAATGAGTATCGACTTAAAATATAAGCCCGAACTACCCTTAACCGTACAACCCATTATCATTATTGGAGCTGGTGGTATTGTTGCTGATGCACATCTACCAGCCTATAAGTTGGCAAATTTTAAGGTGCATGGAATTGTAAATAGAACCAAAGAAAAGGCTGAGAAATTAGCGGTTGCCTTCGATATTCCCAATGTTTATGCCACGGTTGAAGAGGCAGTTAAGCTAGCGCCGGATAATGTGGTGTACGACTTAACCATTATGCCCGAACAATATGTAGAAACCTTGGCAAAATTGCCAGACGGGAGCGCAGTATTGATTCAAAAGCCGATGGGCGATCATTTTGAACAAGCAAAAGAGATATTGCAATTGTGTAGGGATAAAAAATTAAAAGCCGCTATTAATTTTCAGCTACGTTTTGCACCGTTTGTAAGTGCTGCCAGATATTTGATAGACCAAGGCTTAATTGGAGAGCTGTATGATATGGAAGTACGTGTAACGCTAAAAACACCATGGGAATTGTTTCCTCATGTAATGGTTCATCCTCGGTTGGAAATCCAGTATCATAGCATTCATTATGTCGACTTAATCCGTTCTTTTTTAGGGGAGCCTAATAGCATATTAGCAAAAACATTAAAACACCCAGCAAAAAGTCTATCCTCTTCTAGATCTACTATCTTATTCGATTATGGAGATACTTTGCATGCTGTCATCAACACTAATCACGACCATGATTTTGGTGCGCACAATCAAGAAAGCTTTATCAAATGGGAGGGAACTAAAGGTGCCATCAAAGCTAAAATGGGTTTATTAATGGATTATCCACATGGCGTGCCCGATCATTTTGAGTATTGCATACTGAAAGAAGGGGAAACCCCACATTGGGAAACGGTTTCTTTAACAGGCTCATGGTTCCCCGAAGCATTTATTGGAACAATGGCTAACTTAATGCGCTATGCAGAAGGATCTGATAATGTTTTATATACCAACGTAGAAGATGTGATAAAAACCATGGCTGTAGTGGAAGCAGCCTACCATTCGAGTGATAAAGGAGGAGAGAAAGTAACGGAATAAGCATAACGAATCCTAATGAAGAACACTCGTTATTGCGAGGTACGAAGCAATCTTAAACACCTCGCTATAGATTGCTTCGTGCCTCGCAATGAAGCGAAATAAAAATAATGAAGCGAATAAAAATAATGAAGAGAAATAAAACATTAATTATATGTATTTTAAATCCACATTTTTTGAAGATTACCAGTTAAACGATAAGCGTGTAACTTTAGGCAGAACCATTACAGAAACAGATTTTGTCGTGCATGCCGGTCATACGGGTGATTTCTTCCCGCATCACATGGATGCAGAATGGTGCAAAACACAACCGTTTAAGCAACGAATTGCGCATGGAACCATGATCTTTAGCATCGGCATAGGTTTAACAGCCTCAGAGATTAATCCAGAGGCTATGTCTAAAGGCTATGATCGATTGCGTTTTATCAAACCTGTTTTTATCGGCGATACCATTCACTCAGAAGTTACAATTTCTGAAAAAGCCGACGGTAAGAGACCAGAAATGGGTAATATTACCGAGCATGTAGAAATGATTAATCAACATGGCGAAATCGTACTAGCATGCGATCATTTACTTGTTGTGAAAAGAAGATGATAGTAATATTAACCATTGACTACTAACCATTAACCAAAACGTATGAACCACACCGAAAAAGCTGAATTAATTATTGAAGGAGATTCTTCCTCCCGCACAAAATACCTCCTACCGTTTATTTTAGTTGTAAGCTTATTTTTCCTTTGGGGAATGGCACACAACTTAGATTCAGTGCTTATACCACACTTAAAGAAAGCCTGTAATCTTAACAATGCGCAATCAACACTAATCGATACTTCTGTATTTTTTGCGTATTTCTTAATGGCTATCCCAGCAGGAATGATTTTGAAACGTTGGGGTTATAAAGCTAGTATGATTACAGGTTTATTGACTTTCGCAATCGGTGCATTCTTATTCGTTCCAGCAGCAAATGCACTTTCTTACAATACTTTTCTGCTCGCGCTATTTATTATCGGTTGTGGTTTAACCATCTTAGAAACTTCTGCCAATCCTTATGCAGCTGTACTGGGTGATCCCGAAAAAGCAACATTTAGATTAAACTTAGCAGCTACATTTAATGGATTAGCTGCTCCAGTAGCTGCATTGGTAGGTGGTTTTATCCTTTCTGGCAAATCACATACCCAAGATGAACTAGCTGCAATGACAGACATCGCACGTAATAATTACTTTTTGGCAGAAGCTTCGACGGTAAAAATGCCTTATATTATTTTAGGCTCAGTATTAGTGCTGGTAGCATTGCTATTTTATTTCATGAAGCTGCCAGAGATTAAAACGAAAAGTACCGATGGAGTGGAAGCGACCGGTAGCTTCTTCGGAGCTTTAAAACATAAGCACCTTAGATGGGCGGTATGCGCTCAGTTCTTTTATGTGGGGGCACAGGTGTGTGTAACCAGTTTCTTTATCAGAGCGGCCCAGCAGGGTGGTGGCTTTGATGAGCTAACCGCACTTAAATTCTTGGGAATGTACGGTACCTTATTCCTGGTTGGCCGATTTGTTGGAACATTTTTATTAAGGTATATCTCGTCTCATAAGTTGCTTACTATTTATGCGGTAATTTCTATCATACTTTGCCTGATAGCCATTTTTGGTCAGGGTTCATTTGTGGTTTACGCTTTAGGCGGATTAGGCTTTTTTATGTCAATCATGTTCCCTACTATATTTGGATTGGGTATTGAAGGCATCGGTAATGACACGAAACCAGGTTCTTCGTGGTTGATTATGTCGATTGTAGGTGGGGCTATTTTGCCTTACTCAATGGGCACACTGATAGATAAGTATGGAGATCAGATACAAATTGGATACAGCATTCCCTTGGTATGCTTTCTGGTGATTTTATATTTTGGATTAGTAGGGCATAAGGTTAATGAAAGTAAATAAAACCATATTATTCTTTCTTTTAATAGGTGCTTGCATTAGCGCTAGCGCCCAGCAAAGCGATTCAGCTAGACCATGGGTATTTTGGTATTGGGTGCAAGCTGGTGTGTCTAAAGCAGGCATCACGGCCGATTTAGAAGCAATGAAGAGCAATGGAATAGGGGGTGCTTATTTAATGTCTATTAAAGGTGAAAATTCATCCAGTCCACCTTTATACCAGCCCGCAAGTCAGCAACTTACCCCGCAATGGTGGGAGATGGTAAAATTTGCATTCAACGAAGCAAAGCGCTTAGATTTAAAATTGGGAATGCATATTAGCGACGGATTTGCACTTGCCGGTGGGCCTTGGATTACACCCGAACTTTCTATGCAAAAAGTAGTTTGGTCTAAAATAACGATAAAAGGTGGGAGTAAAGCGAATAGGAAGTTGCCTAAACCAGCCAGTAACGAGGGTTATTATAAAGATATCGCCGTATATGCCTACCCGTCACCGATAGGAAGCAATATCTCCACGCAAACGGTAATTCCAAAGGTTACTACAAGTAACGGAATGGATGCCAGTGGGTTGATTAAGGCTGATAATAAACAGAATTTTAGTGCTGGTGATTCATGTTGGATCCAATACGAATTTAAACAGCCTTTTACCTGCCGCAGTATCCATATCAAAACTAGTGGCAACAATTACCAGAGCAACCGTTTGAAGATAGAAATAAGTACTGATGGGAAGAACTTTAAAAACTTAACTCGTTTGGAAGCCCCTCGGCATGGCTGGCAAGATACAAATGAGGATTTTACCCATGCCATTGTACCTACCACAGCCAAGTATTTCCGTTTTGTCTATAGCAAAGCTGGCTCTGAGCCTGGATCTGAAGATTTAGACGCCGCTAAATGGAAACAATCTCTTAAGATTTTAAAATTAGAACTATCTGCAGAGGCTAGCATAGGACAGTATGAAGGTAAGAATGGGTCGATTTGGAGGGTAAGTAAGCGAACAACATCCGCTGAGGTGAAAAGTAACTTAGCGATACCCTTGACTAAAATGCTAAACTTAACCAGTAAATTAAAGGCTGATGGAAGCCTAGATTGGTCAGCTCCCCCAGGAAATTGGACAATCTTAAGGATAGGCCATACTTCTACAGGACAAAAAAATGCTACTGGCGGTGGCGGAATAGGCTTAGAATGCGACAAGTTTAACCCACAAGCAATTAGCTTACAATTTAATAGCTGGTATGGAGAGGCGCTAAAACACGCCGGACCAGATATTGCCGCCAAAGTACTTAATACCTTTCATGTAGATAGCTGGGAGTGCGGCAGTCAAAATTGGTCGCCCGTATTTAAAGCAGAATTTTTAAAACGAAGAGGTTACGATTTAACACCTTACTTGCCTATTTTCACGGGACTTCCAGTTCAAAGTATCGAAGTCTCAGAAAATTTCTTGTACGATGTTCGAAAAACGATAGCCGAGCTCGTAGTGGATCAGTTTTATGGAACTTTAGCCAATCTGGCTAAAGAAAAAGGAGTTGAATTTACCGCAGAAAGCGTAGCGCCAACCATGCTGAGTGACGGTCTCATGCATTACAAAAAGGTCAACATCCCAATGGGAGAATTTTGGCTGAATAGTCCTACGCACGATAAACCAAATGATATGTTAGATGCCATATCAGGTGCACATATTTATGGGAAGAACATTATTCAAGCCGAGGCTTTTACCACCGTGAGGATGGATTGGAATGAAAATCCCGGTAATATGAAAACCTTACAGGATCGAAATTATGCTTTAGGTATCAATAAGCTATCGTATCACGTCTTTACGCATAATCCGTGGACAGACAGAAAACCAGGTATGACACTCGATGGGGTAGGTTTATACTTTCAACGTGATCAAACTTGGTGGAAACAGGGAAAAGCATGGGTTGATTATGCTACACGCACGCAAAGCCTGTTGCAAGAAGGTAAGCCAGTGATAGATATCGCTGTGTTTACCGGCGAGGAACTGCCAAGAAGAGCGGTATTGCCAGATCGGTTGGTGAATACCTTGCCCGGGCTCTTTGGAGAGGAGGTTGTGGAAGCAGAACGCAAAAGATTTGCCAATCTCGGCCAGCCCTTGCGCCAAATTCCAGCTGGGGTATCGCATTCTGCAAACATGGCCGATCCAGAAGATTGGGTAAATCCGCTAAGAGGCTATGCCTACGATTCTTTTAATCCAGATGTATTGCGCACCGCAACCGTTAAAAATAAGGAGGTTGTTTTTGCGAGTGGAGCAAGCTATAAATTGCTGGTCATTACCGGCAAGCTTACTTTAAATCCAAATTACCAGTACATGAGCTATGCAACAGTAAAAAAGTTGGTAGACTTAGTGAAAGCTGGAGCAAATATTATTGTTGGTGATAAGCCATTGTATCAAGCTGGTTTAAAACAACAAAGCAAAACAGCATTCGATCAGCTAGTTGCACAGCTCTGGGATTTTGGAAATAGTGAAAGTAAGAAGCTTGGCTTAGGGAAGATTTATAAAGCCCCATTTACACAAAGTGATTTTAGTGAAATTGGTATTGAACGCGATTTGAATATTGAGGAGAAATTGCCGCAAGTAACAAATTTAGCTTATGCGAAAGGAGTAGGCTATGCCCATAGAAAGGCGATCGATAAAGATATTTACTTTTTGTCAAATCAGCAGGATAAGGAACGGTTCCTAGACTTTGAATTTCGAGTAAAAGATAAAATACCAATCTTATATAATGCTGTAAGTGATGAATTTACAAATGTTATCTCTCATAAAACTAGTAATGGAACAAGCCTTAGTTTAAAATTTGCACCGAATGAAGCCGTGTTTATCATCTTTCAGGACAAGGCAAAGGTTACCGAGAAAGCAAGCGGACAAAATTGGCTTAAATTTAAGTCTATAAACGATCTTTCAACAGATTGGAAAGTGAAATTTGATCCGGCTTTTGGCGGCCCAGCAGAAGCTCAAGTATTTAAAACACTTGTTGATTGGACGGAACATCCTGATACCAACATTAACTATTATTCGGGTACAGCAAGCTATACGAAAACCATTACCCTTGACAAAGCGCCAACAACCAAAACTTGGATCAACCTTGGTGGTTTTGCTAACATAGCCGAAGTCACCATAAATGGCATTGCCTGTGGTGTTGTATGGACAGCCCCTTATCACCTAGAAATTAGCAAAGCCTTAAAAAGTGGGGAAAATAATATCGTAATCACAGTAACCAATACCTGGGCTAATCGTTTAATTAGTGATAATAAACTACCTGAAAGTAAGCGATTAACAAAAACAACTGCGCCGTTTAGATTGGTTGGAAAACCTTTAAACCCTGCTGGTTTGTTTGGCCCTTTAACCCTTGAAATAGAAGATCATAATGAAAAGTAAAACACTTCCGTCTTTCTCGATTTCGGTATTCGGCATATTGCTCGTTTTAGGCTTTTCTGTAAAAGCGCAAGAAAAGGCCTTAACCAATAATTCAAAAAGCCCATATGCAAAATTACATGGCGTAGATATGGGCAGCGTTAGCTGGACCAATGGGTTTTGGGCAGATCGCTTTAAAGTAGCTACGGAGACTATCGTTCCCAATATGTGGGATATTTATAATGATGAGAAAATTAGCCATGCCTTCAAGAATTTTGAAATTGCCGCTGGTTTGGATACCGGAGCACACAAAGGCCCTTCTTTTCATGATGGCGATTATTATAAAACTTTAGAAGCTATGGCAAGCTTATACGCCTCCACTCGCAACCCGAAGTTAATTGAACAGATGGACAAAGCGATTGCTGTAATTGCTAAATCTCAACGTGCTGATGGCTACATCTACACCAAAGCGATGATAGAACAACGCAAAACAGGCTCAAATAATCAATTTCAAGATCGCTTAAGCTTTGAAGCGTATAACATCGGACATTTAATGACGGCTGGTTGCATTCATTATCGAGCCACAGGCAAAACCAATTTATTAACTATTGCGAAAAAAGCAACAGATTACCTGTATGGCTTTTATAAAACTGCCTCCCCAACATTGGCTCGCAATGCGATTTGCCCTTCTCATTACATGGGCGTAATTGAAATGTATCGCACCACCAGGGATCCAAGGTATCTAGAACTAGCTAAACACCTCATTGCTATTAAAGGTAAAATAACAGATGGTACTGATGATAACCAAGATCGGGTACCTTTCTTACTGCAAACCAAAGCCATGGGACATGCCGTACGTGCAAATTATTTATATGCAGGTGTTGCAGATCTCTATGCCGAAACTGGGAATGATTCGCTTATAAATACGTTAAATTTAATGTGGAACGACATTAATACCCATAAAATGTATATTACCGGCGGCAATGGCTCTTTATACGACGGGACATCGCCCGATGGAACTTCTTATAACCCAGCCGAGGTACAGAAAATACACCAAGCTTTTGGTCGTGATTTTCAACTGCCCAACTTTACGGCACATAACGAAACCTGTGCCAATATTGGACATGTATTGTTTAATTGGCGAATGCTACAGCTTACTGCCGATGCAAAATATGCAGATGTGATGGAACTAGGTCTTTACAATAGCGTATTATCAGGCATTAGCCTAAACGGTAAAAATTTTCTATATACTAATCCTTTAGCACAAGCTGATGATTTACCTTTTAAGCAACGCTGGTCGAAAGATCGGGTACCCTATATTTCCTTATCTAATTGTTGTCCACCCAACCTGGTGCGCACCATCGCCGAGGTTAGCGACTACGTTTACAGCACCTCAGCTAAAGGCATTTGGTTTAACCTTTATGGTGGCAGCCAAGCAACAGTTAAGCTCGCTGATGGCTCTAGAATCGGTCTACAACAAGAAACTAATTATCCTTGGGATGGAAATATCAATATTACCATCACCGAAACAAATACAAAGCCTTACGCGCTATTTTTCCGCATACCGGGATGGGCGCAACAGGCAAAATTAAGCATCAATGGTAAGCCAGAGTCGTTAAAATTAATAAGTGGCACCTATGCAGAGGTAAATAGAACCTGGAAAAAAGGAGATAGGATTGAACTCCTTCTGCCTATGGAACCTACTTTAATAGAAGCAAATCCATTGGTAGAGGAAAATAGAAATCAGGTGGCCATAAAAAGGGGACCAATCGTTTATTGTCTCGAATCTGTTGATTTACCTGGCAAAAGTATTTTCAATGCTTTTATACCTGCCTCTATTCATTTAACGCCAAAACCAATCACGATTGATGGGGTAAGCATGATGGGTTTAGCAGGTGATGCAAAAATGGTTGAGCCTAAAACGTGGACAAATACACTTTATCAACCAGTGTCGACCAATATAACTAGTACACCTATTAAATTAATTCCTTATTTTGCTTGGGGTAACAGAGGACATACAGAAATGTCGGTTTGGTTGCCATTAAGCCGTTAAGTAATTATATATTTTAAAAATAGAAGCTAAATGAAAAATTTTAAGTTCCTCATCGCAGTCATGTTTGTTTTCTTGTTTGGTGAAGCAAGTGCAAAGGTAAAGTTGGTTTCCATATTTAGCGACCATATGGTACTGCAACAACAAAGTAACGTAGCCTTATGGGGCTGGGCAAAACCAAGTTCTATTGTAAAAATTGTGACCTCTTGGAACAAAGTTGGCTACACCGCTAAAGTAGATAAAGCTGGTAAATGGAAAGTTAAGGTAGCAACCCCAAAAGCTGGTGGGCCTTACCAGATTAGCTTTAATGATGGTGAACTATTAACATTAAATGATGTGCTTATCGGAGAGGTATGGTTTTGCGGGGGACAGTCGAATATGGAGATGCCGATGAAGGGGTATAAAAGCCAACCCATTACCGGTTCAAATGAAGTAATATTGAAGTCGGCAAATAAGCATATCAGACTGTATACAGTTCCTCGTTCTTCCGTAACAGAACGCCAAGAAGACAGCAAACCTTCGGCTTGGAAAGTAGCGGGGCCTGAATCTGTTGCTGATTTTAGTGCTACAGGTTATTACTTTGGATCGCGTTTAGCAGAAATGCTGGATGTGCCTATCGGCTTAATTAACGATAGCTATGGTGGCTCAAGTGTAGAAGCCTGGATGTCGCCCGAAGTGTTAACAGCTTTTCCAGAAGTTAAGGTACCTACGAAAACTGATAGCATTAAATCGGTTAATCAAACACCTACCACCTTATACAATGGGATGGCTTATCCAGTAATTGGTTATGGTATTCGTGGGGTAATATGGTATCAAGGTGAGTCGAATTGTGCTCGTTCAGCTCGTTATTTAGATTTATTTCCTGCCATGGTTAGCCAGTGGCGAAAGGAATGGGGAATGGGCGAGTTTCCTTTCTATTATGCTCAAATTGCGCCATACCTTTATAATCGTGGCGATGACAATGATGCTGCGCTGAATTCTGCTTTTCTGAGAGATTCTCAACGTAAAGCTGTAACAAAGATCCCGAATTCAGGAATGGCGGTACTGATGGATATTGGCGAGGAAAGAAGTATCCATCCAGCCAATAAAAAGGACGTAGGGTCGAGGTTAGCCTATTTAGCCTTAGCCAAAACGTACGGAATTAAAGGTTTTGGAGCAGAAAGTCCTACTTACGAGTCGATTGCAACAGATAAAGACAAAGTAGTGGTTAAATTTAGTAATACGCCTAATGGCTTAACATCGTTTGGCAAGGAACTAAGCTTGTTTGAGGTAGCTGGCGCGGATCGTAAATTTTATCCAGCCAAAGCGGTGATCAATGGCAGTAGTGTAACTGTTTCGTCAGCAGATGTTAAAGAGCCTGTCGCTGTTCGCTATGCTTTTAAAAACTTTGTGGTAGGAGATTTATTTGGGAATGACGGCTTGCCAGTGTCTTCCTTTAGGACAGATGAATGGTAGAGAAATTAAAGTACACCATGCGCTATCCAATTACAGTGATTTTGTTGCTGCTTTTAAATTCCGCTGTCAGTGCACAGCGCGGTAATGTAAAGTGGACTAGTCAAAGTAAAAATTCAAGCGAATCCATGCCCTGTGGCGGTGGCGATATTGGCCTGAATGTTTGGGTGGAAAAAGGAGAAATTTATGCTTACCTTTCAAGAAGCGGTACTTTTGATGAAAACAATACTTTATTAAAATTAGGGAGAGTTAAGCTCAAATTAAGTCCCAATCCATTTGAAGGAAGTGATTTTAAACAAGAATTAGTTTTAAAGGATGGTTATGTGCTCATTTCGGGTTCAGCAGGAGACTTATCAGCGCAAGTAAAGGTTTGGGTTGATGTATTTAAACCCATTGTAAACTTTGAAGTTAAAGCCAATAAGGCAATGCGCTCCGAAGCAAGTTATGAAAGTTGGCGCACCGAAAACAGAATTACGAAAGGAAAGGAAAATAACCAGAATTCTTACAAATGGGCCCCACAGGGGGAAGTTAAAACATTTAAGGACGAAATTAGCTTTATTGGTAATACAATTGAATTTTATCATCAAAATAAAGCTAATACGGTATTCGATATAACAGTTAAACAACAAGGATTAACCAACTACGCAGATCAATTTTACCATCCGCTTAAAAATTTAATTTTTGGAGGTATCATGCAGGGCGAAGGCATGGTGTTAGCCGGAAATTATACAGGACAGTATTTAAGTACTCCCTTTACAGGATGGAAGCTCAAAAGTAGAAAGCCCACAAAAACCCAAGTTATTACAGTAAGTTTTAAAACTGCTGTTACTGAATCGGTTCCCAATTATTTAGCAGATTTAAGAACAGTGATATATGACGCTAAAACCGATTATGTTAAAGCCCAACAAGCCACAAAACAGTGGTGGAATGCCTATTGGGAGAGAAGTTTTATAGAAATCGATTCAAAAGATTCGCTTGCTAATCAGGTTGGAAAGAATTATCAATTATTTAGGTATATGTTGGGCTGCAATGCCTTTGGTACTTCTCCAACAAAATTTAATGGGGGCTTGTTCACTTTTGATCCGGAACTAACCGACACGGCTTTAACGTATACACCAGATTTTAGAAATTGGGGAGGAGGAACTCATACCGCGCAAAATCAGCGATTGGTATACTGGCCTATGCTAAAAAGTGGCGACTTTGAAATGATGACCCCGCAATTTGATTTCTATCAGAAAATATTAAAAACCGCGGAGTTGAGGACTGAAGCCGCTTGGGGACATAAAGGAGCCAGCTTTACCGAACAAATTGAAAATTTTGGTTTGCCAAATCCTGCCGAATATGGTTGGAAACGACCAGCAGGTTTTAACAAGGGGATGGAATACAATGCCTGGTTAGAATATGAATGGGATACGGTCTTAGAGTTCTGTTTAATGATTTTGGAAAGGGAAACTTATACCGGGAAACAAAGTGAAGAGTATATGCCTTTAATTGAAAGCTGTGTAACCTTTTTTAAAGAGCATTATCTTTATTTAGCTAAACAAAGGGGCAGTAAAGCTTTGGATGCAAACGGACAGCTGGTATTATATCCGGGCTCTGCATCCGAAACTTATAAAATGGCAAACAATGCCAGCTCTACTATTGCTGGTCTGCAGACTATCTTAACTAGATTATTAGCGCGCGAGGGGGCAACGGCAGCGCAGAGAAATGATTGGAAAGACATGCTGAAGATGATCCCTCCATTAAGCTTTAGATCTTTTAATGGCCATCCTACCATCTCTCCAGCTAAAACATGGGAGCGGATCAACAATGTAGAAAGTCCCCAGCTTTATCCGGTTTTTCCTTGGGGGATATATGGCCTTGGTAAACCCGGGCTAGATACTGCAATTAATACCTTTAATTACGATACCGACGTTTTGAAATTTAGAAGCCATATAGGTTGGAAACAGGATAATATTTTTGCTGCACGATTGGGTTTAACAAAAGAGGCGGCCGAATTAACGATCCAAAAGATGAAGAATGCGGGGCGTAGATTTCCGGTGTTCTGGGGACCAGGGTTTGATTGGGCGCCAGATCATAATTGGGGAGGAGCTGGAATGATTGGCCTACAGGAAATGTTGGTGCAATATGATGGAAGGAAAATATATCTGTTACCAGCCTGGCCTAAAGAATGGGATGTGCATTTTAAACTCCACGCACCCTATCAAACTACCATCGAAGGGCGAGTTAAAAATGGGAAAATGGAAGTATTAAAGGTTCTACCACTAGAGAGAGCAAAGGATATAGTCGATTTGAAAAGATAGCTTTAAGGAGCAAAATTAAAAAAAATACAAGATGAAAACTTTAACCTGTACTACACCAGGGCAATTACACTATGCTGAGGCAGAAAAACCAGTTTTGGAAAAAAACAAGGCTATCTTAAAAATTAAACGAATAGGAATCTGTGGAACCGACCTTCATGCTTTTGAAGGTACGCAGCCCTTTTTCAACTATCCTCGCATTTTAGGACATGAACTTGCTGCTGAAATAGTGGAGATTGATGGGGATACAGGTTTTAAAGTAGGTGAGGCGGTAACTTTTATTCCTTACTTCAACTGCGGCGAATGTATTGCTTGTAGCTCAAATAAACCAAATTGCTGCGTTAAAATGCAAGTTTGTGGGGTGCATGTGGATGGAGGAATGCGGGAATATTTGTCGGTACCTTCTAGCACCTTACTGCATGGCGAAGGATTAAGTTATGATGAGCTGGCATTGGTAGAACCCTTGGCAATTGGGGCGCATGGAGTGAGAAGGGCAAATGTGCAACAAGGAGAATTTGTATTGGTTATAGGAGCAGGTCCAATTGGCTTAGGAACAATGGAGTTCGCTCGCATAGCTGGCGCAAAAGTTATTGCTTTAGATATTAATGATTCAAGATTGGCTTTTTGTAAAGACAAGCTAAAAGTAAATCATGTGGTTAACGCACTAGCTGGCGACGTCATAGATCAATTAGCGGCTATTACGAATGGAAATATGCCAACGGTAGTTATCGATGCCACAGGCAACCAAAAAGCGATTAACAATGCCTTTCAATATATGGCCCATGGCGCAAGATTTGTGTTGATAGGCTTACAAAAGGGAGAGATTTCTTTTAGTCACCCAGAATTCCATAAAAGAGAAGCAACTTTAATGAGTAGTAGAAACGCTACAATACAGGATTTTGAGCATGTTATCCGCTCAATGAAGCAAGGATTAGTGAAGCCTACAACTTACATTACCCATCAGGTAGCTTTTAAAGAGGTAGCAGGAGAATTTGCAAATTGGCTGGACCCAAAGAATGGGGTCATTAAAGCAATGGTAAAAATGGATTAAAAAACTCGCAGGTTAATTTAACCTGCGAGTTGTAAATATTGATTACCAGAATTTCACATATAGCATCGCTAAAATCATTAAAGTCACCACAATCAATACCATGGTTGATGGGGTTACTTTGAACATTTTGCTATCAATTTCAAACGCTTTAGGATTAACTTTTGGTCCTGCTAAGCTCAATCCAATCATTACCAGCATGGTAAATGCAAATGAAAGACCCATACAGATCAAGAAAGGAATTTCGTAACCACCTTTACCGTTAGGGTAGGCAGTGTAGAGTAAGGTTTCATTCCCAAACCAGCCTGGAGCATAGTTGTTAAAGACCACTGATAATAAAAATCCAGTTAATAGACCAGCAATGGCAGCTGTACCAGTAGTACGTTTCCAGAACATACCCAAAATAAACATGGCAAATACCCCCGGACTAATAAAACCAGTATATTTCTGAATAAAAGTGAAACCACCTTCACCACCAATGCCCAATAGATCATTCCAGGTAAGTAGTACAGATAAAATAATTGCCATCAAAATGGTAATTCTTCCCACACTCACTAATTTCTTGTCTTCCGCATTCTTGTTAATGTATTTTTTATAAATATCTAAGGTAAAAATGGTCGAGATACTATTTGCTTTACCAGCTAGCGAAGCTACGATAGCAGCAGTTAAAGCAGCTACCGATAAGCCTTTTAATCCCGTAGGCAAAAAGCCTAAAATAGCCGAATAGGCATTGTCGGCATTAAAGTGCCCGCCTGGAGCCATTTCGGCTTGCAACCCACCGTTTTTATGCAAAACATAAGCTGCAATACCCGGAAGCATTACAATGATCGGCATTCCCAATTTTAAAAATCCCGCAAATAGAATACCTGTTCTAGCAGTTTTTAAATCTGCACCTAATGCACGTTGGGTAATGTATTGGTTACAACCCCAGTAATTTAGGTTTACGATCCATTGACCAGCGAAATACATTGCAATACCTGGTAACATTAGGTATTTGTTAATATCTGCCTGCGTACTATTTGGCCCTGGTTTGTCTAAAATCATGTGAAAGTGATCAGGGGCATCTTTTAACAACATCTTAAATCCTGCAATCGCATCTTTACCTAAGCCAAACTGTTCACTTACCAAGGTTAGTGCAATATAAGTCGTGGCCAAACCTCCAATAATTAAAACAATTACTTGAATTACATCCGTAAAGCCGATTACCTTCATTCCCCCAAGGGTAATTACAAGCGCGAAAACAGCAAGGCCAATCATCACTACGCCAAAGTAATCGGGACTAATCATGCTACTAATAGCAATAGCACCTAAGTACAAAATAGAAGTTAGGTTAACGAAAATGTATAAAAATAGCCAGAAAATAGCCATAATTAAACTCACTGTTTCGTTATAACGAGTTTGCAGAAACTGCGGCATCGTAAAGATTTTATTCTTTAAGTAAATTGGAATGAACCAAACTGCAACAATAATTAAGGCAATCGCAGCTACCCATTCATAGGCGGCCACAGCAATACCAACAACAAACCCATTTCCACTCATGCCAATAAATTGCTCGGCCGAAATGTTGGAGGCAATTAGCGAAGCGCCAATAGCCCACCAGGTTAAAGATCCTTCGGCCAGGAAGAAATCATGGCTTCCCGAAACTTCCTTGCTCTTTTTACGGCTATAAATCCAATAGCCGTATCCCGCAATCAGGATAAAGTAAAAAATAAAGACGGCAATATCTACCGCTGAAAAATTGTTCATCATAATGGTTTATATTTGGTTAGGGTTTATTTATAGTAAACTTCATTCCAATGAAGCTCATTTCTAAATTGGTTTAGGTTTGTGTCTGCGCCTATATTGATGTATTCTAGACCAGCAATGTTGGCAAAGTCTAACAAATGTTGTGTTGTTAAATTCTGACTATAGGCTGTATGATGTGCACCACCAGCGTAAATCCAAGCTGCACAACCTGTTTTCATATCTGGCAATGGTTTCCATAATACCCTGGCGACTGGCAAATTAGGTAATTCATTTTCTACCTCCACAGCTTTCACTTCATTCACTAGCAAACGGAAACGATTACCCATGTCAATTAACGAAGCGTTTAAAGCATCACCGCCCGCAACGTTAAATACCAAACGAGCAGGGTCAGCTTTTCCACCAATACCTAAGGGATGAACTTCCAAATTCGCTTTTCCTTTAGCTAAAGATGCATCTATTTCTAGCATATGTGAGCCTAAGACCATCGAATTGTTAGGGTCGAAATGATAGGTGTAATCCTCCATAAAAGCATTTCCGCCAGGTAAACCGGCTCCCATCACTTTACAGGCGCGCACCAAAGCAGCTGTTTTCCAATCTCCTTCGCCTGCAAAACCAAATCCATCGGCCATTAAGCGTTGAGCAGCAATACCCGGCAATTGAACCATGCCATGTAAATCTTCAAAAGTATCAGAAAAGCCTTTAAAACCGCCTTCGGTTAAGAATTTACGTAAACCAAGCTCAATTTTTGCAGCTTCATAAACTGATGAATGTCTTGTACCACCAGCCCTTAAATCGGCAGTCATTTGGTAGGTATCTTCGTACTCGGTTAATAACTCTTTTACCGATTGTTCACTACTGCTATTGATGATCTCTACTAGATCGCCAATTCCATAGGTATTTACCGAAAAACCAAATTTCAGTTCTGCCTCAACTTTGTCGCCATCTGTAACGGCAACATAACGCATGTTATCACCAAAGCGGGCAAATTTAGCCCCTTGCCAATCATTCCATCCTGCAGCAGCTCTACACCACTGATCAATTTCACCTACCACTTCTTCATCTTGCCAATGCCCTACAACCACTTTACGGTCTTTACGCATACGCGAAACCATAAAACCAAATTCACGATCACCATGTGCACTTTGGTTGAGGTTCATGAAATCCATGTCAATTGAATTCCACGGAATGTCGCGGTTAAATTGTGTATGTAAATGCAATAAAGGTTTTTGAAGAATGTTTAAGCCTCTGATCCACATTTTAGCAGGAGAGAAGGTATGCATCCAAGTTATTATACCAATACAGTTTACGGCAACATTTGCTTGCTGTAAAGTTTCAAAAATCTCTTCAGGTGTTTTAACGATGGGTTTATATACTACGCGTACAGGAATTTTACTTTGCTGGTTTAATGAATCAGCAACTTGTTGTGCATGTTCAGCAACTTGTTTAAGGGTTTCTTCTCCGTACAAATGTTGAGTGCCTGTAATGAACCAGACTTCGAATTTTTTTAAATCAATCATGTTTAATGTGTTTAGCTTTATTTTGCCACCTTTATTTTTATACTTAATTTATTTCAGTTTACTGATACCTCTTGAGGCTCGCGCTCTACGCTTTTACTCCTGCCCATAATAAGCCCCTGCTCCATGTTTGCGCTCAAAATGTTTTTTAATCAACGAATCTTTGAGTTTTGGTGCCTGTGGGTTAATTTGTTGGGTTAATAAGGCCATCTGTGCAACACTTTCGAGTACTGCACTATTGTAAACTGCCTTTTGAGCTGTTTTGCCCCAAGTAAAGGGAGCATGGTTGCCAACCAAGATCATTTCCACTTCTTGGTAACTCAAGCCTAATGCTTCAAAGTGGTTCATGATCTGAAAACCTGTTTCATATTCATAGTTTCCTTTGATCATCTCATCACTCATGGGTGGAGCGCAAGGAATATCAACGGTAAGGTGATCTGCATGTGTGGTTCCGTAAATGGGAATGGCACGTTGTGCTTGAGCCCATGAAGTTGCGTATGTAGAGTGTGTATGCACAATCCCTTCAATGGCCGACCAGTTTTTATACAGTACGGCGTGGGTTTGGGTGTCTGACGAGGGACGTAAATTGCCCTCAATTGTTTTTCCATCAAAATCTACCACTACCATCTTTTCGACCGTTAATTCTCCATAGGGAACACCACTGGGTTTAATGGCGAATACACCTTTTTGTTGATCGGCTGCGCTTACATTCCCGAAGGTAAATAATACTAAATTTAACTCCGGCAATTGCATATTTGCTTCGTAGGCTTGTTCCTTTATGCTTTTGTAACTCATGATAGATAAGGTTTAATATCTTTTTTATGATACTTCTCTAAATAGCGACCTAGGGTTTGGTATTGCTGATAATGCTCACGATACATTTTTTGTTTTTGCCTGTTAGGCTTATACTCTTTTTCAAAACCAGTTCCCATAGCTTCCATAGCTGCTTCAACAGTGGGATAAATGCCAGCCGCCGTAGCTGCAAACATGGCAGCACCTAAGGCACAGGTATGTTCAAAACGGTGAATGCGTATCGGCATCTCTAATATATCAGCCATCATTTGCATAATATAAGGAGATTTTTTAGCCACCCCGCCAATCCCTATAATTCCTTTCACAGGTACATTTTGATCTTTAAAGCATTCAACAATGCTTTTTGCACCAAAACAGGTAGCCTCAGCTAAAGCTCTAAAAACCCTTGGAGCATCGGTTCCTAAGCTTAAGCCCGTAATTGCGCCTTTTAATTCTTGATTAGCATTTGGAGTTCTTCTGCCGTTTAGCCAATCGATGGCTAGCTCTTCGTAATCCTGATCGCCTAGTGCTTCAGCTTGCTGGCTTAAAGTAGCGATAATTTTTCCTTCGAGCTCTATTTTTAATGCTTCTGCAGTTGCAGGATCAATTAAGGTAGATTCCGATAATAAATTGTTTATTGGCCAACTAATCAAGTTTTTAAACCAGGCATATACATCGCCAAAGGCAGATTGACCAGCTTCTAATCCTGCCATATTAGGGATAACAGAACCATTTACCTGTCCACAGATACCCTTAATCAGTTTACCTTCCATATCCTGGTTAGGTGCTACCAAAATGTCGCAAGTACTGGTACCCATTACCTTACTTAAAAAATAAGGCTCAATTTGTCCGCCAACGGCACCCATATGAGCGTCGAAAGCACCAACTCCTACAATAACTTCGGTACTCAAACCTAATTTATCAGCCCATTCTGTACTTAAAGTACCCGCTGGCACATCTGAGGTATAAGTCTCCGTAAATAAACGATCTCTATATCCTTTAAGAAGCGGGTCAAGGCCTCCCAAAAATTCTTCGCTCGGAAGTCCACCGAATTCCTCAGCCCATAAAGCCTTATGGCCGGCAGCACAACGACTTCTTTTCATCTTTTTGATGTCCGTTTCACCGCATAGTAGAAATGGAATCCAGTCACAATGCTCTACCCAGGAAACTAGCTGGTTCCTAACTTTTTTATCAGCTCTTAAAATGTGCAATAATTTAGACCAAAACCATTCTGATGAATAAACTCCACCAGCATATTTAAGGTAATTTATGGCAAATTTTTCTGCGTGTTCATTAATTTCGTTCGCCTCTTTTATGGCAGTATGATCTTTCCAAAGCACAAACATGGCATTGGGATTATCTTCAAAACCATTTGTTAAGCACAATGGAACACCAGCCTCATTTACAGCAATAGGGGTAGAGCCGGTAGTATCAACAGCAATTCCCTTTACCTGTGCAGCAATTTCAGCGCCTCCTGCCTTGGCGATACATTCTTTGATGGTTTGTGTTAAACCCTCAATATAATCTAACGGATGTTGCCTGAATTGATTTAATGTTGGATCGCAGTATAATCCTTTTTGCCATCGTGGATAAAGGAATACAGCAGCTGAGATTTCATGACCATTGCTGGCATCTACTAAAACAGATCGGACCGAGTCGGTACCATAATCTACACCAATTACATAGTTCTTCACTTCGTTCTAAAATTAATAAGTGTCTAATTAACGTTTATTTTTTTGAAATGCAAAATATTCACAAGAATATTGCTGAATAATTTAATTGTTAGGAGGAATTTATATCTTAGTGGAATGAGAAAAGTAGGTTTAGCAGTATTGGTAACGTTATTTTGGGCTTGTTCCCCTAAAATAGGTACAAAGGCAAAAGAACAAGATGGAAGTTCATTGAAAGTAATGAGCTATAACATTCATCATGCAAATCCACCCTCAAAAGCAGGATTAATTGATCTTGATGCTATTGCGGCGGTAATTAATAGGGAAAGTCCAGATTTAGTAGGATTACAGGAAGTTGATCGCTTGACCAAGCGCTGTGGAAATGTTGATCAAGCCAAAATATTGGCAGAGAAAACAGGTTTGCATTATCAATTCTTTAAAGCGATTGATCATGATGGTGGTGAATATGGAGTAGCCATTTTAAGTAAATATCCAATTGTAAGTTCTTCGAAAATAGCTTTGCCGCAGGTAATGAAAGGAGAGGCCAGGACAATGGCAGCTGCAGAAATTGTTTTGCCCAATCAAATGAAAATTACTTTCGCAAATACCCATTTAGATGCACAAAGGCCTGATAGCAATCGCGTAGTGCAAATGAAAGAGATATTAACCAATCTGGCTAGCAAAAAAGATGCAACAATATTGGTTGGTGACTTAAATTGTGAGCCTAATAAAGAGCCAATTGTCCTATTGGATAAGGTTTTTAAACGGAGTTGTTTAATTAATTGTGAACCCACAATTCCTCAGGATAAACCAGTTAATATGATTGACTATATTGCCTTGCGCAACGCAAATTGGCAAGTAAAAGAATATCGGGTAATCCCCGAAACTTATGCTTCAGATCACAGGCCGGTTGTAGCAGTCTATCAAGTTAAATAAAAGCCTCCTCAATTACCTGCGTATAAAATTCTTTAAGTTCAACCCCCATAGCGGCTACTTGTTGTGGAATAAAACTGGTAGCCGTTTGTCCGGGAATGGTATTGATTTCGATGAAATAAAAATTACTTGTTCCGTGTTCCAAGAAGTAGTCGATGCGAACAATTCCTTTGCAGCTAAGTTTTTGATAAACAGCTGATACAATTCTTTCTACCCTGTTTTTCTCTTCCTCGGTCATGCGACCAGGGGTAATTTCTTCTGTAGCACCAGGGGTATATTTTGCTTCAAAATCAAAAAATTCATTTGCTGGGATCACTTCCGTTGCTGGTAGAACAACAATATTTCCTTTTGTTTTAAAAACGCCAACGGAGAATTCTCTTCCTTCCACAAATTCTTCCACTAAAACTTGGTTATCTTCCTTAAATGCTTTAGCTAATGCCTCTTTCAAATCGTCGTGCTGTTTCACTTTCGACATACCAATGCTACTACCGCCATTGTTAGGTTTTACAAAATAAGGTAGCTTCAGGTTAGCGATAATCTCGTTTAAACTACTTTCGTCATTTTGGAAAAGTTGAATTGATTTGGCGATTTTTAAATCCTTTATACCGTCTACAATTGCTTTTGTATAACCTTTATTCATGGTAATGGCAGAGGTTAAGGCGTTACAGGTAGTATAAGGCATTCCTATCATGTCAAAATAACCTTGAAGTTTTCCGTCTTCACCTGGTGAACCATGAATTGCAATGAATACCCCATCGAATTTTATTTTTCTTCCATTTAAGTTTAAAGAAAAATCGTTGCGATCGATTTCAATTTTAACAGAATCAGCAGGTTCATAGAACCAATTACTTTCCGTAAGCATAATTTTATATACTTCGTACTTATCCGTGTCGATATGTTGCGCAATTGTTGCTGCGCTTTTTACTGATACCACCCACTCACCAGTGGTTCCGCCTGTTAATAATGCTATTGTTTTCTTCATGTACATTTGAATAAGAATAATCAAAAATATAAATTAGTTCATGCAGATTTGATTTTAATTGAGATAAAATATTTTTTTAAGCTAAATTTGAAAATTATCGATACTTAATGAGCCTATCGCGAGTTTATAGGATAATATTTACACCTAATGAAAACTAAATGAGCAACTTTTTTGCCTACCTTAAAACTAGATCGTTCCGAAATAATCTAATTGCTGCTTTATGTACTGTTGCAGCTATCTTATTAATTGCTTTTTTCAGTTTACGTTTCTATACCAAACATGGTGAAGGCATGGATGTACCGGCAATTAAAGGGTTAACCATTGCGCAGGCCGTAAGCAAATTAGAAGAAATGGGCTTACGATACGAAATTGATTCAGTTTATATTATGGATAAACCCCCAGGCGTTGTAACAGATCAAGATCCTGATGCGGGAACTTTCGTAAAGCAGAATCGAACGATCTATTTAACAATTAACGCTACACAAGCGCCGAATGTAAAGTTTCCTGATATCGAATTTAAATCACTTCGTGAGGCACAGGCAATTTTAGAAAGCTATAGGTTAAAAGTAGGTGATACTACTTATAAACCAGACGTTAGTAAGGATGTAGTATTAGAAGCATTCTTTGGAGGGCAACTCATCAAAGCAGGGGAGGTTTTACCTACAGGCTCGAGAATTAACCTAACATTAGGCGATGGACGAGGAAATGAAGATGTTGAGCTCCCCAATTTAATTGGCATTACACTTGATGAAGCAAAGTTTTCGTTAAAAGGTGCGATGCTAAGTTTAGGTACAATTTCGGCAGATGGGGTAATTACCGATTCTGCAACGGCAGTAATTATTGCTCAGTTTCCATTAACTGCTGATACTTTAACGAAAGTAAAAATAGGCTCACCTGTAAATGTCACGATCACAAATAAAAAGCAATAATCCTGAATAACATACAATGAATACTAAAAAGAAAGAAATAAAGAAAAGCACTAAAATCATCATCGCCGTAGTAGTTGTGATCATGCTAGTTGGTGGCATTTATGGACTGAGTTTATATAAAACCTATTTTGCGCCTAATGTAAATGCCGATGAAACTTATTTATATGTTAAAACCGGTTCTAATTATGAGGATTTGTTAACAACACTGCAAAGCAAGAACATCATAAAAGATATAGAGAGTTTCAAAAAGGCAGCCAATAAAATGAATCTTGCCGCTAGTTTAAAATCTGGTCGTTACCGTTTAAAAGACGGCTTAAATAATAGAACCTTAATCAATAAGTTAAAGTCTGGCAATCAGGATCCTGTAAAGCTTAAATTTCAGAATATCCGTAAAAAAGAAGATTTTGCAGCGTACATGGCCAAAAATATGGAAGCAGATTCTACTGCTTTTATCAGTGTGCTTGATTCATTGCCATTATTAGAAAAATATGGCTTCAATAAAGAAAATAGCTATACCATGTTTATTCCAAATACCTACGAATTGTATTGGAATATTAAGCCCATAGAGTTCTTTGAAAGAATGCAAAAAGAATATGCTAAGTTTTGGAATAGCGAGCGGAAACAAAAGGCTGAAAAACTAAAGCTTACACCGATAGAAGTGGGTATTTTAGCTTCAATAGTTGATTATGAGGCGCTTTATGATAAGGAAATGCCAATTATTGCTGGCTTGTACCTAAACCGCCTAAATCGGGGCATTTTACTACAAGCAGATCCAACTGTTATCTTTGCGAATAACGATTTCACAGTTAAACGTGTTACCAGTTCCTTGTTAGCGGTTGATTCAAAATATAATACTTATAAATATAGGGGCTTGCCGCCAGGACCAATTATGATGCCTAGTATCAAAGCAATTGATGCCGTTTTAAATAGGGAAGTAAATAATTATATTTATATGTGCGCTAAGGAAGATTTTTCAGGTTACCATAATTTTGCTGAAACGCAAGAACAGCATGAAGTAAACGGTAGAAAATATAGAGCAGCATTAAATAAACGCAACATTTTTAGATAATGTTTGTATACGAGAGCAAAGTAAGGGTTCGCTATATCGAAACCGACCAGATGGGTATTGTACATCATGCCAATTATGCACAATATTATGAGCTAGCAAGAACCGAATGCTTCGAGGCCTGCTCGGGAATGAGTTATGCAACAATGGAGGCAGAAGGAGTGATGCTCCCTATTTTAGAATTACAGGCAAGGTATTTGAAGCCTGCTTATTACAATCAGGTTTTAACCATTAAATCTATTGTTAAAACATTGCCGTCGGTTCGGTTAAATGTCGATTATGAAATTTATAATGAAGCTAGTGAGTTGATCAATACAGGTAAAACAACCTTGGTTTTTGTCAATAAGGAAACACGCAGACCTTGTCAGCCGCCAGAGAGTTTCATGAAAAATGTAAGACAGTATTTTATATAGAAATGGAGTGGATACACAAGCAATTACTTAAGTTAAAACTTTATGCCATGTTTATTGCGTGGACAAAAGTTTGTGTGTTGCCTGGATTTAGTCCACTCCCCATTTATACAGTTGCCACTTTCTTCTTTAAGGAGATTGGAAAAGAGACGTTGGTGAATAAGGCCTCGTCACTTGCGTATAACTTTATGTTGGCTATATTCCCTGCCATAATATTTCTTTTTACCTTGATTCCTTACATACCAAAGCGTATTGGGTTTCAGGAACAGTTGATGTCGCTGCTTGCCCTAATATTGCCTCATAACGCTTATTTTGCCTTTGAGAGTACGATTAATGAGATTGTGAATATCCAAAATGGAAATTTACTTTCTATAGGTTTTATATTGTCTTTATTTTTTGCGACCAATGGTGTACACAAATTGATGATTGCTTTTAATAAATCCTCTTTAATTGTTGAAACACGTACTTGGCTAAAACAAAGATTGGTTGCCATTATACTCACTATCATCATTTCGTTTTCTGTAATCGTTTGTATTGCCGCAATGGCAATCAGTGAAATTTTATTAAACTATATTGAAGAAGAGCTGCACTATACGGGTAATTTAACGTCTTATGTAATTCAGTTAACAAGTTGGACTTTGCTGGGTACCCTCTATTTCATTACGGTGTCTATTTTATATCGATATGGTCCGGCCCATGCTAAGAAATGGAAGTTCTTTAGCGCAGGTTCTTGGCTGGCTACCATTTTAGCCTTTTTAACTATTTGGGGGTTTTCTTATTACATTAATCACTTTAACTCGTATAATAAACTTTATGGTTCTATCGGAACCCTAATTGTGATGATGATCTGGTTATATTTAAATTCTTTAATTTTATTAGTAGGATTTGAGCTAAATGCCAGCGTAGATTTATCGAAAAGGAGCGTTAAAATTATACGTCCAAACTTTAATATCTTTAAAAAACCACTCCCTGTGGAGAATAAACTGGAGAAATCTTAAATTTTTCTATCTCTGTTTGAAGCCTTTAAGCGTTTTAGGAAAAAAATATCATTCCATAGTTTGCAGATTTAACTAGAGTTTGTACTTTTGCGGCGGAGAGTTGGCAGAGTGGTCGATTGCGGCAGTCTTGAAAACTGTTGACTTGTCAAAGGGTCCGCGGGTTCGAATCCCCCACTCTCCGCCAAAAGGTGTCAAAACCAACAAAAAGCCTGTAAATCGTATGATTAGCAGGCTTTTTTGTTTTTAGAAGACCCAAAATCCTTATAGCTCCACTATATTTTGCGAACTTATATTAGCTGCCAATTCACCTATACTACTGCTGGTTGTCGAATAACAACAACAAGTAGTGCAATTACAACTAATCCTGTCTATAATTTTAAATGAACTTTAGATCGCTTGGAATACCTTTGCGCTATCGAAAAATAATAAATAAATTGAACCTATGGATATCAAGATAATAGGAAGCAAAATTGCAAAAGCACGCAAGGCGATAAACATTTCCCAAGCTCAGCTTGCGGAACGTTTATTTATCACTCCTCAAGCAGTCGGAAAATGGGAACGTGGCGAATCATTTCCAGATATTATTACCTTTAATCGGCTAGCGGAACTGCTGGGTGTTGATCTTAACTACTTTTCTGAGAGTTTTCCTTCAGTAGCTACCCAAACTGTTTTAACTGAGCCTTTGGCTAGCCAATTTCCTGAATTGCCATCCCTGAAACAAAAGGATAAGATAAGCTGGGACATGTCAAGTGGGAATTGGGTGGATGCCGACTTCTCTGGTTTGAAAAATCTAAAGGAGAAATTCAGTTCCTCAAATATCCAGCGCTGCAAATTTATAGGCTCAGATCTCCCTGGGCTTCTCTTGAAGAGCAATAACCTTGATAGCTGTGATTTTTCGAATTCCGATATTTCTGGTAGCCACATTCAAACTTCCCACTTCGACAACAACAAATTTAGGCACTGTTCATTGAGGGAAGCCAAATTTTCAAAAAGCCATCTCATAGGCTGCGATCTCTCAGATGCAAATTTCGACAGCAGCCAGATTCAGCATTCCCACTTCGATGGCAATCTCTTTAAAAACAGTTCTATGAAGGATGCAGAATTTTTTAAGAGCTATTTTAACGGCTGTGACTTTTCCGGCGCTAATTTTTCTGGGGCAGTATTCAGAACTGGCGGTTTGGTAAACAGTAAAGTTGAAAATGCAGTTTGGAACAACACGTCTTTTATCGGGACGCATATGGAAGATATCGTTTTCGATGGTACATTGTCCGATTGTTATTTTGAAAACTGCGTATTTAATTGGGTGAAATTCCAAGATGCTACGCTCGTGAATACCTTTTTTAAGAATAATAATTTTAAGCGTATGGGAATCAGGTTTGTTAATTGTAGGGCCGACCAAATAACCTACGAACTGCTAAAAAGCGGGAAGGCCGACCTGACTGGCATCATGTTATTAAACTCATAAAGCACCCTACCAAAACGGAAGAGTAGCACCCCATTTTGGTAGGTTAACGTGCAAAGGAATTAAACTCAATTTGTAAGAATATGCCCATACAACGTATTTAGTGAGTAATCCAACCTAATTTGGTACGATGGCATTTGCTTTGTCGCCTATCTTGAAAAACATTCAGATTATGTTCATCATCATTTTAGGAGCGCTGCTCACTGCCGGAAGTTATTTCCTGGCCAAACAACAACAATTTGCAAAATTATTTATCACCCTTCGTATCGCTGGTTTATTGATTGTTATCATTGGGGCATCAACTTCAATGTTTAAAGTAATCGATGCCGGAGAGGTCGGTGTAAAAACGCTCTTCGGAAAAGTAGACAATGGAATACTTACCAGTGGACTAAATGTAGTAAGCCCGCTGGTAAACGTAACATCTTTCGATACCAAGACACAAAACTATACCATGTCTGCGGTACACGATGAAGGGAACAAGGATGGCGATGATGCCATCAGGGTTCTTTCTGCTGACGGGCTAGAGGTCGTTATCGATCTTTCAGTACTTTTTAAGGTTAAACCAACTTCGGCACCAGAAATTCTGCGGACCATAGGAACAGATTATATAGATAAGATTGTAAGACCAGTTACACGCACGGCAATTAGGGACAATGCGGTTTCGTATGATGCAGTGGCACTATATTCGCTGAAACGCGAGGAGTTCCAACAAAAGATCTACCATACCATTGCCGTAAGTTTTGCTAAACGTGGACTTGACCTTGAGCAGTTATTAGTGAGGAACATTACCCTTCCTGCATCTGTTAAAGCTAGTATCGAATCAAAGATCAATGCTGAACAAGAGGCACAGAAAATGACCTTCGTACTTCAAAAGGAAAAACAGGAAGCAGAGCGGAAAAGAGTGGAAGCCCGTGGTATTGCAGACTATCAACAAATCCTGTCCACTGGCCTAAGCGATAAACAGCTCCAATATGAAGCCATCAAAGCCCAGAAAGAAATTGCCCTTTCACCAAATACCAAAGTGCTCATTATGGGCGGAACTAATAAAAATATTCCGATAATGATCGGAGGTAACTAAACGAAAGCTAAATTTAGCTTTTCTTTGTATCTTACGAAAACATCTTAAAGCAAAAGCCCATAAACAAATATGGAAGACACGGTTTTGATTATAGACGATGAAAAGAAAATTTCTAGTCTGCTAGCTCGGATTATTGAGCTGGAAGGTTTTAAAGTACTACAAGCAGCTACAGGTAAAGAAGGACTGAAAATTCTTTCTTCAAATCAAGTTATGGTAGTAGTTTGCGACGTGAAGCTGCCAGATTATAATGGAGTAGAATTGATCAAAGAAATAAAAAAAATAAGTGCTTTTACTGAAGTGATTAATCTTACTGCTTTTGGAACAATCCAAGATGGTGTTACTGCCATGCGCAATGGGGCATTTGATTATATTACCAAAGGAGACGATAATGATAAGATCATTCCCTTGCTCTACAAAGCGATGGACAAGGCAAAACTTGGTACCAGGGTATTTGAACTCGAGGCAAAGATTACCAAAAGATATAGCTTTGATGCCATACTAGGGCAATCAAAGCAGATCAAAGAAGCCATAACATTAGCCTCAAGGGTAGCTTCTACAGATACCACAGTTTTATTACTGGGAGAAACGGGCACTGGAAAAGAGGTATTTGCACAAGCCATCCATTATGAAAGCCAGCGCAAACAAAAACCTTTTATAGCCCTTAATTGTAGCGGGTTTAGTCCCGAACTGCTCGAAAGTGAACTCTTTGGCTATAAAGCTGGAGCATTTACGGGAGCTAATAAGGATAAAAAGGGCCTCTTGGAAGAAGCGAATGGCGGCACGCTTTTTCTTGATGAAATTGGTGAAATGAACCTCGACCTTCAGGCAAAACTGTTGAGAGTTCTGGAAAGCCAAACATTCATTAAGGTCGGTTCTACGACGACAAATCAGGTAAATGTGCGCATCCTGGCAGCCACCAATCGCGATTTGAAAGCCGAGGCAGATACCGGAAAGTTTAGACTCGACCTCTACTATCGCCTTTCGGTATTTAACATTCAATTACCTGCATTAAGGGAGCGGAAGGCCGATATCGAGCTGCTTGCATCACACTACCTTAGCGAGTTTGTGGCAAAAGTTAACCGAACCAAGTTGAATATGAGCAATAAACTCGTTAAAGCGTTAACCGAGCATCACTGGAAGGGAAATGTAAGAGAACTAAAAAATGTAATCGAACGATTGGTGATATTAACAGATGGTGATACACTTGACATCAGTCAGTTGCCACCCGAGTTTTTTACAAACGAAGAACCAGTTAATTCATTTGACCTCCAAACAGTCGAAAAACAGCATATCCAAAAAATACTTAATTACACGAAGGGCAACAAAACCGAAACAGCCAAGTTGTTAAATATCGGCCTCACCACTCTCTATAGAAAAATAGAGGAATACAAAATCTAACACTATACACTTATCATATTGATAAAAACCCTTCCAAAATGGAAGGGTTTTTTTATGCCTTAAATTTTAAATCAAATATTTAATATGTTGGTAAATAAGTGGTTATGGTCTATTTATTGCAAGCGGCATCACTATTGGAATGGCTTGGAAAAAAACAAATCACATGGTTACAATCGCATTATTATTTACCCTGATCGCCTTCTGTTGGATCGTTTACTCATCCATAGATTGGTTCGAAAACATTTAACCTATGCTTACACTATTCATCACTTCAGTAGCAGTATTCATTTATATGATTTATGTATTGCTTAAACCAGAAAAATTCTAGAAAATGAACACAGAATTCATTGGCATCATTGCCACATTCCTTCTTACCGTTGCCATAGCCATTCCGCTTGGAAAATATCTAGCAAAGGTTTTCGCGGGAGAAAAAGTCTGGACAGACTTCCTTAAACCAATCGAGACATTGATATACAAACTCTCGGGCATCAACATTAAAGATCAAATGGATTGGAAACAGCAGTTAAAAGTCCTCCTGCTCATTAACAGCATTTGGCTCATTTACGGCTTTTTTATTCTTTTATATCAGGACAGGCTGCCTTTCAATCCAGATGGAAATCCAGGAATGCCGGCAGATCTAGCATTTAACACTATCATTAGCTTTGTGGCTAATTGTAACCTTCAACACTATTCGGGAGAGACAGGCGTGAGTTACCTCACCCAACAATTTGTACTGATGTTCCTTCAGTTTGTAAGTGCCGCAACGGGGATTGCAGCTGCCGTGGTACTTTTCAAGGCTTTTAGGGAGAAAACAGTAACCAACCTAGGTAATTTTTGGGATTTCTTTGTTAAGTCAATTACGAGATTGTTGTTACCACTTTCCATCATTGTTGCCCTGATCTTGACATTCAACGGCACACCGGCAAGCTATAGTGGCAAAGACCAGTTTATATCTGTACAGGGCGATACGGTAAATGTTTCTCGAGGGCCTGCCGCCCAGATGATTGCAATTAAGCACCTAGGTACAAATGGTGGTGGTTATTTCGGCGCAAATTCTGCACATCCATTTGAAAATCCAAGTTACCTCACCAACATGGTCGAAATGATTGCACAAACGATAATCCCAATGGCAATGGTCATCTGCTTTGGTTATTTTATCAGGAGAAGAAAATTGGGCTATACCATTTTTGGGGTAATGACAATCGGAATGTTGCTTTTAATGATCCCAACACTGAGTTCAGAACTTGGTGGCAATCCAGAACTGGCAAAAATGGGCATCGCTCAACATACTGGCGCAATGGAAGGAAAAGAGGTAAGATTCGGTCCTGCAGCAACAGCCTATTGGAGTACACTGACCACTGTAATTTCTACGGGTTCGGTAAATGGAATGCATGACAGTACAATGTCCTTAACAGGTTTATGGCAACTACTCGGAATGATGGTCAACGGATTTTACGGAGGTTGTGGCGTTGGGATCCTGAACTATTTTATTTACCTCATCATTGCCGTTTTTATTTCCGGATTGATGGTTGGTCGCACCCCTGAGTTTCTTGGTCATAAAGTTGAGACCAGGGAAGTTAAGATTGCCGCTATCATTACACTTCTCAGTCCATTTCTAATCTTAGCAGGAACAGCACTTTCTACCTATGTGTTTACCACACACGGTGATGCAGCCTGGACAACACAGCCCAAGGCATGGCTTAACAATCCTGGCTTCCATGGCTTTTCGGAAATGCTGTATGAGCTTACCTCATCTAACGCCAATAACGGATCTGGATTTGAGGGGCTAGGGGATAACAATACCTTCTGGAACGTGCTTACCGGAATTACCATCTTCCTGGGTAGGTTCCTACCCATTATCGGTCCAGTAGCAATTGCTGGCCTGCTCGGCAAAAAGAAATTTATTCCAGAATCTGCTGGAACGTTAAAAACCGATACCAAAACTTTTGCGCTGATGACCTTTGCGGTAATTGTAGTGCTTAATGCACTCTCTTATTTCCCGGCACTGGCTTTAGGTCCGATAGCTGAATATTTTACAATGCTTAAATAGAAAAATAATGAAACCCAATACTAAACTTTTCGAGCCTGCTTTGGTAAAAACTGCCATAAGCCAAGCTTTTATCAAGCTCGACCCCAGGGTAATGATTAAAAACCCAGTGATGTTCACTGTAGAAATTGGCACGCTGGTTATGGCTTATGTCACCGTTTATTCTTTTGGACATGATGGCGAAGGCTCCACAATATATAATTTCTCCATTTTCTTTATTCTTTTGCTGACAGTTTTGTTTGCAAATTTTGCAGAAGCAATTGCCGAGGCAAGAGGAAAGGCACAGGCAGATAGCTTAAGAAAAACAAGGGAAGAGACTCCTGCTAAAGTGCTGATGGAAAATGGTAGCATCGAAACCCGTTCTTCTAATTTACTAAAAAAAGGAGACGTATTCTTTTGTGAAAGCGGAGACCTGATTGCAACAGATGGCGAGATTATAGAAGGTATCGCTACGATAGACGAATCGGCTATCACAGGCGAATCTGCTCCTGTAATAAGGGAAGCAGGTGGTGATAAATCGTCTGTTACAGGTGGAACAAAGGTACTTTCAGATGAAATAAAGGTTAAAGTAACTACAGAGCCCGGGGAGAGCTTCTTGGACAAGATGATTGCCTTGGTGGAAGGCGCATCCCGTCAGAAAACCCCTAATGAAATTGCATTGACGATACTTCTTGCAAGTTTCACCTTGGTTTTTATCATCGTATGCATTACGCTCAAACCTTTTGCCGATTATGCCAATACCCCGATTACGATTGCCGCCCTTATCTCTTTGTTCGTGTGCCTTATCCCTACTACCATAGGTGGATTGCTTTCTGCCATCGGTATTGCCGGAATGGATCGGGCCTTGCGTGCGAATGTAATCACCAAGTCAGGCAAAGCAGTAGAAACTGCTGGTGATATCGATGTACTATTGCTGGATAAAACAGGAACAATAACCATTGGAAACCGCAAGGCGACCAATTTCTATCCAACAGCAAGTGTAGAATTGAAAGCGTTCACCAACGCCTGTGTATTAAGCTCGCTTGCCGACGAAACTCCAGAAGGAAAATCTATTATTGAGCTGGCCAAAGGTGATGATAAAGCGGTTCTGCCTACGGCACCAACTGGATCGGAGTTCATAACATTTACCGCTGAAACCCGTTCCAGTGGGATCAATACCCCGACAGGTTTGAGGATAAGAAAGGGTGCTTTTGATTCCATCAGGAACATTGTAGAACAAGCTGGCAATGTTTTTCCCTCCGATATTGAAGAAAATGTAAAAAAGATTGCTTCAAATGGGGGAACACCTTTGGTGGTTTCGGAAAATGAAAAAGCATTGGGCGTGGTCGAATTGCAGGATATCATTAAACCAGGGATCAGCGAACGCTTTGAGCGCCTTAGAAAGATGGGCGTAAAAACGGTTATGGTTACTGGCGACAATCCACTAACTGCAAAATATATTGCTGAAAAAGCTGGCGTAGATGATTTTATTGCTGAGGCGAAACCTGAAGACAAGATGAACTACATTAAGGACGAACAGGCATTGGGTAAACTAGTTGCCATGATGGGTGATGGTACAAATGATGCTCCTGCACTTGCACAAGCAGATGTTGGTGTGGCAATGAACAGCGGAACACAGGCAGCTAAAGAAGCTGGTAACATGGTTGATCTGGATAATGATCCGACCAAGCTGATTGAAATCGTAGAGATCGGAAAACAGCTTTTGATTACCAGAGGTACATTAACTACTTTTTCTATCGCCAATGATGTGGCCAAGTATTTCGCCATCGTTCCAGCTCTTTTTATTGCTTCGATCCCAGCCCTCCAAGGTTTGAATATGATGGACTTGCATAGCCCTGAAAGTGCGATCCTCTCAGCGGTTATCTTCAATGCGTTCATCATCCCTATACTTATTCCGCTGGCATTAAAAGGTGTTGCCTATAAAGCTATCGGTGCCTCGGCCCTGCTAAGAAGAAACCTGTTTATCTATGGCATAGGAGGAGTGGTTGCTCCATTTATTGGAATCAAGCTCATTGACCTCGTAGTTGGGCTATTTGTTTAATCTTAAATTGAATTATCATGAAAAAATATATCATACAATCCATTCGTTTAACACTGGTACTCATTGTGCTGTTATGCATTATCTATCCTATAAGCATTGCAATTGCTGGAAAGCTAAGCAAAGGAAATGGCGAAGGCGAAAAGATTTATAAAAATGGAAAGTTAGTCGGCTATGCACTTCTTGGCCAATCGTTCACACAGCCACAATACTTTTGGGGCAGGCCATCTGCCGTTAATTATAATGCCGCAGGATCTGGTGGTTCAAATAAAGGACCTTCTAATCCTGATTATTTGGCAGTTGTTTCAGCGAGAATTGATACCCTCCTTAAATATAATCCTTCCTTAAGAAGACAAGATATTCCCGCTGAGCTGGTTACCGCTTCGGGTAGCGGGCTCGACCCAGATATCTCTGTGCAGGCTGCCATCATCCAGATCAAAAGGATTGCCGTTTACCGAAAGATAGATGAAAGAAAAGTTGCAGAAATAGTGGCACAACATACCAAAGGCCCTTTCTTGGGGCTGTTTGGGCCAGCAACAGTTAACGTGCTGAAATTGAATTTGGCCTTAAACATCCATTGAAAATAAAATTATACAGATGAAAAAAATAATCATATCTGTTGTCATTACTGTCTTGGCGTTAACTACGAACGCACAAGAGATACAGAAAATCAAGTTTACAGGCTATCTGGAAACCTATTATAGTTTCGATTTCAACCAGCCGATAAGCAACAATAGGCCAATTTTTATCTACTCTCATAATCGCCTTAATGAGGTTAACCTCAATCTTGGTTTTATCAAGGCAAGTTATGAAGTAGAAAAAATAAGAGCAAATGTTGCGCTGATGGCTGGGACTTATGCTAATGCCAATTTAGCTTCAGAACCTGGAGTATTGAAGAATATCTTCGAGGCTAATGTGGGGTTAAAATTGAACAGCTCACAAAACCTTTGGCTAGATGCGGGTGTATTTTCGTCGCATATCGGCTTTGAAAGCGCAATTAGTAAAGATTGTTGGATACTAACCCGAAATATTGCATCGGAAAATACACCCTATTACCAATCTGGGATTAAGCTGAGTTATGCAACTACAGATGGAAAGTTGACCGCCACATTGTTATATCTTAACGGTTGGCAAAGGATCAATCGTCAGGATGGAAACAATAAACCTGCTGGCGGGCTGCAAATCACCTTTAAACCATCAGCGAAACTGATATTAAATTATAGTAATTATATCGGTTCTGAAGGTGCCAACGCTGCTCGACTTCAACGCATCTATCATAACTTTTATGCCATTGCACAGTTGAGCGACCGTTTTGGACTGACCGCTGCTTTTGATTATGGAACCCAGCAAAAAGTTAAAGGTCAATCGGCTAAAAACGAAATTCTATCGCCTCTACTGATTGCCCAATATAAGCTTAGTCCAAAATGGGCAATTGCTGGAAGGGTAGAATACTATGAAGATAAAAATGGTACTTTTATCACTACCAGCACCGAAAATGGTTTTCAGACAATGGGCTATTCCCTGAACCTTGACTATGCACCAATAAACAATGCGGTTGTCCGGCTGGAAGGAAAAGTCTACAATAGCCGGGACAAGATATTTATAAGAAACCTATCATCAGTTAAACAAAACGCAGCTATTACGGCAAGCTTTGCAATCAGTTTCTAAAAGAATTTACTATGGAAAATAATGTGCATCAGTTTTTGGATCTGGTTAAGAAAAATCGAAGAGGGAAGCTGAAGATCTATATCGGTATGAGTGCCGGAGTTGGCAAAACCTATCGGATGCTACAGGAAGCCCACTCGCTACTGAAGAGTGGTATAGATGTTCGGATTGGTTATATTGAGACCCATTTCCGTGAAGAAACACATGCACTGTTGGAGGGCTTGCCCGTTGTCCAAAGAAAAAAAATCTTTTACAAGGGAAAGCAGTTGGAAGAAATGGATGTGCAGGGAATACTGAATGCACATCCAGAAATTGTAATTGTTGATGAATTGGCGCACAGCAATGCGGACGGAAGCAAGAATGCAAAGCGTTGGCAAGACGTTTACGACATGCTAGAAGCGGGTATCAGCGTAATCTCTGCTATAAATATCCAGCACCTTGAAAGCATAAATGAAGAGATTGAAGAGATTACGGGCATTCAGGTTACCGAAAGAATTCCAGACAAGATATTAGAGATTGCCGATGAGATCGTAAATATAGATCTGACGGCAGATGAGCTTTTGGTGCGATTAAAGGAGGGCAAGATATATAAGAAGGCAAAGATCCAGCAGGCACTTGACAATTTCTTCAAACCGGAGAAAATACTCCAACTTCGGGAATTGGCATTAAAGGAAGTGGCACACCAGGTAGAAAGAAAAGTAAATATAGAAGTCCCCAAACAGGTTAAATTAAGGTCCGAAAGGTTTCTGGCCTGTATTTCTTCCAACAGTGAAACAGCAAAGGTGGTAATCAGAAAAACGGCAAGACTGGCTTCCTATTATCATTCCTCATGGATAGTTTTATATGTGCAAAGCAATAATGAAAAGCCAGACAAAATTAGGTTAGACAAACAGCGTTACCTGCTTAACAACCTAAAGCTTGCAACAGAGCTTGGTGCAGAGGTAATCCGGATAAAAAGCAATGAAATTACCAGCACCATTATTAAAATTGCAGAAGAGAAAGAAATAACAACGATATGCATAGGGAAACCCCATTTTAACCTTTTCCAACTTATTTTAAGTACGAATATCTTTAACCAATTGCTGAAGGCCATGGCTAAAAAGGATACAGATTTGGTTATTTTATCTTAATTTAAAAGAAACCTGCAAAAGTTTACCAGGTAATTTATTAACTATACAAACTTTTGTAAGCTTCATCACCACTGAAGAAAAATCTTAACAAGATGAAAATGAATATCAAAACAAAACTACGCTTGGGCTTCGGCTTTTTATTTGTGATCGTTATCGCATTTGGCGGCATTTCGCTCTACCATATCAATGAGATTTCAACAAGATCAAAGGTTGTGCTAAAAGACAACTATAAATCATTGGTCTATGTAAACCAGATGAGAGCCGAACTTGACAATCAGAATGGGATTATCAACGAAAACAACAAGGAAGCCTTTGAAAAAATTCTTAAAGATGAAGAAAACAACGTAACCGAAAAAGGTGAATTAAAGGCTGTTGAAGCTTTGCGAAAAGCATTGCTCGATTTAAGTGCGCAGCGCATTTCTGTAGTAGAGAAAACTAATGCCATGGCCCAAATGCGTTTGCAGCTCCGGAAAATAGATGAGCTCAATATGAATGCCATTGTACAAAAGAACGAGCGTGCACAAATGGCGACCGAAAGGGCAACACTCTATTTGGGCATTACCGCTTTTGTATGTTTTCTGATCCTTTTTACCTTCAGCGTTAATTTCCCGAGTTTTATCGCCAATCCCTTACGTGAGCTATTGGAGGGAATCAGGGAAATCACCAAGAAGAACTATAAACAGCAGTTACATTTTAAGGGCAATGACGAATTCAATGAACTTGCATTCGCCTTCAATAAAATGGCCAATGAGCTTAGCAACTGGGACAGCTCAAATGTAGCCGAGATAAAATCTGAAAAGCAGCGGATTGAGACTATCATCGAACAGATGCAAGATGCGATTATCGGTGTCGATGATCGTAGTGAAATCCTTTTCTTCAATAAGGTTGCAGGAGAATTATTGAACCTAGAGCCCTCAAAGGTGATTGGTACAAATGCAATTCAGCTGGCCGAGAAGAATGAATTGCTAAAGAGGATCTTGTTTGCCCCTGGAACAGATGAACCCCTGAAAATCTATGCCAATGAAAAAGAATCCTATTTTCTCTTGGAGAATCGCGATATCATCATTCCAAATATTTCCGATCAGCGTGAACAAGTATTGAAAAGCAGTACAAAATCTGCAGGAACGGTATATATTCTAAAAAACATTACCAGGTTTAAAGAACTGGATGAGGCAAAGACCAATTTTATTGCCACTGTTTCCCACGAGCTGAAAACCCCTTTATCATCAATCAAAATGAGCCTGCAGTTATTGGACGACCACAGAGTTGGAGGGATGAATGAAGAACAGCGTCAACTGGTAATGCACATCAAAGAAGATAGTGATCGTTTGTTGAAGATTACAGGTGAATTATTGAATCTTGCGCAGGTAGAAACCGGAAATCTTCATTTAAATCTGGTAAAGACCAATCCGTCAGAAATTGTTGAGTTTGCAATAGCAGCGGTTAGCTTTCAGGCACAGCAAAAAGAAATTAATCTAGAAGTAAATATGACCGATAAGCTGCCTATGATCAATGCAGATGTACAGAAAACAACATGGGTACTTGTTAACCTGCTATCGAATGCTTTGCGATATAGCTCCCCAAAATCAAAAATCCAGATTGAGGTTACTGAAAAAGATAGCTTTATTGAATTCTCCATTAAGGATTTTGGCAAAGGCATTGAAGAGCAGTATCAGAAGCGTTTATTTGACAGGTATTACCAGGTGCCAACAGATGGGCAGAATAAATCTGGAACGGGACTTGGCCTGGCAATCTCCAAAGATTTTATCGAAGCGGAAAATGGTAGTATCAAAGTGGAGAGTGCATTGGGAGAAGGGAGCAGGTTTAGTTTTATGCTCCCTTCGATAGCTTAATTGTATTGCATTTTAAAGGTTGCCCTTAAATTTTATTTTACCCGTTTCATGTGGATAGGTTCTGGGATATCAACGATCAGCGGAACCTGCTCGATGCTCACAAAGCTGGAGTCCAGTCCGAACCCACGTTTTTCAGAAATGCTGAGCATTTTAAGTAGCTTATGATAGGAAATTATTATCCTTTCCATAAAGCCTAAACTGCTTGAGTTGGACAAGATTTTTTCAATCACGACAAAACGGAAATCTCCCGGTATCTTTTCTGCTTTTAGGGAAGCATAGGTACTGGTAATATCTATTTCTTCGCTCTTCACCAGTTCTTCAACTACTTTCCTGAACAGTAGGTTAATGCGCTGTTCTACGCGGAAGCCAAGCCTGAAGTCGATTCTGATCAATTTCTCTGGAATCATATGATCAACTTCATATTCCATAGTGTAAGGCTCATCTGTTACATCCACATGCAGTATCCAATACACATCCGCCCTTTTGGGCTGCTTCTGGATAATAGAGTAAATAACAGAAGATTCGATTTCGGTATTGAAATTTGCACTGGTAAGGTAAACAAGATTGGAAGCGTATTTTGAAATGCTCTGATCTGCACTGATGTTCTTGATCAAGCTGTAAAATTTCTCAATCTCTACGAATTTCATATAGCGGTTCCTGATTCTTCGTCCGTTGTGCCATGCCCACATGACTGAGAAAAGCACGATGCCCAGGATTAATGTAAACCAGCCTCCATGAAGTATTTTTGCTGCATTACCCGCAAGAAAAGTAAGCTCTATTACACCGTAGATAGTCAGAAAGACTAGAATCAGGTACATTGGCACACGCTTACGCATCAAAAATATAGATACGAGTATGGTGGTCATGAGCATGGCCACCGTTATAGATAAGCCATAGGCGGCCTCCATGTTAACTGATTTTTGAAAGATCAGCACCACAAGTATGCATCCTGCCCATAAAATCCAGTTCATGGAAGGCACATAAAGTTGGCCTTTTTGTTCACTGGGATAGTTGATTTTAACCTTTGGCCACAGGTTTAATCTTACTGCCTCTGCAATTAGCGTGAAGGAACCTGAAATTAATGCTTGGCTGGCTATGGTTGCTGCAACAGTGGCAATTATAATTCCATAGAACAAAAACCAGTTTGGCATTAAATGATAGAAGGGATTTATGTCGCCAAGCTTGGTTCCCTGAAGATTCCATAACCAAACACCTTGTCCCATGTAGTTCAACACTAAACAAATTTTAACATAGATCCAGCTGATCCTGATATTGCTTCGTCCGCAATGCCCCAGATCAGAATACAATGCTTCTGCACCTGTTGTACATAAGAATACCGCACCGATGATCAGGAAAGCCTCTGGGTTGGTAGTGAGAATATGATAGGCGTAGTAAGGGTTAATAGCCTTCAGAATTTCAGGTAGCTCCATGATATGGATGAATCCCAATACTGCGATCATCGTAAACCACACCCACATCACAGGGCCAAATGCCTTGCCGACAAGTGAGGTTCCAAATTGTTGCAGGATAAAGAGCAATGTAATAATAGAAATCACAATCGGTACGGTCGGAAGTCCCTTGTAGATCAGGTCAAGTCCCTCGATTGCAGCCGAAACGGTAACTGCAGGGGTCATTATCCCATCGGCCAATAACGCAGCTCCTCCGATCATGGCAGGGATAATCAGCCACCTTGCTTTTCGCTTTACAAGGGAAAAAAGAGAAAATATTCCACCCTCTCCCTTATTGTCTGCCTGAAGGGTAATTACCACGTATTTTAGCGTAGTCTGCAATGTTAACGTCCAGAAAATGCAGGATAACCCTCCAAGGATCAGGTCCTGGGTGATTAACCGATTACCGACGATAGCTTTAAAAACATACAAGGGTGAGGTACCAATGTCACCGTAGATAATACCAAGACTGATGAGTAGACCTGCCGCACTTAGCTTATGAAGATGTTTATGATGACCCATGTATTTATTGAATAAGGATGCAAATGTAAAATATTTTACTGTTATCCTTCAATCCAAAGTGCTAAATGAAATGGCCGTTCTTTATCCATGCTTTTGTATGTAAATTTCTGAACAATCCATTTTTCGTCAAGCTAAATGGTATGAAATTTCTATCAGGGTTTGAAAAAATCATTTTGTATTCGTACTTTCGCGGCGGAGAGCTGGCAGAGTGGTCGAATGCGGCAGTCTTGAAAACTGTTGACTGTAATAGGTCCGGGGGTTCGAATCCCTCGCTCTCCGCTGTGAGTGCAAAAGCGCGTGGTTTTAGAACACGCGCTTTTATTTTTATATAAAACTGATAAACAGCTATTTAGGGATCAACGCCAAAATTTGGGATCAACCAACTGTGATCGGTATTAACGATTTAAATTGAAAATTACTTTATTCTTCTAAAAATTGACCATAAAACTTCAAGAACTTTAGGGGATTCGAACACCTTCGATTTAAATCCATCGCGGCCAAAAGATACTACACCTAGGTTATTTTTGAATAGTTTATTTGGTATAATCACTTGAGATTAGAATCTCGCAGGACGTAATGAAAAGATTATCCAGAAAACTTGAAAGTATAAAATAGTTTACTTTTTATTGGTTTTTTGGTAAACTATTGTTTACCTTTGGTTGTATATAAAGAGAAGGGGATGAAATGGAACGAACTCATTAGAAAATTAAAAAAAGCTGGTTATGTTTATCTCCGAGACGCAAAGGGAAGCCATGAGTACTGGCATCACCCCGATAAAAAAGGGAGTGAAATTGTAATAGCAAAACATGGGGCTAAAGAAATTGGTACCGGATTAGCGAACAAGATTTTAAAAGAGGCAGGACTAAAATAGTCCTCTTTTTTATTTATATATGCTGTTAATTATTCTTTACATCAACACACTGACAAGATGAAAAAGATCGTATTTATTGTTGAAAAAACCTCAGATGGTTTTTCAGCTTACGCAGAGGATGATAATATCCAAGCTGCAACAAGTGCAGATACAATGGCTGAATTAAGAATCAATATTGTAGATGCATATAATTCAGTCGCAGAATTAAAGGGATGGCCAGAAGTGACTATTGATGAGATCAATGTTCAGCTAGACTTACCTCAATTCTTTGATTATTATAAAATTATAAATGCAAGTGCATTAGGTTCTCGAATAGGTATGGATAAGACTTTGTTGTCACAATATGTAAACGGACACAAGAAACCTGGGCCTAAACAAATACAAAAGATACTGAATGGCATAAAACAACTTGGAAGTGAATTGTCTTCTTTAGAGTTTGCTTAAATCTATTTAGAGGATGGAACCGTTACTAATAATTTAAAGATTTGAACTACTAGTGAAAATGTAAATATGGCTAGGAGTGTTGCATTACAAGCAGAGGTTCTCCGCCCTAATTGGTGTCAAAACCAGCAATAAAGCCTGCAGATCATAAGATCGCAGGCTTTATTTGTTATATTCGTATTTTATGTGTTTATCCAATGGACAAATTACTTTCGGAAATTCGAAGCTGCACCTTTTGCCAAGAATCTTTGCCTTATGCTCCAAAACCGATAATTCAAGTCAGTAAGTCGTCAAAGATTGTGGTGATAGGGCAGGCACCCGGACAAAAAGTCCAGGATAGCGGGATTCCTTGGGATGATGCAAGTGGTAACAATTTAAGAGAATGGCTGGGTGTTAGTAAGCAAGAATTTTATGATGACACGCTATTTGCACTCATGCCAATGGGTTTTTGTTTTCCAGGTACAGGTAAATCAGGCGATTTGCCTCCCAAACTTGCCTGTGCGCCTTTATGGCATCAACGGGTTTTTGAATCACTGCAAAATGTAAAGTTAACCCTACTGATTGGGCAATATGCTCAGCATTATTATTTGCCAAACAGCCCAAAAAGTAACTTGACCGACACAGTAAGAAATTACAGGGAATACCTGCCAAACTATTTCCCATTGCCTCATCCATCACCTCGCAACAATATTTGGCAAAAGAAAAACCAGTGGTTTAAGGAGGACGTACTGACTGTTTTAAAAGAAAAAGTAGCATTGATCCTGAGTTCTTGCTAACTTCACGTCAAACTTATCGCCCTAAAAAGCAATCTTATGAGGTATTCTTTTTTTCTTTTGCTCTTCCTAACAATTCATGTTTATGCCCAAAAAGTAGAGGTGTTGCTAATCGGTGTTTCACACAACTATGGTCCTTACGCTCCACAAGATTTTTCAGGTATCCATGATAAGATCAGGAAATTTAAGCCGACTGCTTTTTTTGGAGAATTCTTAAGTAAGGATGATGAGCGCTTGCTAATGGATTATTGGTGTAAATCAGATAACGTTAAACGATTGGAATTTCTTAAAAAGAATCGAAATATTGCAACAGCTAAATTGCCAGAAACCATCGACAGTTTAAAGAATCTCTCCTTAAAGAATCCAAACGACTATCGGGTAAAAACGGACCTGGCACACGCTTATTACCTTAATCAAGATGTTTCCAATGGCCATTATCAATTTTGGCAAGTGTATGATCATTTACAACGAACACCTGATGCTGAACTTGAAAATTATGTGAATAAAATACTTAGTCCGCAATTGGACGTTACGGGACGAAGCATGAAAAGGCTAAAAACTTCGGAGTATGCTTATATCGCCTTCCCTATGATGCTGGAAATGAAAATTCGGGAATTATTGCCAATGGACTGCCAAGATTATGACCTTAATTGGACCGCAGCATCTATTGCTTTTCATGCTAAATTCAAAACCTACCGAGCAGATACAGCTGCATCGTATGCTAAAGAACTTATTGCCTTGATGATCAAAAAAGATCAAGGATTTGGAAAAAGTGATGAAATAGAAAAAAACTCAAGAAAGGTGACGGAATGGTTAAACACGGATGAAGCATCCGGTATTTTTGCCTCTGGGGATTTTTACTTCCCAGCCATGTATGGCTTAATCAATTTTCCAAAAGAAGAAATGCTTTCGCAAATCCATTGGTGGCTCATGAGAAACAAGGTGATGTGTGAGAATGTGGTAAATAGGGCTAGGGCTTCTCATGCGACAAAGGTAGTGGTCATTGCCGGGGCCAACCACAGAAAGTATATGCAAGATATATTTAAAACAATGCCAGGCGTAACCGTAAGGAATATTAATGAGGTTCAATAAAAAAATAGAATTTATGGAACATAAAGCAATCTCCATCCGGCCCTTTATTGGGGCAATTGATTTTGAAATATCAAGGAGCTTTTACCGCGACCTAGGCTTTGAAGAAACCGTACTTACGCACAACATGTCTGTTTTTAAGACTGGAAACAATGGTTTTTATCTACAAGATGCCTATGTAAAGGATTGGGTAGATAATACGATGCTTTTTTTAGAGGTGGAAGATGTTGAACGTTTTTGGAGCGAATTGATAACTTTAAACCTTACTGCAAAATATAAAAACGTTAGGCTTGGGCCAGTACGGACGGAAGCTTGGGGCAAAGAGTGCTTTATACATGATCCAGCTGGTAATTTATGGCATGTAGGTCAATTTTCCTAACGGTAGTTAAAATTGGGCCGGTTCTCTGTAACCTCATATTAAACTGATTACGCTAACCGGTTCGGAACAGGTTCGTATCAGGATAATACCTGCGCTGGGAATGATTAACCATGTTTCCTTAGTGAAGCTAAGTAAAATCCCAGTTAAGTCCCAGTTTTACTGTAAAAAGTGGGACTCAACTGGGACTCAAGTGGGACTCAACTGGGACTCACTGTATAGAAGGTACCTATCTGTTACCTAGCTGTCCCGAAGCAAATCCCTTAAACTTCCATTGTTTTCCACTTACCTTTTTTAAACAGTAAGTAGGCGGCTATAGTAATGCCTACTTCTGCTACAGGTATAGCCCAGAACACGCCAGTTGGTCCCATCTTTAGATACTTCGCCAAAAAGTAGGCGAAAGGGATCTGGAATAACCAAAATGCTATCACATTAATTTTAGTAGGCGTCCAGGTGTCTCCGGCTCCATTAAATGCGCTAACTAACACCATGCCGATACCATATAGCACAAAACCGTAACTAAGCGTTCTGAGCGCTTCTACTGCTACCGTCTTAATTTGTGGGTCCGTGGTAAAGAAGGAAGCAAAATAAGGGCCACAACTTAAAAAGAGTACGGTAACGATAGCCATAAAGATTATGGTAAATTTCATGGTTTCAAAGACGGATTTTTCGGCTCTATCGATGTGCTTTGCACCTAGATTTTGTCCTACCAGGGTTGCTGCAGCGTTGCTAAGTCCCCAAGCGGGCAGCATAAAGAACATCATTAAGCGCAATGCCGTTTGGTAACCTGCAGAACCATGATCTCCTCCCGTTGTAGCCACCAACTGGGCAAGGAAAATCCAGCTGCAGGAAGCGATTACAAATTGCAAGATACCTGGAGCTGCTATTTTAACAATGGCTTTAATTTGCTCCCAATGAGGCTTAAAATAGGCCAATTTAATTTTAATCGCACCATTTCCCTTTACAAGGTGATAAATCTGATAGCTCACGCCTAGTCCGCGGCCCAAGGTAGTTGCTATGGCTGCACCTGTTAGGCCAAACGCCGGAACTGGACCGAAGCCTCTAATAAATAACGGACAAAAAATGATATTGGCTATGTTGGCAATCCATAAGCTTTTCATGGCAATTGCGGCGTTACCGGCACCTCTAAAAATTCCATTGATTAAAAAAAGCAGCATAATAATCATGCTTCCACCCATCATAATACGGACGAAATTTGTTCCTTGCACGGCTGTCTCTTCGGTGGCACCCATAATCAATAGGATGTCTTTAGCGAAAAATAAGCCTACTAAACTGATGATGATATTGATGAACAGCGAGATTACGATAGTTTGCATACCAGCTTTTGCTGCAGCTTCAGGATTTTTTTCGCCAATGCGGCGTGCAACAACTGCAGTTGCAGCCATGCTCATTCCAATGGCCAGTGAATAGATAATCGTTAACACCGACTCTGTTAATCCAACAGTTTGAATTGCGTTGCTGCTATTGGGTAAATGACCTACAAAATACAGGTCTACTAGCGCAAAAACCGATTCCATCATCATTTCGAGCATCATTGGAATAGCCAGTAGTACGATGGCTTTACGAATACTAATCGCAGTATAATCAGTTTCTTCGCCTTTTAAGGCTTGAGTAATTAATTGGATATAAGAAGTTAGACTATGCTTAGTCTTAAGTGATTGTGACATTTAAAAAAAATAAAATATAAACCATGCGATGCATTGAATATGCACCAATTACTTGATAAAAAGAATTGTCCTTTATACTATCGTACAGGGAGGACCGATAAAATTATCATGGTCTCAACAGTTTTGATAGTTCGAAGATATGGGATTTTTTGCTAACAAGGAAATTTTTTTTGGCTAATTATAACCGTATTTTACCTTAAATTTTGTTATATGACATAATTAAAGTTAATATTGTAATAATATTTGTCGACAATGAAGGTTTTACAATTTACAATTCCCGTAGCAGATGATAGAGCAGTTATTGTACAGGAAGACATAATGCCTCGTTTTTATCCACATTTACACCGACATAAAGAAGCACAGCTCATTTGGATCAAGGAAGGAGAGGGAACGTTATTGGTGGATAACCAAATGCATCCCTTTAAAAAGGATGATATCTTTTTAATAGGTGTGAACCAGCCCCATTTATTTAAAAGTAATCCTGAATATTTTGTAGAAGAAAATGATTTAAAGATCAATGCTTTAATGATATTTTTTGATCCGAATGGTAAATTCCAATCCTTTTTAGATTTGCCGGAGATGCAATTGATCAAGGCCTATCTGAACTTTGCGAAAGGTGGTTTAAAGCTTCCTGTGGCACATGCCGATTTGATTAGTGAGCAAATGATGCGTGTTCAACTTGCTAAAAATCAATCTTTGATGATTCAATTTATTCAGCTATTAGATATGTTGGCACAGCTGCAAAGTACCTCAGCCGCACTAGTTGCAAGTGGACCTTCCTTATTTTCGGAAAGTGAAGGGATTAGAATTGGACATATCTATAACTTTTTAATGCAGCATTACGATCGTAATATTACCTTGGTCGACGTTGCCGAAGAGGCCCATATGACGCCCCAGGCTTTTTGCCGATATTTTAAAAAACACACTCGGCAAACTTTTGTTTCTTTCTTAAATGAAATTAGGGTAAACGAAGCGTGTAAAAAATTAACAAGCGGCAATTACGAAAACATCTCCATTGTAGCATATAATTGTGGCTTTAACAGTTTGACCAATTTTAACAGGGTATTTAAAACGATCATGAAAATAGCTCCCAAAACTTACCTGGAAAGCTACCATAAGAGCTTGAATTAACCAATAAAAACCTATGATAGCAGATTCAACAACTTACGAAATTGATGAAATTTTAGAGAAAGCAGTTGAGGCTTTTCATCAATATAAAAAATACAGTTTAAAAGAACGCGCTGACTTTATGCGTACCATTGCCTCAGGAATAGCTGCATTGGGTGACGAATTAATCAATACGGCAGCAAGTGAAACAAAACTACCTACAGCTAGGTTACTCGGCGAAAGAGCTAGAACTATTTTCCAGTTAAATAGCTATGCAGATGCCACAGAGGCTGGAAATTGGATGAATGTAAGTATTGATACTGCTGATCCAGAGCGAACGCCACCAAAACCAGATACGCGTAAAACATGTGTGCCATTAGGACCAGTAGTGGTTTTTGGTGCCAGCAATTTTCCTTTTGCCTATTCTACTGCTGGGGGTGATACTGCTTGTGCTTTTGGCGCAGGTTGCCCCGTTATTGTGAAGGCTCATCCTGCACATGTGAACACCTCTACTTTAATGGCTGGGGCAATTTTTAAAGCTGCCGAGAAATGCAATATGCCAAATGGCATATTTGCCCATGTGTATGGTGCAGGTTTTGAAATAGGAAGCTATCTGGCCACTCATCCGCAAGTAAAAGCAATTGGATTTACAGGATCATATAACGGAGGAAAGGCATTATTTGATTTAGCTAATCAACGACCAGTGCCTATTCCGGTGTTTGCAGAAATGGGAAGTGTTAATCCCGTTTTCTTACTGCCAGAAAAACTGGGAGAGGAAACGGATGTTTTGGCAAAGCAATTGGCGGCGTCAGTATCACTGGGAATGGGCCAATTCTGTACAAATCCGGGATTGATCATTGCTGTTGATAGTGACCATTTAAATAGGTTTATCTATCAATTAAAGAAAGAAATTGAAGTTTTAACGCCATCGGAAATGCTTAATGAGAGCATTGCAGCTAATTATGAGCAAAAATTAATGCAGGCCTTAAGCCAAAAAGGTGTACAAATGATTGCTTCATCAGCTGGTGACCACAAATTTACAATTGCGACTACAACAGCAGAAACTTTCTTGAAAAACCCAATTTTGCACCAAGAAGTTTTTGGGCCTTATTCCTTAATTATCCAATGTAAAGACGAACAGGAAATGTTAGCCATTGCCAATTCGCTTGAAGGACAATTAACAACCACCTTAATGGCGACCACTGCCGATGTAAAAGCACATCTAAATATCGTAAGCGCATTGCAGGAAATTTGTGGACGATTGATTTTTAACAACGTGCCAACTGGTGTAGAAGTGAGTTTATCGATGCATCATGGAGGGCCTTTCCCTGCGAGTACCGATAGCCGCTTTAGTTCGGTAGGCGCTGATGGGATCAGGCGTTTTGCGAGACCAATTTGTTTCCAGAATTGCGATGATGAACTTTTACCTGATGAATTAAAAAATAGCAACCCACTTGGGTTATTTAGAACGGTGAATAACGTATTAACAAGGGAAGGAGTTTGAATTAACTTCCATTTAAATTGGCTTTTTTAAAAAAGAAAAGCCAATTTGCAAAAAAAATTGAGGAGCTAATTTAAGGTATATGGAAGAACTGCTGGCAGACGAAGTATTGCAATTATTAGAAAATGATAATGATAAGCAGTTAAAAGCCTATTTGAATGAACTCAATATATCAGATGTAGAACATTTAATAGACGAACTTCCCCAGCATGCCGTAAAGTTTATGGAAACTTTATCCATCAAAAGAGCGGTAAATGTTTTCAGGATCCTCGACTTTCCTACGCAGGAAAGGATCATCAAAAAGCTGCAAAGCAACAAACTTACTGAACTCATCAGGCAATTGCCTCCCGATGATAGAACAGCCTTATTGAGCGAACTTAAAGGTGATGCAGTAAAGCGATTACTGATCTTGCTGAATGATAATGATAGGATCGAAGCACTTCATCTTTTAGGCTACGAAGAAAACAGTGTGGGTAGGTTAATGACCCCAGATTTTATTGCCGTTAAAATAGATTGGACAGTAAATCGAGTATTGTCGCATATTCGCAGATATGGCAAAAATTCAGAAACGATCGATGTAATCTATGTGATTGATAAAGACGGAATATTATTGGACGATATTCGGATCCGTGAGATTTTACTGGCTGATCCAGAAGTAAAGATTGGTGAACTAACGGATAACAGGCTCATCGCATTAAAAGTAGATGATCCACAAGAAGAGGCGATCAACGTATTTAGGATGAACAATCGTGTAGCTTTGCCGGTAGTTGATCATCAAAATGTTTTGTTGGGGATTGTGACGGTAGATGATATTTTGTGGATTGCACATGAAGAATATACCGAAGATATCCATAAAATTGGGGGAACCCAGGCTTTAGATGAGCCCTATTTAGATGTTCCGGTTTTTCAATTATATAAGAAGAGGATCGTATGGTTAATTTTGCTATTTTTTGGTGAATTATTAACCATCACCGCGATGTCCAATTTTCAGCATGAGATTGACAAAGTGGTTATTCTTGCCTTATTTATTCCCTTAATTATTTCGAGCGGTGGTAATAGCGGTTCACAGGCTGCAACCTTGATCATTCAAGCAATGGCCTTGGGTGAAGTAACCGTAAAAGATTGGTGGAACGTAATGCATAGAGAAATCTTTTCAGGTATTTTTTTAGGAACCACCCTATGTGTATTAAGTTTTATCGTATTGAGCATATGGCAGTTATTTTCGCCAGAATTTGGTGCGCATTTTATATTGATAGGCCTCGTAGTAGGCTGTTCGCTTATAGGAGTGGTGCTTTGGGGAACCTTAATGGGCTCGATGCTTCCCTTGCTATTAAAGAAATTAGGAGCTGATCCAGCTGCTTCCTCAACCCCCTTCGTCGCAACATTAGTTGACGTAACGGGATTAATTATTTATTTTTCGTTTGCTTTATTATTTCTCAAAGGAGTTTTACTCTAATAATAAGCCAAAAAAATTATCCTACATATGGACAATAAAACTATCGCAAGAACTTTTAGACTATTAGCGCAATTGATGGAATTGCACGAGGAAAATCCATTTAAGATCAAATCAATTGCTAATGCTTCCTTTAAGCTCGACAAGCTGCCTTTTAAGCTAGCGGGCAAAACCGTTGACGAGATAGAGAAGATAGATGGAATAGGTAAAAGTATTTCTGCTAAAGTTGTAGAATTACTTGAAACTGGAAGTATGGAGGAGTTAAAAGCTTTATTAGCTCGCACACCGCAGGGCATAGTAGAAATGCTTGGCATTAAAGGAATTGGACCAAAAAAAATCTTAGTAATATGGCAGGAGTTAAAAATTGACACTGTTGGGGAGTTATATTATGCTTGCAATGAAAACCGTTTAATTGAAGCGAAAGGTTTTGGCTTAAAAACGCAGGAAGAAATAAAGAAAGTGATTGAGTTTAAAATGGCTGCTAACGGAAGGTTTCTGTATGCGCATGTTGAACCTCTTGTAAATAGTTTATTTGCTGGCTTATCTGTATGGTTAAATCAAGTAGATCATGATGCTTTACTGGGTGTTGGCGGTCAGTTTAGACGTTGCTGTGAGATAATAGATGAAGTACCATTTATCGTAGGTACGGATAACGTTATAGAACTGAATAATAAGATCGCAGAATTTGAAGCTTTGAATTTTGAGCAAACTGTGGACGATAATTTTGTTGCAGTCACCGAAACAGGCTTAAGAATACAATTAAAAGTAGTTAACAAAGCATATTTTTATTTGGCATGGTTTAAACAAACTGGAAATGAAGCGCATGTAGATGAAGTTTTAAAACGGTTAAGCCAGGATTCGTTCGATAGCGAGGAAGCTATTTATACAGCTGCAGGTTTGGCTTATATTGAACCTGAATTGCGTGAAGGACTAAATGAAATTGAACTGGCCTCCACAAATAGCTTACCTAAATTAATTACGTTTAATGATTTAAAAGGATCGCTTCATAACCACTCTACCTGGAGTGACGGCGTGAATACCTTGGAAGAAATGGCCTTGTTTTGTAAGGAGACACTTAATTTGCAATATTTAGGGATTTGTGATCATAGTAGGTCTGCCTTTTATGCCAAAGGTTTAGACGAGCAACGCGTTTATGGGCAACACCAGGAAATAGACTCGCTTAACAAAAAGCTAGCTCCCTTTAAGATTTTTAAAGGCATAGAAAGTGATATTTTAAATGATGGCTCTTTAGATTATAGTGAGGAAGTATTGAAGACTTTCGATTTCGTAGTGGCCTCTATTCATAGTCCGCTTAGAATGGATGAAGAAAAGGCAACAGCAAGGTTAATTAAGGCGATAGAAAATCCATATACAACTATATTGGGGCACCCTACGGGGAGATTGTTGTTAAGTAGGGCAGGTTATCCAATTGATTACAAAAAAGTGATAGATGCTTGCGCTGCAAATGGGGTTGTGATTGAAATTAATGCCAATCCGCTACGACTGGATTTAGATTGGCGTTGGCATCGTTATGCGCTAGAGAAGGGAGTAATGCTTTCCATTAATCCTGATGCCCACCGTAAGGAGGGTTTTTATGATATGCATTTTGGTGTATTAGCAGCAAGAAAGGGTGGGTTAACAGCCGAAAAGAATTTGAATTCATTTACGCTGGAGGAGATTACAGCTTATTTTGCAAAACAAAATCTTACCTTTGAATCATGATAAGTGAACTAGCAAATAAGATTTTTAACCAAGTTATAATCGATTACCATCAATTTGATCATATTGATCAGCCAATAGTTAATCCATATGAAAAAGATAGCCTTTCTCATCTGTTTTATTTAAAAAATTGGATAGATACGGCTCAATGGCATATGGAAGATGTTGTTAGAAATCCTGAGATTAGTCCTGTTGAAGGCTTGAGCTGGAAACGGAGAATAGATGCGCAGAACCAGGTGCGTACTGATATGGTTGAGTTTATAGATGGTTATTTTTTAGCGCAATATAAAAATATAGCGCCTTTGCCTAATGCTACCATTAATACAGAAAGTCCGGCATGGGCCATTGATAGGCTTTCAATCCTTGCGTTAAAAATTTACCATATGCAAGAGGAAGCAGATCGTTTAACAGCAAGCATTGAACATCGGGAACAATGTAAAGCGAAGTTAAATGTACTTTTAATGCAGAGAGCCGATTTATCAACTAGCATCGATGAGCTTTTAGCAGATATTGAAGCGGGGAAAAAATACATGAAGGTATACAAGCAAATGAAAATGTATAACGACCCGAGCTTAAATCCAGTATTATACAATCAACAGAAATAATGCCCCAAAAAGGTAAAATTATTGTTCTGCGTTTTTCGGCCATGGGCGATGTAGCGATGGTAGCATCCGTTTTACGTGAGTTTTCGATGCAAAATGCAGGGGTAGAATTGGTGATGGTTAGCAGAGATGCTTTTAAGCCTTTTTTTGATGATATTCCAAGGCTCACTTTTCATGCTATCCATCCAAAAAAAGAACACAAGGGAATTGCAGGCTTGTATCGGCTTTATAAAGAATTAAGGGACTATCGCCCGATGGCAATTGCCGATCTTCACGACAATTTAAGAAGTAGGGTATTATCTACCTTTTTTCGCTTGGGATTTCATAAAATTAGGAGGATTGATAAAGGAAGGGCAGAAAAAAAAGCGCTTACCAGGATTAAAAATAAAGTGCTAAAGCCATTGAAGCAAACTGTAGAGCGCTATGCAGCTGTATTTAGAAGTTTAGGTTTTAATTTGCAATTAAGTCACCAATTGGTTCATAATCGAAAGGAAATCCCTGTTGGGGCGATCGATTTAGTGCAAGATCACAAACAGCAACTAATTGGAATCTCTCCGTTTGCCCAACACCATTATAAGCTTTATCCCTTAGCAAAAATGGAGGTGGTTGTTGGCAGCTTGGCTAAACTGGGCTATCAAATTTTTATTTTTGGTGGGGGAGATAGAGAGCAAGATTTGGCAGAGAGATGGCAAAATCAATTTCCCAATGTTAAAAACTTAATTGGTAAATTCACATTGAAGGAGGAATTAGCTATCATTAGTCATTTAGATTTAATGCTTAGCATGGATTCAGCAGGTATGCATATGGCATCATTAATGGGCGTTCCGGTAGTTTCTATTTGGGGGCCAACACATCCATATGCTGGCTTTTTAGGTTACGGACAACAATTGGAAGATTGTATTCAAATAGACCATCCGGCTAGGCCCAGTTCTATTTATGGTAATAAACCTTGTTTATGTGGATCGGAGCCTTGCATAGAACTTATTGAGCCCATAGTTGTTATAAACAAAATACAAGAGAAATTAAGTTATGGCTAAGCGGTTAATATTAATACGACATGCAAAATCTGATTGGGCAAATCCAGGCTTGAAGGATTTTGACAGACCTTTAAATAAAAGAGGTAACTTAAACGCTCCAGAAATGGCACAAAGACTGGTAAATCAAAAGATCCGTCCGAACTTAATAGTGAGTAGTCCTGCACTGAGGGCATTAACTACGGCCAAGTACTTTGCGAAGGCTTGGGAAATTGAGGAGAAAGCTATTCAAACTGAAAAGCACATTTACGAAGCAGGTATCAAAACACTCCTCACTATTGTTAATGGATTTGATGATAAGTTTGAAACCATTGCAATGTTCGGCCACAATCCTGGCTTTACAGATTTCGCAAATTACCTGAGTGAGGTAGAAATTTATAATATGCCTACTTGTAGTGTGGTAATGTTGGAATTTCCTTTTGAAAGTTGGGAAATGGTTAGCGCTCAAACTGGCAAAATTTTGTTGTTTGATTATCCCAAGCTTGAAAGCAATCATGATTAAAAAGAATATTCCATTTGATTTTATCTTTGATCATTTAATTAAAAGCCAAATTGAGGTTAAACCCATGTTTGGCTTTTTTGCTGTTTATAGCTACGGCAAAATCATTTTGGTACTTAGACAAAGAGCCGATAAGCAAGCGTTAAATGGAATATGGGTAGCTGTTGATCCACAGCACTTATCTTCCATTAAAACTGATTATCCGAGCCTAATCGATCTTCCAATCGTGGAAGGTAGTAGGTTAAAGAAATCTACTTGGCTAATGATCAATGAATTTGCAAATGATTTTGAAGAAATAGCTATTAAATTGTGTAATTTAATCGAAAGCAATGACCTTCGGATAGGCCATCGTGTTAAAACTTTAAATGTTTAACGGTTAGTCCGCCATTAATCAGTTGTTTTAATGAATCAATCCCTATCCTTAAGTGGGTCTCTACGTAGTTAGTAGTTACTGAGCTATCACTTTCGGCTGTTTTCACACCTTCAGGAATCATTGGTTGGTCGGATACTAACAACAATGCTCCGGTTGGAATCTTATTAGCGAATCCGGTGGTAAAGATTGTTGCCGTTTCCATATCTACTGCCATTGCTCTTAAACTCTTTAAGTATTTTTTAAATTCCTTATCGTGTTCCCAAACCCTTCTGTTTGTTGTATAGCAGGTTCCCGTCCAATAATCTCTAGCATGATCTCTAATGGTAGTTGAAATCGCTTTTTGCAAGGCGAATGATGGTAGGGCAGGCACTTCTGCAGGTAAGTAGTCGTTAGAAGTTCCCTCGCCTCGAATGGCAGCTATCGGTAGGATTAGGTCTCCCAATTGGTTTTTCTTCTTTAGACCGCCGCATTTCCCTAAAAACAGCACTGCTTTCGGGCTGATTGCAGTTAGTAGATCCATCATTGTTGCAGCAAGGGGGCTACCCATTCCGAAATTGATGATCGTGATTCCGTTTGCTGAACAACTTTGCATGGGTTTATCTAAACCTAAAATGGGAGCATTTTCATTCCACTCAGAGAACATGCTTAAGTATTTACTGAAATTGGTTAATAAGATGTATTTTCCAAAATCCTCTAATGGTCTGCCTGTATAACGGGGAAGCCAGTTCCTTACAATATCGTCTTTTGACTTTAACCCTGATTTAACTGGACTCTCTACTTCTTTTACTTTCTTAGCTTTTGCTACAATTTTATCGTCTTTTTTGACATCCTTTTCTTCATTCATAGTGTACTGCTTTTTATAAATATATTGATTTTTTTGGAGTTTGGCTTATGGTTAATGGTCTATAGTGGTTAAAAAAAATCCCCTAGTTTTGCTAGGGGATTTCTTATGCTGCTTTTAATTTTTTAAAATCTGCTTTTTCAAACTTTTCCAATGCATAGGCTAAGTTGATATGCAGCTCTTTCACACTGCTGTCTGAAGGAGTGTCATACATCGCATCGAGCATGATGGCTTCGCATATAGATCTTAATCCGCGCGCTCCAAGTTTGTATTCCATGGCTTTATTTACGATGAAATCCAATACTTCATCATCAAAAACCAATTTCACATCTTCGTATTCAAATAATTTAGTGTATTGGCGCATCAATGAGTTTTTCGGCTCAGTTAAGATATTGCGCAATGCTTGTAAATCTAGCGGGTTAAGATGTGTAAGAACAGGAACACGACCAATTAGTTCGGGGATTAATCCAAATGCTTTTAGATCTTGCGGAGTAATATACTTGTATAGATTTTTTAAATCCAAATCCATATCATCTTTCTTCACCTTATAACCTACGGCTTGCGTACGTAATCTGTTGGCAATTTTACGCTCAATTCCGTCAAATGCGCCACCACATATAAACAGAATGTTATTGGTGTTAACTGCAATCATTTTTTGATCGGGGTGTTTTCTGCCACCTTGAGGAGGAACATTTACAATGGTACCTTCTAAAATCTTAAGTAATGCTTGTTGTACACCTTCGCCACTCACATCCCTTGTAATGGAAGGATTGTCGCTTTTTCGAGCTACTTTATCGACCTCATCGATATAAACGATGCCTCTTTCTGCAGAAGCAACATCATAGTCTGCTGCCTGCAATAGGCGAGTTAAAATACTTTCTACATCTTCACCAACATAGCCTGCTTCAGTTAAAACCGTTGCATCTACAATACAAAATGGAACGTGAAGGATTTTAGCAATTGTTTTCGCTAATAATGTTTTTCCAGTTCCAGTTTCACCAACCAACATGATGTTAGATTTTTCGATCTCTACTTCATCCCTGTCTATTTTTTGACTTAGACGTTTATAGTGGTTATAAACGGCTACAGAAAGAACTTTTTTTGCATCATCCTGACCAATTACATATTGATCGATATGTGCTTTAATCTCGGCAGGTTTTAAAAGCGTAAATGATTCATCAAAAGCTTTACTTTTTTTATTGCCTAATTCTTGGGCAAGTAAAACATTCGCCTGAGTTACACATTTATCGCATATATACGCGTCCATTCCTTCAATAAGCATCAATGTTTCTTGCTTAGGGGAGTTACAGAACGAGCAACGAGATTCTTTACTTTGTTTAGCCATCTTTTATTAAGTTGTGAGTTGTGAGTTGCATGTTGTGGGTTTATACGCCTAGGCTTACAACCTTTAATTTGCAACTTATTATTTATTACCACCTAACACCTCATCAATCATACCAAATTCCTTAGCTTCATCAGCTTTCATCCAGTAATCCCTATCTGATGCTTTCTCTACCCATTCGTAACTCTGACCTGAATGTGTAGAAATGATGTCATATAGTTCTTTTTTTAATTTAAGCATTTCTCTTAAGTTAATCTCCATATCTGAAGCAACACCTTGTGAGCCTCCAGATGGTTGGTGGATCATTACGCGAGAGTGGGTAAGGGCAGCACGTTTGCCTTTAGCGCCTGCTACTAGTAATACTGCACCCATTGATGCTGCCATCCCAGTACAAATTGTTGCTACGTCTGGTGTAATATATTGCATCGTATCATAGATGCCTAAACCAGCATAAACAGAGCCGCCTGGTGAGTTAATATAAATTTGAATATCACGGTTGGCATCTGTTGATTGTAAGAATAATAATTGCGCCTGGATGATATTTGCATTCTGATCATAGATCGCATCTCCTAAGAAGATAATTCGATCCATCATTAAGCGAGAAAAAACATCCATTTGAGCCACATTCAATTGGCGTTCTTCAATGATATAAGGTGTCATTGATTTTGGGGAATTATTTGTGGCAGCGATAAACCTGTCTACATTCAATCCATTAATTCTGTGATGCTTAACTGCGTATTTTCTAAATTCGTCTTTATTGATGTTCATATGAATAACGTTTTGGTCCTAATAAATATTTTCTAAGATTAGTTAATTTCCGTGCCAATTTATCTAATTCTTTGAGATAATAGATTAATTCTGAATTTGAAATTATATTTCCTCTTTTCAATACTACTAAAATATTTGCATTATCAAAGGCAAATCGATGCACAATATTCAGATAATGAGTGAATTGGAAATGCTAAGAGCAGCCCCATTGAGCTGCTCTGCAAATCTATATTTCTTAGTTGCTGACAATTGGTCAGCAATATCAAATAATTTAACTGTTAGAGCGATTGATATCTGCCAAAGCGCACTACTTTAGGTCCTATTTCATCTCTACAAATTTCGCGTAACCAATCTCTTTTTGATCAAGCGTAGCAACAGATTTAATGTAATCGAACACTTTTAATGCTTTTACTTCATCAAAAATACGATTTGCATTTTCTTTTTCTTGTAAGAAAGTTGCAGTGTATTGTGCTAATTGCTCTTCTGGCATTGGTTGTGGACTATACATTCTAAACTGTGCGTCTAAACGTTGTTTGGCAGTTTCGAAAACATCCTTGTAATCGATTTTAATTTCATTATCTGTAATGATTTTATTTTCGATTAAAGTCCATTTCAAGTTTTTAGCAAAATCGTCATATCCTTGAGCCAATTCTTCGTCGGTTAACTTCTCATTGGTTGCTTTTAACCATTTACGCAAGAATTCATCTGGCAATTGCATTTTAGTTTGTGAAGTTAACTGTGTGTAAATATCATTTTGCAATTTACGATCAGCATCTTGTTGGAACATGCTTTCAACTTCTTCAGTGATTTTTGCTCTAAAACCAGCTTCGTCAGTTACCAAACCAGGACCAAATATTTTATCAAAGAATTCTTGATTTAGGTCTGATTCTTCTAGGCGGTTTACATTTTTAACTGTCACCTGGAATTTCGACTTCAATTCTTTTGCATCTTCTTCTCCAATGTTTAATAATTTTGCAATTACTGTTTCATTGTTGTCAAAAGCTTTTTGAACATCTAATTCGATAACATCATCCTTTTTAAGGCCAACTAAAGTTTTCAAGATCTTTTTGTCAGTAACCAAATCTGTACGGATAGATCCTGTACTTGTTATGCCACCTTCAAAGGCAGTTCCATCAGGAGAAAGCTGTACTAAATCAGCGTAAATTACATCACCCTCGGCAGCAACCTCTGGATTAGTCATTTTGCCATAACTTTTACGAATATTTGTAATACGAGCAGCTAATGTTTCTTCATCAGCCTTTACATCATAATAAGTAAATTTATCTTTTGAGGTAATTTCTACATCAACTGCTGGAGCTAAACCCAACTCATAGTTAAAAACAAACTCATCAGTATTATCCCATTTAAACTCGGTAGTATCATCTAAAATAGGTAATGGCTGACCAAGAACCTCAACTTTATTGTCTGTTAAATGTTTTGTTAAAGTTTCACTTAATAAGGTATTGATCTCTTCAACTAAAATGCTTTTGCCATACATCTTTTTGATGTGTGCAACCGGAACCATTCCTTTACGAAAGCCCGGTAAATTTGCTTTCTTAGCTTGTTCTTTAAGCGATTTTTCTACTCTTGAAGCATAATCTTCAGGTGCAATAGTGATTTTTACAACTGCATTTAAATCGTCAACTTTTTCCTGTGTGATATTCATTTCAATTCTTATTAATGTCTTTTAAAAATAAAGCCGTTCCGATAATTAGTCGGAACGGCTTCAGGTATTAGTGCGGATGAAGGGACTCGAACCCCCACGCCGTGAAGCGCCAGATCCTAAGTCTGGTGCGGCTACCAATTACGCCACATCCGCAATTAGGATTTATTTTGGATTGCAAAGATAGCGTTTTGTGTCAATTATCAAAAAGGAAAAGAAATTATTTTTTGCCTTTACTGTTAAGCATTTGGTGTTAAGGGATTTGGATTTACAATGTTACTGCGTTAGCACTTAAGTTAGACGCTCACCACCGATCTCATCTTGTAGATGAAACAAATATTCGACCGCTTTAACGAGGCGACTTCCATACCACGAAAACATTTCGCCATCTACTAACATTACTTTTGAATGCGGTAAAATTGCTTTGATTTCCTGGATGTGTTTTTCTTTAAAAGGGTAGGGCTCTGAGGAAAGGAAAATCAGGTCGCAGTTTACAGTTTTTAGCTGTGCGAGGTCCAATGATGGGTATCTTGATTGCTCAATTACATTTGTTAGGCCAATCTTTCTTAAGATATCATCGATAAAAGTATGTTGCCCGGCAAACATGTAAGGGTCTTTCCAAATGAGGTAAGCCACCTTTTTATCGATTTTTTTTTGAAGGGCCAAAGTTTGTAAATCGGTAAACCCTGCCTGGATTAAATGATTTAAATAGGCAGCTTCAGGCATTCTATCCACAAGTTCTCCAATTTGGGTAATTGTACGCATTGAATCTTCCAAGTTGGCTATATCGCTCATCCATACCGGGAATTCCTGCATTAAAAGTTCAATTTCACTTTGGGTATTTTCTTCTTTGTTGCCTATAATTAAATCAGGTTGAAGTGCCCTAATTACATCCAATTTAAGCTTTTTAGTACCTCCAACTTTGGTGCAGCTTGCAAACTTTTCGATAGGGTGGATGCAAAATTTTGTAATCCCTATAATTTCGTTATTCAAACCTAAATCAACTAAAAGTTCACTTTGGGAAGGAACTAAGGAGACGATTTTTTTGGGAGGATAATTGATGGTAATCGACCTCCCTAATTGGTCTGTAAACGTTTTTTGCATCAATCAGCTAAGCTATCAACCACTATTTTAATTTCATGATCGGATATGGTAATGATCCGTTCTTTGTATAGACCTCCAATTGCTTTTTTAAAGGCACTCTTACTAATCTGAAAACGTTCATAGATTTCTTCTGGCGTACTTTTGTCGCCAAGTGCAATTTTTCCGCCACGTTCTCTCAGTTCCTTTAAAAGTACATCTTTGGTGTCTAGAATATGGCTATAGCCAAGCGGTTGCAAACTTAGATCGATCTTACCTTCTATCCGTATTTTTTTAATCCATCCCTTACGTTGTTCCCCAACTTTCAAATTGGCAAATAGTTCGTTATGGTAAAGCAGGCCAATATATTTGTTGTTAATAATGGCATTAAAGCCTAAGTCAGTTTTTTCGCTAATCAATAGTTTAACTTCATCACCTTCATCAATATCAAAATCTTCTTCTTCAATATAGCGGTCCAATCGCGAAGAGGCGAGCATACGTTGATTGCTTTCATCGAGGTAAACATAAACTACATATCCTTCATCAAGGTACATGGGTCTTTTTTGGTCTCTGGTAGGAACATATACATCCTTGCCAATGCCAAGATCTAAATAAGCACCATCATCTGTGATATCAACAACTTTTAAGTAGGCAAAATCATCAACCTCTGCCAATGCAGTTTTAGTAGTAGCAATAGTTTGTCCATCCTTATTTACAAATACGAAGACAGTAATGTTGTCGCCGATTTCGATATTGGCAGGCACGTCACTGTATGGTAATAAAATCTCTCTATTTCCATCAGATAAACTTAATCCATCACTATTTTTTGCGGCTATTTTTAAATCGTTAAATTTTCCTATTGTTATCATATTATGCGTTGAATGAGCAAAGTTACATAATAAAAAGAGTTATATGTTGGATGTGCGCTTATCTGATAATGTTTTATACGATTTAATATTCTTCAAGGTTTTACGAAAACAAAAACCATATTTAACTCACCTTGTTATAATGGTGTACAGTACAAAATTCATAATTATGCAAAGAGATCAAAAATTCACTGAAAATGAAATTAATGCGCTACATAATTCAAATCAGCGATCTGAAGAGCCAAGTAGCGCACATGCAACACGTACTGCAGAGAAGTATGTGAAAAAGCGCAAAGAAAAGGCTGAAAAGCAAACTGAAGAGGAACATAAGATGGAAAACAAATCTATTTGGGATTGGGGTTCCATTAAATATGTGATCCTATAAGCTATTCTTCTTAATGCTGCGACTAGGGTCGTAATGCAGCCCTGGCGATAGCCAATACAATAATACCATTCGTGAATAGCGATAATTGAAGGGAGAAAAGATAACGGAAGTTGTGATTAAAATAGCAACAAAATACCAAAGATTCTCGTATACCAATGTTAAGCCAAATATATAGGCTGCCACACTCACTGTTATCATTTCGGCAACATTCATTGCGTAGCTTACAAACATTGCTACGTAAAAATAACCCGGCTCCCTTTCAAATTTTAAAGAACAATGCGGACAATGTTCGTTCATTTTTTGAGCTTTGAAGCTATATATCGGTCCACTAAAAACTTTTCCAATTCTGCAGCGTGGGCATTTTGAATTTGAGATCCCATGCCATTGACTTATTTCTTTCTGTTTAGTTTCCATGTATAATTGATTTTCTAAATTTTTCTGGCGTTAGGCCTTCGTGTTTCTTGAAGAATTTAATAAAGTAAGATTGGTCGGAGAAATTAAGCTGATCAGCAATCTCACTAATTCTTAGATCTACATTGATCAACAGCCTTTTGGCTTCTAGCAAAACCCTATCACGGATTAATGATCCTGCAGAAACTCCCAGGAAATCATTGCAGAGCGCGTTTAAATGATTAGGGGTTATATATAACAAATTGGCATATTGTTTTGGTAATTTTAATGCCGCGTAGTTGTTTTCTATCAAAGCGATAAAATTATTTAAAAGTGTATGATTATAATTGCTAGCACTGGAGGGTTCCAAAGTGGCTTGAAATCTAGCCACCTCAATAAACAATCTCATCAGTAAGACTTTCACTAAATCATCGTTTACAGGCGCTTCGTGTTGGCCTTCCTTTAAAATATCTTCTAAAATAACCGTTATCTTTTGTTGGGTAGCTAGTGGTAATTCTAACACCTGGGAATTAGCTTGTCCGTTAAAAAATGGAAAGCGAGTTAAATAATCTGTTGCTAATAAGAAGGAACTAAAATAGGTTTTTGAAAAGTTGATAATATAACCTGCCGGTTTTGTTTTAAAATTCCAGTGATGTACCTGGCCAGGAACCATAAAGTAGATTATGCCTGGCTTGATGTTAAATTTCTTGAAGTCAATTTGTTGTTCTCCTTCACCTTCCGTAAAAAATACCAAATGGTAGAATGTGTGTTTATGTGCGGTCAACAAGTGCTCGTTCTGCCCTAGATAGTGGCCAAATTCACTGGCAAGAATCCCCTCATTTTTATATGCTTTTAGGGTTTCTATAGTGTATATTGGAATCTTTGAACTCATATTCAAAGGTACGGTATTATTTGCTTTTGGAAAGGTGTAATTGGTGTAAAAAAAGGTATTTTTTACTTGTTAGGATTCTTTTTCTTTGAGCGTTGCTTAATGCGATTAAGCGTTAAGAGAAATTTTCTTATCAGGGAATTGGCTACTATAGGTTAAAATCATGTTCATGATATAATCGTTAGAAGGATAAGGCGTAATTACAGATTTTAACATTTCCAGGTCGTTTATATCAACATGATCTGAAATATATCCCATACCATAAAACTTTCCTTTCTCTACCCATAAGCAACTCCTTTCATCCTCGGCTCTTCCGTTGTCAATCAACGCAAATGACGGTAACAAGTTTTGCAGTTCAGCGATTGCTTGTTTAGCACGGTGATTGTAATCGTTGGCGCTTTCTGCCCCAATACAAGCGCCTAAACAGGCTCCATTTGCGTGTCCTGTACAGGCTGCTTTTTGTCGCTGAATAAAGCAAAGTTTTTCACAAAGCATGTGTTCGCTCGCAATTGTCCTGAGCAATTGATGGCCATCTAATAAGTGGTTAAAGCTATAAAGCACCGTTCCGTTGTTTCTGTATTTGTCTATTCCTAAACGGATGTAGCCATTTTGATCTTCGAAATGATAAAGCGAATATTTTTGTTCAAAGCGTTTCATTGCCCTATTATTTTCGGGCCATAGTTTTTTTATTTCTGCGGCTTCTAAAATAAATGCCATTAGTTCAGTACCACAGGTTTGATAATCGATTGAATGAATGTCTTTTAAGAAGTTTTGCCTTTGCTGCGTAATACTATGTCCAGTAAAATGCGTGCATACCCGTTTCTTGATTTGTTTTGCCTTACCAACGTAAATAACCTTTCCTTTATGGTCTTTAAAATAGTAAACACCGGGAGTGTTGGGTAATTTATCGATTTGTGCTTTCTGCAAGTTTGGAGGTAATGTTTGTTCTTTGGAGCTTTTTTTCAGGGTATCGGGTATTAAGCCATCAATATCCTTTTCGATAAGCATTTTTAAGAGCACAGCTGTTGCACTGGCATCCCCTTCGGCGCGGTGCCTATTGGTTAAAGGTATAGCAAGGGAAGAACAGAGTTTCCCTAAGCTATAAGAAGGAAAACCTGGAAATAATTTTCTGCTTAGCCTTACCGTACATAGTTTTTTGCTATTTAAAGAATAACCACAGGCTTCTAAATGATGCTTTATAAATGAATAGTCAAAGTTTACATTATGCGCTACGAAAATTTTGTCGTGGAGTAAATGATATATTTCATCTGCAACCGTTCTGAAATCGGGCGCATCGGATACCATCTCATCATTTATTCCTGTTAAGGCCTGTATATAAATTGGAATACTTTGGTGTGGATTGATTAAAGTTTCATATTGATTAATAACCTTTTCGCCGTCATGGATTAAAATAGCAATTTCAGTAATTCCATGATGAGCGGCATAGCCACCTGTGGTTTCGATATCTACAACTGCATATAACATATTATTCTTAATGGAAAACAAATATATGCTAAAAATATTAGTAATTAATGGTTAATTAAAAATTATTGTGTTTAATAAAAAAAATCATGTGCTGTACAATAAACCTTAAAAAATGCCGTCTTATATACGAGAGCGTTAATTTAGATATCGGGGAGAGAACTTATTGTTTTTTCCCCGGTTCTTTTAGGAGAGGTTTCAGATAGAAATAGCGCAAGCTTAATAAGCAGATCAGTCCTAGTATAAAACCTCCTAATGTATCGCTAAACCAGTGAGCGCCTAAGTATACACGTGAGAAGGCAATCGTTGTCATAAAGAACACCGAGATGTAAGAAATAATATTTCTTGTAGCGGGAGATAAATCTTTCAATTGTCGCATCAAAACAATCATAAAGCCAAAGAATAGGATGTACGAAAGTACGTGTCCGCTCGGATAGCTCTGAAAGCGATTAATTTCAACTAAACGCACATAGAATTCAGTGGGTCTTGGCCTGTCGATGATATTTTTTATCAATAAAATTAATAATCCAGAAGAAAGAATAGATAGGATAAAATAAGATTCCCGCAAGTATTTGTATCGATGGAAGGTCATAGCAACAATAAATACCATGACTAAAGAATAAGGTAATTCGCCAAAAAGACTAATAGCTAACATAATCTTATCTAAAACATCCGAATGATATTTTTGAACAAAGAGCGAGATTTGAAGATCGAATGATGGTATTGGATTTACACTTATGTAATAGGTTAGTATAATAAAAGCAAGTGTTAATGCAAGAATAGATAGCTGTAATAGTTGGCGTTTATTGTTCATCGGCATCAAGTTTTGAGTCAATTTTAGTATCTTTCATTAAAACATAAACAAGCAAAGAAGTAAAAATACAGGCGGTAATGTACCAATAGTAATAGTTCTCATGTTGCATATCCTTTAGCCAAAGGGCGATATATTCTGCAGTTCCCCCAAATATGGCAACTGTGAGCGCATAAGGTAAACCAACCCCCAATGCTCTTATTTGCGCAGGAAACAACTCTGCTTTTACGATTGCATTAATGCTGGTGTAACCACTCACAATTATTAACGCCAGCATTAACAATAAGAACGCTTGTAGCTGTGAAGTTGTTTGACTTAATAGCGTAAGCAATGGAACGGTGAAAATTGTTCCAGCTATGCCAAAACCTATTAACAATGGTTTACGACCAATTTTATCGGATAATGCGCCAAATACAGGCTGCAAACATGCAAAAATAAATAAAGTGCCAAACGACATTAAGGTAGATTGCTCTTTGCTCATATGCATGGTGTTGACCAAAAATTTTTGCATGTAGGTAGTATAGGTATAGAAAGCCAAAGTGCCACCGAGGGTTAAACCGATTACTGTAAGCACTGCTTTAGGGTGCTTTAACAATTCCTTTAAAGTTCCTTTTCTGTTAGAAGTGTGGTTTTTTTGACTTTCAAAAGCTTGGGTTTCTGCTAAGTTGTTTCTGAGGTACAATGCGATAATGGCCAACATTGCGCCGAAAACAAAAGGTATGCGCCAGCCCCATTGATGCAATTGGTAATCGTTCAGAAAAATCTTCTGCAATACTAACTGGATGGCGAGCGCTAGTAATTGGCCGCCGATTAATGTTACATATTGAAAGCTTGAATAAAACCCGCGTCTATTTTTAGTGGCCATTTCACTCAAGTAAGTCGCAGAAACTCCATATTCTCCGCCAACACTTAATCCCTGTAATAACCTGGCCGTTAACAATAGGATGGGTGCTAGCATCCCTATTGTTTGATAGTTGGGTGTTAAAGCAATCAGTAATGAGCCAAAAGACATTAAAAGGACAGAGAGCGTCATCGATTTTTTACGACCCATTCTGTCTGCTAATCGCCCGAAAATATAGCCACCTAAAGGGCGCATTAAAAAGCCCAAAGCAAAAATTCCAGCTGTGTTAAGCAGTTGAACTGTAGTGTTGTCTTTCGGGAAAAACGAAGCAGAGAAGTAGATTGCAAAAGCTGAATAGGCATACCAATCGTACCATTCGACTAAATTACCAATTGAACCGCCAAAAATGGCTTTAAGGCGTGGGGCAGAGATTTTGTTGTGCGCAACTGATTTCATTACGACTAATATACTGCTCTTCAGCTATAGTTTTGCTTTCTACCTCGTAATGATGGTTATTTAGCTAACATAACTTGCAATTTATCGAACATGCTAAACCAACTTTGGTAGGCTCCAGTCTTTTTAGCTTCTGCTTCTGCAACGGTTTGGTGGAGGGTAACTTTTGTTTGCGAACCAATAGGGGTAAAAGTTACGGTGGTGATAAGAGCTTGAGGCCATTCTTCGGATTTTCCTGCTTCTGTGGCCGTTGTTGTATCGCCCTGCTCGTTGCTTAAAATCATAGAAAATACTAAACGATCTGGACTAACCTCACTATATATCCCTTTTATCCAGCAATCGCCATGTACAGGATCATGAATGCATGAATGGAAGCCGCCACCTTCTCTAACGTCTAAAGATTTAAATTCAATCGTACAGCCGTCTGGTGCATACCAATGCATTAAGTGTTCCTTCTTAGTCCAAGCCTCGACTACTTGTTTTAATGGAGCATTAAATAGGTGGGTGATCAATAATTCTTTTTCTTTATTTTCCATGGTCTTTCGTTTTAATTTCTTGTAAATAATTATCTAATTTTTCAAATGATTTAACCCAATGTTTTCTGGATTGCTCAACCCAGTTAACTACTTCATCGAGTTGTGTTAATTGTGCTTCGCAAAAGCGCTCTCTTCCATTTTGTTTAATCGTAATTAAACCGCATTCAACCAGTATTCCGACATGAAGCGAAATAGCTTGTCGGGTCATATCGAATTTCTCGGCGATCGAATTTACGTTTTGAGGTTCATTAGCGATCAAGCTGATGATCTCTCTGCGGGTTGGGTCGGCTATTGCCTGATATACGTCTCTTCTGGCTTTCATAATTCGCAAGTACTTGCTTGCAAATGTAAGCGCAAGTATTTACTTGCGCAAATAAATTTAAATATTTATTACGAATTGTATGTATGGACATTCAATTTGCGAAAATAAATAGTCAATTTGCGAAATTCTATAAAAAAATAGGCGGATTTTTAGTTAAAGTCGTTATATTTAATTAAGAAAAACCATTTAGTTGGATAAGCAATTGCTTTATCATTGATTTGTATGAACAAAAAAAAGCTCTTAGTAGTTGTAGCTATTATTGTATTTGTAATGACGGCCGTTTATTTTTTTGAAAATGAGTCGCAAGCAAACGATTCTGCTACTTTGCCTGAAACTGTAAGTTACAATTTCCACATTCGCCCAATTCTTTCAGATAAATGCTTTAATTGTCACGGCCCAGATGGAAGTCATAGGCAAGCGAATTTACGACTTGACATTGCTGACAGTGCCTATGCTCCATTAAAAGAAACAAAGGGGGCATTTGCGCTTGTGCCTGGTAAACCCGAGTTATCAGAGCTTTACAAAAGAATATCTTCAGAGGATACATCATATATCATGCCTACTCCTCAATCTCATTTAGGTGCATTAACAGATTACCAAGTTAAGTTATTTAAAAAATGGATTAAACAAGGTGCGAAATATGAAACCCACTGGGCTTTTACTTCGCCTTTAAAGAAGGCACTTCCAGCCGTTAATGATAAAGAGTGGCCAAAGAACGAAATTGATTATTTCGTGTTGAGTAAAATGGAAGAAAAAGGTTTAACTCATAATGAGCAGGCAGACAAAGAGCGTTTATTGAAAAGAGTTTGCTTAGATATTATAGGTTTACCACCAACGGTTGAGATGATGGATCAATTTATGGCTGATAATTCAGCGAAAGCCTATGAAAAACTGATTGATCGCTTATTAAAAATGCCACAATACGGTGAAAAAATGGCTGTACACTGGATGGATGTTGCGCGATATGCCGACAGCTATGGCTATCAGGACGATAATGTGCGAACCCAATGGCCTTGGAGAGATTGGGTAATTCATGCTTTTAATAATAATACACCCTATAATCAATTTCTTACATGGCAAATTGCTGGCGATATGTTACCTAGTGCAACAAAGGAACAGATTCTTGCTACGGCTTTTTTAAGAAATCATAAGTACACCGAAGAGGGGGGCGTTATTCCTGAAGAATACCGTGTACAATATGCAATTGATAAAACAAAAACTTTTAGTAAAGGAATATTAGGCGTAACGATGGAATGTGCCCAATGTCACGATCATAAATATGACCCTTTTTCACAAAAGGATTACTACTCATTGCTTGCCTTTTTTAACAATACCAAGGAAGTAGGATTTGAAGGCTCAGTGGAATCTTCGAAGCCGGCGAAAAATCCAATATTGACTATTACACAAGCAGAGAGAAAAAAAATATTAACCTTCATTAATGAACAAGATACTGCTGCGATGACGGTATCTGTTATGGGGGAGTTGGATACCATGCGCAAAACATATGTTCTTAATCGTGGTGAATATAGTCAGCCAGGCGCAGAAGTAAAACCTACAGCTATTAGAGCTGTAATGAAATTTGATCCATCTAAATACCCTAGTAACAGGGTTGGTTTGGCAAAGTGGACTGTTGACAAGAAGAATCCTTTAACCGCGAGAGTATTTGTGAATTTGATGTGGCAGGAGTTTTTTGGGAGGGGTTTGGTAAAAACTTCGGGTGATTTTGGGATGCAGGGAGAGCTACCTTCCCACCCTGAATTATTAGATTGGCTGGCGGTTGATTTTATGGATCATGGTTGGGATATGAAACGTTTGGTGAAACAAATTGCCTTGTCAGCCACTTATCAGCAATCGGCCAAAATAACCAAAGAACATCTGAAAAAAGATCCTGAAAACATTTACCTTGCTCGACGTTCAAGAATTCGTTTAAAAGCTGAATTTGTGCGCGACCTTTATTTATCGAGTAGTGGAATGCTGGTGAAGAAAATAGGTGGACCGAGCGTGAAGCCTTATCAACCTAAAGGTTTGTGGGAAGCTGCAACGTCTGGAAGAGGTGCACTTGCCTCTTACAAGCAAGATCATGGTGATGCGCTGTATAGAAGAGGGTTATATACCTTTATTAAATTAACAGTTCCGCCTCCAGGTATGGCCATGTTTGATGCCAGTAATAGGGATCAGTGTGAAACAAGCAGATTGAAAACTAATACCCCTTTGCAGGCATTGATTATGATGAATGATCCTGGTGTAATGGAGTGTAGTCGGGTACTAGCGCAAAACTTGTTAGTTGAAAAATCAAGTGTTTCTGAAAAGATAGCAAAGGCTTTTAAGAAAATAATTTGCCGCAAGATAACAGCGAAGGAGGTTCAAATTCTCGAGAGCTATTATCAAGAGCAGTTGCAATTGTTTAAGCAAAACAAATTAAATGCTTCGGTAACATTAAAACAAGGCGAGTTTCCTTTAAATAGCAAGGTTGATTTAAAACAATCGGCAGCGTTGATGAAGGTAATCAGTACGATATATAATATGGAAGAGGCAATTATGAAAAGTTAGTTGCTTCGTCGCGTCATTGCGAGGTACGAAGCCATCTTAAAGCGTAAAGTTATAAAGTAGAGATTGCTTCGTACCTCGCAATGACGGGATGCCTCGCAATGACGGGGAGGGTGACAAGTTAAAGTTAAATTAGCACTAAATAATATCAGTATAAAAAATAGGGATTATGGAAAAGCAGATTCTCGAACACGGCTTAAATGTTAATCGCCGCCGGTTTCTATATAGCATGGGGATGGGACTTGGTGGAGTAGCACTGGGTTCTTTAATAACGCCAGATCTTTTTAATAGCCCAGAAAAGCAGGATGCGCTATTGTCGCACTTACCACACTTTGCACCTAAGGCGAAACGCATAATCTACTTGTTCCAGAACGGTGCGCCATCTCAGTTAGATTTGTTCGATTATAAGCCATTATTAGAAAAAATGCATGGGCAAGATTTACCAGAATCCATTAGGAATGGGCAGCGCTTAACTGGTATGACTGCTGAGCAGAAGAAATTCCCATTGGCAGGTTCATATTTTAAATTTAACCAATATGGTGAATCCAGAGCATGGATTAGTGAGCTGCTTCCTCATACAGCTAAAGTGGTGGATGATCTGTGCTTTATCAAGACCATGCATACCGAAGCTATTAATCACGACCCGGCGCTTACGTTTTTTCAGACTGGCGCGCAAGTAGGTAATCGCCCAAGCATGGGTTCATGGCTTAGTTATGGTTTGGGGAGTGAAAACGCCAACTTACCTGCCTTTTGTGTCTTGTTATCAAAAGGAAAAGGAAACGGACAAGGTGTTTATTCGAAGTTATGGTCTAACGGCTTTTTAGATTCTATACACCAGGGCGTACAGTTTAGCAGTGGAGAAAATCCAGTATTATATTTGAACAATCCAAATGGGATTGATAAAGTTGATCGCAGAAAAATGCTAGATAACGTTGCTGCACTTAACAATGAAACTTATAGTGAATTTGGTGATCCAGAGATAAATGCCAAAATACAACAGTACGAATTAGCCTATCGGATGCAAACAGCGGTGCCAGATATTACCGATATGAGTAAGGAACCAGAAGACACTATTAAGTTATATGGAGCTGATTGCTTAACCCCGGGCACCTTTGCAGCCAACTGTTTATTGGCGAGGAAACTCTCCGAAAACGGTGTTCGTTTCGTACAATTATATCATCAGGGCTGGGATGCACATGGTAATTTACCGCAACAAATTAAGGGGCAGTGTATGGATGTAGACCAATCATCGGCAGCACTGATTACCGACCTTAAACAAAGAGGTTTATTGGACGAAACCTTGGTTATATGGGGTGGTGAGTTTGGCCGTACCAATTACTGTCAGGGTGTTTTAACCAAAGAGAATTATGGAAGAGACCATCATCCTCGTAGTTTCACAATTTGGATGGCCGGTGGAGGGGTAAAACCTGGCGTATATGGAGAAACTGATGAATTTGGTTACAACATTACCAAGGATCCTGTACACGTAAACGATTTCCATGCAACCGTTTTAAATTTGATGGGATTGAACCACGAGCAGCTTAATTTTAAACATTTAGGCAGGCGTTATCGCTTAACAGATGTGGCTGGGAAAGTATTAGATGGTCTAATTGCATAACTATGAACCGTAAAGAATTTATTAAACAGTCGGCTATAACGGCAGCGGGCTTAATATGCCTGCCATCAGCAATGAAGGGCTCATCGGTACCTACCGACGATATTATATTGGGCCACGCTCAAAAACGTTACCGTTTAGATACGAAATGGAACCAGGCAAGTTTTGCACAATACCCGGTAAAAGACTGCCATGAAATGGTGCAAGACAAGCAAGGCCATATCCTACTTTTAACTAATGAAACAAAAAACAACGTGCTTGTTTATCAAAAGGATGGTAAACTTGTTAATGCATGGGGCAATCAATATCCCGGCGCGCATGGTTTAACTTTGTTCAATGAAAACGGTCCAGACACTTTGTTTATTTGCGATAACAATCTTCATCAAGTATTTAAAACGACCATTGATGGTAAAGCACTGTTGACTTTAGATTATCCAAAAGAAACAGGAAAGTATAGTAAAGCAGAAGAATTTGTGCCTACAGAAACCGCTATTGCTCCTAATGGCGACATCTATGTAGCAGATGGCTATGGGAAGGATTTTATCATTCAATATGATTACAAAGGCAATTATATTAGGCATTTTGGTGGGAGAGGTGAGGGAGATCAATATTTACTGAATGCGCATGGTATCTGTGTAGATAACAGAAATCCATTAAAGCCTTGTCTTATTGTAACCTCAAGGCAACAAAATGCTTTTAAACGTTATACCATGGAAGGTGTTTATCTGGAAACTATTCCATTGCCAGGCGCTTGGGTTTGTAGGCCGGTAATTAAAGGCGACTACCTTTACGCCGCCGTTTTACAAACAAATGCAAGACAGGGAGAACAATCTGGTTTTGTAATCATCCTTGATAAATCATTTAAGGTTGTTTCAAATCTTGGAGGCAGCGTTCCCACTTATCACAATAATCAGCCAGAAGAAATGTATCAAACAGTTAAGGTGTTTCAATACCCTCATGATGTTTGTATCGATGATGATGAAAATATGTATGTAGCACAATGGAATTCAGGGCATGTATATCCTTATAAATTAATGCCTGTATGATAAAAAGCCTATTAACCCTCTTTTTTGTGTTCATGTTTCATACCGGTTTTTGTCAGCAAAGCTTTCAGTTGGCGCCACCTTTATTAAAATATAAATCAGGTTTCTTTACTGGAAGTACGAATGTTGAATTACTTTTTAGGCAGCCCGGTGCTGTAGTTAGGTATACGCTTGATGGGAAGGAACCAAATGAACAAGATTTACTTTACACAAAACCAATTACTATTAATAAGAATTGCACGGTAAAAGCAAAATCATTTGGCGCCAATTTCAGTCCATCTGAGACTGTGAGCGCTTCTTTTTTAAAAGACGGCAAAACGATTGAAAAGATTGAGTTCTCTAAGCCAAATCCGGCTTACGCTAACAGCGCTAAAAACGTATTAAATGACAACCTAGGCGGGATACCTGATTTTCACCATCAAAACTGGTTGGGCTTTAATAGTGACACCGTGGATATATGGGTTCATTTACAAAAAAAGGAAGTAATTCAATCCGTTCTGCTTAATTTTTTACAGGATAATAAGAGCTGGATTTTTTTACCTGAAAAGGTTTTGCTTTACGGTTACAATGATCAAACAAAAGCTTACGTCAAAATTGGTGAAGAAGTGTACAAAAGTGACCAACTTGTAGCCAAAGACTGTAGTGCACAAAATATTAAACTTGCCAAAAAGTTCAAGACCAACCTTATTCACCTACGGTTATGCACCTTGAAAAAGATGCCCGATTGGCACGCTAGTAAAGGCGAACATGCCCATTTATTTATTGACGAATTAAAAGTATATTAACATATGCAGCGTTGGAAAAATTCTTTATTTAATGTCTCTATTTTGCTCAATTGTTTGCTGATATTCCTGCTAATTTTTGAAGCAAGTTTATCCGTTCCTGTGTGGCTGCAAGTTGCAGGGAGGATGCATCCTTTGTTATTGCACTTCCCCTTGGTATTAATGGTGCTTTATGCCGTTGCTGTTATTGGCCTTTTTGCGAAATACCATCGTGATGATGAATTAGCTGGCATTTTAGATATGTTGTTACTGATTGCTGCCCTTACTGCCGCCCTTACAGCTGTGATGGGTTTGTTATTAAGTAAAGAAGCCGGTTATGATCCCGGGAGCTTAAAGTGGCATAAATGGAGCGGTACTGCGGTTTCTATACTCGCGTTGTTATGGTATATTTTCCGTAAAACATTACATTCAAAAAGACTTATTGCGTTGAGCACTTCAGTGATTGCACTTGCATTGATTACGTTTGCCGGTCACCAAGGCGCTGGGGTTACTCATGGAGAAGACTTTTTAACTGGACCTCTGCAGCTCGATGAAAGTCAGCCTGCTGTTGCCTTAGCTGATGCTGAGGTTTACAAACATTTGGTAAAGCCAATTTTACAGGCGAAGTGTATTAGCTGCCACAGCCAGGCAAAGGCTAAAGGAGGGTTAGTTATGGAAACCGAAGCGCAGCTGTTAAAAGGAGGGAAGAATGGTCCGCTATGGGATCTTTCGGCTCCTGATCTTGGCTTGATGCTTCAAAGGGTTCATTTGCCGCTTGAGGAGAAAAAACACATGCCGCCTGTAGGCAAAACGCAATTAACTCCTTTGGAGATTACCATCCTGACCCAATGGATCAAGAAAGGCGCAGATTTTAAGCTGCGCGTTGCGAAACTTGCACCTACTGACACGCTTTATACGATTGCGGCTAATTTGCTGAAGGCTAAAGAAAATGATGCTTATACGTTTGAGGAAGCTGATAAGCAAACTGTACAGAAATTAAACACTGCTAACCGTGTTGTACTTGGAGAAGCAACAAACTCACCGGGATTGGTAGTTAATTTCTTTCATAGTCGCCTTTTTAAAACAGAACAATTGAAAGATTTGCTGGTTGTAAAAAAGCAAATCGTATCGCTCGATTTATCGAAGATGCCGATAAAAGATGCTGAGGTAAATTTAATTAGTGAACTAGAAAACCTTCGAATGCTTAATTTGAATTTCACCAACATTACTGGAGCGGCTTTAAGTGAGTTGAAAAAACTTAAATATTTGAAAACACTGGCACTTTCGGGAACGAGCGTTACTGCAAAAGAATTACAGCAGCTAAAAGGTTTTGCCAAACTTAATAAAGTTTATTTATGGAATACGCCAACCTCGCAGGCTGAGCTTGCGCAATTGAAGCAACAATTTAAGGCAATACATTTCGAAAGTGGTTTTAAAGGTGATACCATTGTGCTAAAATTAGCTGATCCAATTATTGAAAACGAAGAAGCAGTTTTTAAAGGTACGATGCCCTTAATTATCAAGCATTATATCAATGGAGTGAAAATTCGTTTCACAACAGATGGCAGCGAACCAGATAGCCTTCGTTCGCCGCTCTATAAGGGTACTGAAGTTATTAGCGGTAAGACATTTGTGAAGGCAAAAGCTTACAAGCCTGGCTGGATAAGCAGTAATTTAGTGCAGAAGAATTTTTATACCAGTAAATATACGCCAGATACAGCTGTGTTTATCATACCACCTGAGCCAGGCTATAGCGGGAAAAGCAAAATGTTAAATGATTTTGTAGTAGGGAGTACCAATTTCCGTTTAGGCAACTGGTTGGCTTGGCGATTTACCAAAATGGATGTGCTGATGAAGTTTGGAAAACCTGTGTTGGTTCAAAATATTACTTTAAGTAGCTTAGTTGATGTAGCCAGTTATATTATGCCACCAAAAGATATCGAAATATGGGGAGGTAACGACGAAAAGCAACTGAAATTATTAGGTCACGTTAGTCCAGAGCAACCAACCATGGTTAAAGCGCCTTTTTTAACTGCATTTGAATGTAAGTTTAGTCCTACAACCGTTAAATTTATTAGGGTAAAGGTGACACCTGTTTTTAGCCTTCCTAGTTGGCATCCTGGTAAGGGAGATAAGGCTTGGGTATTTTTTGATGAGGTAATGGTAAATTAAAATTAGATAAGGCCTTATTTTCTTTCGATATTTAGAATTTCTCCTTCGTTAAGCATTGCTAACAAGCTCTGCTTAGTACGAAGTTGTCTTACTTTGGAATAAGTAACATCTTCGCGTAATTTAAATTTAGCCAAATCGGAACTATTTGATGATATTAATTCAATAGTTTTAAAATAAACGTCGCTCCCTCCAATGCTATCTATCGTATACAAAGTATAGAACTCCTTTCCTTCAAGTAATTTATCAACTACATCACCAGTTTTCGGTCTTACTTTCATCTCATAAATATCTCCCTTTATGGGGGATTCAATAAATTTAATTAAGGGTGCCTTGTTCTCTTTACATGAAAATGTCAAAAGCAATATTAGTAAGCCTAAGCCCTTTGTAAGAGAATTTACTTGATTTTTAACTGTAGATAGAGAAATCATTTTCTTTTCATTTTTTGTTAATATGCTTTTTACTTTATTTTAAATATACAATTTACAACCAATAAATTGATTGAGAAAAAACTTAAAATAAATTGTGTAATCTAGAAGTTACTTATATATTTGTGTAACTCATAGGTTACTTATTATGGATAGAACAATTAAACACATTTTTACATTTGATCAAAAGCCGGAGGTTGTTTGGGACTATTTAACAAAGCCTGAATTACTGGAGCTATGGTTGATGCCGAGCAATTTTAAACCAGTTGTTGGAGAGAAATTCGAATTTAAAACCAAGGCAATTCCACGTTTTGGTTTTGATGGAAATATTTATTGCAAAGTGACAGAAATCATTCCTTTCGAAAAGCTTTCTTATACATGGAGGGGTGGAAATCCGAAGGAAACAAATAAACTTGATTCGGTAGTAGTGTGGACTTTAACAGCGAAGGATGGCGGTACAGTTCTTGTTTTAGAGCACAAAGGTTTTAAAGGGCTTAAGAATTTCTTCTCATATTTAGTGATGAACAAAGGCTGGCTTAAAATTGGAAAAAGGTTAACTAAAAAATTAAACGAAACAATTTATGACGAAAGCAAGATTTGATGCGTTTCAGGTTATTGCTGATCCGAGCAGGAGACAGATCCTGCAATTACTTGCAGAAGACAGCTTAACGATCAACGCGCTAGCGAAGAATTTCGACATGAGCAGGCCTGCGGTTTCGAAGCATATTAAAATTTTGGATAGTGCTGGGTTTATTTCTATTGAGGATATTGGAAGGGAACGTTATTGCATTTTAAAACAAGATGGGTTTATAGAAATGCAAGAATGGATTAATTATTTTGATAATTTCTGGGCAAGTAAGTTAAAGACTTTACAAGTATTGTTAAACGACAAAAACTTGAAGAAATAAAGCTTAGGTTTGTTATTATTTTCTAATTATGAGTACTAGTTATTTATCCAGTATAACCAAGCAATTTGAATATTATAAAATGCTTGGAGAAAGAGCAATGGCACAATTGCCTGATGAAGCATTTTTTTGGCAGTATAATGAAGAGAGTAATAGCATTGCTATGATATTGCAACATATTAGTGGAAATATGTTATCTCGATTTTCTGATTTTTTAACAACCGATGGCGAAAAGCCTTGGCGAAATAGAGATGAAGAATTTGAACCGAAGATCTTAACTAAGGACGAATTAATGGACAAGTGGGATAGGGGTTGGAAATGTTTGTTAGCAGCTATCGATGATCTTACAGCAGCGCAATTAGAAGACATTGTTTACATCCGTAACGAAGGACATACTGTTTTGGAGGCGCTTAATCGCCAGCTTGCACATTACCCTTATCATATCGGACAGATTGTTTTCGTTGCTAAGATGGTTGCGAATGAAAATTGGAAAAGCTTGTCAATTCCCAGAAATAAATCTGCTGATTATAATTTAGGGAAGTTTTCGCAAGAGAAGTCGAAAAGGCATTTTACGGATAATCCGTAGTTATGCTTCCTCGTATTCTATTTCTGCTTTAATAATTTGTAAATCTATAATTATAAGTTTATCGGCATTGGAAATAAAAAAAACTGCGAAATTTCTAAGATTTTTCGCAGCTTTTGATTAAAATTTGTGGAGCCGAAGGGGTTCGAACCCTTGTCCAGTTGTGTGATAAATTACACCTTCTACATGCTTATTTTCCAATTAATTGTCGGGAGGAGTCGGGCTGGAAACCGACCTTGACTTTCTCCTTAGGTACTTTGTTTCGCAAATGTATCGTACCCTACAAAAGCTAGCATTGTTATTTCGATGCCTCTGATGCTAACCTAACATTGCGGCAGTTAGCGAGACAAAAGCTATTTAATTCTAAATTAAGCAGCTAAGGCGTAGTTATTTTCGCCAATTATTGTTTTGAACGTTCTCTTTTAAGTGCTCTCCGTACAACGCACTGCATGCTAACATACTTAGCGCCACCCTGTCAAATCCAAAACGGCCCCATGTTAAAGTTTGCAGTTTTTAACTTTTAAGTTATCGAACATAGCCTAAAACAAACAGCAAACTGAGTACAAATATACAAAATATATGCCAAATAACCTATGTGGAATAGATAATGGCTAATTGTTTACATTGGTTTAACTGTTAAATTACTTGCGACCTGGATATTTAGCTAAAGCGATTTCCAAGCAATCCATTGCAGCATTTAAATCATCTGTATTTAATACGTAGGCCATCCTGACTTCGTTTTTACCACTACCCGGACTTGAATAAAAACCTGTTGCTGGTGCCATCATTACGGTAGCGCCATTGTGTTCAAAGCTTTCTAGCATCCATTGGCAAAATGCATCAGCATCGTCGATAGGGAATTTAGCAACTACATAAAATGCGCCACCAGGGTTAGGACAAAATACACCATCCATATCGTTTAAGCGCTTTACCAACGTATCGCGACGTAGTGTATATTCTTTATTTACTTCTTCGAAATAACTATCTGGGGTATCTACAGCTGCAGCACCTGCAATTTGCTCTACCATTCCGGGACTTAATCTTGCTTGCGCAAATTTTAACCCTGAAGCAATAACTTCTTTGTTTTTAGTAATCAAACAGCCTAAACGAGCTCCACAAGCACTGTAACGCTTTGATACTGTGTCCATAATTACTACATTTTCGGCTAAACCGTCTAAGTGCATAGGAGAAATGAACTCTCTTCCATCATAACAGAATTCACGGTAAGCTTCATCAGAGAATAAGAACAAATCATATTTTAAGCACAATTCTTTTAAAGCCTCTAATTCTGCTCTTGAATATAAATAACCAGTTGGGTTATTAGGATTACAGATAATAATTGCTTTAGTTTTTGAAGTGATTAATTTTTCGAACTCGGCAATCGGCGGAAGGGCAAAGCCATTCTCAATATGGGATAGAATTGGTTTAACTACTACATTGCTCATACAAGCAAAGCCGTTGTAATTCGCATAAAATGGCTCTGGGATAATAATTTCATCACCTTCATTTACGCAAGTTTGCATGGCAATGGTAATCGCTTCTGAACCACCAACAGTTACTAAAATATCAGCAGGAGTAATATTGTAGCCTAATTTATTATAATAACTTGCTAATTTTGTTCTATAACTTAATGTTCCTTCTGATGGGGTATAAGCCCATACATTGAAATCAATGTTTTTAATTGCATCCAACATTCCATCTGGTGTTGCAATATCTGGCTGACCGATATTTAAATGATACACTTTTTTACCTGATGCTTTGGCTTTGTCGGCAAAAGGTGTAAGTTTTCTAATTGGTGAGGCGGGCATTTGAATCCCTTTGTCTGATATTCTTGGCATGGCGCAAAAATAAAAAAACCCGTTGATATAACGGGTTTTTTAAATGTAAATAATGTGTGTAACTATTTTGTAGCTCCTTCAACATATACCCCTTTAATAAGAAGTACTTTTGTTGTGGTTCTAGCATTAGAGGTTAACGTAATTGATTTAACAATTGGAACTGCTGGACCAGCAGGCGTTAAAGTTACTTTGATAAAGCCTTTTTCACCTTTTTTAATGGGCAATTTAGTGTATTCAGGTACTGTGCAACCACAAGTAGTCTCTACTTTAGAAATAATGATAGGAGCGTCGCCAACATTGGTGAAATTAAAAGTATGAACAACTGGTTTTCCTAGTACAATATTTCCAAAATCATGTACCTCTGTGTCGAATTTAAATTCTCCAGGTTTTGTTTGAGCCATACTAACAGCTGTAAAGCCGATAACGATTGCGATTAATAAAAATAACTTCTTCATGTGCTTATGTTTTATAACAAACTTAATGTTATTATTTCTTATTACAAAAAGTATTCCAATATATATATTACATCAATTATGAGGCAAATTTTAGAATTTATGTATCTTTGCGACCTAACCATTTCTGCTTATGATGTCAAACAGCAAAGTAACAACAGCCCAAATTGACGCCGCTGAATTAAGTTTTGACGATTTCAAATTAATCGTTTTAAATGATTACAAAATTGCTGTGGAAAGCAGGCAGGCCAGTATTTTAGGCCGAAGAGAAGTGCTGACAGGTAAGGCTAAGTTTGGGATTTTTGGAGATGGGAAAGAGGTGGCGCAAATTGCGATGGCTAAGGCTTTTCAGAAAGGTGATTGGCGGTCGGGATATTATAGGGATCAAACTTTTGCGTTTGCAACAGGTATCGCTACCATCAAAGAATTCTTTGCTCAGTTATATGCCAATACAGATATGGAAGCTGAGCCAGCATCGGCTGGAAGACAAATGAATTGTCACTTTGCAACACGCTCATTAAATGAAGATGGTTCTTGGAAAGATTTAACAGAGATCAAAAATTGTTCATCTGATATTGCTCCAACGGGCGCGCAAATGGCACGTTTGGTGGGCTTGGCTTATGCTTCGAAATTATTCAGACAAAATCCAGCGCTTAACTATTTAAAGAATTTTTCTGTAGAAGGTAATGAAGTCGCTTTTGGAACAATTGGCAATGCCTCAACCTCCGAAGGTGTATTTTTTGAAGCAATTAATGCAGCTGGTGTTTTGCAAGTGCCCATGGCAGTCTCTGTTTGGGATGATGGCTATGGTATTTCTGTGCCTGCAAAATATCAAACCACTAAAGAAGATATTTCTGAAATATTAAAAGGCTTTCAGCGTGAAGAAGGTACCAATGGCTATGAGATATATAAAGTAAAAGGTTGGGATTATCCAGGTTTATGCGAAATCTATCAAAAAGCAATTGATGTTTGCAGAACCGAACACGTTCCGGTTTTAATCCACGTTACGGATGTTACACAGCCTTTAGGTCACTCAACCTCGGGATCTCATGAGCGTTATAAAGATGCCGATCGTTTAAATTGGGAAAAGGAATTTGATTGTATTTTACAGATGCGAAAATGGATGATAGACTCGGCTATTGCAACTGAAGAAACAATTACCACGATAGAAGAGGAAGCCAAGAAATTTGTTCGTGAAACTCAAAAGGAAGCATGGAATGAGTTTTTATCTGTGATAAAGCAAGAACAAAGTGATGTAATTAACATGATCAATGCTTTTGCAGGAGATAGACCAGATTTAGCGAAAATTGCTGCCCAACTCGCTTCAACGCCAGATGCATTAAGAAAAGAAGTTGTTTCTGCTGCAAGAAAGGCAATCAGGCAAAGTATTTCCCAGCCATCGGCTGAAAGAGATCAATTGGTAAATTGGTATCAAAAACAAATTGGACTAAACGAAGAACGTTATAATTCAAAGCTTTTTACAGAGGGTAAGGAAAGCCCCTTTCTAGTTGATGCTGTTGCCGCTCTCTATTCAGATGATAGTAAAATGGTTGATGGAAGAGAACTTTTAAATGCTTGCTTCGATTTGAATTTTGAGAGAGATCAACGTTTAGTAGCTTTTGGCGAAGATTTAGGGAATATTGGAGATGTAAACCAAGGTTTTGCCGGTTTACAAGCAAAATATGGCGAGCTAAGGGTTACTGATACCGGGATAAGAGAAATGACCATTATTGGTCAGGGTATCGGTTTAGCGATGAGGGGTTTGAGGCCTATTGCCGAAATCCAATATCTTGATTATTTATTGTTTGCATTGAACATATTAAGTGATGATTTAGCAAGTTTATCATATAGAACTAAAGGCGGACAAAAGGCTCCTCTTATTGTAAGGACAAGAGGTCATCGTTTAGAAGGTGTTTGGCATTCGGGTTCACCAATTGGGGTAATCTTAGGTGCTTTACGTGGTTTACATATTTGTGTTCCACGTAATATGACACAGGCGGCAGGAATGTATAATACTCTATTTAGAGGTGATGAGCCTGCAATGGTTATTGAATGTTTGAACGGTTATCGATTAAAAGAAAAGCTACCTCACAATGTTGGAGATTTTACAATTCCTTTAGGTAAGGCAGAAATATTGAGAAGTGGGAGTGATTTAACAATTGTTTCTTATGGTTCGACCTTGAGGCTAATTGAAGAAGCAGCAGAAGAATTGATGGGTTTGGGTATTAATGTAGAGATTATTGATCCACAAACTATTTTGCCATTTGATACCGAACATTTATGTGTACAGTCATTGCAAAAAACAAATAAACTGTTAGTGATTGATGAAGACGTTCCGGGAGGTGGAAGTGCTTATATTTTACAACAGATATTGGAAGAGCAAAAGGGATATTACCACTTGGATTCGAAACCGAGAACCTTGACAGCAAAAGCTCATCGTCCGCCATATGGCTCGGATGGAGACTATTTTAGTAAACCGTCGGTTGATGATATTATCGAAATAGTTTATCAGATGATGAATGAAGCCAATCCGGGTCGCTATCCTTCGATTTACTAATTAGCAGACATGCTATTTATGCTTCTTTTCTCCGGTGAATTTCTTTTCACCGGCTAAAATTTCAATAGGTAAATCATTTTCTTCTGGCGGAATAGGACATCTATATCCATCACTGTAAGCGCAGTAAGGATTGTATGCTTTATTGAAATCAATAGCGATTTGCTGGTTTTTGATATCGAGTAAACTTAAATCAATATACCTTCCACCAGCATAGGTTAGTTTTTGATTGGTTTTATCGGTGAAAGGTAAAAATAGTAAGTTCCTGTAAAGTGGATTTACAGCAAGCGCAACACTTTTATAAAGTGTTAATTGTAAGGATTTGTTGCCGAGCTTAAACTTTACATTAGCATAGCGGATAAATTCTTTACTCGTTCCATCATAGGTTGGCATATTAAAAACTTTCTGATCAGTTAATAATTCTACCGAGGCGATGATGTTATAGGTACTATCAGGATCAAAAAAATGCAAATCTTTGAAATCGCTCTCCTTTAATGGAGAACGAGTTTCTTTGATAAAATCTTCCTTATATGCTTCGCGATGCTGATTGATTATAGTCTTATAATTTTGCGCAAAGACTGAAGAGCTGATCAACAGGAATGCGATGAGCAAATATTTCATATTCTAACGCTTTTATTTCTCAATAGATGATCAGCTAAGACTAGGGCTGCCATTGCTTCCACAATTACCACCGCTCTAGGTACTACACAAGGGTCGTGTCTGCCTTTGCCTTTAATTTCGGTACTTTCTCCAGCTGCATTAACGGTTTGTTGGTTATGCATAATGGTAGCAACAGGCTTAAACGCAACAGAAAACGTAATATCCATACCATTTGAAATACCGCCTTGAATTCCGCCTGAAAAATTTGTTAAGGTTTTTGTTCCATTTTCTGTAGCGATAAAGACATCGTTGTGTGTTGAACCTCTCATTTCACTTCCGGCAAAACCGGAACCATACTCGAAGCCATGTACTGCATTAATGCTTAACATCGCCTTACCTAGGTCGGCATGAAGTTTATCAAAAACTGGTTCTCCTAAGCCTACTGGACAATTTTTAACCAGGCAGCTAATTTTTCCACCAACAGTGTCACCCTCTTTTCTAATCGTATCTATAAAATCGATCATCTGATTAGCTATTGCTGGATCGGCGCACCGAACAATGTTATCTTCCCTAAGTGCCAAAAGTTCTGTTATGTTCTCGCTACTTAAATTAGGAGCATTGATTTGCCCTACAGCAGTAACGTGCGCAAAAATATCAATTCCATTGTGTTGAAGTAGTAGCTTAGCTATTGCTCCTGCAGCTACACGTGCAGCGGTTTCTCTTGCCGATGACCTTCCGCCGCCGCGATGATCGCGAATGCCATATTTTACATCATAGGTATAATCTGCGTGACTGGGACGATATACATCCTGATTGTGAGCGTAGTCTTTAGAACGTTGATCCTCATTCGGGATAAGCAGGCTAATAGGGGTGCCAGTACTCTTTCCTTCAAAAATACCAGATAAAATTTGAACGGTATCGCTCTCTTTGCGCTGAGTGGTGATTTTAGATTGGCCTGGTCTGCGTTTGTCTAACTCAGCTTGTATAAAGTTTAAGTCTATGGTTAATCCTGCTGGACAGCCATCTATGATTACGCCAATTGCAATACCATGTGATTCGCCGAAAGTGGTTATTTTAAATGCTTTACCGAATGAATTTCCTGCCATTTTTTTAGTATAAAGTAATTAGTATTTAGTAGTTAGACTGATTTTTCCTTAGTAACTACCGAGAACCCGGCCTTTTCTAGGTCATTCCAAAAATAAGGATAAGATTTTTCAACTACCTGCTTTTCTTCAATTTCTAAAGTTTTAATTTTTAGCGCCAAAGGGGCAAAAGCCATAGCCATTCTATGGTCTTCATAAGTACTTACAAATAGTTGGTCCGGAAAATGAAGTCCACTGCAATCAAGTTTATAGCTAAAGTTTTTTTCAATTAATTTTACACCAATTTTTGCCAACTCAGTTTGTAGCGCTAAAACCCTATTAGTTTCTTTAATTTTTAAGGTTTCTAATCCCGTAAAAGTACAATCATGTCCTAATGCGGCACAAACCACAATAATGGTTTGAGCTAAATCTGGACAATCTTTTAAGTCAAATATTTTTCGTTCTAAGGGTTTTGGTTCTTTTTTTAAATGAACGCCCCCATCTTTAAATTGAGAGGTAATTCCAAAGTTTGCCATAATTTCGGTGATTTTACTATCACCCTGTAAGCTATAGCCATTTAAACCAGGTAAAAATATAGTTGCCTCATCAGCTAACGCTGCAATTGCATACCAATAAGATGCGGCACTCCAATCTGGTTCCACATAAAGTTTACTCGTATTAAAAGGTTGAGGTTGTATGGTGATAATATTTTCTTCCCATTCATGTTTTATCCCAACTTGCGAAAGCATAGCTAGGGTCATTTCTACATAGGGCTTTGAGGTTAATTCACCATCAATTTCTAAAGCAAGTCCGAGGGGCAAGGTAGGCGCAATCATTAATAATGCCGAGATATATTGACTACTGATATCTCCTTTTATTTTAACGGTTGCCGCGCTTTGATTAAAAGGTCCTGAAATTTGTAAAGGTGGATAACCATAATTTTCTTCGTAAGAAATGGCTGCGCCAATACTTTTCAATGCTTCGGTTAAAATTTCAATTGGGCGTTGCTTCATTCTTTCTGTTCCTGTTAAAAGGAACTTGCCTTTTTGGATGTTTAAGAAAGCAGTTAAGAAACGCATTGCTGTACCAGCCGGACCAACATCTACAGTTTGCAGTTCAGCGCTTTCAGTTTTTAGGTTAGAAAGGATTTTATTTAAAGTTACAGTATCTGCTGCAACCGATAAATTTTCTACGCTTACTGATCCTTTGCTTAAGGCGCTAATTATCAAAGCTCTATTGCATTCGCTTTTAGAACCAGTTAACCTTATTTCAGTATTAATTTGTTTACTTCCATTAAAAGAAAGCAAGATGTTTTCAGACATGTTTTTAACGTTTCAGTCATAACGAGGAGATGCTCCGATGCGTCGCAGCTCTTCGTTATGACGAGGTTGTGGCTTTAACTATTTTACTTCAGCATGCGCTTCAGCAGCAATTCCTGCTTCAGCTTTACCAGCGTTCATAATTTCTGTCTGTCTGCGGATTGATTCTCCATGCACTAGCTCCAAGAATTTTTCGGTAAAGTTAACATCCAATTTAAGGGCTTTTGCAAATGCAGTACGTTTGCTCATGATTTCGTCCCAACGGTTTACTTGTAAGATAGTTACTTTATTGTCTCTTTTAAACTCACCGATTTTTTGTGTAATACTCATGCGTTCGGCTAATTTTTGTAATACTAAGTCGTCGATTTTATCAATTTCTTTTCTTAGGTCGGCTAATTTATCAGCAAACTCTTCATTTTTAGATTCTGGTTGACGTAAAGTAAACTTGCTTACCATTTCTGCTAATGCAGCTGGAGTTACTTGTTGTTTTGCGTCTGTCCAAGCAATTGATGGGTCTAAATGCGATTCGATCATCAATCCTTGCATATCTAGATCCAACGCTTTTTGAGAAATGTATGGGATAAGTTCACGGTTACCACAAATATGGCTAGGGTCATTGATAATTGGTAATTCTGGACATAATGTTTTTAGCTGGATAGCCAGTTCCCACATTGGTTCATTACGGAAAGCACTTTTCTCGAAAGAAGAAAAACCACGGTGTATAGCGCCTAGTTTGGTGATACCAGCTTTGTTAATTCTTTCTAAGGCACCAACCCACAATTGTAAATCAGGATTAACCGGGTTTTTTACCAATACAGGGATGTCTACGCCTTTTAAAGCGTCAGCAATTTCCTGTACTGTAAATGGGTTTACGGTAGAACGTGCACCGATCCATAAGATATCAACACCAGCAGCTAAAGCTTCTTCAACGTGTTTCGCATTCGCAACTTCTACAGCAGTTGGCAATCCAGTTTCCGCTTTAGCACGTTTTAACCATTCTAGACCAATACTTCCAATTCCTTCAAATTCTCCTGGACGTGTACGAGGCTTCCAGATTCCAGCTCTTAATACACTTACTTTGCCGGTTGCAGCCAATAAATGGGCGGTAGATAATAATTGATCTTCTGTTTCTGCGCTACATGGTCCAGAAATTAATAAAGGTTGGTTTTTTACGTCTATCCAGCTTTCTAATGGTTGAATGTTTAATTGTAATTTCATTTTTATGGGGGTTAAATCGTTATTTTAAGGGTTAATTGTTTTTGGTTAATTGTCACTTAACCTATTTTATACTTTATCATTTTTTGGGTATTCGCCAATGATGTTAAAATTTACAGTGTACTTTAGAGCCTTTCTAATTGCGGTGTCGTAGTTTTCTAGGTTAGTCCACTCCATATCTACATAAAAGTAATATTCGTTACGTTTACCCAACACTGGCATAGATTGTATTTTCGTTAAATTAACATTAAGTTCGGCGAAAAGGTTAAGCACTTTAGATAGCGCTCCAACATGATTGCCAACTTGAAAGCAGATCGAGGCTTTGTTAATTTCTTTGGGACTTTCTTTCTTTTCTTTCTCTAAAATTAAAAAGCGAGTGTAATTCTTCTTGTTTGATTCAATTCGTCTTTCAATGATGTTCAACCCATACAATTCTGCTGCAAGTGTATTTGCAATTGCAACAGTATCAGTTAGCTGTTCATCTCTGATTTTCTTTGCACAGGCAGCGGTATCGGTACTTTCAATTACTTGGATATTAGGGTAGTCGTCAAAAAAATCAACACACTGTCTAATTGCAATAGGATGGGAGGTTGCGAATTTAATGTCTTCAAATTTTACACCAGGTAAAGCCATTAAATGCAATTGAATAGGAAGATAAACTTCGCCTGTAACTGAGAAATTATATTCTCTTATTAACGTATAGTTAGGTAATAAACTTCCAGCAATCGAATTTTCGATAGCCATGATTACAAAATCTGCTTCGCCTTTTTCTAAACGGTCACAAGTTTGTTTGAACGAGTTACATTCAATGGTCTCGATGTCCTTGCCAAAAAATTTAAATGCAGCCTCTTCGTGAAATGATGCTTTAATACCTTGAATGGCTACTCTTGTTTTGGGTTTCATTGTTGCGTCTTTTAATGTTGAATTGCGTTAAACAAAAAAAGTCCCAGCTTTTGGCCGGGACTTTCTATATACATTTAATATTGTTATCTATTTTTTTGCATATTAGCCCCGGCTCTTACTAAAATAGTAAAAGTAACCAAAGTAATATGTGTTTTGTAATTGCATTTTTCTGTTGTTGGTGACAAATGTACATTTCCAAATTTAATTTGTCAATAGCTAAGTGAAAATAATTTAAACAAAATTAAATTTTCCTAATAATTTATTCCTTTAAATGTTTAAAAATTTACCAGCTTTAATGATATTTTCTTTACTTAAGATGTTTAATGGAGGGATATTTCCTATATGATCCAAAGAAGTATAATTTAAGATATATTTTTCACTTTCTTGATTAGGTTCTCCGTTAAAAATAATTCCTTTAATGAAAATATTGTGTTGTTTTAAGGTGTTTACCGTTAGTAGCGTATGATTGATGCTTCCTAAGTAAGATTGAGAAATTAAAATTACTTTGAGGTTTAGCTTTTTAATTAAATCTAAAATTAAATGCTGATCATTTAGAGGAACCATTAAACCACCTGCGCCTTCTACAATCAAGCTATTACTTGTTTCAGGAAGTTTAAATGAGGCTAAATCTATTTTAACACCATCTAATTCTGCCGATAGATGCGGTGAAAGTGGATGATTTAATCGGTATTGCTCAGGGTGTATTTTAGATTTGCTGTTGCTTAATAAGCTTTGAACCATTAAACTATCGCTTTGGTCCAGGTCTCCAGATTGGATGGGTTTCCAATAATCGGCTTGTAATTTCTCAGTTAGCACTGCACTGGTTATGGTTTTTCCAATTCCAGTACCAATTCCCGTTATAAAATAGCTTTCACTCATGCTAATTCTTTTAAATAATTTATTAGATCACTTATTTCGTCCTGTGTATTGTAAAGATGTAGGCAAATTCTTAGGCGTTCTTTTCCTTCAGGTACGGTGGGACTTAAGATAGCTCTTACATCAAATCCTAGATCTTGAAGGTGGGTTGCCGCTTGTTTTGCAGCTAGGTCATTTTTAAACAATATGGTTTGTATGCAGCTATCGCTTTTTATCCGTGTAAGCGCATTGCCTTTAATTTGATCGTTAAAAGCTCTTATTTTACTAATAAGTTCTGGTTGGTAATTATGTTTAATTAATAATTTATATGCGCATCTAATAGCGATAATCTGATGTATGGGTAATGCGGTTGTATAAATAAATGATCTAGCGAAATTGATTAAGTAGTTCCTTAGTTCATTGCTTCCTAAAATTGCAGCTCCATGAGTGCCTAAAGCCTTTCCAAAAGTAACTACGATAGCAAATACCTTATCCTGAAGTGCTAGCTCCTGCACTAAACCTTTTCCTTTATCTCCAAAAATGCCTATTGCATGGGCTTCATCTACGATTAAATTTGCCTGATATTGATCACATAGTTTACAGATTTCGACTAATGGAGCTTTATCGCCATCCATTGAATAAATACTTTCAACTACTACATAGCAGATACCTTTTGCATTTTTTAATTTTTGCTCGAGGTCTTTGGTGTCATTGTGTTTAAATCGAAATCTATCGGCGTAACTTAATCTGGCGCCATCAATTAAACTTGCATGGATCAACTCGTCGCTAATAATAGTGTCGCCACGTTGTGGTATGGATGATAATAGGCCAATATTTGCATCATAGCCCGAATTAAATAATAAGGCAGCAGGTGTGCCATGAAATTCTGCAATAAAATGCTCTGTTTCCTCTGTATAGGGATGATTGCCGCTTAGTAATCGAGAGCCAGTTGCTCCATTTTTTAAGTTAGTAAATTGCGTGAGCTCTGTTTCGATTAGTTTATTTAGTTCATTAGATTGAGCTAAACCAAGGTAATCATTTGAGCAAAAATCAATTGGTGATTTTGAATAGGTTAATTCTCTTAATCTATTCTTTTCCTTCCTTTCGTTTAGCTTTTGCTTAAGAAACTGCTCTGCATTGTCCATTGTCCAAAAATAGAGAAAGACAGGTTAAGATGGAGGTTTTGTTTAATTTATTTTGTGTTAGAGGGGGAAATTAGGTTTTAGATCCTTCGTTGTGTTCTGCATAACAAATTATGGTAAAAAAAAGAGCTTTGATGTTGTCAAAGCTCTTTTGGTATGTTAGTTAGCGGGAGGGGGTTGAGGTGCTCTTTGGCCTTGTCGCAGAGGTCGTTTACCTCTATTTTCTCTCATTCTTTCTTTCACACCTTCACGTGAGCTGGCTAATGTTTTGCGTTGCTCCTCAGTTAATATTTTTTCAATCTTTTCTTTAGATGATTCCATGAATGCTTTGCGGTCTTCCATTTTATTTTTCATAGCTTTTTCGTCTTGCTTACGCCATTCTTCATGCTTTTTAGCACGTTCAAGCTCTACTTGCTTAACTTTCTGTTTTTGATCCTCTGTTAGCGACAGTCTTTTTTGCATAACAGTGGCAGCTCTTTCTGCGCGCTGTTCACTAGTTAACTTGTCATCTCTTTCCAGTCTTCTAACTTCAATTCTCTCTTTTGCTTCTCTACCTTCTCTGGCAGGTGCTTTTCTTTTGCCTGGTTCTTGGGCATTGCTTGAAGTAATTCCTATGATTACAAAAGCGATGGTGTAAATTAATTTCTTCATCTGTTTATTTATTTATGTTAATTGGTTAAATAAAATTTTATAATACGATAGATGAGAAAAGTGGCTAAGAGTTTAAATTACTGGTTGTTAAATAATGTTAATTCTTATTTAACTGTGAAATAGATTTCTGCATTTGTGCCATCATACTTGATAGGGTTTCAATGGTTGGTTCTGGAGTTGGGTCTGGTAAAGCTGTTGATATATATGCTTTGGCTTTCCAAATTTCTAGAATATCATCTGCATCGATAGCGTAAGGATCATAGACCTTATTATCAGAAATTAGTTTCAATTCTTTGTTTTCTTTAAACCTATTGCCAGCTCTTTTATATACCACGCCCTCATTCTTGCTAATGACGATATAAGTTTCACCTTGTTTAACATCACTCCAATTATCTAAATACTCACCAATGATGATACTTCCAGGCTGGATAGGTAGCATTGAATCCCCCATGATTTCGAAGGCCCTAAAAGTTCCTTGCCTTAATGCAGGAAGAGGCAGCTGAAATTTTGGAAGGTCCTGTATATATTGTGGGTCTGAAAAACCATTTAAATATCCTGCACTTGCTTTTACTGGAACTAGCTCGATATTCTCATTGTCGTTTTGATCTACTGAAATACTTAGTACTCTTAAATTGGAGCCTTGGCTTTTTGGTTTTGGTTTCCAATTATCATTGATAGATTCATTAATAAATTCATCAATGGTTAAATCAAAATATTCTGCTATTTTTTTTAGTAAATCATATTTTGGTTCAGCCCTGTCTTCTTCATAAGCACCGATCAAAGAACGCTTAATTTCCATTGCATCAGCAAATTGTTGCTGTGTGTGACCTTTTTTCTTTCTAAGGTATTTAAGGTTGGATGAAATGTTTGACATAAAAAATATTTTAAAATAAATTTGTTTTTACTAAAATTGTTAGTATTATTGTGCCAATAAAGTTAGTAATATTTATTTGAATATAAAGAAAATATCTAATTATTTTAGTTTTTAACCTTAAAGCGAGAAGATCATGAAAAAATTTGTTTACATCGTAACCGACAGAAACCGCACAAGCTTACACGTAGGAATGAGTGCAGACCTTTCTAAAACTCTGGAATTCTATAAGCAGATGCCTAACTTATTTTTTGATAGTGCTCAGCAATTAACTCGCTTGGTATATTTCGAAGAGTTTAAAACTGAAGAGCAAGCATTATCACGTTTCAAATTAGTAAGTCGTTTTACCAGGATGCAAAAAGAAAGAATCGTTCGTTCTTGTAATCCAGATTGGATTGATTTAACAGTTGGCTTAGATTTTGAAAACATGTTGCCTCACCGAAAGCTAACTAATCAAGTATCGCTACCATTGGGTATTCTCTCTTAAAAAGAAAAGCCCGATATAATCATATCGGGGCTTTATATTTCTCTAGCTTTTTTGCTACCAGCCAGGTGCAAATGTTAATCCAAATACACCACCGTTTACGTCTTTACGTTGAAAAGGGAAGGCGTAGTAAGGTTCTAATATAAAATAGTTAAATACGTTAACCCTTAATGAGAGGCCTGCACTTAAAGCCGGTACACGTTCTGCAGGTGTGCCGTTTGGCAGTAATGTGCTACTTGGTTGGTTTTTGAATGCAACTTTTGAATCTTCTGTCCACGCTACACCCGCATCAAAGAAGAGGTTTAAATCACTGAAAAAGAACCTTGAGTTTATTTGTGCCAGTTTTTTAGGTCCGCTAAAAGGTAATCGAATTTCAAAGTTAAATACTGCAAATTTACTTCCGGATAGTTGATTGATATCGAAAGTACCAGTATTTTGCACTTTGCTGTTATAAAACGAATTTGCCTCATATCCTCTAATTAAGTAAGGATAGCCTATAAACAATGGATATAAATTTTCGCCTTCCTTACCGAAACGCATATAATTATAAGTTCTAACTGCAAAAGTTAGCGGTTTTGTTCTCCAATACTTCCTGGCGTCTACGGTGAGTGCTGAGAAGTTAAAATCTCCAATGTATTGTTCCAAGCCAACTCTATATCTAAAGCCATCAAGTGGAGCGGCAACCCCAAAAATTGAGTTATCCCCTACAAAAGACGCATTAGCAGACACGATTGAAAATGCTTCAAGCGGTATTCCCAGTGTATTTGTAGCTTGCGAGTTAGAAACCTTTTCCCTATCTGCTCCAAGATAATATGCTGGATAACCGTTAACGTCTTGGTAGTAATTATTAAAGCGATCTAAACGGTAGCTATAATGTGAAAATGCAGTTCCAGCTTCGAACCTATGGATTTTGCTAAATGGATAGGAACCAAATACTTCCAGTTTATCTTCAAAAGTTCTTAATATGTTAGTACTAATGGTATCAATAGGATCCCCAGTTGGATTTGTGTTCGGGTTATAAAATGATCCTGTTGTAAAGCCTGTAACATATGGAATGTGTGATGCCGCCACTCCCCAATTGATTCTGCTTTTTTGATTAATATATCCTACTAAACCACCGAAATCATAGATTTCACCATTTACCGATATATTTGCTATAATTTGATTTCGCCCTAAGATATCGCTAAACATACCTACAATACCGCCTTGAATTCCTGTTCCAAACCTGCTTGAAGATACTCCAACACCGCTGTTGGCCAAATAATCTAATCTAAACTTAGGTTTGTATGGAATAGTGATTAACGAATCGCCTATCGTTTTCTCAAAGCGCTCGAAATTGCTAAGATTTGAGTTTACCACATTTACTCCTGTATTTTCAAACGGTGGGAGTACGGCCGGTACAAAATCCAAATCCTGTGCATTCACCACTTTAGCTCTAAAGTTACTTAATGGAGAATTATATAAAGTATAACGTTGATAGCGATAATAGCTGTAGATAATATCGTCGTTTCTTGCTACAGAAATAGCAGGAGAATATTCGGTAATACCACTAATACCTGTAAAATAATCAGTTAACTGCTTAACAATATTGTTTTCTAAATTATATTCATATAAGTTTCTAAAACCATCACGATTAGATAAAAAGAAGATCCTTTTACTATCTCCAGAAAACTGTGCGTTTAGATTATTTGCTCCTGCAAAAACAGGGACATTCGTAATAGATTTTGTTCCAAAATTGTAAATAGATAGGTTTAAGGAGTTAACTGCGCTTATATTTCCACTAGTAACCGAGGCACGATCCGAAGAAAAGACAATCATTTTGCCATCAGGTGAAAAATTTGGAGCATAATCTGAAAACTCGTCATTCGTAATCTGCGTAACCAATTTTGTTGTTAAGTTATAAGAATATATATCGCTTTGTCCCTCAACCATACCAGAAAATGCAATCTCGTTTCCGTCGGGCGACCAAGTTAAATTACTAAACTGTTCAACCTTGCCCATGTCGGTTTGCATAATGGTATTTCCATTAGTTACATCAATCATGAGCATTTCATTCCTTCCCTTGCTAAAAATACTAAAAGCAAATTTTTTGCTGTCGGGTGACCAAGCTCCTGCTGATTCTATGAAGTTAAAATCATCGATATGGGAATTAGAAATTTGGCTACTTAATTTTCGAATTGTTTTTCCTGTTTTAGCATCGGCCAAAAACAAATCAATACCGAATAAATCTTTTTCTGATAAGAATGCCAAATATTTGCCATCTGGACTTATTGCAGGCGAGACATTTATATTTCCACCATTTTTATTATCAACGATTTTAGTTCCAGAAATTTTAATCTGCGAGCTATCAGCCTTTAACATTGGTCTATAATGTTGCTCAATAGCGTTTTTCCATAAACCAGATAATGTTTTATCATCATATCCGAACGTAAACTTTATCCCGTTTTCGTAGCCATATTTAGCGGTTGCCTTAAATAGAGGAGCAATTGTTGTGTCGCCATAAACCGATCCAATGAAAGTCCAAAAAGCTTGGCCATAGCGGTATGGGAAATATTTTCCTGAGTTTGTAAGATCTTTTAAAGAGGGAATGTCGCGGTTAAGGAGTGCATCACGCATCCACATTGATGTATAGGCATCCTTTTTACCGACCGACAGATATTCGGCCATACCTTCGACCATCCACAATGGGGTGTTTCCTATATTTTCTAAGCTAATTGAGTCTTTCTCTAAAAGCAAATGATATTGAAAAGCATGCACCAATTCGTGACCTAATACATGCCTAGTTTGACTATTTAAATCAAGTATTGGCATAATTACCCTATTCTTTAGCGCTTCGGTAACACCGCCTGTACCCACACCAACTTCGCCATTTAAGGCGGTTGTTTGCTGAAAATCGGCGTGATTGGTGTAAAGAATAATTGGGTTCTTTTTCAAAAAGGTGTCACGGAAAACTTCTTGATGCATTTTATACCAAGTTTCAGCATCCTGTGCAAATTTCTTTAACAGCTTCTCATTTTTTAGATAATAATAAATCTCGAAATGGGGAGTTTGTAATACCTTGAAATCAGCATTTTTATATCTCACCCTATTTTGTCCAAAATATTGTGCTTGAACAGAAATGGTAGAGATGAGAATGAAAAATAAAATCGACAGTGATTTTTTTAATGACGGAGTAGATATCTTCATGTGCACAGTTTTAAATCTTAAACTTATACTAAATTACGAAAAAAGGGATTAATAGGATTTAACTTATAGATTATTGCCATTTCTTTTCTTTTCTTTTTCTTCTTGTCTCTGCTTTCTTTTTAATTCTCGTTCTTCCTTTTTTGTTAGGGGAACAATTGGCGTAGAATTTTGTTTAACAGGTTGGTTTTCTGGAGCTTTTTTTTCTTCTTTTTTCAAAACCTCCACTTCTTGCTTAGCTGGTAATTCTTCAGTAATTGGAATTTCCTCCATATTGTCTTGCAAAGAATCTACCATTAAACTATCAGCAGCAGTTGTATCTATTTCTTGAACAGGAGTAGGGCAGTTAAACTTCCTCGTAATCTCCACTTTTGCTTTTGGAAACGGACCATAGGTATATCCAGAATTAGGATCTTGGTACACTTTCTCCATAAATTTCCCGAAAATAGGCAATGCTGTTCTAGAGCCTTCACCCGTTTCTCCATTTCTAAAATGGGCAGTGCGTTCATCACAGCCAACCCAAACACCTGTTACCAAATCTTTGGTAATACCCATATACCAGGCATCAACATAATCAGATGAGGTACCGGTTTTACCGCCAATTTGATTATTTTTCTTCCATAAATCCCATTCCCATAAAGCTCTAGAAGTTCCACCTGGTTCATCCATACCACCTCTAAACATATACAACATTAACCAGGCAATTTCTTCAGACAATACACGCTTTGTTTTAGATACAAATTCCTCAATTATATGGTCGTCTTGATCGGTGATTTTTTCGACTAAAATAGGTTCAGTTTTAACGCCTTCATTTAAGAATGTGCCATATGCACGTACCATTTCAAAAACAGAAACATCGTTTGGCCCTAAACTAACTGATGGAACTGATTCTAAATGGCTTTCAATACCACATTCGTGTGCCCATTTTACCACATTATCCCAGCCCACCGTTTCGGTAACCTGTGCAGTTACTGTATTTACGGATTTACCCATGGCCCATCTTAGTGACATTTCTTGGTAGGTGTTATTCCAATCGGCGTTTTTTGGCTCCCAATATTCTGTTTTTCCTTTGTTCTGGTAGGCAATTTTAACCGGTTTGTCTATATAGGTATCGCAAGGACTCATGCCGCTTTCAAGCGCAGCTAAATAAGCGAAAGGCTTAAATGTAGAACCAGCTTGTCTTTTAGCTTGGTTAACGTGGTCGTATTTGAAAAACTTATGGTCAATACCGCCAACCCAAACTTTAATCTTACCAGTTTTAGGTTCCATGGTCATCATTCCAGTATTCATTATTTTTCCATAATAACGGATGGAATCCATAGTTGAAAATAAAGTGTCACGATCACCTTTATAGGAGAAAATTTTCATTTCCTTCTTCTTGTTGAAGTAAGCATCAATTGAATCGGTATTATTCTTGTATTTCTTAACAAGCATTGCATAAATAGGTAAATTCCTTTTTGCTCTTTCTGGGTAATCCACCTTCTTACGATCCGAATCTTCCCAAGGGTCTTCATTTCCCCAGACGCTATAAAACCTACGTTGGATAACGCGCATTTGATCTTTTACGGCTTCCTCAGCATAACCTTGTAATTTAGAATCAATTGTGGTATAGATTTTTAAGCCATCTTCCGCTAGATCATACCCGTTTTCTTCACACCATTTTTCAAGATATTTCTCAACTGCTGCCCTTAAATAAGAATCGCCATTGCTAGAATCGCTTACTTTACCTTCTTTGATTTGTAAAGGTTTCTTTAAAAGTAATACCAGACTATCCTTGCTTAAATAGTTATACTTATTCATTTGGCTCAAGACCGTATTTCTACGTTCCAATGCTCTTTGTGGGCTTTTTATCGGGTTGTAAAGATTTGTGCCTTTTAACATGCCTACTAATAAAGCGGCTTCATTGGTAGTTAGTTCCTTAGCTTGTTTGTCAAAGTAAATTCGGGAAGCAGTTTTTATTCCGTAAGCATTATTACCAAACGATACGGTATTTAAATACATGGTGATGATATCGTTTTTACTATAATTAGATTCTAATTTCAAGGCGGTCATCCATTCCTTTAATTTAGAGATCATTGTTCTGACAAGAGGAACATGCTTTATTAACCCTGAAGCTTTACTGTAGCGTGTTCTGTATAGGTTTTTGGCTAATTGTTGCGTAATGGTACTTGCACCACCATCTTTACCCATGCCTACTACAGCTCTTCCAACTGCTTGGATATCTATGCCCGAGTGTTTGTAAAAGCGAATATCTTCTGTAGCTACCAATGCATTGATAATGCTTGGGGCAATTTCATTATAGTCAATTGGTGTTCTGTTTTCCTTAAAGTATCGGCCAATTAACTTACCATCAGAAGTATATAATTCTGAGCCTATTCTCTGGGCAGGCTTTTTAATATCCGCGTAGGTAGGAGAATAGCCAAATAACCATAAAAAGTTTATTTGTAACGCGCAAAAGAAGATTATAAGAAAAAATATAAAAATTGTAATGTAACGAATGTACCTATTTTTTATTTCTCTGAACATGGGCTAAAGATGAAAAAAACGTTATTTATTTTCTGTTAAAATGTGTTAAAACTCTAAGTACAAATTAACGTATTTAATTTACGTAAATTTTAGTCTATATTTAAAATAAATGCATTTTATTGATGACTTGGTTTTATTAATTAATAATTACTATCGAGATGAAAACAGACGTGAAAAAATATTTAGCTAAAGGAGGAAGTCAATTTAGGTTGAAAGATTTTAGTACTACCTACGAAGGTCATTTAGATAAAGCTGCTGGTAAAGAAGAACTTAGTAGGGTGAAATTGGAGTTATCGACTTATCAGGAAACACTATATGCGGCTGATTCGCATGCTATATTGATCATTTTTCAGGCCATGGATGCCGCTGGAAAAGATAGCGCTATTGAACATGTAATGTCGGGTTTAAACCCACAGGGCTGCCAAGTTTATAGTTTTAAAACGCCTAACAGCGAGGAATATAGTCATGATTTTTTATGGCGCCACTATAAAGCTTTACCGGAAAGAGGGAAAATAGGGATACATAATAGGTCTCATTATGAAAACGTGCTAGTGTGCAAAGTTCACCCAACCTATATTTTGGCTGAAAATATTCCAGGATATAAGGATGTTAAAAAAATAGATAAACAATTCTGGAAGGACAGGTATGAAAGTATTCGAAGTTTTGAGAAACACCTTGTTGCAAATGGGACAGTAATCTTAAAATTTTTCTTACATGTTTCTAAGGAAGAGCAAAAGCAACGCTTTTTAGACCGGATTGAAGACCCTAGCAAAAATTGGAAATTTTCAGCAGGCGATTTAAAAGAACGTGCACTTTGGGATAAATATATGTCGGCATATGAAGAAGCGATCAGGGAAACCTCTACCGATTATGCTCCATGGCATGTAATTCCTGCAGACAAAAAATGGTATGCCAGGTTAGCTATTAGCGAAATAATTGGCGATGCCTTAAAAGCGCTTGATTTAAAGTACCCGGTTTTACCCAAAGAAGAAATAGCACAACTAGAAGGAATTAAGCAACAACTAATAAAAGAAAAGTAAGTTATTTATATTTCATTTTGTACTTACTGAGGTCTGGTGTCTGTTTTTTGGCCCTATTTAACTCAAATTCATAAATACTTTTTCCTAGGTTTTTCATAAAAGGAAAACACACGCTATCGTATTCATATTTATTATCGTTGTAAATACCATCTTCATTGGATTGTACTACAGCAGTTAAAAAGAACTCGATTTTATGCTTAAAGTCGACGAAATAGGAGTTGTCGATAATAAAACCATAGCTATCTCCATATTTATTAAAAATCCTAATGTTTGGATCGATTATCGCGTCTTTTTCTCTTCCATAGTATAACATTTTAGCGTAAGTAGGCCAAAATTCCTTTTCATCATATTTCGGAAAATCACTTTCGGTAGGTAATTTACTCATATATGTATAAATGAGCTTATAGTCTTTAGCTGTTAAATTGAACTGTTCTTTTTTAGGGAAAGCTTCTGGCATCATTAACCTCATCATCAATGCCTGCTGATCTGCTATAGTGAAAACATTTTTATTGGCAAAACTATAAGGTTCCATTACTATTTGGTCTTTACTATCCATATAACCTTTTCCAACAATTAAGTTTGTTAACTCTAAGTCGTAGTTTTTATCATCGTATTGGGCGTTCTGATGATAAATCAATTTATCGCCGTTATAAAAGTCAATAGGATTGGTGTTTCTCGATGATTCGCCACCATCGCCAATGGCTAAACGATTTAATATTCTACTTTCAGTTAGACCATATTTCCTAAGCTTAGTATTAATTTCAGCTCTCCCAATAAATTCAAATAACCTATTAAAGGCGTCGTTGTCGCTGGTTAATAAGATCTTTTTTATGTAATGAGCTATAGAGGGTTTTCCGCTTTGAGCGCTTTCATCTTTTATTACCTTGGTTTGTCCTTTAAAATTACTGTCGGTAATCATGGTTAAATTTGAATGTAGGCCTTTAATTTTTAATTCATTAATTTTTTCTAATGCAAAAATGACAGCAGCCAATTTAACCGTGCTTGCAGGATAAAAGTATCTTTTTGGATTTAAGTTGAAACTGTAAGCTGTAAATGTTGGTTTATTGTTTTTATCACGGTTAACCTGTGTATAGCGGATTTGCACCTCGTTTTTGCTTGGATGATTTAGTATTCCACTAAATAATTCTGGTTTTGCTAATAGTAAATTTTTTAGAAATACTGTGTCAGTTTGTTGCGCCATCACTTGCAAATGCATTAAAAACAAAGAAAATAATATTACTCGTTTCATAAAATCAATTTGAATAGCTAAATATATGATTTGTTTTAATCTGTATTAAATGATATATTTTTTTAATTCAGCATTTAAAAAGCTAATTTTGTTTAAATTAAAGTAATGCACGCTTTATCATAGTTAAATTTTATTCTAATGAAAAACCAAGTTAATTATAGAACACCCATCTTATTGTTGTTTATGTTGCTTATTGTAGGGCTCAGAGTTGTAGCTCCTCTTTCTGCTGATTTTAAATTTATTGCTAACTTTTCTGGAATAGGAGCGGTTGCCTTATTCGGTGGAGCCTATTTTAAACATAAGATTAATGCATTTTTACTGCCTGTTTTAATCTTGTTTGTAAGTGATTTAGGATTGGTTTTAACCATGGGTATTGACTATGGCTTTTATACTGGTTGGTATTATACTTATATCGCTTTTCTTTTGATTGTATTAGTTGCTCATTTAATCATCAAGAAAGTAAATGTTCAAAACGTATTAACGGCTGGTTTAATCGGTGTATTAATCCATTGGTTGGTATCAGATTTTGGTGTATGGTATGGATCAACAATTTATACGCAGAATTTAGCTGGTTTTTGGACTTGTTTAGTTGCAGCTATTCCTTTTGAAAAGAATTTCTTGTACGGTACATTGGGTTATTCGGCTTTAATGTTCGGAGTTTTTGAAAGCTTAAAAGTGAAATACCCTGCATTAAGTAAAAAGAACATTATACATTCGTAGTTGTCTCGAAAAATATTAGAAACCCTTTTGTAGCAATGCAAAAGGGTTTTTTTGTTAATTTTGAATATGAAGCATACATTAGTTGTTTTAACAGGTGCAGGAATTAGTGCCGAAAGTGGTATCAAGACATTTAGGGATTCTGATGGGTTATGGGAAGGTTATAATGTGATGGAAGTAGCTACACCCGAGGCCTGGCGAAGAAATCCTGAACTGGTTCAGCAATTTTATAATGAACGCAGAAAGCAAGTTTTAAGCGCTAGTCCTAATGAAGCGCATATACAATTGGTAAAATTGGAAAAATATTTTGACGTTCAAATTATTACGCAGAACATTGATGACTTGCATGAGCGTGCCGGCTCAACAAATGTTACGCACTTGCACGGTGTAATCACTTATGCACAATCCGATTTAAATTCTTCCTTAATTTATCCCATAGTTGGCGATGAATTAAGTATGGGCAGTTTATGCGAGTTGGGCTCTCAATTAAGACCTCATGTTGTTTGGTTTGGTGAAAATGTACCAATGATAGAACGGGCTGCAACTATTTGTAGTAAAGCCAACTTCTTTATCTTAATTGGTACATCTTTAGCTGTTTATCCAGCCGCAGGTTTAATCGATTTCGTGCCATTAACTACCCCGAAATATATTGTAGATAAGAGAATCCCCAGTGTTGATCATTATAGGAATATTGTTAAAGTAGAGAAAACCGCAACTGAAGGAGTTAAAGAAGTTGCGCAGCAATTAATCACATATGCATAATTTAGCTGTTTTTAACTGGAGCGGAGGAAAGGATAGTACTTTGGCACTTCATTATATCTTACTAGAACGTAAATTCAATATCCATTGTTTATTAACTACTGTAAATGATTCTTTTGATAGGGTGGCTATGCATGGTGTAAGGGCATTGCTTTTGGAGCAACAGGCAGCAAAGCTACAATTGCCATTACATCAGGTAAGGTTGCCTGAAATGCCTGATATGAAGACTTATGAAGATGCTATAGCTACTCATTTTCATATTTTAAGGAATCAAGGTGTAGAAAATTCCGTGTATGGCGATATTTTTTTGGAAGACTTAAAGATATATCGGGAAGAGCAAATGGATAAGTTAGGAATGAAGGCTATTTTTCCGCTATGGAAACGAGATAGTCGGGAGTTAATCAATGAGTTTATTTCTTTAGGTTATAAAACTATTATTGTTTGTGCAAAGGATGGTTTACAGGAGTTTTGTGGTAGGGTAATCGATCATTCTTTCTTAGCCGACTTACCTGTTGGGGTTGACCCTTGCGGGGAAAATGGCGAGTTCCATACTTTCGTTTTTGATGGGCCTATTTTTAAAGAGCCTATTGATTTTAAGCTAGGGGAGTTGGTCTATAAAAATTTATCAACGAGTAGCAAATCCGATGAGGTGCTTGGCTATTGGTACATCGATTTGATTCCTATTAGCAGTTAAATTCTTATCATTTTCATGTTTATCAAAAATGGGTAATAAAAACCATTTTTAAGCTAACCTTTAGGATATTTGGCAAAAATGACCTTCAAAATATTGTTTTGTGAAGGTATATAACTTTCAATTTATCAATCAATTAAATATTTTAATATAAATTATTTCTAAATGTATAGCGTTTGAAATAGTGGTAGGAATTAGCCGATTTGCAGAATAATATTTTGATTTAATGGTAAACTAACTATTTTACAGTGTTTTATGATATTTTTATAAAGCTTTACTGCTGCCTTTTGTAGGCAGCAGTAAAATCGCTTCTCATCGTCTTAAATCTTTCAATAACTGTGGTGATAAATTCTTCATCCAAGATTTGAAATATCTCATTCGCCCCTCCTCCCGTTAAATCAAGTTCAGATAATTTGAAGCTTTGTTCTAATTGGCCTTGTTCGAATTTTACAATATATTTTTGATTCATATTGAACAAGGTAATCTTGCAATCAGGGTGCGGAAGTTCTGCTAGTATTCTCATTGGTATTTTGGGTGTTTGGTTTTTTGGTTGTTTTTTTTTGGTTTTTTGGTTTTTGGGGTCTTAGTGTTCGTTGCGTTTTGCGGTCGATTTACTCATCGGGTGAACAGAATTTATTAAAAGTTAACGCCCATTTCTTTTAGCAGGAAATCGGCATGATCAATTTTTAATGCCGCCCATAATACAAAACGGATGTCGACACCAATAGACCTGCTGTAGCTCTCATTCCATGCATAATCATTGATAGTTGCTCCGTATGCACGGTCAAAATTTACGCCGACCAGTTCTCCGTTGGCATTCATAATTGGTGATCCTGAATTGCCGCCAGTAGTATCCATGTTATATAAAAATGAAACTGGGACGTCATTTAGTTCCTTTTTCGCAAAAGAACCAAAGTCTTTGGCTTCCCATAGGGATTTGATTTGCGGAGGATACATAAAATCAGGATTGCCCGATGCTCCTTTTTCCAGTATTCCTCTAATTGTGGTGTATGGTGCCATCAAATTCGCATCGGCAGGAGAATAGCCGCGAACATAGCCATAAGTTAACCTCAGTGTACTATTGGCATCTGGAATAAAGTCTTTCTGTAAAAATTTCTCTTTTACATTTACATAATCAGCCATTAGTTTATTTAAGACACCATCTCTTCTATCTTTTTCGGGCTTTAACTCGTTAATTTGCCTAGCAATGTCTTTTTCAAACAAGAGCAAGCCATCATTGTATTCCCCAACAGATTTGATAGACTTTAAAATTGTATTTAATACAAAAGATTGATCTTTAAGCTTGCTTAGTCCAAGTGTTTCCCTGATGAAATCATTGATCATTGCCTCGCTACTTGATCCTTTATTGATGATTTTATTTACCGCGCTCACTCTTTGATTTGAGGGTAATCGAGCAGCATCAACCATCATTTTCTTTAAGATTTTGCCATCCACTTCAATATCGAAGGCATTATAAGTGTTGTTGATGTTCGATTTTATAATATCAATGTTTGCTTTAAAATAGGCTTCTTTTTGTGCAACTGGCTGTGATTCGAGCAAGGCTTTAAAATCGTTCAGTTGTTTAGCAATATTAAGCAAGCTAGTGGAATTGTAGATTTGGCTCATCCAAAGATCTCTATAGGCGTCGCCGTTAATCTGCTGATATAGCTGATCAATGTTGTTCATTAAATCACCGTATTTCGCCTTCAAAGCCACGTTGTCATTAATAAATTGAGCGAGCGCAGCATCTTCTTGCTGTTTTTGGGTAATTAACCCTATGTTTTTTAGGCCATTCAGCTTGCCTCGGTAATTTTTCATCACATTAGCGTTTTTTTTGATTCTTGTAGCCAATCTCAATTCGGTGTTTTTATCTCTTTTGCCAATGGTTTCCATGGTAGTGTTCTGGAAATCGAATAGATCGGCAGTATATGGTAGGAGGTATTTCTCTTGGTAATTGATAAATGCTGCTGGACGATGGCGGAAAGTTTTGCCTGGATAGCCTAAGATAAAGACAAAGTCTTCTTCGTTTGTGCCATTTGGGTTTACTTTTAAAAACTTTTTAGGGGTATAAGGTACATTGTCTTTCGAATATTTTGCGGGTGAGCCATCTTTTGCAACATAAGCTCTCATAAATGAATAATCTCCAGTATGACGAGGCCATACCCAATTATCAGTTTCGCCACCAAATTCACCTATTTTCCGATTTGGGATATAAACGAGTCGAACGTCAAGAATAGTTTTGTATTTAAACAACACATATGTTTTACCGATAAACATTTCGGAAACTTCGGCTTTAATGGTAGGGTCTTTTTTTTCTGCCTCGATCACAATGTTTTTCATTGCATTGTTGATGATCTGTAAACGCGATGAGGGGTCGTCGATGGTAGCAGCGGCACCTAGTACTTGATCTGATACATCTTCATAGCTATCTGTAATGCGGCAAGTTAAATCTTTAGCTTCAAGTTCTTGTTCACGTGTTTTAGCTACAAATCCGTTGTTCAGGTAGTCATGTTCTGGTGTGCTGGCTAACTGTACTGCACTGAAAGCGCAATGGTGGTTGGTGATAATTAATCCTTCATTTGATACAAATGAACCTGTACATCCTCCAACTTTTACAAGTGCGTCGACCAAACTAACACCCTTGGGATTGTATACCTCATTTTGATCGATTTTAAGGCCAGCTTTCTGAAGGTCTAATTTATGTATTTCGCTAAGCGGAAACATCCCCTCTTCGGGTAAATGGGAGCCCAACTGGATTATGCCTAAACATAATAATAAAGTGATTATTGCAATTTTCTTATCCATAAGTGTGTTATGTGCTTAAATTGCAAAGCTAACGATTTTGTTTAATGCTATTGAAAATGTTGAATTTTGTTGAATTGTTAGTTAATGTTTGTTTAACGATTTCGTAACTTTACAGTTCAATCCAATTTCATGGCCGAAGATTTAACAATTGCCAAAACAGGCACTAAAGAAGAACAGTATAGTTCATTAATTCCTCAAATCGAAGCACTTCTTTTTGGCGAAACAGACTTAATAGCAAATTTAGCGAATGTTTGCGCTGCCTTAAAAGAACAGTTTAATTGGTTTTGGGTAGGTTTTTATTTGGTTAAAAATGAGGAGTTGGTGTTAGGGCCATTCCAAGGTCCGGTGGCTTGCACCCGGATAAAGAAAGGTAAGGGTGTTTGCGGTGCCGCTTGGGTACAGGCGCAAACTATAATCGTTCCAGATGTGGATGCCTTTCCAGGGCATATTGCCTGTGCTTCGGCATCAAGATCTGAGATTGTTTTGCCATTGTATCGCCAAGAGGAAATTATTGGCGTGTTGGATGTTGATAGTGAATATCTTGCTTATTTTGATGAAGTTGATTCGTTCTACCTAAATAAAATAATTAATCTATTAAATGCCTAAATTACCCTACTCATTTTATCAACGAGATGATGTAGTTAGCTTAGCTGTTGAGCTTTTGGGTAAGCAGCTTTTTACCTTAATTGATGGTAAATTAACCGGAGGCACTATTGTTGAAACCGAAGCCTACAATGGCATAAGTGATAAGGCTTCTCACGCCTATGGCAATCGTTTTACCTCTCGAACGGCAACAATGTACGATACAGGTGGAATAACTTATGTTTACCTGTGTTACGGTATCCATCACTTGCTTAATGTGGTAACAGCGCCAAAAGGTAATCCGCATGCTGTACTAATTCGTGCCGTTGAGCCATTAGAAGGTATCTCCGTAATGTTGGAGCGAAGGAATATGAGCAGTTTAGCTCCGAGGATTACCGCAGGCCCAGGATCCGTAGCAAAAGCTTTTGGAGTAGATAAAAAGCTGAATGCTAAAGATTTATTGGGGGAGGAAATCTGGATTGAAGACAATGGACTTCAAATAGATCCGGTACAAATAGTTGCCTCGCCAAGGGTTGGTGTTGATTATGCAGGTGATCATGCTTTATTGCCATGGCGATTTTATGTAAAGGGAAATCCTTATGTGAGTAAGCCGAACTCTTAATCAACGGCTAGGTGAAACGCCAGTTTTAAGTCTAACAGAAACGTACGATGAACGTAGGATGAGCATAGGATGAAAAGTTGCTAGTCTGTTAATACTTTTTTCACTAATATTGCCGCATGAATTTTGAAAACAATTTACTTTTTTCTCAAAGCTTAGATCTTCAGGATCCTTTACGTGCTATGCGGGATGAATATCTCTTTCCCGTTTTAAATAATAAACCATTTATATACTTATGTGGTAATTCTTTAGGGCTACAACCTAAAGTTGCTAGAGAGGTATTAAATATACAATTGAACAATTGGCAGAACCTTGCTGTAGAGGGCTGGTTCGAGGGTGATTCTCCTTGGATGTTCTATCATAAGGAGCTTAAAAAGCTAATGGCTCCAATTGTTGGTGCCAAAGCTGCAGAAGTGTGTCCGATGAATACCTTAACGGTTAACCTACACCTGTTGATGGTAAGTTTCTACCAACCGAATAATAAAAGGTTTAAGATTATCATGGAAGCCGGAGCATTTCCGTCAGATCAATATGCGATAGAAAGCCAGGTTCGTTTTCATGGTTATGACCCAAAAGAGGCTATTATTGAAGTTAAGCCGAGAGAAGGGGAATATACTTTAAGAACTGATGATATCCTACAAACAATTGAAGCTAATGGTAGTGAAATTGCATTGGTGCTATTTGGCGGGGTTAATTACTTTACTGGTCAATGGTTTGATATGCCGGCAATTACCAAGGCTGGACATCAAGCAGGGGCGGTTGTAGGTTTTGATTTGGCTCACGCAGCAGGCAATGTACCTTTAGATTTACATGATTGGGGAGTTGATTTTGCTTGTTGGTGTTCTTATAAATACCAGAATGCGGGCCCAGGTGGAATTGCCGGAATTTTTGTGCACGAGAAGCACTTCAATGATGATTCTTTGAATCGCTTTGCAGGCTGGTGGGGATACAATGAAAGCAAACGCTTTAAAATGGAGAAGGGCTTTGTTCCAGAGTTGGGTGCTGATGGTTGGCAGGTAAGCTGTACGCAGGTAATGCCAATGGCTTTATATCATGCATCCTTACAGCTTTTTGAAAAGGTAGGCTATTTATCGTCCTTAAGAGAGAAAAGTAAAACTTTAACTAAATATCTATTTTATATTATAGATGAGGTTAATACAAACATTGGATATGAGCAATTTAAGATAATTACTCCTCGAACAGAAGCAGATAGAGGTGCACAAGTTTCTATCATTGCGAAGAGCCATGGAAAGGAGTTTTTTGATAAATTGGTTGAGCATAATGTGCTGGGCGATTGGCGTGAACCTAATGTAATTCGATTAAGTCCAGTTCCGATGTATAATAGTTTTGAAGATATTTACAGAACGGGCGAGCTGTTATTAGCGATCAGTAAATCTATCTTATGATACATTATAATCCCAAAGACTGGATAAGTTTCATATTTCATATCCATAAGGCAGATACGTTCCGAAAGCTGTGGCCATTGATGCTAAGCGTATCTATCTTTTCGGGTGGTATTGCCTATTTAGAACTTAACCATTTAAAACTTGCTGAGACTGCCTATATTAAAAACATTGGCATGATGCATAGTCTGCTGGGCTTTGTAATCTCGATGCTTTTAGTGTTTAGGACCAATACCTCTTATGATAGATGGTGGGATGGGAGGAAACTTTTAGGTGGTTTAACCAATGTGAGCAGGAATTTGGCTATTAAAATTAAAGCCCTTGATTTGGGGAAAGATGAGGTAGAATTTTTCAAATATGCCATTCCTAAATATGCATTTGCGTTGAAGGAGCATTTAAGAGAGAAGCAGTATTTCGGAAAAGATAGCTTTTTAATAGAAATTGATGGAGGTAAACATATCCCCAACCAAGTAGCATCAAGTATTGTAAGTAGGATTTATGCTTTACAAAAAAGCAATGTAATTACACAAGAACAATTGATCATTTTAAGTGCAGATGTTGGTCAGTTTACCGATATCTGTGGTGGATGTGAACGCATCAAGAATACACCCATTCCATACTCATATAGCGCTTTTATCAAGAAGTTTATCTTTATTTATGTAATTACTCTTCCTTTTGGATGGGTATTTAGCTTAGGTTATTTCGTTATCCCGATTGTGCCTTTTATTTTATATGTATTAGCTAGTTTGGAATTAATTGCCGAAGAAATTGAAAATCCTTTTGGTAGCGATGCAAACGACTTGCCTGTTGATGAGATTTCCAATAATATAGAAAAGCATGTGAGGGAAATTCTTACTTAAGGCCAATGTTGAAAATTGCCTATCATCCGTTATATGCACATCCTTTACCAGAAGGTCATCGCTTTCCGATGCTCAAATATGAACTCATACCCGAGCAATTGTTGCATGAAGGGTTAATTACCTGGGATAATATATTTGCTCCAGAGATGTTAGCAGAAGAGCATATCCTCAGCACACATCATCAAGACTATTGGTTTCAGTTAAAGAACTTAACTTTACCAGCTAACCACCAGCGCCGTATCGGATTTCCATTAACAGCGCAACTTGTTGAAAGGGAAATCAGGATAGCTAAGGGAACGGTAGATGGTGCTTTGTTTGCGAAGCAATATGGTGTAGCACTTAATGTAGCTGGAGGAACCCATCATGCTGGGCATCATTGGGGCGAAGGGTTCTGTTTATTGAATGATCAAGCTATCGCTGCCAACTATTTGCTGAATAATAATTTAGCTACCCATATCTTAATTATTGATTTAGATGTTCACCAAGGTAATGGCACTGCTCAAATCTTTGAAAATGAACCACGAGTTTTCACTTTTTCAATGCATGGCGCTGATAACTTTCCGTTTCGTAAAGAGCAATCCAACTTAGATATTGCCTTACCGAATGCAACCGATGATAAAGTGTTTTTAAGTAAACTAACTGATGCATTGGCTATGGTTTTCGAGAAACATAAGCCCGATTTTGTTTTCTATCTGTCGGGCGTTGATGTATTAGCTACAGACAAGCTTGGTAAACTATCCTTAACCAAAGAAGGCTGCAAAATGCGGGACCAACTTGTTTTTGCGGCGTGCATCAAACATCAAGTCCCTGTTCAGGTAAGCATGGGAGGAGGTTATTCGGCAAGTATCAATGAGATTGTTGATGCCCATTGCAATACTTTTAGGATTGCTGTTGACCTTTATTTTTAGTCATTAAATTCTCTTACCTTCGCAAATGCTCGAAATTATCTATCAAGACGACCATTTAATTGCTATTAATAAGCCTCATGGGTTATTAGTTCACCGTTCAAAAATTGCGAACGATGCAACAGAGTTTGCGCTCCAAATGCTACGTGATCAAATTGGAAGACAGGTTAGTCCGGTACATCGTTTAGATCGGAAAACAAGCGGGGTTTTACTGTTCGCTTTCGAGAAGGATGTGGAAATAGCGATGCATAAGCAGTTTCAAGAGGGCTTAGTGGAAAAAAAATACCTGGCAATTTTGCGTGGTTATGCGCCTGAACAAATGGATATTGATTACCCACTGGCAAAAGAGAATGGAAATATGCAGGACGCCTTTACTTCATTTATAAGCTTGCAGCGTGCTGAAATTGCTGTTCCGTTTGGTAAGCATGAAACCTCTCGGTATACCTTGGTAGAAGCTTATCCCAAGACCGGACGAATGCATCAATTGCGTAGACATTTTGCACATATATTTTATCCAATCATAGGCGATAGAAAACATGGCTGTAATAAACAGAATAAATTTTTTAAAGAACAATTTGAGATGACTACCATGCTACTTCACGCATCAGAAATTGCTTTTAAACACCCGGTTAGTAGTGTCGATATAAAGTTAAATGCTACCTTACAGCCCGCGTTTAAAAGAGTTATGGAATTGATGAACTTCAAGATTTAGCACCATATTTGTTAAGTAAAAATCTTATGGATAAATTTTTGCGTTTTTTACCTCTTTTGCTTGTTGTATTGTTAAGTAGCTGCTCCTCTATTTACATGCCTGGTGTTCCGAATACGCCAATGCTAACCACCCAAGGTGAGATAGGTGCTGGAGCACATATTTCATTAAAGGGAAATTTTAATTTTAATTCGGCCTATGCGGTAAGCAATCATTTTGCTGTAATGGCTAATGGGGCGTCGATGAACAATGAAAAGCATAAAAAAGACATCAAAAATAAAATGATCGAATTTGGTGCAGGCTATTTTGATACATTCGGTCCCGATAATAACAGGATAATAGAAATTTATGGTGGTTTTGGAAGCGGGAAAAATGAACGGCTGTTTAGAGAATTTAATGATGATGATTTGCTGATTAGTACTGATCTGCAGAAATCTAAATATGATAAAAAGTTTATTCAAGTAAATTACAGCTCAAAAAAGAAGGATAATCTACGCTTATTCGGTACCAATTTTGGTTTAAACTTCGGTACAGCATTAAGAATGAGTTTTGTAAAGACCAATGATTTTTATAGAAATGGAGTTTTGCAAGCTAATGAAGATAATATCTTTATTGAGCCCGTATTTTTTACAAGAATGATATTGAGTGATGAAGTGCAACTGCAATATACCAGTGGAAGTAATTTCGGATTAAAAAGCCGCAAGTTTTTAAACGCTGGTAATTCGGTATTTAGCGTTGGAGTTGTTGTGAATTTGGGAAGGGCATCTAGGAGAGAATCTAAGTAGTAGATAAGTAGTAGGTAAGTAGTAGATAAGTAGTAGGTAAGTACTAGGTAAGTGGTAGGTAGCTGATTTGGTCTTATTTGACATAGCTTTAAATTATTGTAAATTTGTTAGATGAGATGGTGTCTACTCTTTTTCTTTCTGCTAACATTTTCTAAGCTTAGCGCACAATCAAAATTTGACGAACACTTTAATGCGCTAAAGAAGATAAACGTTGATAGCGGAGTTACACTGACCTTTGATGAGCCCAACGTATTAAATCCCTCACTACCTACTAAAATTATCCTATTCGCCCTGCCAAATGGAAATACTACAGCCCAGAGTTTTGGCAAAAAGCTCAGATCAGGAGATGATTGGCATTTTGATATTCAGCATATCGGTGCACAAACGGCTTTTATTAGAAGTACCGACTTAACCACAAATTACATAGTTGTTTATTTTGAAAATAATTTAAAGAGCTGGCCAACCTGGCGAAGAAAATTTCCGAATGCGGACGCACAGATAGGTAACATGATTAACCAACTCGTAAGCAACTATGGGGCTTATAAGCCAAAACTTATTTTAAGTGGCCATAGTGGCGGTGGAAGTTTCATTTTTGGGTATCTAAATTCCCAGCTTCAAATTCCTGCCTATATAGAGCGAATTGGCTTTTTAGATGCAACTTATGGTTATGAAACCGAAAAGCACGCAGAGAAGCTTAAAAGCTGGTTAAATACAAAGAATAAGTCCTTACAGGTAATTGCTTATAACGACAGTATTGTAATTTACAATGGAAAACCATTGGTGTCGCCAACTGGTGGAACCTGGTATCGAAGTAAATTGATGGCAAAAGATTTAAAACCAAATTTTAAATTAAAAGAAAATGAACTTGCTGATCGATTAAATTGGTACGATTCTAAGCATTTGATTGAATTTAATTTGATCAAAAACCCAGAAGGGAAAATTTTTCATACGGTTTTAGTCGAGAAAAATGGCTTTATCCATTTAATCTTTAATGGAACAAAGTACCAAGCTAAAAACTACCAGTTTTGGGAAGATAGGGCATATCAAGATTTTATATTGCCATAACAATGGAACTTGAAGGTAAAAATTTGGTTCGCAAGATTATCCATATTGATATGGATGCATTTTATGCGTCGGTTGAGCAACGAGATTTTCCTGAATATCGAGGTAAGCCGCTAGTAGTTGGAGGATCTCCGGAGGGAAGAGGAGGTGTAGTGGCTACAGCGAGTTATGAGGCCAGGAAATTTGGTATACGCTCGGCCATGACTTCAAAAAAGGCGCAACAATTGTGTCCTTATGCAATTTTTGTGAGACCAAGATTTGCTGCTTACAAAGAGGTGTCGGTTAAAATAAGAGAGATTTTTAGCCGTTATACCGACTTGATCGAGCCTTTATCATTAGACGAAGCATACCTTGATGTAACAGTAGACAAGTTAAATATTGGGTCGGCCATTACCATCGCTGAGGAAATTAAAAAGGCCATTAAATCTGAGTTAAATTTAACAGCTTCAGCAGGCGTGTCAATTAATAAGTTTACGGCTAAAATTGCATCAGATATGAATAAACCTGATGGACTGACATTTATAGGTCCTTCTCGCATTGAGGCTTTTATAGAGCGGCTTCCGGTTGAGAAATTTTTTGGTGTGGGTAAAGTAACCGCTGAGAAGATGAAAAGGCAGGGATTATTTACTGGTAAAGACTTGAAACAATTAACGGAGCATCGATTAATACAGCTTTTTGGTAAAACCGGAAAATTCTTTTATCAAATTGTAAGGGGAATCGATAACCGTGAAGTAAGAGCAAACCAAGAGATTAAATCAATTAGTGCAGAAGATACATTTATGGACGACTTAGATCGGGGTGAAGAACTGGATGATTGGTTAGCTCAGATTACTAAATCAGCCTATAAAAGGCTACAGTATTATCAGATTTATGGCAGGACAGTGACCTTGAAAATAAAATTCGAAGATTTTAAGATCATTACCCGAAGTCAATCATTTCCAAGTCCAATGGTTGCATTGGAAGATATTTTGGCTGTTACCAATCAACTACTTAAAAACGCCGATCTTAATGGTAAGAAAATAAGATTGCTAGGCGTTTCATTCAGTAATTTTGGAGAAATAAAACTTAGGGAGAAAAATATCGGCTATCAACCAACACTATTTCCAAACAATTAATGTTTACTTAATATATTGTTAACAGCATAGTATTATTTTTATATCTATTAATTACAGCAAGTTATGAAATCAAATAGTATAGTAATTGCCCTTTTAATTGTTGCGATTTTAGCTTTTGTTTATTTCATCATCAAAAGAAATAGGAAAGATCAAAAAAGTCTAGAAAAGGACCTCAATCAAAGAGAGGTGAAGCCAGAAAAGCATGATGACGAACATATTTAACATGTTCGCAAAGTCAGTTAATTGCTGATTAATAATCTTGTTCTTTGTTGAAATCTAAAAAACAGCAAAACCGATGCCGTTAATAAGCCAATAGTAAGGCCATACCAAATTCCATTTACACCCATGTTAAGATAGATGCCTAAAAAATAACCTAAAGGTATGCCGATTATCCAGTAAGATAAGAAAGTAATATAAGTAGGGACATTTACATCACCAATTCCCCTTAAAACACCTAAGCCAACTACTTGGGTGCCATCAAATAGCTGAAAAAAGCCAGCTATAATTAATAACTGGGCCGCAATACCAACCACATGATCATCTTTAGTATAAAAATAGGGTAGTAAGCCACTTCCAAACATAAATAACAAGGCGGTACAAGTCATAAATAAAATAACCACATGGTAACTTGCTATTGCCGAACGTCGCAAATCGGTAAAGCTTTTTTCGCCTAAATAATTTCCTGTTTTGATCGTAGCTGATGACGCAATGCCACTTGCTACCATATAAGTTAATGCGGCTAAGCTAATTGCAATTTGATGGGCTGCTTGTTCAGCCGTTCCAATTGTACCGATCAATACTGCTGCACCGCTAAATGCCGAAATTTCGAAAATGTACTGCATGGCTACTGGAGCGCCAATTTTTATAATTTGCGAGCTCCTCATTTTATCGATAAATGATATCTTAAATTGCAACAGATAGCTTTTAAAATGAGCGGAACGAAGTACATAGAAGCCCATTACCAACGCCATCAGTACCCTATCAATTAACGTGCTCAAACCAACTCCTTTTACACCCATAGGTTCAACTCCAAACATTCCCTTCACAAAAATAATCCCCAAAACGATGTTAATGAGGTTGCCTACAATAGAGATCCTCATGGCCTGCATGGTAAAGCCTAAGCCTTCGGCAAATTGTTTAAAGGTTTGAAAAATCATTAATGGCACAATGGATAGAGCCAAAAGACCTAAGTATGGTTTTGCATACTTTACCACTTCTGCCGACTGCCCCAGCTGATCGATAACCGATAAGGTACCCCAGTGAATGATAGCATATAGAAAAATGCCTGTTATCAAGTTTATAATTAAGCTGTTAGATAGTAATCTTCCACATTCGTCTTTATCTTTTCGGCCACTCGCCTGTGCAATTAATGGAGTTAATCCATAAGAAATACCTAAGCCAATTACCAATACCAGCATAAATAAACTGTTCACCAAAGAAACTGCTGCTAATTGAGTTGTGCCTGCAAATTGACCAACAATTACACTATCGGCAATGTGTGTTGCCATGTGGCCAATTTGTGAAACCACTATGGGACCCGCAAGGATAAGATTTTCTCGGTAATATGTTTTGTATTTGGCAAATAGTGATTGTGACATAGGACAAAGTTAATGAAAGACTTAATAAGTTTGCCTACTTCCGACTTACGAAGTTTCCTTGCGCTCAGTCCGGTGCTAACTTACGAAGTTCTCCACGCTTAGTCCGGCGCTAAACTCGTAAGTCGGCCGTGAAATATTCTTCCTTCTCTGAAAGGTGAGGGATAATTACTCCAGCTAATATGAGACTTACGATTACTCTTTGGGCTTTTTTATGGGAAGATTTTACGAGTTTGGCGTATTCTTTAAAGGTAATCCTTTCATGTTCTGCTAAATAGCTTAATAGTTTTTGCTCATGAGCTGAATAGGAAATAAACTGGCCGGTTTCTTTTGCCCCTTCCTTTAGTACGTCGACAATAATTTTACTGGCAAGCACACTTTTATCTTTTACACGAAAATAGACCCACCACTTTTTATTTTCGTCTAAGGCGTAGTGGGGTTTTGTATCGCTTTTAGGGATATCAACAACTAATACAACCTTTTCATCCAGGTAAACTTCTTCAAATCTGGGCTCAATAGCAGGTTTACAAAACTGGTTGGCCGCTTTACTGATCATATATTTTTCTTCTTCTTCAGACTTTACACCGCTTATAGTACCATCATCTGTAACTCCGATCAGTAATTTGCCACCACGATTATTTGCGAATGCCACTAATGTTTTAGCGATTTTTTCAGCACTACTAATGGTTTTCTTAAAATCTAAGTTTACATTTTCTCCTTCTAAAATTAATCTTCTAATGTTCATGTGGAAGTGGGTTAGTTAAACTTACGAGGTTCCCTCGTTAAACTTACGAAGTTCTCAGCGCTTAATCCGGCGCTAACTTCGTAAGTTCTTTCGCTTAGTCCTGCGCTAACTTCGTAAGTTAGTTTATATCGCTACTCTTTGCTTTTCGCCAGGGAATTTTAGGCGCAAGTAAATTTCGTTTTGTACGGTAACACATAATTCGCCTTGTTTGTTATAGAGTTCCATCGGATATGCTTTTACAAATTTTCCTGTTTCATTCAATGAATTTTCTGCTTCACTAATCATTTCATCTGTAATTTTTAAGGTGAAGTATAGTGTTGTTAAGCCCGGTTTCAAATATTGAATGCTTGCGCTTTTAAGCCAAACCCTAACTTTAAAACCTCTTCTTTGCATTAACTGATCAAACAAAATAGCATAAAATGGATCGGTAGCAGCATAAATAGAGCCCCCGAAAATAGAGCCATTGTAATTTCTATTTAAAAAACTGTTGCTGATTTTTACGTCAACTCCTAAAAAATCAGGATGGAATTTTTTAACCCAAATACGTTGAAATAAAAGTGGTGGATATAAGCATAGTGCCCATTTAAGAGTTTTTTCTGAAAAAATCATGATGTCTAAATATCAACAATAGAATTGAGGTTTAAAAATTTTACGTAGGTTTTCACATTTGTTAGCTTACTTTTGGAAAACTTATATAAATAATACCGTTTTGATAAAAATTAGCTCGCTTAAGAACTTAACTTTCTTGATCATATTTTACTTTGCACTTTGCCCTTTAGTTAATGCACAAAAGAATTTCAGTGTCAACGGAGTGATAAAAAATGGTGCTACTGGAGAAACTTTAATAGGGGCCAGCATCAAAATAATCGGTTTCCCCCAATTTGGGACTTCTTCTAACGCTTATGGATTTTACTCTTTAAGTTTAGCTGAAGGCCTTTATAATTTCGAGGTTTCTTATATTGGATATCGTACACTTACCAAACAAGTTACTGTTAAATTAAATACCAAAGTTGATTTCGATTTAGAAGAATCGAATAACTTAAACGAGGTTGTAATTTCCAGTGTTCGAAAAAATGACAACGTTGTAAAGCCACAAATGGGCATTGAAAAGCTCAATATAAAAGATATACAACATATTCCAGTACTATTTGGCGAAAAGGACATTTTAAAAACCTTGCAGCTTTTGCCAGGGATTAAGTCGGCAGGAGAAGGAAATAGCGGTTTTTATGTAAGGGGTGGAGCAACTGATCAGAATTTGATCTTATTGGATGAAGCGCCAGTGTATAACGCTTCCCATTTATTAGGATTTTTCTCCACTTTTAATTCAGACGCTATTAAAGATGTAACTGTGTACAAGGGAGGAATGCCGGCCCAATATGGTGGAAGATTATCGTCTGTTTTAGATATCAGAATGAACGATGGTAATAGGAAAGAAGCCACTTTTGAAGGTGGAATTGGGTTGATTTCATCGAGACTAAAAGTTGAAGCACCATTTATAAAAGATAAGAGTTCGTTTATGGTAAGTGGAAGGAGGACCTATGCGGATACTTTTCTTGCATTTGCCCCTGATACTTCCGTAAGAGGGAGCATTTTATATTTTTATGACCTAAATGCAAAAGCTAATTATCAAATTGATGAAAAGAATGTAATTTATCTTTCTGGATATTTTGGAAGAGATAAATTAGGACTACGCAATACATTTGGATTTAACTGGGGAAATGCAACTGGTACTTTAAGATGGAATCATCTTTTTAGCAATAGGCTATTCTCCAATACCTCCTTCATTATGAGTAAATACGACTATACGATTGAAAATTTACAAAGCGGTAATGAATTTGCCGTTAATTCAAGTATCAAGGATTTTAATCTTAAGCAAGATTTCTCATTTGCATTAAACGATAAGCATGATTTAAAATTTGGTTTTGATGCCATTCACCATACAATAGCACCGGGACAACTTACTTCACCAAGTACGTCGAGCATTAATGCTATTAAAATAGAAAATAGAAAGGGCCTTGAAGTGGCCACTTATATTTCTGATGAATTTAATTTAAGCAAGAAGATTAAGTTAGTTTATGGTTTGCGACTATCGTCGTTTTCAGTATTGGGAGGTGGGAACTTTAAAACTTTTAGCAGTGATGGTGTTCAAACAAGTTCTACTTATTACGATAATAACGATATTGTAAAAACCTATGTTAACTTGGAACCTCGTTTCTCTGCAAGTTTCCAACTTGACGAATCAAAGTCTGTGAAGGCATCCTATACCCGTAATGTGCAGAACTTGCATTTAATGTCAAACTCTACGGCTACTTCGCCAACAGATTTGTATATCATGAACAGCCTTAATACCAAATCTGAAATTGCCAATCAGTTTTCATTTGGTTACTTTAACAATTTTAAGGAGAATAATTATGAGTTCTCTGCTGAAGTGTATTATAAACCGATGCTGAACCAAATTGAATATAGAAATGGGACTGATCTGAGAGGAAATCAAAATGTAGAGGCCGATTTGATTTACGGCAAAGGGAGAGCCTATGGATTAGAGCTGTTCTTTAAAAAGAAATATGGAAAATTTAATGGCTGGATAGGTTATACGCTCTCAAGAAGTGAAAGAACTTTCGATTTGATCAACAATGGAAATTGGTTTACTGCAAGGCAAGATAGACCACATGATATTTCGATCGTTGGAATTTACAAACCAGGCAAGCGATGGATATTTTCTTCAACTTTTGTGTATAGCACTGGTAATGCAGTTACTTTTCCAATTGCTAAATATAATTTAGATGGACGGACTATATTTTATTATGGAGAAAGAAATGCTAACAGAACTGCTGATTTTCATCGTTTAGATTTATCTGCAACGCTAGAAAGTAAACCTAGCAGAAAATTTAAATCGAGCTGGAATTTTGGCATTTACAATGTCTATAATAGAAGTAACCCTTACTCAATTGAATTCAGGGATAACCCAGATAACAGAACGCAAACTCAAGCAGTACAAACATCACTTTTTGGTATCATTCCTTCAGTGACCTGGAATTTTAAATTTTAACACATGAACAGACTTTATATTATACTTTTAGCCATTGTACTTTCCTCGTGTGAAAAGGTTATAGACTTAGATCTAGCGAAAACGGAGCCTAAAATAGTGATTGAATCTATTGTAACAGATTTAAATACGAGACATACCGTGGCTATTTCGACCACCACGAATTTTGAATCGGATAACACTAAGGTACCTGTTGCTAACGCAACGGTTGTATTAAAGACTGGAAGTGGTTTAACAATTAATTTCACTGAGCAAAGTCCTGGAAACTATATCTCATCGCGCTATAGAGGTGTTCCAGGAGAAAAATATACCCTTACAGTAACGGCTGATGGGAAATCTTATTCAGCAACTTCTGTAATGCCTTTACCAGTTCCCATCAAATCACTCGAACAAATAGAGATTAGTTTTTTTGGCGAAACCAGAAAAGCTGTGCAAGTAAATTACAAAGATCCAGCGGGAGCAGTTAATTTTTATAATAATCGTGTTTTCGTCAACAATATTAAGCGGGGTGATTATTATTTGGATTCAGATAGATTTAATAACGGCAATGAGGTGAAAAATACGCTTTATATTGATGAACCAGATTTAGTGGCAGGAGATTTAGTTAGGGTTCAAATGTTAACGATCGATGAAAACGTCTATAAATTTTTGTTTTCTATCACTCAAATCACGGGAAATGGCGGTCCACCCACTGTACCGGCTAACCCAACTTCTAATTTTAACAATGGCGCTTTAGGTTATTTTAGTGCCTCAACTTCATCAGAGGCTACCATAACGATTAAATAGTTAACTATTGGATTTATGCTTAAATGCTAAATCTTTTTTGAAGAAATAGATAAAAAATGTAAATTGCTGTATGCATGTTTATAATACACTTAGGGAAGCTGTAGAAGATTTGGATAAGAGAGGATATGAATACGATTTCAATTTAGCTCAAGACTGTATTGAGTGTAAATCCCTAGACTTGCAATTAATGCCCGAAGAATTTGAAATAGATGAATTTTATCGTTTCGAAGGCATGACTGATCCAGCTGATAGCGCGGTTATTTACGCCATATCTTCCCCCGTAGGTAATTTAAGGGGAGTAATTATTGATGCCTATGGTGCATATGCTGAGAATGTCTCTGCGGAGTTATTAGATAAGCTTAGAATGCATCACGATCATTAACAGCTTAAAATTTATACCCAATTGAAAGTTTGTCAAAGTGTTTGTTTATTTGTAGTTTAATCGCTCCAAATCAAACATATGAACGCTGTTAACAAAAAGAACGTTACCCTAATTATTATTGTTGCCGCTCTTGGCTATTTTGTAGACATCTACGACCTTATTCTTTTCTCTGTAGTAAGAGTTAAAAGTTTGAAAGACCTGGGTGTTGCCGACGACGACCTGTTAAGCATCGGTGCGAATATCATCAATAGCCAGATGTTCGGCATGTTGATTGGAGGGATCTTGTGGGGAGTGCTGGGCGATAAGAAAGGAAGGTTAAGTGTGTTGTTTGGCTCTATTATCGTTTATTCCTTAGCTAATATTGCAAATGGCTTTGTAAGTTCTGTAACTGCTTATACCATTATTCGTTTTATTGCGGGGATAGGTTTAGCAGGAGAGTTGGGTGCAGGTATTACCTTGGTTACCGAAACCATGAGCAAAGAAAATAGAGGGTATGGGACGATGATTGTTGCTGGTGTAGGCTTATTTGGCGCTGTTGCTGCGGCATTGATCAGTGATCATTATACTTGGCAAACAAGTTATTTTATTGGGGGTGGAATGGGCTTGCTACTTTTATTTTTGAGAGTTGGATTAGCGGAATCGGGATTGTTCAAAGAAGTAAAGGAAAGTACCATTCAGCGTGGCAATATTTTGATGCTCTTTACTAACGGCGCTCGATTTAAGAAGTACCTAGCTTGTATTTTAGTAGGTTTACCGCTATGGTTCGTAGTTGGTGTACTCATTACCTTTTCGCCAGAATTTGGTAAAGCATTAAACGCAACGGGTATTTTAAATGTTGGTAAAGGTGTAATGTATTGTTACATTGGTATTGCCATTGGTGATATTGTGGCCGGATTTTTATGTCAGCTATTGCGATCACGGAAAAAGGTGATGTTTATGTTCTTAGTGTTAACCGCCATTGCGATTGCCGTTTATTTGTCAGCTAACGGCTTAAGTCCGGAGACATTTATTTGGTTGAGTTTATTTTTAGGTTTTGCTTCTGGTTATTGGGCAACATTTGTAACTATTGCATCAGAGCAATTTGGCACCAATTTACGGGCAACAGTAACTACTACGGTGCCTAATTTTGTACGTGGTTCGGTGGTTGCCGTTACAATTTCTTTCCAATTTTTAAAGGGCGAGGTAGGTATTTTACAAAGCGCTATGATTGTAGGTGCCGTATGTTTAATCATAGCTTTCGTAGCTTTGAGTCAGTTAAAGGAAACATTTAGCAAAGACTTGGACTATGTGGAAGAGTAAAAGAGGTTATTATGTCAAAAAAATGTACTTTCTCCTTAATTATGGGGTATAACCCTTTCATTAGCTTTAACTTTAGATCGTAAAAAGGTTTAAAAAACATGTTTAGAGATAAAGTAACAGCAGCCTATCAGCAAATCCAAGATCATATTTGTAATGGTTTAGCGCAAGCTGACGGAAAGGCTAAGTTTGAAGAAGAGCTTTGGAGCCGTGATGGTGGTGGTGGTGGCAGAACCCGGGTGATGCAGCACGGAAATGTGATAGAGAAAGGTGGGGTAAATTTTTCGGCTGTTCATGGCAAATTGCCTGAGGCTGTTAAGAAAGCTTTCAAAGTGGATAGCGATGATTTTTTTGCCACTGGTGTCTCTATTGTTATGCATCCAGAAAATCCATTCGTTCCTATTATACATATGAATATCAGGTATTTTGAAATGGACGACCAAACACGTTGGTTTGGTGGGGGAATTGATTTAACACCTCACTATGTCATTCCAACTGATGCCAGATTTTTCCATCATCGCTTAAAACAAACCTGTGATGAATTCGACCCTTCATTTTATCCCAAATTTAAAACAACAGCTGATGATTACTTTTTTATCAAGCATAGAGAGGAAACACGTGGTGTTGGCGGGATATTTTACGATCGTTTAAGGCCCGAAACTACACAGCTCGATTTTGATCAGCTCTTAAATTTTTCATTAGCCGTAGGTAATACATTTCTTCCTGTATATACCGAGCTCATTGAGCGCAACAGCGATATGTCATTTACCGAAAAGCACAAAGAATGGCAGTATCTTCGTAGAAGTCGTTATGCTGAATTTAACTTAGTTTATGATGCAGGTACAAAATTCGGATTAGAAACCAATGGTAGGATAGAAAGTATTTTAATGAGTTTGCCCCCAACGGCCAAATGGAATTATAATCCTGTAATTGAAGCAGGGAGTGAAGAAGAAAAAACGCAGGATTTCTTAAAAAAGGGAATAGAATGGGTGTAGCTAGACTTTCCATTTTCATCATTGCTGCTACTTTATTAAGTGCTTGCGGTACGCAATACGCCATTACTAAATCAAATCGTGAAGAATATAGCATTAATGATAAAATTAGTGTAGATAGCAGCATTGTTAAAGCCTACTTACCCTATAAGCTGAAGCTTGATCAAGAAATGAATAAGGTAATAGGGAATACGGAGGTTTTACTAACAAAAACTTCTGAGCTCCCAGAATCTGTACTAGGCAACTTCTTTGCTGATGCAGTATTCAATCAAGCTAAGAAAATAGAACCCAATATTGATTTTGTTTTTCCCACTACCAAAGGTGGATTACGCAACGATATTCCAAAAGGACCTATTACCGTGTCGGGTATATTTGAATTGATGCCCTTTGAAAACCAATTGGTGTTATTTAAACTAAAGGGAAGTGACGTACTTAACATCTTAAAATTTATTGCTAGTGCCAACGGACAACCTGTTGCCGGTTTAAGAATGAAGATCAAAGATAAAAAGCCTGAAAATATTTATATCAATGGTAAGCCTTTTGATGTTGAACAAACATACTTAGTGCTTACATCAGATTATATTGGAAACGGTGGCGATGATTCTAAGGGTTTTGGCAATCCGATTTCACGAAAAAATATTGGCTTATTAGTGCGGGATGCCTTGTTAAAGGAAGTTGCAGAAATAGAATTGGCGGGTAAAAAAATTAATGCTAAAATAGATGGAAGAATTACAAAAAACTAGTAGACGTAATTTTATCAAAGCTGGTGGTGTATTAAGTGCTGCTTTTGCGCTGAATATTAATTCCTTTGATGCATTTGCCAGTGGCCGTTTACAAAAGCTAACTATCCTCCATACCAATGATGTGCATAGTAGGATAGAACCCTTTCCGATGGATGGTTCCAGAAATCAAGGATTGGGTGGTACTGCGCGTAGATCAGCATTAATCAAAAAAATAAGGGCAGCACAAGAAAATGTATTATTGCTTGACGCTGGTGATATATTTCAAGGTACCCCATATTTTAATAAGTATGGTGGTGAATTGGAAATGAAATTAATGAGTGCCATGGGCTATGATGCCACAACTTTAGGCAACCATGATTTTGACAATGGTGTTGAAGGGTTTTATAAGCAACTACCACATGCTAATTTTGATGTATTGATTGCCAATTATGATTTAAAAGACACGGCTCTTCATGGCTCAACAGAACCTTTTAAAATTTTTAAGAAAGCTGGATTAAAGATTGGCGTATTCGGAATAGGTATTCAATTAAAAGGCCTGGTTGATCCAAAAAACTATGGCGAGACCCAATACTTAGATCCTATAGCCAAAGCTAATGAAATGGCTTCGTTACTTAAAAACGAGTATCATTGCGATTTGGTTATATGTCTTTCTCACTTAGGCTATCGATATAGAGATGCTACAGTTTCGGATCAGGTATTAGCGGCTAGCACCAAAAATATCGATTTGATTATTGGTGGGCATACCCACTCATTCTTAGATGTTCCAGAAGATGTGAAGAATTTAGCTGGACAGCTAACTACCATTAACCAAGTTGGTTTTGCTGGCATAAATTTAGGGCGTATTGATTACTATTTTGAACCAGGACAAAAGAAAAAATTAAAACTAAGCAGTCCTTATCAAATCAATAACCGGCTAGACGAAAGTTAATAATATTTACTCTTTAGTTGCTTTTGTAAGCTTGGTCGTTCTTATGCAAGCTTCCAAAATTTCGTTAATACCTTGCATCGCATAGCCCAATAATCTAGAAGTCTCGCCCAGTTCAGAGGTAACGATAACTGTTTTTTCTCGAATTTGGGTCATACAGTAAGTATTGATAGCCTGTTGCATGGGCAAGGTTATATATTGTTTGGCTGCCGCAATTTGGCCGCTTAAAATAATCAGTTCTGGGTTAAATAATTGGATTAATATGGAGATTCCTTTTCCCATATGTGCGCCAACGTTAGATAAAAGTTGGATCGCATATTGATCTCCTTTATTGGCTGCTTTAATTATCACATCCGGTTCAATTCTTTCCAGCTCTTCTGGGCTAAGTTGGTTTAGCATCGAATTCTTCCCCGACAAAATATCGGCCTTAGCCATTTTCGATAATGCATTTCCAGAAGCAATCGTTTCCAAACATCCGTGCTTACCGCAATAACACAATTCGCCATTCTCTACCACGGGAATATGACCCAGCTCGCCAGAAAAGCCACAGGCTCCTTTTCTTAACTTCCCATCCATGATAATTCCCAAGCCTACTCCCCAATCCATCAATAAGATGAGTACATTTTTTTTTCCTTTGGCCAGTCCGTGACTAAGTTCGGCCATTGACGAGCCATTTACATCATTTTGAATAACAACAGGCAATTGGAGTACATTTTCGAAAGCGCTTGCTAATGAAATATTTTGATCAGAATCTAACAGATAACTATAATTATCGCCCTGTTCTGTGTCGATCAAACCAGGAACTCCAACGCTACATCCAATTAATTTGCTGCGGTCAACTCCTTCTGAATCTATCATTTCCTGTATTTCTTGATTTAAAATACTCAGAAAGTCAGACCTATTCATGGTAATGGGTATGTTGATTATTTTAGTGTCAACTACAGAATTATAATTGTTTTCAATAATGACTATTTTAGTATGAAAAAGTTGTATGTCTATGCAGATGATCAATATTTTACCATCCACCAAACCATAAAGATCGGGCCTCCTGCCACCAATGGATAAGCCAAATCCTTTTTTTTCGATCCAATTATCGTCTGTTAAACTGCCTATTAATTTTAAAACGCTGGGAGGGCTCATACCCAATTGATCACATAGTGTGGACACAGCTGTTGGGCCAAGCCTGAAAAGACATTTCAAAAGTTTATATTTATGTATCCGATGCTTCTCGTTACGTTCTTTTGATAATCCATTTAATAAGGAAAGATTCATCAGCTTATAGATATATTTTAACTAATAGCATCAAACTTACATAAAAAAATAACTAAAGTATTTTTATTTTATACATTTTTTATAGATCCTTTGCCTTTGTTGTAAATTCTTTTTAATATTACTTTTAGTAAAGATTTGATTTCCCTACTAGCGTTATTTATCACCAAAAACCATAAATGAAAACCACAAAAGAACCAACACAAGAAAACAGTAGAAGAGACTTTATTAAGAAATCTGCAATTGCTTTAACTTCATTTACCATAATTCCTCGATATGTACTTGGAGGTCAGGGCTATTTAGCTCCGAGCGACAAACTTACCAAGGCGGTAATAGGGGTTGGCGGTATGGGGAGAGGTCATTTTCCATATGACGGAACCCAAGTTGTGGCTATTTGCGATGTAGATACCAGGCATATTGCAAAATCATTGCCTTTACTTGATAAAGGTGTTAAAACATTTAGCGATTACCGCGAATTATTAAAGCTACCAGAAGTGGATATTGTGCATATCGCAACGCCACCTCACTGGCATGGCATAATGGCTGTTGATGCTGCCAATGCTGGAAAGGATGTTTGGTGTGAAAAGCCAATGACTCATACCATTGGAGAGGGTAAGCGGGTAGTAGAAGCGATGAAACAGAATGGAAGTATGTTTAGGCTAAACACCTGGTTTAGGTTTAAAGATACCTTCTATGGTATGGGAACAACGGTTAAACCCATTAAAAAGCTTGTAGATAGTGGCCTGTTAGGTTGGCCATTAAAAGTAACTGTAGGTAAACATACAGGGTACGACTGGAAATTTTTCTGGGTAGGGAATGAAAACTTGCCGATCGAACCTGTACCAGCAGAGCTAGATTACGAGTCGTGGTTAGGTCCCGCACCTTTTAAACCATATAGTACCCACCGAGTACACCAAACATTTAGGGGTTATTGGGATTACGATGGCGGTGGTTTAAGCGATATGGGCCAACACTATATTGATCCAATCCAGTATTTTTTAGGAAAGGATGATACTAGTCCGGTTTCTGTAGAGATAGATGCACCACAGCAACATTATGATGCCGTGGGTACCTGGCGTAGAATTACCTATACCTATGCTGATGGATGCCAGATAATTTTGGATGGTGCAGGTACAGACACAAATGTGCCTTATATAGAGGGGCCAAAAGGGAAGCTATACCCTGGTTTTAAATCGGATATACCTGATTTGGACAGGAAGTTAGCTGCCTTTCCGGAGCCACCAAGTCAGCTTACGGATTTTGTTGAGTGTGTAAAAACGAGACAAAAATTTGCCTTGAATGAAGAAAATGGACATCGTTCTTGTAATCTTGTTAACATAGGTTTAATAGCGCTTCGTTTAGGCAGATCATTGAAGTTTGATCCGGTAAAGCAAGAATTTATTGACGACGAAGGCGCTAATAAATTATTAAATCCAGTAATGAGAGCTCCATATTCAATTTAAAATTAGCTACTTAAATAATAATAAAACCAAATGATACGTAAAATATTAGGAGTAATGCTGTTGATAGGCTTATTACTTCCCAACCTGAATGCCCAAGAGAAAAAAGACGAACGTACGGTAACTACACGTATTGCCGATTTGTTAGCAGAACTGCCTGCTAAAAATACCAACCAATTTAACCGAAACATGAATGATATTACGCAACTTGGTGTTGATGGGTATCAGACTTTAATTATCGGGTTAAATTCGAAAGACAATGAATCAGTATTAACATATGGAATTAATGGGTTTTCTGGTTATGCGAGTCAGCCTGGAAAAAATGATTCCAGAAAAATTGCCGTTAATGCTTACAGAAAGGCCCTGTCTTCGCTCACAGGAGTACAGCATAAGGCATTTATATTAAGCCAATTTGATGTAATTGGTAATGATGAAGCCGTTCCAGAAATAGCACAGTTTTTAACAAACGAGGCTTTAGCCGACGCTGCGTCAAGAGCATTGGCGAAGATTAATACCGACCTTTCAAAAAACACCCTTCTTAAAGCTTTATCATCAGCTAGCGGAAGAGCTAAATTAAGTGTTATAGCGGCTTTAGGACATACTGATTTAAAAGCAGCAAGCCCAGTTTTGATCGGCATATTAAATTCTGCTACTGATCCAAATCTCTCAAAAATTACATTGGCAGCGCTTGCCCAATTAGGAGATCCAGCTAGTGAACCTGTTTTGCAAAAGGCTGCTGCTAAAGCAGGCTATGCTTACGATGCGACCAATGCATTGTCTTCGTACTTAGTTTTTGCAAATAAAATGTTAAACAAGGATAAGGCTACCGCAGTTAAAATTGCAAATGATCTTAAAGATAAACCATCTGCTAATGTTAGGATTGCAGCCTTAGAAATTATGGCCGCTGCGGCTCCATCTACTCCTTATTTTGCTGAAGCTTTAAAAGATCCATCTTTTGCTTACCGTGCTGCCGCTTTAAAAGCCGCACTACCATATTTTAAAGCTGAAGAAACAGCGGTTTGGTTAAAGGAATTAAAAAAGGCTGATGCACCAACGCAAGTGCTTTTATTACATTTCTTAGCGGATGCAAACGCACAACAGGCATTGCCAGCTATGCTAAAGCTTACAACAAGTAAAGAACAAGAAGTAAGGTATGTTGCTATTAATACGGCTGCTTCTTTGGGACAGGAACGTGTACTTTCCGATTTTTTAAAGCGCATGAAGAAAGCTGACGCAAGTGATTTACAAGTTTATAGTGATGCTATTTTAAAAATGAAGGGAGAAAGTATTACTAAAATTGTTGCTGAGGCACTTCCGAAAACGACACCAAACGTGCAAATAACACTTGTTAATATATTAGCGGCTAAGGCAGCTACCAGTCAATCTCAGGCAGTTTTTAAGGAATTAACTAACCGAGACTTGCAAGTTCAACTAGCTGCTTATGGGGCTCTTAAGCAAGTTGCTTCTGCAGAGCAGTTACCTCAATTATATGTTTTGTTAAATGAAAATAAAACAGCTGAACAAACCAGAGCTGTTCAAGCTGCTATTATTTCGGCCTTGAAAACCAGTGCTAAAGAAGGACAAGTTGAAGGTGTGCTGACAAAAATGAAAGCATCTCCTGCGGCACAACAAGCATTGTATTATCCAATATTAGCTAGCTTAGGCGGCAAACAAGCTTTAAGCACCATTAATGATGAGTTTAAAAATGGAAGTAATGAAGTTAAGCGCGCAGCTTTAAATTCATTAACAAGTTGGACAAATTTTGAAGCTGCACAAACGTTGATCAACATTGCTAGAACCAGTAAAGATGATGCAACTCTTGATCAGGCGGTAAAAGGCTATTTGAAATTGGTAAAAGCAGCGAATTTACTACCAGAACAACGTTTATTATGCTTAAAAAACGCAATGGAAGTTGCCAAGACTACTGCTCAAAAGCAACAGATCTTAAAGGATGCTGAGCAGGCTAAAACTTTCAACACCTTAGTTTTTGCAAGTAATTATTTAAATGAGGCAGGCTTGCAACAAAATGCAGCTACCACCGTAATGAATGTTGCCTTAGCCGGAAAATATAATGGTGAACTTGTAAAAAAGATGCTTAATCAAACCATCTCGGTAATTACTGGCGCTGACAGTGAATATCAAAAAGAGGCAATGAAGAAATATATTGCTGATATGGAAGCTGGTGAAGGTTTTGTTTCTATTTACAATGGAAAAGACTTAACAGGCTGGCAAGGTTTAGTTGGAGATCCTATTAAACGTGCCAAAATGGATGCAAGTACTTTAGCTACTGCTCAGGAAAAGGCAAATAAGGAGGCTGCCGAAAGCTGGAAGCCAGTAAATGGCGAGCTTCATTTTATGAGTAAAGGAAATAATTTAGCGACCATTAAAAAATATGGCGACTTTGAAATGCTTGTCGACTGGAAAATTATCGATGATAAGAAAGGTGAGGGCGATGCAGGAATTTATTTACGTGGCACACCGCAAGTGCAAATTTGGGATAATGCTCGTATAAATGTAGGAGCACAGGTGGGTTCTGGAGGTTTGTATAACAACCAACGTAACCCAAGCAAGCCATTAACAGTCGCGGATAATAGTTTAGATGAATGGAATACTTTCCGCATCGTTATGATTGCTGATCGTGTTACGGTTTACTTAAATGGTGTATTAGTAACTGATAATGTAATACTTGAAAATTATTGGGATAGAAAATTACCCATCTTTAATGAGGAGCAAATTGAATTGCAAGCACATGGATCGCCTGTGGCTTACCGTAATATTTTTATCAAAGAACTTCCCCGCATAAAACCTTTTGAGCTGAGTGCACAAGAAGTTAAGGAAGGTTATCAGGTTTTATTTGACGGTACCAACATGCACAATTGGACCGGTAATACGAGAGATTACGTAATCGAAAATGGAAATTTAGCTATTCGTCCTAAACCGGGAAAAGGTTCTGGTGGAAACTTGTTCACGAAAGAAGAATATAGTGATTTCATTTATCGATTTGAATTTAAACTTACACCTGGCGCTAATAATGGTTTAGGAATCAGAGCTCCTTTAGAAGGTGATGCAGCTTATGAAGGAATGGAACTACAAATTTTAGATAATGATGCTCCTATCTACAAAGATTTGAAACAATATCAATATCATGGTTCTGTTTATGGTGTTTCTGCTGCCAAAAGAGGTTTCTTAAAACCTACAGGCGAATGGAATTATGAGGAAGTTATTGTAAAAGGACCAAAAATCAAGGTTATCTTAAATGGAGAAACCATTGTGGATACTGATATTACCGAAGCAAGAAAGAATGGTACATCAGACGGACATGCGCATCCTGGTTTATTAAGAAACACAGGCCACATTGGCTTTTTAGGTCACGGCTCGCCAGTTGAGTTTAGAAATATCAGAATAAAGGATTTAAGTAAGAAATAGTTACCTTGACAAACTTAATAGTTTGTCAAAGTTTAACAGGAAACTTACTTTGATAAACTTGGTAAGAGTTTGTCAAAGTGTAGCAGAACAAAAATTAATGGAAGACATAACAAAATCTCGTCGTAATTTTATAAAAACTTCAGCGATTGCAGCAGCTGGGTTTATGATTGTTCCCAGACATGTATTAGGAAAAGGATATTTAGCCCCGAGCGATCGTTTAATGGTGGCGGGAGTAGGCGCTGGCGGTAAAGGACAAAGTAATATCGCTAACGTATTTAAAGGAGGAATCTCTGATATCGCTTATTTATGTGATGTTGATGATCGAAGGGCAGCGGCAACCGTTAAAAACTTTCCAAAGGCAAAATACTTTAAAGATTACCGTCAAATGCTCGATCAGGAAGCTAAGCATATCGACGCAGTGATTGTTTCCACACCAGATCATAATCATGCGATGATTGCCATGGCCGCCATGCAATTAGGTAAACATGTATACGTCGAAAAGCCACTTACGCATGATATTTATGAAGCAAGGAAATTAACCGAAGCGGCTCAACAATATAAAGTAGTTACTCAAATGGGTAACCAAGGCTCGTCGGGCGATGGTGTTCGTAAGTTACAAGACTGGTGTAATGCTGGCTTAATTGGTAAAGTGAAAACTGTGTATTGCTGGACAGATAGACCATCATGGCCGCAGGGCATTTTATGGCCATCAACCAATGGCATTGTCCCGAAAGAGCTGGATTGGGATTTATGGCTGGGCAGTGCGCCAAACAAACCATACATCGAGAAATTGGTGCCTTTTAACTGGCGTGGCTGGTGGGATTATGGAACAGGTGCAATAGGCGATATGGGATGCCATTTAGTAGAACCTCCTTTTAGGGTTTTAGATTTGGATACGCCAATTGATGTACAGTGTAGTGTTGGGAGTATTTATGTAGACGAATTTAAACGTGGCTATTTCCCTGATAGCTGTCCACCATCAAGTCATGTAATCATGACTTTTGCCAAAACAAAACATACCAAAGATAACATCCAAATTCATTGGATGGACGGGGGAATAAAGCCTGGCCGACCAGAAGAATTATTGCCTAACGAACCATTTGGTGCAAATGGAGTGTTGTTTGAAGGTACAAAAGGTAAAATGATGTGCGACGTTTACGGTGCCAATCCGCGGCTTTTACCGTTAACTAAAAATGCGAGCGACAAAACCAAGCCAAAAATTGCAAGAGTACCGGGCGATGTAAATGGCCATTATACGCAATTTGCTGAGGCTGCAAGAGCTGGGTATGGCAAAATTGCTTTAAGTTCACCTTTTGAAATTGCTGGTCCGCTTATCGAAACTTTACTAATCGCTAATTTAGCCATTAGGGGTACTGATGTTCAAATCCCAAAAGCAGCAGGTGGTTTTAGTTATCCAGGTAGAGATATTAAACTTATCTGGGACAAACAAAACTTAAGAGTTACGAATTTTGATGAAGTTAATCAATTTGTAAAAAGAGAATATCGAAAAGGCTGGAGCTTAGGCGTATAAAATGACAGATCATAAAATTATCCGGGTGTTGGTGGTAGGTTGCGGTCACATGGGAGCTTCTCATGCAATGGCCTATCATCAACTTGCTGGTTTTGAAATATGTGGCTTGGTTTCTATTGGTGATAGTAAAACCATTTTAAACAAGCAGTTAGGCGGGACTTATCAGCTCTTCGATAATTATGATACTGCTTTAGCAGTTACGCAACCAGATGCAGTTTGTATCGCTACTTATCCCGATACACATGAGTTATTTGCGGTAAAGGCATTTGAACATGGTTGTCATGTTTTTATAGAGAAGCCACTTGCTGATACGGTTGAAGGTGCGCAGCGCGTAGCAGATGCAGCTAAAAAAGCAGGCAAAAAACTGCTGGTTGGTTATATTTTAAGATATCATCCCTCATGGCAAAAATTTATAGAACTATCTAAGGAGATGGGAAAGCCGCTGGTGATGAGAATGAACCTAAATCAACAAAGTCACGGCCATAAATGGACTGTACATCGTAATCTAATGAAAAGCTTAAGTCCGATTGTAGATTGCGCTGTTCATTATATCGATGTGATGTGCCAGATGACAGGCAGTAAGCCCTTGCAGGTTAGTGCTATAGGCGCCAGGTTAACGGATGATATTCCGGCATGGAATTACAATTATGGTCAGCTGCAAATTCGGTTCGAAGACGGTTCAATAGGCTGGTATGAAGCTGGTTGGGGACCAATGGTAAGTGATAATGCTTTCTTTATTAAAGATGTATTTGGTCCAAAAGGCTCGGTATCTATTATGGCAAGCGAAGCAGCCAAAGCAGGAAAATCTGATGATATCAACTCGCATACTAAAACTGAAGCTATTAAAGTCCACCATGCGGCTCTTGATAACAACGATGAGTTTGCAAAAGCCAATGAGTGGATCAACTTAGCGGATGAATTGAATCATCAAGAACTTTGTAGTCGGGAACAAGAACATTTTTTAAAGGCCATCCAAGAAGACCTTTCCCTAGAAACAGCTACTTTGGATGCGATTAACAGCTTGAAGATTGCTTTTGCCTGTGATGAATCGGTTAAAAGTGGGGAAGTAGTGAAGTTATAACGGTTGTTGCGGTTGTAAGAAATCAATATTTCTTTTCAATCCATTAAACTTTGTTCTTTTTACCGCCGATCCTTTAAAAACTCTTTTAAAAACTTCATCGGTCATTTCGATTAAGTCTTCTTTTTTAAATTGCAGGAGTTCAGTTGTTGGATTAAAAGCTATTTCTTGGTGTGGTGTGGCAAAGCGATTCCAGGGGCATACATCTTGGCAGATATCACAACCAAACATCCAGTTATCCATTTTATCCTTAAACGAAACTGGAATTTCATTTTTTAACTCGATGGTAAGGTAAGAGATACATTTACTTCCATCAACTGTATAAGGAGCTACAATTGCATTAGTAGGGCAGGCGTCGATACAACGCGTACACGAGCCGCAATGGTCGGCCGTAAAGGGCGAATCGTATTCCAGATCGAGATCAATAATCAGTTCTGCCAAAAAAAAGAATGATCCAGCTTCTTTACTAATGAGGTTCGAGTTTTTACCACGCCAGCCTAAACCCGATTTTTGCGCCCAAGCTTTATCCATTACTGGTGCAGAATCAACGAAGCACCGCCCTGCAACTTCCCCAATTTCTTCATTTATAAATGCTAAGAGTGCTCTTAATTTTTCTTTAATCACTGTGTGATAGTCTTCGCCATATGCATATTTAGAGATTTTCGGCGCTAAAGGATCAAGTTGATTCTCTTTCGTATAATAGTTTAAGGTTAAAGAAACCACCGATTTTGCATCATCAACCAATAATCTTGGGTCGAGCCGCTTATCAAAATGATTCTCCATGTAGGCCATTTCTCCATGGTGGTTATTTGCCAACCAATTCTCCAATCTGGGAGCTTCTTCTTCTAGAAATTCGGCTTTAGAAATTCCACAAGCCATAAAACCAAGCCGAAGAGCTTCAGCCTTAATGAGGTGACTATATTTCGCTGCTTGGGAGTACATGATTTGCAAAGATATCATTTGCTACAGTAAAACGCTAGAAAAACGAGGCTAGCTTAGAAAATCTCTCCCTGGGTTTAAAAACAAATTAATCCTTTAGCTTGTTATGATGATTGATAAAAGATATTGCTCAGAACTAAATTTAATCCTCACTATTATGGAAACGAACACACCTGATCATAAAAAAGAAAGCCACCAAACGCCACCCGTTCCAGTTGAAACGAATTATGAAGCGCATAAAGATAATCCTGGTCCGGCGCCAACAGTTAACGAACCGGATAATAAGGGTGCAGGTGTGGCGATGAAATGGATAATTCCGATTATTATCATTATCCTATTAATCGTGTATTTTGTTTATTTCAGAAATAATGTAACCAATTAGTATTTAAGCTAAAATAACTTACCAGTTTGGCCTAACTTAATTCGACCTAGATGTTTATAAGCTGCTTCGGTTACCTCACGACCGCGAGCGGTGCGCATTAAATAACCTTCTTGTATGAGAAAAGGTTCATAAACTTCTTCAATAGTTCCGTCATCTTCACCTACAGCAGTCGCGATGGTTTTTAAACCTACCGGGCCGCCTTTAAATTTATCGATAATCGCTAAAAGGATTTTATTGTCCATTTCATCTAGCCCATGCTCATCCACATTTAGGGCGGTTAAGGCATAGCGGGCAATTTCTGTATCAATACCTCCATTACCTTTTATTTGGGCAAAATCTCTTGTTCTACGCAATAATGCGTTGGCAATACGAGGTGTTCCTCTACTTCTTCGTGCAATTTCATAGGCTCCTTCATCAGTAATCGGAGTTTTTAAAATTTCGGAAGAACGTAAAACTATAGTCGTCAGCAGTTTTGCGTCATAATAGGCTAGGCGAGAATTGATCCCAAACCTTGCCCTTAGTGGTGCTGTAAGTAATCCCGATCGGGTAGTAGCACCAACAAGTGTAAAGGGGTTAAGATTAATCTGCACAGAACGAGCATTTGGCCCGCTTTCTAGCATGATATCAATCTTAAAGTCTTCCATAGCGGAGTATAAATATTCCTCAACAAGTGGACTTAAACGATGTATTTCATCAATAAATAAGATGTCGCCTTCATCTAAATTGGTTAGTAAGCCAGCTAAATCGCCAGGTTTATCCAATACCGGCCCCGAAGTAACTTTAATACCAACTCCCATTTCATTCGCAATAATATGCGAAAGCGTTGTTTTTCCTAAACCCGGTGGGCCATGAAGCAGTACATGATCTAGGGCTTCGCCTCTCAGTTTTGCAGCACTTACGAAAATTTTAAGGTTTTCCATGATCTTTTCTTGACCAGTAAAGTCTTCGAAAGCCTGCGGACGGAGCACTTTTTCAATGTCGCGTTCTAAAGGACTTAAATTTTCACTGGAAGGATCTAGGTTTTCGTTCATTTTTAATGCTTTGAAGCTAGTTTATAGAAGTTAGTATATAGTACATAGTAGTTAGTATGTAGTAGTTAGTATATAGTATATAGTATATAGTAGTTAGTATAGTAGCTAGCGTGGGTTGTCGATAGTCAAAAATACAACATAAATTTGTTTTTTAACCTCTTTATAACCAATTAACCAAACTTTCCTGCCACAGGTGCGTCTTTCACGCCATTGCCGTAATTGTAAAATCCTTCGCCTGATTTAACTCCTTTTTTACCAGCCATTACCATGTTTACCAGCAGTGGGCAAGGGGCGTATTTAGGATTGCCAAAACCATCTTGCAACACTTTCATAATAGCTAAACAAACATCTAGGCCTATAAAATCTGCCAATTGAAGTGGACCCATAGGGTGGGCCATTCCAAGTTTCATTACTTGGTCTATTTCATTCACTCCTGCAACACCTTCATATAAACTATAAATCGCTTCATTGATCATCGGCATTAAAATCCTATTGGCAATAAAGCCCGGATAATCATTCACTTCAACGGGAATTTTATCGAGTTTTTGACTAAGATCCATAATGATCTTGGTAGTTTCATCACTTGTTGCATAACCTCTTATTACTTCCACCAATTTCATTACTGGAACCGGATTCATAAAATGCATTCCTATCACCTGTGCGCTGCGATTAGTTACTGAAGCAATTTGGGTAATAGAAATCGATGAAGTGTTGCTAGCTAAAATTGCTTCTGGTTTTGCAAATTGATCTAGGTCTTTGAATATCTTTAATTTTAAGTCTAGGTTCTCTGTTGCTGCCTCCACAACTAAGTCGGCATCTTCAACTCCAATACTTAAATCGGTGAGCGTGGTAATGTTTCCTAGCGTAAGTTCTTTTTGAGCTTCACTTAAGACGCCCTTTGAAACTTGACGGTCGAGATTTTTTGTGATAGTTAAAATTGCTTTTCCTAGAGAATCAATATTAATATCTATTAGGTTTACCTCAAATCCATATTGAGCAAAAGAATGTGCAATTCCATTTCCCATTGTCCCAGAACCAACAACCGCTACCTTCATAAGATTATATTTGTTTTAAATTATGTTTTATAAGTGTTTATTTGAAAGCAAACTTAAGCGAAAATCATGAAATTAAGTACAATTTAAAAAAGGAAAAGAAATAAAAACTTCATAAGAAAAAAAGCAAACAAACAACTAAAATTCACAATTGTTTTAAATGGTTTTTCATAGAAATGTCTTTTTTTCAGCTATATGCTGATTAGAAAAACCCCCATAGCTCCTTAAAAGTGCATATTTAATTAAATTGTGAAATAATTTATCAATTATTTTGGTATGTAAGCATAGCAAAATTCGTAACTTGCATAATCAATTAACTATATTATTAATTATAAATTAACTTAAATGAAAAGAAACTTACTAAGTTTTATTGTTATTGGGTTGCTCACTATAAGTGCAGCATTTGCCCAGAACAAGAAAGTTACGGGTAAGGTTATTGGGAGTGAAGATGGTCTTCCAATTCCCGGTGCTTCCGTAAAAATCAAAGGAACGTTCAATGCTGTTCAAACATCGAATGATGGTACTTATACTATTACAGTTCCGAATGCTGAGACAACGCTTGTGTTTAGTTTTTTGGGCTTTATCGAGGTTGAAAGAGTTGTGGGTACCCAAACAACGATCAACGTAAGTTTAGCGAGCGACAACAAAACCCTAAATGAAGTTGTTGTAGTTGCTTATGGTACTGCCAAAAAGGAATCAATTACAGGTTCTGTTGCTACCTTAAGTTCGGCTGACATTGAAAAAAGAACTGTAACGAATGCTACTCAACTATTAGGGGGTATGGCGCCAGGTATTGCAACTACCTCAGGTAATGGACAACCAGGTACTAGTGTTGCCATCCGTTTACGTGGTACTGGTTCATTTGCTGCCTCAAGTAGCCCATTAATTATTTTAGATGGCTCTCAGTACGATGGTAGTATTTCTGATATCAATGTGAACGATATCGACAATATCTCGGTATTGAAAGATGCATCTTCTTCAGCGCTATATGGTTCTAGAGCAGCGAATGGGGTAATTATGATTACAACTAAACGTGGTAAAGGTCCAACGACCATTAGTGCATCTGTAAACCAAGGTTTTTCTGAAAGAGGTACACCTGAGTACGATCGAGTAAATGCCTTTGAATATTACCCAGCTATGTGGCAAGCGGTTAAGCATAATTTTATGTTTGCAAGTGGTCAAACGGAAGCTACAGCAGCTCAAAATGCAACCAACCAAATCAAAGGTTTGTTAGTGTACAACCCTTTTAATGTGCCTAACAACGAAATTGTAAGTACAGCAGGTGTAATTAATCCAAATGCTTCTTTATTGTATAATGATTTCGATTGGTATAAACCTATTACCAGAACTGGAAAAAGAACAGATGCAAATGTTGGCGTTTCAGGAAGATCTGATAAAACAGATTATTATGTGTCATTAGGTTATTTAAGTGACCAAGGATTTGTTTATAAATCTGATATGAAAAGATTTTCTGCACGATTGAATGTAAATAGCCAAATTAAGCCATGGTTGAAATTTGGATTGAATTTATCGGGCTCATTTTCTAACCTAAACAATGCTCAAGATAGTGGGTCGGGTAGTGGATCAAGTTTCATTAACCCATTTTTATTCGCGAGAGGAATTGGTCCTATTTATCCTGTATATGCGCATGATGCAAGCGGAGGTAATATTTTAAATGGTGCAACAGGTGAGCCATGGTATGATTATGGTCAACACCCTGGTTCTGTAAATCGTCCAACTGGTGCTTCGCCGGGTAGACACGTAATTTATGAGACTTTGTTGAATGATAATATTGGAAGAAGAAATAATCTTGGTGGAAGAACTTATGTTGATATTAAGTTTTTAAAAGACTTTACTTTTACTCCTTCGGTTAATATGGATATTAGAAATAACATTTCTAATTCATTCCAAAACCCTACGGTGGGTGATGGTGCGACGGTAAATGGTAGGGTTTCTTATTCTACATCGGCCATTAAATCGTATACCATGAACCAAATATTAAAGTATAATAAATCTATTGGTAATCACACGTTCATGGCGTTATTAGCGCATGAGAATTATGATTATAACTCTAGAGGCTTTGCAGGTGGTAAAACCAACATGATTTTAACTGGTAACGTAGAGTTGGATAACTTTGTAACCCCAAGCAGTGTATCTGGTAACAGCGATGCAGATCGTTTGGAATCATATTTTGCCAATGCTGCATACAGTTTTAATGATAGATATTTCTTGGATGCATCCATTAGAAGAGAGGGTAGTTCACGTTTTCATCCTCAAAACAGATGGGGTACATTCTTCTCAACTGGTGCTTCTTGGAGCATCTCAAAAGAGAGTTTTATGCAAAATATTTCTTGGGTAAATGATTTAAGATTAAAAGCTTCTTATGGTGAAGTTGGTAATAAAGATTTACCATCATTCTATTCTTATCAAGCATTTTATGATTTAGGATTCAACAATGGCGTTGAACCAGGTATTTTATTATCAACAGTTGCAACACCTGATCTTCAGTGGGAAACTGGTAAGAATTTTAATACAGGTTTAGCATTCTCGTTATTCGGAAGAAGATTAAATGGAGAGGTGGAATATTTTAAAAGAGGATCTGCTCAATTGTTATTCAGTGTGCCTAATCCTCTTTCAGACCCGGTAACGTCGAGATTGGCGAATGTTGGTTCGATGGAAAATAGAGGTCTAGAGGTGCAACTTGGAGGAGATATCTTAAAAACAAACAACTTCTCTTGGAACTTAGTTACCAACTGGACATTTATGAAGAATGAGATTACGAAAATGCCAGCTGAAACTCCAACGCTAATTTCAGGTACTAAAAGGAGAGAAGTTGGACAGGATGTATATCAGTTCTGGTTAAGACAATATGCGGGTGTTGACCCTGCTGATGGTTCATCGTTGTATATCCCAGCAGATGGTACTGCTGCCGGTAATATGAGAACAGTAGATGGTAAGCAATATGTAATTGACCCTACCTTTGCTAAATTCGATTATTCTGGCTCATCTATGCCTGATTTTTCTGGTTCATTCATAAACACCTTTAGTTATAAGAGCCTATCATTATCGGTGATGGTTAATTATCAAGTTGGTGGTAAATTCTACGACAGTGTTTATCAAGGTTTAATGAGTCCATCTTATGGTAGTGCCTTACATAAAGATGTATTAAATTCATGGACTCCGAGCAATACTGCAAGCTCAACTCCTCGTTTAGATATTGGTAGAACTTCATTTATCAACGGAACTTCATCTAGATGGTTAGTTGATGGATCGTATTTAAACTTAACCAATGTTAACCTATCTTACGGTTTACCAAAAGGTTTATTGGGTAAAATTGACGTGTCAAATGCGAGAATTTTTGCTACAGGTGAGAACTTATTTACTTTATCTAAAAGAAAAGGTTTAGATCCTAGACAATCGTTAGATGGAACAAATGGTAATACTTATTTGCCAAGCAGAATTTTCAGTTTCGGTATTAACTTAGCACTATAATATTTAAGAGAAAGAGATATGAAAAAAATTATAATATTTTCAACTGTGGTAGCCTTATTATCAGCTTCTAGCTGTAAAAAGGAATACCTTCAAACAGCACCTACCGATAAGGTAGATAACTCTGCTGTGTTTACAACCACTGCCAATGCAAGTATTGCTTTAAATGGTATTTATAGGTATATGTTCGAGAGAACAACAACAACAAGTTCTAACGCACAGGGCAAGCCAGGTGTAGGGGGTATTTTGTTGGGCATCGATTTTATGGGCGAAGATTTACACCAGGTAAATGCAACTTGGTTTACATCGACGGGTGAAGGAAGCTGGGTTGCTCCACGAACTGATACACATCCTTCAAACTTGTATTACTATCGTACGTTTTTTAGAATGATCGGTAATGCCAATTACATTATTGATAATATCGATGCCGCAAGTGGTAGCGATGTTGAGAAAAAGAGAGTGAAAGCAGAAGCCTTAACTTTAAGAGCCTATGCTTACTCTTATTTAGTACAGTTTTATGGTAAGCGTTATGATGCTTCGGCTAAACCGAATGCGCAATTGGCAGTGCCGTTATTGCTAAAATCTACCGATACCAAAATGCCAAGAGTTTCTGTTGAAGCTGTTTATGCAGCCATTATCGCAGATTTAGATGCTGCTATTGCATTAAATGCGACAACTAAAGCTAATAAAACACATGCTGATGTTTGGGTAGCTAAAGGCTTAAGGGCAAGGGTTGCATTAACCATGCAAGACTATCCTAATGCCATTACATATGCTAAACAAGTGATTGATGGTAATGCTTATCCGTTAATGGATGCCACAGCTTATCAGTCTGGCTTTAACAATGCTCCAGCTTTATCTGAAGTAATGTGGGCCATGATGCCAGTTACAGATCAAGGAGATACTTTTGGATCTTTCTTTGCGCAAATTGCTTATAATGCAAATACTACGTATATGAGAGGTACACCGAAGTTGATCAACTCAGCTTTGTATAGCCAAATTCCAGCTACTGATGTAAGAAGTAAAATGTGGGAGCCAGCGCCAACTGCAGCGAACTTCCCCTTGCCTGCAACTACATTTGTGAGAGTGCCTTACATGAGTAGAAAATTCTCTGTTAAAGCCATTGGTGATCCATCATTAGGTGATGTGCCTTTAATGAGAAGCTCAGAGATGTATTTGATTTTAGCTGAAGCTTATGCGAAATCTAGTCAAACAGCACCGGCTCAAAACACTTTATTTACTTTAGTAAGCAAAAGAAATCCAGCTGCAACTGTTTCAACTAAAACAGGAAATGATCTGTTAGACGAAATTTACTTCAACAGAAGAATTGAACTTTGGGGTGAAGGTTTTAGATACTTAGATTTAAAACGTTTAAACTTAGGTGTGGATAGAACTAAAGTTCCAAACTATACCGCTACTTCGGTTCTTAATAATATGATATTCCCTGCTGGTGATGTTAAATGGCAGTTTTTTATTCCAAGAGATGAGATTCAAGCGAATCCAAATATTGGACCTCAAAACCCATAAGCAAGAGCTAAGCATAAAAAAACCCGCTATTAAGCGGGTTTTTTTATGCTTTATTTAAGGTGCTAATCTATTGATTTGCCATTTGCCATTAATCAAATCATATTTAATTCGGTCATGTAAACGGCTTGATCTGCCTTGCCAAAATTCAATTGATACCGGTTTAACAATATAGCCTCCCCAATGGGCAGGTTTAGGAATTGTTTTATTTTCATATGCTGAAGTGAGTTCTTCAACTTTCTTTTCCAAATCTGTTCTATCGCTTATAACCTGACTTTGTGGTGAAGCAATTGCACCAATCTGGCTACCTTGTGGACGGCTATGGAAATAAGCTTCAGAAGCTTCTTTATCTAGTTTCTCTACCTTTCCTTCAATACGAACCTGACGTTCTAACTCTGCCCAAAAGAACACCAGACAGGCCTGGGGGTTTTTCTTAAGTTCTTTCCCTTTAGTGCTCAGATAATTAGTGAAAAAACTAAATCCCTGGTTGTCAAAGCCCTTTAATAATACAATACGCGCATTAGGTTTTCCGCTTTTATCAGCTGTAGCTAAAGTCATTACATTAGGCTCGTATAACTTCGCATCTAAAGCGGCACTAAACCATTTTTCGAATTGCTTGATTGGATTTTTATCTACTTCTTTCTCAGTTAATTCGGCAGTACGATAATCTTGCCTTAAATTCTGTAACATTTCTTTTGTAAGCTCCATGCACAAAAATAAGGTTTAAGTTCCATACTTTCGGTTTGGTAAAGTCGGATAGGTTGCTTAAATTTCATAAATGTTAAGTACTACACAACCTTCTGCTGGTAAATTATTAATTTCTGAACCTTTTTTAAGCGATCCTAATTTTAAAAGATCGGTTGTGCTATTGGCCGAACATAGCGAAGAGGGAACACTAGGTTTTATTTTGAACCAGCCAAGCGCTTTGCTATTAAAAGATTTAGTGCCAGATTTATGGGAAGCTAACTATCCTGTTTTTATTGGCGGACCAGTTGAAATCGATACAGTTCATTTTATTCACCGTTGCTATGACAAATTAAACAGTGGAGAGGAAATAGCCAATGGAATTTATTGGGGCGGAAATTTCGAAACACTTAAAATTTTAGTAAACAACAATAGTATAGCTGAAAATGAGGTGAAGTTTTTCTTAGGCTACTCTGGCTGGGGAGCGTTTCAGCTGAAGGAAGAAATAACAGAAAACACCTGGATCGTTTCCGATAAATTTCATCAAGACCTAGTTTTTTCACACAATGAAGAAGAAGTTTGGCGAGAAGTAATCCTGAACCTCGGTCCTAAATATGCACATATTAGCAATTTTCCAAGCGATCCTAATTTGAACTAAATTAATATGTTTCTTGCTCTCGCAAAGTCCATTTTGCGGAATGAATTTAATTATAACGAAAATTTAAGTAATAATTTTTTTGCAAAATGACTAATACTTGCATGTATAAAATAAAGCGATTTAAAGCGTTATTTTAAATAAGGGTAGTTTCCCCACTAAAATGGAAAATTAAGCACGCAGCTCGCATTAAAAATATACTCACCGACGTGATGAAGATTGGCAAGGTGATAGCAAAAGTATTGTTGCAATTTTGAATTATCCAGTTGTTCGGGAGTTGTTCGGGAAAAAGGCCTATTTGTTCGGGAAGTCTTCGGGAAGCGTTCGGGAAAATCGGCCTTTTGTTCGGGAAGCGTTTGAGAAGCGTTCGAGAAGGGATCGTGAAGCGTTCGGGAAATGGTCGAGTCGGTATTGAATCCATCACGAACAACTGGCGAACGCTTTACGATCCCTTCTCGAACAAGGTAATAGTCTTTATCGAAGCAGTGAGGAAGGATTTCCGAATAAATCGTTGATAACACCAAGGCTAAGAAAAGCAGTAGCTCTATTTTTAACTTTTAGTTAAATAAGACTAGCGGCGCTTTCTTCTACTTTTTTTCTTAAGTCGTCTTTATAGGCTTGCATTTTTTGTGCTAAAGACTCGTCGGCTGTTGCCAAAATTTGAACCGCTAATAAGCCAGCATTTTTAGCGGCATTTAAGGCAACTGTAGCAACCGGAATACCATTAGGCATTTGTAGAATAGAAAGAATAGAATCCCATCCATCGATAGAATTAGACGATTTTACTGGAACACCAATCACAGGAAGCGTAGTAATAGAAGCTACCATGCCAGGTAAATGTGCGGCACCGCCAGCACCCGCAATGATTACTTTTAAGCCTCTTTGTGCGGCCTCCTTGGCGTAGGTAAACATTCGCTCAGGTGTACGGTGAGCTGAAACAACAGTCATTTCAAACTCCACACCAAATTCCTTACAGATATCAGCAGCATCTTGCATGATTGGTAAATCAGATTTGCTGCCCATTATAATTCCTACTTTTGCACTCATATTTCTTTTCTTATACTAGGTGTTATATTTTTTATTGTTTGTCTTACCGACCTAAATTTGTCATCCTGACCCCAACTTGTCATCCTGACCCCAACTTGTCATCCTGACGCTAGGAAGGATCTTACGACCAGTTCCTTCGCTACGCTCTGGATGACAATTCTATCCCTACGAAATTACTTTTAACGTTTGTTGCACATATCTTGCTTTCTCTATCGCTCTTTCACGGTTCTGATCAACAATGGTTACATGGCCCATTTTACGGAAAGGTTTAGTGTATTTCTTTCCATATAAGTGGATATAAACACCGTCAATACTCATTATTTTCTCTAAGTTTTCATATTTAGCCAAACCTTCATGGCCTTTTTCTCCTAAGAGATTAATCATGATCGCATTGTTAATTGACCTGGTATCTCCTAAAGGTAAATTAAAAATTGCTCTTAAGTGCTGCTCAAACTGCGAAACATAATTACCTTCAATTGTTTGGTGACCGCTATTATGGGGGCGTGGTGCCAGTTCATTCACTAAAATTTCTCCGCTTTTTGTGACAAACATTTCTACAGCAAGTATACCAGTGATATTTAACGCGGAAGCAATGTTTAGCGCTATTTTTTCGGCCTTATGTTGAAGCTCTTCGGGATAGGTTGATGGTGAGATTAAAAATTCTACCAAATTCGCTTCCGCATTAAACTCCATTTCAACCATTGGGAAAGTTTTCATGTCCCCATTGGCGTTTCTTGCTACGATTACAGCAATCTCTTTATCAAAATCTACTAGCTCCTCAATTAAGGAAGGACTTTCGAAAGCATGATCGATATCGGCTAGGTTGCTAATTTTCATTACACCTTTACCATCATAGCCATCTTTACGCTGTTTTAAAATATAAGGAAAAGGGAAATTCCCATTGCTTAAATCATTTTTAGCATTTACCAATTGAAATGGAGCAGTTGGGATATCATTTTCTTTAAAGAATTGCTTCTGTATACCTTTATCTTGAATTAGTCGAATAACTCTGGATTGAGGAAACACCAATTTTCCTTCTTTCTCTAATTGTTCCAATGCTTCGATGTTTACCTTTTCGATCTCTATGGTAATAATATCGGCTTTTTTTCCGAAATTATAAACGGTATCAAAATCTGTAATCGAACCACATTCAAACTTATTTGCGATGTGTTTGCATGGAGCGTCTGGATCTGGATCTAAAACTAAAGTTGTTAAATTATAATTGATAGCTTCTTGAATTAGCATTCTCCCCAGTTGTCCACCACCTAATATGCCTAATTTCAGCTCACTTATCTGTTTTGCCATTATTGAATATAAATTTATGCTTATTTTGCACAAAAATAACAATATTAAACCAATTCATGGATGCAGATGCGATAATTATTGGAGCGGGAGCTTGCGGATTGATGTGTGCAGTGCAGGCAGGCTACTTAGGTAAAAAGGTTATTGTGCTTGAAAGAAATAGTAAGCCGGGTGCCAAGATCTTAATCTCTGGAGGTGGAAGATGTAATTACACAAATCAATGGTCTACACCTGAGCAATTTATCTCTGCTAACCCACATTTTGTAAAATCGGCATTTACACAGTGGGCGGTTGATGATACTATTAATTTTTTTGAAACTTATGGCATTATAGGGAAGGAAAAAACTTTAGGCCAATTGTTTCCCGAGTCGAAAAATGCAGCCGCAATTGTCGAAATATTTACTTCACTATGTGCCGAAATGGAACAAGAAATTCGGTGCAATGCGGATGCTAAAGATATTGCCATCACAGATAATGGGTTTAAAGTTAGTTATAATGTAGGCGACAAGGTTAAAAGTGTTTGTGCTCCGAAGTTAATTATCACTAGTGGCGGACTACCCATTCCGAAGATGGGCGCAACAGATTTTGCACTTAGATTTGCTCGTAATAACGGTTTAAATATCATTGAAACTGCTCCGGCATTGGTTCCCTTAACCATTACAGGTAAAGATGAAGCTTGGTATAGCGAACTCTCTGGTAATAGTGTTTTTTGTGAAGTGAGCAATGATGAGATTTCTTTCGAAGAAAATATTTTGTTTACCCATTGGGGCTTAAGCGGACCAGCAATTCTTCAGATTTCCTCATATTGGCGAAAAGGCACGAGTATTAATATTGATTTATTGCCAAATCAACAGATTTTAGCACATTTAGAGGATGAACGGAGCAACAATGGACGAACGCTGTTATCAACTTTTTTAAACCGCTTTTACACTAAAAAATTTACTGATGCTTTAGGTAAATTTCTTCCATTAAATAAACCAGTAGCCGATTTGAATAAAGCAGAACTAGAATTAATCAACAATACCATACATTTCTTTAAGGTTAAGCCAGCAGGTGATAAAGGCTATGATAAAGCGGAGGTAATGCGTGGAGGTATCGATACCAATGAGGTGTCGTCGAAAACGATGGAATGTAAAAAAATACCTGGCCTATATTTTGGTGGCGAATGCATGGATGTAACTGGTTGGCTTGGCGGATATAATTTCCAGTGGGCCTGGGCAAGTGGTTATGTGATAGCGCAGGGGATTTAAACATTCGGCCATTGTCACGAAAGCTAGCGTTTCCTCGTTTTTGTAACAAACCTTAAATTTAAACCGATGAAACACAACTCTCCATTATTTGTACTGATTACTTTAGTAATTTGCTTAGCATCCTGCAAAAAAGACAGCTCAAAAGATAAATTTAGTGTATTAAAACTAACAGCAAAAGAACAGCAAAAAGCTGAAGCCGATAATAAGTTTACTTTTAATTTGCTTAAACAGGTAGCTGCTGGTGAGCCGACCAGCAAAAATCTAATGCTGTCTCCATTAAGTGTTAGCATTGCAGTTGCTATGACCAGTAATGGGAGTAATGGACAAACTTTAACAGACATTAGAAATGCGATGCAGTTTAAGGATTTTACAGAAGCCGAAGTAAATAGTTATTACCAAAAATTGATTAAATCATTACCTGAGCTAGATTCAAGGGCAAAGCTTCATATGGCGAACTCAATCTGGTATCGCAATAATTTTAGTGTATTGCCAAGTTTTCTAGAAACCAATAAAACCAATTACCAAGCAAAGGTGTCGGCACTTGATTTTGCTAGTCCAAATTCTAAGAATACAATTAATAGCTGGGTTAATGAACAAACACAAGGCAAAATCCCAACTATTATTGATCAAATTAGTAATGATATGGTGATGTACCTCATCAATGCAGTTTATTTTAAAAGTGCTTGGAGAAGTCAATTTGATAAAAGCAATACTGCAAAAGCTGCTTTTAAACTAGCCGATGGAGCCACCGTTCAAACCGATTTTATGCAGGGAGATAGGATAGACCTGCGCGTTGCTGTTGATCAAAATGCCGCCATTTATGAACTACCTTATGGCAATGATATCTATAGCATGGTTATTGTATTGCCAAAAGTAGGGGTACAGCTTAAAGATGTTGTAGAAAACATTGACGCAAACAAATGGAAAATTTGGGCTGATGGCTTGGCGAAAACAAATACAAGCGTTAAGATGCCGAAATTTAAATTCAGCTATGAAAAAACTTTGAACGAAACCTTGGCAGGATTGGGCATGAGTAACGCATTTAGTGATCAAGCAAATTTTACTAGGATCAACGCGAATGGTGGATTAACAATTAGTGAGGTAAAGCACAAAACATTCCTCGATGTAAACGAAGAAGGGACTGAAGCAGCTGCTGTAACTTCAGTTGGTGTAGCCTTAACTTCATTACCACAGCCCATTGTAATCGATAGACCGTTTATGTTCGCAATCAGAGAAAGACATACAGGATTAATCCTATTTACTGGTTTGGTCAATAATCCAACCTTGGCAAACTAGCTAATAAGTCTTAAAATACTTACTTTTGTATTTTAAGACTTCTTTTTTGAAAACAGATCTGCTATTAATTACTCCGCCATTTACGCAACTGAATACTCCGTATCCTGCAACTGCCTACATCAAGGGTTTTCTAAATACAAAAAACATATCCTCAACGCAAGCAGATTTGGGTATTGAGGTTATTTTAGCACTATTTTCAAGAAAGGGCCTTACGGATTTATTTAATGAAGTTGCTGATCAAAGTGTACCTGGATTGTCTTTTAACGTTCAACGTATCATTGCTTTAAAAGAAGAATATCTTAAAACGATAGATGCCGTGATTGCCTTTTTGCAAGGCAAGAACCCAACTTTAGCTTTACAGATTTGTCAGGAAGATTTTTTACCTGAAGCATCCCGTTTTGCACAATTGGAAGAATTGGATTGGGCCTTTGGGGCAATGGGAACACAAGACAAAGCCAAACACTTAGCCACACTTTATCTAGAAGATATTTCAGATTTTATTGTGGAGTGTGTTGATCCTAACTTTGGTTTTAGCCGTTATGCAGAGCGTTTGGGTAGAAGTGCAAATTCATTTGACGAATTGTATGAGGCTTTAAATCAAGCACCGACTTATATTGATAAAGTATTAATTAACATTCTTCAAGAAAGGATAGATCAGGTTCAACCTAAGTTGTTCTTGATTTCTGTGCCTTTTCCAGGTAATTTATATTCAGCTTTCCGTTGTGCACAATACGTGAAACGTAATTATCCGGTTATTAAAATCTCCATGGGTGGAGGCTTTCCAAATACAGAATTACGCTCATTAAGCGATCCAAGGGTTTTTGAATTTTTCGATTATATTACTTTGGATGATGGAGAATTACCCATCGAATTATTATACGATGCCATTACAAAAGCTGGAAAATTACCGCTCTATAAAAGAACATTTTTGTTAGAGAACGGAAAAGTTGCCTATAAAAATGACGCTTTAAAAAGCGACTATAAACAAGCTGATGTTGGTACACCAGATTATACTGATCTAGCTTTAGATAAATACATTTCGGTTATTGAAATTGTAAATCCAATGCATCGCATGTGGAGTGATGGTCGCTGGAATAAACTTACCATGGCGCATGGTTGCTATTGGGGTAAATGTACCTTTTGTGATATTTCTTTAGATTATATTAAAATTTATGAACCTGTTGCAGCAAAATTAATTGTCGACAGAATTGAAGAATTGGCCCAAAAAACAGGTCAAAATGGCTTTCACTTTGTTGATGAAGCGGCACCACCAGCATTAATGCGTGAAGTTGCTTTGGAAATCTTACGAAGAAAAATATCGGTTACTTGGTGGACAAATATCCGTTTTGAGAAAAGCTTTACCGCAGATTTGTGCTTGCTGTTAAAAGCATCGGGCTGTATTGCGGTTTCTGGTGGCTTAGAAGTAGCATCAGATCGTTTATTAAAACTAATTGACAAAGGTGTAACGGTTGAACAAGTTGCTAAAGTTACCCGAAATTTTACTGACGCCGGAATTATGGTTCATGCCTATTTAATGTATGGGTACCCAACGCAAACTATTCAAGAAACAGTAGATAGTTTGGAAATGGTTCGTCAATTATTTGAAGCTGGTGTATTACAATCTGGTTTTTGGCATCAATTTGCCATGACGGCGCATAGTCCGGTTGGTTTATATCCTGAAAAATTTGGCGTAGTAAAAGAGCGTGAGGAGATAGGTACTTTTGCGAACAATGATATCAATTATATAGATAAAACAGGGATAGACCACAACAAATTTAGCTTTGGTCTAAAGAAGTCATTGTTCAATTTTATGCATGGCATTTGCTTCGATTACAAATTGCAAGATTGGTTTGACTTTAAAATCCCAAGAACTACCATTCCAGCTAATTTTATCGATAAGGCTCTACATAGCGATGATAACTTAAATGTTAAACCAACAGCTAAAATTGTTTGGCTTGGAGGTAAGCCAGTAACCGAGACCTTTACCAAATCTAAAAAGGGTAATACTTGGCAAATGATGACCTTAAATTTTCATAGTAAAAAAGAAAGTTTTAGCATCCAAACCAATCAGCTAGAAGGAGTGTGGCTCATCTCAATTTTAGACAAAATATCGGTTTCAAATGAGAAGGTTTATACTTTCCAAGAAATGAAAATTGATTTTGAAGCCACCATAGAACACTTTGAATTGTTCTGGTATTCAAAACCAATTAATACGCTAAGGGCATTTGGCTTATTGGTTTTATAGGGAATCTTCTTTTGTATGAATGCGATTTGTAAAATTAGCTTCATTTTTATAGAATCATCAAAATTTAGTATCTTTGTTTTATGCAAAACGCAGTTAAAAATAAACAAGTATTAATAACACTACTTAAGGCTAATAATCAAAAGTTAAAATCTTATGGGGTTATAAGCTTAAGTATATTTGGCTCGTTTATTAGTGGAAGGCAAAATTCGAAGAGCGATGTTGATCTTTTAATTGATTTTGATCCAAAGCAAAAAAGCTATGATAATTTCATGGATTTATCATTCTTTTTAGAAGATTTATTAGGAAGAAAAGTGGAAGTGGTAACTCCACAATCATTAAGTAAATATATTGGCTCATACATATTAAAACAAGCTGAGCATGTTGCCATCTAGCATAGAGTTACTAAAGCATATTCTTGAAGAAGTCTCTTTTATTCTTGGTGCTGTTAAGGCAAAAGAAAAAGATTTGGTTATTAATGATCCGACCTTATCAAGAGCCATTATTAGAAGTTTAGAAATTATTGGTGAAGCTAGTGCCAAAATTGACCCTGATTTCAAATCGCTATATCCTAGCATTGAATGGAGAAAATGTCTAACACGCGTAACCGATTGATTCATGATTATTTCGGAGTAGATTATGATATTGTTTGGGACATCATAGTTTCCAAACTTCCCCATCTTGAAGAAGAAATTCAAATGATTATCTCTGAAAATTGAGATAGTAGAAGTTGTTTACATTGTCAATTCTTTTTAAAAACCAAATTTTCGGCAAACTCCAATTGGCGGCTAAGCCCTAATCACATCCAGGAATTGTAAAAGTCCAAGTTTCTGAACCTTTATAAGGAATAGAAAACGCAACACCTTTATCCAATTCAAACCACAATTTACTCCGTACTTTTTCTCTGGTGCCTACTTCATTCATTGTTAGGCTGTCGTACAAACGACCATTAACCATTACATATTTAATTTTCTCGGAATTTTTGATGTCATCTAAAGGGTTGGAATCGATAACGATTAAATCGCCCAATTTGCCAGGTTCTAAGGAACCTATTTCTTTGCCCATTCCCAAATAGTTTGCGCCATTCAATGTAGCAGCACGAATCGCTTGTATAGGCGTCATACCACCTTGTACCATCATCCAAAGTTCCCAGTGGGCACCTAGACCTTGAATTTGGCCATGTGCCCCCAAGTTTATCTTAGTTCCAGCATCTGCAATTTGCTTTACCGCCTTCGACACATCAATATGGTTATAATCGCCATATTCGGAAGTTGTTCTTCTTCTAGAACGTGCATCAATAATAGAACGTGGTGTAAAAGTCAATAATCTTTCGTTTTCCCACACATTGGTTCTGTCGTACCAATAATTTTCTCCCCACTGACCGCCGTAGGCAACAATTAATGTAGGTGTATACCCAACATTGGTATTTGCCCACAAATTAACTACATCTTTATAAACGGGTGATACCGGAATGCTATGCTCAATACCGGTATGGCCGTCGTTAATCATGTTCATATTAGTAAAAAAGGTAGATCCACCTTCTGGTACCACTTCCATCTTTAATTGACGGGCCGCTTCTAAAATTTGCTGGCGCTGCTCCCTTCTAGGTTGATTATAGGATTTAACAGAAAATGCGCCCACTGCTTTTAATCTCCTCAAATGTGAAAGCGCATCCTGTAAACTATTGATGACCACTTTAAAATCGCCATCTGCACCATATAAAATTGACCCAGTAGAATATAAACGCGGACCAATCATTCTGCCAGCTTTTAGCATTTCACTCTGACTAAATACCATTTCTGTATTGCTTGAAGGGTCATGTGCGGTAGTTACGCCAAATGATAGATTTGCTAGGTAAGACCAGTCTTGTTGTGGACTTATGCCATCCGGACTAGTGCGTAAATGTGCATGCACATCAATTATACCCGGCATGATAGTTTTGCCAGTCACATCTACTACTTTAGCATTTGCAGGAATAGCTACGTCTGTCGCTTTTCCGACTGCAGTAATTTTATTGTTTTCTAATAGAATAGTTCCTTCTTCAATTACTTCATCACCCTTCATGGTAATTAAACGGGCTCCTTTTAAAGCCAATAATCCTGTAGGCGCATCTGCTTTTAATCTCAATCCAATGTTTATTCCAGCAGTATCTAACTCTGGAAGTACTTGTGGAGCTCCTTCTACGAAACTAAAAGTGTTTTTAATCTCACGTTGGTAATATTGTTCTCCTAAAGTCCAAAAGAGCTTTTTACTATCGGCACTCCAATGTAAAAAAGTACCGGCATCTTTAGTAACACGGGCCAAAGGAATTGATTTGTTATTTGCCGAAAGATCTAAAGGCATTCCAGTGGTTACCAATGGCGTAATATAGGCATTGAACAATTCGGTAAAAGCCATCCACTTACCGTCGGGACTAGGAACAAATTGGTTGCTATATTGAGAGGTAAAATGAGTTCGTTCATTTTTACCGTCTAAATCGATACTTTTAAATGCCTTTTTTCCCGATTCGTATCCTTGAAAATAGATTCGACTATCATCAGTGTTGAACATGGGCTTGATACCATTTTCGCTCACGAGCGTTTTCGATCCTCCATTGGCAGGAATAGTAAATATACCAGTACCTTTTCCAAAGGTTAAACCTAAAACTTCATTGCCAACACCTTTCCTAAAAACAATTTTATCACCCTTATTTGAATAGTTCGGCGAATAGTAATAACCTTTCTCATCCGTTAAACTAATAGTTTTTCCGTTTTTTAATTCTGTCCGCTTAACTGCCCCTTTAAATTCATCACTCCAGGTAGTATAGACAATATACTTTCCATCTGGACTAAAATCTGGCTCAAATTCGAAATCAATACCATTGGTTAATCGTTCAGGAACACCATTTGGCATTTCTTTCTTATATAAATAACCAGCGGCATTAAAAACTACAAACTTTCCATCAGGAGAGGTGGTTAACTGCCTGATCATTTTGGCTGTAAATTCAGGTGCAAACACTTGATGGTCAAAATGTAGCGCTTGCTGTGCTGTTTGCGTGCTATTTACTTCGAAAGGAATTTCGGTTACATTTAAATTATTTAAATCAATCTGTTTTATTTTTCCACCAGCATAAAACACTATATTTTTGCCGTCTGGTGTCCAAGCAAAATTAGGATACACCCCAAAAATCGCCCAAGTCTCTTGTTGGTCACGTGATAAATCCTCATATAAAGGCCATTCCTCCTGGGTTTTGAGGTTTTGTATATAGAGTACGGTCTTTAAACGAACTCTTTTTACATACGCCATAAACTTACCATCTGGTGATATTTGTGGTCTTGCCGAGCCACCTTGCTCTTCAATCAAGTCGGTTAATTTACCGGTAGTTAAATCTAATTGTCTGATTGCATAAATGATGCCATTTGGGTCTTTGCTATATTCAAAATTGGGACCTGGGGATACATCTTCGCTAAAGTATAGAAATTTGCCGTCTGGTGATACGTTTGGTTCACCAGCGTCTTGCTGATCATTTTTTCTTTTTGTTAATTGTACTCCATCACCACCGTAAATACTATACATCCACATTTCCCCAGCACCTAATGATCTAGATCCTGTAAAATGTTTCCGAGCAATGAGGTACTCACTATTAGGCATCCAAGTTGCATTATTCAGTAAGCGGAAGCTTTCTTTGGTAATCTGCTTTTTATTTCCACCCTCACGATCCATAATCCATATGTTGTCGCCACCACTCTTATCGCTCGTGTAAGAAATGTATTTTCCATTCGGACTAAACCTAGGTTGCACATCATAAGCAATGCCACCGCTAATTAATTTTGCTTGTCCACCAGTAATTGGGATAGTGTATATATCGCCTAGCAAATCAAATACAATTGTAGCACCATCTGGACTTATATCCAGATTCATCCAAGTTCCTTCATCTGTGTTAATCGTAAAATTTTTGGATGTTCCAAGGTATTTTTCCACATCCCATTTTGTAGTTTCTTTTTTTTCTTGTGCACTTAAATTACTTGAAATTAAGAATATTGGTATTAGTAAATACAGATTTCTCATACGATGAATTGATGGATTTAGATAATTTCAAAGTTAATAATCTTTTTTTAAAGAGCAGAAAGCATAACGATAAGGGTACAAAACTGTAAACTGAGACTGTAAACTGTCAACTTTTCAACGTAGTTTTGATCACAATCTTTTTATGACAGCAACAGAGATTTTAAAAAAATATTGGGGATTTGATCAATTCAGGCCAACGCAGGCAGAAATTATCCAATCGGTATTGAATGGGAACGATACTTTGGCATTGCTGCCAACTGGTGGAGGGAAATCTGTTTGTTTTCAGGTACCTGCAATGATGATGGAGGGCATCTGCCTAGTAATTTCTCCACTCATTGCCTTGATGAAAGACCAGGTTGAGAATTTAAAAGCCAAGGGGATTGAAGCCATCGCTATATATGCGGGAATGGGCAAAAGAGAAATCGATATTTTGCTCGACAACTGTATTTATGGTAAGATCAAGTTTTTATACCTTTCTCCCGAACGCCTATTATCGCCTATTGTAAGAGAAAGAATTGCCTATATGAACGTAAATTTAATTGCTGTTGATGAAGCTCATTGCATTTCTCAATGGGGTTATGATTTTAGACCTCCTTATCTACAATTAAGTTCCCTGCGTGAAATTCATCCAGATAAGCCAGTGTTGGCACTTACAGCTACTGCTACAGCTTTTGTTAAAGAAGATATCCAAGCTAAACTTACCTTTAAAAATGCCCATGTTTTTGTTAAAAGTTTTGAACGGCGGAACTTAAGTTACGTAGTTTTTGATTTAGAGGATAAACATAAAAAGCTGATCGAAATTATTAAAAATGTAAAAGGATGTGGGTTAATCTATGTTAGAAATAGGCGTGAAACAGCAGATATAGCTTCCTTTTTACAGCGAAATGGTATCTCGGCTGATTTTTACCATGCAGGTATTGAGAAAGAACTTCGATTTAAAAAACAGGAGGACTGGAAAAACGATATTATTCGAGTAATGGTGGCGACAAATGCTTTTGGAATGGGCATTGATAAGCCTAATGTTCGATTTGTAATCCACCTAGATTTGCCTGATAGTTTGGAAGCCTATTATCAGGAGGCTGGAAGGGCAGGTAGAGATGAAAAGAGAGCATTTGCGATTTTACTAGCCAATCAATCTGATCAATTAATGCTTAAAGCAAAATATAAGGATAGTTTTCCAACCGTTGATGAAATAAAGAAAACCTACCATTATTTGGGAAGCTATTTTCAATTAGCCTTTGGAGCTGGTGAAGGGCTCAATTTTGAGTTTGACTTAGCAGATTTTTGTAAGCGATTTAAATTAGGTGTAATTAAAACCTTAGCGGCCCTTAAGTTTTTAGAACATGACGGATACCTCGTTTTATCTGAGAATATTTATTTGCAATCTAGGCTAATGTTTACGGCAAATCACGAAGATGTTTATCGTTTTCAAATTGAAAATCTAGGCTATGATAATCTCATTAAAACAATTCAGCGATCTTATGGAGGAGCATTCGATGGTTATGTGAAAATCAAAGAATCTGACCTGGCTAAGCGTTTAAAGATTTCTTTTAATGATGTAGTAGGACATTTAAATAAATTGCAACAATTAGAAATACTCTCTTATTTACCACAAACAGATCAACCACAATTGCAGTTTATCTTGCCTAGGGCCGATCAATTACACCTAGACATCGATGTTAAATATATTAAATTGAGGCAGCAGATCCAAAATGACCAAATTAATGCTGTTCTTTCCTATTCAGAAACCTATCAGTGTAGAAGTAAGCAATTATTACATTATTTTGGTGAAGAGCAAGCAGGCTCATGTGGATTTTGTGACGTTTGCCTAGCAGAGCGAAAAATAGCGGATTTAGCGCAGTTGAATGATCAAATCGATTTCGAGATCATTAGCCATCTCCAAAACCAACCTTATCATTTTGATGAGTTGGTGCTTAAAATAAATGTTGGAAAAGAAAATGATAGGATTGCAAGAATACGAGATTTGCTTGACGCAGGTAAGATTAAAAACGAGGGAAATAAGTACTATATTTAACGTTTAACGCAAAGAATTTAGCGTTCTTGAACTTTCAACAATTTTCTATACTTTAGCGCATGCAACAGAAAGACAATAAAAAAGTAATACGCTCTTGGGCTTTTTTTGATTGGGCAAATTCTGCCTATAATTTGGTCATTACTTCGACTATATTTCCTGCCTATTATACAATTATCACTTCAGATAAAGATGATAGTACTATAGATTACGTTACTTTTTTAGGATTTAAATTTGTGAACTCTGCGTTATACAGCTACGCAATGGCGGTCGCATTTTTAATTATTGCCATTATTTCCCCGATACTTTCTTCAATAGCCGATACGAGGGGGAATAAAAAGATCTTTATGCAAATGTTTACCTATTTGGGATCATTAGCTTGTTGTGGTTTGTTCTTTTTCAAATTGGAGACCTTAGAAATTAGTGTCGTTTTATTTATTTTAGCGGCTATTGGTTTTTGGGGAAGCTTAGTATTTTACAACTCTTATTTACCTGAAATTGCCAGCATCAAAGAACAAGATAAAGTAAGCGCTAAAGGCTTTACTTATGGTTATATAGGCAGCATCATTTTACAGATTATCTGTTTTGTTTTTGTGTTTAAGCCAGACTGGTTTGGTATAGTTGATGGATCTGTACCTGCACGGTTATCATTTCTAATGGTTGGGGTTTGGTGGATGGTATTTGCCCAAATTCCTTTTAAAAATCTTCCTAAAGGAAGCCCTAATTTCAAGTCTCCGCAAGGAAATGTAATGATAAGTGGTTTCTCTGAGTTGAAGAAAGTTTGGGGAAACGTAAAGCAGATGTCTTATTTAAAACGCTTTCTTTTTTCGTTCTTTTTCTATTCAATGGGTGTGCAAACAGTAATGTTGGTGGCAACTATATTTGGAGAAAAGGAGCTTAGCTTATCGACTGAAAAATTGATTGGGACTATTTTATTACTCCAGATTGTGGCTATACCCGGTGCAATGTTAATGTCATATCTTTCCACAAAAAAATATGGCAATATCAATGTACTTATTGGAGTTGTTACCATTTGGATAGGCTGTTGTATTGCTGCATATTTTATCCATACAGAATTTCAATTTTACGCACTCGCTGGAGTTATAGGGTTGATAATGGGAGGAATACAGTCTTTGTCACGTTCTACTTACTCAAAATTCTTACCGCAAGAAAGCCCAGATCATACCTCTTATTTTAGTTTTTATGATGTAACGGAGAAAGTTGCACTTGTTTTTGGGATGTTTAGTTTTGGCTATATTGAGGAAATTACTGGCAGCATGCGCAATTCTGTTATTGCTTTAGCGCTGTTTTTTGTTTTAGGATTGCTATTTTTGTTTTTTGTTAGAAGCGTAGCGCCGAAAACAGTCGTTGTTAAAAATAGCTAACAACATTAACCCTTAGATTATTGATGAAGGTAGAATTATTTGTTCCGTGTTTTGTAGATCAGTTATATCCAGAAACCGCTTTTAATACGGTTAAACTCTTAGAGAAGGCTGGCTGTGAGGTTAGTTATAACGCTAAACAAACCTGTTGCGGTCAACCCGCCTATAACGCTGGTTATTGGGAACAGGCCAAAGAAATAGGTAATAAATTTTTAAACGACTTTTCTTCAAGTGATTATATTGTTGCTCCATCTGCATCTTGTGTAGGTATGGTTAAAAATGGATATAATGATTTGTTTACCAATACAATAGTTCATAATACCTGTAGAACTTTACAAGGTAATATTTTTGAGTTATCTGATTTTTTAATCAACGTGCTAAAACGGGATTACTTCGGGGCTGAGCTGGAAGGTAAGGCTGTGTATCACGATTCATGCAGCGGTTTACGCGAATGTAAAATTAAAGAAGAACCCCGACAACTGCTTTCAAAAGTTCATGGTTTGGAGATGGTAGAAATGGTTGATACCGATATGTGCTGTGGTTTTGGAGGTACTTTTGCCGTTAAATTTGATGCAATTTCATCGGCCATGGCCGAACAAAAAGTTAACAACGCTTTGGCTATGGATGCAGAATATGTGATTTCTACGGATCTATCTTGTTTAATGCATTTAGAAGGTTATATCAAAAAAAATAATATTCCTTTAAAAACTATGCATCTTGCTGATGTGCTAGCTAATGGCTGGCTTGACTATTAAGCATTGTCACAAAGAAATTAACCTTTTTTAACATTATTATCTAAAAAACTAAGGTAAATTTGTAGGATTAAACATTCGTAAAAAATGAAAAAGATTATCATAGCCTTTGTTGGCTTATTTGCATTTACACTCTCAGCTAGTGCTCAAAAAAAGACATCCGGAGCAATTCAATTTGAAACTACGGTAGATCCTGCTGCTTTGGCTACTGCTAATGGTATGCAATTAAATGATGAAATGAGGGCTCGTATGCCAAAGGCCATGAAGAGTAGTTTCGAATTATTATTTACTGCAACAAATGCAAGTTATATGCCCGTAGTTGAAACAGAAGATAGTAATGGCGGCGGTGGTGGTGGCGGCGGCGGAATGGGTAGGATGATGATGCGTTTTGGTGGTGCAGGTGGCGCTAGAGAATATTATTATACTTTTGCTGATCAAAAATTAGTGGAAGTTTTTGATATAAGCGATACCACTTACGTTATGCAGAGCAAGTTAGCGGTTGCTAATCCCCCTCAATTAAATATGGGCGGTGGACAAAGACAAGGCGGAAACAATGCAGGTGCACCAGCGAGTCAGAATGCCGTACAATTTTTACCTGGTCCTCCAACATTAGAGGTTGTTAAAACTGAAGAGACGAAAAAAATCTTAGGTTTTGATTGTAAGAAAGTAATCATTAAATCTATTCGTAAGGCAAAAGTATTAGATATGGATAAAGACATTGTTGATGAAACAGCAGTTTGGTATACCACTGATCTAGGTTTCAATTTTTCTCCTAATCCAAATATGTGGACAGAAGGTGCGGTTTTAGCTTTAGAGAATAAAGGTAATAGTACTGTAGCTACCAGTATCGAATATAGAGGTGTAAGTACTAAGGATGTGACTGCTCCTAAAAAAGCAACACCAATTACACAAGAAGAATATCAGAAAAAAATGGAAAGCATGATGAGCAGAATGAGAGGAATGGGTAATAATAGAGGAGGGGCAGCTGGTCAAGCTAGAAGTATTATCATCAATTAAAATTATTTCCTTAAATTTTAAAAAGCCTTTAGATATTACTCTGAAGGCTTTTTTTTAAGCTAAATTGTTACCTTTGCCGCCTATGAATAATGATACTAATCTGTTAAAAACTAAACAGCATTTTGAAATTTTAGATGGTTTAAGGGGAATTCTTGCGTTAATAATTGTGATTTTTCATTTTATGGAAATCGCGATAGCAGATTATCATGACAATGTGATAGCCCATGGCTATTTAGCAGTCGATTTCTTCTTCTGCTTGTCAGGGTTTGTAATTGCCTATGCTTATGATAATAGAGCTAAGGATCTTAGTTTTTGGCAATTTGTTAAACTAAGATTAATCCGATTGCAGCCATTGGTTATTATTGGGTCAATATTAGGTTTGATAACCTTTTTAGTTGACCCATTTAGCAGTTTATACAGTATCTACGGCTTTGGCAAAACAGCCGTTATTTTCTTATGCTCAGTATTTTTAATTCCTTACCCAGCAATGGAAGAACGCTATACCAATTTGTTTAGCCTTAACGCTCCAGCTTGGTCGCTATTTTGGGAATATGTTGCGAATATATTTTACATTTTGCTGCTTTATAAGTTGTCTAAGAATATTTTACGTATACTCGTAATTGTTGGTGCCATATGTATTATCTATATCGCAAAAGAACATAGTAATGTAAGTGGCGGTTGGGGCGGTCAGAATTTCTGGGATGGTGGCGCCAGAGTGTTGTTTTCTTTTGTAGCTGGGATGCTGGTTTATCGATCTAACTGGATTATTAAAAATAATTTAGGTTTTATAGGTCTTTGCGTACTTTCAGTTCCGGCTTTCTTTGTGCCATTTCATGCTTCCTACAATTGGATTATAGAACCAATTTTGGTATTATTTTATTTCCCATTCATTGTTTCATTAGGAGCGGGGGCGGTATTGTCAAAGCGCTTTGAGAAAATAACCCTGTTTTCAGGAAAAATATCCTATCCTTTGTATATGGTACATTATCCTTTTGTGTGGATTTTCTTAACCTATGTTATTGTAACTAAACCATCATTTAACGAATTGGCTGTAGTTATTCCGGTGTCAGTTTTAGGTATTGTGCTATTTTCCTATTTAATTATGGTTTTTATAGACGAGCCAATACGGAAATATTTGAAGGGTAAATTGTTTAAAAATTAATCTTTTGCCTATCTTTGCCTATCAAAAATCACGTAGTAGGTGATTTAATTAATTATTTTTTCAAATTCTAAATCATAGTTGTAGATGATTAACATTACTTTACCTGACGGTTCTACTCGTCAGTACGAAAAGGGCACATCAGCCCATCAAATTGCCTTATCCATTTCGGAAGGTTTAGCAAGGAACGTTTTAGCAGCAGAAGTTAACGGAGAAATCTGGGATTCATCGCGCGCAATTGAAACCGATTCATCTGTAAAATTATTAACATGGAATGATACTGCTGGTAAGTCCACATTTTGGCATTCCTCAGCCCATTTAATGGCCGAAGCCCTAGAAGCACTTTATCCAGGAACTAAATTTGGTATTGGTCCGGCTATTGAAACAGGGTTTTACTATGATGTTGATTTTGGTGATCGTGAATTTTCTTCGGATGATTTCAAAGCTATCGAGACCAAAATTATTGAATTGGCTAAACAAAAAGAAGCATTTACCCGTGAAAGCGTTTCTAAAGTTGATGCTATCAAATATTTTACCGAAAAAGGTGATGAATATAAGCTAGATCTTTTAGAAGGTTTAGAAGATGGAAAAATCACTTTTTACACCCAAGGGGCGTTTACCGATTTATGTCGTGGTCCTCATATTCCCAATACAGGTTTTATTAAAGCTGTTAAATTGATGAATGTAGCTGGTGCTTACTGGCGTGGTGATGAAACAAAGAAACAGTTAACCCGTATATATGGTGTTACTTTTCCGAAGGCTAGTGAGTTAACAGAATATCTGTTGATGATCGAAGAGGCTAAGAAACGCGATCACCGTAAACTGGGTAAAGAACTGGAGCTATTTATGTTCTCGGAGAAAGTGGGAATGGGCTTACCAATGTGGTTACCAAAAGGTACTGCCTTACGTGAACGTTTAGCACAATTTTTAACCAAAGCCCAAGTTAAATCTGGTTATGAGCAAGTAATTACGCCACACATTGGTCACAAGAACTTATATGTAACTTCTGGTCACTACGAGAAATATGGGAAGGATAGTTTCCAACCTATCAAAACACCTCAAGAGGGTGAAGAATTTTTCTTGAAGCCGATGAATTGTCCGCATCACTGCGAGATGTATAAGTTTAAACCTCGTTCCTATAAAGATTTGCCTGTTCGTTTTGCCGAATTTGGTACGGTTTATCGCTATGAGCAAAGTGGAGAATTGCATGGTTTAACACGGGTTCGTGGATTTACGCAAGATGATGCGCATTTATTCTGCAGACCAGACCAGGTAAAAGAGGAGTTTAAGAAAGTAATCGATCTTGTATTATATGTATTTAAATCGTTAGGGTTTGATAATTATATTGCTCAAGTTTCTTTACGCGATCCAGAGAATAAGGCGAAATACATTGGTTCTGATGAAAATTGGAAACTAGCGGAAACAGCTATTATCGAAGCTGCCGAAGAAATGGGTTTGCCTACAGTTGTTGAATTGGGTGAGGCGGCTTTCTATGGTCCAAAATTAGACTTCATGGTGCGCGATGCATTGGGCCGTAAATGGCAATTAGGTACTATCCAAGTAGATTATAACTTACCGGAACGTTTTGAGTTGGAGTATACTGGTAGCGATAACTTAAAGCATCGTCCTGTTATGATTCACCGTGCTCCATTTGGTTCGTTAGAGCGTTTTGTGGCTGTATTGATTGAGCATTGCGCAGGAAATTTCCCGTTATGGCTTTCTCCTGAACAATATATTATCTTGCCGATCTCAGAAAAGTATGAAGATTATGCAAAAAAAGTTTCAAATGAACTAAATAATTCCGATATTCGCGGGCTGATAGACTTTCGAGATGAGAAGATTGGAAGGAAAATCAGGGATGCTGAGGTTAAAAAATTGCCTTATATGTTAATTATCGGTGAAAAAGAAGCGGAAGAAGGTAAAGTTTCGGTTCGTAAACACGGAGAAGGAGATTTAGGAGCAATGACTTTAGCGGAGTTTAGTGCATTAATTATTAAAGAAATTACAGTTTAAATAGAAATTACATTTGGCATTAGGAAGACCAGGATTTAATAGGGGACCACGTCCTCCTTTTAAGAAAAAAGAAGCAGAACATAATATTAATCAGTATATCAGAGCTCAAGAGGTGAGATTAGCTGGCGATAATGTTGAGCCAGGGATTTATCCCTTGTCTAAAGCTTTGGCACTTGCTGATGAGTTAGAACTCGATTTAGTTGAGATTTCTCCAAATGCAGTTCCACCAGTTTGTAGAATAATCGATTATAGCAAATTTGTTTACGAGCAAAAGAAAAAGCAGAAAGAGATTAAAGCAAATGCTAAACAAACTGTAATTAAAGAAATTCGTTTCGGACCAAATACAAACGATCACGATTTTCAATTTAAGTTAAAGCATGCGGTTAGCTTTTTAGAAAACGGCGAGAAAGTACGGGCATATGTTCACTTTAAAGGGAGAGCAATTGTTTATAAAGAACAAGGCGAGATCTTATTGTTAAAGTTTGCTCAGGCTTTAGAGGATATCGGTAAGGTAGAATTATTGCCAAAATTAGAAGGTAAGCGGATGTTTTTAACACTTGCACCTAAAGTAGCAAAGAAGTAATAAATTATATAAATTAAAACAGGGTTATGCCAAAAATGAAAACCAATTCCAGTGCTAAAAAGCGCTTTAAGCTTACTGGAACAGGTAAAATTGCAAGAAAGAACGCATACAAAAGTCACATTTTAACAAAAATGAGTACTAAACGTAAGCGTAATTTAGGCCAGACAAGTCTGGTAAGTGACGCTGATATGGGCAACGTTAAACGTATGCTTTGCATCGGTAAATAATTAATTTTTAACCAGATACTCGGTACCTAAGATTGCTAACGCAACACCGCTTATCAAAAACAACACATTATGCCACGTTCGGTAAACGCAGTAGCTGCTAGACGCAGAAGAAAAAAAGTCCTAAATATGGCCAAAGGCTATTGGGGATCAAGAAGCAAGGTATTTACCATTGCTAAAAACACGGTTGAAAAAGGTTTGCAATATGCATACCGTGACCGTAAAGTTAAGAAAAGAGAATTCCGCGGATTGTGGATCCAACGTATCAACGCTGGAGCACGTGAGCACGGTGTATCTTACTCTCAATTAATTGGTAAATTGGCTGCAAAAAACATCGGTTTAAACCGTAAAGTTTTAGCAGATTTAGCAATGAACCATAAAGATGCTTTCAAAGCAATCATTGATGCAGTAAAATAAGATAACTTATATGATAAGGAAAAGGAGATAACGTAAAGTTGTCTCCTTTTTTTTTGTCTATCTTCGCGAAACACGATGCAAACTATGAAAATAAAACTACTATCTCTTTTAAGCTTAATTCTACTATTTTCCCTAAACGCTATAGCGCTCGAACCTGATAGCATAAAGCTAACAATGTTTAAAGATGTTGTTTATTTCGATGGTTATGCTCAACTAGTTCCGCTTACTGTGAAAGAAGGATTAATCCGCAACAACACCTCTTATACCAGGCAATTAAGTAACGATGAAATTGCTGTGTTAGCAAAAGGAGAAGTTAAAATGCAAGTTGATTTGAAAGCTGCTTGTGATAATTTCGATCGCTTAGCTTATGTATCGTTATTGTTTGTTGAAAAGGGAAAAGCATATCCTCAAATTGCTAAACAAATTGAAATAGGGCGTTATATCACACCGTTTATGGACATGAATAATCAGCCTAATATTAGACCTTATTTTTGGGATGTTACTGCAATTGGCAATGTATTGCGAAATAATGCGATCAATAAATACGATGTTTATATCCAAATGAACATATTCGGTGTTCCATACGCAGCACAAAAGGCTGTAAAAGGTTGTGAAGGCAGAAATGATGTGTTCGTAGGTAATCTTTACTTTAATGTATTTCCAACAAAAAATAAGCTGAAGGAAGATTATCAGCTTACTACCATCGCTTATTATGATTCATTGAATAATTATCAACATACCGATACCATTGGAAAGACCACAAAATCGTATATTTTTGAGATGAATAAAGCATTAAAAGAACTTCAATTATTTATTATTTCTTCAAATCATGGGGCAAACAGAAATGGTGAGGAGTATAATAGGAGGATTCATTATATCTATATAGATGATAAGTTGGTGTTTAAATATATTCCAGGTGAAAGTACTTGTGAACCTTACCGGCAATTTAATACAAGGTTAAACGGCATTTATGGGAAGAATGTTAAAACGGATGAACAGTGGCAAAAGTTCTCTAATTGGTGTCCTGGTGCTGCAATCCCAATTAGGATTATCGATAATTTAAAATTGAAAAAAGGTAAGCATAAACTTACGATCACTGTTCCAGATGCAAAGTTTGTAGATAAAGAAGGAATGTTCCCGTTTTCGGCCTATATTATTGGGAGGTAATAGCAGGTCGTATCTTGAGGGTAGAAGAAAGCTCGTGTATAATTCGAATAGTTGGATGTTAGTTATTTAAAATTTTAACAGCATTTAAAATATAGTAAGGAGGATATTCTCCAAAGTAACTTATATAAGCCCCACTTTTAGAAATTACTGTGAAACTTCCACAAGGATAATGGTGCTTGAAAAAAAGATTTTCTACTAAATTTTCTGGATCTTTAATCCACGTAATGCTTTTGTTAAATTTTTCTAAACCTTTAAAATCTTTGTAGATATAGAAGGTTTGGGTTTTTGCTATTTGTTTTGCACTTCTTTCGGTTTCTTTATATTTCTCTGTTAATACACCGCTTGTGCCAGTAGAATTACATGGATCTTGACCAGGATAATAAACGATAATGATTGTTGAATTAGTATCAATTTTTGTGTTTGAAACTCTTTCTAAAGCAGTAATAAATGTATTCCTATCGTTAATATTTCCGTTTTCTTCTCTGTTAATTAGTTTTAAGTGGTTTGTAGAATCACCAATAATGTCCAAAACAGAATTTGTTGAGCGTAATTTTTTAAATGCTTTTTCAGTGATTTCTTTGTTCTCAGTATCAAAATATTTGATGTTTGCATTTTTCTGAGCAGAAGCAAATAGAGAAGCAAATAGGATTTGAAGAAGGAGAAATATAGTTTTTTTCACAAGCATTTAATTTATGGTAAAATACTACTTATCTCAAAAATTTCAATACACTACTTGAGAAACTTATCAGATTGAATAATCTTATCATGTAATTGCTCTTGATCGTACAATTCTTGTTGCATTACTTTGGCAATTTTAGTACTTCCATCATGGCTCCATCCAGGTGGATTTAAGATGTATTTTATTTTATCGATAAGTCTCGGCGCTTTCTTTACATCGTTGCTTAGCGAAATAAATTCATGAAAAATAATATTAACTGGCCCAGTATCTGTTGGTTGGGTTGTTAAACCATATTTGATGGCATCTTCTGGAAGTTCTTCCTGGAAAGTGCCAAACCATCGATCCCATAAAATCAAGACCATTCCCATATTTTTATCTAAATAACGGACATTACTGGCGTGATGAACACGATGATGAGATGGGGTTACGAATATATATTCAAACCATGGATGTAATTTACCAACAGCTTGGGTGTGGACCAAGTTTCCATAAATTTGGGTAACAAGGTAGGCGAAAAGTACATCAACAGCTGTAAAGCCCATGAACGCTAGGGGAAGGTAGAAGAAAACACGATATAAAGGCTCGAATACCGTAGAGCGGAATCCGGTTGTTAAATTGAAATGCTCCGATGAATGATGTGTAACATGCATGGCCCAAAAAAACCTTACATAATGGCCAACGGTATGAAGAAACCAGTATAAAAAATCTTGTGCAAGAATAAGTACTACCCAATAAATCCAAAAGTTATCAATTTCGAATAGTCGAAATTGATAACAATAATCTAATAAAAAGAAAGTAGCAGTCTTCATCATAAGATTAATGACTACTGCAACTGTCATTAAATATATATTGGTCCAGGTGTCCTTTTTCTGATAGATTTTCTTGTCGTGCGCATAGCTAAAATACATCTCAGCTATGGTTAAAACAATTACAAAGCCAAACAAGCCACCTACTGATAGATCACTTCCCGTAAACTTCATTTTATAAATTATTGTAATAGGTTAAACTGCTTAAAATATCTTTATGGGTAACGCGGCAATTAAAAGTACAATGCCCGATTCTTTCTAAAAGGGAGAACATAATTTGACCATCTTCATTCTTCTTATCACTCTGCATTAAATCAATTAAGGTATTAAAACTTTTTTCTACGATATTATATTTTGGATAAATTGAAGTAATATAAGCACAGATATCATCCAATTCCTCCGGTTTTAAGTCGCAATATTTAACAGAAAGGAAAGCTTCACAAATCATCCCGATTGCAATCGCTTCACCATGGGTAAGTGGTTTTTTATTGTGGGTTAAAGCATAGCTTTCGACTGCATGGCCAATAGTATGACCAAAATTTAAGATTTTACGTAGCCCTTTTTCCAGTGGGTCTTCGGTTACTACTTCATTTTTGATCTGTACAGAGCGATAAATATTAGCTGCAGTAACATCTTGGTATTCGTTCAGCTTTAGCGCTTGATAATATGCTTCATCAACGATTAATCCATGCTTAATCATTTCAGCAAAGCCAGATAGCATTTCTCTTTTAGAAAGTGTAGTTAAAAAAGTATGTTCAATAAATACAGCTTTAGGTAAGCTAAATGTACCAACCATGTTTTTGACATTATCAATATCGATGCCTGTCTTGCCACCTACTGATGCATCAACCTGAGACAATAGAGTAGTAGGGATATTGATAAAATCTATGCCTCTTTTATAAGTTGAAGCAATAAAACCACCCATATCGGTAATTACGCCACCCCCTAAATTAATCATTAAACATTTACGGTCGGCACCAAAATCAAGTAAGGTTTTCCAAATTCCAATACAAAAATCGATATTCTTGTTCTCTTCTCCAGGATCAGTTTCGATGATATCAAAATCTTCAAGGTCGTTTAAAAAAGATCTAAATACGGGAATACACAAGGCAGAGGTGTGGGTATCAACAAATACAAAAACCTTGCTGTATTTATTTTGTGCAATAATATCTTTTAAGGGACTTAAACCTGATTCAAAATAAATTGAATGTCCTGCGCTATTAATCGGCTCCATTAAATAACTTCTATTTTACTGCCCATAAAATCAATTTTATCTCCAACACGGACCTTTAAGCGTTTTCTATTATCTACTTGTCCGTTGTATTTAACCAAGCTTTCTTCTACAACAGTTTGGGCTTCGCCGCCACTTTGTACCAATCCGGTTGCTTTTAAGAGTGCAATCAACGGAATAAATTCACCTTCTAGTTTAAATTGTATCATTGTGAAGCAAATTTACAATTATTTATAAAGGGTTTTGCCATTACAATGATTTGAATTTATATTTTTGCACTCCACTGACCAACTAAGTATAAAAATGGAAGTATCTCCCAAAAAAATAATCAACTTTGATAATACCGAAATTGCCTTTCGCAATAAGTCCAATGCAGAATTAAATCAAGGCTTTTGGCTCTTTAAAATTATAAGTAGTAATTTTCTAACCCAGGTTGGTCCACCTATAGCCAATTTTTTGTTAAATATTGGTTTTCCAATTAAATGGGCTATCAAAGCTACTATATTCAAGCAATTTTGCGGTGGCGAAACAATTGAAGAATGTGAACATACAATCGAACAATTGCATCAAGGAAAAGTAGGGACTATTTTAGATTATTCGGTTGAGGGTGAAGAGGAAGAAGAAGTATTTAATTTCACCTGCGAAGAAATTATCCGTACAATTGATAGGGCAGATGGGGATATCCGTATTCCGATTACTGTTTTCAAAGTTACAGGAATTGGTCGTTTTGCTTTGTTAGAAAAATTAGATGCAAAACAAACTTTAACATCCAGCGAAACTGAAGAGTATGAAAGAGTTAAAGCAAGATGTGAAAAAATCTGCAAAACCGCATACGATAAACAAGTACCGATTATGATTGATGCTGAAGAAACTTGGATTCAAGACACAATTGACGATTTAGCTTTGGAGATGATGACAAAGTATAATAAGGAAAGAGTAATTGTTTATAATACTTATCAAATGTATCGCCATGATAAGTTGGCAGATTTAAAGGCGGACTATTTAATTGCTAAAGAGACTGGTTTTATTTTGGGTGTTAAGATGGTTCGTGGAGCATATATGGAGAAAGAACGTAAGCGTGCTGAAGAAATGGGGTATCCATCACCAATACAACCTGATAAGGCATCGTCTGATAGAGATTATGATGAATCTTTGCGCTTTTGTGTAAAGCATATCGATCAGATTGGCATTGTTTGTGGGACGCACAATGAAGAAAGCTCGCGGTTGTTAACAACTTTAATTGATGAGAATAACATTCCTCATAACCATCCACACGTATATTTTGCACAGTTATTGGGAATGAGTGATAATCTAAGCTTTAATTTATCAGATGCGGGTTACAATGTCGCTAAGTATGTTCCTTATGGACCAATTAAAGCAGTAATGCCCTATTTATTTAGACGTGCACAAGAAAACACTTCTGTTGCTGGGCAAACTGGTCGTGAACTTGGATTAATAGCAAAAGAAAAAGCCAGAAGAAAAGCTTAATTAGTTAAGCGCAAAGTAACCTATTGCAAGCCAAACTAAACCTTTGACAAGGAAGAACAGAAAACCCCAAAACCCTAGCTTTTTGGCCCATTTTTTGAGTTTTTCTGTTCTTGTTGATTGCATGTGTCAAAAATACAAATTAATGACAGCTGGTTAAAGCTTAGTCAATTGATTAACATCAATAATTTTAAACTCCTTAATTCCATCGGGCATTTCCCAGTTAATAAAATCACCTTTTTGATACCCCAATAAAGCAATGCTAATGGGAGCAAATATGGATACTTTTTTCATTTTAATATCTGCTTCAGTTGGCTTAACCAATTTAAAGGTGAATTCTTGGTTGCTTTCTGTACTGACAATTGTTGCTTCAGTGTGAAGCGATACGACATCTTTGGGCAATTCACTATCTTCATATATAGTAGCATTTTTAATTTCTACCCTTAAACGCGATTTATTATAATCGCTCATAACTGCTTTTTCGAAATGCTCATTTAAAAATTTAAAATCGCTTTTAGATAGAAGAATGGATTTAGTCTGCATAATAAAAAAATATAAGTAAATAATAACCGTTGCTTTTTTGCAAAAGTTGAAATAATAACAAAATAATAGGTGATTGAATTTCCCCGAGTTAAAAAGAAGGATGTGAAAACCCGGGGTTAATTAATAAAGTCTTTACTAGTAGATTGGAACGTAAAGCCTAATGCGTAGTTCTTTTGGGAGAACTTACGGTCGACAACAATAGCACATTCATGCCCTTTGTTTAGGGCATGAATACGCATTTGATTATTGTTGTTAAAATTTTGCATTATAACAAAGATGGCATTGAATTTTGATAATTCAAAATTATGCAAGATCAAATCGATCCAGATTCATCACTTTATTCCATGCGGCAACAAAATCTTGGGAGAATTTATCTTGCGCATCGTTTTGAGCATAAACCTCTGCAATTGCTCTTAATTCAGCATTGGAACCAAATACCAAATCAGCACGAGTTGCTGTCCATTTTACAATACCAGTTTTACGATCTAGGCCTTCATACAACTCTTTATCCTGATTAGCAGCCTTCCATGAGGTATTCATATCAAGTAAGTTCACAAAGAAGTCGTTTGTTAATTGCTCAGGGCGATTGGTTAGTATTCCATGATTAGACCCGTCATAATTAGCATTCAAGGCGCGCATCCCTGCCACAAGAACAGCTAACTCTGGAGCAGACAGGGTTAGTAATTGCGCTTTATCAATTAATAATTCTTCTGTGGAGGATGGAGTACGCTGTTTTTTATAATTTCGGAAACCATCAGCAACCGGTTCCATATAACTAAATGATTCTACATCAGTTTGTGCCTGAGAGGCGTCCATTCGCCCAGCATAAAATGGTACATTGATATTTTGACCAGCAGCTTTCGCGGCTTTCTCAATGGCAGCACCTGCTGCAAGCACAATTAAGTCGGCTATGGAAACTCTTTTATCGGTTTGGGCATTATTAAATTGCTTTTGAATACTTTCTAAAGTACCCAATACCTTATCCAATTGTGCAGGATTATTAGCCTGCCAATATCTTTGAGGTGCTAACCGAATACGTGCGCCATTGGCTCCACCACGCTTATCGCCTCCTCTAAAAGTCGACGCAGCTGCCCATGCAGTAGTTACTAATTGACCTATTGTTAGGCCAGATTCTAGTACTTGAGTTTTTAATGAAGCAATATCATCCTGATCTATTAAGGGATGATTAACTGCAGGAATTGGGTCTTGCCAAATCAATTCTTCCTTCGGTACTTCAGGACCTAAATAGCGAGCTATTGGCCCCATATCGCGGTGTGTTAACTTAAACCAAGCACGAGCGAAGGCATCAGCGAATTGATCAGGGTTTTCGAGAAACCGTCTGGATATTTTTTCATAAGCTGGATCCAATCTTAAAGAAAGATCAGTTGTAAGCATACTGGGTTTATGCTTCTTTGTCTTATCAAAAGCATCAGGGATGATATTTTCGGCATCTTTTGCTACCCATTGGTGTGCGCCACCCGGACTTTGGGTTAATTCCCATTCGAAACCAAAAAGGTTTTCAAAGAAGTTATTACTCCATTGCGTTGGTGTTGTGGTCCAGGTTACTTCAAGTCCACTGGTAATCGTATCAGCACCTTTGCCGCTACCATAAGTATTGTTCCATCCAAATCCCTGGTGCTCAAGACCTGCAGCTTCAGGTTCTTTACCTACATGATCAGATGAAGCAGCACCATGTGTTTTTCCAAAAGTATGGCCCCCAGCAATTAATGCAACAGTTTCTTCATCATCCATTGCCATGCGCGCAAATGTTTCTCGTATATCTTTCGCTGCTGCAATAGGATCGGGGTTGCCATTTGGACCTTCAGGATTTACGTAAATTAAGCCCATATGCGCAGCGGCTAAGGGCTTTTCCAGGTCATGGGAGTGTCTGTCACCATCTGCATCTTCGTCTGAGACCAAAACACCATGTGCGGCTAATCCCTCTGAACCTATTGAGTAACGTTCGTCATTACCTAGCCAGGTTTTTTCCGATCCCCAATATATATCTTCGTTAGCTTCAAAAACATCTTCACGCCCACCCGCAAAACCAAATGTTTTAAACCCCATTGATTCTAAAGCTACATTTCCTGTAAGGATGATTAAATCAGCCCATGATATTTTATTGCCGTATTTTTGTTTGATTGGCCAAAGTAGCCTACGAGCTTTATCTAAACTAACATTATCTGGCCAACTATTTAGTGGGGCAAAACGTTGTTGACCTTGACCTGCTCCACCTCGTCCATCCCCAACACGATAGGTACCTGCACTATGCCAGGCCATTCTTATAAATAAACCACCATAGTGACCAAAATCTGCCGGCCACCAATCTTGAGAATCGGTCATCAAAACTGTCAAATCTTTTTTTACGGCAGCAAGGTCCAGACTTTTAAATGCTTCGGCATAGCTAAAATTCTTATCCATGGGATTAGATAAAGATGAATGTTGACGAAGTATATTCAGTTTTAATTGATTTGGCCACCAGTCACGGTTTTTGGTCCCGCCGCCGCCTACATTTTGTTTTTTTATTGCTCCATGAAATGGGCATTTACTGATGTCATTTGAATTCTCGTCCATTTTAATTCTTTTTATAGTAAATAAATATTTTCAATTAAACTCTTACAGTTCTGTATTGCTTTTTCGTAAAGGTATAAGACAGAACCGTAAGTATCAAAGTGCTTTTCTCTATATGAATATAGTTAAAAACTATGAGAGGAGAATGGTATCATCAATAAAACTTATTTTGCCTTGAAAGATTGATTACCTAGTAGAAGGTCAAAAAACAGCATGAAATCACTTGCTAAGCTATAACCTGGATATTGAAATGTGGCCGGTTTATTTTTCTCAAAAAAGAAATGCCCAACCCATGCAAAGCCATATCCAATAAAAGGTATAGTAATAAAAAAACGCCAATCGTGAAATAGAATGGCTGCAATTAAAGTTAATAAAACTAGACCAGTACCTATAAAATGAAGTATTCTACTGGTGAAGTTCTGATGTTCGCTTAAATAAAATGGATAAAACTCTTTTAAGGAGCTAAATTTTTTTTCAGTCATCTGTAGATAGCGTATTTAAGTTATGCTAATTTACTAAAGTCAATTGATGATGCAAACCTATTTAGTAATTCACTATTCAGAAATTTCAAAACCCGTTTATAAAATATTATTCTTCCGTAGAAAATTGTTCAGTTCAACAGGGTGCACGTCCATCAATAAAGTTGTTAATCCAGCTTTTTTTGCCCCCTCAATGTGTTGTGGACTATCGTCGATAAATAAAGTTTCTTTTGGGTTTAGGTTATTTTCTTTAATTACCTGCTCGAAAATGTTGAGATTTGGTTTACGCAAGCGCATTTGCTGAGAAAAATAGGCCCTTTCAAAAAAGCTATCGTAATTTTCAATCTCGAAATTTGTTTTTAAATAATTTATAATCCATTCATAATGGATTTCGTTATTATTACTAAGTAAAAAAGTACGGTATTTATTTTTCACTTCCATTAAAACTTCATGGTTATTCCCCGAAACGCCAATCAATAAGCTATTCCATGCATCGTCAATTTCTTGATCATTAAGACTCATATTAGCAGCAGCAGCTCTTATTCCTTCTCTAAACTGAATAGGGGTAATGGTAGCTGTTTCAAAGTCATCAAATAACGGATTATGATTTTTATGTGCAAAAAAATCTTGGATATTAACAATTCCCAACTTTTCAAATGCATGTTGAGCGCGTGCAAAATTAATTTCGAAAATTACATTTCCGTAATCAAAGATGATATTTTTAATGATATTCATGGTGTATGCAAATATAGCCTTTTGATTGATTTTTGTTAAAAAGTTATTTTGTAGTATGATAACTTTAATCTTTTTAATTCTCAATCAGTGATTTAAGTAATTTTTGCTTGTTTTTTTAATTTTTCCGTTAAAAGAGTTTCCGAAATTGCTCGAAAATAGCTAACATTGCATCGCAAAACCGATATCGGTTTTCTGCGCCTATAGCTCAGTTGGTTAGAGTAGAAGACTCATAATCTTTTGGTCCCTGGTTCGAGCCCAGGTGGGCGCACAAAAACACTTACGAAAGTAGGTGTTTTTTTTTGCCCTACCTTGCGGGAAGTTTATCTAGAAAGATAGCGAAGCGAGCCCATCTGGGCGCAAAGAAAGCATAGATAATGGTCAAATTAGCGGTAGTTTTAGGGTTGCGATAATTCAATATTTATTCTTTGATAATATTTATACAATGGAAATAAATAATTTGAGGATTATCGTAATTGGATTTTTATGTTTGGGGATTAGCAAGGCGTCTTCGGCACAGGAGCCAACAGGGTCCCTTAACAAGCTATTGGTGGACTTAAACGGATCTGTAAAATTTGCCGTAAAAGAATATAATGGCACTAAATTGCTGTCGGAACAAGTGTTTAACAAAGGTACCTTGCAGACCGGGACAGGCAGCTGGAGCTCCGTACTAAAGAGCAATCCGGTAGCGGGACAGCCTGGTGTGGTGGATCTTGACGCATCGTTCCGCTTGAACAGCGGCGAGGCCAGGGCTTCTGCTATTTCCATATCCTTTGATTTTGGCAAATGGAACCCGGCAAACTATGTGCTCGTACCAGCATCCGTCTATAACGGGAACCGCTACCGATCGATCGGCAACGGTTATAATCCCGATTACCCGAAGGATATGTACTATAATCCTGCAGTGCCGCTAACCATTTCCAACAATCCCCGTCTTTCTAGCGAAGCAGGGAAAGTATCACTTATAGAGCTCCAGACAGGGAATGCAGCAACACCTGCAATGTGCTTCTTTTCCGAAAGGGAAAAGAAGGGCTTCATCGTGCTTACAGAACAGCAGACCAAATTTGGCAACAATGGACTGACCATTATGGAGAATGCAAGGAAGGATAGCTGTTCCTTTGGCATTTCCATGCCCGCCGTGCGGAAGATGGCGACCGGCTTCGGCGATTTCCATTTGAGCGGCGACAAAGCACCCGACTGGAAACAGGGCGATGAGGTAGCGCTCCGGTTTAGGGTATATGTTTTTAATGCATCGAATATTCCCGATCTTTTAGCAAAGTTCATGAAGGTGCGCAAAGAGCTTTCGGGGCCGAACAATCCCCGCAATATATTACCGATGAGCAAATCGTTTGAGGTTGGATCAGCTATATGCAAAGGGGATTTTGTAAAAGTTCCTGCAGGATCTTTCTACCGGCCAGAGAATAGCATGGATTTCCAGCTTGGATGGGTCAGCGGAATGATAAACACCTACCCAATGTTAGCCCTTAACGAAGAAAGGGAAAGAGAGCGGGTTTTTGCTGAATTGGATTTTGTGGTGGATAAGCTGCAGGGAAAAAGTGGCTATTTTTATGGGGGCATTACAGCCGGTGGAGAGCTTAGGCCAGAGAAGATGAATCCCGGTTTTCCAAAGGTGCAGGCGATGGTGAGAAAAAATGCAGATGTATTGCTTTGGCTGATGAAGCATATGCTGCTGTTAAAAGCCCAGGGATACGGCGCAAATATTAAGCCCGAATGGGAAGATGCAGCTAAAAAGCTTGCTGCTGCCTTTGAACGTACCTGGAATAAACATGGGGAGTTTGGGCAGTACATCGTCCCGGAAACGGGAGAAGTTGCCGTGTTCAATTCAACGGCCGGCGCTATTGTGCCCGCGGGACTGGCCATTGCCTCAGATTATTTCCATAACAGTGCATGGATGAAGGTTGCACAGGATGCAGCCAGGTTCTACTACCATCGCGATGTGGAAAAACAGGGCCTAACCGGGGGACATAGTGGAGATATCTCACAGGATGCCGATGCTGATTCAACATTCGGGTTCCTAGAATCATTGATGGCCTTATATTATTATACAGGTCAAAAGGAATGGACAAAAATAGCAGAAGTGGTTGCTGCACTGGGATCTACATGGACGTTTTCCTACGACCCGATCTTCCCGGCAAACAGTGAAATCGGAAAGCTTAAGAGCAATATGGCAGGTGGTATCTGGGCCAGTATCCAGAATAAGCATGCGGCCCCGGGTATCTGTACGGCTTCGGGCGACTATGTATTTAAATTATTTAGGGCCACGGGTAATTTACAGTATGCTGATCTGATAAGGGACATCCAGCATGCACATGCCGAAGCGGTGAACATGCCGGGGCATTTAACCACCAATAACCTGATAGGCTCTTCGATGGAGCGCATCCAGTTAAGCGATGCCGAGGGAAAAGGTAGCATAGGCAAGTTTATCAATACCCGAAACTCCTGGACGGAAACAAATGGCATGCTGATGGCCATGGAAATACCGGGGATATATGTTAATATGGACCGGAAGAAATTATATGTATTTGACCATGTTAAGGCCGAGATACTTTCGAGCGATCAATCGGGCATTACCATTCAGCTAACCAATCCAACCAACTACGATGCAACAGTGTCGCTAATGGCAGAAACGGCTAAACAAGCTGCAAAACCGCTTAACTACACTGCGTTCCTAAGCTGGCCTAAAGTGAAGGTTAAAACGGGTGAAACAATAAAAATAATCGTTAGCCCTAACAATAAGGTAACTATACAGTAGTAAAGATATTGCCATCAGAAAACAAAAAAGGGTAAGACGATCTATGATCATCTCACCCTTTTTTACTTACTATTATTGGTTTGGTTAGTTATTTATATAAATAGTTTAAGGCAATCACATCATTTGCATTAAAGGTTCTGTCGCCACCATTTGAACAGGCTAACATAAATGAATTTGCATCTGCTTTAGAAGGCGTTCCTGGAATCTGAATAGCACCAATTCCAGCACTACCTTCATTTGAACGTCTGCCACCACAACTATATGCACGATTCATGTAGTCTGTATGACGGAAGCCGATGCAGTGACCAACTTCATGTTGTAGCACTGATGCTACATATAATAAGTTGGGATTGGTACCATAAGCGTTAACATTCGTATTCATTTTTACCTGGCTGTATGGCTGACCACTTGAAGTTGGGAAACCAGAAGAACCTAAAGTGATATAACCGCCGCTTGGACCTTCGTTAAAACCAAAAACATCAATGTTTCCTGTTGTTCCAACAGCAGCTCTTTGAAACGTCATGCGTAAGCCTAAAGAGTTGTATCTAGAAATCATTAGATCAACCGCATCACTATAAACTGTTGGCAAATTTGTAACAGAAATGGTAATTACACGCGGCAAACTGGTTACCAAATTAGTAGTACGGTACTGTTCAGTTTCAGCAATGGTTAAATTTGGACTGGTAGATTTTTGGGTTAAGTTTTCCTCTGTTAAAAAGATATCACCCTCTACTAAATAACCTCCACTTACTTTTCTGGCCTCATCGGTACTGAAGCCTAAACTAGCAATTTGAGATAAAGTGTTTTTAGAAATTTCATCGCTTTTAGGCGTGTTAGTGTTTTCATCGTTTTTACACGAGTACATACCAACTGCAATGATTCCTGACATTGCAATGGCAAATAGGTTTTTGTTTTTCATGAATTTAGAATTAGTTAGATTTTAGTATTGTAATAATAGTTAGTAAGAACTAAATTAGTATACTTTTTTACGTAATCAAAATATTACACAAAATAATTTTAGTGATTTTTAAAAATATATTACTGTCGTTACTCATTTTATTGCTTAGTTATTCTGTAAATGCCCAAAATTTAACAAATAATGTTTTGAGTGCTTTTAAAAAGCATGCACTTACTTTAGACGAATGGGAGGGAAGTGATAGTTTAACACTGGTGAAATTTAGCAGACCGTTATCCCACAAAGAATTATTAAAATTTAAGCCTGTTCGAATATTTTCAGCGACGGAGTATGTAATTAGATCTAAATATTTAACTCCTGGTTTAGATATCGTTATCTATAAAAACAATGTAAATACTTTTTGGAAAGCCAGTGATCAGTTAATTAGAAATTTTGAGTCCAACAATAAATCGAATAAGCCTGCTACCATCAGATTGGTGTTTAATCAACTAAGTAGTTTACCGCCTTATTTAAAAGATTTAAAAGTTAAGGCGATTGATTATACCAATAGACTAATAGTCGTAGAAATATTATATTCAAATTTGCTGTCAATTTTAGCTCAACAGGATGTTATTTATGCCGATATTATTCCGTTAGCCAAAGAGGAAATTGTAATTAATGGAATTGATTTAGGCTTAAATAGTATTTCAGCAGTACATGCCTCATTTCCTGCTATTGACGGAAAGGACGTGGTACTATCAGTTAAAGAAGGAATGTTTGACGAGAAAGACATCGACTTCTTGGGAAAAATTGTTTCGAAGCAGACCTCAGCCCAAACTAGTCATGCGACCATTATGGCTACTTTAGCTTTAGGAAGTGGAAATTCATTTATAAAGGGATTAGGCGCCGCGCCAAAAGCAAAATTAGCCTCCTCATCTTTTACCAATCTGATGCCTGATGATATCAATCAGCTTAAGACATTAAAAGTCTCTGTGCAAAATCATTCTTATGGAACCGATTTGGATAATACTTATGGTATTGAAGCAACAGCCTATGATAAACAAGTTTTCGAAACTGATACTTTGCTTCATGTATTTTCTGCTGGAAATAAGGGTACTGCTACGCCAATTTCAGGGGTTTATATTGGCCTACCTAATTATGCTAATTTAACCGGGAACTTTAAACAGTCAAAAAATAATTTAGTTATTGGAGGTATAAATCGGGAAAATGTAGTTGAAACATTAAGTAGCAAAGGTCCAGCATACGACGGTAGAATTAAACCCGATTTGGTTGCTTTGGGAGAAGATGGGACTTCGGGTGCTGCAGCTGTAAGTAGTGGAGTAGTTGCTTTGCTTCAACAGCAATACCGCACTCAATTTAATAAATTGCCATCATCAGCATTAATTCGCTCTGTTTTAATTAATTCGGCAGATGATGTAGACGTGCCAAATGTTGACTATCGTGCTGGTTTTGGTCGATTAAATGCGCTCAATGCACTTAAAACCATTTCCGAAAACAGATTTAAGGTAGCAGAAATTCAATCTCTGCAAGATTATACCTTTCCAATCATTGTGCAATCCAATCAAAAACAGTTAAAGGTTTCATTGGTTTGGAACGATCCGCCAGCAGCGATAAACAGTGCGCAAAGCATTGTTCATCACTTAGATTTGTCGTTAGAAACGCCCTCTGGCCAAATTATTCTGCCTTGGGTTTTAAGTACTTATCCAAACCTAGATTCTTTGGCCAAGCCTGCACAGCGTAAAATAGATGATTTGAATACCGTGCAACAGCTTAGTTTAGATCAAGTAACGCCTGGGCAGTACGTCGTTCATATAAAAGCGAGAAATTTAAGTCAAGCTAAACAAGCTTTTGCATTGGCTTATGGGTTTGAAGCTATTGACGATTTTGAATTTAGCTATCCTCAGGTTAACGACGCGCTTTTTGCCAATGCCGATAATTATATCCGCTGGAGCGCTACACACAACACGAATGAAACCGGTCAACTATCGGTAAGTTATGATAATGGTAATTCCTGGCAGATGATAGCATCGAATGTAGATTTACAGGCTGATTTTTTTAAATGGACTACACCAAGTTTGTTCGGGAGAGGAATGCTAAAAATGCAGATAGGAACCAAGAACTACCTAAGTCGAAGTTTTGTGCTTTCAGAACCATTGAATCTAAAAGTAGGATTTGATTGTGGCGACAAGATCCAACTTCATTGGCAGCAGCAACTGGGAGCTACAAGTTACACTTTATATAACATTAAGAATAATGAACTAACGGCCATTGCAACTTTAACAGATACGGTAGCTCTTTTAAACAAAGTAGCTTTAAGTTCTCCCTATTTTGCAGTTTGTGCAAATGGTGCTGGTTTTGTGGGATTAAAAAGCTACACGATCGACTATACTTTGCAAGGGTTAAGCTGTTACCAGCAAAGTTTTATAGCTACTGTAATTGATAGTCAAATACGGCTGGATTTGGTAATTGGATCTACTTATAATTTGAAAAAAATAATTTGGGAAAAGCAAACAGCTACGAATGTTTTTAGCGAGATTAAAACCGATATGATAAGTTTAAATAAATTCTCCTATAATGTTAATGATTTAACTCCCAAAAAGGGCGTTCAGCGATACCGAGTAACTTTTGAAACCAATGATGGATCACGTTTTCAAAGCGATATCATTGCCATAACCTATTTAAAGGCCGATGAATTTGTGTATTACCCCAACCCGGTAACGCAGTTTTTGACTATACGGAGTGGATCATTTGAGGATTATGACCTTGAAATTTATGATCTTATAGGGAATAAAATATTAAAAGATAAGGGGAATGGCACTAAACAATTTGATCTTTCAAAATGCTTACCTGGACTGTATGTTGGTGTAATTTCAAGAGACGAAATTATCTTGCAAAAAATTAAAGTAATTAAGCAATGATTTATCCTTCAACAATAGACTTTTTAAACCTTTTAAAGCAAAATAACGATAGAGAATGGTTTACTGCCCGGAAAGACGAATTTCTTCGTGAACAAGCTCTTGTTATTGAATTTGCCGAAGAAGTACTTGAAAGACTCAATAAACATGATGTAATAGAAACCCCCAATGGTAAGAAGAGTATTTACCGTATTTATCGTGACGTTCGTTTTTCAAAAGACAAGACACCTTTTCAAACATATTGGGGTGGTAGTTTTAAAAGAGCCAGCAAATACCGTAGGGGTGGTTATTATTATCACATTGAGCAAGGCAATAGTTTAGTAGTTGGTGGGTTTTGGGGGCCGAATTCAAATGATTTAAAACGCATAAGAGAAAGCTTTGAATTCGATTCAGCACCTTTTAGGGAAATTTTATCGAGTAGCGAATTTATCGCAAGCTTTGGTAAGTTGAACGGCGATAAATTAAAGACTGCACCCAGAGGTTTTAGTATAGATCATCCAAATATTGATCTTTTAGCTTTCAAGCAGTTTTTGCTTATTAAAAGGTTTACTGACGAAGAGGTTTTGAGCGAAAGTTTCGCAGAACAAGTAGATGAAGCCTTTAGGGCAATGCGACCTTTTCTAAATTACATGAGCGAAGTATTATCTACAGACGCAAATGGTGAACCCTTATAAAAAAGAAAGCCTTAACTGGTGAGATTAAGGCTTTCTGTTTAAGATTATGGTTTTTATGATATTAAAAGTATAAACAAATCTATGATATTTTTATATTAATTTCATATTATCTTTACATAAAATTTCATTTTTATAGTTAACAATTTATTTTTTATAGCCTGTTATATAGATAAATACACTTTTTCGGTGGAAAAAAAAATGTAAGGCCTCCAATTTTTCTTCTTTTTTTCCTTAAAAAAGAAGTTTAAACATCAATTTTCTGTTTAGGTAATTTTATTTTTCGGCATTAGCGCTGCGTGCTTTTACCGATTTAGATTGGCTAAACAAGATTCTTTAAATAATCAAATATTGTTTCAAAAAAGGTACCAAAGTTTAGTCCATTGCTATGGTTAAAATACATAAATACCAATAACAAAATTACAGCAATGTAAATGAATTTCTTAAATGCAAAAGCTAGAATAATAATGATTAGCGGGATGATGATTAAGAAAATCCGACTAATGGTAAACGGATTTAAGTCGTTTTCTTTTTTATATACATAAAGTAATTTTCCATGTGTTCCGTTATCATTTTGGTGTTTGATATAAACAAAGGTAGATTTATCAATTTTCAAAGGTAAAATACCAATACCATTATTAAAGGTTATTTCTTGCGTAAAACCACTTACACCAAAAGTATAAACCCCATTTATTGTTTCAATTGGGTTGCCTAGCGAGTCGGCTGCAATAATGGCAAGTTTACTATTTTTTAAAAGACTTTCTTTAACAAGAAAATTATTAATAGCTGCGTTTTGCCCAAAAACATTATTTATGCAAAAAAACAATAGGCATAGGTAAATATATTTCATTCTATAGATCGTTTATTGTAAATTAAATATCCCAAATGTAATAAAATGCCATTTCTCTTAATAGCATCATCGTATAAATTATAGCTTAAACTAATAGGGCCCACAGGCGTGTGATAAACTAATCCAGCTGTACCAGCATAATGCCATTTGGCAAATGGAGGTTTATAAGATACACCTGTTGAACCATTTTGTATAAATTCTTTATGCGCTAAGAATAAGTAGCCCTCCATTCTTAAATCAAAATTCTTTTTGAGATAAAAAATGTTCTTCAAACCGCCAGCTAAATAGCTTGATGCCCTAAAATTATGTAGAAATAACGATCTACTATCTTGCAGTGGATAAAATGCAGGAGCCGAAAGGAGTGAACTATAGTAATTGTTAAACAAAGGTTGGTTCGAGATAACTCCTTCTGCCAGATATCCTAAAGTATATTTCCTAGTGTGCAGGAAATAATGATCATCGCTTATTTTTATAGAACCCCAGTCCCTAAAACGTCGAAATATAGTTGGTTGGCTAGCCAATAATCGGTAACTATTTCCTGGCATATAATTTTCTTTACCTGACGTATAGTTAATACTCAATAAAAAATTTTGACCACTAGTTGCATACTGTTTTCTATTTAGGGAGTTTCTCTCAAACAATAAACTAGTTCTAAAGCCATTAAATACGGTTCTATCTAAAATATCACCTACCGAAAAGGAATTTGTCGGACTGTAATTGTCGCTATTATTAATAAAAGAAGTAATCAATGAAATTCTAGCATTCTTGTTCAAAGGAAATCCCATTTTCAAATCCACTTTTCTATCTGCTTGTTCGATATAGGTTGGATTAGGGTTTTCGATAAAAATTTCGCTGGTATTGTAATAATTCCAGTGATTGTAAGTGAACTCTGCTGCTAAAAATAGGGGCAAGCCAGATGGGTAATCTACACGGCCATTTAATTGAACAGATTCATAAAATCTGCCAGAGTAAAAATTAGTGCCAAAAGTATAAGCTCTTTTATTTAGATAATTATACTGAAGTCCGAGATATACATTACTGATAGGTCTCGACGAGATGTTGCCCCCAAAATCAATTTTAAAGCTTTTTTTAGGCTGCGCTACGATTTCAAAGTTATAGCTATCTGTAAGTTGATGGTAAGTAATTTTAGGGTATACACTTTCAAATGTTTCGTCGGCCACTAATTTATAGTACCCTTGTTTAATGTCGGATAGGTTAAAGGTAGCCTGATCACTTTTAAATAACCGTTCGATATATTTTTTTTGTTGATTATTTACTCCAGAAACAATTACAGTGTTAAAAATAAGATTTGGCTTTAATTCGTTGAAAGCACGTCTCTTCTCATCAAGTTGATATTTGGTCACTCTTCTTGAGATTGAATTTTTTATTTTTTCCATGTCTGCGATGGTTGCCTCATATCCTCTTTGGATGAGTTCGGCCACTGGAGTAAAATTAGTGGTATTATAATCCGCCAACTCTGGTTGAATATATACTCCATTTGCACCAATGAGCGTAGAATCTGATTTTGAAAGAAACATATAGACTAAAAATCTATTCATTAGTCGATCGTCGTTTTTAGGATATTCATTAAATATTTTAGAAGAAACATTCGCACCAATTATTACATCAGGCTTAAATTCTTTTTTCATCACATCGGCGGGGAAGTTATTGTATAAGCCGCCATCAAAAACATATTTACCTTCCAATTTAATTGGACGGTATACCAAGGGCACTGTCATGCTAGCTCTAACAGCTTCGGCTAAACTGCCCTTGTTAACAGAAATGCTCTTTTGTGATAGCACATCCGAAACCATGCAGCGAAAAGGTACAAAAAGCTTGTCAAAATTGTCTTTGGCGCTGGAAGAAGCCTGCGAAAAAAGCTCCAATAAAGCAAAGTTAAGTGGGATATCATTCACCAAATTAGGTCTAAAACTAAGCCTCAAACTGGTATCGGCAGAAAGTTTGGCGGTTAATATTGATGCGTTAGTATTACTTTTTTGAAAATAAAAATTGTAATCGCTTTTATACCTTCCACTTACCCAATCCTGAAAATCTGTACTTAACGCTATTTCTTCCATTTGTTTTGGTGAATAGCCGGCAGCGTACATGGCACCAACAATTCCACCCATCGAAGTGCCAGTAATATAATCAATTGGAATATTGTTTTCTTCTAACGCTTTAAGTATACCGATATGTGCCAAACCTTTTGCGCCACCACCACTTAAAACTAAACCTACTTTTTGCGCTTTAGAATGGAGCACTAAAAGAATAAACAGAAAAGTAAGTAGGTTCTTGATAAACATTACTTATAAAAATATCGTTTTTCTTTCAATAACGTAAGAATGAATTGATTTATGACAAATATTTAATGTCAACTAGAAAATTATCGGGACGCTCCTAATTCAATAGGTAAATGTTATAGGTTAAATAGGATGCAAAGCTTACCCATAAAATATATGGAATGAATAACAAACCAGCAATTTTATGAATTTGATAGAATAAAATTGCATTGATGATTATTGTTAATAATAATATTCCAATTTCTATTAATGCGTAACCAATTTGATGCTGATAAAAAAATAAGAATGACCACATTAAATTTAATAATAGTTGAAAGATGTATATCACTAGCGCCAGTTTGTAACCCGAAGCATCTTTTCGTTGTTTCCAAATTAAATATGAAGCAATTCCTATTAAAATATACAAGGTTGTCCAAACCGGACCAAATATGCTATTTGGTGGATTAAACGAGGGTTTATTTAAAGTGGTATACCACGATTTAACTGATTCAAAAGTAAAGAATCCTCCTAACGCACCAATTGCTAATGGAATAAGTAGACAAACGATAAAAGCGAGGGGTTGAAATTTTTTAACTTTCATATTAAGTATAGTAAAGAAGGAATAACAAAATTATAGTAAACTTGTTTGTTTATCTAGGTGCCTATAATGCCCTTGTTTAACCTGTAAAACAAATCTCATTTTATAAAGTTATTGATATGCTCTGAATAAATATTTAGTATCTTTCGTAAATATGTAATATGGCTAAAATAAACTATAAGCAACAACTTGAAGAAGTTAAAACTTTTGTATTAGACTATTTCCACACCCGTCATGATGCAAAATTAGTTTACCACAACTTAGACCACACACAGAGTGTGGTAAATGCAACTATGCAAATTGCCAATCATTATCAGCTTAATGATAAAGATTTCTTCATTGTTTGCACAGGAGCATGGTTTCATGATACGGGCTACTTTGAGGACATCCAAAATCACGAACAAAAAGGAGCTGAGATCGCAACCGATTTTCTCAAGAAACAAGATATCCCTGCAGATGTTCGTGATTCAGTGATGCAGGTTATTTTGTCGACTAAAATGCCTCAGCGACCAACAAATTTGCTGGAAAACATTCTTTGTGATGGGGATCTTTTTCATTTAGGAACCGAAGAATTTACCGAAAAGCGAAAATTGATGCATAAAGAGCTCGCTATGCTCTATCAAATAGACAGTAATAAGAAGGAGTGGAGATTAAGAGATATAGAATTTCTAGAAAGTCAACATTATCATACAGATTATTGTGCATTATTGCTTGGTGATCAAAAGCAAAAAAATATAGATAAGCTTAAGAGTAAATTAAAAGGAGATGTAGACATCTTAACATTACCAAGTGATGATAAAGTAGTTAAAGGGGAAAAGTTGTTAAGTAATAAGGATAAAAAACGGCCCGATAAAGGTATAGAAACCATGTTTCGGATTACTTCATCAAATAACCAACGATTAAGTGACATGGCCGATAACAAGGCGCAGTTATTAATTACCGTTAATTCGATCATTTTATCTTTGATTGTAAGTTTGGTACTGCGAAGATTGGAAGATAATGCTTTTCTTATTGTGCCAACATTTATTTTATTGATGGTAAGTTTAGGGGCTATTATTTTCTCCATCTTAGCAACACGGCCATCAATCCCAGACGGCGTGTTCTCAGACAACGATCTCGAACGTAAAAAAGTTAACTTGTTATTTTTTGGCAATTTTTATAAAATGGCGCTAAGTGATTATTCTAAAGGCATGATAAAGGTGATGAACGATAATGAATTTTTATATGGTACCTTGATCACGGATGTATATTCGCAAGGAGTTGTCTTGGGACGCAAATACAAATTAATTCGTATTGCTTACAATATTTTCATGTTTGGCCTAATTGCCTCTGTGTTAGCCTATATAATTTCTTATATCGCCTACGGTAAACTTTCTTAAAATGTTGGACAATAAAATTGAAGATGTCTTTCATGAAAGGGATTTAAGCTGGCTTTCTTTTAACGAAAGAGTTTTGCAGGAAGCTGCTGATCCGAATGTTCCTTTGTTAGAGCGAATTAATTTTCTATCTATTTACTCGTCCAATTTAGATGAATTTTATCGTGTTAGAATGCCGGTTTTATTGGCTTTAGCTAAATTGAGCAAGAAGGAGAAGAATAATATCGCTTTACCCGAAGGTTTATTAAGTACCGCCAACCAGACAATTTATCGTCACCAACAAACCTATGGCGAAATTGTTAGTAAATCGATTATCCCCGAACTTCGCCGTCACCAGATTAATTTTATTTACGGTAAAACTATCCCCACTGAGTTAAATGAAGAAATTAGTGGCTATTTTCTTAGTCAGGTTTTAGCATTTTTACAACCCGTTATACTTAATGAAAGCAATCCTGCTTTTTTTCCAAGTAACAATGAATTATACTTCATAATAACGCTTAATAATGCTGAGGAAAATGAAAACGTTATTATCCTTAATATTCCATCAAACAATTTACCGAGGTTCTACAAAATCAATAAGAATGAAGAAACTTTTATTGTTTTTTTAGATGATATTATCAGAAATAACCTTCAATTGCTGTTCCCAGATGCGCAAGTAACAGGTTGCTATAGTTTTAAAATTACCCGTACAGCCGAAATTGATTTAAAAGATGAATATTCAGGTAATTTAGCTGAGCAAATAGAAAAACAATTGCAAAAGCGTGATTTTGGTTTAGCAACTCGATTTTTGTATCAATCTGGTGCTAGTGAAGAAGTTGTCGCCTTGTTAATTGAAAAGCTACATTTGCAAAAAGCCAATCGAGTTGAAGGCGGAAGATATCATAACCTAAAAGACCTGTCAGGTTTTCCTGTTCGCAACCCACAGCTAGAAAATGAAAAATGGCCAAAAATAGCTTATTCGCCATTGGCGAAAAACGAACCTTTGTATCAACAGATCCTAACGAAAGATATCCTCATAAATCCGCCATATGAAGCCTATGATAGTGTTTTAAGATTTTTCAATGAGGCGGCTACTGACAAACATGTAGAAGAAATTTATGTGACACTTTACCGTGTTGCTAATGATTCGAAAATTGTAAATGCCTTGATTAGTGCTGCCAAAAATGGAAAAAAAGTATTTGTGTTGGTAGAATTAAAGGCACGGTTTGATGAGGCTAACAATATTAAATGGGCTAAAAAAATGAAAGAGGCGGGGGTAACTATTATTTACAGTGTAACCGCATTAAAAGTTCATGCTAAAATTGCCTTAGTTAAACGAAAAATTGGGCTACGTTCTGTTTATACAGGTTTGTTAGCAACGGGTAACTTTAATGAAACGACAGCTAATTTTTATACAGACCATATTTTGATGACCGCTCACACAGGGTTAATGCGTGAGATGGAATTACTTTTTATTTTTTTAGCGAAAAGGATTAAGCCAACAGATCCGAAGCTAATTTCGTTTAATTATTTACTGGTTGCACAATTTAATTTACAGCAGCGATTTTTAGCGTTAATAGATCGTGAAATTGGATATGCAAAGCAAGGAGCTCCTAGCTCTATTACCATTAAATTGAATAATCTCGAAGAAAAAACAATGATTAGTAAGCTTTATGAGGCATCTAGAGCAGGGGTAACGATAGCTTTACTGGTGAGGGGTATTTGCCGAATAGTGCCAGGTATAATTGGAATGAGCGAAAACATTACCGTTAAACGAATTGTTGATCGTTATTTAGAGCATGGCAGGATTTTTGTCTTTGAGAATGCAGGTAACGAAGAAATTTACATGGGATCTGCCGATTGGATGAATAGGAATATTTATCGCAGAATTGAAGTTTGTTTTCCAGTTTTTGATGAAGACATTAAAGCAGAAATAAAAGCTCTTTTAAAGCTTCAGTTGACAGATAATGTTAAGGCTGTCGAAATAAATGACAAAATGATTAATATTCCTGTTGTAACAAAAGGAGAGCTTAATCAATCACAATACAGTATTTATGAATTTTTAAAAAGCAAGGCCGATGTTAAATATCAAACAACATAACAAACACATTTTAATTATTGCAGTACTATCTATTTTTATAACGTTTATAGCTGTTTCGTGTGTGGGTAAAAAAGAGAAAGCCTTAGCTATGCCACCAGGCTATGATTTAAGTAAACCACAAAAATATAGTATGCCAGATATTTTACAGGAGATTTCGGGCATTGCTTTCAACAAAGGCGATAATTCATTCTTTTATGCTCAACAAGATGAAGACGGAAAACTGTTCAAGCTACCGCTAGGTACCAAAGATGAAACGGTAACTAAATTTGCTGGAAAGGGAGATTATGAAGATGTTGCAATTATCAACAACTGGGTGATGATACTTAAAAGTAATGGTGACCTATATTCATTTCCTTTAAGCGAAACTAAAAATACTGAAACAACAGCGGTAAAGGAAAATATTGGGCTAGTACCTAAAGGCGAATACGAGGGAATGTACGCTGATGAACCAACTGGAAATGTTTACCTATTATGTAAAAGTTGTAAGACTGATAAAGGCAGTAAATTAACGAGCGGTTATATCCTCACTTTTAACAATGGTATTTTAAACGCTAAGGGAACCTTTAAAGTGGATGCGAGTAACATAGATAACTTATCAGGCAAAAAGAAGGGGACTTTTCATCCTTCAGCATTAGCAATTAATCCCTTAACAAAGGAATGGTATGTTGTTTCGTCAGTTAATAAAGCATTAGTTGTGTTAGATGCTAAATGGAATGTTAAAAATGTTTATCATTTAAGTTCAAATATTTTTAATCAGCCAGAAGGGATTGCATTTGATAAACATGGAAATCTCTACATATCTAATGAAGGGAGCGAGACACAAGTTGGAAACATTTTAAGGTTTGACTACAAAAGGAAATAAAGTATGTTAAGAAGATTACTTTTTCTACTATGTTTATGTAGCTCAATTGAGATCTATGCACAGGATTCGGTTAAATATCGGGTGATTTTAATTGGCGATGCCGGCGAAATGAACGATGGTCAAAAGGAATCACTTAAAAACGCTGCCAAGCACGTAATTAAAGGAAAGACAACAACACTTTATTTGGGCGACAATGTTTATCCTATTGGAATGGCTATACCCGGTAATGGAAGTTTTGAGGAGACCTCAAAAATATTGCAATCACAATTTAAGCCCATGCGCGATGCTGGTTCTGCTGTATATTTTATGCCTGGTAATCATGATTGGGACAAATCAGGGCCAAATGGCCTGGCTAGGATCCAGGCGCAGAGTGATTATTTAGCTTCCTTTAATGATCCACTTTTAAAGCTGATACCTGCCGACGGTTGTCCAGACCCCGTTGCGATTAAGCTTACTGATAAGCTAACAATTATTGCTTATGATAGTGAATGGTGGCTTTTTCCTTATAATAAAGCTAATCCAGATTGTGATTGCCAAACAAAAGATCAAGTTTTGCAACGAATGGAAGATTTGTTGGAGCAAAACCGTAATAAGATTATCATTTTAGCTTCTCATCATCCCTTTCAAAGTTACGGTGCCCATGGAGGATATTTTACCTTGCGAAACCATCTATTACCTTTAACCCTGTTAGATCATAACCTAGTTATTCCACTACCCGTAATCGGCTCTATCTATCCGTTTTTGAGATCCACTTTGTTAAGTCCAGAAGATATTAATCACCCGATGTATAAAGATATGATCAAAAGTGTGAACACAATTTTTGGTAAAAAACCAAATATTATTTATGCAGCTGGTCATGAGCATGGTCTTCAGTTTATTAAAAGTGATCAGCTTCAAATTGTAAGTGGTTCTGGTTCAAAAATAACAGCAAATAAAAAGGGAAAGAATTCCTTGTTTCAAGAAGAGCGACAAGGTTATGTTGTTGCTGATCAATTGATTAATAATGATATGAGATATAAATACTTTATATATGCTGATACTGGCGTAAAGGAAGTATTTAGTTATACGCAGTCATACAAAGAATTAGCGGCTAAGCAAGCTAGCGAGTATAAAATAATTAAGAGTGATAGTATAAGCGTTAAAGTTCATCCATCTTATGATAGTGTAGGTAAATTTCATCGCTTTCTATTTGGAGAAAATTATCGGAAAGATTATGCGATGAGCACTAAATTCCCGGTACTCCGGATTTCCGAACTTAAAGGTGGTTTAAAACCAACTCAATTAGGCGGAGGCAACCAGTCTAAATCATTACGTTTAGAGGACAAAAACGGTAAAGAATGGGTGTTGCGAAGCATAGAGAAATTCCCGGAGGTTTTGTTGCCCCAAGGTTTACGAGAAACCTTTGCGAAGGATATCATCAAGGATAATATGTCGGCCCAACATCCTTTTGGCGCTTTAATTGTTCCTACTTTAGCAAAAGCCGTAAATGTTCCACATACTACACCGATTATCGGTTGGGTATCACCAGATCCTGCATTGGGCGATTATATGACTGCTTTTGCAAATACACTCTGTTTGTTCGAAGAGCGTGAGCCGATTGGAGACTCAGATAATACGGGTAAAATGTTTAAAAAATTGGACGAAGATAATGATAACACTTATGATGGTGCATCATTATTAAGAGCCAGGGCCTTAGATGTGATGGTTGGAGATTGGGATAGGCATGAAGATCAATGGAGATGGTATCCCGAAAAAACTGAGAAAGGAAAGAAGTATATTGCTGTTCCAAGAGACCGTGATATGGTTTTTTATAGTACTGATGGTTTTGTGCAACGTTATGCTCAATCGTCTTCTTTGTTGCCAATGATGCAGGGTTACGAAAGGGAGATTAAAAATATTGATTGGTTTTTGTGGGAGGGAAGAGCCATGAACAGTAGGTTAATGTCGCAGTTTAGTGAGAAGGAATGGGATAAAGTGATTCAGGATTTTTGTGCTCAATTAACTGATGAGGTATTTGAAAAGGCGTTGAAAAAATTGCCGGAGCCAAATTACAGTTTACGTCATGATCAATTTTTGCTTCGTTTAAAGGAACGAAGAGCCTCGTTACCGAAATTGATGAATGATTATTATCACTTTTTCAATCGGATTGTAGACATCCAAACGAGCCATAAGAACGAAAAAGTATCAATTATCGATTCTGCAAATCAGCACTTAACTGTTAAAATCAATAAGATTTCAAAAGAAGGTAATGTTAAAGATGAAATTTTTAGCCGTACATTTGATCCATCTATTACTAAAGAAATTCGTTTATACGTGAAAGATGGTAACGATAGTCTTTATATCAACAATAAAACAGCCCCAATAAAGCTGCGAATTATTGCTGGTGGAGGTAAAAAAGTGTATCAAGTACCAAATGCAGAAAGAAGCATGCAACTATTTGGCCGGAAAAATGGTAATTCTACTTTTAGTGGTGATGATCAAAACAGAATTTTTAAAAAAATGTCTGTAGATACTGCAAATGTAGGTTTTCTTGGAAAAGATATGTACCGAAGGAAGTCGCTATTGTTGAATGCTGGTTTTAATAATGACGATGGCCTGTTATTAGGTTTAACTTATAAAATGACGAATCCTGGTTTTAGGAAGCTACCGTATGGTAATTCGCATACGATTTCTTTTCTCCATGCATTTGCTACTACTGCTTTTCGTTTTAATTACCGAGGCGACTGGTTAAAAGCTTTGGGGAAGGCCGATTTAACCCTAAAAGCAGATGCTTACGCACCAGACAATACGCAAAACTTTTTTGGCGTTGGTAATGAAACCCATTACGATGAACGGATTAAGTATTATAGAGCGAGATTTAATATCTATCAAATAGAATCAGCTTTAAGATGGCGTAGACCAAAATCTACATTTAGCATAGGGCCCAGCTTCCAGTTGTATAAATATGATGTAGAGGATAATGAGGGGCGAATACTTACCATGCCAGCACAATTGCATTCAAACGACAGTTTAATTGTTGGCCGCAATAAGTGGTATGGTGGAGTTGTAGCTAATTTTATTAATAATACCCGTGACAATGATATTTTGCCGACTTTAGGGAGTTATGTAGATTTTAAATGGTCTATTTTTAAAGCATTAAATCAGTATGCGAATTCCTATGGTCAATTTACGGGTAATATTGCCCTGTATAAAAATATAGATGGAAGAGCAAAATTTGTATTAGCTGATCGTTTTGGCGGCGGAATTACCATTGGTAAGCCTGCTTTTTACCAGCATCTATTTTTAGGTGGGCAAGGGAATTTACTTGGTTTTAGACAGTTTAGATTTGCCGGAAATCATAGTTTTTATAATAATTTAGAGTTGAGAGCCAAGTTGGGCGATTTTATCAGTTATGTTTTACCTGGCCAGGTAGGCTTGATAGGGTTTTACGATGTTGGCAGAGTTTGGGCAAATAATGAAAGCTCGGCTCAATGGCATCATGGCGTTGGCGGGGGGATGTATTTTTCACCAGCATCATTAGCTATTTTCAGGTTCGTAATGGGTAGATCTAACGAAGGATGGTATCCGTATGTATCAATGAGTTTTAGGTATTAATTGAGAAGGTTATGAATACAAGTATAATCCAGATAAATAGAAATGAATGTATAAGCTGTCAGGTAGAATCTACCTTATCCTTTAGGCCATTAATTACCTATTTAAAAGGCAGGCTTAAAACCGAGCAAACATTAAAAGCTGAATTTTATAGGTTCTTATTAGAGAAGATAGAGCGTGAGGAGGCCTTAAAGAATGATATTGACGTTGATGATCTAGTGCAGTATAAAGATACGTTAGAGCTTATCTATACAATATTGACGCCTTTAATGGCTAATGAAAAAGATTTGTTGTGGGCTTTAAGTACGCCTGTGCCAGATAAAATTTTCTTTAGTACAGATGCTTTTTTTGATGTACTTTCTTTACATACCGAATCCAAGAATGCAGAAAGTGAATTAAGTAAGGAAAAACAGCAATTACAGTTTATTTATCGAATGATTTTAAATCGATTTTATAACTACACTACAATCTTGAAAAATGAGATTTTGTATGCCTATACCAATCCCGATACTCAATTAACTCAATATTATAATATCAATGCTGATACACAATTTATTGATATCACCTACGAAGGGGAGTTGCCAGAACTGAATTTTGAGCTAGTAGCATCGCAAATACAAGATGGCAATGAAATAGATCATCTACAGGAAGTTATACCACTTAGCAAATTCAAATTTGATGGGTTTACGGTTATATCATTGACTGATGTGACTTTACCGCATGCCATTGAAGGTATTAGAAGTGCTTTAGTTAACCACACTTATGAAAACGAAGCCTATGAACATGTTATTCAAGCTTTAAAAACTCTAGCTGGTGACGGACGGATTGAATTTGGTTTGTTACCATTTTTAATGGTAAACAATAAATTCGTTTTCGATAATGATAAAGACTCACAAAGCATTCTTATCAATTCTGGTAAAAAACATGAACTTCAAGAAGAATTGTTTTATGCGTTAGTAGATGATTATAAGGATCATCCAAGACCTGTATTCTTCAATAATTTAACCGACGAGAAGATTCAACGCTTTCCTTTCCTGGACGTTTTAAGGAAAAATGATATTAGATCTTATTCTTTTTTTCCTATTTATTATAATAACCAGTTGGCAGGGGTTATGGAGATCTATTCTAAACAGGACTTAGAGGTTGACGATAAGTTAATTTCTAGGCTACATTCGGCATTGCCACTTTTAGGACAATTAATGCAATATCGTATTGAAGAATTTAATCTTCAAATGGATGAAGTACTTAAAGATAAATTTACGGCCCTTCAACCCTCTGTACAATGGAAGTTTAATGAAGTTGTTTGGGATTTTGTGAAAAGGAGTAAGGGCAAAAAGAAAGCACAGGAGATAGAAACAGTAACTTTTAAAGGGCTCTATCCACTTTTTGGCGCTATTGATATTAGGAACTCTACTGTAGAACGCAATTTTGCCCTTAAAGAAGATCTGAAGGTACAGTTGGCAAAGCTAAGTGAAACACTTACTGCTTTGCGATTAATTGTCCATCTGGATCTTATTGATAAGATTTTATTTAATTGTAAAGATTGGCTAAAGAAAATAGATGATTTTATTAGCTCTAGCGAAGAAGCATTGTTGAATGAATTTTTAGAATTAGAAGTATATCCGGTACTAACCCATATTGAAAAGGGGCATGGTGGTACTGCTGAAATTATTGGGGATTATTTTAAATTTATCAATCCTGTGCATGGTGAAGCATTTGAGCACCGTAGAACGCTTGAAACTTCTATGCAGTTTATAAACAATGCCGTTGGAGAGTACTTAGAGGAAGCCCAAAAAACTTTGCAATCTTCGTATCCTTGCTATTTTGCTAAGTTTAGAACAGATGGCGTTGAGTATGATATTTATATTGGACAAGATATTGCGCCTGACCAGCCTTTTGATCTTTTATACTTAAAAAATATACGTCTTTGGCAGCTAACAGCCATGGTTGAAGTTGCTAGATTAACAAATAGCCTGGTAAGCCAAATGCCTAGAGCTTTATTAACTACCCAGTTAATTTTTATTCATTCAAATCCAATCGATATAAGCTTTAGGAACGATGAGCGAAGGTTTGATGTAGAAGGAGCTTATAATATTCGATATGAGGTTGTTAAGAAGAGGATAGACAAGGTATTAGTTAAAGGAACTGCAGAGCGTTTAACGCAACCCGGAAAAATTTCTTTAGTTTATTTTAATACCTATGAAGCCAATGAGTACCGTGAATATATTAAGTATTTACAAGAACAAGGTTTCTTACAGGATGATTTGGAAACATTAGACTTGGAAGAGCTACAAGGTGTTAGTGGGTTAAAAGCACTACGTGTTGGAGTTAATTATATGTCTTGTGATTTTTTTGATGAGCAATGGACTAAAATTAAGAGTTCTATTAAAAAGAAAACTGTAATGCATTAAATTATGCTCTCTTTTTGTTGCCCAAACTTTGCATCAATTGATCGTACAGGTTATCACTGCTTGCTTTTTGAGGTTTCATCTTTTTAATGACCACCCGTTTTCCTTTTGCCTTAGCTTTGATGATCTTAAGTAGTTCTGAGCTATATTCATCTTTAAATGCTGTAATATCAAAGTCCGAACTATATTGCTTGATCAGAGCCATTCCTACTTCCATTTCTTTTTTCGTAATAGTTGTAGTATTTACCTTTTTGATATCAGCTAAGCTTCTTATTTCTTCTTGAAATCTTATTTTAGTAATGATAATGACATGCTCTAGCGGATGGATTACACAAAGATTTTCGGTGTTTCTCAAAACAAAGCGTGCTATTCCTGCCTTTTTCGATTTTTCGAGTGCTTTTAACAGCAAAGCATAGGCTTTGGCTCCTTGTTTTTCTGGTTCGGTATAATAGGAGGTTTCATAATAGATAGGATTTATACCTTCGATGTCTACAAAATTCTCTAGCTCAATTATTTTGTTCTTTTCAGGAGCAGCTTCTTCGAAATCATGGGAATCCAGAATCACATAGTTATCTTTTAACAGATAACCTTTTACAATTTTCTCAAATGGAACCTCTTTATGCGTGTCGGCATTAACGCGTTGGAATTTAATTTTTGCGTGATCACGTTCATCTAGCATATCTAAATCAAGATTGCTATTTTGTACACCAGAATATAGTTTAACAGGGATGTTAACCAAGCCAAAGCCTATTGAACCTTTCCAAATCGATCTCATGGCTAATAAACAATTGGGATTATGTAAAGTTTTCGTGTAAATTAATTTTAACTCATCAGTTTATGCTTACTTTGTATGGCTAGCCCCCCACTTTGACAATCTTTAAAGATTGTCAAAGTGGGGGGCTAGTCTGGAATTCGAGACTACGTTTAAGTTACAAAATTAACTTAGATTACAGTAAATTTTAATAATACATAAAATGAATTATAGATCTTTTAAAGATGTAAAAGTAGCAGATATTGGTTTAGGTACTTGGCAGTTGGGAAGTGCAGAATGGGGCAATGTTGATGAAGAGGTAGCATTAAGTATTTTACAAGCCTACATTGATGCAGGGGGCAATTTTATCGATACCGCTGATATTTATGGAAGCGGCTTAAGCGAAAAGCTAATTGGCAAATTCTTAAAGAGTATAGATAAGGAAATTTTCATAGCCACTAAACAGGGCAGGAGAAGTGATGGAAATTATGGCTGGCCACAAAATTTTACATATGATTTGATGAAGCGGCAAGCAGAAAACTCGCTGGAGAATCTGGGGCAATCGCAGTTGTTTTTAGAACAACTACATTGTGTTCCACCAGATGAAATGCGGTCGGGTAAAGTATTTGATCACCTCCGTAAATTGCAACAGGAAGGGATAATCCGTCATTTTGGAGCGAGTGTGGAAACTACCGAGGAAGCGTTAATCTGCTTAGAGCAAGAAGGTTTAGCTTCCCTTCAAATCATTTTTAATTTATTTAGACAACATGTGGCTGATGAACTTTTTGAAAAGGCAGCCAAAAAAGGAGTTGCTCTTATTGTAAGAGTACCACTGGCTAGTGGTCTATTAAGCGGTAGGTTTAAAGATCAAACGACTTTCGTTGATACAGATCATCGTAACTTTAATGCAAATGGACAATCTTTTAATGCAGGTGAAACTTTCTCTGGAATTCAATTCAATGAAGGCATTCGTTTAACCAAAGAAATCCAAACATTCTTACCTGATGATCGTACGGCACAATGGGCGTTGAGATGGATCTTAGATCATCCGCAAGTAACTACAGTAATTCCAGGTGCCTCAAAAATTAGCCAGGTGAATAGTAATGTGGCGGCTTCTGATTTGATGCCCTTGCCAGCTTCTACTCATCAAGATTTACGCAAATTATATAATGCTAAGATTAAAAATCAAATTCGAGGTCATTATTAAGAAACTAAAAATTATTCCATTTAACAATTAGCCATTTTTTTCTATCTTAAAGCCATGAAACTAGCTAATCCCATTAAAACCCGCCTGTTTATGCTACTGGGTGGCACTGCCTTATTAATTTCAACAGCATTGTTGTTAAGTAGCAAAAATATCACACAAGATGAAATGCCTAAAAAGGAGTTAACAGCAGAAACTGTTGTAACTGGCTTGACTATGCCTTGGGCTACTGCTTTTTTACCAAATGGCGATATGCTGGTAACAGAACGGGTAGGTAAGTTGCGTTTAGTTAAAAATGGGCAATTAGATCCGGTAGAAATAACTGGGCTTCCAAAAATATTGTATCGAGGACAGGGTGGATTGCTTGATGTGGTATTGCATCCGGATTACGCAAAAAATGGTTGGATTTATCTTAGCTTTTCATCAGCAAAAGCCGAAGGAGAAGAGGGACCAGATAATGGGGCTAATACAGCATTAATGCGTGCAAAACTTAAGGATCATATGTTAACAGATGTTCAGGTGATTTTTAAGGCACTACCTAATGTGCGATCAACACCACATTTTGGTGGTAGAATTGTTTTTGATAAAAACGGGTATGTCTTTTTATCTCTCGGCGAACGAGGGGAAAAAGAAAATGCACAGCAGTTGAGCAAAGACCAAGGAAAGGTTGTTCGTTTGCACGATGATGGGAAAATACCAAAAGATAATCCATTTGTAAACACCCCAGGCGCTAAGCCAGAAATATGGAGCTATGGCCATCGTAACCCTCAAGGAATGGTGATGAATCCATTAACAGGTGTAATATGGGAGCATGAGCACGGTCCACAAGGTGGAGATGAATTAAATATTGTTGAAAAAGGTAAAAATTATGGTTGGCCTTTGATAACTTTTGGTATAGATTACGATAATAGCATCATATCAAAAGATACTGCCAGAGTGGGACTTGAACAACCTGTAATTTACTGGAAACCTTCTATCGCACCTTGCGGCATGGATTTTATTACAAGTGATAAATACAAAGGTTGGAAAGGCGATTTGTTAGTAGGTTCTTTAAAGTTTAATTATCTCCAACATTTGGCGGTTAGAGGAAATAAAGTGTTAAGTAGAGAAATTATTTTAGAGAAAATTGGACGAGTAAGGGATATTCGTCAAGGACCAGATGGTTTTATATATGTAGTATTAGAGGATTCTGGTAAAATAGTACGCCTTCTTCCGAAAAATTAATTAATTATGAAGTTGTTTCCTTTGTTATTTTGTGGAATTACATTTTCCATTGCTTATTTTTCCAATCAGAGCTCAGAGCTTACCAAAAGCATAGCTCGAGGAAAAGAAATTTATATCGAAACATGCATTGCTTGTCATATGGGAAAAGGTGAAGGTGTTAAAAATACTTTTCCACCGCTAGCTAAAGCAGATTACTTATTGAAGAACCCTGAAAAAGCAATAGCGTCTATTAAGTTTGGTTTAAAAGGCAAAATTGTGGTGAATGGGGTAAACTATGAGGGCGCGATGCCAAGTCCCAATATAGGTAACGATGAAATTGCTGACGTGATGAATTACATCTTAAATTCTTGGGGAAATACCACAAAGCAACCCATGATCACAGAGAAAATGGTAGATGCTATAAAGAAATAGGTTATTGGTAGCTTTTTTAGGATTAACGCTCTCGTATACAACAAAAATCTAAAAATCCTAAACATAGAAAGCTGGGGCAACCAGACCATTAGATGTATGGATAAGCGGATAGACGTTGTTCCAGAGATCGTGACTTAAACGCGGTTCGAATAAATTAATTGACAATAAGAAGAATCCCGATGTAAAATTACTTTTGTTACACTAGCATAATCAAAGGTAATTTTAAACGCATCTGTTAGAGACAGTCCGAGTATGTTAGCAACAAAAGATTTTATGATGCCCCCATGTGTAACAATAGCTACTTTTTGATGTGGAGTTTTGATTAAATCATTCATAAATTCATTCACGCGCTGATTTAGGGATATGAAGTTTTCCCCCTCAGGTACTGCAACATTCACAAAGTCATTCATCCATTTAGCTAAGGCTTCCGGATTAATTTCGTCCCATTTTTTCATTTCCCAATCACCAAAATTCATCTCAAGTAGTCGATGATCTGTGGAAGGAACCATATGTTTGGCCAAAATCTCTGTCAACCTGTAGCACCTGCTTAGCGGACTTGAATACCATGCGTCCAGATTTTGGGGTAATTGCATGCTGAGCAATGATGCTTCTTCTTGAAAAGTTTTGCTTAAAGGAATATCGGCTTGTCCATAGCAAATTCCCTTTTCAATTTGTGGAGTGGTGTGACGTATTAAATAAATTTCCATAAAATTAGCAAGCTCAAATAAAAAGTAACTTCGCATAATTGTTGCGTCGCGCCAGCACAATCGCCGGTGTGACCGCCAATCCATTTCACAAAAAAATTAGCTAAGTACCATCTCATGGCGAAAACAGGGATAAGCGTAAGAAAGACATAATAATTAAAGAACAAAGTCAAAGGGGCTAATCCAAATATGGTAGCCACTATAATTGATATAGTTGATAACTTTTGCGCTGCAGATCCAGCTTTACTTTGCTCATCGGTTCTTACGTATTCATGTGTATACAGCAAGGTAGTTGCTGCATAACGGCTAATTGAATGTCCTGAAATGAGCACCAATGGAAGTAACTTTGGGTTAATAGCACTGAGAGAAGTAAATTTTAAGGAAAGGATTGTAACAAGGCCTACCACACCGTAAGTTCCTAATCTCGAATCTTTCATAATTATCAAAATCTTTTCCTTGGTCCAACCACCACCAAAACCATCGCAAACATCTGCAAAGCCATCTTCATGAAATGCACCTGTGGTTAGTACAGTAGAAACCATACTTAATAATAGTCCTATGGAAGGTGGGAATATAAAACAACAACCATAATACATTAAGGCACCAATGCTGCCAACAATAATTCCGACCATCGGAAAATACCTAGGGCTCTTTGCAAGATAGCTAGGGGAGTGGTCGGTCCATTTTGGACAAGGGATTCTCGTAAAAAACATTAAAGCCGTAAAAAATATGCGAATTTCTTGTTTCATTAATTTGTAACTTCGCTAGTAGATACACCTGCATGCTCGAAACTAGCCATTTCGTTGATAAAATTAACTGCAGATTGGATAATGGGATAAGCAATAGCGGTTCCGCTACCTTCACCTAAACGCATATCTAATTGAAGCACTGGTTTAACCTTAAGGTATTCAAGCATTTTATGATGAGCTTGTTCATTAGATTGATGTGCAAAAATTGCATAATTTAAAATAAGTGGGTTGATTTTATGTGCGATTAAAAATGCTGCGCTCGAAATAAATCCATCCACTATAATTAACATTCTGTTGGCTGCTGCCTGAAGCATAGCGCCACACATTTGAGCAATTTCAAAACCACCAAAAGTAGCTAGTGTAGCGAGTGTTGTTGTTGGTTTTTGATGTACGTGAATAGCTTTTTTTAAGATTTCAATTTTATCGAAGACACCTACGTCATTAAGTCCAGTTCCTTTACCTACGCACTGCGTTATCGGAATTTCACAAATCATACTCATTAACACACTGGCAGATGATGTATTGCCAATTCCCATTTCGCCAAAACCTATAACATTACACCCTGTCTTGTAAATTTTGTTTACCAAAGTAGCGCCTTTAGCAATGCAATCAATTGCCTGTTCAATCTCCATTGCGGGTTCATGAAGGAAGTTCTTCGTACCCATTCCTATTTTCTGGTCAACAACATTTAAGCCCGCTGGAAATCGATATTTTATGCCTGCATCAACAATGGTGAGAGCAATGTTATGCTGGGTGCAAAATACATTGATAGCAGCCCCTCCATTTAAAAAATTCATAACCATTTGAAAAGTCACTTCTTGAGGATAAGCGCTTACACCTTCGTTGGCTATTCCATGATCAGCGGCAAATACAACGATATGGGGCTGTTTAAGCTGAGGGGAAACCGTATTCTGAATAAGACCAATTTGGGTAGCAATAGCTTCTAATTGACCTAATGCTCCAATTGGCTTTGTTTTAAAATCAATTTTATGTTTCAAGGCACTTTCTTGCTGTGTAGCAATAGCCTCAATGTGAAATGTCTGCATCGATTTGTTTTTAGTCTTTCAGGTTAACTGGAATACCTGAAACCATTAAAAGAGCTTTGTTTGCCTTATTAGCGATATATTGATTAATCCAGCCTTGGAGCTCGACAAATTTTCGACCCATTTCTGTTGCTGCATGCACACCCATACCAATTTCATTAGAAATGATAATCAAAGTTGCTTCTATTTCTTCCCATTTATCAACCTCAGCTTTTGCTTCCTTAAGTGCTTCTTCAATATCAAATTTAGTGTCCGTATAAATATTGGTTAACCAAAGTGTTACGCAGTCAATTATGGCTACTTTATTGCTAATGGCTGTTTTACTGATGTATTTTTCTTCTTCGATATTGATCCATCTTTCATCCCGTTCGTTTTGATGACGTTCTATTCTCTTTTCAAAATCCTTATCCCAAGCCATTGCAGTGGCAATATATACGGGATTATCCGAAAGTCTTAATGCTAATTCTTGCGCATACTTACTTTTTCCCGAGCGTTCCCCTCCTGTAATATAGTATATCATAGTTTATGCAGCGTTTAACCTTACTGACGGATATTTTTTCTGTGCTAATTCAAAAGCCCCAAACATCATTGCCCCAAATAAGAGATTGCCAATTACCATATTATTCAAATAAGGTATTGCCGCTACGTAACAAGCTATTAAACCTTCATATGTTTGTGGATATAAACGGCCATCTAACCAAACTCCAAAATCAGTAATGATCCAATGCGCTAATGCAGCGATTATACTTGCCAATGTTACATTAATGATGCTTACCTTTTTAATGAAAAGACCAATCATAACCATTAACAAATAGCTGGCGTATGTAACAATGAAACCATCATAAAACCATTTCCATTGATGATAATAAACAAAATAATTTAAGAACAAATCACTAATCCATAACGCTAAAAGCGGCACTATAAAAGCCTTACGTTTATCGGTAAAATAACTGCCTCCAAATAATGCGATAGCACCAATTGGAGTAAAATTGGTTAATGGAGAGTGATCGTTAGCAATAATTACTCTTAAAATAGCTGTTAATAGTACAATTGCAGTTAGCACTATTGTTCTTGAATTAGTGATTGTTGGTTTCATAGGTATGTAATTTATTAAAGTGAGTATTTTAAATTAACATAGATTCCTCTTCCTCGAGTAGTATATCCGTATATTTCCTGGTATTTAGTATTAAAAGTATTCTCCATCCTAAAACCAATTTTTAAAGCCTCAGTCATTTTATAATTGCCAACAAAATCAAGCAGGGTATAATTGCTAACCCCTTTTGTAGTTAAAGCACCATATGGTCCAAGTGATGAATTATAATAAACGTCGCTTCTTGCACCGATAGCTCTTACGTTACCCGTGATAGAAAATTTACCAACAGGGTTATAGGTTAAGCTAATATTTGCTGTTGTCGGCCTTCTTACCAGACCAATAGTTTCGGTATATTTATTTACGAAAGCACCATTAGCGTATAATTGTACGTGGTTATTATGCGTATGGGAAGTGTCAATATTTGTTGGATTGTAATTTAATTTACCATTAACTATACTCACATTCCCGCTTACTGAAAATTGATTACCTATTTTTGAACTAACCCCCAATTCTATACCTTGATTGGTTTGCTTGCCAATATTAATATAGGTGTCACCCCTATAATCAAGATAGTTTAGGGATGCAATATCTGTTTTATTGTTCCATAAATAAACATAGTCAATACTATTTTCTACAATAGTCTTGAAGAAAGATAAAGAGAAAAATGTATACTGATTAACCTGTTGTTTGAGGCCGAACTCGATCGATTTAGAAACCTCTGGTTTTAATGTCTTGTTTCCTCTTAAGATGTTTGAAGTGAAGTCTTTCTCCGGTGAATAAAGTTGGTAAAGTGATGGCGCGTTAAAACCTGTTGCATACGATGCGTACAAAATTCCTCCATCTGTAAGCTTTAAAGACGGATTGATTTCATAAGAAATATTGTTTCCAAAGAGGCTATGATTTGTATTTCTTATCCCCAGCGCTAAACTAAATGGACTGTATTTATCATTCACTAAGCTACCGTCTATTTCTGCATGGATAAATTGATGATAGGTTTTCACATCTATTGCTAAATCTGTTAGATCACTTTTAGTTTCAAAACCACCAAAAGCACTTGAGAAATAATGCGTATTTATATTCATTTTTTCATTTAAAAAGCCGCCTCCCGCAACAAAATTTAATCCTTTTGTACTATAATTACCCTGTAGTTCTTGGGTGTTAGTTTTGCCATGATAAATTCCCTTAAAGTAGTTGTGGTTATAGGTGCCGGCATTATCAATGATAGACGAATCATTAAGGTTAACACGTTTGTTATTTGAGTTTCCGCCTATGTATTTAAAGTTAAGGTTATCATTTACTTTATAGGCTGCTCCGTAAGTAACTAAGTTTCGTTTAAAGCTAACTGTGTTGGCCGGATCGTCCTTGTAGGCGCTGGCATCAATATCAGCTTTCTGATTGATGTTTTTATAGGAAGCATATAAATCCAATTTATCTGTTCTATAACCTAGTTTGCCAATCAAGTCTAGTTTTCTAAAGTTGTCCCTTTCACGGTTATTGTGGGCATAATCGTTCGGATTGATTACGGTATCTATTGTTGCATCTAACCCTTTGGTGTTATTATTATAAATCGCTCCATTGGCATAAAGTCCTGATTTGTGCGAATAGTTTAACAATGCATTTTGACTAAACATCGAGGTTTTTTTACCAAATGTGCCGGTTTGCAAATTTACGTCGGTATGAATACCCGATTTGTCATTCTTTTTCGTAATAATGTTGATGACACCACCGATGGCTGATGAGCCATAGAGCGTACTATGAGCGCCTCTTACGATTTCAATTTTTTCAATATTAGCTAATGATAGTTCGTTCAAGTCGATTGCATTATCTGTATTGGACGCATCAGTAATCCGCACACCGTCAATCATAATTAAGGTTTGATTGTTATTGGCACCACGCATAAATAAACTTTGTAATTGTCCGGGGTTTTGCCCAGTGCCAACCACATAAATACCTTCTTGTTGTGATAGGAGCTCTGCTACGGTATTTGCGCCAGTAGCTTTAATTTGTTCGTTCGTAATAACAGTTACACTTCTTCCAACGTCAATTACTTTTTTTTCGCTACGTGATGAAGTGACGGTTACTTGGTCAAGATCAATTGCTTTTTTTTTGTCGATTTGTTGGGCATAGCTTAATCGCGAAGCTACTAGAAGTGCAATTGTAAGAATGTTTTTAAATTTCATTTTTTTGGTTAATTAATAATTTTACAACATATTGTCTTAATTATTACCTCCAAAAAGAATAAAGAAAAGCTGGCTGGAATCGATTTACCAGACATGTATTTACTTTGACTTTCCTCTTTCGCGGAGGCAATAAAGTCATTATATAACGAGGCAGGTATCCTGACTTTCTCGACTTGCTGGTCACCTTCCCGCATTAGCAGTGGCTAAATAGACCAGTAGCGCTTCCTCAAAAATGAGGCGAGATTACAGTTGCGCGACAGTCCATGATTTTCACATGGTTCCCTATTATCTTTAGTATTACCTAAAGCACCTTATCATTAATGATAGTTGCCAAAGGTAGGTTAAATATTTGTTTTCGGATTTAAAACTTATAATTTAATTTAGCTATTCCATGTTTAACAATGGAATCATTAATGACTAATCTTTCCGTTGGCTTCGAGTGGTATACGCTTTTTCCGATAAACTTTTAAACGCCCTATTAAGACTTCTTACGGTAACGCCAAGATAAGAAGCCATATCTTCTTTTGAAATCGCTATTTCCTGTTTGGATTGCAGTTCCAAAAGTTTACTCAAACTATGTTCGATAGTGTATAACTGTTGATAGGAAGCTCGACTAGCTGTATTGATAATACGTTCTGCAAAAACATCTAACAGTAGATTGTTCAGTTTAAGATCGCTTTTGATACGTGTCGAAAAATAGTCGGGAGCAATGGCATAAACCGTTACGTCTGTCACTGCTTCGATATTGCACAGACAAACAATTTTTCGGATAAATTCAATTTCGCCCAAGATTTCGCCTTTGCCCAAAAATTCGAGTATATATTCTTTGTCGTTATCTTCTGTAAAGAAGCATTTGGTAATACCCCCTTTGATCAGCATTACTTTCGTTGCTTTTTCAGTTTGAAAAAATAGCTTTTGCCCTTTGACATATTGTTTTACAATGATATTTTCGTTACGCTCCTGTTGTTCGTAAAGTTCCTGCACATATGCTAAAAAAGATTGGTTGGTTCGCAACATATTTTAGTTGGGACAAATGTCCTTTTTTTAGTCTTTCTCTTTATTGAATTTTGCCTTTTCTAAGATACAAACTAAAAAAATGAAACCATTATGATTTTCATTCGATGAAAATTTGATAGCCTCATCACCTTATAAAAACAAAATATAAAGATGAAAAGCAGCATAAAAACAATAGCGTTTGACGCAGATGATACGTTGTGGGTAAATGAGCCTTATTTTCAGGAAACAGAGAAACAATTTTGCATATTACTTGAAAATTATCTACCCAAACATTCCGTATCGCAGGAATTGTTTAAAACAGAAATGAAAAACCTACACCTGTACGGTTACGGAGTGAAAGGCTTTGTATTGTGTATGATTGAAACTGCAAGCAGGATTTCCAATCGTACTGTTTCGTTGGAATTGGTTGATAAAATTATAATCATTGGGCAGGAACTTTTGCTAAAGCCTATCGAATTATTACAGGGTGTGTCTGAAACTTTAGCGCAGTTGAAAGGTAGATATAGGCTGATAATAGCCACCAAAGGTGATCTATTAGATCAAGAGAGGAAGCTGAAAAATTCGGGATTGGAAAGCTATTTTCATCATATCGAAATAATGAGCGATAAAAAAGTAAGCGATTATCAGAAACTATTAAAACATTTGGATTGCAAGCCCGAAAACTTCCTAATGTTAGGTAATTCTATTAAATCTGACATATTGCCTGTTTTGGAACTGGGCGGATATGGCGGGCATATTCCGTACCATGTAACCTGGATGCACGAGCAACACGAACATAACCTGAAACACGATAATTTTGTAGAATTGAAAAGTATTGACAGCATTCTAAAGTATTTATAGAAATGAAAAGATTGATAGACATTGAACAATGGAACAGAAAAGAACATTTTTTATTCTTTTCGCAATTTGAAGAACCGTTTTTTGGCGTTACGGTAAACATAGATTGCACACAGGCATACAAAATTGCGAAGCAACAAGGTAATTCATTTTTTCTGTATTATTTATTCAGAGCATTGAAAACGGCTAACGAAATAGAAAATTTCAGATATAGGATTATCGACAAACAAGTTTATCTTTTTGAAAGTATAAACGCTTCGCCTACCATCAACCGGCCAAACGGAACTTTTGGTTTTGCTTATATGGATTATTGTCAAAACGAAAATGATTTCTATATGGAAGCTTTAGAAAAGATTGAACTTGTACGAAAGTCCAATGATTTAATGCCTGCGGTTTCGGGTGAAAACGTTATCCATTTTTCGGCTATTCCATGGATAGACTTTACAGCTCTTTCCCACGCCCGAAGTTTTTACTATCCCGACAGTTCGCCCAAAATTTCTTTTGGGAAAGTAACCGAGAATAATGGAATAAAAACAATGCCTGTTTCTATTCACGGACATCATGGACTAATGGACGGCTATCACGTTGGGTTGTTTATAGACGGGTTCCAAAAAAGGTTGAATTAAAGTTATAGTTTGCAACAGACATTCTTGAAGTATTTACCAGTCCACAATTTTTGTACATGGTCCCGTAAAACAAGGTATTTGCAGTGAGATATAACAAAAAACCTCTCCATTTGCATGAAGAGGTTTTTTTGTGATCCCGCTGGGATTCGAACCCAGGACCACTACATTAAAAGTGTAATGCTCTACCAGCTGAGCTACGGAATCATTCCTTTTGTTTAAGGAGGGGCAAATATAGAAATTAAAACTTATCTACCCAATTATTTGTGAAAAAAGTTAACAAGGAGTATTTAATGCCTTTAACTAAATTTAACACAAACGTTTGATTTTTTGCAATTACAATAAAAAAGAAACTAGATTTAATTTAAAAAATGTGCTAATTATAAGAACATAAGTCATCCTCATATTAACTGTTTACACAATACAGGTTAATTTGGGTATCATCTCTCCACAAAGGAAAACTATCCGTCATAAACGCAAACGTTTGCGTAATATTTGTTTACTATTAAGAGTGGCAGTATTTCTAAATTTAGTCCTGCAATTAACTAATTACCAGGTTAATTTTAAATTTCAAAAACAATTCCTAAACACACAAATGAACAAAAACGCAATTATCTTATTAACTGTGCTGCTTTTCAGTTTAAAAATCAAGGCACAACAATTACCAACCGAGTTGCAGACCCCAGAGGTGGTTTCTGTAAACAGAATGCCAATGAGGGCATCAGCCTATGCCTATGAAAGCTTGGACCTAGCCTCTAAAAGAAACAAAGAAAAATCCGAGTACTTTTTATCATTAAATGGAACCTGGAAATTTAATTGGGTTCAAGATCCTAGAAAAAGACCAATGGATTTTTATAAACCTGATTTCGACGATAATAATTGGGATAATTTTAAAGTACCAGCTAATTGGGAAGTTAATGGTTACGGCTTACCAATATATGTAAATCAACCTTACGAATTTGCTGGCAGGAGAAATACTGGGAACAGAATGAATCCTCCATTCGATATTCCAGAAGATAACAATCCAGTGGGTTCTTATCGAAAGAAAATCAATATTCCAGAATCATGGGGGAATAGACAGGTATTTATCAGCCTGGGTGCTGTAAAGTCTGCATTTTACATTTGGGTAAATGGCAAGAAAGTAGGCTATAGTGAAGATAGTAAGTTAGCTGCAGAATTTGATATCACGAAATATGTAAAAGCAGGAGTAAATACCATCGCATTACAAGTTTACCGTTGGAGTGATGGAAGTTACCTCGAATGCCAAGATATGTGGCGGATTTCGGGAATTGAAAGAGATGTATATCTGTATTCAACACCAAAACTAGATGTTAGAGATTTTAAAGCCACAGGTACTTTAGACAATACCTATACCAATGGTTTGCTGAATGTAGACTTAACCGTTGAAAATTATAGAATAGATCAACGAACCAACCATAGTAAACCTGACAGCTTTTATGTTGCCCTAAATCTGGTTGATGCAAAAGGAAATAATGTTTGGAAAGATGCTACAGGACTTCAAAAAGTGTTGGGCAATTACAAGGCTAACCTTTCTTTTAAAACGCAGATAAGCAATGTAAAAACATGGTCGGCGGAAATTCCATACCTGTATACGCTCTATGTAACGCTTAAAGATAAAAATGATAAGGTGATAGAGGTAATCCCTCAACGAATTGGTTTCCGTTCGGTAGAGATCAAAGGAAGTGACTTATTGGTCAATGGTAAAAGGGTTTTCTTAAAGGGTGTAAATCGCCACGAACATAATGCTACACAAGGTCATACACTTACACATGAAGATATGAGAAAGGATATGGAAATGATGAAAAAGTTAAACGTTAATGCGGTTCGTCATTCCCATTATCCGCCTGATCCATATTGGATGGAGCTTTGTGATGAATATGGTTTATATGTAATTGATGAAGCAAATATCGAGTCTCATGGCCGCTATTATAGTTTAGAAACAACATTTGGTAACGACAAACAATGGCGTATACCTCATCTAGAGCGCATAACAAGAATGTATGAGCGAGATAAAAATCATACAGCAGTAATTACCTGGTCATTAGGAAATGAGGCTGGAAATGGAGTGAATTTTTATGAAGCATATGAATGGTTAAAACAAAGAGATTTCCGCCCAGTACAATATGAAAGAGCTGAAAATGACTTTAATACTGACATGATCGTACCTCAATACCCAGACCCAAATTGGCTGGTTAGATATTCGAAGGGAAAAAGTGAAAGGCCATTGATTATGAGTGAATATGCCCACATTATGGGTAATAGTCTTGGTAATTTTAAAGAATATTGGGATGCAATTGAGAATAATCCGAAACTTCAGGGAGGCTTTATTTGGGAATGGATAGACCAAGGGATAGATACAGTAAAAAATGGAAAAAGAATTCTAGCCTATGGAGGCGATTTTCCGTTAGAAGGTCCGGTTAATGAAAACTTTAGCGATAATAATTTCTGTGTTAAAGGAGTAGTAACTGCTTATCGTGGTTTAACACCAATGGCTATTGAAGCAAAGAAAGTTTATCAGTTTATAAAAAGCAACTATTTAGGTAACAAACAGCTTAGCATTAACAATAGTTACTTCTTTAGGGATATCAGTAATATGCAATTGAAATGGGAGATTTTAGAAGATGGACGCATCATTGAAACTGGCATCGTAAATAACCTAGAAATTGGCCCAAGAAATACACAAACATTTACACTCCCTATAAAAACTGTTGCCAAAAGTGGTAAAGAGTATCTCATTACCTTAAGATACCTGCTTAAAACAGAAGAACCGTTTTTGGAAAAGGGATATGAAATTGCAACAGACCAATTTGTATACAGCGGCTCGGCTCCTCAATATCAGCATAAAGTAGCCAGCGGAGATTTTAAAATTGAAGAGAGCGCGGAAAAACTTACCGTAAAAGGGAAAGATTTTACTGTAAGTTTCGACTTGAATAAAGGATTATTAACAAGCTATACCTTAAGAGGAGAAGAATTACTTTTACAAGGGCCTAAACCGGCATTTTACCGCGCTCCAACAGATAATGACATAGGTGCAGGCCTAAACAGATCGTCCAGAATGTGGCGAAATGTGTATGATGAAAGTAGTAGGTTGCTATCGAAGAAAGTTGATAAATTAGCAGATAAAACTTTAGCTATATTTTTCCATTCATCATTGTTAAATGGCGATGCTGAAACCGAACAAACTTTTACTGTACAAACAGATGGAACGATTAAAGTAGCTAATAAACTAATCGCTATAAAAGGGAAGCATAAGCTATTGATGAGAGTGGGAAATGATCTGCAATTAAATAAACAATATAATGCAATCAACTTTTATGGTCGCGGACCAGGCGAAAACTATTGGGACCGTAAAACCGCTTCCCTAATTGGTTTGTATAAAGGCAAAGTTAATGAACAATATTTCCCGTATGCAAGACCACAAGAAAGCGGAAATAAGACAGATGTTCGTTGGGTATCTTTCACTAATCCTAAAGGTAAAGGTTTGAAATTTGAGTATATAGATAGTTTCTTAAATTTCTCTGCATTGCCATACACAATAGAAGATCTTGATCCGGAAGCAGAAAAGAAACAGTATCATTCTGGCGAGCTTGTGCAAAGAGACCAAATTTATGTGCATATGGATTTGCAGCAGTTAGGAGTTCAAGGGATGGACAGCTGGGGCGCTTTACCTTTAGAGCAATATCGAATTCCATACATAAACCAGAATTATAGCTATTGGATAAAGCCCCTTAAATAACTGAAAACCATTTCTTTTTTGAATTTTTGTTAAATGTTTGTATCTTAATAATTACAATGCCCGACCAACTAATCCCATTAAACGCAGATAGCGAATTACTCGATCGTTTGAAAGACAACGATCGAATAGCATTTAATGTGATCTATAATAAATATTGGTCAAAACTTTATCTTTCGGCTTATAATCTTTTAAGAAATAAACAAATCTCAGAGGATATCATTCAGGAACTTTTTGTGGCGCTCTGGCTAAAAAGATCGACTGCTAAAATAGATAACTTGAACAATTATTTATTTACAGCAGTAAGATTTCAAGTTTTTAAAGCAATTCGTGACGGGAAAGGGCGAACAGGACTATTTGAAGAAATAGCGCACTTAAGTATGCATTGTGAAATAGAAAGTAAGCTCTTTGAAAAAGAAGTTACTAAACGACTTGATGAAAACATCGCATTACTACCAGAAAAATGTAGGGAAATATTTATTCTCAGCAGAAAAAAACATTTAACAGTTAAAGAAATAGCAGAGCAATTACAAATTAGTCCTAAAACGATAGAAAATCAAATAGGGATAGCTTTGCGCCGTTTACGCTCAAATATGGGAGATCTCCTTTTTTGGGCGGCAATTCTACAAATTACCCAATTAAATTAATCAATACGGTTACTTATACCAATCTTAGGTCTAAACTCAAAATAAATTAAATTATTTTGAGTTTGGCTTGGGGGTAAGAGGCCATTGATGGTACATACATTAAAATCGAATACGTGAAACAACAAGAATTTACGAATTTATTAAATAAATATCTAGGTGGTACTGCTGACGCTCAAGAACAGCAGACGCTTATAAATTATTATAATGCACTACAAGAAAATAATTCTGGCTGGTCTGAAGATGAATTGGGCATAGAAAATGATGTTCGTCAGGATTTGTTAAATAAAATAAATAATGAAATAACTTTCATTGAAAAAAAGACTAAAAGTAAAAGAACGCAATGGCTATCTATTGCTGCTTCGTTATTCGTAATCATAGGCCTAGGAAGTTATTTTCTTGTCAACCCTAATAAGATCCTAAAAAATAAAAAGTTAGCTCAGGTTAGTATCAAACCAGGTGGAAATAAGGCCATTTTAACTTTGGATAACGGCAAACAGATTATCTTAAATGAAGCTAAAAATGGTGAGATAGCTCGTCAAGATGATATTGTCATTACCAAAACAGAAGATGGGAAATTAGTTTATAATATCATGGAAAACAATGATAATGTGGCTGAAGTACAAGCTTATAATACGATAACAACCCCAAGAGGAGGACAATATCAAGTGAGTTTACCTGATGGCACTAAAGTTTGGCTAAATGCTGGCTCATCTTTAAAATATCCTGCAAAATTTGCGTATGATCAAAGAACCGTAGAATTAAAAGGAGAAGGGTATTTTGAAGTTGCTAAAGACAAAAGCAAACCTTTTATGGTTGTTACGACCAATCAAAAAATAGAGGTATTTGGAACGCATTTTAATGTGAATGCCTATGATGATGAACCAGCCGTTAAAACTACCTTATTGGAAGGTAGTGTTAAAGTATACCAAGCTTCTACATTTATATCAAAGTTTATTAAACCTGGACAACAAGCTATTTTAACAGCGAAATCATTCAATATTCAGGATGTTGATGTAGAAGAAGCTGTTGATTGGAAAAATGGAGTTTTCTCGTTTAACGAAAAAGAGAATATTAAAGTGGCAATGAGAAAATTAGCTCGTTGGTACGATGTGGAGATGGATTATGAAGGAGATTTTAACGATATCTCTTTTGGTGGATCGTTCTCAAGATTTTCAGACATTACTGAATCTATTAAAATATTAGAATCAACTAATAAATTCAAATGCAAAATTGTGGGAAGGAGGATTCTTATTAAGAGATAACATTTACTTCAACTAATTGGAATCCAAAAAAACCGGAAGTGTTAGCGCACCCCCGGTTAAAATTCGCCTGGATTTTACAATAAATGCCTATTAAACAAATTATTATTAACAAAACAAGGACCTAGTTCATAACTAGTTAGTCTTCATTAATCCAAACTAAACAAATGTATGAAAATTTACAATTTTAACTTGTATGGGATTTCCTGTATGAAGGATAAAATTTTACTAACCATGAAATTTACAATCATCATCCTTTTATCGACACTTTTACAGGTAAGTGCATCAAGTTATGCACAGAAAAGAATTACACTATCTGAAAAAAATGGTTCATTAGACAAAATTCTAAAGTCCATTAAAAACCAAAGTGGATACAACGTATTCTTTATCCAAAGTGACGTAGATAAGGCAAAACCAATCAATATTGATGTTAAAGAAATGCCCTTGGAAGAAGCACTTAAATTATGCTTCCTAAATCAACCATTAACTTTTAGCATAGAATCGAAAACTATCGTTATCAAAGAAAGACCAATACCAGCTGTAAGAAAGTCATTTTTTATTAAAATCAGTGGAACAGTAAGGGATGAAATCGGGCAACCAATACCTGGTGTTACCGTTAAAGTAATTGGTACCCCAAAAACTGTAATAACCAATGAATTAGGTAAGTATACCATTGAAGCTGAACTAAAGGAAATGATTGAATTTTCTTATCTAGGTTACAAAACTAAAACCGTAGAGGTTAAGGGGCTTGAAAATATTGATGCTGTGTTAGAACCGGATGCAGCAAACAAATTAGATGAAGTTGCCGTAGTTGGTTTTGGTAAACAAAAGAAGATAAGCGTGGTAGGTGCCTTAACCACAATTAAACCTGAAGAATTAAGAATTCCTACAAGTAATTTATCCAATGCCTTGGCCGGAAAACTAGCTGGTGTAGTTGCATTTCAAAGATCTGGAGAGCCTGGCGCCGACGGTGCTTCATTCTATATTAGAGGTATTTCTACCTTTAGTGGTGCTACAAGTCCGTTGATTATATTAGATGGTGTTGCAGTTTCTTCTGGTGATTTAAATGCATTAGCTCCCGAAGTAATTGAAAGTTTCTCTATCCTTAAAGATGCTACTGCCACTGCAATATATGGCTCAAGAGGAGCGAATGGTGTAATGATCGTAACTACTAAAAGTGGAAAGGATTTAGATAGACCAAGAATTAATTTAAGGATTGAGAATTCAGTATCTACAGCGACATCAGTTCCCAACTTTGTTGATGGGACTAGATTTATGGAGCTATATAATGAAGCAGTAATTGGTCGTAGCACCGGAGAAATTCCATATACAAAAAATAAAATTGATGGAACAAGGGCTAATTTAGATCCACTAGTTTACCCAAATGTAAATTGGTATGATGAGATGTTTAAGAGCTCTTCACAAAATAGAAGTGTTAATTTTAATGTTTTAGGTGGTGGTAAACGTATCGATTACTTTATGAGCGGTACTTATAACCAAGACAATGGAATGCTAAAAAAGTTTGATCTAAACAGTTATGACAATAATATTTCTGTAAAACGATATTCTTTTCAAAACAACTTGAATGCTAATTTAACCAGCACAACAAAACTCTCACTTAAAATTAATACACAGCTAAGAGATTATTCAGGACCAGCTAGTTCAGCAAGTTCTATATTCTCAAATGCAATGAATGCCAACGGTGTTGATTTTCCACTACTTTTTCCAAATACAAGTGGTCGTAATAATATCTTATTTGGAGGTAAAACAGGAGGCCGTATAAATGGTGGATTTATTAATCCTTTTGCTCAGATGGTTAATGGTTATAGCAATAACTTCCAAAGTACAGTTATAGCCACAGTAGATGGAGAACAAAAATTGGATTTTCTAACCAATGGTTTATCTTTTAAAGCATTAGCGTCATTTAAGAATTGGAGTAGTACCAATACTGCAAGGTCAAGAGGAGTTAATAATTTTGAAATTAACCAATCATCATTGGTCCAAAAACCTGATGGCACATTTACTTATAATTTGTTACAAGTAGGATCTACCTTAGCTGAAACTTTATCTACTAGCAATAGTTCAACTGGAGATAGAAACTTATATTTTCAAGCTTCATTTGATTATAATAGAACTTTTGCCGCAAAACATAACGTATCAGGTTTATTGCTTTATAACCAACAAGAGTTTAACGTAAATTTACCGGCTGATTTCATTGCCTCATTACCAAAACGCTCACAGGGTTTTGCAGGTCGTGCTACTTATTCTTATGATAATAAATATTTGGCCGAATTTAACTTTGGATACAATGGGTCAGAGAATTTTGCTGAAAGCAAAAGATTTGGTTTCTTTCCTTCAGGTGCAGTTGGATATGTATTAAGTAATGAGAAATTTTTTGAGCCATTAACTAAGACTTTTAATTATCTTAAATTTAGAGGCTCATGGGGCTTAGTAGGTAATGATCAAATTGGTGGTGCACGTTTTGTTTACCTATCTGATGTGAATTTAACAGGACAAGGCTTTACTACTGGCTTATCACAAGATTATACAAGAAACGGACCTGTTTATAGTCGTTTTGCAAACCCTAATATCACTTGGGAAATAGCAGAAAAGATCAATTTAGGGATGGACCTTACCATGTTTAATAATTTGAGCTTTACAGTTGATATATTCAAAGAAAATCGAAGAAACATTTTCTTGACCCGTCAGGTAATTCCAGATTTCTTTGGAACCACAGGAACAACCGTTTATAGTAATTTAGGTAAGGTATTGAATAAAGGGATTGATGCTTCAATAGACTACAATCATTCTTTTTCTAATGATTTCACGATGAGCTTAAAAAGCACATTTACCTTCGCTAGAAACAAGGTGATTGCGAATGATGAGCCAGCCTTTACCAGATATAAGAATCTTTCTTTAGTTGGTCATCCGATTAATACACTTTTAGGATATGATGCGCAGCGTTTGTTTATTGATCAAGCAGAAATAAATAAAAGTGCATTACAGCAAATCGGAGGCTTTGTACAAGCAGGAGATATTAAGTATAGCGATATCACCAATGGGATTGATGGTTTAAACATGGTCAATAGTGATGATCAAATTAGAATGGGCGCACCAACGGTTCCAGAAATAGTATATGGATTTGGACCTTCTTTTAAATTTAAAAAACTAGACTTCTCTTTCTTCTTTCAAGGCGTGGCACGTACTTCGTTTTTCCTTAGTGGATTTCATCCATTTGGAACAAGTGATCAACGTAATGTCTTAAGTTTTGTTGATGAAGATCATTGGAGCCCGCAAAATCCAAATATTTATGCTGCATATCCACGATTAAGCAAATTAGACAATCCAAATAATACAGCTAACTCTTCTTATTGGTTAAGAAATGGTGCATTTCTTAAATTAAGAAACATAGAAATTGGATATACCTACAAATTCGCTCGTATCTATGCAAGTGGCTTAAACGTACTTACCTTCTCTAAATTTAAAGAGTGGGATCCAGAGCAGGGTGGTGGTAATGGTTTATCATATCCAACGCAAAGAGTATTCAATGTTGGTTTACAAATGGGCTTTAAATAATTAAGATAATGAAGAAATTAAAATATATTATATTGGTTACCCTATTGATTTCTATTACCAATAGCGGTTGTAAAAAATTCCTGGACGTTGTGCCAGACGAAAGACCAACAGAAAAAGATGCATTTAAAGATGTATTCGCGGCAGAAAATTTTCTGTACTCGTGTTATTCGCCACTGCCTAATCCTAGAGTAGGGCAAAGTGCAATAGATTTAATGACAACTGATGAAGTAGTAACTGCCTTTGAGCATGAAACATTTGCTCAATTTCCTAAAGGAACTTTCACAGCTTCAAATCCAGTAATCTCTTATTGGGCAACCCTGTATAAAGGGATTAGACAATGCTATATCCTAATTAACAATGTTGATGAAACGCCAGGTTTACCTGATGCCACTAAAGCATTATATAAGGCAGAAGCAAAGTTCTTAATTGCCTATTATCATTTTTTATTGGTACGTATGTACGGACCAGTTGTAATTGTAAAAGAAGTTAAAGACATAGAAGCTGATGCGTCAACTTATGCGGCACGCAATAATTATGATGATTGCGTAAAGTTTATCACAGACATGTTTGATGAAGCTGCTGCTGGCCTGCCACCAATACAAACTGGATCGGCATATGGTCGCGCAACTAGTACGTCAGCAAAAGCAATTAAAGCCAGAATGTTATTATATGCGGCTTCTCCATTATTTAATGGTGGCGGTGGTACGCAGCCTAGTTTTTATGCTGGCTTTAAAGATAAAGCAGGTGCACAGTTAATTCCGATAACTTTTAATAAAGAGAAATGGAAAAAGGCTGCAGACGCGGCTAAAGAAGCTATCGATTTTGCCGAAGCACAAGGCTATGCACTTTATAAAAATTCAACTGTACCTGGTCTTCCTTCAAATCCAGTCGAAAAGGATTTACGTTACACCTTTGTTGATAAAAACTCGTCAGAAATAATATGGGCCGACACTAGAAGAGAGGGTGTTTACGATTATCAAAACAAATCGACCCCGTATTTCAATTCAGGAGCTTATAATGGAGTTTCGCCCACCATTGCAATGGTGGAACAATTTTATACAGAAAATGGCTTGCCAATTGATAAAGATCCAAGTTTTGATTATGCAAACAGATATAGCATAGGAACTTCTCCATTCGGTGGTACAACATTGAATTTAAATTTAAAACGTGAGCCTAGATTTAAGGCATGGATTGGTTACCACAATAGTAATTATGAAATTAAAAGACCTGGTGCGGATTTTGTAAAGGTTCTATTTAGAAAAAACGACAATTGCGGAATTCAATCTAGAAGTAATAACTATTCACCTACAGGATACCTTAACAAAAAAGGAGTTAGTCCTCAATTTGGATCTGGTCAGGCACAAGAGTTACAGCCAACTGTTGCCGAATCTTATCCATGGCCAGTTGCCCGATTATCAGAACTATATCTAGATTATGCAGAAGCTTTAATTGAATATGGAAGTGATTTTGCAACAGCGAAACTATATTTAGATAAAGTTCGTACAAGAGCAGGTATTCCAACTGTTGATGCCGCTTGGGGTCCAATTGGTGGAGCAACAGATCAAGTTACCTTGCGCTCTATTGTTCGTCAAGAACGCACCATTGAACTTTATTTAGAAAATCATCGCTTCTGGGATTTAAGACGTTGGATGACTGCAGAGGCTGCTTTAGGTGTGAAAGCTAAAGGTCTAAATATACAAGGTACTGATGATGCGAACTTCTTTAAAATTACCGATGTAGTTTTTGCCAGAGCATTTCGCTCACCAGCATTTTATTTAATGCCAATCCCTATCGGAGAAATAAATAAAGATATTAACCTGGTACAAAATCCTGGGTATTAAGTTAATGATATAGATAAAACAAAATATATGAAAAAATTATTGTTTTTATTTTTTGTTGGGTGTGTATTAACTGCCTGCAAAAAAGATGAAAAAAATGAAATAAAAGCACCATCTACGATTAGCAACCTTAAAGTAGAACCTACGGTAGGTGGGGCCTTATTAAGTTGGACAGTACCAACAGACAGCAACTATACTTACTTAGAGGTGAGTTATACGAAGAATGGTCAAAAAATGATAACAAATGTAAGCAAGTATACCAATTCTGTAGAAATAACAGGGTTACTTAATAAGCTTGATTACACCTTTGAAGTAAGGCCTGTTAACAATAATGGTAAGGCTACTTCTGCTGGTTCGGTATTAGCTACTAGTTCAGTAAAGCCAATTAGAAGACCTATTGCAACTGCTTATTTCAAAGTAGCCGTAACTGATGCAATGTTAGATACCTATACGCAAGAGTCGAGCGAAGGGCCAAAGAAAAATCTGGTAGATGGAGTAATCTCAAGTGCTAGTTATTGGCATTCTGCATGGTCTTCAGGTGTACAGCCTCTTCCACATTGGATTACCACCGCTATGCCAAATTCGGTAGATTTAGCAAGGTTTGGTTATGTATTTAGACAAAATTCTACAATTAACGGCCGACCAAATCAGATTGCTTTAGAAACTAGCGTGGACGGAACTACATGGAATAGAGTTTGGACTTCAGCACCAGGGCTTTCAGTAGGAACCGCTACCACAATTACAACAGAAAATGTTGTAACCTTTGATAAGCCCTATTCAGGGAAATATTTCAGGATAATGTTTTTAAGTACACAAGGCAACACTACTTACGTTACACTTAGCGAAGTTTCATTTTATAGAGCTGAATTGACAGATCTTGAACTTGTTGCGGAACAAAATTATTAATAACCTTAGTTTAAGTTGAGTAGTTGAGAAGTAGAGGGTTTATCCCTCTATTCTCTTTTTAAGACAAAATTATGCGAAAAATTTTATTCATATTACCCATATTGCTTTGCTTTATATCATGTAAAGAGGGCGGAGAAACGCCTAACACAGAGCCAGAAATAAAAACTCCACCGGTTATCGAACAAAAGGTATCAGGGCCTACGCCAGGTAATTTTACCTCCGATCGCCAATATAACCTTAACCTTGTATATTTTGTTCCCAATGATGCACCTGCGATTGCCAATTATCAAAAAAGGTTAAGCGAATTAATGCTTTGGGGACAAAACTGGTTTAAAACTCAAATGGGTTTAAATGGGTATGGGAACCAAACATTTGGTTTATTTACCGATGCAACTAAGACTGCCATTAAGATAATAACCATTTACGGAACAAAAGGTAAAGCCGATTACCCATATTCAGGTGGCGCAGCTGCCGTACAGGCAGAAATAAACGCTTATTTCAATGCTAATCCTAGTCAAAAAACAAGTGACCATACCTTGGTAATTATGCCGCGCTATAGTCTAGGTGCCGATGGTAACCCGAGTGGGGGTCCATTTTATGGATTAGGAAAATGGTGTTTTGCACTCGACTATGAAGGGTTAAATATTGCAAATTTGGGTAAAACTGATGCAGAAGGCAAGCGTTTCAGTGTGTGGTATGGAGGTTTAATACACGAACTCGGACACGGATTAAATCTTCCTCATAATCGTCACAAAGTTTCTGAAGCTAGTGATCCAAATAAGGGAATGGCTTTGATGTGGGCCGGGAATGGTACTTTAGGCATAAGCCCAACATTTTTAACTGCCGCCGACGCGGCAATATTGAATGTAAACCAGATATTCAATAATAACACTAATAGCTATTATGGTTCGGTTACGGCTGGTATAAGTAATATTAAAGCAGAATATTCAGCTGCAAAAAATGCGATTATTCTCTCTGGTAAATTTACAAGCAGTAATAAAGTTAAAAGCATTATCTATTATAATGATCCCAATTATAATGGAGAAGGCCCAGGGGTAAACCATGATTACAACGCCATTACCTGGGAATCGAAACCAGTGGGAACAGATGGTTTTTATATCGAAATGCCTATCAATGAGTTGGTGTATACAGATAACAATACACCTTATGAATTAAAAGTAAAATTGGTCCATGAAAATGGAAATGTTACTGAAACAATCTATAGCTATAATTTCGTCAATAATATTCCCATTTTAAATTTCAGTTCTAGAGATGAATTAAGTAAAATAGGTTGGAAAGTTTCATCCTTTAGCTCTGAAGAAACAAGTGGAGAGGGGACAACCAATGGCAGGATAAACACTATTATTGATGGGACAAGCAGTACTTATTGGCACTCTCAGTGGACCGGATCCAGCGCAAGTTATCCTCATCAATTTGTCATAGATATCGCTACAAATACAACTGCAAAAGGAGTAAGTTTTACCCACAGGAGTGGTTTACAAAGAGCCGTTAAGACTTTCGATGTTTTAGTAAGTAGCGATGGAATAAATTTCACTACCGCGGGTTCGTATGTAACTGGAAATGTAAATGGCCCACAATACTTTGATTTTAACACCTCAAGAACTTTTAGGTATTTTAAAGTCATTGCAAACAGCTCTTGGGATGGAGAAAAATTTGCTGCAATCGCAGAAGTTGGTTTGTATTAATTCATAATGAACAACATAGTTTTGTAAAACAAAAATGAAATTAACGGGTTTAACATATAGCGCTTTTTCAATAATTTTTTAATTAAAACCATTTCCTTTAAAAACACAAAAACTTATGAAAGACGTAAATATGCCAAAAAATAATCCGACTACACAAGGTAGCCCGATTGCAGACCGAACAAATCACAGTGTAAAAGATGATAAAAAGATGCGCGGAATTACGAATGGAGGCGGTCAACGATCCGATCAAACTTCGAATAGAGATAACGATCGCAAAAGAGAAAATAAATAATATTGAATTAAATGGCTAAAACTATGAAAAAGATAATTTTAATATTAGCAGCCTTCGGTATTTTGATCGCTTCATCATGTAGTAATGAAGTAAGAAAAGAATCTACCACCGATACAACAATGACAGATACAACTAAAGTAGCAGATACCACAACTGTGCCGCCTGACACAATGAGGCAAAACTAAATATAGTTCTCCATTATTTAGCCATCTTAGCAAGGGTCAACACCAAGCTAAGGTGGCTTTATTGTTTTAGTACTTCAAACTTTATCAAAAATAGATTGTTCTTAAAATAACAGTTCTATCTATTTATTAAAATAAAAATGAAATGAAATATCCAGTCATAGCATCATGTTTACTTGTAGCAGCAACATTAACCCAAAGTTGTGTTAGCAATAAAAAGTATGCAGAATTACAATCCAATAATACCAAACTGCAACAAAGTAATCAAGAACTTAACTCACGATTACAAGCTAGTGAGAGCGATTTATCTGGTACTAAAATTCGGGTTAAAAGTTTAGAAGAACAAATTGCTTCTGAAAAAGCAAATGTAGCATCCCTACAAGAAGCGTTAACAAAATGTTTAAATTCTAGTAACCAAGGTGGCGTAAATATATCCAAATTGGTAGACGAGATCAATTCATCAAATAAGTACATCCAACAATTAGTGAATAGCAAAAACAAAAGTGATTCGCTTAACGTAGTTTTAACTAATAACCTAACCCGTTCATTAAGTCGTGAAGAATTGAACGATGTTGATGTTCAGGTTTTGAAAGGCGTTGTTTACATTTCCTTGTCTGATAATATGTTGTACAAATCTGGCAGTTACGAAATCTCTGATAAGGCAGGAGCTACCTTAGCTAAAATTGCCAAAATTATTAAAGATTATAGCGGTTATGATGTATTAATTGAAGGTAATACAGATAATGTGCCTATTAGTATGCCAAATATCCGTAACAATTGGGATTTAAGTGCCTTAAGGGCTTCATCAGTTGTTCAATCCTTACAAAACAATTATGGTGTTGATCCTAAACGTTTAACGGCGGGGGGAAGAGGCGAATATAATCCAGTTGCTGGAAATGATACGGCTGCTGGAAAAACTAAAAATAGACGTACCCAAATTATCATCACTCCTAAATTAGATCAATTTATGGATCTGATTGGAAAGGCCCCGGAGCAAAAATAGGGGTTATTAGCTTAGTATATAGTAGTTAGTACGATGAGTTGAGGCTTATCCAAAGTTTTGCACCGCGTCTAAATACTAGCTACTATATACTATCTTCTTTCTACTATTTTATGTAAGTTTGGAGCATGCCTAACATTGCTAAATTATTAGAAACAATTATCCCTGCGGATCGTATTAAAGCTAGGTTAATTGATTTGGTTTCGTATGCATCTGATGCCGGTTTTTATTATCTCCGTCCACAAGCAGTTGTTCAACCAGTTTCGGAGGAGGAGGTAAAATCCATCTTTCAATTTTCACAATTACATCAAATTCCAGTAACTTTTCGTGCAGCTGGAACAAGTTTATCTGGCCAATCTATTTCGGATGGCATATTGGTAGATTTAAGTCAGCATTGGAATTTTGTACGTGTAGAAGATAAGGGCGAAACGGTTCGAGTTCAGCCCGGTATAATAGGAGCAGTAGTAAATTCAGAGCTCAGACGATATGGCCGTAAGATTGGCCCCGATCCTGCCAGTATTAATTCGGCCATGATGGGGGGGATTATCTCTAATAATGCCAGCGGTATGTGTTGCGGTGTGAGTAAAAATTCTTACCATACTATCAAATACGTAAAGTTTATTTTGCCAAATGGTAAAGTTTATTGCACGGAAGATAAAAACGATTATATAAGGTTTAAAGCAGAGTGTCCAGCAATATACGATGAGCTAGTAGCGATCAGGGCTAAAATATTTGCAAACAATGAGATTTTTCAACTCATTAGACATAAATATAAAACCAAAAACACTGTTGGCTATGCGGTTAACGCATTTATCGATTATGAGGATCCACTTGATATCCTGGCACATGTTTTAGTTGGTGCCGAAGGAACTTTAGGTTTTATTGCCGAAGCAGTATTGAACACAGTACCAGATTACCCTGTGAAAAGTACTGCTTTACTTTATTTTCCTGATATTTATGCCGCGTGTCAAGCCATTGTTCCCTTAACCGAATCGGGTGCCGAAGCAGTTGAACTAATGGATCGTGCCTCATTACGGTCTATCGAGCTCATGAAAGGGGTTCCAGCCATTATCAAAACGCTTCCCGATACGGCAGCTGCTTTGTTGGTCGAATACCAAGGTAATACAATTGATGAGCTTAAAGTAAAATCTGCTAATTTCTTAACAGTAGCGCCACAACTTTCATTAATTGACATTCCTGTTTTTACAGAAGACCCTAACGAACAAGCCTTTTTATGGAAAGTAAGAAAAGGCATGTTTCCCTCGGTTGGATCAGTGAGAGCATCCGGAACCACCGTTATATTGGAGGATATTGCTGTTCCAGTATTCCGTTTAGGTGATGCGATACTCGATCTACATGAACTTTTTATCAAGCATAGCTACGCTAATGCCATCATATTTGGTCATGCTAAAGATGGAAATATTCACTTTGTGGTAACCCAAGCTTTTGATACGGAGGCAGAAATTGCTAGGTATGATGTATTTCTAAAAGAGGTTGTCACTTTAGTTGTTGATAAATACAAGGGTGCATTAAAGGCTGAACATGGTACTGGCAGAAATATGGCTCCATTCGTTGAAACAGAGTGGGGAGCGGAGATTTATCAAATTATGAAAGCACTTAGGGCCGTAATAGATCCCCAAAATTTATTAAACCCAGGCGTAATCATCAATAGCGATAAAGATGCCCACTTGCATGCGTTAAAAGAGCTACCTAAAGTAGAAGAGGAGGTAGACAAATGTATGGAATGTGGTTTTTGTGAATATAAATGTCCTAGCCGAAATATCACGCTCACTCCACGTCGCAGAATTGTAGTACGTCGCGAATTATTGAAATTAAAAAGAAAAGGAGATACCTTACCTTATAAAGAACTTTTACACCAATATCAATATGATGGTTTGGATACTTGTGCTGTTGACGGACTCTGTGCCACCGCATGCCCAGTTGATATCAATACAGGCTCATTGGTGAAGCGATTGAGACGGGAAAACCATAGTGCTTTTGCAAACGGACTTGCCTTAAGGGTCGCGAAAAACTTTAAGCCGGTTACCAAATTAGTGAAAACAGGGATTTATGCTGCTACAACAATCAATAAGGTATTTGGTCAAAATGCAATGGTAAACCTTACTAAAGTGGTAAAAAAGGTAATTCCAGCAGTTCCGTTGTGGTCTAACCAAATTATACCCACTAGAAACCTTTCTACCTATTTAAAGCACAGCTTTTCTAACCAAAGCCCTGCAGTAGTATATTACCCTACCTGTATCTCTCGTGTAATGGGAGGTGCAGTAGCCGATCGCAAAAACATCATCGATACTTTTATCAGTATTTCTAATAAGGCTGGAATAGGCTTTTTGATTCCATCAGAGATCCAAAATACCTGTTGCGGACAAATCTTTTCCTCTAAAGGTTTTACAGCGGCCTATCAGCATACCGTAAATGATACGATTAGCAAGTTATGGAAATGGAGCAATCATGGAGCTTTGCCTATTGTGATAGATATTACTTCCTGTACTTTAACCTTGCAAGATTGCGCCCATGCTTTAACACCTGAGAACAAGCAAAAGTTCGACGCAATGGAAATAATAGACAGTGTGGATTATGTGAAAGACTATTTGTTGCCTAATGTAACCGTTTTAAAAAAGAAGGATAAAATTGTTTTGCATCCAGTGTGTTCGTTGCAGAAGATGGGCTTAGAGACTAAATTTTTAACCATTGCACAACAATTAGCGCATGAAGTAAAAATACCTGTACAAGCTGGTTGTTGTGGTATGGCTGGCGATAGAGGTTTTATGTTTCCAGAACTAACCGCCTCAGCAACTAAGCCCGAGGCTGATGAAGTAAAGGAAGCACAGTATAATGGGTATTATTCGAGTGGTAAAACTTGCGAAATTGCTTTATCAGAAGCTGTTGGTAAAAATTACGAATCGATTGTCTATTTGTTGGACGAATGCATATAATTTAAAAATTATTTTGCTAATACCTTAATGTCGCTAATTTCTAAAATTTGCTTAGCATAACCTTTTTGTACTACATTGATCATGGCACGGCCTAACTCATTCAAACTGATAATACTTTTTGGAGAAAATAATTTAATCAGGGCTGCAATCATTACATAAAGTTTATTTACATTTTTTTGCCCTTCCGCACCTAACATTGCGCCAGGCCTGAAGTTATATTGTGCTTTAAAGCCTAGTTTCATTAAATCATTTTCAGTTTTTCCTTTTACGCGTGCCCACATAACTTTACCCTTTTCAGTACTATCAGTACCCGAACCAGTGATGTAAGTAAATACCATGTTTGGATTAACAGCTATTAATGTTTTAGCAAAATGAAGCGTAGTATCATAAGTGATAGTTGTATACTTTTGTTCATTCATACCCACCGAGCTTATCCCTGCACAAAAGAAACAAGCATCGTATCCCGTTAATGCTTGACTAAATTCCTCACTTTTTAAAAAATCTGGAATTAAAAGCTCTTTCAGCTTTGGATGGATGATTTCCAATTGCTTTCTGTTAACCATTAATACTTCAGTAACAGCATTATTTTGGAGGCACTCTAATAATACGCCTTGTCCGGCCATTCCAGTTGCGCCGGTAATTATTACTTTCATAATTTAATTTCTTGTCGTAAATTCATCTAATAATTTCATGGTAATAAGAGCTTCTTCACCGCTACAAGGATTTAATCCTTTGCCTAAGAAATAATTAACTACTTGTTCAATCATAGGTTGTTGCACGTGCGCTAAGGCATTAAAGATATAATCTTGTTGATCATTATCCATGGAAACAGTTATTTTGTGACCAAACATTGGGAAACTGATCTTGCCTTTACTGCCATAGATCTCACAAATGTCCAATTGATCTTGAGCTGAAACAGAAAAGCACCAGGTGCCATTAAAGATTGTTCCGTTTTCAAATAGGATTTGGCCAGTTACTAAATCATCAACGGCTGTGTTTTTTTGTTGTTTGGTTGCAAGGCCAAAGGCTTTTTTAACTGGCCCAAAATAATAGCTCATTAAATCTAATTGATGGGGTGCTAGGTCATGAAATAATCCGCCACCTGCTATTGCAGGGTTCATTCTCCAATTGTTTTCGGTTTGTGCAACGAGTGAAGGATTAATAGGCTGGAGCATTTTTAACTGAACAAAACGAATATCACCAATTATTTTTTGTGCTAACAATTCTTTTATTTTGATGAATAAAGGCTGTGCTCTTCTATAATGGGCAACAACCAGCTTGCCCTTGTATTTCTCAGTAGCATTAATCATCCGCTGTGCAGCAGCTGCGTTCAAAGTCATCGGTTTTTCTACATAAACTGGTTTTCCGGCTGCAAGGGCTTGAATTGTGTAGTCTTCATGTTGTAATGGCGGTGTAGCTATGTAAATGGCATTTACCTCAGGATCGTTAATTAATTCTCTTGCATGAGAATACCATTTCTTTACGCCATGTCGTTTAGCATAATCGGCAGCTTTAGCGCCATCTCTCCGCATTACTGCAATTAATTTTGAATTTGGCACCTTACTAAAGGCTGGTCCACTTTTAACTTCTGTAACATCGCCGCATCCAATAATGCCCCATCTAATTTCTTCCATGATCTGTTTTTATTACCTGCTTGAATGTAATAAATAATTCTTTACTTAATTGATTTTTTTAGAGTGGTAAGTAAGTAGTAGATAAGTAGTAGGTAAGTAGTAGGTAAGTACTAGGTAAGTACTAGGTAAGTAGTTCGTTGCTAAATATGAAAAAAAAGCATTGAAAAAATCATCGCTTTTAAAGAGAACCGTAAAATTTTTAACGCATGGGTGAGTTGGTTTTCAACGGTACGTTTGGATATTCCCAGCTGGTCTGCAATTTCTTGATTAGACAGATGATTAATTCTGCTCATCACAAAAATTTCACGACATCTTTGAGGTAAAGTATTCAAAACACTATCGATATCGTTTTCCATTTCTTGATAAAGTATTTTCTCTTCACCCAGGTTAATGCTATTCTTTGATTCAGGTATTTCACTATAATTTTCAATAAGCTGAATGGGACTTAGCTTTTCTTTTTTAACTACCTTATAAACATGATATCTAGCCGCTGTAGTTAAGTATGCCTTAAAGGAGTTTATTTCAAGCACATGTCTTTTTTGCCAAATATTTAGAAAGATATCATTAACGATTTCCTTACAGGTTTCTTGATCTTTTAAATAGATAAAGGCAGTACTATAAATTGCAGACCAATATCTTTCAAATAGTAAGTCAAATGCTTTACTATCACCAAGTTTTATTTTGTCCCATAACTCATTATCTGCAAGTAGATTTCTCGTCATACTTTATATCTAGGCTTTAAATGTAAAAGTTTTTTTACAAAATAGTTGCTCTATAATATCATTTTAAAAAAAAAATAAAAAAATTATGTGTGTACATGTAATTATTTGTCTCTATGTAATAAACTACCAAATATTAGATGTATGTCTGTAAACGAGTTTATAAATCTGTACGAAAAGTATAAGTCGGGTAAATGTACGCCTGCCGAAATAGAAACCTTAGAAAACTTCAAGGATAATTTCCAATTGAAGGATTATGAATGGGTTCCAGAAATGGGCGATAAAGAGCAAATTCAAGATGAACTTTACGCACGTCTTAAACAAAAAGTTGATAGCCCAAAAAAGACTATAAAAATAACCCCGTTCATCCGTTGGGCAGCAGCTATTCTTGTAATTTCATCCTTGTCGGTTTTATATTTCGTTAACACAAATAAAAAGCAGGAGATTGCTGCTTCAAAATTTGAGACTAAAACGGGTGAAAAAAAGCTAATAACTTTAAAAGATGGAACACAAGTTTGGCTAAACTCTGAAAGCTCTCTAGCAGTTGCTGGTGATTTCAATGAGGCAACGCGAAATGTAACACTTATTGGCGAGGCTTATTTTGATGTGAAACACCAAAATGATAAGCCTTTTAAAGTACATACTTCTGGATTTGATGTAAACGTACTTGGGACTGCCTTTAATATCAAAGCATATCCAGATGAAAAAATTGGCCAAACCACCTTGGTAAGAGGAAAAATAGCCATTAAGAATAATCAAAAAGATGCAAAAGTTGTCAACTTAATCGCTGGACAAAAAATTACCTATCTCTACAATCCTGAACCTAAACAACCACAAGTCAAAAAACTTTTAGTGAAAGATGAGAGCGCACCAAAAATTATTATTGGTTCATTAACTACTAAAGAAAATGACATTGTAGAAATAGCCTGGTCGCAAAACAAATTAATTTTAGATAACAAATCTTTCGCTGAAGCCAAACCAATATTAGAACGTTGGTTTAATGTTAAAATTGAAATTACTGATAAAGCCGTAGAAGAATATCGCTTTACTGCGACCTTCAAAAAGGAGAACATACTTGAAGCATTGAGTTCTCTTCAAAAAGTTAAATTTTTTAATTATAAAAAGAAAGGAGAAAAAATAACTATAACCAAATAAAGAAAAATTAACCCTCAAAAAAGAAAATAAAAAAGGGGCAGTGCTCGAACACTACCCCACGATTTATTGGTCTTTTAATTCAATTAAAGGTATCCCCTATAAAACAGATGCCTTAATCAAACTAACCATAACAAAAATATGATAAATATTTACTTAACCAAAGGAGCACCTTCCACTAGGCGACTTCTAAAACTCATTTTTCTGATGAAGTTTGCATTTTTAATAGTATTAATTACTTGTGTAAATGTTTCGGCAAACGTTTTTGCTCAAGAAAACGTAACGATCGACTTGAAAAAAGTTCAATTAGACAGAGCATTACAAGTAATTGAAAAAAAGAGTAGCTACAGATTTGTTTATAGTCCAACTGAAGGTCCTTTTCAAAAAGAAGTGAGTATCAGTGCATTAAACAAACCAGTTACTGAAATTTTAAAACAATTACTAAATGGTACCAACCTAAGCTTTTCTCTTGAAAACGAAGGTTTAATTACGATTACTAAAGCGGGGCTTGTACAAAAAGACATAACTATCTCTGGTACGGTAAACGATAGCGCTGGTCTTCCAATGGCTGGTATATCCGTAACAGTTAAAGGAGTTAAAGGCTTAGGTACAATTACAGATGCAAGTGGTAATTTTGCGTTAAAAGTTCCTGAAAATTCAACGATTGTTTTTAGTGCAATTGGTTTTCAAACAATAGAAATGCCAGCTTCTGCAACTAAAATGAAAGTTGTAATGAAAGATATGACTACAGGTTTGGATGCTGTTGTAGTACAGGCTTTTGGTAAAACCTCTAAAAGAAAAGTTACCGGAGCAATCAGTACCATTGATTTTGAAACTGTTGCGCAATTACCAGTTGCTTCCATTAATGATGGAATTGCAGGTAGGGCTCAAGGTGTTATTGTAACAACCACAAGTGGCGCTCCCGGAACGAAGAGTGTAATCTCTATTCGTGGTGGTGGTACGCCTTTATATGTTATCGACAATGTTATCCGTTCGCAAAATGATTTTCAGAACATCAACCCTAACGATGTCGAGACTTACTCCATTCTTAAGGATGCCGAAGCAACGGCTTTATATGGTGTGTCTGCAGCCAACGGTGTAATCATCGTAACTACAAAACAGGGAAAAGAAGGCAAAATGAATGTAAATTATTCCTATAACCAAATCTTCTCACAACCAACATTGTTTCCTACCAAAGTTAGTTCTTACGAGCAATTAAAAGCTATTAATGATGTGTATGCAGCTGAAGGTTTAGGCTTGCCTACTCCGGCTGCTGATTTAGAGAAATACCGTAATGGTTCTGATCCTATTAATTTTCCGAATACTGATTGGCAAAAGGTAGGTTTAAAAGACTATGCTCCAGAAATGAGACATGACTTTTCGGTAACCTCAGGTACTAAACAGTTAACTTATTACGCTTCAATGTCGTATTTTGATCAAGGATCCAACTTAAGAACCGATCAAAACTATAACCGCCGCACAACTTACAGATTAAATACAACAAGTTATTTTGATAAAATTAATCTAAAAGTTTCTACAGCTTTAGACGGTTATGTTGAGAACAATGTGCAACCAAGTGTTGGTTATGGCGGTATTTATAGTCATATTCAAAACAGACGCCCGAGTCAATTAGCTTATAATCAATTTGGTTTACCTTCTAATAATACAACTGATAACCCAGCACAAGAGCTTGATCCAAAATCAGGATATGCTAAATCATTGTCTAGGATTTTTAACGGCAACTTAGCATTGGAATATAGTGCTCCATTTTTGAGCGGTTTAAAATTTAAAGCTAGTGGCGCGTATAACCTTTGGAACAACATTGGGAAAAATTGGAACGTATTAGCCCCAACATTTGGAAATGGCAGTACTACGCCAATATACAGCAATCCACCTGATTTGAATAATAGTAGAAGTGAAGGTAAAGGCCTTACTTTACAAGGCTTTGTAACCTACAACAAAACTTTTGGTGATCACGCTATTGATTTTACTGGTGGTTATGAACAACAACAATACTTTAATAGCAGCTTAAGTGGTACAAGAACACAATACCAGATTCTTTTTGATCAAATTGTGGCGGGTCCTACAGCTAACCAATCTATTGGTGGAGGAGAGAGTGAAAGTGCTAGGGCAGGTTATGTAGGTCGTTTAGGTTATACTTATAAAGCTAAATATACCGTTGAAGGCGTTGTTCGTAGGGATGGTAGCGACTTATTTGTACCTGGAAAACAATGGGGAACATTTTACGCATTGTCTGGTGGTTACACAATTTCCGAAGAAAACTTTATGCAATCACTTAAGAACAACCATATTTTCGATTTCCTTAAACTACGTGGCTCTTATGGTTTAACTGGAAACAGTGATGGTATTGCAGCTTACCAATATATCTCTGGTTATGGCATTTCGCCAATTGGATGGGTAGTAGATGGAAAGCCTGTTCAAGGTACATCAGAACCAGGTTCACTACCTAGTACCAATTTTTCTTGGCAAACGATTAAAAGTAGAAATCTAGCGATCGACTTCGCGTCGATGAATAGCAAATTAAACGGATCAGTAGATTATTTCTATAGCCGCACTACAGGTGCAGTTGCTGCCGATCCACGTTTTTCTCAAACTTTGGGTATTGGCTTGCCGCCAATTAACTTTGTAGAGGGTGCTACACGTAAGGAAGGTGCTGAATTCCATTTAGATTGGAATTCAAAAGTAAATAGTTTTACTTATAAGATTGGCGTTAACTATACTTTCTTCAATACCCTTACCGAACGCAATACCGAAAGTGAAGCAGCTATGAAAAACCCTTATACAAGAGCTTCTGGTACTACTGGAACTTACCTTGGACTAGGTTATCAGGCGCTTGGTATTTATGGTTCTAATAGCGACTGGTTAAACGGAGCCCATATTCCTAATGCTAATAATGTTCAAGCAGGAGATTTAAAATACCTCGATGCGAACGGTGATGGACAAATTAATGGCGATGACCAAAGAAGAATTGGTAAGAACACTATGCCAAGAAGTAACTATGGTATCACCTTAGATTTAGGTTATAAAGGATTTAGTTTTAGCGCGGTAGTTCAAGGATCTGGAGATAGAGATCGCTATATTGGTGATGTAATTCAAGGTTCAAGTACTCAGGGATATTTACTGTATGGTTTCCAACAAGATTATTGGAGAACAGATAATACAAATTCATTCTTCCCTAGACAAACAAGTTCACCTGCAGCTAACGGAAACAATAATATACAAACAAGTGATTTCTGGTTAATTCAATCTAGATATGTTCGTTTAAAATACCTACAATTTGGTTATGACTTTAAACAAGGGGTATTGAAAAAATCTCCTTTCCAACAGTTACGTTTATATGTATCAGGAACTAATTTATTGAGCGATTCGAAAAGTCAAAAATACTTTATTGACCCAGAATCTAATACCAATAACTATAGTTATCCTGTACAACGTACGCTATCTTTTGGTGTAACAGCTGGATTTTAATTGATCAATTTAATTTTTAATCACATGAAAAAATATATAGCAATTATCGCAGTAACAGCAAGTATGCTTGGACTGAGCTCTTGCAAAAAAGTGCTAGAAACCCAACCTTATACACTGGTAAGTGAGGATGTGGTATGGAGCACGAAAGCCAACGCAGAAACTTTCATTTTTAATACTTACCCTATTATGAACAGTTATGCTGGTGGAGCAGCTTCTGATCGTAGAACTTCAAACATTATTACCTCTGGTGATGGAGATAAGAGCAATGCAGCTCCTTATATTACCGAATCCTTTACTAGAAGCAGTGATTTTGGTTTTAACAACTGGGCAGCAGTTCGCCGTTGTAATCTCATCATTAAAAAAGTAGCCGAGTCTCCTGGAATTTCAGATGCCGATAAAAAAGCACTAATTGCTGAAGGTAAATTTTTAAGAGCAATGTCTTATTTCAATATTGCTCGTAATACAGGTCGTATCGTTTGGATAGATAAAGTTTTAACTCCAGATGATGAACTTAAATTACCAAGTACGGCTAATCCTACAGAATCTTATGCATTTATCATTAAGGATTTAGAGGATGCAGTTGCTGACCTACCTGCAACTAAAGTTGCGGGTAGAGCTAACAAATATGTTGCTGCTTCTTTTTTAACAGAAGTTTGTTTGCAAGCTTTAGCTTATAAAAATTATCCAGCTGCACCAAATGTTAATGCTAGTGATCCATTGATCCAAAAAGTAATAGACAATGCACAAATGGTTATCACGAATGGGGGTTACTCATTAGAATCTGATTATGGTGGTATGTTTAATGAAACTAAAAAAACCTCTCCGGAGATTATCTTTGGCATCTATCGTTTAGCGGCAAATACGACAGTTGATGGCACGCCAATGCAAACAATGGTGCCTAACCTTAACAACGACAGAATAACGCGAAACGGCGGTGGTTTATTTACCAATCAGAATATTTTTGAGGCATGGGGTACAAACTTTCCAACTCAAAACTTTGTAGATGATTATTTAACAATAGATAAAGCCAATCCAAACTTAGCTAAACCTTGGAATCAAACTTCCCAATACTTAGCTAGTGTTGATGAAAGCGCGATTGTTCCATCACCTCCTGCATCAACTACTGCAGCTAATTTAGCCCATAATGCTATTCCAAGAAACGGTGGTGAAACTACCATTAAAAGTGGTAGAATAGTTCCAGGAAGTACCGAAACTATTTGGACCTTAGCTAATGAAAACAGAGATGCGAGATGGAAAGCTACTATATGGAGCGACTCTACCGAGCGTATCTATGGAGAACTATTAACTACCACAATGAACGGAAATGCCGATCGTTGGATGCAAATCAGAGGTATTAACGGTGTTTATACTTCTTTCTCTAACATGTATTGGAAAAAAGGACTCTATACCAATGTAAGCCCTAGACCGTATGTTGGCGTACCTACGGATTACCACTATGTATCAATGCGTTTAGGAAGAGTTTATTTAAACCTTGCCGAAGCTCTTTTATTGAAAGGTGATGTTGCTAATGCTGTTGTAAACTTGAACAAAACGCGTGTTGCGCACGGTAAGTTACCTGGATCGCAAGCAGCAACAGCTTCGGTTGCTTGGACAGACTACAAACGTGAAAGACGTGTGGACTTAGTAAGAGAAGAAGACTTTTATTTCAGTTTATTGAGATGGGGAAGATATGGTGGTGATGCCAATTCTGGAATTGCAAGCAATGGTACTATTCCTAATTTAACCGAACCAATCAGGGTAATGGATGTAAGTAAAGACCGTAAGTCTTTTGTTACTGTAACAGGTGCGTTCGGAAATAATTATAACAACCGCCAATTTGATGCAAGTAGACGTTATTTGGGCCCAATTTCTCAAGGCTTTATTGATAACAATCCCAAATTCGGGCCTCAAAATGCAGGCTGGTAAACTTAAAATTAAAGATGATGAAAAGAATTATAAATTTAAAAATTGCTTTAATAGCAATCTTAGTAAGCACACTGTTTAGCTCTTGCTTAAAGAAAGATTTGCCAGATTATCCAGCGTTTTCTAATGCGGAAATCACTTTGGCAAACTTAGAATATAGATATAAAATAGCTAATCCAGTTGCTGGAAAGGATTCTATCGTGGCTTATGTAAAATTAACCAATGTTTCTCATGTAATTGATGCTGCTGCCGGTACCATTAATATCACATTGGATATCCCATCTGCAACCCCAACATTTTCGGGAAAGGAACGTACAAATGTAAAGTTAAATAGACTTTGGCCATATTTTAACATCTCTACTGCAGCTACAGTAAAAGGGATAAATGGTACAGCAAATCCTGGAAATATTACAGATTGTAGCAAACAATTGCAATATGAAGTGACAGCAGCTGATGGGCAAAAAAAGATTTGGAAAATAAATATAGCCCCACTTCCTGTATTACCTCCGGTTAATAATTACGAAGGGAACTATACTTCTGACGGCTATTTTTATCACCCAAGTAGCCCTAGAGCAACACCTGGTGTTGTTAAAACCATGGTTACCAGCGGCACAAATGGCGTATTAGTAGATTTAGGTGATTTAGGAACGAGTGGTTACAGAGCATTGATTACCATTAACCCTGATAACACTTTAACCATTACCGGTGCGCCGGGAGCAGCTGGAGTACCATACTTCATGTTCACCTCTGGTTTACCAGATGGATATGCGCCGGCTTGGTCAGGATCCGCATCTTGTAACAACACCTATAATCCAGCTACCAAAACCTTTAGAGTAAGATATGGTTATGGATCTCCAGGCGCTTACCGTGTTACAGAAGAAGTACTCGTACGTAAGTAGTTAGAATCAATTGCCTTGCATAGGCAACAAACTATAGTTAATAACGGCATTGCTACTTTAGCGGTGCCGTTATTTTTTAAAATTCCAGAATGTTTATATGAAATTTAAATCAATAGCTGTTCTATGCAGTTTCTTTACCATTTCACTGAATGCTCAGGAAGTGCCCCATTCAGTGCCAAAACAAAGCTGGTCAGATCGTCTTGGTAACCATCGCGCAGTAATTTCTGTTCCTCAGCAAACTGATGCAGCCCAAGTAAAAATCAATTGGCGACGAAGGGATTGGGATGCTGATCAGAAAGCGATTGTCATTACTGATGAAAAAGGAAATAAAATAGAGAATATTTACCGGATCAATATTAACAGAGAGGAAGCAGACTTTGCATTTCAACCCATTGCCGGCCCTGGTAAGTATTATGTTTATTATTATGCATGGTATGGAACAAAAGCGATAGGTGGTTTTTCAGGGAATTACCTGAAAAAGGAAAAAGAACCCAACCATGATTGGGTTGTTAAGAATAAGTTGAAGTCGGTCAATCCTGAATTGGCTCATGCTAAAGTTTTGGAAATTCAATCTAGAACTGCGGTCGACGGTTTCTATCCAATGGAAGTTGTAGCGAAGAAGTCAGAAGTAGAAAATCTCATTAAAAAGTCTCCGGGACCATATATGGTATTTTGTGAGGACCGGAAGTTTCCAATCAAAATGCTTGATGATATTCCTTACAAATGGGTCAATAAGAGCACGTCAACGTCATTCAGCGGTATTGCACAGCGTAACGAATACTATGTGTTCCAGCTTGGAATTTTTGCCTCCTTGCAGGATTTAAAAAATATTAAGGTGGAATATATCGATTCGCCGTATCCAGCTACGTGCTTTAACACTGAAGGGTATGATGCCAATGGAAAGTTTTTTACAAAAACAGTAGACCTGAAAAGAGGTAAGGTACAGCCGTTATGGGTTGGACTGGATATTCCTGCGAATGCGAAACCTGGTTTGAAAGAATTTCATATCAGGCTGAAACCTGAGAATGCACCAGCGAAATTAATCAAGATTAAAATAAATATAACCAACCAGGTGCTGGTAAATAGAGGTGACGATGAATCCTGGCGACATTCGCGCCTAAGGTGGTTGAATTCCAAACTCGGTATAGATGATACTGTTGTAAAACCCTACCAGGATCTACAAATAAAAGGGGAAACAATTACCAGCCTTACTGGTGAGGTTGTGTTGAAAAAGGATGGGCTACCGTCTTCAATTACTGCCAATGGTCATATCTTACTTGCAGAACCGCCGTCCTTCAATGTGCTGATAGGTAACCATCCAGTCGTATTTAACCAACCTGATTTTAAATTCCTAACCAAGCAAGCTGGCAAAATAACCTGGGAAAGCACCATGAAAAATGCTATTGTACAGCTCCTCTGCAAAGCGAGCATGGAAGCCGATGGCTATTTGCGTTATTCAATCAATGTGAAGTCGTTACGGGATACAATAATAGATGACATCAATCTTTTGATTCCGTTAAAAAAGGAAGAAGCAAAATATTTTATGGGTATGGGGCTTCCAGGATCAAAATGCCCGCTGGATTATGTATGGAAATGGAAGGGACCTCAGGATTCTTATTGGATCGGTAACGTAGGTGCGGGATTGTTTTGTGAACTTCGGGGAGCAACTTATAACGGACCACTCTTAAATTTATATCATCCGGCACCTCCTCCTGCATGGTACAACAATAACCTGGGTGGTTTCAAGGTATCGGAAGCAAGAAATGGCGTAAACACTCAAACATATAGTGGTCAAAGAATTATGAAAGCAGGTGAAAGCCTTGATTTTGAGTTCGCAATGCTCATGACTCCGGTAAAGCCATTAGACACAAAGGGACAGTTTGCAAACCGGTATTACCATAATGGGAGTCATCCTGAACCTCCGTTGAGCATCCTGGAATCTGGAGTGAAAATTATCAATGTGCATCATGCGAATACCATCAATCCATACATTAATTATCCATTTGGCAGTGTAGACAGCATTAAAAGATTTGTGTCCGACTGGCATAAAAGAGGAGTGAAAACAAAATTATACTATACCATTAGAGAGTTGAGTAATCAGGCTGTAGAACTTTGGGCACTCCGCAGTTTGGGTTCGGAAATATTAGCTAATGGTAAAGGCGGTGGCTACCCCTGGCTGCAGGAACATCTTGGTAATAATTATAATGCGCAATGGTTTACACCAATCAATGGCACTGATGCCGACGACGCAGCGATATTGACCAGCGGTGAATCAAGATGGTACAATTATTATGTAGAAGGACTAAAGTGGATGATTAAACACACAGATATGGATGGATTATATCTGGATGATGTATCTTTTGACCGGAATCTACTAAAGCGGGTGAGAAAAGTAATGGATGCGACAAAACCAGGTTGCATTATCGATCTACATTCCAACACTGGTTTCTCGAACGGCCCCGCCACCCAATACATGGAGTTTTTTCCTTATATCAACAAGCTCTGGTTTGGGGAGAGTTTTCAATACAATAAGATGTCTCCCGAAAATTGGCTTGTTGAAGTTTCTGGAATTCCCTATGGCTTAATGGGAGACATGTTACATGCTGGTGGAAATCCCTGGAGAGGTATGATATACGGGATGACGGTCCGTTATCCTTGGTTTACGGAAGGTGTGAATTGTGACCCACGAGAGATTTGGAAAATATGGGATTCATTCGGAATTCAAAATGCTAAAATGATCGGTTATTGGGATAAGGATAGCCCCGTTCGCACAAGTGATCCAAACGTTCTGGCAACTGCATACCTGAGGGATGATAAAATCCTGATTGCGATAGCAAGCTGGAATATCAATCCCGTTGTAGTTAAACTGGAGATTGACTGGAAAAAGATAGGTTGGGAACCAGAAAACATTATTGACTGTCCCGAAATAGAGAATTTTCAACTTAGTAAAAGCTACGGATTAAATGATCCTATCAAAATTAGTCCAACCAAAGGTTCTTTATTAATGATTACTAAAAAAAAATAATTCGATAATATGTTTAAAATGAAGATGCTATTGATCAACAATAAACACAAAGTTATGAGAAGATTTCTCCTGTGCCTGTTTTTGGCTGTCAGCTTTAATCTGAATGCACAAATCATTGAGGTTACTAAATTTGGAGTAATGCCAAACAGTTTTGCAGATGCTACGGATGGTGTGAAAAAAGCAATAGAAGCTGCCCGCACCCAAAAGCAAAGCGTGATTAACTTTCCTAAAGGCAGATATGACTTCTGGCCTGACAATGCTACAGAAACTGGTTATTACATCTCAAACACCTCCTCAGAGAACGAGGTACCTGTGAAAAAGCAAAAGGTAGGTTTATTCCTAAAAGGAATGAAAAATGTAATTATTGAGGGGAATGGCTCGGTCTTCGTGTTTCATGGGAAAATGATTACCTGGGTATTGGACGGAAGTGAAAACATCACGATCCATAACCTGTCACTCAATTATGAGCGTCCAGGCATGTCAGAGATGACTATTAAAGAAATCAGTCCTTCTGCTGTCGTTGCAGAAATTCACCCTGATTCCAAATTTGCAATTATCAATTCCAGAGTGGAATGGTATGGAGAAAAGTGGGTTTCCAAGAACTACCATGCCGTATTGGTACGCCCAGATAAAGGGATGTTATTGTATAGTAGCTGGGAGCCATTTATGAAAAGTAGAGCAGAGGTAATAGGACCACTTCGCGTTAGATTTACCGGTGATTTTACCAAGTTCAGGGCACAACCTGGAGATGTTTTGACAATCAGGGATACCTATCGTGACTATGTAGGCGCGTTTAACTATCATTCAAAAAATGTCAGTCTGCGCAATATACACATGAATTCTATGCACGGACTTGGAATTGTTTCTCAGTTTTCAGAGAACTTAAACTTTGACAGTGTATATGTAGAGCCAGAGCAAGGTAGGGGCAGGGTTATCGCTTCTTCGGCAGATGGTATGCATTTTTCGGGATGTAAGGGACAGATTACCATCAATAATTGCCGGTTCAATGGCATGCATGATGATCCTGTGAATGTTCATGGTACGCATTTAAAGGTCACTGAGATCGTATCTCCGACTTCGCTTAAAATAAAATTTATGCATAACCAGTCTTACGGTTTTGAGGCTTTTGCTACCGGAGATACCGTCGCCTACCTACATTCAGCTGCCCTGCAGATTTACGGACAGGGAATCATTAAAACAGCAAAGCTCGTTTCAGAAAGAGAGATGCTGATAGAACTTCAGAAGCCTGTTGCTGAGGAATTAAGAATAGGAGATGCTTTGGAGAATATAACTTGGACCCCTTCAGTTACCATTAAAAATTCGAGATTTGAAAGGACCAATACCAGAGGTACATTAATCACCACCCGAAGAAAGGTATTGATTGAAAACAATGTTTATTACAGAATAGGTATGCATGCCATTTTAATAGAGAATGATGCATCAGGCTGGTACGAGTCGGGCCCTGTAACAGATGTGACCATTCGCAACAATGAATTTATAGAATGTGGTTTCAATTCTGCTCCTAACAACTATGTCATCAACATCAATCCGGAAACGCACGAAATGGTACCCGGCTATTATGTCCATAAAAATATCAGGATAGAGCACAACAAGTTTAAGGTTTATGACACTCCTTTGCTGCGTGCGAGAAGTACTAACGGACTCTCTTTTATAAACAATACGATTGCACACAGTGATTTTTTACTTGCTGGAAAAGGACAACCTGCCTTTAATCTGACTATGTGTACCGGGGTCAAAATAAAGGGAAATATTTTTTATGAAGGGGCCAAACAGGACGTGAATCTAAACAAAATGGTTGAAAAGGACATCAAATCGGATATTCCTTTTGAAATAAAATAAACACCAACGTTTATTCGATTCTGATAAAAAAATATGTATGTACATAATAATATTTACTACTTTAGCATGACTTAAATAAACCACATAAATGATGAACAAAATCAAGATCTTATGTTTTGTGCTATTAATATATTCGCTAAATATTAATGCGCAAAATTCCGTAATCACTAACCAATTTCTTACCGCAAAATATAATGCTGAAGGAAAGAATTTAGAAGTTGCCTTTAAATCGGCCAATAGAACGTTTTTGAAGAATATTATTCCAAATGGTATTACCGGAATTGTAAATAAGAAAGAGGTATTCAGTAAAGTTTTCGGTAAAGGGAGTGCGTTGATATTATCTACCTCTGATGGCACTATCTCATTTGCTTTGTATCCTTCACAACCTTTTCTATTTGTTCAACAAACAATTAAAAATACAAGAAAAGATCTACTTGATATTCAGAAACTAAATCCAATTTCTTTTTCAATTGACTTGAATAGACCAGCCACCAATTTAAAAACGTTAGGTACAGGTGGTTTGCTCGACGCTGATAAAAATCCCGGCAGTTATGTATTCCTCACTACTGTTGATCCATCAAACCGTAATGGAGTTGTAGCAGGTTGGCTCACCAATGAAAAGGGGAGTGGCGTATTGTTTTCTGGTGTTAAAAATGGCTTAGTTGAAATTAAGGCACAAATAGACTATGGACATCTTCGTTTGCCCGCTGGGGCAACAGAGGCAACAGAAACTTTGCTAATAGGGTATTTCAATGATGCTCGTTTAGGGGAAGAACAATTTGCCGATGCCATTGCTAAGCAACAGCACATTAAATTGAAACCGCGTACTGCTGTTTATTGCACTTGGTACGCCGAAAAGAACGGAGGAGCGGGAACTGAAGCATCAACCATTGAGCTTGCTAAATTTGTTAAAGATAAATTAAACCCTTTCGGACTTGGGGCTATTCAAATTGATGATCAATGGCAAGCAGGAGGACAATATAATGGTCCTCATCGTGGTTTTGATCGTGTTGATCCAAAGGGAGGTTATCCAAATGGAATGTCGACCACCGCAGCAGCCATTAGAAAAGAGGGGATGATGGCCGGAATTTGGTGGATGCCTTTTGCAAGAAATCATCAAGATCCTGAATATAAAGATAAGCAAAATTGGTTTGCTTACAGAACAAATGGTAAGCCGTTCGAGACAACATGGGGTGGTACATCTCTCGATTTGACTAATCCAGATGTAAAAAACCATCTTTCTTATGTAGCAAAAAAAATGTTAGACTGGGGGTATAACTATTTTAAAATGGATGGCTTGTGGACAGGTACCGTAACCGAGCAGATCTATATTAATGATGGTTATAAAAATGACAGCATTGGCAATAGTAAACCTTTATTTAATCCCCTCAAAACCCAAATTGAAGCCTATCGTGATGGATTAAAACTATTGCGCAAAGCGGTTGGCGAAGATGTGTTCTTTTCAGGATGCTGCGTGAGCCAGAATATGCGCTCATTTGGGGGCTCTATGGGACTAGTTAATTCAATGCGGATTGGTCCAGATTTTAACCATGATGGACAAAGCATCCGTACCGGAGTAATCCGTGCTTCTCGCTTATATTTCTTGAATGGAAGAGTTTGGTGGAATGATCCTGATCCGTCTATGTTAAGAGAGGGAGGTAAATCCTCTGCTGATGCTGCAGCCGGTGGTATTGGTAGTTTAACCAGAGCGCGACTGCTGCCATCATATGTTGCCATTACCAGTCAATTTTTCTTAAGTAGCGACTGGCTTCCAGATTTGCCAAATGATAGAATTGAAATCATGAAACGTTGTATGGCTTCACATACTGGTATTGCCCGACCAGTTGACGGTTTTGCTAAAACACTCCCTACAATTTGGCTTGCAAGCGATCAAAAAACTGGCACTAAACGAAACGTAATTGGCTTATTTAACTGGGATACTAACCCTCAAAATATTGGGAGTTCAACCAAATGGGCAGGATTGGATGACAAAAGTGTTTATTATGCTTTCGACTTTTGGGATAATAAGCCGCTTGCTGATATGAATGGTAAATTTGAACTCAACCTTCCTGCCGAAGCCTGTAAAATAATTGCAGTACGTGCTAAATCAAATCATCCTGTAGTTGTATCAACCTCTCAGCATGTAACCCAGGGTATGATAGACCTACTTAAAGAAGATTGGAGCAATGGAACACTTTCGGGTACCAGTAAACTCATTGCGGGCGACCCCTATGAAATTAGAGTTGCTGGATTAAATGATGGCGGAAAATGGAAACTTAAGTTAGCTTCTTTGGTTAAAAATAATGACGGTATTACAATCAAAGTTTTGCCACAGCAAGAAAATGGTTGGATAAGAGTGGTTATTAAATCAAAAAACAGTAAAGTTGTAAATTGGAAATTAAATTTTGTTAAATAGATTATGGTTACAACTTTAAAAAGAAATTTTGTTAAGGTGTTTATGCTATTTTTGGTATTAGCGCTGCCTTCAACTTTATTGGCAACAGAGCTGAAAACAGCGAATACACTGGTTAATATCAATGATAAAGGTTTTTATACCTCCATAAAGGTGCTTGGTAAAGAGATTTTAAGTACAGGCAATTATCCTGTCATTTCTGCAACTAAAGATGGAAAAATAATCTTGCCAAAATCCCTTCAGGTAAGCGGAAATAAGTTTACCCTAAAAATGGAAGATGGAAATACAATTGTTTTAAATGTGACTCAAAACCCTGAATATATTGTATATGAAGTTGCGGGGATTAGCTCAGCTTATAAGGTAATCGTATTCGGGCCAGTAAAAGTAAATATCCACGAGGTGGTTGGGGAGATAGTAGGGGTTGCCCAACAAGAGGATATCGCTTTTGGAATGCAATCTTTACACATCAAAACAAATGGTGGTATTCCATATGAAGTAGCTGAAGCTTATAGCAAGCTTTTTAACTACACAGGAGAAAATACAAACCTTTCTGTAGCAAGTATTCCATTTTATAATTTAGCAGCTGTTAATGCAAAAGATGGCACTGTTTTTCAATTGTCGAGTAGAAATAGAGGAAGTGTTGAATATAGAAAAGTGCAGCAAATTCCCAACTCCTTAACGTTGCCAGTTGAAGGTTCAGATGCAAATATCGTAGGTTCAAAAATGGTATTGTTCGGTGATAAAAGAAGCCAGATCCTTCACAAAATTGGCCAAATTGAAGTAGAACAAGGGCTTCCTCATCCACTGATTAACGGAGAATGGGATAAAGTTTCGAGATCGGCGATGAGATCTTATTTAATCTCTGACTTCTCAGAAAAAGAGGCTGATTTCATTTTAGATAAAGCAAAAAAAGCTGGCTTCAAAAATATATACCATACAGATGCATTTGAAACGTGGGGGCATTTTAAATGGAAGCCATCATTTGTAGCGGATGGTGATGAGGGTGTTAAGAGGTTTGTAGCTAAAGCAAATAGCGAAGGTATAGATGTTGGTGTTCACACATTAACTAACTTTTTAACAACAAATGATGCTTACGTTACGCCAATCCCAAGTAAAAATCTCCTGAAACAAGGAGTTTTGACTTTATTAGCCGATTTGAATAATGAACAAACTACCCTAGAAATTGCTAAATCGACTTTATTTGATATGCCATTGACTCTAAACACCTTGCAGATAGGCGATGAGCTTATTAAATTTGGAAAATTCGTAGTTGTAGGAGACAAAATGATATTGACCGACTGTACCAGAGGTGCTTTCGGAACGCAAAAGCTAGCGCATAAAAAAAGTGAACCATTATATAGGTTGTGGGACTACCCTTACAATACTTTATTTCCTGACTTAAAACTGCAAGATGAATTTGCAACTAGATTAGCAGAGATCTTCAATAAAACTGGCATCAAGCAAATCTCATTTGATGGATTAGAAGGCAGTATGTACACCGGTCAAGATTATTATGCCACAGCAAGGTTCATCAAAACCTTTTATGATAAGTTAACAGATAAATCAAATCTCTTGAATGATGCGAGTCGCCTAGACCATTTTTTATGGCATATTCATACCCGCATGAACTGGGGCGAGCCTTGGGGAGAAGAAATGCGTAAAGGCCAAGTAGAGAATAGGATTAAAAATCAAGAGTATTTTAAAAGGAACCTTTTCCCAAGAATGCTGGGATGGTTTTTAGTGAGATTAGCTGATCGTAAATTTGAAACTACTTCTTTAGAAGACTTAGAGTGGGCCCTCTCAGAATCTGCAGGCTTTGATTCAGGCTACGCCATGAGCATTAATAGCAAAACTTTACACAATCACGGGCAGATGGATAAGTTACTAGATGCCATGAAAAACTGGGATGCATTAAGACTTAGCGGCTCATTTACAGAAGAACAAAAAGTGAAGTTGAAGAACCCTGAAACAGAGTGGCACTTGGAGAAAAAAGATGAAACCAATTTCTTGTTGTACCCACTTTTCATTTCTAAACACTTTAGATGCGACCTTTCAGAAATGCAGCCTGGGCAACCCGGTGGGGCAGACTGGTCTTGGTCGTCGCCAACAGAAAGTTCCTTTGCCTTAAGGCTTAAAGTAGAAGGAGAAGGTGCAATTTCGAATCCATCTTTTACAACACCTAAGGGAGTAATTAAAATTACAGGAAAGATCAGCTCAGGTCAATACCTACTATTAGATCACGCAGGTAATGCGTTATTAACTGATAAAAACTATCAGACCATTGCGACCTTGGCAGTACAAGGTAAAGCATTCCTTCCAGCAGGATCATCGGCAGTTGCTTTTGCATGTGAAGTTGATAAAGATAGTAGTCCAGAGGTAGTTGTAAGGTATATTACCAAGGGTGTACCTGAGGAAGTGAAAAAAAAGTAACATTGATTTTATAACTATTTTTAATAGTTATATATTAGTGATTTAATAACACACAAAAAAAACCTAATAATGAATTTAACAAAAAAAATCTTATTTGTAAGTCTGGTTGGCCTCTCAACTTCAGCAATGTATTCTTGCAAAGCAAAAAAACCACTAGTTAAAACTCCAGCCCCAGTTTCAAAACCAGCTCCAGTTGAAGAGAAAAAAGAACCAGAACCTGTTAAAAAGGAAGAAACTCCAGCACCAGTAGAAAAATTGAATTTCAATCTAGTTAATGTTCAATTTGAATTTAATTCATTTGTGCTAAAAACCGCTTCGTTACCTATCTTGGACAAAGCTATAACAGAAATGAAAAAGATGCCAGGTACAAAATTTGTCCTAAATGGTCATTCATCTGCTGAAGGCTCTGAATCGCATAACCTATCTTTGTCTGTTGATCGTGCAAACGCAGTTAAATCTTATTTTGTAAATGCTGGATTGAATGGCAGTGATTTCAAAATTGTTGGGCACGGTGATAAAGACCCTATTAGCAGCAATGCTACCGAAGAGGGTAGAAAGTTGAATAGAAGGACTGAAATTCAAGTAGCAAACTAAAACCATTGCAGCATTAAATCGTCATTGCGAGGTACGAAGCAATCTTAAAGCGATAGGTTATACGCCTTTTGCACCTTGTAGGATTGCTTCGTACCTCGCAATGACGATTTAATATATATTATTCTACCGTAACAGCTCCGCCTAACCCCGCTGTCGAACCTTTCGGAGCTTCTACCATTATATTTAATGTTCTTGATCCATCTTTTCGTGGTAATGCGATTTCTACGTCTTCCGCAACAGTCGTTGTTTTAGTTTTAACCAATTGACCATCTAACCAAATTTCAGCTTTACCAACCAGTTGTTTAATTTTGATAGTTGCGCCTCTTTGTTGTTGTTTCTTGAAAGGTGTAAAAGTTGATCTAAACACGGTAAAGTTTCCAGAGGTAAAACTTTGAAGGCCACCTGCTTTAACAGGCGCCCAGGTATTCATATCTGTTTCCCCAATTAATCTTACTGGATCCTGTTTCTCTTTAGTAAACGGCGACATGATCCAATTAAGGTTGATGATTGTAGAAAATTCAGGTACAAAAGCCGGAATGGCTGAGTTAACTAAAGTAACTGTTGCAGTAGCTAATTTTACCCCATCACTTTTTGCAGTAATCGTAACGGTTCCTGTTGCACCTTCTTTGCTTTGAATAATCAATTGTGCTAAACCGTTGAATAGGCTTCTCTCGTTGCTTTTTTCCGATTCATGGTTGGTTGGGTCCCCATTTCCGGTGCCAATATTAGTAGCGCCATCACTTATTTCAAAAGTAATACGATTGTTAGCGGTTGGCACAGGCAGTCCCTTTTTATCAAGTACCTGTACAGTAATTGGCATGGCATCCCATCCGTCATTTTTAAGTGTTTTACGATCTGGTATTAACTGTAATCGATAAGGCTCACTGGTTGTTTCGGCTACAAATTTACTAACCGCTTTTTTATCTTTACTGTAACCTATCGCTTCTAATTTACCTGGTTGATAAGGAACTTTAAAAAAGTTCATTTCATATTGATCAACTTTTTGACCACCTATCCGCTTACCATTTAAAAACAAAGCAATACTATCGGCGTTAGTCATGGCCATTACCTTAATATTTTTGCCAATGCTATCGGTAGGCCAATTCCAATGTGGCACTAGTTGCAAAACAGGGATGTCTTTACGCCATTGGGCTTGATGGATCCAAAATGCAGTTTTTGGAAAACCACATAGATCCATAATACCAAAAGAAGAACCAGTAGAAGGCCATTCATTAGGTTGCGGTTCTCCACGATAGTCAAACCCTGTCCATACAAAACAACCTGCCATGTACGGACGCTGGTCTACCAATTTCCATCCAACTCTATTGGTGGAGCCCCAAGGCTGGAAATTTTCGTCATAAGACGGAATATATCCACGGTTTTTATTCGCAACATAAATTCCCCGAGTCATTACTGCCGAAACATCTTCCGAACTAAACATCGGTTTGTTTGGATATTTTTGATGATACTCATCGTAATTATCTTTCTGATAATTAAAACCAACCACATCTGCAGCATGAGATACATTGAGCTCACTGAGTTGCCCTCCGCTTTGTGCAGCAGTAACCGGTCTGGTTTGATCTAATTCTTTAACCTTTGCGCTCATTAAACGCACCATTTCATACCCTCTTGAGTCTCCTTGAAAAGGTTCTTCATTAAAAACGGACCAGATAATCACACTTGGCCTATTTCTGTCTCTGCGAATTAACCATTGTAATTGGCGAATATATTCATCAGCTGTATTGAAATTCCTATTTTCATCCATCACCAACATTCCTAAACTATCGCAGGCATCTAAAAATTCTACAGATGGTGGATTATGAGAGCAACGATACGCATTAGAGCCCATTTCTTTTAACCTTCTAATTCTAAACTCCCATAAGGCATCGGGTACTGCATTACCAACACCCGCATGATCTTGGTGGTTGCAAGTTCCTTTCAGTTTGATGTTCTTGCCATTCAAAAAGAAACCTTTATCTGCCGTAAATTCTATCGTGCGGAAACCAGCTTTAGTAATTAATTGATCAACATTAACTCCGTTTTTTCTTACGCTGGTGACTACCTTATAGAGCTTTGGATTTTCTAGCGACCATAATGTAGGGTTTTCAATAGTCAAATTAACACTCGCAGTGGCTTGCCCAAATACAGGAACTGTCACATTAACTGAAGAAGCTGCTAATACCTTGTTGTTTTGATCGATAACCTTAACCTCAACATTTGCAAGCTCAGTTTTTAACCCACTATTTGCCACAGTTATTTCTGCTGGGATTTGCCACTTATCATCTTTCTTTATTGGATTTGCATATACGCCATCTGTAATAATGTGCAAGGCATCTCTTTTAACAAGCCATGTATGGCGATAAATACCCGCACCTTCGTACCACCAACCCTCGTGAGCCACAGCATCAACCTTAACAGCAATGATATTAGGTTCGCCATCGTATTTAGCCAATGTGGTAATATCAATATATGACGAGGTATAACCACAGAAGTTATGATGAACTATTGTTCCATTAACCCAAATAGTGGCATTTGTTGCAATTCCATCAAATTGTAGTTCTATATTTTTCCCTTTATCAGCATCTGTGAGCTGAAATGATCGGCGATACCAACCATAGCCTCTTTTACGATATCCTTGAGAAATATTTTCGGTCGAATCAAAAGGCATTTCTACCGCCCAATCATGCGGTAAATTAAGTTTTCGCCAGCTTTGATCATCATAGTTTACTGCAGCAGCACCAGTTGCTGCACCTGCTTTTGAAGTGCCATAAGAGAAACCATGTCCTTTTACGATTGGGAACGGGATATCGCCCAAATGAAAACGCCAACCTTTGTCTAACGAAAGCTTTTGGCCTGTGACAGCCGTTTGCCCATATGTACTAAAAAAAAATAATGATAAGATTAAATAAGTTGTAAATTTCTTCAATGTGTGTGGTTTTGAGGTGTATTTATGATTAATTTAAAGATAGTAAGACGTTATGCTACATAGTTTTGTCTAAAAATTTTTGGTGGAAATTTCTCTAAAGAGTTAAATTGTTTGTTAAAATTAGATAAGCTATGATACCCGCTTTCATAGGCAATTTCAGCAATAGATTTATCTGTTTCGATCAGCAATCGTTTTGCTTTCCCAATCCGAGTTTCATTAATAAATTGTGTAAATGTTTTTTGTGTTTTCTTTTTAAAGTAATGACTAAAGGCCGATACACTCATATTTAATAAGGCAGCAATTTCAGATATTTCAAATGAACTGCTAATATTATTGTAAACATAATGGTAAACCTTATTCATCCTTGTGCAATCGATCTCATTCAAATAGGGTTTAAAGCTTGGACTCGACAAAAAATATAAATCAGATTTTGCAAAAATATTAAGTATTTCAAGCAGGAGTAAGGTTTGTTCAAAGGCGGGCAATACGACAACCTGCTTTAATTTTTCAATTAGCAGCGCCTTCGTTATCGGATTATTTAAACACACGCCTCTACCGCTGTTTATGATTAACTTATCTATATGATCAGCACCATTTAATTTGAAAAAATTCTCACCGAGAAAAGACTTGTTAAATTGAACTACAATGGCGTGTGAAAAGCTATTCTCTGGTAAATCATTGCCATTACACCAAAAATGAGGCGTATTTTCTCCTACTAGCACCAGATCGCCAGGTTCGAAATTTTGAATACTATCCCCTACAAATCTTCTCCCAGAACTAGCTAGTATTAATGTCAGTTCAAGCTCGGGATGATAATGCAATGGGGTAGGGAATCTTCTTTCCTTAACTTCTGTAACAACAACAAGCTCGCCTGGGGCAGTATTTATCTTGATAAAATGATTCTTCATGTAACAACATATGTTTCTATAAACTTATCTTTTTTTGGAGAATAATTCAATTAAATGTAGTTTATTTTTCAATAGAGTGTAAGAAATTGATAAAATAGAGGTTTTAATGAACAACATTTTGAAATAAGTTTGTATATACAAAATCAAATTTGCACCTGAAAGATGATAAATAGTATCGACGCGAAAGCAGCAATCTCTAACCCGGACGGAAGTTTTTCTGTCAAGGAAATTAAAGTATTCCCGCCCAAGGCTGGTGAGGTACTCGTAAAAATAATGGCCGCGGGACTTTGTCATACCGATTATGATTCGTTAAGCTGGAAAGCCCCTCTTATTTTGGGGCATGAGGGAGCTGGTATTGTGGAAGCTATTGGCGAGAACGTGAAATCTGTTAAGCCTGGTGATAGGGTTATTTTAAACTGGTCAATGCCTTGTAGCACATGCTTCCAGTGTACAAGTGGGAATCAGAATGTGTGTGAAAATAATTCTCCTGTAACCTCTGGCGAACAATACAATGGCTTTCCTTTATCCGGAGGGCATGTTCCGGTAGAACGGACGCTTTATAAGGGTGAGGGGGTACGACGTTCTTTTAACCTGGGAACGCTTTCAACCCATACAGTAGTGCTCGAAGCAGCAGTCGTAAAATTTGATACCGACATTCCTTTTTCATCTGCAAGTATCATTGGATGTGGAGTGGTAACAGGATATGGATCAGCTGTTAATGTAGCTGAAGTTAAACCAGGATCGTCGGTGGTTGTAGTGGGTACAGGTGGCGTAGGCTTAAATGTTATCCAAGGTGCTAAAATAGCGGGTGCCGACAAAATTATTGCAGTTGATGTGAATCCTTCGCGTTTAGAAATGGCGCAAAAATTTGGGGCAACACATATCTTTCAAACCCCTAAAGAAGATATTGATTTAACAGCAGCAAAGACTTATGTTTTTACCCATACCGAAGGAAGGGGTGTTGATTATGCTTTTGAATGTACGGCAATTCCTGCCCTAGGTGCGGCGCCCTTAAACTTAATCCGTAATGCCGGTATGGCAATACAAGTAAGTGGTATTGACGATACTATACCTTTTGACATGAAGTTATTTCAATTTGATAAGGTCTATGTTAACCCACTTTATGGTAAATGCAAACCCCAAATAGACTTTCCGATCATATTAAATTTATACCAGAAGAAGAGTCTGTTGTTAGATGAGATGGTTACCAAAACTTATGCCTTAGAAGATTTAGCCACCGCATTTGAAGATATGCATGCTGGAAAAATTGCAAAAGGCGTAATTATATTTTAAGAATTAAAATGACTGAATTCAAATCCATCGCTATTTCTTTTCCAAGATTTGAGAGCGATCACCTCAGATATATTACTGTAAAAAGCAAAAATCTAAAAGGGAGGGGAGATATTTCCGTCTTCGTTCCTCCTGGGAACGACCATGTAGATTTACCCATTGTGCTACTGTTGCATGGCGTTTGTGCTAGTCATTGGGTGTGGACCCACATGGCGGGCGTACATCTGCAAATGCAAGACTGGATCAGTAAAGGACTAATTAAACCTATGGTGTTAGTGATGCCTTCAGACGGATTAATAGGTGATGGAAGCGGATATTTACCGCATCATGCACAAGATTTTGAGCAATGGATCATGCAGGATGTGATCGATGTAGTTACCCAATCAATTGAACAAACAAGTGATCAATCTGTATTGTTTATTGCCGGTCAGTCTATGGGTGGTTACGGAGCATTGCGTTTAGCCGCAAAATATGGAAGCCGATTTAAAGCAGTTTCAGGAATTTCGTCCATAACCGACGGCGAGCAACTTAGAGATCATGTTGAAGAAGATATTACTGGTTTGTTAAGAGACAATGCAGGTGAAACCTCTGTGATGGAGATGATGCTTAAATATAGAGATAACCTACCGAAAATTAGGTTTGACTGTGGCATCTCAGATCCATTAGTTGATGAAAACAGGAAACTACACAACCAGCTTAACGAAGCTAATATCCCTCATGTTTACGAAGAGTTTACTGGCGGCCATGAGTGGACCTATTGGGAAGAAAATATTTTTAAAACAATAAAATTTTTTAACGAGCAATGATGAACAATACACTTATAAATGACCTTGCTAACTATGGCAGTCCGGTTAGCAATTTGTTCGAGCAGCCAAAAACTGCTGCCGAATGGGAACAATATGTACTTTCTAAGGAGCAGATTGATTTCTTTAAGGAGAACGGATACCTGTCTGGCGTTAAGATCTTGAGCGGCGAACAGGTCAATGCACTGAATGTGGAACTGGAACGCCTGCAGGTTGGTAGCAGGGAAGACAGGGAACTGTTCTATCACTATGAAAGCAACGAATCTGAAGATCCGGACAAAGTGCTTTTCCATGCCATTGGCGGCTGGAGGGTTACCCCGGGCTTCCACGACCTGATCTGGGCACCTGCCTATCGCATGGCTGCCTACCAGTTATTGGGCCAGCCCTTTAGGCTGTTCCACGACCAGTTGTTCTGCAAGCCTGCCAAGCATGGCGGGGTAGTGGCCTGGCACCAGGATTTTTCCTATTGGACCTTTACCAAGCCCATGCAGCACCTTACCTGTTGGATCGGCCTGGACGATGCCAACGTTGACAATGGCTGTCTGTACTACATACCCGGCAGCCACAAATGGGGACTGCTGCCGATTACCGGTCTGGCTGGCGACATGGATGCGGTGAAGACGGTACTGGATGCCGGTCAGCAGGTTACCTTTGGGAACAAGTTTGCCAATGAGCTGTCGAGGGGCTATGCAAGCTTCCACCACCCATTAATGATGCACGGCTCCTATGCCAATTCTTCGGAAAGATCAAGAAGGGCCGTTGTGATCAATGCCATGGGACACCAGACCCTGGGCAATACCGCAAGCTATGAACGCCTGGAAGCACTGGCAAGTTTTCCGCCAATGCCGCAAGATCAAATACTTGATAGTAAATTTTTCCCAAAATTGTTCCCTGAGGATCCCGCAATGGAAGCCCTTATCGCTCATATTCCAATGGTGAAATAAAAAAACCTAGCCCATAAAAAGCACATTGAACTTATGTCCGTCTGGATCTGAGAAACCGCAGCCGTACATGCCTTGAAAGGCTTGAGGTTCTGAAAATACCGTACCGCCTATATTCTTGACATTTGCAGCCCACTCATCAACCTCTTCTTTAGTTTCAGCCGAAAGGCTGAACATTACTTCGTTACCGTGTGCCGTATCCGAAACTTCACCATTTAACGCTACTTTCAAAGCTGCATTAGGGAAAAAGCAGATGATGAATTTGCTTTCACCTACAGCAATACTGGCTATGTGGTTGCCATCAAAATGGTTTTCTTCTACTTTAAATCCTAGTTTTGTATAGAATTCAATTGTTTGCTTAATATCTTTAACAGGTAAATTACCCCAAATTTGCTTTGTCATAACCTTAATTTCTAAATTATCCAATAACAAATTTAACAACAATTACTGTTCTTTTAAGTTTGCATAAACGACAAAATACAGGTGTGATTAAGACAATTAATGAGCATTAGCGTATCCGTGAAAATCGTTTGCAATAGCTTCCACAGCGTCCATAATAAAATTAACTTCTAAATCTGTCATTATAGGATGTAGCGACAGCCTAATCCAGCCTGGTTTGGCCAATAAATCGCCCTCTTTAATGGATTTCCATATTTCGTTAGACTTTTCTGATGTTACTTGTAACAACCGATGACCGTAAGTACTAGCGCAAGAGCATCCACCACGTGTTTGGATTCCGAAACGGTCGTTCAAAAGCTCAACCACTAAGTTATAATGCGCATCTTGGATGATGAAGGATACCACTCCCAAACGTTCAATAATCTTACTTTCGAGCACCCATATATTCTTGATCTGCTTAAAACGTTCAAAACAGATCGTTAGTAGTTCTCTTTCTCTACAACGAATATTTGCAGTACCCATTTGCTCTTTTAAGCGAATGCAAAGTCCTGCTTTAATGCCTTGTAATAGAGGTGGTGTTCCACCATCTTCTCTCGTTTCAATGTCGGCTATATATTGGTGGGTTTTCCATGGATTGCTATATGCAATAGTACCACCACCGGGGTGGTCTGGAACGGTGTTGGTGTAAAGTTGGCTATTGAAGATTAAAATACCGGGAGTTCCAATTCCACCCAGAAATTTATGTGCAGAAAAGTAAATAGCATCGAGTTGCGCATCTCTTTCCTGTGGATGCATATCGATAGACACATACGGGGCTGAGCAGGCAAAATCGACAAAACATAAGCCCCCTTGCTCGTGGATAAGCTTAGCGATTTGATGATAGGGCGTTTCAATTCCAGTTACATTGGAACATGCCGTAACTGCAGCTATTTTATTGGGCCGATGCCGGTATTGCGCTAAAAGTTGTTTAAAGTGTTCAAGGTTTACGTTTCCATTTTCATCGCTTCCAATAATTTCAACTGTGGCAATGGTTTCTAGCCAACTCGTATGGTTGCTATGATGCTCCATATCGGTCACAAAAACCACTGGTCGCTTTACTTCATCTACTTCTGCAAATGAAGCACCTTTTGTAAGGTAATCCTTCAATCTTTCAGGAATACGTAGACCAAGTATTCGCTGTAGCTTATTCACTGCTGCAGTCATGCCACTTCCGCAAAAGAGGAGTACATCATTTTCGCTGGCGTTTACATGCTCTTTGATTGCCGCCTTTGCATCTTCATAGGCTTTTGAGATTATCGTGCTGGTAACCGTAGAGCCAGTATGCGTATTTGCGGCATAGGGTAAGATGTGCGTCTGTATATAATCTTCAATAGGGCCATAGGCACGTCCACTAGCTGTCCAATCGGCATAAAGAATTTTCTTTTCTCCATATGGCGACTCGAATGTCTGATCAATACCGATAACCTGACTTCTGAATGTGGCAAAGTAAGCTTCTAGTGTCATTTGTTTTTAATTTCCTTTTTTACTGTACGAAACAAGTTGTGAGGTTTCTCTCGGAAATTACCACTTAAAAAGTAAGCAATTACAAAGATGTATCCGATAAATAGCAGCACAATAAGCAGCTGGGTGATCGATATTTTTTGAATCGGCTGCCTGTCTTTTACGGCACATACTTCACCGGGACAATATTGTGCCTTGTCCTTATAGAATAGTCCATACATTTTACAAGCCAAGCATATTCCGAAGGCTGATTCGAAAAATAGAAAGACTGCACACAGCAGACAAATAATACCGGTAATAGGACTATAAGAGTTAATAATAACCATGAAAATAATCATCATTAGCGACAATATTACACCGACCATCCAGGCAATTTTCTTTTGCTTAGCACCCACGTATTCTGGTACTTGGTTCTGTACGATCAATCGCCCGATAATTAGCATCGGCGAAAACTTGGGGCTTACAAAAACACGGATTACAAAATCGGTAAAGAACAATGTGACTGCATATTTGGCTGGCACGAAATTGCCATCAAGTATGATGAGCAGAAAAGAGGTGAAAATAACGAGAAACAGAATTCCAGCAGCTGCTCGGATTTCGCGTTCATTGAGTACTGGGATATCATATCCTTCTACTTCTTCACCAAATTGAATTATTTTTTTCATAAATTGTTTGTTTATTGAACAACATTAAGAATTAAAATTATTCAATGGTGCACTGGTCTATAGACGGCATAAATTGGTCTACGAACAACGGAAACGAGTCAATCACATTTCGGTCTAAATACCTAATTTTACCTTAAATGATGAAACTCAGGATCAGTAAAGCGCAACTTAGATTTTACGGGCAAACCGCATTGGGTTATCTGTTGCTATGGCTGGTGGCAGATTTACACGATGGCCTTGATCCCTTTTGGGCACGATTTTTTAACAATGTATGGCTTACGCTGTATCTCTGCATTATCAATTTTCTATTTTTCGAATATGTGCTGCCATCTTTAAGAAAGCAAAAGTTTATGCTTGTTCGATTGCTTTTGTGGGCGTTGACCATTTTTGTGCTATTGATTTTATTTACCTTTGGACTTTATACTTGGCGATTTTATGGAATTCAGCTGCACATTTATACAGCCTTGATTGAATTTAAATCAGTCGAGAAAGGAACTGGCTACATTGCACCGCATGGTATTCTTTCTATTTTCTTTTTTGGTGTATTCAAATATCGTTACAATCACCAACAGCTCAAATTGTCGGCTCAACAACTGCGTCTTGAAAAGCGAGAGGCAGAACTGAACTACCTGCGCGCACAAACCAATCCACATTTTCTTTTCAATACATTAAACAATATCTATGTCTTAGCCCGAGATAAAAATGATTTGGCACCCGAATCAATCCTGCGCCTCTCAGGCATGCTCCGCTTTATGCTGTACGAAACTACGGGAGATTTTATTGCCATCGAAAATGAAGTAAAGATGATCAATGAATATTTAGAATTGGAAAAATTACGCTATGACGATACACTTCGGCTCAATTTTAATCACGATATTGAAGATATGAAACAGGCTGTTCCACCGTTGTTATTAATTCCTTTGGTAGAGAATGCTTTCAAGCATGGTGTTTCCGAAACCCGTGAAAAGCCTTTTGCGGACATTCATCTTTCTTTAAAAGAAAGGCGGCTTCTTTTTGTGGTCAGGAACTCCACAGAACCCACTAACGCAGATAATGTTGTTCGCGAAAACATAGGGTTATCTAACATACGACGCCAGCTAGAACTGCAGTACACTGATTATAGTTTGACCATTAATCAACTCGAAACAGAATTTGTGACCAAATTAAATATCAATCTAGCTAGTCATGTCTGAGCTCAAATGCATTATTGTAGAAGATGAGCCCCTTGCCGCCAAGGTATTGGCCGAACATATCGGAGAGGTGCCTTTCTTGCAATTAGTTGGTACGTTTAAGGATGCATTACATGCAGCAGCATACCTGCAACACCACAAACCAGACCTGATGTTTTTGGATATACATTTACCAAAGTTAAAAGGAATGGCCTTTCTTCGAACATTGGAGCAACCTCCTGCGGTAATCATTACCACAGCCTATCATCAATATGCTGTAGAGGGTTTTGACTTAAAGGTGGTTGATTATCTTTTAAAACCTTTCTCTTTCGATCGTTTTTTGCAAGCTATTAATCGGGTAAAAGTGCCAGCTGTATCTTCTTCCAAAGATTTTCTTTTTGTAAATGTTCAGCACAAAAAAGTAAAAATCTGCTTTGCAGAGATTCTTTATATCGAAAGCCAACGGGAATATGTAAAAATAGTAACTACTCAACAAACTTATCAGGTAAAGATGAGCACCCAAGAGATAGAAGCACTATTGCCAATGCCACTTTTTATGCGGGTTCACCGTTCTTTTATTGTGGCTATAGCCAGCGTAACTGCTTATACAGCAGAAATGCTAGACCTGAGCGGGATGCCAGTACCTGTGGGAAGGACGTATCGTGATAGCATAGAGAAGGTATTGTTGTAGTTTTGTCGCCTACTTTACCTTACTTTTATTTCGAGTTCGCTACAACAAATTAGGCAATTTTTTGTTTATAGCTTACATGAGTAAAGTTTTTACAATCACAGATGGACTTGAGAATTTAGGTGCTTTGCGAACAGGCGGACAAGGTTCTGTCTATAAGGGAAGGCGCACAGGAATAATTTATTCGGCCGTCAAATTAATTCCAACACCAATTGCTACGGAAGATCAAAACGATAAAAATTATAGGAATTTCAAAAACGAAGTAGCGAAACTGCAAAAGGTAAATGAAAATCCTAGTCCCAATGTAGTAAAGATCTTAAGTTTCGGCCTTACAGAGAGCGGTTCGTTCCCTTTTATAGAGATGGAATACATCGAAGGACCAGATCTGTGTGAGTTACTCAAATCGCCAAATGCTCCCATATTTGCTATTAAGGAATTGGTAAAGGTTGCTGGGCAACTTGCTGCCGCTTTAGCTCATTGCCATCAAGTGGGCGTGAAACATGGCGATATTAAAAGCAATAACGTAAAATATAATATCCATACCGGCAATTATGTGCTCTTAGATTTTGGCTTGGCAATTATGACCGAAGAGCAAAGGAGAAGTAGCATACGACATGCAGGGGCGATAGAGTTTATGGCTCCCGAACAGAATTCTGGTGTAATGCTTACACAAACTGATGTTTACAGTTATGGTATAATTTTGTTCGAGCTACTAGCCGGGCAGGTTCCATTTCCATTAAAGGGTAATAGTGATACAGGTAGAAACACGATTATGATTAACCATATGGAAAATGAGCCGCCAGATATGATGGCGCTCCGTGAAGCCAATTTACCCAGCGAGTGGTCTAAGGAACAGCGTGAACAGGAAATGATGGTGCCTCATTGGTTATTAAACCTCATCCATACTTGTTTAGAAAAAGATCCAAAGGCACGCTTTAAAGATGGTGTTTCCTTGCAAGATGCGTTTATTGCAGGCAGTCTATCTCCCATAGCTACGCCCAACAATGGAGTAAATGTGACTAATTTAATTGCTGAAAATGAACAATTGAAACAACAGCTTTCTGAATTTAGAAAGGATGAGGAACCCACAAGCACAGGCGTAAGGTTGTCGAGTCTTGTTTTTTCTTTCATGCTTATTGCTTTGCTAGGTTTATCAGCTTATGCTACCTACGTAGCATTTCTTCAACCTAAAACCAATAGTGATTCTGCTAATCAACAGTTAACTCAGCACATACTCGATAGTTTAGCCACAGCGAGACAAGACTCTATTGCGGCTCAGCAACCTATTGTAATACCAAAACCTGCGACAATCGATAGCTCGAAAAAGGCAATAGAAGAGATAGAGAAAGATACGGTAGACACAACAGAAGATTTAACACCAGATACCTCGCTCCGGCCAGAGACTATTTAAAGTTATACAAATGACAAACCAATATTTAAATTCATCATCTCAAAATTATGGAAGCAAAGACTAGTTTTTGGCAACGTTTGGGTATTCAAGATTGGTTCTTAACTGATGAAACCAGCGGTATCAATGGTAAAACTCCAGCACTTACTCCAGAAGTGGTATATAGTTATATAATTGAGAAATTTAAAGCCTCTATTAAAGAACTTTCTTTTGCCGATCGTATCGTATTTTACCATGAGTTTATCATCAGCTTTAACGCCGAAGATTACCGAGAATTTGTAGAAAATAAGCAGGGAATTTTTGGGCTCATTGCGCAAGAAACAGTAAAGAAGTTCTATGAGATTTTACAAGGCTACCGTGAAGCAGGCAAAAGGGTAGAGCCTTCTGGCAACAAATGGGTTTTCAGATTGGTTTCACATCCGGAATATGTTCGTGGTGATAAAGGCTTTATTGGTAAACTCTTACCTGGTAATAACACTAAAGCCGAGAATCTTCGAGTAACATTTATCCCCCGGCAAACTGGAATTGCACAAACCTTTGATGTAAACAATGACATTTTAAAAGGCTTTACCTACTATAGCGAAGGGTATATGGAAATTCCTTATGAGGAACAGCTGAAGTATATAGATGCTTCTACCAATGTTTTGCTTGGTCGTTTAGAAACGATTGTACCAGACCGGCAATTTTCAGGTAAAAAGGTCGAATTTTTAATTAAAAACGAAGAGGTAATCGTATCTGGAATGGAGGAAAGCAGAGACGATGCAACTATTTTCAAAATTCCCTCAGAATGGGTTAACTCACCACATTTGCATATTCGGTTTAACAAGGCCGATGGGAAATTTTATGTCGCCTCGTTTGGAGAAGTTACCACATTAAATGAAATTGCTGTAGAGAGAAGTGACATCAACTCACCGATTTGGATTGAGCTTCCAGTAAACTCAAGAATGTTATTGAATGGTATTGTTGGACTTAACTTATTTAAAACTTAAATAATGTCGCAGGCTTTATCGATTGGACTATTAGTTATCGTGTTGCTGTTATTGGCTACACATTTTAGAGATATTAAAAACTCGGGGAATAAAAAATGAAAACTCACTTTTTCGGACTCACGGATACTGGCAAAAGCCGGGGAAATAATGAAGATAGTTTTATTGCTGAAGAGATTGGCGATGATCAACTTGTGCTGGCGGCCGTAATAGATGGTGTAGGAGGCTATCACGGTGGTGAAGTGGCAGCTGCTATTGCTAGGGATGAGTTTTCTAAACAGGCCATAAAACCATCGTCGGCCATCATCAATAACATGATAGCCGCATTTAGACAAGCTAATAAAGTTATTTTGGAACGCAAAAGTTTGGAATCTGAACATGCGGAGATGGCCTGCGTTGCTACTTTAGTGGTTGCAAATATCGAACATAATCAATTTTACTATGCCCATGTGGGAGATACAAGGCTTTACCTATATCGCGATGGATCCTTGGTAAAGATTTCAAAAGACCACTCTTTTGTTGGCTTCTTGGAAGATTCGGGTCGATTGGACGAAAAGGCAGCAATGATACATCCTAAACGCAACGAAATTAACAAAGCCATTGGTTTTAGCGATCAAATTGATACCGATGAAAGTTATATCGAAACCGGGCAATCGCCATTCCTCCCCGGCGACCTGCTTTTACTTTGCAGCGATGGTTTAACCGATATGGTTGATCGAGATGGAATCATTAGCATGCTGAGCCAGGGCGATACCTTGGAAATTAAAGCCTCAAACTTGGTCAATTTAGCCAACGAAAATGGTGGAAGAGATAATATCACAGTTGTGCTGGTACAAAATCCAAAAAAAATAACCGAAGGCACGCCAATTAAACAGGAAACTATTGCTAGCCCTAATCCTGTACCCCTTGAAACACCTCTTTCAGACACCCCAGAGCGTGAACCTAGACCTACCCGTGCTAAACATTGGTATGGTTTTTCTGCTCTTATAATCCTCTGTGTTATCTTGCTTGTTACTACAATTTTACTTTATAATCGAAATCAATCTAGCGTTTCAGAAAATGTAAATAGTTTAGACACAGCAAAATTCCATCGAAATAGTCAGGAGCAATTGCTACAAGACGCTTTCGATCATGCTACAGGAGATACATTGGTGCTTTCTGATAGTATTTTCAAAAGCCCAATCTTAATTTCAGATACCATACATATTAAGAGAGACTCATTATTCATTATTGCAAAGGGTATGGTTTTACAAGCTGATAGTAATTATAGGGGCGCTGCATTAACCATAGATGCAAAAAACAAAATTACAGGCATCGATAGCCTGCAGTTTAAAGGATTTTCTGTTGGAATTTCGGTAAGTAACACACAATTGTTATTAAAAGGGGTAAACTTTATAGATTGTTCATTGCCCGTACAGAATAACTATTTTTTTAAAAACCAAATTCCAATTACCGTTGATCTTAAAACCAGTAGTGGCAATAGTTCTAAACCTGCTCAATAGGAAGACAAATGATAAATAGGAGACCTGAACGAATCTTTTTAATGGTAATTACCATTATCCTTTGCCTTTTCTTTTACAGGTTGTATAGTGTAACGCAAGCCAAATTTGCAGATGTTACCGAGCGTTTGCAAGTAGGTACAATGGTAAACTTGAATGCCAAAAATCCGGCGACACAACTCCGTAATCTATTAAAGAAGGGTTATTATTTTGAAGACCCACGCGATATTGAACTCATTGAAAACACAGTAGCTAAAGCCTTTAAAACTAACGAAGCTTTGGATAATGTAGGTGAACTGAATAAGAGGAGTTTCTACGTTCTGGCGGAGGAAGCAAAAAAGAAAGGGGGTAAATCTTTTCAAGCAAGGGTTGCGGCATCGAAGGCATTATTGGGTTATACTGGCGAAGATGATTCTCTGCTGAATCAATCATCCGCCTACACCGCCACCGTTAATCTCGCATTGGGCAATTATTCGATGAATGGAACTATTTTAGCTCAGGAAACTCCACAAGAAGGAGTGATTGTAAGATTAGAAATGATTGTACCCCAAGACAGTTTGTATGCAGAAGAACTGGCCGAAGATAGGGTAAGAGTCACTGAGAAATCCACGATCTTTAAAAAGGTGTTCATTAAGGATACCTTGGGTAGGAAAAAGCTTGAGCAACTAACGGCCTACGCCAGAACAGATGCCAACGGAAGGTTTAATTTTGAGCAACTGCCAGCTTATAAAGCTTTTAAAGTGCTACCTCTTAGGTCTGGCTTTCAGTTTGGAGCGTCAAAAGGGGTTCAAAGTTTAACGGGTAACCAATCCTTTGTTTTTTATCAAAATCCGCATACCATCAAATTATTTTCAACACGCGATTTTAATATCCTTAAGAAAGAGAAATCAATGATTGTACGCACACCAGCTACATTTAATTCTTGGTTTTTTATCATCTGTGCTTGTTTCATTGGCTCATTTTTATTTATTCATCTCATCTTATCTTGGAAATTTAAGGAAGTAGATCAAACGATCCTACCAATATTGATGCTGCTTACAGGTATTTCATTTCTTACCTTATTTAGTTTACAAGACCCCTTGCGCGATCGTTTTTTGGCGAAAGACTCTATTGTCTATTTGTTAATGGGACTAGGTGGAATGTTACTGATCTTAATGCTCAAAATGCGTCGCTTTAATGCCGACCATTGGGTTTATAGACTATTGTTATTCAAAAATCTAAGGTCGGCAGCAAATGGTTGGCCATGGATTGTACTAGCAATCTGTTTACTTTCCTTAACGGTGTTTTTTGGAACTGGTCCAGAGGGAAGTGGTGTTAAGGTAAATCTCTTTGGCTTTCAACCAAGTGAAGTCGTTAAATATATGGTTATCTTTTTTCTGGCCGGCTTTTTTGCTGTGAACGAAAAGCTGATTAGTGAATATACAAGTTGGAACAAAAGATGGTCATTCTTCTACATTGCTTTAATTGCTATCCTACTAACCTTGATGCTATTTTTAATCTTGGGCGATCTTGGTCCAGCCATGGTAGTTTGTTTTACATTTATTGCTTTGTTCTCCTTTTCTAGGGGCGACTTTGGATTTATGGCGGGAGCAGTGATACTCTTTGTACTGGTATCGTGGGTGTTGGATAACGTATGGCTTGCTGTAGGCACTACGGCATTGTTAGTGGCATTGTTGATGTTGGTTCAGCGTAAGCAACTGAGCGAATCAGCAATCATGGTATTAGTGATCATGGCAGGATTTTTAACCATAGATCAGATTCCTTATTTGGATAAAGTATTTCCTGGTCCGGTACAACGTTTAGGTGATCGAAAAGCTATTTGGCAAGATGCCTGGAACAATGAAGTATTTGGTGGCGATCAAGTTGCCAATGGCTTGTGGGCAATGGCAACTGGGGGTGTAGCTGGGCAAGGTGTGGGAGAAGGATTTTCGAGAACAATTCCCGAAGCTCATACCGATATGATTTTACCAGCTCTAGGAGAGGAATTTGGCCTAACTGGAATGCTGGGTATTTTCTTGCTTTTTCTGTTATATCTTCATCGATCTATTATTATTGGGCGACGAACGGGTTCCCCTTTTTTATTTTACCTATGTGCGGGGATTGGAATATCTACCTTTGTACAGTTTCTGCTGATTGCAGGAGGCTCAACAGGTGCCTTACCACTGTCTGGTGTTTCCTTGCCGTTTTTAAGCTACGGAGGTTCCTCGTTGATATTGAATTGTTTGGCCGCAGGATTTTTATTGGCTTCTTCTCGACTTCGTGGAACGGCGTTACAGATGGATTATATTGCTAAACAGCAGGATAAAAATCTTGTTCCAGCATTGGCTGCCTCGTGTTTGGGCGTTCTTTTGCTAGGGGTAAATGTTGGGGGATATGCGTTAAACAATAAAAAATGGGTGGTTAATCCCGCGCTAGTTGCCGATCGAGGAGGTGCCCGGATGTTTAGCTATAATCCTCGAATTGCGATATTAATGAACAGGCTTGGTGCAGGGTCTATGCATGATAGGAATGGAATTTTATTGGCTACCAGTAACGTAGATAGTGTAAAAGCACAGCGATTTAAATTAATGGGAGCAGGCATTGACGCTTTTAATCTCGACTCTGCCGTGCATCAAAGGTTGGACAGATTTTATCCTTTTGAAGAACAAATGTTCTTTTGGGTGGGCGATGCCAATTCAGGTGTGTTTAATGGAAGTGTGAACGGTTATTTTGCAGAATATGAACATGCTGCCGAGTTAAGGGGCTTTGAACTTCCTACCAAAAGTTATCCGGTTAAGGCAAGCAGCTACAGTGAAAACAGATTTTTAGCCCGAGGTGTAAAGGAAATGACAGTCGTAAAGCGCGACTATAGTGCCCTCGCACCGCTGCTTATTGCAGGAATATCGAGCAAAGAAGTGGAAAATTTTAAACTTAGAAATAGAGATGTGCAGTTAACCATGGATGCTGGATTGCAAACTAAAATCCAAAAATCAATGGCCTTGGATACTTCGCTAAATGATAATCGCGTTTCTGTAGTAGTGATGGAGTCAGCTTCTGGAGATGTATTGGCATCAGCGGTTTATCCGCTGCCACCTATTCGCGAATGGGAGAAGTTAACGATGACCAATGTGGAGCAAAATCAGGTACCTTCTTGGATGACGACTTCGGATCTAGGATTTACCCATTTTACCCAACCGGGCTCTACCGCAAAGCTAGCCACCGCAATGGCCTCTTTTAACAAATTAGGTTTGGCAGCAGCTGATAGGAAATTTACCGTGGCTTCTTGGGAAAGGATCAGGACAAAGGGAATTGAACCAGACGAAACTGGAGTGATTGATCTAGAAAGGGCGGTGGCTAAATCAAACAATGTATACTTCATTAAGCTTGCTAATGAAGAACAGTTGCAAGAACAAATGGGCGATATATATATTAAAACTGGAATGTTTTTGCATGGGGTGGGTGGCTATTATTATACCAAACCAAACGAAAACAGTAAACAGGAAGACAAATGGAAGGAGCTTTGGCGCAAGACTGAATTTAATACAAAGCCTAAGTATAATCCTAACAACATCAGAAAAACCCGTGCGAAAGGTATTTCTGGAATGGCGTGGGGCCAAGGTGAACTAATTGCCAGCCCAGCAGCTGTTGCAAGAATGGTGATGGGTATTGCGAATAATGGCGAGATGATTACCAATCGTTTCGTACTTAGGGCGGGAGACAAGGTGGAAGCAGTTAAAACTGGTACGAAATTAGTGAGTAATCCAGCATATGCTAAGCTGATGCGTAGGTATATGATTAAACAAAGTGAGCTTAAGACCAGTATATTAGGTATTGCAGTTGCAGGAAAAACGGGTACGCCAGAACGAATCTGGAAGAAGGAACAGATTAATGATGGCTGGTATGTGTTTTTTGCACCAAAAGTGAATGGGGGCGGAAACGTTGTTGTTTGTATACGCATAGAGGCCACAAAGGGGTCTTCAGATGCGGTTCGCCTAGCAGGAAAACATGTTATCCCATTTTTAATGAAAGGTGGCTATATCAAGAGTATAGACAGTTTAAAGGAACAAAACGAAATACAATAATATTGCGCATGATATTTAATCTATTTAAAAGTGGAAGTGAAGAAAAGCCCACGGATGTTAAAAGCATTAGACATGGCCTGCTCCAATTTATTAAGCAAGAGCTTCAAAAGGCTGAGGGAGGAGAAGGGGCTAATATCAAGGGTTTAAGTATTTATTTGAATTGTGATCCTGCACAGAGACATGTGTTTGAGGCGGCGGTATATGTAGATGATCAAGAAAAATTGCAACAGGAGATCCAAAAGATTAGCGACGATTATGCGTTAGATCTTCCGACAAATTGGACATTGAGTATCAATTTTGACGAACCTTTTCCAGCAGATTCTATTCCATTCGACGAGCTTAATGCCGCTTTATTCGTAAAAACGAGCAAACACTTTATTAAGCAACATGTAAAAGCTTACCTAAAGGCCCTCAGCGGAGAAACGCATCGGCCATCTTATAGCTTGGATTCGGATGGCGGCAAATATAACATTGGCCGTGATGAGAAGGCGCAGTCGGACGAAGGCTATTTCCGGACCAATCACATCGTCTTTCCCTCTACAAGTACAAATGAGAGTAATAAATATATAAGTCGACAGCATGCACACCTAGAATACAACCCCGACACTTTACAATTTCTGATTTTTGCAGATGATGGCGGAGTTCCTCCACGTAATAAAGTTAAAGTGTTGTCGGCCAAGACCGAGGAAGTCATTAAACTTCATTCTACGCATATTGGACATGAACTATCAGAAGGAGACCAAATCATTTTGGGTGAATCAGTTGTTTTAGAATTTAGTTACAAACCCTATGAGTAAGGTATTTACCATTACAGAAGGACTGGAGAATTTAGGGGCACTTAGAACGGGTGGCCAGGGATCCGTGTATAAGGGAAAGCGTGTTGGAACCATTTATTCGGCCATCAAATTAATCCCAACCCCAATTCATACCGAAGATGAGAGCGATAAAAATTATGTGAATTTTATCAACGAAGTCACAAAACTGCAGAAAGTAAATGAAAATCCAAGTCCCAATGTTGTAAAGATTTTGAGCTGGGGAATTACCGACAGTGGTTCTTTTCCATATATCGAAATGGAGTTTGTAGAGGGCCCAGAGTTAGGTGGACTACTTGAGCCTCCACATCCTAAAGTTTTTAATGTGAAGGAATTGGTTAGGGTTGCAGATCAGTTGGCCAATGCAATCGCTCATTGCCATCAGGTGGGCGTGAAGCATGGTGATATTAAAAGCAATAATGTAAAATATAATATCCATACGGGAAACTTTGTGCTGCTTGATTTTGGTTTGGCCATTATGAGTGAAGAACAACGTAGAACGAGTATCCGTCATGCCGGTGCGATTGAATTTATGGCGCCAGAGCAACATGAAGGCAAAATGTTATTACAGAGCGATATTTATAGTTATGGCATTATTTTATACGAGTTATTGGCTGGACAAGTTCCTTTTCCTTTGACTGGGAGTGGTGATACCAGCAGAAATAGAGTAATGATTAACCATTTAGAGGGGCAAGTTCCTGACCCTATGGAGTTGAGAAAACAAAACTTGGTGATTTCGATGGCTAATAGAGAAGAAGTTCTAAAAGAAATGAAAGTCCCTGATTGGTTGTTGGCAGTACTGGAGAAATGTCTTAAAAAAGACCCAAGTCAGCGTTATGCCCATGGAATGGAACTATTAGATGCAATCAATTCAGGAATGCTCCTCGCAAATCAGGCTAAGCAAACAATTCCAACGATTCAAGAAACACACCACGTTGCTGTTGATAAAAGCTATGTACGCCTTAAGCGAGGTAGTTTGGTAGCCACAATTGCAATAATCTGCTTATTGATAGGGCTGCTTTCTTATGCTGCCCTTCGTAAAAAAGAACAAATTGTATATTACGCAACTACGCCTGATGTTAAACCTTTTGAAGCCCCTTATATCAGGCACAGCGATCAATACTTGAAGCAGCTCAGGATAGCCGAAGAGATCCGTATATTAAAGCAGCAACAGAAGATGCTGAACGCGCAGCGAGCTGCTGCTGTTGCTGCTGCCGCTGCCGAAAAAGCCAAAACAGAGGAAGTAGTGGTAGAGAAAAAGAAAAGGAAAAAATTCTTGGGGATATTTTAGCAGTTAACCACAGGTCATTCTTTAATGATTAATTGTTTTAATAACCCTTCACGGTACGATCTCGATAGGGGAATTTTTGTCGTTGCTATCATCACCCGATGATTTTCGACCTTGCTAATTTTGGGTATTGAGATGATGTACGATTTATGTATTTTCAAAAACTGTTTGTGGGGCAGTTTTTTTTGTATATCAGAGAGCTTCATGCGAGTCAAGGTATTTTTATTTTGTGTTACTATAGATACATAGTTGTCTTGTGCTTGTATGTAAAGTATATCGCTAAAAATAATTTGTACCCAATTATGCCCATCTTTAACAAATATAGATTCTTCATAGATTTGATTGGCTTTAGTTAGCTGCTGCTTTCTGTCATTTGCCAATTGACAAGCTTGCAAAAATCTACTCAAATTTATTGGCTTAAGAAGATAATCCGTAACAGCCAGGTCGAATCCTTTTAGGGCATGTTCAACATGAGCAGTAGTGAATATTATTTGTGTTCTGTTCTTCATCAGACCAGCAAACTCCAATCCTGAAATATCTGGCATGTTTATATCCAGAAAAATTAGATCTGGTGCCGAAGAATCGAGATAAGCCAAGGCTTCGGTAGTGCTTAAAAACATTTTGTCTAAGTGAAGGTATGGAACTTTTTGGGCGTGTATATTTATCACATCCAGTGCTACAGGTTCGTCATCTATGGCAATTGCACTAATCATTTTTGGGTAATAATTTATCGAGTTTGTCCTTTAGTTCAATGTAATTTGATCCTTTTGCTATTATAATTCCGTTTGGGTCAATCAAAAAGTTTGTTGGTATCGAATAAATACAATAAAGCTTTGAGACTTCATTGTTCCAGTGTTTTAAATCCGATACCTGCGTCCAGGTTAAATTATCATCATGAATCGCTTTTATCCATGCAGCTTTTCCATCGGCTCCATCTAATGATATGCCCAATATAGTGAAATTTCTGTTTTTGAAATGCTGATATAGTTGGCGCATGTTTGGATTTTCTACTCTACATGGTCCACACCATGAAGCCCAAAAATCTAGTAGTACATATTTACCCCTGAAAGATGACAAACTAATTGGTCGTCCTACAGTATCATTCTGGGTAAATTCAGGTGCTTTTGTACCGATGACTAGCTTGTTGTGATTTATTAAATATTGTCTAAATTCTTTGCCATATAACGTATTTCTCACTTTTTTACTTAACCCGTAGTACATGGTCGATGTACCGTCTTCTTCAGGAGAGGAGCCTGCATAATCAACTAAACTTATTAGTGAAAAATAACTATTCGGATTATCTTGAATAAATTTGCTAACGATGAGTTTTTCGATATTTCTCAAGCTATCCATTTGATCATTTAAATAGTTTGCGGTAACATGATCTAGTTTGGCTTCAAACTTATTACTAATTTCAATTTTCTGATTCGATATGGATGCTAGTAATGGTTTTAGTTTTTGGTGATCTGCATTAATTGTTGAACCAGTAATCTTTCCGTCAGATAATAGAGCTGATACAGCAAGATTGATGGTTCCTGTGTGGAGATAAAGTTTAAGCTGGTCAATCTTAGCGCCGCTCTTCGTTTTCTTCATCAAGGCGGTTAACCCTTTTTTCTCATAATCTGCAACTAGCGTGGCCAGTAAGGGCTTATCTATATTTCCTGAAAATACATAGATAGCTTTTCGCTCATTATAATTTGCTGAATCGATAATTTTTTTTCCATCCAATTGGTAGGCCAAATACAGCTTTGGATGGCGACCAATGGCTTTTGTTTTTACAATTAGCTTGAATAAGTTTGGTTGATTTTGGGCAAAAGCCAGTATGCATGATAACATAGTTATCATAAAAAGAATATACTTTTTCATAAATTTTAGTAGTTATTTATTTAGTTGAATTTGAAGTAAGATTTTATAGTCTGTAGCTGTATTAAAATTTTCGAAGGTAAACCTGTCGGGGTAAAGAAGTTGTAACCGCTTTATGGTGCTTTTTACTCCAGTATTATTTCCTTCTTTCGCGTTGTAGCGTTCAAATATTTTGTTCGCCACCAACAGGGTCAAGTGTCCTTTTTTTACATTGAGTTTGATGGTAATGTTACAACTTTCATCCATGCTAATACCGTATTTAAATGCATTTTCAATAAAAGTTAGCATAAGCAATGGTGCGATTTTCCAACCTGATTCGATCACATCAATGTCTATGTCTATTGTAATATTTTCCTTTTCAGGTGTCCTTGCTTTTTGTAGTGATAGGTAATTATTGATAAAGGCTACCTCATCCTCAAGCGGAACAAAATTGGCATGCATGCCATTTATCGTATACCTTAATAAATCAGATAGTTGATCTATGGCATCTGCTGTTGTTATAGCCTTTTCTTTTAAAGCAGTCCCATATAGATAATTGAGGCAATTAAATAAAAAATGCGAGTTAAGCTGAGATTTTAACGTATTGAGCTCATGCTCCGTTTGCTGTATTTGAAGTTTTCTTTTATGTTTTACCTGATAGAAATACTCACGTATCATAGCATATACGATGGCGTAGGCCAGCATTACGATGATTGGTTCGGTAACAGATAAAATCCCATTTTTTTTTATGATTTCTTGATGATGAAAAGACAGTATTATAACTGATAGTATGCTGATAAACAAACTGCTAGCTGTAAAAAAATACCATTTTAATTTTGTAAAAAAACAGTGGTAATTAATTTCTACCAAAAGGAGAAATAATACTACTACAAACGTATTATACTGAAAACAAGTCATAACAAAATATTGCCATGCATCTACCGGGGTTTTGTCCTCATTGACAATATAATAGCCATTACGGTTGATGTGGTAGATATAAGTCGTCATTGTAAATAGATTGATTACCACCCAAGCCACGAATGAGTGGATTGCCCAGTTTACCATTATTTTGGAGAAAAGTTTTTTCATTTTACTTTTTTTGTCTAAAAGTAGATTAACAAAAAGATACTCCATAATTTATGTGGCAAACTACCTGAATTTTGGGGTGAATTTAATCTGTATCACTTGTTTCAAAAAAAGCGACATGGGAGGGTAACATTTTTTCATTTTGTTGATATACCATTAAATCAAACAAAATTTTATATGAAAAAGTACTTCACACTATTCTTTTCAGCCATTTGCTTTTGTACTATGGCTCAAACCCCAGGCTCGCCGATCGGTGGTATTGTTGTAAAAGGCGGGAAAAATCCAGGTGGAAATATAATGTTATCACTAAGTGGGGGAATAAATAACCCAAATAGTTCAATTAAAACAAAAGCAAACCTTGTAAACGGATATGCTTTAGATGGAAATGTGTATGTGCCCTTTATTGCTAGCGGAGGGATTGGTCTTCATGTTGGTGGTGGGTATTTTGCTGGTCATGATGATTATAAGTTAGCTGATTTGCCAACATATAATATTACAGGTCAGTCTACAGCACCTAGCATAACCGTAACTAATAATGGACGTAAACAAAATGGTTTTAAGGCGGAGCTTGGTGCCCAAGCTAATTTCACACTAGGGAAGATTACCTTATCACCGATTTTGGATGTTGCGTATTTTAATTTAAGGCAAAAAGCCTTTGATGTAACGCAAAGTAATGCCATTAACGGTGCAAACTCTCCTAAAGAGATATACAGCCAAGAGGCCGGTAACACACGTGGTTTCGCATTTATTCCTAAATTACGCATTGCATTCTTCCCTGGAAAGCTAGGCTTTTACCTCGAAGGCAATTATATTAGTGGCCCTGATATCAATACCAAAAGTGTATTGTTTAAACCTCAAGGTAAAGCTAACGATGCCGGATTTTATAGCCAAGATCAGATGGCAATGGGAAGCAATAAATCTATGAATCGAAGTTCTGTATACCATAGTTTTGGAGTGAATTTTGGCATCAGTGTTCCACTAGGAGCAAGTAAAAGCAGTAAACGTTTAAGAGGGAAGGTGACAAAACCAGGTGACAATGGCGTTAATCAGGCTAAACCCGGAAACCCTATTGGTGGTATTATTGTAAAGGGTGGTAAAAACCCAGGCCCTCGAGACATGATTGTTGTTACAAATGAAAACGGAGAAGTAACATTTACCGTAACCGAAACTGGTGAATATAGCCTACAGTTTACCATGCCTCAGGCCAATGGGAAAAGCATTAGTGAGCAGGGGGTAAAAGGTAACCCGTCTACAGGAAATAAAAGAAAAGGAAGAACCTATACTGGAGGGCGTAAAAATCAAGGTTCAGATCAAAACATACAAGCTCGTCCAGGTTCTCCAATTGGCGGGATTGTTGTAAAAGGAGGGAAGAATCCAGGTGGCAACTCAATAAATCTGATAACAGATGAAAATGGTGAAATAACATTTTCCATACAGGAGGTGGGTGAATATAAATTTCAGATAACGAATCAATAGCCTTTTATTTGCTTTTTTTGCAATTGCTATAGATCAAAATAATTATTTATATTAGAATTTACCTCAAACCTCAATGAACAGTTATCTTGATTTATATTTCATTGTTTTTCGGTAATTCAATGGAGAAACACCAGTAATTTTCTTAAAAGCTTTGCTAAAATTTGAAATATTATTAAATCCGTTTGAATAACAAATTTGAGCTACATCCATATCAGTCTGAATTAAATGTTGGCAGGACTTAGCGATACGAATTTCATTTAAAACAGTAAATAAACTCTTTCGCATTCCTTGTTTAAAAAAGCGGCAAAATGCATTTTTATTCATATTTATTTTTTCTGCTACTTCATCTAAAGTGATGTCTTTTTGGTAATTCAACATCAAAAAATCGAGAACCTTATTTATACGATCAGTGTTCTCTTTTTTAATATTCCGGTAAGTGATACTAGCTAATAATTCTTTTTCGGATGAAATTGCAATCACATTTAGTATAGACAATAATGCTATAAATTTTTCTACATCAGATAAGTTGGGAAGCTTTACCATCATTTTATGCACTTTGGCTCTTAAGCGGCCGTTTAATTTTACGCCATGAGGTGCATGATCAAAAAGTAATGTTTTTATTTCAGTCATTTCTGGGCGGTTAAAAAAATCCGCACCAGCGAAGTCTGGCAAAAACTTCATACCTATAGCTTGAACCTTAAGCTCCGAATCTAGCTGGGAAAATACATCATCATTTCTCCAGACATGAGGCAAATTTTCACCAACAAGTACTAAATCTCCTGCATCAAAATTTTCAATGCTATCTCCAATTTGTCGCTGCCCATAACTCTTTAAAATCAACGTTAATTCAATTTCGGGATGGTAATGCAATGGGTGGTAAAAGTATTTGTATTCTTTACAATCGAAATCAATCGAAGCGTTGAATGTTTTTCTTTCGCGTATAAGGATTGGTTTCATGATTTTATTTGGTCAATAAATTATTGCTAATATTTTACCAAAATTAGCTAATTAAATCAATAAATAACCTGTTTTATCCCTATAGATTTGGTATAAATTATAACACTTTAATGCATTCGGTAATTTTGGAATAATGTAAATATATGATGACCCCAATCAATTTTAAAACCAAGAATAATTTTCGCTGGATAATTGTTTTGCTGCTGTTTTTTGCAACCGCTATAAACTATATCGACAGGCAGATAATTGGGATACTAAAGCCATTTATAGCAACTGACCTTAATTGGAGCGAAGAAGATTACGGTTACATTATTACTGCTTTTCAAATATCGTATGCAATTGGCCTTTTACTTACAGGTCCTTTCTTAGATAAATTTGGAACAAGAATCGGTTACCTAAGCGCTGTCGCTCTTTGGAGCATTGCTGGAATTGCTCATGCTATGGCATCGTCTGTTCTAGGTTTTGCTTTTTTCAGATCCATATTGGGTCTTGGTGAAGCTGCAAGTTTTCCTGCTGCCGTTAAAAGTGTAGCAGGATGGTTTCCTAAACGCGAGCGTGCTTTAGCAACAGGTCTATTTAATTCCGGTTCGACTATAGGGGCAATAATAGCACCGATAATCGTTACTTCTGTTACGCTCTTACTAAACTGGAAATGGGCATTTATTATCACAGGTTTATTAGGCTTTTTATGGATATTACTTTGGCTTCTTGTCTATCGTAGCCCATCAGAACACCCTAAATTAAGTGCTGAAGAACTTCAATACATTAATCAGGATGACGAAACCGAAAAAGACCTTGCACCCGAACAACCGTCAATAAAATGGAAGCAATTGTTGCAATTCAGATCAACATATGCGATATGTATTACCAGATTTATATCTGATTGGGTGTGGTGGTTTTTTCTTTTCTGGATACCAGACTATTTAAGTAAATTAATGCACCTGGATATGAAAGCATTAGTTTTGCCTTTAATCATTATCTATGCAGTATCAAGTATAGGTGGAATAAGCGGCGGTTGGCTCTCTTCTTTTTTGATCAAGTCAGGCATTACTGTAGACAAGGCCAGAAAAGTTACGATTTTGATTTGTGCCATTTTAGTATTGCCCATCATGGCCCTTTCATTTACCACGAATATTTGGATAATAATTTTCTTCTTATCGCTAGCAGCTGCTGGTCATCAGGGTTGGGCAGCAAATATATTTACGGTTATATCAGATATATATCCTAAAACAGCAGTTGCTTCTATGATGGGACTTAGCGGTTTTTTTGGAGCTATTGGTGGTGCATTATCTGCATCTTTTGTAGGTTTTTTGTTGGAAACTACAAATAGCTATACTATCATTTTCTTGGTAGCATCACTAATGTATATTGCGAACTGGATAATTATCAAAGTAATGATACCTACCATCGCACCAATCAATCTAGATTTAAAACCAACTAATTGAAAAAATAAATCATGAATAATATATATAACCTAAGTGGGAAGATTGCTTTAGTAACAGGTGGCTCTGAGGGTATTGGGTATGGTATTGCTGAACAATTCCTAAGCTTAGGTGCAAGGGTGGTAATTACTGCCAGAAATTCCGAAAAATTAAATTTAGCTCAAGAGAAATTAGGAGCTAATTGTTTTACCTATATCAATGATGTTTCTAATTTAGAGGAATTGCCTGGTTTAGTTAAAGATATAGAAAAAAATATCGGTCCGATAGCGATATTAGTTAATAATGCAGGCTGTCATTTAAAACAAGATTCTTTAACTGTTTCTGATGAGCAATTTGAACAGGTCGTTAATATCAATCTGAATGCCGTTTTCGCACTAACAAGAGAAGTGCTGAAAGTAATGATTGTCCACAAAGCAGGTTCTGTAATAAATATAAGCTCTATGTCTGCTCTTTTTGGATTAACACAAGTGGTTGCTTATAGTAGTTCCAAAACAGCATTATTAGGTTTGACAAGATCTTTAGCCTCCGAATATTCGCATACTGGGGTTCGCATTAATGCAATAGCTCCTGGTTTTATAGAGTCTAAAATGTTCTTAAATGTGATGGAAAATGATCCGGAGCGAAAAAAGAAGATTTTGGGACGAACACCTGCAGGGAGGTTTGGTAAGCCTGCTGATATTGGTAAGGCAGCGGCCTTTTTAGCATCAGACGCATCTGAATTTATAACAGGGATATGTTTACCAGTAGATGGAGGGAACTCTATTGGTTTTTAACAGATTAATACTTATTGAACTAAATAAATATTTTATGAAAAAATTAATACTGATTTTGTTTTTAACCACACTTATTATTCCGTTCTATTCATTCGGGCAAAATAAGGCTGTTGATATTCTTATGCCTAACAAAGCAGCTACGTCTATTAAATTAGCTGCAAACGAACTTTCAACAAACCTGCAAAAAATCTATCCAGCGTACAAATTTAGAATAACTCAGGTCTCTAGTGCAGGAAATTTTCAGATAACTATGGGTCTTTCAAATGAGATCTCTATTCCAGATTCCGTAAGAAATCAAATCCCCGTTCAAAATGAAGGATTTATAATTAAAAAAATCGGATCAAATAAATTAATAATCACTTCTCGTAGTAGTAAGGGATTATTTAATGCAGTTTATACATTACTTGAAAAATTAGGTGATGGATTTTATCTTTCTATGGATACTAAAGCATCTGCAACAAAATCACTTTCCTTTAAAAATTGGGAAATGACCGATTTTCCGTTACAACAGGAACGTATAGTTTTTAACTGGCATAATTTTTTAGCGGGTTGTGCCGGATGGGATTATAAAGAATGGGAAAACTGGATTGATCAAAGTGCAAAAATGCGTTTCAATACGATAATGGTTCATGCTTATGGAAATAATCCAATGTTTAGCTTTGATTATAATGGTGTCAAAAAAGATGTTGGTTATCTTAATACATCAAGTTCAGGTAGAGATTGGGGAGTTCAACATATTAATGATGTACGTTTGCTACCTGGTGGCGAAATATTTAAAGAACTTATATTTGGATCGGCTGCAGCAAAGGTTCCCGATAGCCAGCGGGAAATAGCCATCCAACAATTGATGAAGAAAGTTTTTAAACATGCAGAAGATATGGCAATGAAAATTGTATTTTCTTTAGATGTAGACACTTGGTCATCAAACCCTCAGAATATAATTAGAACTTTACCCTTATCAAGTCGAATTAAGCTTGGTGATCAAGAAATTGTAAATCCAGACACTCCTGAAGGTTATGATTACTATAAAGCTCAGGTAGATGCTTTATTAAAATTATATCCTCAAATTAATGAACTTGCATTATGGAAAAGAAATAATCCAACTTTATGGAATGATATAAAAGTAGAGCAATTTCCTGATGCATGGACAAAAGAGTGGGCATTGCTTGTAAAAGACCATCCAGAACTTGTTAGCGATAAAAAATACGGTGCCAGTAATTTTGCATTATCTAAAATAGTAAAAGCATTTCAGAAAGCGGTAAAGGAACTAGATAAGCCAAATGTAACCATTTCGTATGGTTCATGGAACTGGGGCTATATGCCCACTGCCGATATTGTGATGCCAAAAGATATCACATTTATACCACTTGATTATGCGATAAACTTCGATACAAAAGATGTTGAAAAACAGCTCGCAAAAACGGGTGCAAACCGAAAAATTGTTCCTATTATATGGGCACATCATGATGATCATCGTTTTATTGGAAGACCTTATGCTCCATATCCTAATTTAAATGAGCTTTTAACCAATCGTAAGGCAGCTGGTTTTGGAATCATACACTGGACTACACGTCCACTTGATATTTATTTTAAAAGCTTAGCTAACCAAGTTTGGCATAGTTCTGAAAATGAACAACTTTCGAAAACGTTAACAACTTTTTGCGAAAAAGTATTCGGTTCAACACAACAACCTCTGATAGATTACATGAAGCAATGGATTTTAAAAGCTCCTATGTTTGCTAGAGAAACTTCCGACCATTTTGTTGATATAGGTAAACAAATAGATGGGGATGCCCACGAGAGGTCGGAAGCAATATTAGATAAAGTAGCATCACGATTAACGATTCTTTCAAATGTTAACCAAAAAAATCTTCCGGTTAAAGGGAAAAAAGCTTATGATTATTTCTATCAAATGGAACAATTCTATCGTAGCTTTTTCAAAAATCAGCAACTATTTGATGAAGCTTATGCTATGTTAAATCGTAAGCAAGTTGATTCAGCAAGGTTTATTTTGAAAAACACAACCCCGGAAAAAACGATAAAACAGTATATCAAAGCATCATCTAACATGGAGATGACTAAAGGAGAAAAGGCGATAGTATTATCAATGGGAACTAGATGGTTGCCTGACTATATTGATTTATATCAACGAGCTAAGATCAATCCTGTTTTAATAAAATTTGGCACAACCAAGCATGACCCACTTGCCCAATGGCCTGGTACAAATACTTACTTCATAGATAATTTACGAAAAATGTGGCTATGTTTTGGTAAAAAGGAATTGGAACAAAGTGATAAAAAAAATATTATCAGCGATTTATCTTCAGGTAACGACAGTCCCTCCGATTCTTGGATTAAATTTTCTAATCAGTTAACAATCCCATTGAAAACGTTTGGGAAAAGCGCATTATCTGCAGGTGAATATAAATTAACTATTAAGTTCAAAGCTATGGATCACATAGCAAAAGTTCCATTTACTCTTTTCTTATCTAAAGGTAAAAATTCCACAAGCTTAAATCCTGAAGCTTCTAATCCTACTAACGGTTATATGACAGTCAATGTCAGAATCAGAACAGAAAATGATGGGAACTATTTCTTGCTTATTAAAACCAAAGAACCAGAGTCATTAAAAATATATGATATGATTATTACTCCTTTTTGAGTAAACTTGTCCTTTTCTCTCTTTGGAATTTATCTATACAAAGCTGCTATTGCTTATGAAACATCATTTTAAAGATGAATGTTAATGTTTCTTAATACGTTTTTTTCATTTGCTTTTGATGTCTAGTTTCGTTAGAAATAAATCTAAAAGCCATGAAGAAAATTATATTATTTTATGCTTTTTTAAGTAGCTTAACTGGTGCCCAACAGGTCATCATTAACATTGGCAGGATGTCGAAAACAACTTTAAGTACAGTAAATGAAAAAGCTGAAGAAATAAGATGAAACTTAAATTACGATCTCTAATTGCGCTGAGTGTGTTGGCAACGCTGGGCGTCTTTGTTTTCCAGATAATCTGGTTAAATAATAGTTATCAATTGAGCAAGGATAAAATAGCAAATGAAACAAAAACCATATTAGACGAAGGGATAATTGAGCACCGAGAATTGGTTGCTGAGCGAGTAAGGCGACTGTTGATCAAGGCGATTAATCCAAATGATATTGAGACTCAAATTCTTTGGAAGATGCCTGATAGCCAGCATGTGCAATTGGGTTATAGGACCAAAAGATATCCCGACGCTTCTTGGACAACTTTTAAAGTTTCAACAAAAGAACTGAATAAGGTTCAAAGAAATCCTTATCCGCCTGTGTTAGAACGAATTAATAAAGGGAATTTGGATGTATTAGATGGTGTTTATTCGACTTTTGTTGGAATTGTTCATTACAAGCCTAATAGTTGGGAGGATAAACTCCAAGATAGTTTGATGCGTTGTTTTTATTTACATGAAGACACTGCTATTTTAAATAAAATAATTAAAAGGCGTTTTGAGGCATTGAATTATCACCTTTCCACACAGATAGTCTATCAAAAGGGAATTAATGAAATCTATCATAAAAAATCAACTGTAAATAAGGTTCTTCAAGCAGAAGCCACGCAAGTAGTCGAGATGGTGAGTGATAATCGCTATCATCCGCTTAACGAACAACTTGACTCGTTGAATACCTATGTGCGAAAATTAGGTGAGGCTAGTGGTATGATTTACGTTGTAAAACCCATACTCAATGATATTGCTAATACAATACATTTTGGCGTACCATTTATCATTCTTAAAGTTAAGGTAAACCCCTCAACTATCCTTAATCAAATGCTTTTTAGTATAATAGGCTCTTGTTTATTGTTTTTATTAATAGGCTCTTGCTTAAGCTATATGTTTTACACCATCTTTAAACAGAAAAAGCTCTCAGAAATTAAGGATGATTTTATAGGTAATGTTTCTCACGAGTTAAAAACCCCTGTTGCCACTGCTTTAGCAGCCATTCAAGGCATGCAATATTTCGATGTACTGAAGGACAAAGAAAAAACTGCTATGTATTTAGAAACGAGTGCTAAAGAGATGCAGCGTTTGTCGGTTATGATTGATAACATTTTAAATAGTTCTATCTATGAACGAAGCGATTTTAATCTTCATATTACTAAATTTAATTTGAGAGATATGTTAACTGAGATGATAGGTATTCAGGAATTACACTCAAAAAAGAAAGTTAAGATAGAATTGAGCTATCAAGCTAAAGAAGAAGTTCTTGCAGATAAAACCCATCTTTATAACGTTTTTATCAATTTGATAGACAATGCAATTAAATATGGTAGGGAGGAAGTACTAGTTAAAATAGCATGTTTTGAGAGCACAAATAGTCTTAAAATTGATATTAGCGATAACGGAAAGGGGATACCGATTACTTATCAGAAAAGTATTTTCGATAAATTTTTTAGGGTGCCTAGTCCAAACGACCATAGTGTGAAAGGTCATGGATTAGGATTAAGCTATGTAAAGAATATAATAGAAAAGCATAAGGGTAAAATTAAACTTATAAAGTCAGATGCTAATGGCTCAATCTTCGAAATTAATCTACCGCAATGAAAGGAGCACCTAAAATACTATTAATAGAAGATGAAGTTGCCTTAGGCTTGATTATTAAGGATAGTTTAGAAACTAGGGGATTCGAGGTAATATATATTACAGATGGAAACTTGGCTTATGATACTTACACTTCCGAAAAGCCGGGGCTTATGTTGCTTGATGTAATGCTGCCTTCCATAAATGGGTTTACGATTGCTGAGAAAATTAGGCTGGAAGATAAGCATACACCTATTTTATTTTTAACCGCAAGGACAACGCCTCAAGATGTGTTAAATGGTTACATGGCGGGTGGAAATGATTATCTTAGAAAGCCTTTTGATATGGAAGAGTTGATTATTCGGATAAAGGTATTGCTCAACCAAAACCGCTTGTTGGAAAATGAGCAAAGTGATAAAAATTCAGGTGTAGTTGATATTGGAAAATATAATTACGACATACTGAGAGGGATTTTGGTCCACAACGGGGTAATAAGGCAATTGACGGGTAGGGAAAGCGAAGTTTTAAAAACACTTTATCAGCATAGAAACAGATTGCTGGCAAAGAAGGAATTTTTACTCCAGGTTTGGGGAGATGATGATTTCTTTAGTTCAAGAAGCTTAGACGTTTTTATCACTAAACTTAGGCGATATCTCAAATATGACCCGGCAGTTCAAATTATTAACCATAGGGGCTTTGGCTATAAGTTAATCTGTTAGGGTCTTTATGTTGTGAATATAGCTACACCCTGTTCGGTAAAGACCATCATGCCGTATTTTGAATGCGTCGCATATTTTGCTTAACCTGTCTTTTAAGCTGCTTAGTTTCCACTTCATAAAGTGCCGCTAAATCTGCATCCAGCATCACTTTATGCCCTCATATATAATAAATCTGGTTCATTATAATCTATAAGAGAAACGAGACCGATAACTTTACTCTTCGATAAGTCTCTCAGGTAAGATGGAGACGTTTTGACAATGTTTACCCCTTCGATTTTTTTCCAAAGTGCCTTGGGTAATATGAAATCGTAGTCATAAAATATTGTTTCAGTACATTTCTTGTGCCGACGGTAAAATTGGTCGAACTTCCATAATTGATGATGCTACTATTCTGACGAAGAAGATCCAAGGCAGAAAACTTTAGTTCAAGGTTATTTCCTTTTAAAAATCTAAAGTTCGCACTTGCATTCCACAATGTAAAATTAACAGCATCTGTACTTGTTGACGTATTCCGGTTAAAACCAATATCACTACTCAGGGCTATTTTCTTAGTAAGCCTAAAACTAGAACTGAGGGTTGTTGCTGAAAGTGTGCCGTTAAACTTTGTATTAAATGCCGCCTGTTTCAGGCTGTACATCGAATACGATTGGACACCTTCTAGAGCAATCTTATCTTTATATGTAAAATTTGCATTTAGCTGGATGGTGGTATTCAAGTTTTCTGAAAAAGTGTAGCCTCCGTTCAAGTAGGCACCGTTTTTAGATTTACCGATCATTGTTGTTAAACCAAACTGTAATTCGGAAGTTTTTAATTTCAAGGCCTTACGAATATTCGCATTAAAACTAAGATTATTATTGGGATGCGAATCATTTACCGGATAAATGTTTCTCCTATTGTCATCACTTATTAAAACACTATCAATAACATTGTTATGTATATAGTTAAGATTGAAAGCGAAATTATAGTTAAGGGTATTTTTCCCAGTCTGATCTTCATGCCTGTAGCTAAGCTGAATATTTCTATTTACAGAAGCAAGCAGAGCCAAATTTCCTTGTTGAATATTAGTTATAAATGTACTGTCCACCAAGGGTGCAAGTTGCTGTAAAGTTGGGGCATTAATGCTGGTATTAAAACTCAACTGATAATATTTATGATATTTACCCCACTGCCTGTTTGTATAATTAATTGATGCTTCAGGAGCAAATTGGCTATAAGTTCTATTGATATTTTGAAAAGCTTTGTCCGATCTGTTCTCCTGAAAAATAAATAAATGCCTCGTCGCTAGTCTGAATACCCATTCTTTGTCAAACCTATCTGACAAACTAGACTTAATCGATTTGCTTAATATCAATGCCGGAGCTTCTTCGGTGGTGTTTGTCCTAACGTTATTGATCAAATACCGGTTATGCTCATACAAGGAAGTAGAAGGATTAAAGTCTTCAATTATATTGCCCTCCCTTTTATTGTTTAATTTTAAATCATTACTTAATGAAAAATCGAAGCCAGAAAATTTGGTCCAGTCAAAAAATAGCGTTTTCAAGTCATTAAGTGCAAAATTCAATACCTGATCTACTTCATTTAAGTCGGTATTATACTTTCTGTTAAAACGTTGATTGGATAGGGGGTTAATGAACGACAAGAAGCCTGTTTGATTTAAGCGCTTCTCCTCCTTATGGTCGACGCCCAAACTGTAAGTAGTCGATAATCCTTTAAATTTCTTCCCCTGCTTTTGACCCATAAGGTAGTTAATCGAAAGATTATAGGTGTCCCTATTTTCATTTTTAGTATCTATGCCTGAGTACTCGCTTATCGCCACATCTTGCCCCTTACGTGAGTGGCTTAGTGTTTGGATATTATTTTGGTTCCTATCGTTAATAAAAGACTGATTTACAGTTAATGCATGATTATTTTCAGTCCATTCATATTTCGAATCAACCTTATGCCCCAAGGTATTGGAGAAGTTGTTGTTTGTAATGTCATCAATGATTTTGTCCAAATTACCTCTGGCGGTAATGGTTCTGGCAGTAGAAGCATTTTCTGTATTCCTATCGCGAAAAAAGTAATTAACATTTAGGGTATTCCGTTCAAAATAGGTGGGCTTTTCAACAAAGTTATAGGTAAAGGTAGTGCCTATCGCCTTTGACCTGGTAATTCCGCCCATGCTAAAATCAGGCCGATATTCGATAGCAGTACCAACCCCCTTAAAGGTACTATTGGTAAGTATGGTATTTACATTATTTGCCAATTTGTTGATGTTATTTATAGCGGCTACGATACCGAATTGCATTTTGGGGCTAAAAGCGTTTATACTTATATCTGTTTCGTACCGGCCATCCGTGCCACGGCCTGCACCAATTTTGCCGAAGTACCCAAATTCCTGTCCCTTTTTTAACTTAATATTCATATTAAGAGTCGAATCAAGCGTATTCGAACTAGCAGAGCTAAAAACCTGTACCTTATCTGCCACATTCTTAGAAAGGTTCTGCGTGGCTACCTTAAAGTTGCCACCAAAAAAATCTTTTCCATTAACCGTTAACTTTTTTACTTCGCGTCCGTTTACGGTAATGGTGTTATCGCCCCATACCACAATATTGGGTATCTTCCTCAAAAGGTCCTCCACCACCGCATTGCTATCTAACTTAAATGCAGCCGCATTAAATTCCAATGTATCTCCATTCATGCTAATGGGCGGAATAGAAATTATCACTTCTTTTAGGGATGTGGGTCTTTCTATCATCACTAATGTTTTAAAATCTAATGCCTTTGTGTCAGCTGGAATTGAAAATTCTTTAGTTAGCACATGGTAGCCTACATTGTTAACGACCAGTTTTAATGGACTATTTAAAGGTAGGCTGCTAAAATTGAACTCGCCATAAGTATTCGTGATCTGATAGCTTAACAGCGCACTGTCTAACTGGCTAGCCTTGTATACAGATACCGTGGCCGACCTAAGCACATAATTATTTGCCGTATCACGCACTATTCCCCTTACCGAACTCAATACTTCTGTTTTTTGTTGTGAATGAACAACCTGAGCAGCAAATAATGTTAAAAATAAAATGCATGCACATACCCTCATCAATCAATCCTTTTTAGGTTTAAGTACCACAAGTACTCTATTATTCGCACTATTATAGTTTTCGAAATACTTAGTTAATGCACTATCGTATTTCACATTTTTATTGGGGTTTTGGTCTTTTAGTGCTTTCATCTCTAGCGAAGAGAAGCTTGTATACAGATAGCTGTTCTTGAATAAATGGAAACCGCCATTCATGCTGAAAAAAGGATTTAGCGCAATCGATGTTACCGGCAGGTAATAAGAAAGCGCATCAGGCTCTATGTCTACTAGCGCAATTAGACTGTTCAACTTAAGATTGTATACAAAATCTCTCTTTTCGCCCCTTGTTGAAACCAAACCTATTGTATTAAAAAATAAATAGTTCCCAGATATTACTGGGTTTCTTAGCCCATAAAAAATCTTCCTGTTCTTATTCTTAAAATCTAACCGTTTGATCATATCATTATAATTAGCTGTAAAATCTACTGGTATAGAGTATTCGCTAGGGAAAAGCAACTTATAATCCAATTTAAATCCCTTTGGGGAAATTCTGTAGATATTGTATTCATAAGGTCTTGTAAAAAGCAGTTCATTTGGCGTGTCGGCATATTTTAAGATTGTTCGCAAATCACCATTTTTAAGAAAATAATCCTTCTCGTGCGGAAATGCCCTATATATTACCTTACCATATTTTAACATTGCGATTTCATAAACCCTATCATCAGAAATATATTCGATTTTCACTTCTATCCCCTCTGGCTTCAAATAATATGAAACTTTTTTAAACTCGTTCTGCTTTATTTCCTCTTTTTTTAAGAGTTTTCCGTTTAGATCATAGGTTAGCTCGGTAAGGCCATTCTGCACAAAGATCTTAGTATCAAGGGGTTCGTCTATCAATCTATATTCAAAGTTAAAGGGCTTCTTTTCCAGTTTAATTTTTGTCTTAAAACTTCCATCCAGATTGAACAGCAATATACAGTGTGTATCCTGATCGGATATAATATAGTAGTTATTTGCAACTTCCAATCGAGATATATCGCCAAAAAGACTTTCGGGAGTAGTTTCAAGGGGTACAAATTTTACCTCATCAAAAAGTTGTGAGACGCTTATGCCTCGGGTCGACATTGGGTCTAACCTTAATGTTTGTGTTCTTGAAACATCGATGTGATCTTCTTGGGCATTGGCTACAGAAAAGATTGTTGACAGGATTAGCAGCGTGTAGATTGTTTTCTTCATGATGTTTAATTTGATAGGTTGGTCCTGGCAATATTTTTCATTTTCAGAGCATGTACTACATAAGGATGAAAGTAAGGCATATCAAAGTGAGCTATTTAGTTTACCGCCTAATTTTCTAAATGCGTTTAATATAGGGATTAAGTTCTTATATTACAGCATTATCAGTCATTATATGAAATCTATTTTTATCATTTTTCTTTCATTCTGGTCTTTAACGGCTTTTACATCAGAAACGAAACCTAATATCATCCTCCACTTTGAGAATTTAAAATCGGATTCTGTCATCATCGGGTATTCTTCATTTGCAGATCCAAACAATGAAATTTCAGATACAGTTCAACTAAAAAATGGCTCCTTGACATACCATATTGATGTAAAGAATTTTACTAATGTTGTTATTGTACCACTCAGCTTGATTCATAAGTTTAAGAATGGGAAGAGGTTTTTTCTTCAAGGATCTTTAATTAGTTTCTTTATGGAGGCTAGCGATCATATGGTCATTAAAGCTAAAGTAGAAAGTGGATGTGTAAATTATACGCTGACGGGAAATAAAATTTCAATGCAATATGCTGAATTCACTCGTTATAATTTAGAAATGAACAAGGAAAAAGTGAAGTACGAGTTTAAATTTAATGAGAAAAATGCAACTGAACATACAGTTGCAGATCAAAAGGAATATAGCTCAAATAAAGCTAAAAATGATTCTACCTTCCAAGCAAGATCTCTTGCTTTTTCTGCTGCACATCCGGATTATTATATTAGCCCAAGGTTATTAATGTCTATAAAAAACAAAGACGAAGTCATCAAAAATTATCATAAACTCAACAGGGAAGTGCAAGAGAGTTATTTTGGAAAAATTATGGGTCAGAGGATTAGCGGTTGGTTTGCCACCATTCCAGGCAAAGCGATTCCAGATTTTGAAGCATCAACTCTTGATGGTAGAGCTTTTAAATTAAGTGGATTAAAAGGAAAATACGTTTTGTTAGATTTTTGGGGAAGTTGGTGTTTACCCTGTTTAGCTGAAATTCCTCAATTAAAAACATTCTATGATAAGAATAAGGATCGCTTAGAAATTGTAGGTTTAATTTGTAAAGATAGTAAAGCTGGCGCACTTAAGATTGTAAATGATAATAGATTAATGTGGACGCAACTATATAGCGAAACTACCCAGTTTGCTCCTTTATTTGGAGTAACAGCTTATCCCACTAAAATATTAATCGACCAAAATGGAGTAGTCTTGGGGGTTTTTGCTGGAAATAAAGAAGGAACGATTGGAGATATTGATAAGCTCATTAACAATTAGAGAATTATTATGAGCTAAAATCCTACTTATTCGAATTTGTTGAAATATTATGGCCTTAGTTCACTAAAGAGTTGCAATGGTATTGCAAAATTAGTAAATTGACCTTTTACAACAATGTCATTCTTTTGGTATATTTGTTATGTGCCGATTACATAGTGTCTATATTCATTTAAAAGCTACTATGCTGGATACAAGTTCTTTCCTTGTGCGCAACCTTCGGATAGACCAATAGCCTTAATTATCTTGTATGAGATTTCTTTTTCCATCCCTGCTTTCGCTCCTTTTGCTTATTTCGTGCGGCGACACGAAAAAAAAGGCAAACGAAAAACTTCGGCAGGTCGCGATCTGCTATAGCTCAAAAACAACCGACAAAGATTGGTATACTTCGGACAACAAAGCCCCAATGTTCAATGGACTAGAAGGTATCGACTTCAAAATTTCAACCGTAAGTAAAGAAGCTCAGGATTATTTTAACCAGGGACTGATGCTTTCCTATGGCTTCAACCATGCAGAAGCAGCAAGATCCTTTTATCAAGCTACCCGGTTGGATTCTACATGTGCTATGGCTTTTTGGGGTTATGCCTTAGTGCTGGGGCCAAATTATAATGGCGGTATGGAGGAGGATAATTTTCAGCGGGCCTATGATGCAAGTTTAAAGGCGCTATCAATTTCCAAGAATTGCACTCCAAAAGAAAAGGCATTGATACAGGCACTCGCCTTCAGATATGCCGCACAACCTAACAGCAACAGGGCCAACCTGGACCTTGCTTATGCATCGGCAATGAAAAAAGTATATCGCCAATATGTCGAAGACCCTGACATTGGTGCACTTTATGCAGAAGCTTTAATGGACCTGCACCCTTGGGACTTATATGAAAAGAAAACAAGGGAGCCAAAAGCCTGGACACCTGAGCTCATTGCCATACTGGAGCACCTAATTAAAACCAACCCTTCGCATCCCGGTGCGCACCATTTTTATGTTCATGCCGTTGAAGCTTCCGCATCCCCGGAAAGAGCTCTGGCAAGCGCAAGAATATTGGATACACTCGTTCCCGGAGCTGGCCACTTGATACATATGTCTTCCCATATTTATATCAATACGGGCGACTATCACCTTGGAACGCTCTCTAATCTTCGGGCCATAGAGGTAGACAGCGTCTATACTACTGCCTGTCACGCCCAAGGAGTTTATCCGCTTGCCTATTATCCTCATAACTATCATTTTTTAGCCGCAACGGCCACATTAGAAGGGAATTCAAAAACAGCGTGGATGGCTGCAAAAAAATTACAGCAACATACCGCAACAGAGATAATGGGCCAGCCAGGCTGGGGCACCTTGCAGCATTATTATGTAATACCGTACTATATTGCCGTAAAGTTTGGAATGTGGGACGCTGTTCTATCTTTTCCATCTCCTCCAAAGAATCTCGCCTATCCAAACGCGATGTGGCATTATTCCAAGGGAATGGCTTATTTAGGTAAAAGAGACATGGCTAATGCGCAAAAGGAAATAAGCATTCTGAAAAAGCTGGCCACCGATACGACGTTGCGAAATGTTACCGTTTGGGACATCAACACAACGGCCGATTTGGTACAGATTGCCGAAAAGATCTTGTCGGCCCAAATAGCTGGAAGGCAAAATAAATTTGAAAACGCTGTTTCTTTGCTTAAGGAAGCGGTAGCACTGGAAGATAAGCTTAATTACAACGAACCTCCGGACTGGTTTTTCTCTGTAAGGCATTACTTGGGCGCATCATTGATCCAGACAGGAAAATACAGCGAAGCGGAAAATGTTTACCGGCAGGATTTGCGGATATGGAAAAAGAATGGCTGGGCATTGATCGGATTGTACAACTCTTTGATGCTGCAGAAAAAGAATAATGAAGCTCAGTCCGTTAAGACCGTTTTTGACCAGGCGTGGCAATATGCCGATGTAAAGATTACATCATCTTCATGTTTTATCAATTGATAGAGTAGTGCCAAAATAGGACTTTAAAATTCCAATTGATCCCTTATTATTTTTTAGAATTGCGGTTTAGGATATCTTTTAAACAGAAAAGGCGCAATTTCTTGCGCCTTTTGTGATCCCGCTGGGATTCGAACCCAGGACCACTACATTAAAAGTGTAATGCTCTACCAGCTGAGCTACGGAATCATTTAAAAAAAAATTAACTGCTTTTCTTTAAAGTGTTGCAAATATAGGATTATGAGCACGCTAATGCAAAGTTTTTTTTATGATTATGCGTACATTACTGATTTATAAGGGGATTAGTTTCTAATAGACTATTTCGCCAACATAAGTACTCATTGAAACACGTTGCCGATCATCAGAAATAAAGGCGATATAGGTATGCAGTGTATTGCCTTTTGATGGAAAAGCAATTTCCAAAGTCTCCATCTCTGTGTTTCTTCTTGCTCCACTTAGCAGGTAATACGCGTCAGCCTTCTTTTTATTATTAGAGTCCATTAACATATCATCATAAGCTAGTAGCATCACTTGATCTCTTGACTCAGCCAAATCTTCTCCCGAATTATTAGTCCAGCTAAAATGTAAACCCATATCATCTTTTTCGACGGTTGGATTTAATGCACCAGGCAAACTTCCAGAACTTAGTAATACTTTGCTAAAATCTATTTCAGCTTCGGGCGTAAATGCATGTAGCATATTGTAAGATTTTGCTGCATTATGCGCGGTCATCTGCTTCGATCGAGCTTCCATGTTAAAACCAACTCGGATAAAATCTATCATTGGAGATAAAAAGTGTTGCATTTTAGTAAATTTAGAGCGATTTGCATTTTGATCTTTAGTACCTCGCTTATTCTTTGTGCTAAGTCTTGGCAAAGCTCTAATTACCCATTTACCCATTCGATAATAGCCAACTACGGTTCCCGCTTTACCGGTAAAACCTCCATTTACGCCTTCTGTGATAACAGCCATGATATTAAATTCAAGTGATACTTATATGCTAATATACTGATTTATATGTAGTTTACTGCTATGTATCTTTAATATTAAAGGAAATTTAGTCGACTTATTCTCGGATAATATTCGGATATATTTGTCATATATCCGAACTAAACCCGACTGAAAGCCGAATTATATCCGAATTAATTAACTTACGTGACAAGTTGAACCTATAGTAATAATAGCGTCAACTATTTTTATTCTCACCCTAAATACCGACCTTAGGCCGAATTTTATCCATAAAGAACTCCCATGCCTAAAATGAAGAAAAGTATAGTGTTTGCTTTCTTAGTGTTGTCTTATTTGTCGTCAATCGCTCAAGAAGCACCTTATTTAAATCCCAAATTACCATTAGAAACCAGAGTTAGCGATTTGCTCAAGCGGATGACTTTAACAGAGAAAGCGCTTCAAATGGATAACAGAACACCCGCTATACCTCGACTTAACATTCCTGTTTATGATTGGTGGAATGAGGCGCTACATGGAGTTGCAAGAGCTGGATTGGCCACTTCTTTTCCTCAGCCTATAGGTTTAGCTGCAACATTTGATGAAGAAGCGATGTTTACCATGGGTACGATGGTAAGTGATGAGGCGAGGGCAAAACATCATCAATTCGTGAAAGAAGGAAATAGAAAGGAATATACCGGCTTAACATTTTACTCTCCCAATGTAAATATTTTTAGGGATCCGCGTTGGGGACGTGGACATGAAACTTTTGGAGAAGATCCCTATTTAACAGGTAGGCTTGGTGTAGCCTTTGTAAAAAGCATGCAAGGCGACAATCCGAACTACTTTAAAACAATTACTACCGCAAAACATTTTGCAGTGCATAGTGGACCTGAACCGGATAGGCATGTATTTGATGCAAGACCTGCTAAACGGGATTTATGGGAAACTTACTTGCCTGCATTTAAGATGCTAACCCAAGAGGGACATGTTTACTCCTTTATGTGTGCGTATAATAGATTATATGGTCAGCCATGCTGTAGCGATGCTTTTTTATTAAATGATATTCTACGTAAAAAGTGGGGCTTTAAAGGTTTTGTGGCAACTGATTGTGGAGCAGTATATGATTTTTACACTTTCCATAAAACGGCGAAAGATAGCATTGAAGCTGTAGCACAAGCTATTAAAGCGGGTGCTGATAACCAATGTTATGGTTATGCATCAGCAGTAATCCCAGCCATAGAACGGGGCTTATTGAAAGAAAGTGAACTGGATACAGCAGTAGCGCGTTTACTGCGTGCTAAATTTAAGTTGGGGATTTTTGATGGGGATGATGCTAATCCATATGCGAAAATACCTTATAGCGTAGTTAATAGTGATGCTCATCAGGCGCATGCCTTAAAAATGGCTAGAGAATCTGTGGTATTACTTAAAAACAATGGAGTTTTACCTTTAAAACGAGGACTAAAAAATATTGCCTTAATTGGTCCTAATGCTAATGACGCCGAGGTGTTACTAGGTAACTACAATGGTGAACCCAGACATATTGTTACGCCATTGGAAGGGATCCAGAAGGCTTTTCCGGCTGCTACCATAAGCTATAGCAAAGGTTGTACTGTGATTGATACGCCAGGCTATGATAGAAAGACAGATTTTGCAGCTGCATTAAAAGCTGCCGCGAATGCCGAAGTGATTGTTTTTGTAGGCGGGATATCACCTCGTTTAGAAGGGGAGGATTTAAAGATTAAAGTACCAGGCTTTTTCGGAGGTGACAAAACTGATCTAAATCTGCCGACCGTGCAAACAGCCTTGTTGAAGGAATTGAAGAAGTTGGGCAAACCAATAGTTTTGGTGTTGTTAAATGGGAGTGCTTTAGCAGTGAATTGGGAAAACGATCAGCTCGATGCGATTATCGAGACATGGTATGGAGGCGAAAGGGGCGGACAAGCTATCGGAGATGTGTTAGCTGGCACATATAATCCCGCTGGTAGGTTGCCAGTTACTTTCTATAGATCAATTAATGATATTCCTGCCTTCGATAACTATAGCATGGAAGGCAAAACATATAGACATATAACTAAACCTGTGCTTTACCCGTTTGGATATGGTTTGAGCTATAGCAACTTTGAGTATAGTGATTTAAAGCTTTCTGCTAGTTCTTTATCAAGCACCAAGTCTCTTAAAATAAGTTTAACTGTAGCTAATACAAGTAAGTTAGCTGGTGATGAAGTAGTACAGCTTTATATCAAACAAGAAGGCAATCAATATCCTGTCAAAGAATTAAAGGGTTTTAAACGTATTCATGTTAAAGCTGGCGAAAAGAAAATGGTAAATTTTGAGCTTAAATATAATGACATCCAACATTATGCTGAAGCGATTGATGAGCTACAAACCATAAAAGGTAAAGTGAAAGTGATGATAGGGCCGTCTTCTGCTAAAGCGGCATTAGTTGGGAAATTTGAAATAAGATAATTATTAAGGAAACGTCGTACCTCGCAATGTCGCCTTTATTCATTAATGAAGTTTTAAATCTTTTCCTGTTTTTTAATGCCGATATTATACAGTACAAATCCCATAAATAGGAAGAACAATACGCCTAAAATTTGGTAGCCGCCATCGCCAAACCAACTCACAAAGAGTGGTTCGATGTTAACTTTGCTTAAGTTATCTCTAACGGCCGGAATAACCATTAAAATAGCGACAATTACTCCAGCAATTGCTCCGCCTGCCACTAATCCGGTTGCAAATAAATTGCCTGGAGCAATTTCTTCTTCTTCGGCAGTTTTTGCTTTATTTTTTTCTCGCCAGTTTACAATTCCTTTAATTGCCCCGCCAGCAAAAATAGGTAGGGTAGTAGAAAGGGGCAAATAAGCACCCACTGCAAATGAAAGGGCATTAATGCCACATAATTCTATCGTAATCGCAATAAACACCCCAACTAATACATACTGCCAATCTAAATTAAAGGATAGCATTCCCTTGATTAAAGTAGCCATTAAAGTTGCTTGTGGCGCAGCATAAGTTTCTGTTCCAATTGCATGGTGGATACCTTGCTTTACCATTTCGGCAGTAGGTGTATCGAGAATACGTACTGTTAAGCCTATTACTATCGACGAAACGATTGCTCCGATAAACAAAGCTATTTGTTGATACTTAGGCGTAGCACCAACTAAGTATCCTGTTTTTAGGTCTTGTGAGGTTGCACCTGCATTTGCTGCTGCAATACAGATCATTCCACCAACCACCAAGGCCATTGGTTCGTAAATCTTGCCCGTCCAACCTACGGCTATAAAAACTAAGCAAGTTCCCATGATAGTTGCAATGGTCATGCCCGAGATTGGGTTATTACTAGAGCCTATTAAACCTACAATCCTACTCGAAACCGTCACAAAGAAAGCTCCGAAAACGATTACCAATGCTCCGATAATAAGTTTATTTAAAATACTATCTCCTGGAATTTGGGGTAAGATTGCCATTAATAGGATTAGGACTAAACTTCCAATACCAACTAATTTAATAGAAAGATCGCGATCAGTACGTTTAACGATACTTCCGGATTTACCTTCCTTAATAGAACCTACACTATCCTTAAACGATGATATGATAGTAGGTAATGTTTTCAATAAAGTGATAAACCCTCCCGCCGCCACAGCTCCTGCACCAATCTGTTTCACAAAAGCCTGATAAATAGCTCTAGGATAATCGGCAAAAGTTTGCGTAATAGGATCCCATGAGCCAGCGCCTCCAGGTTTGGTGAGATCGGCTAAAAGGCCTAATTTAACCAATTGTTTGGCGGCCACCATGGGGTCTATTAATGTTGCTAATAACGGAATAAGCGCTAGCCAGGCTAAAACACCTCCTGCCACTAATACGCCGGCTATTTTTGGCCCAATGATATAACCTACTCCCATATACTCAGGGGTAATTTCACCGCTCACTTGTGCCGATGGTAAAAATTTATTGGCTTGTTTAGTTGCCCAAGTAGGGGCTTCGGAAACAACATGGAAAACCTTCTGCAACAAAGCATACACAAGTGAGAAACCCAGTCCCCAAAAAGCAGTTCTTGCAAAACTACCCCCTTTTTCGCCAGCTTTTAATACAGATGCGCAAGCAGTGCCTTCAGGATAGGGTAAATTATCATGTTCTTTAACAATTAGAGATCTTCTTAATGGAATCATCATCAAAGTGCCTAAAATACCTCCCAAAATAGCTAGGATAAGAATAGTCATATAGTTGAAGAATGCATCACTAGAGCTAGTTCCGCCGATGTCTGTGCTTAAAAATAGGAACCCCGGTAAGGTAAAAACTACGCCAGCTGCAATACTTTCGCCCGCTGAGCCGGTTGTTTGAATAATATTATTCTCCAAGATGGTAGTTTTAAAAAAACGTTTACCAAGTGTAATAGCCAATACGGCGATTGGTATAGATGCCGAAACTGTTAAGCCCGCCTTTAGTGCCAGGTATACTGTTGCCGCTCCAAAAATTACTCCAGCAATGCAGCCTAGTAAGATTGATTTAATGGTAAATTCAGCAACATTACTTTCTGCTGGTACAAATGGCTTAAATTCTTCTTTGTTCATTGGATGAGGTTTATGTCATAAAGTTAATTTTTTTTATGAATATCAAACTGACTTTTAACATCTTTACGACATGAAGCAAAAAGCAATTTTTTTAGACAGGGACGGGGTGTTAAACCACGAAATACATGATTACATCTGCAGGGTAGAAGACTTTGAGGTGTTAAGCTATCAAATTGCTCCTTTAAAAAGGTTTTATGACGAAGGTTATTTGTTGATTGTAATTACCAATCAGGGCGGCATTGCACAAAAACGATATACAGAAGAGCAGCTCGCCGAAATGCATAGCATTTTGTTTGCAGCATTTGAAGCTCAGGGAGCGAAAATAAGCCACGCTTATCATTGTCCACATCACCCAAGTGTAACAGGGCCATGTGAATGCAGAAAGCCTTTATCTGGAATGTTACTAGAGGCAATTGCAACTTACAATATCGATCCAGCACTATCTGTGATGATCGGCGACAAACCGCGCGACGTTGAGGCGGCCAATGGAGCAGGGGTGAAGGGTATTTTAATCGCTCCAGATGAGCAGATTGATTACCAGGCTGTGAAAGATGTTCTGATGAGTTGATTAATTCTGTGCTTTTGCTCGGGGCAAGATCTTGGAAATTCAATAAGAGTCATTGCGAGGTACGAAGCAATCTAGACTAAGATTGCTTCGTACCTCGCAATGACGATCGTGCCTTTCAATAATTAACTATTCGCTTTAGCATGATCTGCTAAAAAAGTAGCTAAACCACTATCAGTTAATGGGTGTTTTAATAGGGCCGTAATAGCTGCCAATGGAGCAGTAATTACATCAGCACCTAATTTAGCACATGCAACAATGTGCAATGGACCACGGATAGAGGCTGCTAAAATTTCTGTTGGATAACCATAGTTATCAAATATTAAACGGATATCTTCGATTAATTGTAAACCATCTGTTGAAATATCATCTAAACGACCTAAGAATGGTGAAACGTAACTTGCGCCAGCTTTTGCAGCTAATAAAGCCTGACCTGGAGAGAAAATTAATGTACAGTTAGTTCTTATACCTTTGCCAGAAAAATATTTAATTGCTTTAATACCATCTTTAATCATTGGTACTTTTACCACAATTTTAGGGTTAAGTGCTGCTAAAGCTTCACCTTCCTTAACAATACCTTCAAAATCTGTAGCAATAACTTCTGCACTTACATTATCATCAACAATATCGCAAATAGCTTTGTAATGGTTAATTACATTCGCCTCGCCAGTAATGCCTTCCTTAGCCATTAAGCTTGGATTAGTGGTTACACCATCAAGAACGCCTAAATCTTGTGCTTCTTTAATTTGAGCTAAGTTTGCGGTGTCAATAAAAAATTTCATATGTAATAATTTTGGGTTTCGATTTTAAAACATTTGGTGATTAGAACACCATACCCTGAAGAATTTACATTCCCCCTTCAGGGGACTAGGGGTAGAAAAAAAATGGGCAAGCAACTTTTATCGCACCGCTACAACCTTCTACCCTTGCTTCGTTCCCGCCCTGGGGGAGTTCAAAGGGAGCTGATCGTAAAAGACTTGCCCGGCACAAAGGTAGCAAAAGCGCTCATTTTACAAAAAGAAAAGTAGGAAAATTATCGAATAATAACTACCTGATTGATTTATAAGGGATTGGAGTTGAGTGTAAAACATAGAGAAGGCAAATAAGACGCCAAATGCTATGATCCACACTTAAAATTAAAGCTAATTAAGCCACTTTCTGCCTGCTAGAAGACGAAAAATACCCCCCCTTTAAGCGATTACTATGCATAAATAATAAATTTATCCATTATGAAATTAATAAATGTTAACGTTTTCAGTTAATAATTTCGCAAAAAAGAAAGCATACGAAACATAATATTTAAATTTATATCAAAAATATTACGGATAATGTAATTTAAAGAGAAAAATTAGTATCTTAGTGTTTCCTATACACTAACTAACAAACCAGAAGGAGACCAAGATGAAGAACTTGAATGAACACCAAGGATTATACCGTAAAAGCTTTGAACATGATGCCTGTGGTATCGGTTTTGTAGCCCATGTTAAAGGTCGTAAATCACATCAAATTATATCAGATTCCATTACCATTTTAGAAAACCTCGATCACCGGGGCGCTTGTGGTGCTGAACCAAACACAGGCGATGGCGCTGGAATTATGATTCAAGTTCCTCATGAATTTTTATTTGACGAATGCTTAAGAGCAGGATTTAGCTTACCTGAATATGGAAATTATGGGGTGGGGATGTTGTTTTTACCTAAAGAAATACGTGCCCGTGAAGAATGTAGAGAAATTATTTATCGTACTGCAGAAAAACTGGGACTAGAAGTTTTAGGTTTCAGAAAAGTGCTGGTTGATACAACGGATATAGGAGCTATGGCACTATCTGTGGAGCCAGAAATTGAACAGGTTTTTATTGCACGTCCTTATCATATAGCTCCAGGAGCAGATTTTGAAAGGAAACTCTTTGTTTTAAAGACTTATTTGGCTAAAACAATCTATAGTACGGTAGCAGGTAGTAAACAAGATTTTTATATTGCTTCGTTTTCTTCTCGCACCATTATATATAAAGGACAATTAACATCACTGCAGGTTCGCACCTATTTTGCCGAGCTAAGTGATAAAAGAATGGTATCGGCATTTGGCTTGGTTCACTCGCGTTTTGCAACCAACACTTTCCCTTCGTGGCGATTGGCACAACCATTTAGATATATTGCACATAATGGCGAGATTAATACCTTACAGGGCAATTTAAACTGGTTCAGGTCTAGCGTTAAATCATTCGCATCACCTTATTTTACGGCAGAAGAACTAAATATGATCTTGCCGGTAATTGATGAATCTCAGTCGGATTCTGGTTGCTTGGATAACGTAGTTGAACTTTTATTACATGCGGGCAGATCGTTACCACACGTATTAATGATGTTAATTCCGGAAGCGTGGGATGGCAATGAAGACATGGACCCGATTAAAAAGGCTTTCTATGAATTCCATGCATCGTTAATGGAGCCATGGGACGGACCGGCTGCAATTGCGTTTACCGATGGTAATTTAATTGGTGCTACATTAGATCGTAATGGATTGCGTCCTTCTCGTTATGCATTAACTAACGACGACCGCGTAATCATGGCCTCTGAATCTGGAGCACTTGCGATAGATCAAAGCACGATCATTGAAAAAGGAAGGCTAACACCTGGTAAAATGTTTGTTGTAGACATGGAGCAGGGCCGAATTATTAGTGATGATGAAATTAAAAAACAGGTTTGTAACAGACGTCCATATGGCGATTGGATCAATCAATATCAAATTAAATTAGAAGAATTACCAGAGCCTAGGTTGATGTTTACCAATTTGGCGAAGGATTCTATTTTCAAATATCAACAGGTTTTTGGCTATAGCAGAGAAGATATCGACCTATTGTTAAAACCAATGGCAATTGAAGGCAAGGAAGCTATAGGTTCAATGGGAACAGATACACCTTTGGCAGTATTATCTAAACAACCTCAACATTTATCTTCCTACTTTAAACAGTTATTTGCGCAGGTAACGAATCCACCAATTGATCCCATTCGTGAGAAAGTGGTGATGAGCTTAGCTGGCTTCATGGGTAACAACGGTAATTTACTGGAAGAAAATCAGATGCAATGCCATTGTGTTGGCATAAAGCACCCAATATTAACCAATTTAGAGCTAGAGAAACTAAGAAGTATCGATACAGGTTTATTTCAGTCTAAAACGCTACAAACCTATTTTAGGGCAAATGACAAACCTGGTTCTCTAGCAAAAGCGCTCGATCGCCTTTGTCGCTATGCAGTAGATGCCGTGGAGGATGGTTTCCAGGTTATCGTTTTATCTGATAGGGCAATCGATTCGGAACATGCGGCAATTCCATCGCTTTTAGCTGTTTCAGCCGTACATCATCACTTAATTAGAAAAGGTTATCGTGGTGCAGTTGGTATCGTAGTTGAAGCTGGAGATGTGTGGGAAGTACATCATTTCGCCACTTTAATTGGTTTTGGTGCTACTGCCGTTAATCCTTATCTAGCTTTGGAAACCATCAAGGGATTTGATGTTGAGAGTGGATTGAAACCAGAAAAACTAATCTCCAATTATATTTATGCCGTAAATAGTGGCTTGTTAAAGATTTTCTCCAAAATGGGGATTTCTACTTTGCAATCTTATCACGGCGCACAGATCTTTGAGATTTTAGGTATTAATGAACAAGTGGTGAATACCCATTTTACTGGTGCTGTATCTCGTATTGGAGGGTTGGGACTGGATGAAATAGCTCTAGAGACTTTAATTAAGCATCGCCGTAGTTTTGGCCCTAAAACCCAAGCTGAAGAATTGTTATCGGCTGGTGGGACTTATAAGTGGAGACGTAGAGGTGAAAAACACTTGTTTAATCCAGAAACGATCCATTTATTGCAGAACGCAACCCGCAGAAACGATTTCGCTACTTTTAAGAGGTACTCGAAATTAATCAACGAGCAAACAGCACAAGCATATACGATTCGTGGATTATTAGAATTTAACTATAGCCGTCCTTCTATTTCTTTAACCGAAGTAGAGCCAGTAGAAAATATTCTCAAACGGTTTGCAACAGGTGCCATGTCATTTGGATCGATTTCTCACGAAGCGCATTCAACCTTGGCAATTGCGATGAATCGAATTGGCGGAAAAAGTAATACCGGTGAAGGTGGTGAAGATGAGATGCGCTATGAGAAATTACCTAATGGCGATTCTATGCGTTCGGCTATTAAACAAATCGCATCGGCTCGTTTTGGCGTTACCAGTTATTACTTAACCAATGCAGATGAGCTACAAATAAAAATGGCTCAAGGTGCGAAGCCAGGCGAAGGGGGGCAATTACCAGGCCATAAGGTAGATGACTGGATTGCGAAAGTTCGTCACGCTACGCCAGGGGTAGGTTTAATTTCGCCTCCACCACACCACGATATTTATTCGATCGAGGATTTAGCGCAGTTGATTTTTGATTTAAAGAATGCAAATAGAGCTGCTAGGATCAATGTTAAATTAGTATCCAAAGCTGGGGTAGGTACCATTGCAGCTGGGGTAGCCAAGGCTCATGCTGATGTAATCTTAGTATCTGGTTATGATGGAGGTACAGGTGCTTCACCATTAACCTCTATCCAACACGCAGGTTTACCTTGGGAATTAGGATTAGCGGAAGCGCATCAAACGCTTGTTAAAAATAGATTGAGAAGTAGAGTTGTTTTGCAAACAGACGGACAATTAAAAACAGGTAGAGATATTGCGATCGCTGCGTTATTAGGTGCCGAAGAATGGGGTGTAGCAACCGCTGCCTTGGTAACTGCAGGCTGTATCATGATGCGAAAATGTCATTTAAATACTTGTCCGGTTGGTGTAGCAACACAAGATCCAGATTTGAGGGCGCTATTTACAGGAGACCCGGCACATGTGGTTAATCTTTTCCACTTCTTAGCTGAAGAACTTAGAGAGATCATGGCTGAACTTGGATTTAGAACGATCGAAGAGATGATCGGTCAGTCTGATGTACTTAAAATGCGTGCAATTGATGAGGCAGACTGGAAGTTAAAGTTTGTAAACTTAGCACCAATTTTATATAAAGAGCCAAATCAAGGAAGTCCATTATACAATACCGAAGTACAAGACCATGGACTGGATCAGGTACTAGATCACCAACTAATTGCAAAGGCAATGCCTGCCATTTTAAACAATGAGCCTGTTTTTGCAAACTTTGAGGTTAAAAATACCGATAGAGCGATTGGTACGATGTTATCAAATGAAATATCAAAAGTTCATAAAGGAGGCGGATTGCCGGCCGATACCATCAATTTTAAATGTGTGGGTTCTGCGGGCCAAAGTTTTGGAGCTTTTGCTGCTAAGGGCCTTTCTTTAACACTTGAAGGAGAAGGGAATGATTATGTGGGGAAAGGACTTTCAGGTGCCAAATTGGTAGTTTATCCATTTGATAATATCAATTATGTACCAGAACAGAATATTATTATTGGTAACGTGGCGCTATATGGCGCTACCTCTGGTGAACTATACATAAGAGGTAAAGCGGGAGAACGCTTTGCAGTACGTAACTCGGGTGCTACAACCGTAGTAGAGGGAGTTGGCGATCACGGCTGTGAATATATGACAGGCGGAGAGGTGTTAGTAATTGGTGATACAGGTAGTAATTTTGCTGCAGGTATGAGTGGTGGTTTAGCCTGGATATATGACGTAAAAGGAGATTTTGCAAAGAAATGTAACAGAGAAATGGTAGACCTTGATCCGCTACAAGCTGAAGATGAAGAAAGAATAACCATACTATTAAAAAATCATATTCGATTGACTAATAGTAGAGTTGCTGAATTTATTTTAAGTGATTGGACAAATCAATCGGCCAAATTTGTAAAGGTATTCCCTAAAGAATACAAAGCAGTTTTATTACAACGTAGTTCACAAGTAAAAATTAACTAAATGGGAAAAGTAACAGGATTTTTTGAATACGAAAGAGTTTCGCCTTCAAGACAAGAGCCGGCAGCCCGTATCCAGCATTATAATGAATTTTTAGATCCTTTGGCAGATGAACAGCTTAATAAGCAAGCTGCACGTTGTATGGATTGTGGCGTGCCTTTTTGCCAATCGGGTTGTCCATTGGGAAATGTTATTCCAGAATTTAATGATGCTGTTTACAAAGGTGAATGGCAAAATGCTGCAGAGATACTGCTAAGCACTAATAATTTCCCAGAATTTACTGGTAGAATTTGTCCGGCACCTTGCGAAAGCGCATGCGTATTAGGCATTAACCGTTCACCAGTTTCGATTGAAGAAATAGAAAAACATATTATCGAAATAGCTTTCGAAAAAGGTTTTATCAAAGCCCACGCACCTTTAATTAGAAGTGGAAAGAAAATCGCCATTATTGGTTCAGGTCCAGCAGGCTTAGCTACTGCTGCTCAGTTAAATAAAGCTGGCCATGAAGTTACTGTATTTGAGAGAGACGATGTACCTGGCGGATTATTACGCTATGGAATTCCAGATTTTAAACTGCAAAAAGACGTTGTAGATCGTAGAATTAAATTAATGGAAGAAGAGGGTATTGCTTTTAAATGCAATGCCAACATCGGAGAAAATATTGAACTGAGTACCCTCTTAAGAGACCACCATGCTTTGGTACTTGCAGGAGGCTCAACTATTCCGCGCGATTTACCTGCTATTGGAAGGGAGGCTAAGGGTATTCACTTTGCCATGGATTTCTTAAAGCAGCAAAATAAAAGAGTAAGTTTACGTGAGGTAGTGGGGGAAGAGATTAAAGCCACAGGTAAAAACGTAATTGTAATTGGTGGTGGTGATACGGGATCTGATTGTATTGGAACTTCTAATCGACAGGGTGCTAAATCGGTAACACAATTTGAGATTATGCCAATGCCACCGGAAAGCAGGGCAAGTCATATGCCATGGCCTACTTACCCAATGCTGTTAAAAGTAACTTCTTCACACGAAGAAGGTGTTAGCAGAACTTGGGCAGTAAATACCAAAGAATTTATAGCCGATGAAGCAGGCAACTTAAAAGCATTAAAAGTGGTGAATGTAGAGTGGGATATTGATGCTAATGGCAGGGCAAACGGCTTTAAAGAAGTCGAAGGCACAGAAAAAATTTACCCATGTGAATTGGTTTTATTAGCGATGGGATTTTTATATCCTCAAAAGCAAGGCTTGTTAGAAAAGCTAGGCGTAGACTTAGATGAAAGAGGCAATGTAAAAGCGGTAGAAGGTATTTATCAAACGAACATTCCTAAGATATTTGTGGCTGGCGATATGCGTAGAGGTCAATCTTTAGTAGTATGGGCCATCTCGGAAGGCAGAGAAGCAGCGCGTAAGGTTGATGAGTATTTAATGGGGCATAGCAAGTTGCCGTCTAAAGACGCGATAGCTTACGCTTAATATACTTTGACAATCTTTAAAGATTGTCAAAGTCCCTACTCCCTGTTTATTTTTCTTAAAAAGCCCCTTAGATAGCGTATTTGATAGAAAAACAACATGCATTAATATTGCAGGGGGAGCTTCGACAATGTCGAAGTTAGCACTATTTTTTGAGTAAATTATCGGAATTTATTTCCTAGGCCTTCTAAGACACAGGAATCGAAGTTTTAACTAGCTAACTTTGATAACCTGACTTTGACAATCTTTAAAGATTGTCAAAGTACTAAACAAAGTACTAGACGCTTTAGAATCCTTCTAAATTACCAAAACTCTCCAAGAACACCTTTTCGATTTACGATATTAGAGCAATAACTAAAACCAAGGCTTTAATTGTTTCGCTATGTCCGAACTCGATCATCATTCTTCTGGCGATTCTCGTCGAGATTTTTTAAAGAAATCATCCCTTTTTACAGCATTATCCTTAACGCCATTAACCGTGTTAAAAGCGGCTGATCAAAAAGTTGATGAGCGTTTCGCAGAAATGTTCGAAAAAATCCCCTTAAACTTAAAGGTTAACAATAAGCCTTATGCACTTAAAGTTGAGCCGAGAGTAACTCTTTTGGATTTATTAAGAGAGCAATTACATTTAACCGGTACGAAAAAAGGCTGCGACCACGGCCAATGCGGCGCTTGTACCGTTCATGTGAACGGGCAAAGAGTTAATTCCTGCCTTAGCCTAGCGGTTATGAATGAGGGTAAGAACATCACCACCATAGAAGGCTTAGCGAAAGGAGAGGATTTGCATCCCATGCAGGCAGCATTTATCAAACATGATGGTTTTCAATGTGGGTATTGCACTCCTGGACAAATTATGAGTGCAGTAGCCTGTATTAAAGAGGGACATGCCAACTCCAAAGAAGAAATTAGGGAATACATGAGTGGCAATATCTGCCGTTGTGGCGCCTATCCAAATATTGTGGATGCCATACTAGAAGTTAAAGAGAAGGGAGCTCCATTATGATCAATTTTCAATATGTAAGAACTTCCTTGGTTAAAACCGCATTAGGTTTAATCAACAAAGATCCAAAAGCAACCTTTATTGCAGGGGGTACAAATCTGGTCGACTTAATGAAACGAGGGGTAACAGCTCCAGAAAAATTAATCGATATCAATTATTTACCCTTAAAGAAAATAGAACTGATCGGCAATGTTTTACATGTTGGTGCTTTAGCAGCCAACTCCGCATTGGCTGAAAATGCAATAGTTAAAGAAAAATTTCCTTTGTTGATGCTCGCACTTCAAGCAGGCGCTTCGGCTCAATTGCGTAACATGGCAACAGTTGGTGGTAATATGATGCAGCGCACAAGGTGTGGCTATTTTTACGATACCACCATGCCTTGCAATAAACGTGTGCCGGGAAGTGGCTGTGGTGCCATAGGGGGATATAATCGAATGCATGCGATATTTGGAACCTCCGAATCTTGTATTGCCGTACATCCAAGTGATATGTGTGTAGCGCTAGTTGCTTTGGATGCAAAAGTTGTAATTGCAAACGCAAAGGGTGAACGCAAAATTAATTTTATTGATTTTCATCGCTTAGCCGGAGACACACCAGAAAAAGACAATAATTTACAGAAAGGGGAATTAATTGTTAGATTGGAAATCCCTGTTAACAATTTGAATAAAAATTTTCATTATTTAAAAGTGAGGGATCGATCTTCTTATGCTTTTGCCTTAGTTTCTGTTGCGGCTGCACTGGATATTAAAGATGATATCATTCATTCGGTACGTTTAGCAATGGGTGGTGTGGCACATAAGCCATGGCGATTAATCGAAGCCGAGAACTTTTTAAAAGGAAAGAGTGCTACTGCGGCCAACTTTGAAGAAGCTGCCAAAATTGCCATGAAGGGAGCAAAAGGATATGGAGAGAATGATTTTAAACTCAAAATGGCACCAAACACAATTGTTGAAGCATTAACACTAGCTAAAGTCAGATCATGATGGGATTTTTTGTAGATGAAAACGACCGGGTAGACGGTGTAGCTAAGGTAACAGGGAAAGCTAAATTCTTCGCTGAGTACCAAGTACCGGGCCTCACTTATGGTGTTTTGGTAACAAGTAGTATCACAAAGGGAAAAATTACCGCGATTGACAGTAAGGCTGCGCGTAATTCGCCGGGTGTATTAGCGGTGATATCCCATTTAAATAAGCCTTCGGTAGCTGGTTATGAGCAAGAAGGCGGATCGCCAATGAAGATTTTTTATACTGATCAAATCTTTTATAATGGGCAGCCTGTGGCACTTGTGGTAGCTGATAGCTTTGAGCGTGCAACTTTTGCGGCGACTTTAGTAAAGGTTAGCTATGCTAAAGAAAATTTTAATACCGATTTTGAGAAAAGCATCGGAGATTCTACTGTAAAGAAACTCCAAGGTCAGCCTCCCTATAAAAGAGGGATTGAAAATGCCTATAAAACTGCAGAAGTCCAGCTAGAGCAAAAATATCATTTGCCAGTTGAAACCCATAACCCTATGGAATTACATGGGATTATAGCCGATTGGAGGCCGAATGATCAGGTAACCGTGTATGCAAAAACGCAAGGGGTAAAAGCTACACAAAATACGATTGCCAATGTTTTTAAGATTCCCATAGAGAAAATCCAGGTTAATTCTGAATTTGTAGGTGGTGGTTTTGGGATGGCATTAAGGACTTGGCCTTTAGAAATTGCGGCTATTATGGCTTCCAAACATTTGGCAAAACCTGTAAAACTGGTAATTACCCGCGACCAGATGTTTACCATGGTTGGTAATAGACCTGCTGCTTATCAGAAAATAGGCATGGGAGCAAGCAAAGATGGGAAACTTACTGGGATAACCCATACGGCCTTTGGCCAATCGGCAACCTACGAGAACTTTACCGAAGGCGTAGTAAACATGTCGAAATTCATGTATCAGTGCGACAACGTAAATACCAATTATTATGTAATTCCCTTAGATATGGGCGTTCCAATTTGGATGCGCGGTCCAGGCGAAGCAACTGGTGCCTTTGCGCTTGAAAGTGCGATTGACGAGATGGCCCACGCATTAGATATGGATCCTTTAGAGTTTAGGATCAAGAATGATCCTGAAATAGACCAAGTGCAAAACCGTTCTTTTTCGAGTAAATATATTAAAGAAGCGTATAAATTAGGAGCAGCTAAAATTGGTTGGAGCAAGCGAAAAAATAAACCTGGAAGTATTGTTGACGGTTCATGGCAAGTGGGTTATGGTGTAAGTGTTGGTGTTTTTGGAGCAGGTAGGGGAAGAGCGAGTGTAAAAGGTATTTTAAAAGCCGATGGTACATTGCTCTTGCAAAGTGCAGCCAGTGATATTGGGCCTGGTACAGGGACGGGTATGACTTTAATTGCCAGTAAATTAATGAATATCCCTGTTACGAAAATTACTTTTGAGTTAGGCGATTCATCCTTGCCACCAGCACCAAGTCAGGGGGGCTCGGCTACTCTTTCCACCGTAGGATCGGCTGTAAATGATGTTTGTGTAGCACTGAAAGCTACTATAGCAGAATTGGCCGCTAACGCGAATATGGATTCCACCGCTAATTTTGTAGACGTACTGAAGAAAAACAACTTACCGATGATTGAAAAAACTGTTCAATCATCTCAAAATAATCCAGAGGCTAAGAATTACTCGATGTACTCATTTTCAATTCACTTTGTACAGGTAAGAGTTCATCAATTAACCGGTGTAGTGAAGGTGAGTAAGATTGTATCTGTTGGTGATTCGGGTACTATTGTGAGTCCTAAAACAGCTCGCAGCCAAATGGTTGGAGGTGCTGTTGGGGGCATTGGAATGGCTTTAACAGAAGAAGCTTTGTTAGATCATCGTTATGGACGATATATTAACAATAATTTTGCCGATTACCATGTTCCTGTTCACGCTGATGTACCAGAGATTGATGTTATCTTTATCAATAAACCAGATCTTTTGGTAAATCCCATGGGCGCTAAAGGAATGGGAGAGATAGCGTTGATAGGTTTTTCTGCAGCAGTGGCAAATGCAGTATTTAATGCTACTGGAAAGAGGATTAGGACATTGCCTATTACGCCGGATAAGGTACTGGAAGCTTAACGTTCATTTCGTGGTACGAAGCAATCTTATTTCTCACTAGGATTCTTCTTACCAGTTAATAGTTTTTCAATTGTTTTCTGAATGCGGTCAATACGTGTTTTTTCTTGCTTAGCAGTTAAAATCCATAATACGTATTCCTTGCGGTTAGAATAGGACAATGACTCATAAAAACTCAATGAAGGAGCATGCGCTGATAGTGCTAATTTTAAATCCTCTGGCAGGGTTACAATTTTATTTATTACATCAACATACTTGTTGTAGTCGCTAGTTTGTATTTCGGCATTCCCAACTCCCGATTTTTTTTGCGCATCAATCGGCTTAATGCGTAATGCAGTCCATAATTCGTTGATCGCTGCCGAAGCACAAGGAACTAAATTATATTGCCCTAACTCTTCCCATGACTTCATTAAGTTTAAGTCACTGGTTAATTTTGTTTTAGCTTTTGGATAAATAATCCAGCAGATAGTTTTATCAGTTATGTTTTGATGGGCTAAATTAAGTGCATTGATCATATCAGCCTTGGTGACTGCAAAAACAAGTAAAGCAGCATAACTTTCATTCCGAGCGAAAGATGGATCTAATGAAAAAGTAACTTCTTCAGGTTTATCTCCGATAATTTCGTTGAAATTTATTGGAGCGTTTAACACGGTTACATTAAACCCAGGTTTTACTTGTAATTTTTTTAAAAGCAGATTATTCATTGTTCAAAATTAACTTAGACTTACGAAATTCTAAACGGTCGACCTAATTAAACTTCGTAAGTCTTTATAACTTCATTTTTGCAAAGAAATCCCATAGCACTATACCTGCCGAGATGACAATATTGAAAGAATGTTTTGTGCCAAATTGAGGGATTTCAATACAATTATCAATTTTTTGCATTACTTCGTCACTTACTCCATTTACTTCGTTACCAAAGATCAACGCATATTTTTTGTCGTTATCGGGTTTAAAAGTATGTAACATTGTGCTATTCTGAGCCTGTTCAATTGCAATAATTTGATACCCTTGTTCACGGAAATGAGCAACTGCAGCTAAGGTGTCCTCAAAGTAAATCCAATCTACCGCCAAAGTAGCTCCCAAAGCTGTTTTTTCAATTTCCCGATGTGGTGGCTGGGCAGTTATGCCACATATAACTACTTTTTCTATCGAAAATCCATCGGCTGTTCTAAATACCGATCCAACATTGTGCATGCTTCGAACATTATCTAAAATTACCACAACTGGAAGTTTTTCTTGTTGCTTAAATTCGGCTATATCAACCCGATTAAGGTCGTCTAGTTTTAATTTTTTCATTTAATAATAGTATCTATACTTTACAGGCCTATGCACCAAACGTTCTCAAAGTTTTTAACTCAACTTTGTTACTCCATTTCCTATTCCATGTATGTAGATTGCTGCAGGATATCCAATTTCAGCAACATAACTTTCAGTTAATTTTTGTGCAAAATCTTCTTCATATCCTTTTTTCAACAAGGCAATTGCACATCCACCAAAACCTGCACCCGTCATCCTGGCACCGATTACATGCTCATAATCACTACAAAAATCAACAACGGCATCTAGCTCTTTACCCGAAACTTCATAAAGTTCTTTAAGAGACTGATGAGAGGCGTACATTAATCGGCCAAATTCTGCTAGTTCTCCAGCACTTAGTGCTTTAGCAGCTAAATGAACTCGGTCATTTTCTTTTACAACATGGCTTGCTCTTTTTAGCGTAGTTTCGTTTTCAATTAGGTGGCTATGTAAAGCAAATTTTTCAGCTGTTAATTCACATAAATTATCGATAGTAATCTCTTTTTTAAGTGCATTTAGTGCTTCCGTACATTCATTAACCCGTTCATTATATTTAGATTCTTCCAACTTTCTGGTCTTGTTGGTATTGATGATAGCAAGATTATATTCTCCCAAATCACAATCAACAATTTTATACTTTAAAGTATCGCAGTTTAGCACTATCGCTTTATCAACTTCTCCAAAAGCAACGGCAAATTGGTCCATAATGCCCGAATTCACACCTATAAATATATTCTCTACTCGTTTTGATAGCTTTACAAGTTCAAGTTTATCATGTCCTAAATTAAAATAATCGTTTAAAGCAAAAGCTGTAAGTACTTCAATTGACGCTGATGATGATAAGCCAGAACCGATAGGGATATTACCAAAATATAATAAATCGAGCCCTTGAGTTGTCCAACCAAACTTTTGGAGTTCGTGAAAAACCCCTAATGGATAGTTATACCATTCGTGTCCAGTTTTCTGGTATTCTTGCTGAATAGGAAATGATTGTTCTTCTTCAAAATTAACACTGCTAAAGCGAATTACCTGTTCATTGTTAGGCGCCATTAAAAGCCATGTTCCGGCAGTTATCGCGCATGGCATTACCAAGCCGCCGTTATAATCTATATGTTCTCCAATTAAATTTACCCTTCCAGGAGCAAAATATGTTGCAATAGGTTTCTGTTTGTAGTTCTCTAAAAATTTATCGTTGAGTTGTTGCTGCATGAATGATTATTTATTGCCAAATTGATAAGTATATTGTATTTTCGTCAACCGCCTAAGATACAATTTTATGAAAATAAAGCAGATACCCACAGGGATTTTTATCGAAAAAAAAGAAGTTATTGCAGTCCAATTAAGCAACGACAAAGGTAGCTATGTTAAAATATTTAATTATGGTACTATCATCAACAAATTTGTAGTTAAAAACTCAAAAGGGGAGGAACAAGATATTGTCTTGGGCTTTGATCAATTTGAAGATTATATCTCGGAAGATTATTTAGCTAATTACCCATATTTTGGGGCTATCATTGGTCGTTATGCCAACCGTATTAAAGGCGGTGAGCTGTCTGTCGATGGCATAAACTACCAGTTGCCACAAAATGCTGGCTCGTGCTGCTTACATGGTGGGAAGAATGGTTTTGATAAAAAAGTATGGGATATCATAGAGTTAACCGATTCTCCAAATGCAAAAGTGACCTTTCAATATTATAGTTTTGATGGGGAGGAGGGCTTCCCTGGCGATTTAGCGATCCAACTTTCTTTTGAGTTTACCAATAATGATGAACTTATCTTATCTTATCAAGCAGATACAGACGAAGCGACGCCGATTAATTTAACCCACCACAGCTATTTCAATTTGTCGGCCAGTGGTGATAAAATAATGGAGCATGTTCACCAAATGAATGCTACAAATTATTTAGAACAAGATGAGGAGTGGACGGTTACTGGAAATCTAATTCCAGTTGCAGGTACAATCCATGATTTCACAAAGCCAAAGGCAATTGGTAGTAACTGGAATGAAATAGAAGGTTATGATCAAACCTATGTATTAGATAAGGAATATGGAACTTTAACATTGGCAAGTAAAACAACGGAAACAAATAGTGGCTTGTCTTTGTTGGTGTATACAACAGAACCAGTTGCCCATTTATATACAGGCAAATATTTAGGGGTTAAAAATGGTAAAGGAGGACGTGCATACGGACCTTTTGATGCTTTTTGTGTGGAAACACAACATCATCCAAATGGGATTAATATTCCTCATTTTCCGAGCACTATTTTAAGACCTGATGAAGTTTATACGCAGACTACCATCTATAAAGTAATAGCTAATTAACTTTACAATGATGTTTACTATTGAAGATATACGCAGCGCTGAACAAAAAATCAAAACTGGAGCTGATTTCCCTTTGTTTATCAAGGAAATTAAAGCTATGGGAGTAGAGCGTAACGATGTTTATGTGATGAATGGAATGTCGATCTATTTTGGAAATAATGAACATACGGTAGAGAGCGCTCCAGCCTATGAAACTTTATTAATTGAAGAGCAATCATCTGCTCAAGACTTACAGAAAGCGTTAAAAATTCATCAAGAAGGTCAAACGGATTTTCAGACCTTTTGCAGACAAGCTGCTAGTGCAGGAGTAGAGAAATGGGTTACTGATTTAAAGGAAATGACTGTAAGCTACCTTGATATGGCGGGTAATGAGCTAATAGTTGAAAAAATACCTTCGGTTTAGTTTTTATAGACGTTCTAAAACCATTTTAATAGCTTTTTCGATTGGACCACAACATCATCCAAATGGGATTAATATTTCTCAATTTCCGAGCACTATTTTAAGACCTGATGAAGTTTATACACAGACTACCATCTATAAAGTAATAGCTAATTAATTAGTTAATTAGTGGGCTTTAGCTTAAGATTTGTATGGAGGTTCCTAAAAGCGCTATCTTTTTGTAACAAAAAAGATGGATGAAATAAAATATTTTTCTACCTTGTGTGGAACAATTGACCTCTCATCACTTGAAAATTTCATATCAAACACCCGCTAATTCCAGTTTTTGGCAAAAGATAATTAGCATATTAAACCATAAAAGCATAATTATTGGTTTGTGGATTTGTCTTGCGCTGGCAGTTTCTATTAAGCAGTCATTTCAATCCACAAACAACAATTACCTCATATTTAAATACACTTATCTTCATGCGATAGATCATTTACCACTTTATGAGGTATATCCGAAAGCATATGACGACTCAAATCATTACGGGCCTTTTTTTAGTTTATTAATTGCGCCGTTTGCCCTTTTGCCAGATTACTTTGGAATGTTCCTTTGGCAATTGGCGAACATACTGTTTTTATATTTTGCTATTAAACAGTTACCAATTGAAAAAACTAAGATAAATGTAGTGTATTGGCTCATTACCCATGAACTATTAACGGCTATGTTCGCTTTGCAGTTCAATATTTCCATTGCGGCGATCATTGTATTCGCCTTTGTATTTATTGAAAAGGAGAAAAATTTCTGGGCCACATTTGTTATAGCTTTAGGGACATATGTTAAGCTTTATGGTATTGTAGGCTTGGCTTTTTTCTTTTTTGTTAAAAAGAAATGGAATTTTATCGGCTATTTTATTTTTTGGATGTTGGTATTTCTATTAGTACCGATGATTTTCTTTTCTCCCCATTACATTATTCAATCTTATCAGGATTGGTATATGTCGTTAGCTGATAAACAGTTATTGAATGCGAGCTTAGCCTCTAGGCAAGACATATCAGTTATGGGAATGGCCAGAAGGATTAGCGGAAATAGTACATTGCCCAATTATCCTTTCTTATTGGTTGGAATAGTCTTATTTAGTTTGCCTTATTTAAGATTTCAGCAATTTAAAGAGCCGGTATTTAGGCTGTTATACTTAGCTTCTGCCTTAATTTTTACGGTTATTTTTAGCAACTCTTCTGAATCTCCAACTTATATTATTGCTTTTGTAGGGGTAGCGGTATGGTTTATTTTACAGCCAAGACCTCTGCAACCCATCGCAATTATACTACTCGTATTGGCTTTGCTCTTAACTAGTTTATCTCCATCAGATTTATTCCCGAGGTATTTAAAGCAAAATTATATCATACCTTATAACTTAAAAGCATTACCATGTATTTTAATATGGATAATGATCACCTTCCAATTACTATTTAAAAAATACAATCCAACCCAAATTAAATCGATAAATGAATAAATTAGTTACCATAGTGATTCCTGCTCATAATGAGGAAGAAAATATTATCGTAATCGCAGATCGGATAGAAAAAGTTTTTAGCACACTGGATTATGATTTCGAAATTTTAGCTATTGATGATGGTGGAACGGATAGAACCCTAGCTGTAATTGAAGAATTAGCAAGAGTTAAGAGCAACTTTTTTTATATTGAGTTTTCAAGAAATTTTGGACATCAGCCTGCACTAAAAGCAGGGCTTGACTATGCAAAAGGGGATTGTGTAATCTCATTGGATGCTGATCTACAACATCCACCAGAATTATTTAAGCAAATGCTCGAAAAGTGGGAGGAAGGCTATGAAGTGGTTTATACGAGAAGGCAAGAAGATAAAAGACAGTCATTTAAAAAAAGGAAATCATCTCATTATTTCTACAAGCTATTAAATTCACTATCGGATATTAAGATAGAATCGGGTACTGCAGATTTTAGATTATTAGATCGCGTGGTTATTGACGTATTTAGAAAATTCGAGGAAAACGATTTATTTATCAGAGGTCTGATTAAATGGTTAGGGTTTAAGCAATATGCTATTGATTATATCCCTGAAAAGAGATTTGCTGGAGCTAGTAAATATAACGTTGCTAAAATGAGAATGCTGGCTATACAAGGTGTTACCTCATTAAGTATTAAACCTTTACATACAGCTATCTATTTAGGATTCTTTTTTTCCATTTTATCTTTACTGTATGTGCCTTATGTTTTATATACTATATACAATGGTGAGCAGGTAAGCGGGTGGGCCTCTCTAATTACAACGGTAGCGTTCTTCGGTGGCTTGCAATTGATAATTTTGGGGATTATCGGAATTTATATTGGCAAAATGTTTATGCAAACCAAGAATAGGCCAAACTATATTATCCGTTCTACTAATATTAAAGATCTTAACTAATGATTTTATTAAGTTTTGACATTGAAGAATTTGATATGCCTTTCGAATATGGAAAAGCTATTTCTTTTGAGGATCAAATTGATATTTCTATTAGAGGCACCATTATTATTTTAGATTTATTGCAAAAGCATGGACTTAGGGCCACTTTTTTTTCTACTGTGGTATTTGCTATAAACGCCCCAGATCTTATTAAAAGAATAAAAAATGAAGGGCATGAACTTGCTTCCCATACTTATTATCATTCAAAATTCGAGCTTCAAGATCTGCTCAATTCTAAACTAAAATTACAAGAAATTTCTGGTGCCGAAGTGTATGGCTTTAGAATGCCACGAATGATGCCTGTTAGCGTTGAGCAAATAGAAAATGCCGGGTATAGCTATAATAGTTCAATTAATCCAACGTGGTTACCAGGGCGCTACAACAACTTAAGCAGTCCAAGGATCTATTTTAAACAGGGAAAAGTAATCCAGCTGCCTGCTTCGGTTAGCCCATTGCTAAGAATACCATTATTTTGGTTAGCTTTTCATAATTTTCCTTTGTGGCTATATAAGTATTTACTTAAAAAAACTTATCATAAAGATTCATACATAAACATTTATTTCCACCCATGGGAGTTTATAGATTTAAATAATAAAGAACGTTTTGGATTTCCAAAATATGTAAGCAAAAACTCCGGAAATAAAATGGTTGAAAGAATGGATCGGCTGATGCAATGGATAAATAGCAAAAATTATAAATGTAGTACTATTATCGACTTTGTTAAAGATATTACCTAAGCTATTTATCAACCGTTTTGAAAGAGAAGAAAGTTTGAAAGAAGTAGCTGAATAAAGATAAAATTACGATGATGAATGCTTGTGATGGAGTTGCCCATAATTTGCAATAACCAACAAGGAGGTGAAGCAAGGAATAATCCAAAATAATATTGGTTAATGTTAAAGAGGCATATCTAATCAATTGAACTTCACTTTTTAAGTTTGAAGCTTGGAATACGACATATTTATTTAAGCAAAAACCCATTGGAAAAGTAATGGAGAGTGCCACCAAGTATGCGGCTATATATCTGGTGACGGCAAGGTGAGAGAAGTGCACCGTCTCCTTAAGAAAGATGAAATTATAGGCAATATAAAATATAGTTAAATTTAAAAGCGCATTACTTCCGCCACAAACTGCATACCTAAAGGTTTGGATACCAATTTTTTCTTTGAATGGAGGATAAAAAAAGTCAATGATATTTAAAATGGTTTGTTTAAATGCAATCATTGGTGTTAAATTAAACGCGCTAGTACCATTTTTATCGCATTATCTATAATCTTATTTGGTTCACTGCTAAATTCAAATTTAACTCTACTCGCTAAAATAGCGTTTACCGATAGTGCCTTATGTCCTAGTGTTTTTGCCAGGGCATAAATACCTGCTGTTTCCATCTCTAAGTTGGTAATTCTATTTTTTCCCTGACTAAAGCTGTTTAATTGACCAATAAAATCTGGTACAGCATTTTTTGCGCGTACCTGTCTTCCTTGCGGGGCATAAAAACCTGGCGCAGTAGCCGTAATTCCTTGCGCCATGTCTTTTCCAATAGTTTCCAATAAAATTGGATCTGCCGCAGTTATATAAGGATGGATACCTTTTATATGCGAGAAATGGGCTTTAATTCCATCTAGTAAACTGTGCTCATCGCCCGATACCTGATGATAATAATATTGCATTAATGAATCAAAACCTAAACCATGTGTAGACGCCAAGATTGTACCCATTGGCAAGTCATCTTGTATCGCACCCGAAGTGCCAATGCGAATGATTGTTAACGATTTTAAATCTTCTTTAGGCACTCTTGTCTTAAAATCAATGTTTACCAATGCATCCAGTTCATTAAAAACGATATCAATATTATCGGTTCCAATGCCAGTAGATAAAACGGTAATGCGTTTGTTTCCTAGATAACCAGTATGTGTGATAAATTCACGTTTACCTTTTTTGAGCTCGATCGAATCGAAATGCTTACTAATTTCACCAACACGATCTAAATCACCAACGGTAATCACGGTATCGGCAATGTCCTCCGGCAATAAGTTTAAATGATAAATACTGCCGTCTGGGTTAATGATCAAATCAGATTCTGATAGTTTTTGCATGAGACACAGGTTAGTATAACAAATATATTAAATTTTATTCCATCAGCTCGACTTCGTAAGTAAGCCGACTTCGTAAGTCGGCTTACTTACGAAGTATAAAGATATTTAATATCAACATGTTCCAGCTTTTCAAGTTTACCTAAAACCGTATTTAAATTTCCCTTTCGAACCTCAAATCTGATCAAACAATTGGTATCAAATTCTTGGCTTAAAATAATGAGTTGTTCATCTTTAACGATTCTCATTACCTCATTCATTAAAAGATAATCGAAATAGACTTCATAAATATCATTGATGGTGTTGGTAATAATTTCATTTTCTTTAATCGCTTCTAAACTAGCACTCTTATAGGCGTTAATTAAACCTGGAACACCTAATAGTGTGCCTCCAAAATAACGAACAACCACAATTAAAACATTTGTGATATCGGCAGATAATAAGGTGTTTAAGATTGGTCTTCCGGCAGTACCTGAGGGTTCACCATCATCGTTAATCCGAAAATTACTTCTATCAGGACTTAAGCGCAAAGCCCAACAAAAATGTCTTGCCTTTGGATGCGCCGCTTTTAGGTTAGCTAAAATTGATTTTAAGCTAGCATCATCTCTTATTGGATAGGCATAACCAATAAATTTACTGCCCTTATCACGAAAAATACCTTCAGAAGTATTCTTTAAGGTTTGATAAGTATCATCGAACAACATTTAACTGAGATAAAGTGATTAAAATAATGGCCAATAGCGCTAGGGCTAAGCCCAGGTAATTGAGTTTGCTTAACCTTTCTTTAAATAAAAGAATCCCTATTAAACTACCGCTTATAATTACCCCTAAATTCATGGCTGCAAAAACTGTTGAAGGATTGTCGGACATGGCACGATGTGCTTTCATGTAAAACAGGATGTTGCCAAAGTTAAATAGCCCTAAAATACATCCGCACACAAAATTAATAAGCTGCAACTTGGTTTTTTTGGTAATCGCTAAATAAGTAATGTAGGCTAGAGAAATAACAAAGGCCATACAAAAAATAATAAATAGGGAAGTAGTATAGGGAATGGTGTTTAGTTGGCTAATTAACTTAAAACATACATCTATTACGCCAAAACCTATAAAAACCAGCAATGGATAAAGCCAGTTTGTATAGTTTGCCTGGATTTGCGGTTTACGATATAAAGTAAAAATGATTGCTAGAAAACCCACTGTAATACCACAATATTTAATTGTGCTATAACTTTCCTCAAAAATAAAATAGGCAGCGCTGAGCGATATAAATAACGATAACCTTTGCGCGATGTCCGTTCGGGCCAATCCAGTTTTTTGAATTGATAACGCTAAAAATATAAAAATTGAAGGCAATAGTATGCCAAGTACACAATGGATCGGACTTATTGCGCTAAGTATTAAATCTTTTGTAGCTGGACGAAAGAAAAATGCACTCAATCCAATTGCAAACAGGTAGTTCCAAGTGATCACTTGTGCGATGTTAATTTGATAACGCTTTGCGAGTTTTAATAAAACACCAACGGTTACACTACAAATGATACTGAGCGTTAGATATATCATAATATTGTTCTTGATAAAATAGTTAATTCATCGTTTCCTATCTTTAACGATTCAATGATATCTCCTTTAATACTAGGCGATTTAAGTCCAGCGTCCCAAGTTTTGTCTGCTGTAAAAATCCGCGCTTCATCCCATAAATTGCTTGTAATAAATTGATTTAAAATTTGGGTTCCACCTTCAATAATTACTGATTGGATATCCATTAAGTAAAGTTGAAAAGCAATTTTTTGCGCTAAATAGAATTGCATATCTTCCATTTGAACAAAGTGGATATTAGCTGCTACTGCAGTTTTGACTTCATTAAAGATAATGGTTTTGGCGTCAGCGTTATAAATATGGTGGCTTGTGGGGATGGCTAAATCTCTATCGATGACAATTCTGATAGGGTTTTTACCATAACCATTTCTATTTGTTAATTGAGGATTGTCAATTAATACCGTGCTCTTTCCCACTAAAATAGCGTCTTCTTCACTACGCCATTGATGTGCTAATTGTTTTGCTGCAGCACCAGTGATCCACTCCTGTCTTTGATCAATTGGAGCGAAGTAGCCGTTTACTGTTTGCGCCCATTTCAGTATAATAAACGGACGTTGTTGTTGTATTCTCGTAAAAAACCTTCTGTTTAGCCAAGTGCATTTATCAGCAATTACCCCTAATAATACTTCAATTCCGGCATCTTTTAGTTTTGCAATGCCTTTACCACTTACACTTGCAAATGGATCACTTGTTCCAATTACTACCTTTTTTAATTGATGTTTAATAAGCAAATCAGCACAAGGTGGAGTTTTGCCAAAATGTGCACAAGGCTCTAGATTAACATAGGCAGTGGCATTTTTAAGGAGGTTTTCTGCTTGATTGCCAAATTTTATCAATACATCATTTATTGCATTAACTTCTGCGTGGGCTTGGCCGTATTTTTGGTGGTATCCTTCACCAATGACTTCGTTTTGATGAACGATAACGCAACCAACCATTGGGTTTGGGCTCACTTTTCCAGCTCCCATTTTTGCTAGCGCTAGGCACCTATGCATATATAATTCATCATTCATTGTTGCAAAAATACATTATATCGTGATAAAACCTTGTAGGTTTATAAGTACTTTTGCTAGTAATGAAAATTAAGGAATTAGCCCTGCTATTTGAAAATGATTTAAGATCACTTTATGGTGAGGAAGAAGCAAAAGCACTTTTTCTTATTGCATTGGAACATTTTGCAAAACTTAATAGGGCAGCATACTTATCAAAAAAAGAGGAGGAATTGGCTCCTGCGGTATTGGAAGAAATTGAATCAGTGCTCAACCAGCTTAAAATGCATCGGCCGATCCAGTACATTATCGGTGAAACCATTTTTTATGGGTTAACCTTTAAGGTAAATGGATCTGTGCTTATTCCTCGCCCTGAAACAGAAGAATTAGTGGATTGGGTAATAGAGAAAGTTAACAGTTTGCAACTGCAAAGATTTGGTGCTCAAAGTGAAATAGTTCATATTTTAGATATCGGCACAGGCAGTGGTTGCATTGCTATTTCCTTAAAAAAGAATTTAAAGAATGTAGCTGTCGCTGCTTTGGATATATCAAGTGAAGCTTTAGCTGCTGCAGCTCAAAATGCACTGATTAATGAAGTTGAAATAACATTTATAACACAGGATATTCTTTTGAACCAAGTATCGACATCCGACGATAAATACTCGGTCATAGTAAGTAACCCGCCTTATATCACCCAAACAGAAAAGGAGGCAATGCATGAGAATGTATTGGCAAATGAGCCGCACCTAGCTTTATTTGTAAGCAATGAAAGACCCTTGATTTTTTATGAAGAGATTGCTGATTATGCCCTCAATAACCTCAAAAAAGAAGGTTTATTATTCTTCGAAATTAATGAGCATTTAGGGAAAGAAACCATTGAGATGTTATTAGCTAAAGGCTTTATCAATACGCAATTAAAGAAAGATATGCAAGGAAAGGATAGGATGATATGTTGCGAAAGAAGCAGTTTTGGAATCTAGTTTAAGAAGACAATACGCGAACCTTTTAAGACCTTGGATGGTATTGTGTGATGACACTTTTTAAATAATCTCGGTCTAAATGGGTATATATTTCCGTTGTTGTTATGCTTGCATGGCCCAACATCTCTTGAACTGCTCTTAAATCGGCCCCACCTTCAATTAAATGAGTTGCAAAAGAATGCCTAAAAGTATGTGGACTAATTGTTTTGTGGATACCAACTTTTGTAGCTAGCGTTTTTATCAGGGTAAAAATTGAAATCCTTGATAGCCGGCTTCCGAACCTGTTTAGAAATACATAATCCTCATGCCCCTTTTTAATTGATAAATGAAGTCGTACCTCATTCATGTAAAGCGATAAAAATTTCAAAGCGGTGCCACTGATGGGTACTAACCGTTCCTTATTTCCCTTTCCAATGATTTTAATAAACTCACTCTCCGGGAAGATATTTGAGATTTTCATTTCAGATAACTCACTAACTCTTAGTCCACAGCCATATAAAATTTCAATTATTGCTTTACTTCTCATTCCATCAAATCTTGAAGCATCAATTGCGTCTAATAAAATGTTTATTTCAGTGATATTCAATGTGTCGGGCAACTTTCTACTTAATTTAGGTGCCTCAATTAAACTTGTTGGGTCTTCGGCAATAATTTCTTCTAGTAGCAGGTAATTAAAAAATGCTTTTATTCCTGATAAAATTCTTGCTTGTGAGGAAGCTTGCATTCCGAGGTTGTTTAGCCATGAAATAAATTCTCGTAGATCCTTTAATTTTAAGGTATGGACGTTAAAAGGCTGATTGATCACTTCAAAATATTGAACCAGTTTGCCTACATCATTTAAATATGCTTCAATAGAATGTTCAGCGAGAGAACGCTCTAGTTTTAAATATGTCCGAAACCCACTGAGATAAGCCATTCCATTCATTTTTCTTCTTTTTTTTTTATAACATTGCAATCGTAACCTTACAACTTTTTTAACACCGGTATGAAGATACAAATTATTAATGGCCCAAACTTAAACCTTTTAGGTATTAGGGAGCCATCTATTTATGGAGCAGAGGGTTTTGATAGCTATATAAACAAGCTTCGCGAACTGTACAGTATACTAGAAATCGACTATTATCACAGTAACGTAGAAGGAGAATTAATCAACAAATTGCACGAGGTTGGTTTTTCTTTCGATGGAATTATCATTAATGCAGGTGGATATACACATACTTCAGTGGCGCTGGCAGATGCGATAGCAGCAATTAACACCCCTGTAATAGAAGTACATGTTTCAAATATTTATGCACGAGAAGAGTATCGTCACGTGTCTTTAACAGGTAAAAACTGTAGGGGAGTACTTACTGGATTTGGATTAGACGGCTACCGTTTAGCGATTGAAAGTTTTTTAAAATAGGGCCACTACCATCGCAACTGACTAAAAACCTTAATCTTATCAATAAAAAAGCTATATACGATACTGCTTTTATAAACGCCTGTATGGTTTAAATAGGGAACTTGAATTTTAGCTCTCTTTTGTGCATTTCGACGGATATCTCTAAAAAAATGAAAGTGTGCCTTTGATATCGCCAAAGTAAATGCAGGCTTTCCTTTGAGCAGAAATTGTACCCATGCTGCAAAATCAAGCCATATTCTAATAAATATACGTGCATAGGCATCTTCCAATGGCAAATTCTTTTGCATTATAATTAAGTTGTTCCTAAAATTTAGATAGGTTTTATAAGGGTTATTAGCATTTAAAGTCCCCCCACCTAAATGATATACTTCGGCATTGGGACAGCATGCAATCCTATAGCCTAAGTTTTTAAGGCGCCAACATAAGTCGATTTCTTCCATGTGGGCAAATAAATCGGCGTCTAAACCATTTACTTCCTTCCAAGCTTTACTTTTAATGAAAAACGCTGCACCGCTAGCCCAAAATATATCAATGGTGCTTTCGTACTGACCATTATCAGTTTCTACCTGATCAAAAATACGTCCCCTACAAAATGGAAATGCATGTAGATCCATAAAGCCACCTGCGGCGCCTGCATACTCAAATTGAGTCTTCTGTTGTTGCCATTTGATTTTAGGTTGTGCAACGGCAATTTTTTCATCCGTTTCCATGAAATCAATCAATGGCTGTATCCAATTAACAGGAACTTCTACATCAGAGTTCAGTAAAACGAAATAATCGGCCTCAACGTTAGATAATATCTTATTATATCCCCCCGCAAAACCATAATTCTCTTCGTTTTCCAATATGCGTACGGTGGGGAAATTACTTTTAACATAAGCAACAGAACTGTCTGTGGAAGCATTATCCCCTACAATGACCTGTAAATTAGGGTATTCGCTTGCCACTACACTTGGTAAAAAGCGTTCTAATAAGGCTTTACCGTTCCAATTTAAAATTACTACTGCTACACTTGGCTGCATACTATTTATTTAATTTCCATCTTCTATGGCTCCAAAGCCAAAAAGCGGGGGATATATTAATTCTTTTCGCCAAAAATTCAAATAGAAGATGTGTTATCTCATGATCCTTGGTGGCCTTTGGCTCTAAACATAAGGGCAAACAATCTACTTCATAATAACCTCTTTTAACTGTAACAACATCAAAATAGAATATTGGCCGATTAGTTTGTAATGCTATTTTTTCCAAGCCTAATAGAACAGCTGTGGGCTGATTTAAAAAATGAAGAGCATATTGTGCTTCTTCTCGTGTAGGAGTCTGATCACTCGCAAAGCAAAACATAGTAGGAGTGTCTTTAGTAGCAATTACCATCCTTAAAGTTTGACGCATAGCCACAAAAACATTTCCAAAACGAGTTCTAATTTGCAGAAACCATTTCTCGAAAATACTATTACTTAATGGTTTATATATTACATATTCAGGAGCACTTAAATTGGCGCCTAAAGCAAGCATGCATAGTTCCCAATTGCCATAATGACCGGTGCATGCCAAAACACTTTCCCCTTTTTTAAAATAACTTTCTATCTGATCTAGATTTTTAAACTTAACCCTTTTTAACAATTCTTCTTTGGAGATAGAAGACATTTTAATAATCTCAAAAATTAGGTCAACAAAATACTTATAAAAAGTTTTTTCTATCCGGATAATTTCCTTTAAGTCTTTTTCTGGAAAAGATTTTTCAAGATTTTCGCGCACTACTTTCTTCCGATATCCAATGAGGTGATATAGTGGATAATATAATAAGCGGGCAAAAAAGTGAAGTATGGGTAATGGAAACATCGACAAAACATATAAAAAGAAGATGCCGATATGTGAAAAGCCTTTTTTAATCATTAATTTGGACGCCTAGAATGCAAACATAAAATATCAGATGCAAAGTTCAGCTATTTTTCCCCTTTTTTATCTTCCTCCAGTAAGTTATTTTACTGCCTTAGAAGAACAGCATTTCGAATTCATGGTCGAAAAGCAAGAACATTTCCCAAAGCAAACCTATAGAAATCGTGCAACAATTGCTTCACCAGATGGTACATTGGATTTGATTCTACCAGTGATAAAGGGCTCAAAAACACATACACCTATAAAGGATGTAAAAATAAGCTACGATTCTAAATGGCAGCGCTTACATTGGCTAAGCCTTCAAACCTGTTATAGAAGCTCAGCGTATTTCGAGTTTTATGAAGATGGTTTGGCGCCATTCTATGAAAAGAAGTATCCCTTTTTATTTGATTTTAATATGGAACTGCTAAACTGGTTTTTCAAACAAATGAAAATAAATCCAACAATTGATTTTACGATTGAGTATGAAAAGGAAATTCTAGGACGTTTAGACTTTAGGAATGAATTTAATAAAAAAAACATCCATAATGGCAATTCGAAAACCTATTTTCAAGTATTTAGCGACCGAAATGTTTTTATCCCAAACTTAAGTATTGTCGATTTGTTATTTAACCAAGGGCCACAAACTAAACTATATCTTTAAAATATGGCTAAACCTACTCGTCAAAAACATAAAAAGGCTCGTTATGCTTTGCCAAGCCCTGGTTCAAGTCCGGGAATGGTTTATTTGGACGAGAACTCTCTAGAACCTAGAATCTCCCTATACACTTACAGTGCCAATAGTTACAAGGTTCAAACATTGGCGCACTTAGGAGAACTAGCAGAATTGATAGCTAATCCAGCTTTCACTTATTGGGTTGAAATAAAGGGCTTTAACTCTGTTCGCTTATTTGAAACGTTAGCTAACGTTTATCATATTAATAAGCTAGTATTGGAAGACATTACCACTACTAATCAACGCCCTAAGTTCGAAGAATATAATGAGTATGATTTTGCCATCAGTAGAATGCTTTTTCTGGATGCTGAAAATAATTTGGAGAATGAACAGCTCTCATTTATTTTGATGGAAAACATTTTATTTACTTTTCAAGATAAATATGAGGATTGTTTACAGCCGATCCGTACACGTTTGGAGATAGGAAAAGGAAATATAAGATTGGGCGGTAGCAGCTACTTAATGTATGCACTGATGGATATGGTTATTGACCAATATTTTACGGTGCTCGGCTTTTGGAGTGAAGAGCTTGACAACATTGAAGATCGCTTGTTAGCAAAACCAGATAAATCTGTTATGTTTGATACGCAACATATTAAACGACACCTGATTACTTTGCGTCGTGTTGCCTGGCCAGAGCGTGATAAGGTGAATGATATTCTGCGGACCGATAGTAAATTGATTACGGAAGCAACAAAGGTTTACATACGCGACGCGTATGACCACTGTATTCAGATCATAGATATGATTGAATCGTTAAAGGAAATTTCTGCCAGCAATATCGATATGTACCTTTCCATTATTAGTAACCGGATGAATGAAATTATGAAGGTGCTAACTATTATTTCGTCAATTTTTATTCCGTTAACATTTATTGCCGGAATTTATGGAATGAATTTTAGTAGGGAAGATCCAATTACGGGTAAAGTATTGCCACAGAATATGCCAGAACTTTACCAAGAACATGGTTATTTATATACAATGATCGTGATGGGCCTGATTGCGATTGTTCAGGTGATATATTTTTGGCGAAAGGGGTGGTTTAAGTAGGTTGTTATTTCTATCTTAGCGGCTGTATGCAGTCATTTGATTTAGACAAAACAGATGTTTCCAAATTAAAGCAAGCGATAAGTGGTGATGACGACCAACTTAGGGCTACGCTTGGGGAATACCATGCTTCTGAAATCGCTATTTTATTTGAAAGTATTACAAGTGAAGACCGTCAACGTATTATCAATTTACTTGATGTAGAGATTGCCTCAGAAGTAATCTCTGAGATGCATGAGGAGGCACATCCTGAAGAATTATTACTTCAATTACACCCAAATAAACGAACGGAAATTGTTGAGGAGCTCGATTACGACGATGCTACCGATATCATTTCCCAATTGGAAGAACACGAGCAAAAGGAAATTCTAGAAGATTTGAGCGAAGATGACGCTTCAAATATTAGAAATTTAATGAGCTACGATGAGGAAACGGCCGGTGGGTTGATGAACACCGAATTCATCAGAATTAACCTTAACCTCACTAAGAAAGATGCAATTGATGAAATAATCCGCCAAAGCGAAGAAATTGAAGAATTTTACACCGTTTTTGTGGTTGATGATGAAAATACATTTAAAGGGATAGTTTCTTTAAAAGATATCATTAAAGCAAAGGGTAATGCGAAAATTACCGAAATGGTGAAATCTGATGTGGTTTATGTAAGGCCAGAAACGGATCAAGAAGAAGTGGCAAAATTGATTTCACAATATAACTTAACCAGTATTCCGGTTGTGGACGCTACGATGAAGCTTTTAGGACGCGTTACTTTTGATGACGTAATTGATGTACTCGAAGATGAAAATACGGAAGACATTTTAAAGATATCGGGGGTTTCGGAGGACGAGGAATTAAGTGGTAACTGGATTGAAGCCGTAAAATCGCGTTTACCTTGGTTGATCATTAACCTAGGGACAGCATTTTTAGCTTCTGCTGTAGTGAGACATTATGAGAGTACTTTGGCCCATTTGGCAGTATTATCTGCCTATATGACTATTATTGCCGGAATGGGAGGGAATGCAGCCACACAAGCTTTAGCGGTAACTGTTAGGCGTATTTCTTTATATGATTTAACAGATAATCAAGCTTATAGAACTGTATTAAAAGAGTTTACAGTAGGGTTAATAAATGGTGCAATTACCGGTTTAATTGTATTTGCTTTTGCCTACTTTTTTGATTCAAACCCTATGTTAGGCCTAGTTATTTTCATGGCAATGACAGGAAATTTAGTGATTGCAGGTTTTACTGGTGCAGGCATACCCTTAATTTTGAAAAGGGTAGGGATTGATCCGGCAATTGCCTCTTCCATTATTATAACCACATTTACCGATGTTTTCGGATTTTTACTTTTATTAGGATTAGCAAGTAAATTATTGCTATAATTAGATTTATAACGTATAACATATGCAAGCATTAAAACACGATTGGACCAAGGAAGAAATAGCAGCAATTTATCATAAACCGTTTTTAGACCTGGTTTATGAAGCAGCAAGTATTCATCGTGAACAAAAGGATTACAATGAAGTTCAAATTAGTTCTTTAATATCAATCAAGACTGGTGGTTGTGCCGAAGATTGTTCTTATTGTCCGCAAGCAGCTCGTTACCATACCGATTTAGCAGTGCAACCATTGATGCAGTTGGGACAGGTAGTAAGTGCTGCAGTAAAAGCTAAAGAGGGTGGGGCATCACGTTTGTGCATGGGCGCAGCGTGGCGAGAAGTAAGAGATAATCGTGATTTCGACCGAGTAATTGAAATGGTTAAAGCCGTTAATGAAATGGATATGGAAGTTTGCTGTACCCTAGGAATGTTAACTGAAAATCAGGCGCAAAGACTTGCTGATGCAGGTTTGTACGCATACAATCACAACATCGACACCTCAGAAGAAGACTATAAACGAATAATTTCAACGCGTACCTACGATGATAGACTAAGTACGATCAAAAACGTTCGGAAAGCTAAACTTACAGTATGTAGTGGTGGTATTATTGGTTTAGGCGAAACACCTGAAGATCGAATTTCCATGTTACAAACATTAGCAAACATGGAAAAGCATCCAGAATCTGTTCCTGTAAATGCACTGGTTCCGGTAAAAGGCACTCCATTAGAAAATCAACCCCGTGTACCAATTTGGGACATGGTAAGAATGATTGCAACTGCCAGAATTGTAATGCCGAGGTCTGTAGTTCGACTAAGTGCGGGAAGAAATGAAATGAGTACACTTGAGCAGGCTTTTTGCTTTATGGCGGGTGCTAGTTCTATTTTCGCTGGTGATAAGTTATTGACTACTCCAAATCCTGCCTTCGCGGATGATATGGCGATGTTTGAACTTTTAGGCTTAAAAACCAGAGAAGCGTTTAAAAATGGAAGACCAGAAAATACGATAAAAGAAGAGGTTACTATTTAAACAGCAGTAACCCTTACTTCAATATTTCCTCTTGTAGCTTTAGAATAAGGACATGTTTTATGTGCTTTATCGGCTAATTCTTGCGCTTTCTCATGAGCCAATCCTGGTATGTGGACATCAAGATCGGCTGAAAGTGCAAAACCATTCCCATCTTTATTAAATGAAACTTGGACATTGATATGTGCATCCGTAATATCTACACCGTCATGGGCCGCTATACTGCCTAGGGCACCAAGGTAACATGCACCCCAGGCTGCTGCAAATAGCTGCTCGGGGTTGGTAGCACCCCCTTGACCATCCAATTCTTTAGGTTTTCTCAATGCTAAATCTAAAATACCGTCGCTTGATTTGATGTGACCATCTCTACCGCCAATTGCGGTTACCGATGCCGTATATAACTTTTCCATAATAGTATAACAAAATGGAAGGATAGATGTTTGTCTTATACAGTAATCTTCTCGGTTAGTTTAAAGATGTCATATGCCACTTTTTGGATTAATTCAAACTGTTCGGAAATAATCATATCTTCATCCTCGGCAGTGAGTTCTGTCGTATTCTTAGGCCTAATCAATGGTACGTTCACCGGCTCTTGCTTTGAAATTGTAAGGTTGTGTGCCGATTGAGATAAAAGATAAATGGTGTTATTTGAAACCGGTTTTAATTCTTCGAAATTGGTATGGATAAATTCATGCTCCCTATAGAAAAGAGATAAAGTGGCAATATATGATGACAATAAATGATTTAACACCGTAAATTGATGCAACTCTTTAATATATAATTGTTTACTCTTTGGCTCAGAAAACATTCTTTGAAATAAAGAAGCAAGGTTGGCGGTATTTACATAAACCTCTTTACGGGCAACCTTATATTTTGTTAGATTTTGATTTTGTTCAAAATACATAAGCGTCACCTGCTCAAAATAATTCATGTTTGCTTTAATAATATCAACCATGGCTTCTTTCAACTTCTCGTGCTCCCAATTGGGAAAAAGCGAATAGCTGGCTAATACGGCAATACCAGATCCTATTAGCGTATCGTAAATACGTTCTCGAGCAATAGAGAGACTTCCCATGCCAAGAAAATCAAATAACACTAGAATATAAGGAGTCATAAATAATACGCTCACAACATAATTTTTGCGCTGAAAACTGTAGCTGCCAATCATACATATCAGGAGAATTACGAATAACGCATTCTTGTCTTTAACGTAAACCAAGATGCCCATACCAATAAAGGCGCCAATAATAGTTCCGATTAACCTTTGATAATTTCGCTGTTTAGTAAGCGTATAGCCTGGTTTCGAAATCACTAAAATAGTGAGCAAGATCCAATAACTATGAGCAAAATCAAGACTTTTTGCTACTAAGAAACCAATTAGCATCACAATTGCTACGCGCAGCGAATGTCTGAAAGTAGAAGAACTAAAGGATAAGTTTTCGCGAAATAATTTAACGTCAAAACTTTGCTTGGTCACAAATTTATTAACGTCTATATCGTTCTTTTTAAGTGTTTTCTTTTCCTTTTCGTTAAAATAGCGCTGAATTGTTTTTACTCTCGCAAGAATGTTTTCTATGTTAACCTCAATATTTTTTAAGGCTATTAATCCTTGTGCATTGTAATCGTTATTTAATTTATTATTTTCTAAGATTAGAATTTCTTGTTTTAATTTCTCGATATCTTCGGCTAAACCGATTGATAAATTAGGTTTGCCGCCAGTTTTTAGGGCAAATGCAATGTCTTCCAGTGAATCAGCAATTTTATTGATTACTTCTTTGTAATGTATTAAGATCCCAACTTCATCAAATTGCCGATGAAGCTGTTTATAGTTGTAATAGGTAGACATAATTTGCTCAAATAAATCAACCATATCTACAAAAACCAACAATAGAAATCTTCCCTCTGGTGTCGACTCGCGCACAATTTCTCGTGTTTTGAATAATACTTCCCTTACTTCATCTTGCTTCTCATGTACTATAACTTGGAGCTGTACTAATGCAGCATAGTTTTTCTCATAATCTATGCCTTCTTGGTAAAATTTTGCCTTTGCTCTTAAAAATTCACTTACTTCATAAATCGAATCGCTTAACATCTGCTGAACTAAGCGATACGGCCTTATCCTGTAAATAAAATAACTAAGTAAGGTATACCAAACACTTCCACACAAGATTAAAACTGCATACCAAATCACCTCTTGCCATGGCCTAACATCATCAATACTAAGTACCATGATAAGTAATACTGATGTACCTATAGTAGCGGCTCTAGCCCCGTATAGAAAAAGCATAGAGAAAATAAAACTACAAACCACCAGCAACACACCTGTTACATAAACATTTTTATTTGTTAAGCCTACCAATATGGAGATAATCACAATTAGTACAGTAGTGATAAGCATGGCATTTCGGCGATGGATGATAGGGCCGGGAGAATCTACAACGCTAATACAAAGTGCACCAAGTGATAGGGTCATTCCATATTGAAGCATATCAAATTGCGCCATAATTAAAGATGGACACAAGACACCGAAAGTAATCCTTAAGCCATCAGCAAAATAAGTGCTTAATAAGAAGTCGTGTATGTTTCGGATTGGCCTGTTCAGCATAATACAAATCTACAATATTGTGGCTCAATTTTACGGATGATTGAAAATAGTATTATATCTCACAACAAAATAAGCAGAATTGAATTTTAATTGACTTGAAAAAAAATAGTTTATGTTGATAATGTTCTAAGGACCTATTGTTAATAACCGTTTCAAATGAGGCACTATTCTTTTCAGGTATAAAATTTTATGTTGATAAACATTAATTTATGGTTAATAACTTGTTAGTAAAATAAAATGATATTTCTTGCAAAAAAATCATTTTATTGCTAAATTAGATTATATCAATAACGAAGTACTTTGACAGTTTAATAGAACAATCCAAAACAAAAATGAAGCCGCAAGGCTACGAATTTTTGGGAGCGTTCAAGAGTTTGTTCAAATCCAAAGATGTGTGTAAATGCATAGTTGGTATTACATTAAGAAGCCGCAAGGTAGATAGCATGTAATAAAACAAGTAATATAAACTAGCTCACTCGCAAGAGTAGAAAGGTTTAGAAAGACTAGCAGGTTGTAAAACCAAAATTTGTTTGGGCACTTAAATTAAACATGATTACTAATTGTGGCATTTTACGGAGTAAAGCAATATAGTAATGATAAGTAAACGAGTGTAGGCATCGAAAGATACTACAGCACGAACGGGTCAAGTAAATAGTATTGATGCCTTATTTTAACTACGGTTAAACAAAGGTTGAAACGGGGAACCAAATCGAAAGAGGCGGATCTCCGTTTTTGTTTTATAGCTTTTTTATTCTCAATTAAACTATAATCTTTAGTTCGTAAATGGTAATTTTAAATTATCATGATGAAAAAAGATTTTCCGAGCAAAATATTCGTTTTAGATACTTCAGTTGTGCTGTACGATCATGAGGCTATTAATAGTTTTCAGGAACATTATGTTGCTGTTCCAGTACTGGTTTTAGAAGAGCTTGATAATTTTAAAAGTGGCAATGATACTAGGAATTTTGAAGCACGCAGTTTTATTCGACTGATTGATAATGCTGCTAAAGATAATTTGATAAATGACTGGTTTTCCATTCATAAAAAGAGCCTTGGGAAAATAAAGATTATCTTAAATGAAAATCCAAAAGAAATAAATGCTGAGGACCTTTTTGGAAAAGGGAAATTTGATCATCGCATACTAAATGCCGCATTGGTTTTAAAAGAAGAAAATCCTCACAGCAAAGTTATATTGGTTTCAAAAGATATTTGTTTGCGCTTAAAAGCCAAATCACTAAATCTTCATGCCGAAGATTATGAAACAGGAAAGATTAAGAACTTAGACGAATTATATACTGGTAATACAAATTTTCCTTGTAATGGAGCGCTAATTGACGAATTAAGAAAAGAGAGTTCAATAGAAGCGGATGGATTAGACCTAAATTATACAGATCGTAACCATTTCTATAAATTTAAAAATAAGAATAAAAAAGAAATTGCCTTTTTTGATGTTGTCACTAAAAGTATTAGAAAAGTAAATCAGGAATCTGTATTTGGCATCGAACCTAAAAATGCTGAACAGGCATTTGCCATTGACGCATTGCTTAATCCAGCTATTAAACTGGTTACTATACAAGGTAATGCGGGTACGGGCAAAACATTGTTAGCACTTGCTAGCGCGCTTGAGCAGCGTAAAAATTTTAGACAGATTTATATCACGCGGCCCATAGTTCCATTAAGCAATAAAGATATTGGCTTTTTACCTGGTGATGTTAAAGCAAAAGTTGATCCTTACATGGCGCCAATTTGGGATAACCTAAAATTTATCAAAGAGCAGTTTGCTCACGATGAAAAAATGTTATTTAAAATTGACGAGTTAATTAGGACAGAGAAGATTGCTATAGCACCGTTAGCATTTATAAGAGGTAGAACAATTACCAAAATATTCTTTATTGTAGATGAGGCACAAAACTTAACCCCCCATGAAATAAAAACTATTATCTCGCGTGCAGGAGAGCATACTAAAATCGTATTTACCGGAGATATCTATCAAATTGACACACCTTATCTTGATTCGGAAAGCAACGGTTTGTCGTACTTGATTGAAAACGCTAAACATCATCCCTTATATGCTCACATTACGCTTCAGAAAGGGGAGAGGAGTGAGCTTGCTAATTTGGCTACTGAATTATTATGACACTAAATTGCACACCTTAATACTTTTAGGAATGATATTTCCTTAATGAGCGATTGCAAATTACGATAGCAACACAAGTTAATACCGCGGCCATCATAAATGGAGCCCCTGCAAAATGTATTGGCGCATCTTTAGCTGTAAAATAAAAAAACAAATTAGTCATCAATAAAGGACCAAAAATACTAGCTAAGCTCATCAGACCTGTCATAATACCTTGAATTTCTCCTTGCTCATTTGCCGGGATTTGCTTTGAGATAATTCCTTGTATGGCAGGTCCAGTAATCCCCGCTAATGCATAAGGCACCATAAAGGCGAACATCATCCAACCCTCGGTTGCCAGCGAAAAAGCTGCAAAGCCTATCACATATAGAATTAAGCCCAATTGTATTGATCTCTTATTCCCGATTCTAGGTATGATGATTCGGATTAATCCACCTTGCACAATCGCAACTGTTACACCCACAAAGCCTAATGAATAGCCAACCCAAGTTGGATTCCAATTAAATTTCTCTTCGGTATAATAAGCCCAGATAGATTGTGTAGCGTGTGCTGCTAGATAGAGAATTAGTAAGGACCCAAGTAAGCCTAACAACGCAGGATATTTTCTAATTTGCTTAAGCGCCCCAACTGGGTTTGCGCGCTTCCAATCAAAATGACGTCTATTTTCCATTTTTAATGATTCAGGCAAGATAAAGTAGCCATAAAGCCAATTTACCAGCGACAAACCTGCAGCAATCATAAATGGTACCCGAATACCATATTGGGAAAATACACCTCCGATTACCGGGCCAACTATGAATCCTAAACCAAAAGCTGCACCGATAAGGCCGAAATTTTGTGCACGTTTTTCTGGTTCACTCACATCGGCTATGTATGCCGAGGCGGTTGTGATACTTGCTCCGCAAATCCCTGCAAATATCCTACCTACAAAAAGCCACGTGATCGTTGGAGCGAAGGCAAGAAAAACATAATCTACGCCTAATCCAAAGAGCGAAATTAATAATATAGGTCGGCGACCAAACTTATCACTTAAAGAGCCTAAAATTGGCGATGATACAAATTGCATTATTGAATAAGCAGCTAACAATAGGCCGCCATATCGAGAAGCTTCACTTAAATCGCAGCCAGTTAATTCTTTAATTAAATCGGGTATTATGGGAATAATTACTCCAAAGCCGATACAATCAATTAAAATCGTAACAAGGATAAAGAGTACACCAGATTTTCTTTCGTTGGCCATAATATGTGATAGTTCTAAGCGCGTTGCAAAGCTAATTTAATTTTAGCTATTTAATAACAAGATCGAATAAGTGACAAATAATAATCTAGCTGGCAATTATTAATAGTAATATAATTAATATTATGTTAAGTTAATAATTGGTAAACCCATCCTTCGTTGTAGCTATTTAAAATTCATTAAGTTTTCTTTTAAGTTCTTGTACTTTGTCTAACCTATTTTTTCTGGTATAGATTTCTATTAAAAGTTGAACAGTGTTAAGATCATTGATATTAATTTCATGCGCTCGCAATAAAGTAAATTCCGCTCGATTTATAAAACTGTTATATTTTTGTTTATTTTTTTGCTTGAGCGCATCGTTGGCATTACCGATATAAACTAATGCTAATTGATACAATGCGTCGAAATAATTCTGATCTAATGCTAAGGCTCTTTTGTAGGACTCTTCTGCAATTGTATAATTTTTTACTTGAGATTGTTGAAGATATCCAAACAGAAAATATAGTAATCTGCTATTTCTGCGTTCCGTTCCTAGCGAATTTTCGATTGCTTTAGTCGCTTTATCGTATTTTTCGTTATCTAACAATAAATTAATATAATCATTTGTCAAAAATATATTAGAAGGGTTCAGTTTTAAACCATCTTCTAATGACTTGATAGCTAATTCTTGTTCAAATCTTGAAGTGTATAAATTAGCAATCGTTTGGTGAACAACAGCATTAGTAGTTCCATTCTCCTTAGCCCTTAAAAAATAGGTTAATGCTTGATCGTAGGCTTGTATTTTTTGAGCACAAAGTGCAACATTGATTGCTAAAGTTGTATCTTTTGGCAAATAATTACTCACATCTTTTAAGATGTTATAGGCAGCTAAAAAATCACTTTGATTGAATGCTTTATTTCCTTCGGTTAATTTCTTAACATTAATATTATAGGTAGCTGCATTAATTAACTCTGAATTTGCTTGAAATTTATCTAAGATTTTAGCCGTATCTAAAGATCTGATAGCTAAATCTAAATATTTATTACTGTTTGCTTCATTCTCGTCAATAACTGCAATATAAGAGCTTAAATAGGCTTTAATCGACCAAGTTTCTGGCCAATTCTTTGTCTTTTTATCTTTTTGGGCGGCGTCAATAGCCTTAATCCCCTCTCCTATGATGCCAAGCTGTTTTTTTGTATCTTCTTTCTTCGAAATGCTTTCTTGAAGCTTACCAACGCTATTTTGAGCTAACACAACTTGTGTTTTTTGTGCACTAATGTCATTTGAAAATACGAGAAGAAGAAAAAGGAAGGGCAAAAATCTATTCATTATCATATATTGAAGTACTGACAAAAATAATAAAAAAAGAGGGATAAAAATTAATCATCCCTCTTTAAACTCTTAGATATGAAAGTAGCAATTACTTGTTTTGTGAAAGGGCATCTAATTTTTTCTTCACATCATTGAAATTCTCAGTATCATTTTTGAAACCATAAATCTGCTTTAACGTTTCCAATGTAGGGACGAATTTAGGATCGAGTTCCATTGATTTTTTATAAAAAGGTAGTGCTTGATCAATTAATGCTACCATCTTTGCCGTAATAGCTTCAAATTCCTTTACTTTTTTTGCGTCAACTTTGTTCCTTACCTCTTGCATCTGAAGAGCTTGTTTATAATAAGTTTCGCCCATCAAATAATGATAAACTGATTTGCTTGGATCTTTGGCGATTAATTTAGTTAATGACGCTTGAGACTTAACAATATCTCCAGTTGAAATGTAAAGATCTGTTTGTGCACCAATTAAACCTGCATCATCTGGAAATTTAGCAATAGCCTCATCTAATAAGGCCAAAGCAGTCGTAGTATCTTTTAATTTATCAGTTGTTATATTGATAATCTGGGTATAAAGATCTTTTGAGTCCGGACTATTTAAACTAATCACCTTTTTAAAATTCTGAATTGCTTCAGGATATTTACCAAGAAGGTTTGCAGATACACCAGCATTTAAAAACCAAGCTGGATCAGTTGGATTTTTAGCAGCTATCTGACTAAAATAATCTAATGCTGTTGCATAATCTTTTTTATTATACGCCATGATTCCTCTTGCAGATAAAGCAACTTGGATATTTGATTCGGCTTGGGCTAAAAAATCCTTCTGCTCATTTTTTGTATCAAGAGATTTGGTTTTAGCAATCGCCTCCTCAGCAGCCTTTTGATTTTTTATTGAATTATCAAGGTTAAGTGTATCAACAGCAGCTATGGTAGCATGAAATAAAGCCTTATACACCCACGTTTCTGGTAAATCTTTTGTCTTTTCATGAACAATTGCTTTATCTATATGAGATAGACCCTCATTTAGTTTTGTAATTTGTTTCTCAACGAATGTTCCACCTGTTTTAGCGTCAGCAGCTGGTGCAGCTGCTCCTTCTTTCTTCGCAGGATCAACTGTCATAGTTAACTCAAATACTCCCCATATTTTCTTTGCTTCAGCTAGTTCAGCCTTTTGTGCATTAGCATAGGAGGCAAATCCTATAAATAATATACTAAAAAATATTTTTTTCATTTTTATTAAATTGTTTTACCCTAAATTAAATTAATTCTCGTCATTTTTTTGCTCAGTATCAGGATTGTTATCTTCCTCTGATGATATTGAAGCTTCTATTTCACCATTTTCTGCTGTTATTTCTTCTTCAGTCTCCTCGTCTTCGTGTTCAATTTTTGCAACAGAAGCAATCTCATCATTGCCTTTCAAAGTAATTAAACGAACACCTTGAGTTGCTCTACCCATTACTCTTAATTCGCTGACTACAATCCTAATAACGATGCCAGATTTGTTGATAATCATTAAATCATCAGCATCAGTTACATTCTTAATAGCAACTAACGCGCCAGTTTTATCAGTCACATTAATAGTCTTAACACCTTTTCCGCCTCTATTTGTAACGCGATAATCATCGATATCAGTACGTTTACCGTATCCTTTTTCTGATACAACTAATACTGTTGCCGATGGGTCGTCAATAGCAATCATACCCACAACCTCATCTTTATCATGGGCTAATGTTACGCCTCTAACTCCAGTAGCAGTCCTTCCCATTGGTCTAACAGTACTTTCATTGAATCGAATTGCTCTACCAGAGCGTAAAGCCATTACAATTTCGCTACTTCCAGTCGTTAAGCTTGCTTCTAATAATTGATCTCCTTCATTAATGTTAATTGCATTAATACCATTAACACGTGGACGAGAATATGCTTCTAAAGATGTCTTCTTAATAGTACCTTTTTTAGTACACATAATGATAAAATTGTTCTCTAAGTAATCTTGATCTTTGAGATTCTTTACCTTAATGTAAGCTTTAACTTTTTCTTCCTTTGGTATATTGATAATGTTTTGTAATGCTCTTCCTTTACTTAATCTACTACCTTCAGGAATTTCGTAAACCCTTAACCAGAAACAACGGCCTGCTTCGGTGAAGAATAACATATAATTATGGTTAGACGCAATTAATAGATGTTCAATAAAATCTTCATTTCTTGAATCGCTTCCTTTTGAGCCTTTTCCACCTCTTCCTTGTGTACGGTATTCTGACGCAGGAGTACGTTTGATATAACCTTCATGCGAAATGGTAATTACAACCTCTTCGTCTTCGATAAAATCTTCCATACTCATATCCTCCGCAGAATGAACTATGGTGGTTCTGCGTTCATCGCCATATTTATCAATCATTTCTGCCAGTTCGTCTTTGATAATCTGCATACGCAAAGACTCATCTGCTAAAATAGATTTTAAATATTCAATGGTTTTCATTAACTCAGCATATTCATCTTTAATCTTATCACGCTCTAGACCTGTTAACCTACGTAACGTCATATCCAGAATTGCCCTGGCCTGGATATCACTTAAACCAAATGACTCCATTAAACCAACTCTTGCCTCTTCTGGGGTATTCGACGCACGGATTAGTTTAATAACCTCTTCGATGTGATCTAAAGCAATTAATAAGCCTTCTAAAATATGTGCACGTTTTTCTGCTTCTGCTAGTTCAAATTTGGTTCTGCGAACAATTACATCATGTCTATGATCAACAAAATGACGGATTAAGTCCTTTAAGTTTAACATTTGCGGGCGACCATGCACCAAAGCAATATTGTTGACACTGAAAGAAGTTTGCAATGCAGTTTGTTTAAATAAATTATTTAAAACAATGCTAGCATTGGCATCACGTTTAATTTCGTATACAATACGAATCCCATCTTTATTTGATTCGTCTTTGATATTTGAAATTCCTTCTATTTTTTTCTCCCCAACCAATTCAGCAGTGCGTTCAATCATTTGGGATTTATTAACTTGATAAGGAATTTCAGTAACGATGATGGTTTCACGATCCTTAACTGTTTCAATTTCGGCCTTCGCACGCATTACAATACGACCCCTACCTGTTTCAAAAGCATCTTGAACACCCGCATAGCCGTATATAATTGCTCCTGTAGGGAAATCGGGGCCTTTGATATGTTTCATCAATTCTGGGATGGTAATTTCGTTGTTATCGATATACGCAACCGTGGCATTGATAGCTTCTGTTAAATTGTGTGGCGCCATATTGGTTGCCATTCCTACCGCAATACCAGAAGAACCATTAATTAAAAGATTTGGAACTCTTGACGGCAAAACTGAAGGTTCCTGTTCAGTATCATCAAAGTTTAGTTGAAAATCAACCGTATCCTTATTAATATCAGCAACCATCTCTTCAGCGAGTTTACTAAATCTTGCCTCAGTATAACGCATTGCTGCTGGCGAATCGCCGTCAATAGAACCATAGTTACCTTGTCCATCAACCATTAAATAACGTAAGCTCCATTCCTGGGCCATACGCACCATTGTCATATAAACAGACGAATCACCATGAGGGTGGTACTTTCCTAGTACCTCTCCTACTATACGCGCTGATTTTTTGTATGGTTTTCCTGCACCTAAACCCAAACCCAACATCCCGTATAAAACTCGACGATGCACTGGTTTTAAGCCGTCTCGTACATCGGGTAAAGCTCTACTTACGATAACCGACATCGAATAATCGATATAAGCAGATTTCATCTGCTCATCTATGTTTATTGAAATAATTTTGTCGTTCTCTTGATTTTCTAAATCTTCTGCCATAAATAATTTGTTCGTTAAAAAACGAATTTAAAATTGGTTTACTATAACCTTGCGAATTTAATAAAATAACGGGCACTTTGCACCTTTATGTGGAAAAGTTTTGCCCATGGGGATAACGACTTTAATAATAGGATTTAGTCAATTCATCATATTAACTATTGACCAACCAGTACGGGATTATCCACGATTGGTAATTTAGCAAACTTCATAACTTCAAGGCTAGGCACCCCAAAATCTAACACTATCTTCCCTAAAATTAGATAACAACCCTTGCCCCTAAATGGATAAACTGAGTTTGAGTTTGGAAAATGTACGGTATCAAAGAAGTCGCCTACATTATCGATAAACGTACCAAACCACATTTTTGTATTTTTGACCGTATGTACGGTTTTATCACACACAAAATTTCCAAGCATTTTTACTACTTTTCCCTGATGCAGTGCTAAGTCTTTAGCTAATACATCGCCTCGGTAAGCTGTTTTAAGTAAATCGAACATAGCTAGCGTAACCGGGAATCCCAAGAGTTCTAATTCTTGATAAGCGTCTTCAATTAAACTGCTTTCTAAATTTGGCAGCTTATATTCTTTACTAGGCAAATTAAATAATTGTTTTTCGTTAGATACTTTTGTTTTATTACCTAAATAATTATGAACCTCCCAAAGTAATTCCTTCTTTTTCTTTCCAGTAAACCTTAATGCACCAATCCGAATAAGTATAATAGCCTGTTCCAAAGTAAGATAGGTTCGCTTAATTAAATCCTCTAAACCAACGTAATCCCCATTTTCTTTACGCTCTTGCGGGATGAGCTCAATTAGTTTATTTTCTAATCCCTGAATCCCAATCAATCCTAGATAGACCTCATCATTTTTTATATTAACCACACTATCACTGCGATTTACACAAGGCAAATAAACTTTTGCTCCAGTTTGCTGCAAAGCATGTACATATACCCAGCGTTGATAAAATCCTCCGTAATTATTCAAAACGGCAACCATAAATTCCATTGGATAGTATGTCTTGAGATACAAACTCTGGTAACTTTCAACAGCAAAACTGGCCGAATGTGCTTTGGAAAAACTATAACCGGCAAAACTCGATACTTGACGCCAAACTTCTTTGGTTACTGTTTCATCTCTTCCTTTCTCTTTAGCCTTGTCGAAAAACCGTGCTACCAATTTGTCAAATTCAATCTTCGCTCGATATTTACCGCTCATACCCCTACGTAAAATATCGGCATCGGCCATGTCTAAGCCTGCATAATGATGACAAATTTTGATTACATCTTCTTGATAAACCATCACACCAAAAGTTTCTGTAAGCTGTTCCTTCATTACAGGATGTAAATACTGTACTTTCTCCGGGTTATGATAGCTTTGGATATACATTTTCATCATGCCAGAACTAGCTACTCCAGGTCGAATAATCGAGCTCGCGGCAACAAGGGTTAAATAGTCTTCACACTGTAATTTCTTAAGTAGCTGGCGCATCGCAGGCGATTCAATATAAAAACAACCAATTGGCGTTCCCGCCTTTAGTTGAGCATTTAATATAGGGTCGCTCTTAAATGATTTAAAATCATGGATGTCTACTTTTTCATTCTTGTTTTTTAAAATGAGTTGAACAGCTTCTCTGATATGGCCAATCCCGCGCTGGCTAAGGATATCGTATTTATCTAAACCGATTAACTCTGCTTCATACATATCCCATTGTACCGTAGGCATCCCTTTTGGCGGCAAATCTAAAGCAGTATAATAGGTTAAAGGTTCCTCACTTATTAAGATTCCACCAGCATGAATAGAACGCTGATTTGGCATTCCTTTCATCAAGCGATTAAGTTCCATTAATTTTTTAAAAACTCCATTATCCTTGTGCAAATGATCTTGTGTTGGATCAGTGAAACTATCAATCTCACTCTTTGGTAAGCCCATTACTTTACCAATTTCTCTAATAATTGCACTATCTTTAAACGTACTCATTGTACCTAAAAGTGCAGTGTTTGCGCCCTGATAACGTTTAAATATATAGTCCTGTATGTCTTCCCTTTCATCCCAGCTAAAATCAATATCAAAATCAGGTGGAGAGCTACGTTTATGATTTAAAAAACGTTCGAAATACAAGTCTAATCCTATCGGGTCTACATCTGTTATTTTGAGGCAATAAGCTATAATACTATTCGCTCCAGAACCCCTACCAACATGATAGTAGCCTTTGCTTATAGCATAATTCACGATATCCCAAGTAATTAAAAAATAGGCGCAGAAATTAAGTTCAGCAATTACTTTAAGTTCTTTTTCAATGCGGATAAGAGCTTCTTTGTTATTTCTTCCATAACGATAAATGCTTCCTTCCATTGCTAGTTTGGTTAAAAGCGCCAAATCGTCGTGCTCATTCCCCGTGAAAGTTTTTTTGTTCTTTTTGCCAAAGGTATAATCGTCCATACAGCAGTTAGCAAAAAGCTTTTCCGTATTTAAAATGATAAAATCATAGTTTTCAAACCTCTTCTTAAGTTGATCTTCAGCAATAAAAAGCTCATCAGGCTGGCAATAGTCTTTTGGATTCAACTTCCCTAAAACCGTACTTAAACTAATGGCTCTAAGATACTTATGTAGTCTATGTTCAAGTTTATTTTTAACCGTTACTGGCTGGAGAATAACCAATTTATCTTTAAGGTTCGTTAAAGACAAACCTGCTAGTTTGTTTAGGTCGTTCGCATTAATCCCAAGATATTCGTTTTCCTTTAAGTGTTTTTTTTTGCTAAAGGGATAGACCATAAAGGCATCCGAAAAATGAGCTGGTGCATCAGGTAAGGGCAACTGATTGAGGTTGTGATAAGTTAAAAACTCATTCAACTCTCTCATGCCCTCTTTATTTTTGGCGATGCCAATATATAAGAGTTGATTGTTTCTTCTAAACTCTATGCCAATAAGTGGTTTAATACACTCCTTCCTGCATAATCGAATAAATTCCATACATCCTGTAGAATTGTTGATATCGGTAAGTACCATTTCATGGATACCTTTTTCCTTCGCTTCGGCTATTAGCGTTTTAATATCCATAGTACCATAGCGCAAGCTGTATTGAGAATGTACGTTTAAAAACATTTGAAGTATAAATTTAAATTCGCCTATACCATTTTTTTGCCTCTCCTTTTTTGGGTAAAACCGTTGCGAGTTTAATAGCATCGACACCAAAACGAGCGCGCATTTTATCCATACTTTGATAAAGATTATAGATCTTCTCAGACGGGCCATATAAACCAATTTGCTCATACCCACCTACTAAATGAGAGAGCTTTACACCAACTAGCCGTAGCAGCATCCTTTTGGAATACAGCTTGTCAAAAAGTTCTTTTGCCTTTGTAATTAATATCGTATCGAGGGAAGTGTATGGGATTTTTGCTTGCAGTGTAACCGTTTCAAAATTAGCATATCTGATAGTTACCGTAATGCAAGCCGTAAGTTTCTGCTTTTGTCGAAGTTCAAAAGCAAGCTTAGTGATCATATCGGTTAAAATAATTTTCATACCAGAAATATCCATACTGTCGCTATCAAACGTGGTTTGTTTGCCAATAGATTTTTGTTCGCGATAAGGCAATACAGGTGAATTATCTATTCCATTTGCTTTTTGCCAAAGACTTAAACCATTTTGACCTAATATCTTAAACATTAAATCGCCCGGGATTTGAGTTAAAGTGTGAATTCTCCTTACCCCCATTTCACTGAGCTTAATAAAGGTAGCATCACCTAAGCCAGGTATCTTTTTAATAGATAAGGGATCCAAAAAAGGTTGAACAGCGAGTCTCTCCACCTGTTTTTCTCCATTAGGTTTACACTCATTAGTAACCATCTTTGATACGGTTTTATTCACGGATAAACCAAATGATATCGGCAATCCAATTTGCGATAACACAGAATGGCGAAGCTCTCGAGCGAATTTCATGCAGCCAAAAAATTTATCCATCCCCGTCATGTCGATATAATGTTCGTCGATACTTGCCTTTTCTATAACAGGTACTTTCTCTTGCAGAAGTTCAGTAATCTGTTGCGAATATTTACTGTAATCTTCCATGCTGCCCTTTACAAAAATTGCATGTGGACAAAGCTGCCGTGCCATTCTACTTGGCATTGCAGAATGAACCCCAAATTTACGTGCTTCATAGCTGCAAGACGCGACTACTCCCCGATCAGACATCCCTCCTATAATTACTGGCTTACCTGCTAAAGAAGAATCCTTTAGAATTTCAACAGACACAAAAAAAGCGTCCTGATCCATGTGGATGATATGTTTATCGGCAAGTTCCATTAGTATACAACAAATATAATACTAATAATATTAGTATTCATAATTTAGGTAAAACTAATTTATTTAGTATTATTAAAGACTAGAAGGGTGAAATATCGATTGATATACTTCGAGGCTACGATCTATAGCTTAGATTTTGGGTAAATACCTCACTTAAGAGTTTATATAATTCGGGATGTTTGTCTTTTAATATTCCTGGTTGTTCAAAGAAATATTCAGCAACTACTGCAAAAAACTCTGCTTCATTTGTAATTGCATAGGGATTAATATCAGATTTATCCTTGGCAATCATTTCCATTTCTCGGTGCATCATTTTAATCCAAGGTACGGTGTATTCATGGGCCAATAAGCTTTCAGGAATACCATCTGTAGCTCCATCAGCTAAATCTAACAAATGAACAAATTCATGAATACCCGTATTTTCTTTGCCTGCACTTTTTGAAAATCCATGTCTTAAGGCCGTTTGCGATAAAACCATTTGTCCATTCATATACCCAGTACCAACCATGCCCATTATATTTCTTTCGCCACCCTCAAACTGAAAGTCCTTATTAAAGGTATCGGGGTACAATAAAACATTGGTTAAGTTTTTATATTGCCAATTATCAAAACCAAAAATTGGGATAACGGCACTTGATGCAATAAGTAGTTTATCTAAAGGAGTAATTTCCAGCCCTATCCCTTCAATTTTAACTGCACCAAGAAAAGCAGTGATCTTTTGTTCAAAAAGCTGTCTTTTGTTCGCATCAAGGCGGATATAGAAATCAACCTGAGTACTTAATAATAGCAGATCTGATTTGCTTAGGGGCTTCGTAACTAATTTCTTTTTCTTAAAAACGAAATATAGGGCGATCAGCAACCCAGCTGAAAGAATAAGATATGGTAAAAAATTCATGCCTAATGATAATAAAAAAAGTCTCAACACTACAGCATTGAGACTTTTAATTATAAAAATTTGCCTATAAATTCTTTACAATCTCGGTAGAAAGTGGTTTAGTTGCCGAACGGTAGCGATGTACTAACTCTCCTTTTTCGTTGATTAAAAATTTCTCAAAATTCCATTTAATGTCTCCTTTAAAGTCTGGATTCTCCTCGCTGGTCAAGTAGGCAAATAATGGATTAATATCTTCTCCTTTAACACTTACTTTTTCACTTAAAAGAAATGTTACGCCAAAGTTTTTCTTACAAAAATCTTGAATTTCTGTATTTGTAGCGAGCTCTTGTCCACCAAAATTTCCAGCAGGAAAACCAATTAACACAACATCTTTACCATATTGTTTATGTAATTTTTCTAAGTCCTCATACTGTGGAGTATAACCACACTTTGACGCCGTATTTACGATTAATATTTTCTTTCCCTTAAATTTCGAAAGCTTTACCGCTTTGCCATCAATTGTTTTAATCGTGAAATCGTAAACAGATTTTGGGGGATTGGGAGCAATCCATAAGCTAAGTACTAATAATAAGGTGTTAATCATGTCTTTTTGAATTAATTGTTTTAATTATTTCCCCAACAGCTATTGGGACGGTTATTTCAATATACGAAGTTACTTACAAAATGGTTGCCTAAAATAATTATATCGTAAAGAAATTGATATTATTTAAAAATAACTTAAACAGGTCATATTGAGTGCTTAAGTTGTGTATTTGAGCTAATTACACTAAATAACAGTACGTTTTTTGAAAAATAATTACTATATCAATTTTGATTTTAGACTTATTTATAGTTTTATTTGCAGAAAAACGTTCTGAATGGCTAAAAATTTACTAATTGTCGAATCACCAGCAAAAGCTAAAACCATAGAGGGGTATTTAGGAAAAGATTTCTTGGTTAAATCTAGTTATGGTCACATTCGCGACTTGGTGAAGGGTGATATGGGGATTGATACAACTAATAATTTTAGCCAAACTTACGAAGTCCCTGCAGATAAAAAGCAGGTAGTTACAGAACTTAAAAAGCTAGCAAAAGAAGCCGAAATGGTATGGTTAGCATCCGATGAGGACCGCGAGGGAGAAGCTATATCTTGGCATCTATATGAAACATTGGGTCTTAAAGAAAACAATACCAAAAGGATTGTTTTCCATGAAATAACTAAACCTGCTATTTTAAAAGCCATTGAAACGCCACGAACAATAGATTACAATTTAGTATATGCACAACAGGCTCGGAGAGTTCTAGACCGTTTGGTGGGCTTTGAATTGTCTCCTGTACTTTGGAAAAAAATTAAACCATCATTGTCAGCCGGCCGTGTTCAATCTGTGGCTGTTAGGTTAATTGTAGACCGTGAACGAGAGGTTAACAAATTTAATGCAACTGCAGCATTTAAAATTACAGCTCAATTTACAACTGATAAAGCAAAAGAAATTGTTAGGGCAGAATTACCCCACCGATTTGAAAAGGCAATTGATGCCGAGAAATTCCTGCAAGATTGTATCAATGCGAATTTTACGGTTAGCAGTTTAGAAGTAAAACCGGCGAAGAGAAATCCTGCAGCACCATTTACTACTTCTACGTTGCAACAAGAAGCTTCCCGAAAACTTGGGTTTTCGGTGGCCAGAACCATGCAGATTGCGCAACGTTTATATGAGAGTGGTAAGATAACCTATATGCGTACCGATTCTGTAAATTTATCAGAAACGGCAGTTGCGGCAGCAGCAGCTGAAATTAAATCAGCATGGGGAAATCAATATCACCAACCAAGAGTTTATAAAACTAAATCGGCAGGTGCTCAAGAAGCTCACGAGGCGATTAGACCTACTTATTTTAACCAACATAGTGTAGATGGCGATAACTCGGAGAAACGCCTTTATGATTTGATTTGGAAACGTGCTATTGCTTCACAAATGAGTGAGGCAATATTTGAGAAAACAACGGCAGGAATTAGTATTAGTACACGAAAAGAGGAATTGATTGCCGAAGGAGAAGTGCTTAAGTTTGATGGTTTTTTGAAAGTTTATCTTGAATCAACCGATGAGGAAGATGAAGATAACGAGGATAGTAATTTATTGCCTCCTTTAACAAAAGGACAACCATTAACGTTAAAGGAGTTGGCAGCAACAGAAAGATTTTCTCGTCCACCTGCAAGGTACACCGAGGCTAGTTTAGTGAAAAAATTAGAGGAATTGGGCATTGGCCGTCCATCTACTTATGCACCCACTATTTCTACTGTTCAAAATCGTGGTTATGTTGTGAAGGAAGATAGAGATGGCAGAAAACGTGAGTTCTTGCACATGGTGCTATCCAATGGGAATATCCATAAAGTAACTAAATCTGAAATCACTGGAGCTGAAAAATCAAAATTATTCCCTACTGATATTGGTGAGGTTGTAAATGACTTTTTAGTAGAGCATTTTAAAGGAATTGTTGATTTTAATTTTACAGCTAAAGTTGAAAAACAGTTTGATGAAATAGCACAAGGGTTACAGGAATGGACAAAAATGCTCCACTCCTTCTATACACCTTTTCATGGAGAGGTAGAAAATACGCTTGAAAATGCAGATAGAGCAAATGGAGAGCGCTTATTGGGTGTTGATCCTACAACTGGCAAGAATGTATATGCAAAGGTTGGCCGTTATGGTCCCCTAGTTCAAATTGGCGAGATAAGCGATGATGAAGCAGCAGAAAAGCCGAGGTATGCTAGTTTATCTAAAACGCAGTCTGTTGGCACCGTAACGCTTGAAGAGGCATTGGATCAGTTTAAGCTTCCCTTCCAGTTAGCGGATTATGATGGGAAGGAGGTTTCTGTCGGCGTAGGACGTTTTGGTCCTTATGTAAAATGGGGAGATGCATTTATCTCTATTCCAAAAAACGAAGACCCACTTACTGTTGATATTCAACGCGCTATAGAAATTATTAGCGAAAAAGTAAGCGCAGATGCCCCGGTTGCATCCTATGAAGGCTTACCAGTTACCAAAGGAACCGGTCGTTTTGGTCCTTTTATTAAATGGAATAACCTGTTTATCAATGTTCCTAAGGCCTACAACTTTGAACAGCTAACACAAAAAGACATTAACGAGTTAATCGAGAAAAAAATAGAGAAAGAGAACAATCGGTTTATTCAGCAATGGCCAGAGGAGAAAATAGCGCTGGAAAATGGCCGATGGGGACCATTTATCCGTTTTGGCAAGGAAATGTTGAAATTGGGTAATAATGTTCAAACCAAACAAAAGTTTACAGCAGAAGAGCTTGCTTCAATCTCATTAGAAGAAGTTAAAAAACTAATTGTAGCTCAGGTACCCAATGCTTTTGAGCCTAAAAAGAAAAAAGCCCCGGCAAAGAAGAAAGCGGTTGTGAAGAAAAAGTAACCAGTTCAAATAATTAAACAATTAACCCGAATTGAAAGCGGATTTACCAAATAACGTAGTAGAAGACGTGGCTATTGCTATAGTTTTGATGAGCGAGACTCCAGAAGTTAAAAATTGGACCGTCTATGTTATTAATTTGAAGGATATGCCAATCACAAACGTCATGATTACGTCTAAAGGCTATGGTGAAAAAGATGGAAAACCAGTTAAAACTTCTTTATTAAGACATTTTATTGGTGATTTAACTGCAAATTCTTTCGCAGGAGTGGAAGCAATCGATACACAGGTTTTCGGTTTGACAAATGAATATTGGCTTAGCTATTACGTAGGAAAAGAAATCTTTGATAAAAAGTTTATTTTTCTTCCAGAAAGCATTGTCGAAGGAAATATGATTAAGATCCCATTACTTAATAAGCCTGGTGTAATGATTAAATAATTGATTATGCTTCTGCTAGTTTGTTCTTTATTCTTCGTTCAATGGTTCCAAAAGTAATTAAATATTGAGCAGCCATATAGGTTGCCATAATAACAACTCCCGAATACTGAAAACTATGCATAAATCTATTAATAGCTAAAAATGCATCAGATGTTACAAATAGTATTGCTCCAATAGCGATAAGTTTGTAGCTCCCCGAATTTACCCTCCCAAATCTACTGAAAGCCATTACCCCCATTAGTGATATGGTGATGGCATAAATAATTACGGGAATTTTCATTTCCCCCAAATAAGACCACAAGCCACCACAAAATAGGATGCTAAAAAAACTAAATCCTAAAATCGCATTTTTTGTATAGGCTTTGTTGATACCTGTATTTAGCTTGTAGTCTAAAAAAAACGCGGTGATATATAGGATATGTCCGATCAAGAATGAAACTAGACCAAAAATGAAATAACCTTCAAACATCAAGAAAATGTCTCCAGCTAAACCAAAAAGTAAACCTAGCGCAATTCGTTTTGAAAAGCGACCTTTTAATCCAGTCTGGTAAAGTAACAAAGCAAATAATGAAATGACAATTAGTGGTTTTGTAAAATAATGTACATCTTCAAACAGGAATAAAGCTGTTAAGGTGTCCGACTCTGTAAGCAATTGAATGATGAATAGTAAGGCAAAGCAAAAATTAAACCCGAGATGTTTTTTGAGCATTTAAAGTAGCGTTTTGTAAATAATAGAACCAAATTATGGAAATCAGTTGTACAAGGATAAATACAATTACTAAAAAGTCATAATTAACTCTCTCTCTAAATAAGAAAATAACAAGAATGCTACCAAGTAAGCGAATGAGTTCAAAGGATCGTAACCATGTTTTCTGCTCAAGCATTGCACCACAGGTTAGTAATGTGAGTATAGTAAAGATTGATGCATAGGTTAAATCGCTTAAATTCATTTTGGTATTTAAGAATAATAATGCAGAACCACATGCCAAGGCTACAATAAACTGAAACAAAACATATAGAATAACATGAAAATGATAAGTATCGTCATATTTTTTATAGTTTTCTACATCAATTTCAGGCGCACTTTTGAAGCCTCCCAGACTATCAGGGTACCATCCGGGCGGTTTAATAAATACTTTAATTTTATCAAGTAGTTTATCAGACTTCTTGGCGGTTTGCCAAAGTTCTACCCAATAGTGGAAGTTTGCCCATACAGGATTCCAGCTTGCCAGCGGCGTTGTTATGCCGAAATATACTTCTTCCTCTTCCTTTTGGAAGGTACCAAACATTTTATCCCAAATTATTAAGGAGCCAGCGTGATTTTTATCGATATATTTCGGATTTGAGCCATGATGCACGCGATGATGTGAAGGTGTATTTAGGATATGTTCTAAAAAACCCATATGCTTAATGGCACGGGTATGTATCCAAAATTGATACAAAGTATTAAATGCACTTAAAGTAACAAACATAATTGGATCGAATCCAATAAACGCTAGAGGCAAATAGAACACCCAGGCAAACCAGCTTTGAAACCATGATTGTCGCAGTGCAACCGTTAGGTTATATTCTTCCGATTGATGATGAACAATATGGGCAGCCCAAAGGGCGTTTACCTGATGGCTCATTCGATGAAACCAGTAATAGAAAAAATCTACTCCGATAAACAGCAATATCCACACCCAAATTGTTGTTGGCAGATCAAATAACCGCCAATTTTCAAAGATATATTTATAGCCGAAAAACAGTAATGTTTTAACAAACAATCCTGTAATTTGTGAGCCTATTCCCTGACTTAAATTTGAAATGGAATCGTTAAAACGATAATATTTCAATTTTTTGTAAAATGCATAAGCGAGTTCTATCCCAATTAGTATAAAAAATACAGGTACAGATAAGGCTATATAGTCAACTTTCATCTTACTAATTTAATATAAAATTGCACTAAATTTGTTAAAAACAACAATAGAAAAAGTTAATGACCTTATAAAAACACGCAAAAAAAAAGCGGACCTAAATCCGCATGACTTTATAAATAAGCAATCTAGCCTTAACTAAATCGCTTGTAAGAAATATTAAGTTATCAAAAACTTAGCCTAAAAGACTTTCTCGCTAAAATTAAAAATTAATAGCTGCGCTCTCTGCTGTTGTTACGCTTAAAACCACCACCAGCATTTCCACCAGTGTTTGGCTTCTCTTGTGCCTCAGCAACTTTAATTCGGTTACCATTGTAGTCTCCGCCATTCATTCTTTTGATAGCTTCTTTAGCTTCATCTTCATTTGGCATCTCTACAAACCCAAAGCCACGGCTTTGATTGGTTTCGCGATCTTTAATAATTCTTAGTGATTTTACTTGACCGAAATCACCAAATACGGCTGTTAATTCATCTTCCCCTACTTCTAAAGGAAGGCCTGTAATAAATATCTTCATTAATGTTTAAAAATTTGCACAAAGATACAAAAAATAATGGTTTTTTTGCTATCTGAATGTCAGTAAATGTTAATTATAAGTTATTGTATCTCAATGGATATTAAACAAACAAATACCTTCAGATGTTTTAATATTTTTTATCCCCTACCGGCCATTTTTATCATTCTTTGTGCCAAATCCCTTCCTAAATAATTATCAATTATAGAATGAACCAAATATAAAATTGGTGTCATGATGATTGCAATGACAAATTTGTAGGTATAACCCACAATACCGATAGCAGCAACCATCTCCCAACTCCAATTATAAGCTGGATTAAGGTAAAAGGCAATAAAAATTACAACAAAACTATCCACAAACTGCGAGATAACTGTTGATCCGGTAGCACGCAACCATAGCCCCTTTTCTCCAGTAAACCTTTTAATCCTATGGAAAATCAAAACATCAACCATTTGACCAATTAAGAAAGCGATAATAGATCCAACTATAATCCACATACCCTGACCAAAAATTGCATCAAATGCAATAGGCATGCTAATGCTTTGTCCCTGGATACTTTGCGTTACCCAAAAATCGGCTGGTTGGAGTTTCATCGCCAAACCAACTACCACAAATGCAAAACCAATTAATATGCAAGTCAGAATAGATAAAAAACGAACTTGTCTTACGCCAAAGTATTCATTAATGATATCGGTCATAATAAAAATAATTGGCCAGGTTAAAACTCCTGCCGACATATTAAAGGAAAGATTTGGTACACCAAACAAATTCACATCAAATTTTCTAATTCCTAATGTGCCCTCTACCGTAAAAATTTTTACCCCAATAAATTCTGATAAAATAGCATTGGCAACAAAAAAAGCACCTAAGACAAGGAGCAGCCTACTTTCTTTCGTTTTAAAAGTCATGTAGCTAAAATATCAAATATTTAACAGAAAAGAAAATTACCTAAACAAAGAATTAATATACCGGCACGGTGGGTAGCAACAAATTATCTTCTTTGCCATATTATTACTATTTTCGTGGTTTATGATACTTTTAAATTCTAAACTACCCACAGTTGGCACTACTATTTTTACAGTAATGTCTCAATTGGCACAAGAATATAAGGCGATTAATTTATCTCAAGGGTTTCCTGATTACGATGCGCCTCAAAAATTAATCGATTATGTTGCCGATGCCATGAGAAATGGATATAATCAGTATGCTCCGATGCATGGTTTAGCGATCTTAAGAGAATTAGTGGCAGAAAAAGTCAGCCTATTTTATCAAGCAAATTATCATCCTGAAACCGAAATTACCATAACATCAGGTGGTACGCAGGCTATATTTACTGCTTTAGCGGCTACTATAAATCCTGGAGATGAGGTTATTATTTTTGAGCCAGCTTACGATTGTTACGCGCCGGTAGTAAAGTTGTTTGGTGGCCTAGTTAAACCTTTTGAATTACATGGGCCAGACTATGAAATAGATTGGGAAATGGTTAAAAAGCTTTTTACCAATAGTACAAAGATGATTATCATCAATAGTCCCCATAACCCTACTGGAAGCATCTTACAAAAAAAGGATATTGATGCGTTGATTAAGCTAACCAAAAATACCGACATCCTTATTTTGAGCGACGAAGTATATGAACACATTATTTTTGATGGCGTTAAACATCAAAGTTTAGCCCTTTACCCAGAATTGCGCGAACGTTGTTTTATAGTTGCGTCTTTTGGTAAATTATTGCATGCAACTGGCTGGAAAGTTGGATATTGCCTAGCTCCTGCTAAATTGATGCTTGAATTTAGAAAAGTACATCAATTTAACGTCTTCAGTGTAAATACCCCCATGCAGGTGGGTATCGCAAATTATTTGAAGAACGAAGATATTTATCAGGAGTTAGCTCCTTTTTTTCAGCAAAAAAGAGACTCATTCCGCTCGATGATATCACAAACAAATTTTAAATTGCTACCTTGTAAGGGTTCTTATTTTCAGTGTGTAAGCTATGCTCATTTTAGCAATGAAAAAGATGTGGATTTTGCTAAAAGACTTATTACCGACTACGGGGTTGCCAGTATCCCCATATCGGCATTTTATACCAAGAACAAAGAAGAAAAAATAATAAGATTTTGTTTTGCGAAAAGACAAGAAACATTGGAGAAAGCCGTTGAGAGATTAATGAAAGTAAATATTGATTAATTTTTGATCCTTAAACTAGAAAAATGGAAAGCCCACACTACTTGGACATACAAAACCTAAAAATTACTGTCTTTCAAGCTTATTTATTTTGGGAGAATGTTGACAAGAATCTTCAGAATATCACACTTAAGCTTTCGGGTGGAGTAAGAGAAAAAACAGATCTCATTGTTTTACCTGAAATGTTTAATACGGGTTTTACCATGAAAGCTGAAGAGCTTGCTGAAGAAATGGACGGTAAAACAATGCAGTGGCTAAAAAAGACCGCTATTCAATATAACTGTGTAATTACGGGAACCTTAATTATTAAGGATCAGGGTCAGTATTTTAACAGAATGGTCTGGATGTTACCAAGTGGGGAATATCAATTTTATGATAAGCACCATTTGTTTGGAATGGGTGATGAGGATAAACATTATAGCGTTGGAAACGAGCAGTTAATTGTTGAATTAAAAGGATGGAAAATAAGGCTGGCTATTTGTTATGACCTAAGGTTTCCGGTTTGGTTGCGTAATAAAACCCCAACGTATGATATTTTGCTATTAGTAGCAAGCTGGCCGGATAAACGATCGGCTCATTGGAGAACACTGATCCATGCACGTGCTATAGAAAATCAAAGTTATGTTGTTGCTGTTAACAGGGTTGGACATGATGGCAACCAAGTTTACCACAGTGGTCATTCAATGTGTATAGATCCATATGGTAACACAGTTTATTATAAACCAGAGGATGAAGATTTATATACATTTAGCATTAATTATCCGGAATTGGAAAAAATACGCCGACAATTCCCGTTTCTTAACGATGCAGATGAATTTAAATTGAATTTAAACTAAATCGATTTATATTTCCATTCAATTTCAACCAAAATAATGATCAATAGAAGAAAATTTATCAAGGCATCTGCCCTATCAGCTGGATTAATGGCATTAAATCAGAAAAGTATAGCCATAGATTTACCAAATACTGGCAATGCCGTAAATAAACCAATTGTAATATCCACTTGGGATTTCGGCGTAGCTGCAAATGCTGATGCTTGGAAAATATTAAGTAAAAATGGAAGGGCATTAGATGCCGTGGAGCAAGGTGTATGGGTTCCGGAAGCTGATGAATCAAATCAATCTGTAGGTTATGGCGGATTACCTGATCGTGATGGAAAGGTTACTTTGGATGCATGCATTATGGATGAAAATGGCAATATTGGGGCTGTTTTAGCTTTAGAGCACATTAAACACCCTATTTCTGTAGCGCGTAAAGTGATGGAAAAAACTCCACATGTAATGCTTGCAGGTGATGGTGCACTGCAGTTTGCTTTAGAACAAGGCTTTAAAAAAGAAAATCTATTAACTCCATCAAGTGAAAAAGCGTGGAAAGAATGGCTTAAGACCGCTAAATATGAACCGGTTATGAACATTGAAAATAAGCTGTATGATAAGGCTGCACCGCAAAAATTACCTGGAAATCAGTATAACCACGACACCATTGGTATGATCGCAATGGATTCAAAAGGAAATCTTTCGGGTGCCTGTACCACCAGTGGCATGGCTTATAAATTGCACGGGCGAATTGGCGACAGTCCGATAATTGGGGCCGGCCTCTATATAGATAATGAAGTGGGGGGCGCAACATCAACTGGTGTTGGTGAAGAAGTAGTAAGGAATGTGGGCTCTTTTTTAGTTGTTGAATTAATGCGCCAAGGATATGCGCCAGAAGAAGCCTGTAAAGAAGCAGTTATGCGAATAATCAAAAAGAAACCAGAAATAGCAAAAAATATTCAGGTTGGGTTTTTAGCAATGAATAAAAACGGTGACTATGGTGCTTATGCTATACAAAAAGGATTCAGTTATGCAGTATGTGATAGTAAAAAGCAAGATTTGGTAATCAAAGGAAAGAGCTATTATTAATTCACAAAATACATTCAGTACCCCCGCCCTATTGCTACCCCTTATTTAACAATTAAACTAACACTATGAAAGGCTTAGAAGTTTGTGCCAATTCATTCTCGTCTGCATTAGCCGCACAAAAAGGAGGTGCTATAAGGGTAGAACTTTGCGAGAATATGGCCGAAGGAGGCACCACTCCGAGTTTTGGGCAAATAAAATTGTGTAATGAAAAACTCGACATTCAAATTTGGCCAATTATCCGTCCGCGTGGTGGTGATTTTTTGTACAACGATGATGAATTTGATCTGATGAAAGAAGACATTAAAGTGTGCAAGGAACTAGGATGTAGTGGCATAGTTACAGGAATTTTATTAACCAACGGTGAGGTTGACAAAGATCGATGTAAAACTTTAATCGACCTTGCTTATCCAATGCCGGTTGCTTTTCATCGTGCATTTGATATGAGCAATGATTTAACGAAAGCACTTGAGGATTTAATTAAGCTCGGCTTTTTACGAGTACTTACTTCAGGTGGAGCCGAAAGTGCCTTAAACGGCATAAAAAGTATTGAGAAACTAGTTAAACAGGCTCAAGGTAGAATAGAAATTATGCCAGGCGCTGGAATTAACCCACAAAATATTCATGAGATAAAGGAAAAAACAGGCGCTCATACTTTTCATTCTTCTGCAAGGGTAAAAATCGAAAGTGGAATGAGCTATCGGAATGAAACCAGCAAAATGGGAAAGATTGAAGACGAGTATCAATACGATCAAACCTCGGCAGACCTAGTGAAGAAGATGGTAGACTTATTATAATCGAATTAATGCAAATAAAATTATTCCTACTCCTACTCTTCCCAATTTTTACTTTTGCTCAAAGCATCAAACCTAAAGCTCCGGAGTTTGCCTTAGGGAGTTTTACAGACGATTATGGAATCACTTATACGATTAATGACACCTTGTGGGTGCAAAATCCTAGCATGAAATTCCATATTATTAGATGGAATCCTGAGAAACAATATCTTGTAGCCAAAAATGATTCGGCTAATAAAGCAGATGCCAATAAATACACAAGAATAGATTACATGACTTTTACTGGAATGGCCCCATGGCAATGGGGGTTTTGCTTAACTGTATATAATGCAGAAAGTGATGAAATTGCAGAGAAAACTGCCTACGTAGATAGACAAAACCCGAAAAAGGGGTGTAATGGCTACCCGTTTTCCAGAATGAAGAAAATAGAAATAAAAAATTAACACACATCACTATGAGACCTTACAAACTAATTTTAGCCGTTTTACTCCTAACAAACTGCGCGCTAGCGCAAACAAAAAAAGATTATAACGCATTCGTAAATCCATTTATTGGCACAGGTGGCCATGGGCACACCTATCCTGGTCCGGCATTGCCTTTTGGAATGATACAACCTGGACCAGACACGCGTTTAGACGGTTGGGATGGTTGTTCTGGTTATCATTACACAGATTCACTGCTGTACGGTTTCTCCCAAACTCATTTGAGTGGTACAGGAATTGAAGATTATTGCGACTTTTTGTTTATGCCAACAGTTGGTAAACCACAGTTTTCGAACAAGCAATACGCATCATCTTTTCAAAAGAAAAATGAAAAAGCAAGCCCAGGCTACTACAGTACTTTTTTAGATAAATACAAAATCAAGGCAGAAATTACAACAAGTAAAAGAGCTGGCTTGTACAAATTTACCTACCCTAATACTAACGAAGCTAATATTATTATCGATTTAAAACACCGAGATAAAGTTCTGGATAGCTGGGTAGAAATTGTAAATGATAGGGAAATTAAAGGGTATCGCAAATCAAGCTCTTGGGCAAAGGGACAAGAATTGTACTTCCATGTACGTTATAATAAACCTTTTAAATCGTTTGGTATTGCAATTAATGATGAGCTGCAGCCCGGATTAAAGAAAGCAAAAGGAACTAATATCAAATTATTTATTCAATTTGAAACTGCAGATCAAGAGAGTATTTACGCTCAAGTTGCTATTTCTGCAGTTGATGCAGACGGTGCTCTAAAGAATTTAAATAGCGAGAAAGATGGTTTTGATTTTGCTAAAACTGTTTCAAAAGCAAAGTTAGCTTGGAATAAAGAACTTTCCAAAATCGATGTAGAAGAAACAAGTAAATCGAAATTAACTACCTTTTATACTGCTTTATATCATGCATTTCTTAATCCAAATCTTTATATGGATGTGGATGGCAAATATCGAGGCTTGGATAATAAAATCCATACAGCAAAGGATTTTGAATATTATAGCGTATTTAGTTTATGGGATACCCATAGAACAGAAAATCCTTTATTAACGTTGATCGATCGTAAAAGAACTTTAGATTTTATTAAGACATTTTTAGCCATGCACCAAGAAGGCGGGTTATTACCTATATGGCCATTGGGAAATGAAGAAACTTATTGTATGATCGGCAATCACGCTATTCCGGTCATAACCGATGCGTATGCAAAAGGAATTAGGGGCTTTGATACAAAATTAGCTTTAGCTGCCATGAAACATGCTGTTAATCGTAAACAATTTGGGATAGATATGTATGCTAAACAAGGTGCAGTAATGGCTGATTTTGAGCATGAAAGTGCCTCTAAAACAGTAGAGTATGCTTATGATGATTGGTGTATCGCTCAATTTGCAAAGATGACTGGATCAGATGCAGATTATCAGACTTATATTACAAGAGCCCAGAACTGGAAGAATATTTATGATCCTTCAACTGGCCACATCAGAGCACGTAATAATGGAGGTTGGTGGAAACCATTTAATCCAACTGAGGTAAATAATAATTATACAGAAGGTAATTCTTGGCATTATAGCTTTAGCACCCAGCAAGATGTAAACGGTCACATTGAATTAATGGGCGGTGAGAAAATATATCAACAAAAGTTAGATGAATTATTTACGACAAAGCTAGGTTTAACTGGAAGAGACCAAAGTGATATTACCGGTTTAATTGGACAATATGCCCATGGAAATGAACCAAGTCATCATATGGCTTATTTATTTAACTATACCAACCACCCCGAAAAAACCCAATATTATATCAACAAAATCATGAATGAGCAATACCATGATCAACCAGACGGTTTATCAGGAAACGAAGATTGTGGACAAATGAGTGCTTGGCTAGTTATGAGTGCGATGGGAATTTATCCAGTATCGCCCGGAAATAATGTCTATAATATTGGAACACCTTGGTTTAAAAAGATGACCATTAGTTTAGAGAACGGTAAAAAAATAACCATCAATGCTCCGGCAAAAAGCGTTGACAACTACTATATCAAAGGGATTGCCTTAAATGGAAAAACTCATACTAGGTTAACTTTAAATTTCAGCGATTTATCAAACGGTGCAAATTTAAATTTTGCCTTATCGCCTACTCCAGCCATAAGCTATTTAAATGGTTTATCGAAACCTTTCATGAAGATTACTGAGAACCTAATTGTTCCTAATCCTATTATAGAGGGGCCACAAGAAACCTTTAAAGACAAGGCTGAGGTTACGCTATCTACTGCACTTGCAAACGCCCAAATTTATTATACCCTTGACGGAACTACCCCAAATCAAAGTTCGACCAGATATAGTACGCCATTTATGGTAGATAAAGACGCGACTATTAATGCCATAGCCTATAAAAAAGGGCTCAAAACAAGCTATGTAAGCAAAGCTGTTTATAAAAAAATGACCACTAACTATAGCATTAAAATTAACAGTGAAATAAATAGAAGCTTTACCGGTGGCGGAAACGATGCTTTGATTGATGGTATTAGAGGTATTATCAATTGGCGTGTTGGTAATCGCTGGCAGGGCTTTTGGGATCGAGATTTTGAAGCTGTTTTAGATCTTGGTAAGGTACAAATGGTTAATACTGTGAGTATAGGTGCGCTACAAGACACCCAGGCATGGATTATTTACCCGCCAGAAACCGAATTTTTCATTGCTGGTGAGGATATGAATTTCAAATTGATTGGAACCGTTAAATCACCCGCCGAAGCGAAAGATTATACAATTCAAATTAAGGATTTAATGGCTAAGATTGGCACCCGATGTCGATATATTAAGATTAAAGCGAAAAATTATGGAGTTCTACCGTCGTGGCACGAAGGCGCAGGTGGGAAAGCACATATCTTTTTTGATGAGATAACAGTTAATTAACTAATTTACTATCTTTGCAGCAAAGATGAAGCACATACGTAATTTTTGCATAATTGCACATATAGACCACGGTAAAAGTACCTTAGCCGATAGGTTATTAGAATATACAGCTACAATTTCTCAGCGTGAATCGCAGGCGCAATTGTTAGATAACATGGATTTGGAGCGAGAGCGTGGGATCACTATTAAAAGCCACGCTATTCAAATGAATTATAAAATCGATGGACAGGAATACATTTTCAATTTAATTGATACACCTGGACACGTTGATTTTTCTTATGAAGTTTCCCGTTCTATAGCAGCTTGTGAGGGAGCGTTATTGATTGTGGATGCCTCACAAGGTATTCAAGCGCAAACTATTTCTAATCTTTATTTAGCCTTAGAGCATGATTTGGAAATTATTCCAATCTTAAATAAGATGGATTTACCAGGCGCTATGCCTGAAGAAGTTAAAGACCAGATTATCGATTTGATTGGCTGTAAAAGAGAGGAAATCATTCCTGCATCTGGTAAAACAGGGATGGGAATTCCCGAAATTTTACAAGCTATTGTAGACCGTGTCCCTTCACCTGTTGGTGATCCGGAAGCACCACTACAAGCTTTGATTTTTGATAGTGTATTTAATTCGTTTAGAGGAATTATAGCCTATTATAAGGTTGTGAATGGGGAAATTAAAAAAGGTGATAAAGTAAAATTCATTAATACTGGTAAACAATATCTAGCGGATGAGGTTGGTATCTTGAAATTAGATATGTCGCCAAGAAACTCTGTTAAAACTGGGGATGTAGGTTATATTATTTCGGGGATCAAAGAAGCACGTGAAGTAAAAGTTGGAGATACGATCACCACGGTAGATAGGCCTTCTTTAGAAGGAATACAAGGTTTTGAGGAAGTAAAACCAATGGTGTTTGCTGGAATTTATCCCGTTGATACGGATGAATTTGAAGAGCTTAGAGAGGCAATGCATAAGTTACAACTAAACGATGCTTCTATTGTTTTTGAACCAGAAAGTTCGGCAGCCTTAGGCTTCGGTTTCCGTTGCGGGTTTTTGGGTATGCTCCATATGGAGATTATTCAAGAACGCCTAGAGCGCGAGTTCGATATGACGGTAATTACTACCGTACCAAACGTATCGTATATTGCTTATACTACTAAAGGCGACGAAATTATCGTTAATAACCCTTCAGATTTACCTGATCCAAGCAAATTGGATTCAGTAGAGGAACCTTTTATTAGAGCAAACATTATCACTAAAGCAGATTTTGTTGGCCCTATTATGTCACTTTGTATTCAAAAAAGAGGTACAATTACCAATCAATCTTATTTAACCTCCGATCGTGTTGAGCTTGTTTTTGAAATGCCAATGGGCGAAATTGTTTTCGATTTTTATGATAAGCTAAAAACACTTTCTAAAGGTTACGCATCATTTGACTATCATCAAATTGGTTACCGCAAGTCTGATTTAGTACGTTTGGACCTCTTATTAAATGAGGAACCCGTAGATGCGCTATCATCATTGATCCACCGTAGCAATGCCTACGATTTTGGGAAAAAGATCTGCGAAAAGCTGAGAGAGTTAATCCCTCGCCAGCAATTTGAAATTAAGATCCAAGCATCTATTGGTGCCAAAGTTATTGCCCGTGAAACATTAAGCGCATTACGTAAAGATGTAACAGCTAAATGTTACGGAGGTGATATTTCTCGTAAACGTAAGTTGTTAGAAAAACAGAAAAAAGGTAAAAAAAGGATGCGTCAAGTGGGAAATGTAGAAATTCCCCAAACTGCTTTTATGGCAGTGTTAAAATTAGATTAGTAGAATGAAAGGTGTTTTTTATCTATTTCTTTTATTTTTTATTGTAGAAGCAAAAGCTCAAAAAATACTTAATGACGATTATTATATGGTCTCGATTGACGATACTAAAATGTATCGTCAATCACAAGATACGTTATACCAATACCATTGCTCGCCTGAGTTTAAACCAAGATTTGATACTGTGCCTAGGCATTACAAGATCTTAAATACGCAAACAAACGCTAACATCACCTGGTTAAAGTTAGAACGACTTGATCACCTACAAATGTCTTCAGAACCATTTCCTTTGAATAGATTTTTTGTATTGGTGCTTAAAGATTTAAATAGTAAAACTGCAGGTCAGCTTATGTTTGCAAACAACTTAACTCGGGCTCAATTGGATGCTTTTACAATACCTTTAGAAGATCTGTCGCACAAATTTTATTCAACTTTGATCAGTAATACTTATAAAAATGAATTAGCTACTTTAAAATCAATAGCTACAAAACAAGATATTAATATTTTGCTGGATGAAATGAAATCAGAAAAGTATAAGGAGATGATCAGCCAATATCAAGCTACTAAAATAAATGACATGTATGGTTCTTTATTGACCTCCGAATTGTTCTATAGGTCATTTTTGGCAAAAGGTTACAATCCAATTGGCAGTGGATTAAAATTTAATGAATTACAGAAACAGAAATAAAATGCAACTATTAGACGGAAAATTCGCATCAGAAAAGATCAAAACAGAAATCGCTGAAGAAGCAGCTGCATTTTTAGCAGAGAGTGGACGTAAGCCTCATTTAGTTGCCATATTGGTTGGCAACGATGGTGGAAGTGAAACCTATGTGGCCAGTAAAATGAAAAACTGTGAAAAAGTAGGATTTCAATCCTCTTTAATCAGATATGATAATTCGGTCACAGAAGACGAATTGTTAGCTAAAATCGAGGAAGTTAACCATGATGCGGGTGTTGATGGGCTAATTGTTCAATTACCCCTACCAAAACATATAGATCCCGAAAAAGTTACTGAGACAATAGATTACCGTAAGGATGTTGATGGATTTCACCCAGTAAATTTAGGGCGAATGATGCGTAATTTACCTTGTTTTATCCCAGCAACGCCCTATGGTATACTTTTAATGCTAAAAGCCTACAATATTGATACTACAGGTAAGCACTGTGTTGTAGTTGGCCGTAGCAATATCGTTGGAAGTCCGATGAGTATTTTAATGGCCCGCAATGCTAATCCTGGTAATTGCACAGTAACCTTAACTCACAGTAAAACACATAATTTAAAAGAAATGGTTTTGCAGGGTGATATTGTGGTTGCTGCAATAGGTCGTAAAAATTTCGTAACTGCCGATATGGTTAAAACAGGCGCAATTATAATCGACGTTGGTATAAATAGGGAAACCTCCACAGAAACCAAATCTGGTTTTAAATTATTCGGAGATGTAGACTTTGACAATGTAGCTCCTAAAGCATCTTGGATTACACCTGTTCCAGGTGGTGTTGGGCTAATGACGATTGTTGGATTATTGAAAAATACCTTAGCGTCTGCGAAGAAAGAAATTTATTCATAACGAAAAAACAAGCTCAAATCTATTTTATTTAAAGAATCGCTTCCAGAGACTTTCCTTAAAACCTACATATAGTCCATCTTCTTTAACTTTAATAGGATAAATACGGATGTAGTCTCCCTGACCTTCAGCACCCATTCCTGTTGTAAGGTTATATTCCCAACGGTGAATGGGACATACGATGTTTCCATTTTTGCACCAACCGCCACTTAATATTCCCCCGGCGTGCGGACAGGTATTTTGAATAACATAAATATCTTGCCCATTTTTAATGAGACAAAGCTTTTTTCCATTTACTAAAACCTGACCAATAAAATCCTGATCAGGGACAGGAATATCAATTTTGTACCATTTCATTGTTTACAAATACTTTAACAATATCTAACGCATTTTTACATGGTGCAATGAGTGGAACTGGGTATCCAGCAACCGCACTATAGAAAGAAACACCAAAAGCCACCACCAAGGCTTCATTTTCGGCTCCATTTAATTCCAAATCTAAGGCCTTCCCTAGAAAATGTGTATCGATTGGGTATAATGTTTGTTTGTATGCCGCCACTGCTCATTTCACCCTCAGTTACTTCGATAACACAAAAATGAAAACAAAACATTGAAGCTTCTTTAGGAAAATCCATAGCAGCAATAGGATTAAATGATGGAACTTGTAATCGAACCAAACCCTCCTCTACCAACCATTCGGGGACTATAGGTAGGAAGAAAGCATCTTTTAAAGGCATGCCGTTATTCATACTGAAACCCGTGAATAAGTTGAGATTGCTTGCCAAAAATGTTCTTTTTCCCCTTTCATTTAAAGAATCAGCCTTAAGAATACTTACCATTCTTTTAACTAATCTGTTAGTGTGGGTTGAATCATTAAATAGCGCCATAGTATTGCCAAGTGCAAGTTTTAGATTTAGCTTTATTTTTTTAGCAAACAAACTAGCCGACCCAAATTCACTCGCATTTTCACGCGTGCGCGCAAAGCCAGGTTCATTTGCAATCCTCTCTTTGCTATGTCCTGTTTGATGTTTGGCATAATATTCATCATCTACCTTGTAAAAACTAAGATCACCAACCTTACCTTCTAATTTTACTGAACTCCTTTGGAAAGCCATAAGCAATTATTTTTGATACTTTAAGTTACGCATAATAATGTTAATAAACGATGCTTTCAGCTAAATTCTACCTTACTGTTAAGTAATATTCAAGTAGGCATCAAGTAGGTATCAAGTATCCTATATGCTATGTTATTACTACCTAATGTATACTTTATAGTTGCTTGATATATACTTCTGTTATAGCCTAATTACTAATTACCCATTTCGATATATTATAGCATTATCCCATTCCATTTTATTACCTTTGTTCCCTAATTTATGGCACACATTATCCCAGAAAACGGCTCCATGCTTCCATTAATGGAAGAATTTTATACAATTCAAGGCGAAGGATTTAACACCGGCAAAGCGGCTTATTTTATTCGTTTGGGCGGTTGTGACGTAGGTTGCCACTGGTGTGACGTTAAAGAAAGTTGGGATGCTGAGCTTCATGCGCTTACCTCAGTTGAAGAAATAGTTGAAAAGGCCAGCACTTTTCCAGGCAAAGCAGTAGTAGTTACTGGCGGAGAGCCATTAATTTACAACTTGGACTATCTTACTAAAAAGCTGCAAGAGAAGAATATGCTTACGTTTATTGAAACTTCTGGTGCTTATCCCCTTTCGGGATCATGGGATTGGATTTGTTTATCGCCTAAGAAATTTAAAGCACCTCGACCTGATATTACACCTTTTGCGAATGAACTAAAAGTAATAGTTTTCAATAAAAGTGATTTTGAATGGGCTGAAAAATATGCGGAGACTGTTTCTCCAACATGTAAATTATATCTTCAACCAGAATGGTCTAAAGCCAAAGAAATGACCCCTTTAATTGTTGACTATGTAATGGCAAATCCAAAGTGGGAAATTTCATTGCAAACGCATAAGTTTTTAAATATTCCTTAATTTAGGGATTGCTTCGTATCTCGCAATGACGGTGGTACCTCGCAATTCAAATTGGTTCGGTAAATTAATCTTAGGGTATGCAGAAAATTTTAATACTTATTTTCCTTCTTCTGGTATTCCAAGCTAATGCGCAAACCTCTACCATTAAAAAGGCGCAACAGAGTTATGATGATGCACAACAGTATTTGAGTCAAAAGGCTTATGAAGAGGGAATAAAATACCTAGAGCAAGCTATAAAGTCAGACCCAAAATTTCAACTTGCCTATATGCAGCTAGGAGATGTTTATAGAAGAACTAATCAATTACAGAAAGCCATAACACACTATAAAAATGCAATATCTTCTGCTCCATCTATCGAGCCTCGGATATATTTTGTATTGGGAGAAAGTGAACTTTTAACAGGTAATTATGAAGAAGCAAAATCAAATTTGCTCCAATTTCAGTTAAAATACCAAGGCACAGACCCAGATTATATCAATAAAACAAAAAAATACCTTTTAGATTGCGACTTTGCCGAGACGGCTTTAAAAAATCCCGTAAAATATGAACCTATTAATTTGGGCTTAAACGTAAACAGCGAGTATAGAGATTATTTTCCAGCTTTAACTGCTGATGGAGAAACGATCATTTTTTCTAGGGTCGTAAACGGGAATGAGGATTTCTACTCCGCATATAAAAAAGAGCAAAAATGGCAGCAAGCAGTGCCATTGAGTTCGAATATTAATACGCCTACCTTTAATGAGGGTGCTCAATCTATTTCTCCCGATGGTAAATATTTGTTTTTTACAGGCTGTAACCGACCAGATGGATTAGGCAGGTGCGACATCTATTTATCTCGAAAAGAAGGTAATAAATGGGGAAAAGCTATTAATTTGGGGTCAAATATTAATTCAGAATATTGGGATTCTCAACCTGCTATTAGCCCGGATGGCAATACCTTGTTTTTTGTAAGCAACCGTCCCGGTGGCGTAGGTGGATATGATATTTGGAAAAGTACATTAAACCAAGATTCCAAATGGACAACACCTGTAAATCTAGGTCCAGAAATAAATACGGTCTTTGACGAGAGCACACCCTTTGTTCATCCAGACGGCAAAACGTTGTATTTTTCATCAGATGGATGGCCTGGAATGGGCAATAAAGATATTTTTTTTAGTAGAGTTGATAAATTCCAAAAATGGAGCAAACCACAGAATTTAGGATATCCAATTAACACTTTCAAGGAGGAAATTGGTTTAATTGTAACTGCAGATGGCAATGAAGGACTTTTTTCTTCCAATGTAGCAGGCGGATTCGGGGAGCTAGATATTTATTCGTTTAAAATTCCAAATTCTGCGAAACCATTTCCAGTTACTTATGTAAAAGGGATAGTGAAGGATAAGGATACCAAAGATTTTTTACAAGCTAGTATTTTAGTGGTTGATCTGCAAAATGATGTTGCAATGTTTAATGATTATACCTCATCAGAAACCGGAGATTTTTTAACTGTGTTACCTATTGGAAGTAGCTATTCTTTTGATGCAGATGCGGAAGGTTATTTATTTTATTCACAACACTTTAACTTAAATAGTGTTGGGGGCAATAAACCATTTGAAATAGAGATCTTATTAGAGAAGATAAAGGTTGGTGCGAATGCAACATTAAACAACATCTTCTTTGAAACAAATCAATATCAGTTACTTCCGTCTTCCATGGCCGAATTGAATTTACTGGTTGATTTTTTAAATACAAACGAAAAAGTCGCCATCGAAATTCAAGGACATACAGACAATATCGGCGAAACCAAATTAAATGAAAAACTATCAGATAATAGAGCAAAGGAGGTTTTCAACTATTTAATTCAACAGGGTATTTCAGCAAAAAGATTAACTTATAAAGGTTTTGGATCTACAAAACCAAAAGCAGACAATGCCAATGCAACAGGAAGGCAGTTGAATAGAAGAACGGAGTTTATGATCACAAAAATATAACTTACGAAATTGAGATAGCAACTATACTATTAACTTCGCAAATCTTATATCACTGCTTGCCGTACGCGAATCAATTTCACCAATAAATCTTCCAACAATGCTAAATTAAGCATGTTTGCCCCATCCGATTTTGCATTAGCTGGATCTGGATGTGTTTCGATAAATAAGCCATCAGCACCAACAGCAATAGCAGCTTTAGCAATGGTAGTAATCAATTCTGGTTTGCCTCCAGTTACACCGCTACTTTGATTTGGTTGTTGAAGAGAGTGTGTACAATCCATTACAACGGGCACACCAAAACTCTGCATTTCAGGTAATCCACGATAGTCTACAATTAAATCTTGATAACCAAATGTATTACCTCTATCCGTTAAAATTACCTTCTTATTACCAGAATCAATAATTTTATCAACTGCAAATTTCATTGAACCCGCGGATAAGAACTGCCCTTTCTTTACGTTAACTACTTTTCCAGTTTGTGCAGCTGCAATTAATAAATCGGTTTGACGGCATAAAAATGCTGGGATTTGTAATACGTCAACATACGCTGCAGCCATTGCTGCTTCATTGCTTTCGTGAATATCTGTCACAGTAGGCACGTCGAAAGTACTGCCAATTTTCTCTAAAATTTTCAGCGCTTTTTCATCTCCTATTCCTGTAAATGAACTTCCTTTACTTCGATTGGCTTTTCGGTAAGATCCTTTAAAAATGAAAGGTATTTTTAACTTATCAGTAATGGATATAATTTTTTCGGCTATACGCAAAGCAATTTCTTCGCCCTCTATGGCGCAAGGCCCCGCCATTAGAAAAAAGTTGTTGGAATCTTGGTGTTTGAGTTTATCTATTTGTAACATTTTTCAATTTTGTGTGTCAACTAAGTCGTAATTTGATCTTAATTCCCGAATTCGGACATAAATTTAATGCGCATTAATTGTATTTCTTCACGCGTATAATCGCTTTCTCCAAGTTCGTTTAAAGCAGCATCAATAGAGTCGCTATCGGCAGTTTTAAAATAATCAAAAACTTCGTCCTGCCTGTCCTCATCTATCACCTCGTCAACGAAATAAGACAAATTGAGCTTTGTGCCTGAATTAACGATTGCTTCTACTTCTTTTAAAATATCAAAATAGGTAATGCCTTTAGACCTTGCAATGTCTTCTAATCCTATTTGCCTATCTATATTCTGAATAATTGATACTTTGATAGCCGATTTATTAGCTTGTGTTTTAATAACAAGGTCAATTGGTCTTTCGATATCGTTGTCTTCCACATATTTTTTAATCAATTCGATGAATGGTCCGCCAAATTTGATTGCTTTACCATTCCCAACTCCAGAAATTTGTTTCAATTCATCCATAGCAATTGGATAATGGGTACACATTTCTTCTAAAGAAGGATCTTGAAATACAACAAATGGGGGAACATTCTTTTGCTTGGCGATTTTTTTCCTTAAGTCTTTAAGTAGTCCCAACAACTGTGTATCTAAAGCAGCTGTACCCTGTTTTGCCTCATCTTCGTCGTCTTCTGAAACGCCTTCTATCAGTTCATTTAGAATAAATTTTAAACTGTAAGGGTTTTCAATGAAGTCTTTTCCAATATTTGTAAGCCGTAATAACCCGTAATTATCAATATCCTTTGATACAAAGTTATTTAATACAGCTTGCCTTATTAGCGACTTCCATAAAATCTCACCATCTTCCTTACCAAAGCCAAATTCTGGAAGCTTATTCTGTTCATACGCGATGGTTTGCGCTGTTTCACTGCCCATGAATATATTTAACAAATGGGTGTCGTCAAACTTCTCTCCAGTAGATAAAATTAGTTTTAAGAAAGTTAATAAATTTTCTTCTGCATTAAAATGCTGTTTTGGCTTCTTGCAATTATCGCACATGCAATTACAACCAGTTTCATTAAAGTTTTCTCCAAAATAGTGGAGTATTTGTTTTCTTCGGCATACACCAGATTCGGCATAATCGATAACCTCTTTTAAGATTTGGGTGCCAATTTCTCGCTCAGCTACTGGTTTATCTTTCATAAACTTAGCTAATTTATCCACATCTTTTTGCGCATAAAAAGCCAAGCAAACACCTTCCCCTCCATCACGTCCAGCTCTACCAGTTTCCTGATAATAGCCTTCCATACTTTTTGGAATATCGTGATGGATTACAAAACGAACATCAGGTTTGTCTATCCCCATCCCAAAAGCAATGGTTGCTACGATAACCTCAACGTCTTCCATTAAGAACTTATCTTGTGTTTCTGCTCGTACTTTAGGTTCAAGACCGGCGTGGTAAGGCAATGCCTTTATCCCATTCAAATTTAAGCTCTCAGCAACCTCTTCAACTTTTTTCCTGCTCAAGCAATAGATGATACCCGATTTTCCAGTATTGTATTTGATATATCTAATAATCTCTTTGATTACATCTCTTTTTGGTCTGATTTCATAAAAAAGATTTGGTCTATTAAATGACGATTTGAACAATGTCGCATCAGTCATCTGAAGATTTTTAATAATATCTTGTTGCACTTTAGGGGTTGCAGTGGCAGTTAATGCAATAATTGGAATCTGTTCCCCTAAACCGGTAATTACCTGTCTTATTTTTCGATACTCAGGTCTAAAATCATGTCCCCATTCCGAAATACAATGTGCTTCATCTACAGCTACAAATGAAATCTTTAAGAGCCTTAAGAATTCTATATTTTCAAGTTTGGCCAAAGATTCGGGAGCCACGTACAGCAGTTTTGTATGGCCATTTAATAAATCTCCTTTAACTTGTGTTATTTCAGTTTTATTTAAGGAAGAGTTTAAGAAATGAGCGATACTATCACTTCCGCCAAAAGCTCTTAACTGATCTACCTGATTTTTCATTAATGCAATTAATGGTGAAATTACAATAGCTGTGCCTTCACTCATTAAAGCTGGTAATTGATAACAAATTGATTTTCCCCCACCAGTTGGCATAATTACAAACGTATTTTTACCTGCTAAAATGTTTGTAATAATAGGTTCTTGATCACCCTTAAAGTTATCAAAACCGAAGAAAGTTTGTAAATTATCAAACAACGACTTTTTCACGTCCATTTTTTGTGTCAAATATTCTGTGCTATTATTGTTCAAAATAACATAATTTTGCAGTAATTAAAGCATTAATATACTAAAAATTTTCTCTTTGAAAAGTAAAAAATCAATTATCGAAACTGCAGTTGCTACATTTAAGCTAGAATCTGAAGCAATTCTAAATTTAATACCTCATATTAACGATGATTTCGTCGCTGTAATTAATGCTATATTAGAGAGTAAAGGGCGGGTAATTGTAACTGGGATAGGTAAAAGCGCCATTATTGCACAAAAAATTGTTGCTACATTTAATTCTACTGGTACCCCGGCTATATTTATGCATGCGGCCGATGCCGTTCATGGAGATTTAGGGATGATCCAGCAAAACGATATTGTTATTTGCCTATCAAAAAGTGGAAATACGCCAGAAATTAAATTATTAGCGCCATTGTTAAAGCAATCTGGAAACTTATTAATTGGCATGCTTGGTAAAATAGATTCGGATTTAGCAAGAAATGCTGATTTGATTTTGAATACTACTGTTGAAAAGGAAGCTTGCCCGCATAACTTAGCACCTACAACCAGTACAACTGCACAACTAGCCATGGGCGATGCATTGGCAATCTGCTTATTGGAAGCGCGAGAATTTAACACGGATGATTTTGCACGTTATCATCCTGGTGGATCACTAGGTAAACGCTTATATTTAAAAGCGGGCGATATTGCGCTTAAAAATGAAAAGCCATCTATCTCTCCAACAGCTGCTGTTAAGGATGTGATTATTGAGATTAGCAAAAATAGATTAGGTGCTGTAGTGGTTATGGATCAAGATAAGGTTGCGGGAATTATCACAGATGGTGATATACGCAGGATGCTGGAGAAATATACTGATTTAGCAAACATAAAAGCTTCGGATCTTATGAATGCCAACCCAAAGAGCATTGATAAAGAGGAATTGGCGCTATTGGCGTTAGAGCTTATTAAGAAAAACAATATTACCCAACTATTAGTTATGGATGGAGAAATGTATTGTGGAATGATACACTTGCATGACCTTTTGGATGAAGGTATTATTTAAATAAAATTATCTTTGCAGTAGATGAATAAGAATAATTACGCATTAATAATGGCTGGTGGCGTTGGAAGCCGTTTTTGGCCAGTAAGTAGGGCCGAATTTCCAAAGCAGTTTATAGATTTTTTTGGCGTAGGAAAAACTTTAATTCAAAGTACTTACGATAGATTTCTTCAGATTTGTCCTCCTGAAAATATTTTCATTATCACTAATGAAATATATGTTGAGATAATCAAAAAACAACTTCCCAGCATTGGCTCTAACCAGATTTTAGCCGAACCTGTAATGCGTAATACAGCGCCATGTATTGCCTATGGCTCGATGAAAATTGCAAAACTCAATCCAAACGCCGTAATTGTTGTTGCACCGTCAGATCATACCATTGCAAACCAAGCAGGTTTTGTAGACGCGATCAATCAATCAATTGAAGCTGCTGCAAACAACAAATGCCTAGTAACATTAGGCATTAAACCAAACCGTCCAGATACAGGTTATGGTTATATTCAGTATGCTGATGATGTGCTTGGTACTGATCAAAACATCCATAAAGTGAAGACATTTACAGAGAAGCCAAATTTAGAATTAGCTAAATCCTTTTTACAAAGTGGAGATTTTCTTTGGAATGCAGGTATTTTCATATGGTCTGCTAAAGCAATTAACAAAGCATTTGAAAAACACTTACCAGATATGCATGAGATTTTCCAACAGGGAAATTCTTTTTATAATACGAATAATGAAGTTGCGTTTATTGCCAATGCCTATTTACAGTGTACCAACATTTCTATAGATTTTGCCATTATGGAAAAAGCAGATAATGTTTACGTGTTACCTGCAGATTTCGGGTGGTCTGACCTCGGTACTTGGGCCTCTATTTACGAAATGGCAGAAAAAGATTATGTAGGTAATGCAGTTATCCCCTCAGAACAAGTAATGATGTACGATTCATCAAATTGTATGATCAATGTACCTAAAAACAAATTGGTTATCCTTCAGGGCTTACATAACTATATTGTGGCAGAATCAAATCATATTTTATTGATTTGCCCGAGATCTGAAGAACAGAATGTAAAGAACATTACAGCGGATGTAAAGGCAAAATTTGGCAACAAATACACCTAACTCCTTTGTCTCACTGCTTCATATAGGATTACTCCAGCAGCCACAGAAACATTTAACGACTCGATTTTGCCAGCCATAGGTATTTTAGCCAAATAATTAGCTACCCTTAGCAGGTCATTTGAGATTCCTTCATCTTCGGATCCCATTACGATGGCTGTTGGTAAAGTATAATCTGGTGCATAAATCAAATCGTTTGTTTTTTCACTGCAGGCTACTATTTGTAATCCACTGTCTTGCAGGAACAAACAGGTTTTATGTAAATTTGAATGTCTGCAAATCGGAATACTAAACAAAGCACCTGCCGAGGTTTTAATTGCATCAGCATTAATTTGAGCTGCATTTTTTAAGGGAACAACAATGGCATGAACGCCAACGCAAGCAGCGGTTCTCGCAATCGCACCCATATTGCGAACATCTGTGATGCTATCTAAGATTAAAATTAATGGGACCTCCCCTTTCTCAAAAACTGCAGGAATAATGTCTTCAATATTTTGATAGGTAATAGGAGAAATAACTGCAATTACTCCTTGGTGATTTTTTTGCGACATCCTGTTCAATTTCTCTACCGGAACTGAGCTCAAAGGAATTAAAGTGCCACTTAGAAGTGTTTTTAACTCCGTAAATAAATCGCCAGCAAGGCCACGTTGTAAATAAATTGTTTCAATATCTCTTCCAGCTTTTATTGCCTCTATCACTGCTCTAATACCAAAAACAAATTCATTATTTTCCTTTACGCGCTGTGGTCTTCTAAAATTATCCATACTTTTTAATCTGCTTACAAAAGTACACAACAAACTCTTATTAACATTTAATTGTGTAGAAATAAATAAAAGTTATCAAAACAATCTAAAAATGCAATAGCTTAATTAACAGCGTGTTCAAAAAGATTTAAAAATTCAATCTTTCTTTTGTCTAATTTTGGTGCATGATTACTGATAACGAACCTCAGGGACAAGGAAAATTTTCACCTTCTGCGCGCAAAAGCAGATTAACTACTTCTATGAATACCATGGGAAAAATACCTCCCCAGGCTATCGATCTAGAAGAAGCTGTATTAGGTGCTTTGATGCTTGAAAAGGATGCGTTATCAACAGTTATTGATATCTTAAAACCTGAGGTTTTTTATCAAGAAGCCCACAAAAAGATATTTGAAGCAATTCAACAATTATTTCAAAAATCTAAACCGGTTGATATCCTCACCGTTACTTCCGAAATGCGCCAACAAGGCACATTGGAAATGGTAGGTGGTGCATATTATATTACTAACCTTACCAATCGTGTTGCATCGGCTGCAAACATTGAATATCATGCGAGGATCATTTCCCAGAAATACATTCAGCGGGAGTTGATTAGAATTTCTACGGAAATTATTACCAATGCTTACGAAGATACGACCGATATTTTCGATCTGTTAGATCATGCAGAGAAGAATTTATTTGATATTGCCCAAAATAACCTGCGTAGGGATACGCAAAAAATGGACGAGATTGTTAAGCAGTCTTTAGCCACATTAGAAGAATTAAGAACTAAAACGGATGGTTTGACAGGAGTTCCTTCAGGTTTTACCGATTTAGATCGGATAACAGGTGGTTGGCAGAAATCTGACTTAGTGATTATTGCGGCAAGGCCCGCAATGGGTAAAACTGCATTCGTGTTAACTTGCGCACGAAATGCAGCGGTAGATTTTAAAAAACCAGTAGTTGTTTTCTCACTAGAGATGTCGTCCGTTCAGTTGGTTAATCGTTTAATTTCGGGAGAAACTGAGATTGAACAAGAGAAAATAAGAAAAGGAAACTTGGCTGAATGGGAATGGCAGCAACTGCATAGTAAAATTGGAACTTTAACTGAAGCTCCCCTATTAATTGATGATACTCCGGCATTAAATATATTTGAGTTCCGCGCTAAATGCCGTCGCTTAAAATCACAGTATGATATCCAAATGGTTATTGTCGATTACCTTCAGTTAATGCATGGTAAAGGCGAAGGCCAAAGTGGCGGTGGTAACCGTGAGCAAGAGATCGGTAGTATTTCACGAGCGCTTAAATCTGTAGCTAAAGAGCTAGAAGTGCCTGTATTGGCACTATCCCAATTAAGTCGTGCGGTTGAAAACAGACCAGGACAAAACGGAAAAAGACCATTATTATCCGATTTACGTGAATCTGGTTCAATTGAGCAAGATGCCGACATGGTGTTATTTTTATATAGACCAGAATATTATGGTATTACCGAAGATGAAAATGGTCGCTCGCAAGCAGGTATTGGAGAAGTAATTATTGCAAAACATAGAAATGGTGAAACAGGAATTGTGCCACTACGCTTCATTGGTAAGTACGTAAAATTTGGGGATCTAGAAGAAAGCTTTATGCCTCAAAACAGTTTCTCTTCAGAAAACTCGGCAATGTTACCCTCAGCAAATTTTGATCGTCCAACTGGGAATGTAATTATCAAGCCATCTAGCATGAATGATATGCACGATGAGGATGCACCGTTCTAGCTATAAAAAGTAACCGAGGATAACGCCACCCAAGACGATAATTGGTGGACTAACCTTTGTATATACTAGCAGCAAAAAAGTAACAATTAACAATAAAATAGCCGCCCAATCGAATCCAATAGGTTGCACTAGTAGGATAAATGCGGCAATTATAAAACCAACACTTACAGCATTAACACCTGATAAAGACTGTTTAATCCGGGTAATTTTTTTAAGATCATCCCAAAATGGAACAATAAACAATACCAAAATTAATCCTGGTAAATTAATGCCCAAAACTGCTACTAAACCGCCAAAAATCTGACCAGACATTTCGTACCCTCCATGCTTCATACTCAATGAACCTAAATAGCTGGTGAAAGAAAAAGTAGGTCCAGGTAAAATCTGCTGCAAGGCAAAGCCAGATATAAAATCTGTTTGCGTTAAATAATGTTTCATTTGAACAAACTCAGTAAACATCAGGGGTACTAAAACTTGACCACCACCGAATACAAAAATTCCATTACGGTAAAAATTTTCAAAAAGCCTAATGGGTAAACTAAAGGGTGAAGTTCTATTAATAATAGCGCCTAACATCGCCATAAAGAGCATTACACCGATAAAATAACTTAGCTTTCTAGGATTGATATTCGCAAATAGTCTAACCCTTATTTGTGCTTCATCTGTTGGTGTTCCAATTGCTGAAGTTACCATGCCCCCAATTAAAATAGCCAGTGGGAATACATAAGCATTCCTTAGGACTAATGTTGCAATTACAGCTCCAAACGCTAACATTATGGTGATTTCATTTTTCAAAACCTTTTTTGATAAATGAAAGGCGCCATACGCAACAATACCTAATGCTATCGGATTAATAAATTTTAGTATTTCAATAAACTTTTGCTTCTGATCTAATAGTCCAAAGCTTACTGCTGCTAAACTCATAATTGCTGCTGAAGGCAAAATCCAGATTAAAAACGTAACGATCGAAAGTTTTAAGCCGCCTACTTTATAAGCAATCCCCACCAAAGTTTGTGTAGATGCGGGACCTGGTAGTATTTGGGCAAGTGCATTTAAAGCTAATAGATCCTCTTCAGAAATAAAATGATTGTTCTTTACAAAATACCTAAGCAGTAGCGAGATATGAGCCTGTGCACCGCCAAAAGCCGTGAAAGTGAAAAATAGTACATTTCTAATAAATAAGAGCTGTCTTTTGGCCATCCTACAATCCTAAAATCCTAGTCATCCTCGTAATCTAATCCGGCTGCATTATTATAAGCGCCTTGTAGTTCAGAAAAAGCGTGCATATCTCTTTTTTCTCTAGCTTTTAACATTCCTACCTGATAAACCTCAATCGCTTTATCTTTTTCATTCTCCCTTTCATAGAGCTTGCCCAGATGGTAATAAGTCCCAACATAATCAGGGTGTTCTTCAACTAATTTCAAATAATAATGAAATGCATTTTTTGTGTCATTTATGGTGTTGTATTCTGTCGCTATTGCATAGAGCACAAAGGGATCATTGGAATCGCTTGCTAAAAATTCGAATAACTTAGATAATCGGTCGTTTTGCATTTTAAATCACTGCTTTTTTAATTAGATTTGCATAAAGGAAATTTAAAGAAACTATCATTTACTTTATGATAAAGGTATATATGTTTCATTACCTTTAAACCAAATATTGTCAATTAAAAATCAATTTTAACCTATGAAAATATTAGTTTGTATAAGTAACGTTCCTGACACCACAACAAAAATAACTTTTACTAACGATAATACACAATTCAATACCGCTGGAGTTCAATTTATTGTAAATCCATATGATGAAATTGCATTATCGAGAGCGATTGAGCTTTGCGAAGGTGGAAAAGGTACAGTTACTGTAATCAATGTTGGAGAGAGCGCTACAGATCCCACCATTAGAAAAGCCTTAGCCATAGGTGCTGATGATGCAGTTAGAGTTGATGCATCACCTAGAGATGCTTATTTCACCGCATTTCAAATCGCACAATATGCCAAATCAAATGATTATGATATGATTTTATGTGGTCGTGAATCGATAGATTATAACGGTTCTCAAGTTGCGGCTATGATTGGCGAATTTATGGATATTCCATCGATCTCTATTATTAAAAAACTCGATTTTGATGGAACTACTGCAACTATTGAACGTGAAATAGAAGGTGGAAAAGAAGTTATTTCGGTTACCGGCAAATTTGTTGCTAGTTGTGCCGAAGGAACTGCAGAGGCTAAAATTCCAAATATGCGAGGAATTATGTCGGCAAGAACTAAACCTTTACAAGTAGTAGCTGCTCAAGAAATCGACCAATTAGGAAAGGTAACCAAGTTTGAAACTCCCGCCCCTCGTGGCGCCGTTAAGCTAATTCCTGCTGAAAATGCTGAAGAATTAATAGGATTGCTTCATAGCGAAGCTAAAGTAATATAGCGTTTTAAGCGCTAAGCGTAATACACAAAAAATAAAAAGATATGTCAGTATTAGTATATGTTGAGCAGGTAAGTGGCAAGTTTAAGAAATCTGTTTTTGAAGCAGTTTCTTATGCAAAAGCGATCGCAGATAAACAAAGTACAAACCTTACGGCTATTTCCATTGGTAATGTTGTCGAAGGAGAGTTAAAGGAATTGGGCAAATATGGAGCTACTAAGGTTCTGAATGTTACCAATGAGCAGTTAAATAGTTTTGTAAACCAAGCGTATGCTGCCGTAATTGCTGAAGCTGCAAAAAAGGAAGGCGCTGATTTAATTGTACTTTCTAACTCTTTTTCGGGCAAAGGTTTAGCACCAAGAATTGCCGTTAAACTTAAAGCGGGCTTAATAGACGGAGCTGTAGAATTGCCTAGTTTTGATGGCGGATTTAGCGTTAAGAAAACCGCGTTCTCTGGAAAGGCCTTCGCTATAACAACCTTAACGTCAGATAATAAGATTATTGCTTTAAACCCAAATGCTTTTGGCGTTAAAGAATCAGCAGTTGACACAGTAATAGAAAACTTTACTCCAGAGGTAAAGGCAACAGACTTAGTGGCAATCGTTAAAGAGATTGTAAGGGCAACCAATAAAATTTCCCTTCCAGATGCTGAATTAGTTGTTTCGGCCGGCAGAGGATTAAAAGGCCCAGAAAACTGGGGAATGATTGAAGAGCTAGCTGAATTACTTGGTGCTGCAACTGCATGTTCAAAACCTGTATCTGATGCAGATTGGAGGCCACATGCCGAACATGTTGGACAAACTGGTATTGCTATAAGTCCTAATTTATATATTGCAATTGGAATTTCTGGTGCCATCCAGCATTTAGCTGGAGTAAGTTCATCAAAAGTGATTGTTGTGATTAACAAAGATCCAGAGGCACCTTTCTTCAAAGTTGCCGATTATGGTATTGTTGGTGACGCTTTTGAAGTAGTTCCAAAAATTATTGCTGCATTAAAGGCACATAAAGCTTAAATCTACCGCAAACATCGCTGGTGTTAAAGCACTAGCGATGTTGATTTACATATATGAAAAAAGTAAAACTTGACATTGTAGGCTTATCCTATAGCCAAACACAATCTGGTGCTTATGCACTGGTATTAGGGGAAGTTAATGGCCGACGCCGGTTGCCAATCATCATTGGAGCGTTTGAGGCCCAAGCTATCGCTATTGAGATCGAAAAGATGACTCCTACCCGCCCACTTACACACGATTTGTTTAAAAGTTTTGCCACGCTTTATCACATACAAATTCTTGAAGTATTAATTTACAATTTAGTTGATGGTGTTTTCTTTGCTAAATTAATTTGTAGTGATGGAGAAAACATACAAGAAATTGATGCTAGAACTTCGGATGCCATCGCGTTAGCTGTGCGTTTTAATGCGATTATTTATACTTACGAGTTTATTCTATCTTCGGCTGGAATAGTTATAGAAGGAAATGATTTTCTATTTTTAGAAAATATGGATTCTATTGCGAAGGAACACAGTACTGAAGAAATCCATACTTCTATTCAAGGTTCGGGCTATCAAACGCTGAGCGACGAAGAATTACAACAAAAACTGGAAGAAGCCTTAGCAGAAGAAGCTTACGAACGAGCTGCGAGAATTAGGGACGAAATTACTAAACGTAATTCTTTATAATTAGCAGAGCTGATTGATTAGCTAATTAATCAAAATAGTTATATCTTACAGCTACTTTTAACTAACTAAAACTAACATTTTTATGAATATTAAGTTTCGCTTAACTATAGTTAGCTTTATGCAATTTTTTGTGTGGGGCGCTTGGTTAATTACCATTGCCAATTATTGGTTCGGCACTAAACAATGGGATGGTGCTCAATTTGGTTTAATATTCGCCACCATGGGCTTTGCATCGCTATTTATGCCCACACTTACTGGTATAATTGCAGATAAATGGATAAACGCTGAGAAATTATATGCGATATTACACATCTTATATGCTGGAACATTATTTTATATTCCGCAGGTAGACACCCCAAATGAGTTTTTCTGGGTGATATTTTTAGCCATGTGTTTTTACATGCCCACCATCTCATTAAGTAATTCTATTTCCTATACCACACTAAAATCGGCAAACTTAGACGTAGTTAAGGATTTTCCACCTATCAGGGTTTGGGGAACAATAGGCTTTATTGCGGCTATGTGGATTACAAATTTAACTGGAAGCAAGGCAAATGCCAACCAATTTTATATTGCCGGAATATCTGCATTAGCCCTTGGTTTATACGCTTTTACCTTACCAAAATGTGTACCTTCTAAGTTATTGGAAGAGAAATCTACTTTTGCTCAAAAGCTGGGTTTGGATGCATTTAAGTTATTTGCAAACTATAAAATGGCGCTATTTTTTATCTTTTCGATGTTTTTAGGAGGCGCTTTGCAATTAACAAATGCCTATGGGGATGTTTTTTTAGATGAGTTTAAGCTTTTTCCTGTATATGCCGAATCTTTCGTTATCAAATATTCGACAATTATTATGTCTATTTCCCAGGTTTCTGAAACCTTATTTATTTTAGCTATTCCTTTTTTCTTGAAACGATTTGGGATTAAAAAGGTAATGGTAATCGCCATGTTGGCATGGGTTTTTAGATTCGGTTTATTTGCATACGGTGATCCCGCAGGTAATTTATGGATGATTGTATTTTCTTGTATTGTTTATGGAATGGCATTCGACTTTTTTAATATTTCAGGTTCGTTATTTGTAGAAACATCTACAACAGCTAAAACTCGCTCGTCAGCACAAGGGTTATTTATGATGATGACCAATGGCTTTGGTGCTGTATTAGGCAGCGTTGTTTCTGGTTGGATGATCCAAAAATATTTTACACAAGCCTATACAAATATCCAATCGCTAGCAGAACATGTAGGTTCGCCACCTAGTGATCAAAATTTGCTTAAATTTTTGGGCGACAAAGGTATTAGTGTTTTAGCAAATGGAGAGCTTAGTAGAGGACTTGAAGTTAAAGATTGGCATAATATCTGGTTAGCATTTACAATTTATGCGCTGATTATTACAGTGCTATTTATGCTTTTCTTTAAGCACAAACATTCTCGTGCAGATGTTGCAGCCATTGAAGAAGCAATTGCTCATTAAAATTTATTGTTAAAAATGTCAGCTTTTAAGCTTAGAAAAGAAAAAGACTGCCTTAATTGTGGGCATATAGTTGAAGAAAATTTCTGCCCTCATTGTGGCCAAGAAAATATTGTTGTCAAAGAAGATGCACTTCATATGGTTAGTCATGCCATAGCTGATTATTTCCACTTTGAACATCGATTTTTTGGCACCATTAAACCTTTATTGTTAAAGCCAGGAAAGCTTACCAAAGCATATGTGGAGGGTAAGAGGGTTTCATTTATCCACCCTATCCGACTTTATATCTTTATTAGCATAGTTTTTTTCTTGGTTGTGTTGAGTGAGAAAAGATTTGGGGAGAATAAGGATTTAAAAAAAACGCAAACGACAGGGGTTACGCCAAAAGATAAAAAATTAACACCATCACAAAATGATAGTTTGGTGGCTATAGAAATAAAAGAAGTTGAGCAAGCTTTAAAGTATGTTCCGAATACCAATGGATTAAGAGATAGTTTGATCAAGGAAGCTAAATTAGAAATCCAGAACGACCGAAATAAGGATTCTGGTTGGAAAGTTGGAACCTCAAAGAAGATTTCACAAGATAAAGGAGGGACTAAGGAGCAAAGAACTCGTGGTTGGAATGTAGGAAGCTCAAAAAAATGGGGTGGTAACTGGGTAACTTCAGATACGACCGTGGAAGATTATGAAAAAACACAAGCAGCCTTACCAAAAGATAAAAGAGATGATTTCTTAAGGCATTATTACGCGAAAAAAAGTATAGAACTCAATAAATATCCAGATCCAAAGAAAAAATTCTTGGAGGATTTTCTACATAATATACCTAAAATGATGTTCTTACTTCTACCAATGTTCGCCTTGATCTTGAAGTTGGTTTACATCAACAAGAAAAAGTATTATTATGAGCACTTGATCTATTCATTTCATGTACACTCGGCACTATTTTTAAGTATTTTGATCACTATGTTGCTGCAATGGTTATTTAAATTCGCCTACGATATAAGTGAATGGCTTTCTCTTCTCTGTATGATTTATATGGTCTGGTATATTTATCGATCTCTGAGAACTTTTTATGGAAGTACGAGATGGGTTACCGTATTAAAATTGTTCTTTTTAACTTTTTGTTATAACGTTGTGTTAACGATTTGCTTCTTATTGGTTATCGCAATTAGTTTTGCCATGGTTTAATTGAAGCTACTATTATTATAATTTTGATCAAAAAAAATGTCGGCTGGTAAATATAGAAAAGAAGATAATTGCTTAAACTGTGGTTTTACGGTTGAAAAACATTATTGCAGTAGTTGCGGGCAACCTAATTTAGAGTTGAATGAGAGCTTTTGGCAATTTATAACGCATAGTGTAGCTCACTATTTTCACTTTGATAATAAGTTTTTTCAAACGCTGAAGCCCCTTATTTCGAAACCGGGCGACGTTACATTAGCCTATTTAGCAGGCAAAAGAGCAAGGTATATTAATCCCGTTAGTATGTATATCTTTGTTTCCATTCTTTACTTTTTGGTAGTGTATACGCCAGATGGTCACAAGGAAGTGGAGAAGTCTACAACAGCTAAAGAAGCAATGGCTAAACCAAACTTAGATAGCATTGCTACCCCATTGTCGGGATCTGGATTAGTTGGAAAAGAAATTATCGCTAAAACCCAACAGGCTATTGACGAAGGGTTCGACAAAAATGCATTCCGACAATTAAGTTTCAAACAGCAGGAAGTGGCATTACGAGATCTAAACACGAAATATGAGAAACAAAAATCAAATTCTTTGAAGAAGTTTATCAAAAAACTGCAGTTGATCCATATTGAAGCAAACGATAGCACCTACACCGCGTATTTAGCTCGACAAAAAACACTCCCGAGTCTAGAAAGAGACAACCTATTCGAAAGATATTATAAAAAGAGAAGCATCGAAATCGGCCAGAATTCAGAGCTGATCCAAGAACAGTTGGCCCACAATAGACCAAAAGTTTATTTTTTATTCATGCCATTAATGGCGTTCTTTATCATGCTCAATTTTAGGAAAAATAATATTCGCTATCTTGATCATTTAATATTTACCATTCATGGCATGACTGCCTTTTTCTTGGTATCTATTATCATCCAACCAATGAAGCGGTTTTTATTTCCAGATGGTTTCATAGGCGGAATTTTGGGGGTATCACTTATTCTTTGGATTTTTTGGTATTTGTATAAAGGCCTAAAAATATTTTACCAACGTAAAACATCGACTACTATCTGGCGAATGATTTGGATTATTGTGCTTTATGGCGTTTCTCTTAAAGTTGCCGAAATGGTTGTTATAAATATCATATATTATGTAGCAACTTAAAACAATTTAGCTTGTGCTTCTTGTTTATCGGGAATATTTAGATCCAGGCCCAATGCTTTATTTAATTTTTCAGTAAAATAGGCAGATAGTAATGGCGATGCCAATTCGATATTTTGGTGTACAAAAAAGTATAAATTCTCCAAACCTTGTTTCTTCCATTCAACAATTCGTTCTACCCATTCGTCGAGTCTGGTATAATCACTTTCAGCATTGGCGCCAACATAACGTATAAAAGCCGTAGGTGTTGTTAACCGCATGTGTAGCATATCTCTCCGCCCAGCAGTATCAACTAAGATATTGGATATATGGTATTGTTCACAAAGCGAGGTAAACTCATTAAATATTTGGGGATTGGCAAACCACTCCTCATTCCTTAATTCAATTGCCAAGGGTATTTGTGTTGGAAATTCACTCATTACGATTTTTAATCGTTCAAAATCTTTTGGCTTAAAGTTATCGTGCAGCTGTAAAAAAGCCATACCCAACTTCTCATCAAAGTTGCTAATAGCTGCGCAAAACTGCAAAATTGGTTCCTTTACATTGATTAGTCTTTTAAAATGGCTAATCGTATTTGTTAGTTTTGGGAAAAATTTAAAATCAGCTGGTGTTTTATCTTTCCAAGTGATTATTTGAGCTTTATCTGGCATACCATAAAAAGTGGCATTTAGCTCGATAGAATTAAACTGGGTAGCATAATAACTTAATTCATCCTTCACCCCTTTTGGATAAAAGCCTTTTAAATCGGTTTTGTTCCATTTGGCACAACCAACAAATGCCTGAAACTTTTTTCCACCTAGTGTATTTAAAATTTCTCTTGTTGCCAGATGGTCTTCCGGTAAGGTAAAATCGATTATTGATGGGTCTGCTACTTGTCCGAATTTCATATCACTAATATCTTGAATGTTTCTCAAATATATTGAAAAAGCAGCTATTCACCATTGTAACTCACAAGTTATTGGATCAGTATTCATTTTAAGCCGATTTCTTACCTACAAAAAAGCCGCTCTAATAACTAGAACGGCTTAAAATCTTTGGATAATCCTTATCTTTTTTCGATATCTACAAATTCCATATCAACATCACCTACATAAACTTGACGAGGTCTGCCAATTGGTTCTTTATTTTCATGCATTTCCTTCCATTGTGCAATCCATCCAGGTAAACGTCCCAAGGCAAATAATACTGTAAACATATCTGTTGGGAAGCCTAAAGCTCTATAAATAATGCCAGAATAAAAATCAACATTTGGATATAACTTGCGATCAATAAAATAAGGATCGCTTAGAGCAGCTTCCTCTAGCTTTTTAGCAATTTCTAATACAGGGTCATTAATCCCTAATTTTTCTAAGATATCATCGCAAGCTTTTTTGATAATTTTAGCTCTTGGATCAAAATTCTTATATACACGGTGACCAAAGCCCATCATTCTAAAAGGGTCATTCTTATCCTTTGCTTTATTGATCCATTTCTCAGTATCACCACCATCTTCTTTAATCAACTCGAGCATTTCTATAACTGCTTGGTTTGCACCTCCATGTAAAGGTCCCCAAAGTGCAGAAATACCAGCAGATACCGAAGCATACAAATTACAGTCAGACGAACCTACTATCCTTACGGTAGAAGAAGAACAATTTTGCTCGTGATCAGCATGCAAAATTAATAAGGTATTCATTGCACTAACTACAACCGGATCAATTTCAATTTCCTCGGTACGTTGACCAAAAATCATATGCATGAAGTTGGTTACGTAATCGTATTTATTTTTCGGGTAAATAAGTGGGTGCCCTAATGATTTTTTATAAATGAAAGATACGATAGTTGGAAATTTAGCTAATAACTTGATCATCGTTAAATTCATTTCTTCTTTCGAAGAATTTGCATTTAACGATTCTGGATAAAATGTAGATAAAGAACAAACTAAAGAGGCCAATTGAGCCATTGGATGAGATTTAGAAGGATATCCATCTAAAAATTTCTTCATGTCTTCATGAATCAAAGTATGGCGGCTAATTACAGCTTGTAAATCATTTAACTCTGTAACAGTTGGTAATTTACCATAAATCAATAAATAAGCTACTTCCAAAAAAGTAGATTTTTCTGCTAACTGCTCAATTGGATAACCACGATATTTAAGTACGCCTAATTCTCCATCTAAAAAAGTAATGGCACTTTTTGTAGAACCTGTATTTTTGAAACCTGAATCTAAAGTAATGTGACCTGTTAAATCTCTTAGTTTTGAAATATCAATAGCCTTCTCCCCTTCTGTTCCAGTTATAACTGGAAATTCATAAGTTTTTCCGTCTATCTTAATTTCTGCAATATCTGACATATAATTATAGTTTTTATTAATAACAAAAATAGTTAATCCGTTTTAAATTCGCGTTATTTCGCCTTTATTTCTTCTAAAACCGCACCGCATTCCATCATCTCACTTCCATAATATGGATTTTGTATTTTCTTTTCAGAAGCTAACCAATCTCCGCCATCCCCTTTGTTGGCCATAGGGCAGTGTTGTACATAAATAGTACCTTTATGAATGGTAGTATGCTTAAATAAAGCAATTACATCAGCGCTCAAAGAAGTAAATTCCTTTCGTTGTGCTGCTATATCCTTGGCATTTTCTATTTTCCCGGCAATAATAGCTGTATTTTCACAGCCAGCATGTTTATTAAGAGATGTCACAAGTGCTTTAGCTGCTGATTTGGCTTCATCAAACTTCGAATCGACTAATGCGTCCTTTAAACGGATGTAATCTACATAAATACTGCTAACCTGTTCATCCTCAAAGCTCACCGCTACACTAGAAACATCTGTGCTATGTTTTGCTAAACTGTCTTTGGTATCAGTAGATTTATTTTCTGAGTTATTACAAGCAACGAGCGCCAGTAATAAAGCCATGCCAAAATATTGTTTCATTTAAATGGGGATTAACTTTCTGAATTTAGTTTAATTTACTTGGGGCTTAAAATAGCATTTAAAACGCTAAATTAACAAAAAACACCAACTAAAATTGGTGTTTTAATGTAAAATTTGGAAATAGTTGAAAGCTATTATCCATAAAACTTAATATGGAAGATAATCACTCGTTCAAGGCAAATTTAATTACTTCCTATTGCTGTTGTTATAATAAACGTCACCAGGAATGTGATGCCCAGGATAAATTTGTTCAAACAAAGCATAAAGTGTGGGATCATAAGCCTTCAAATCGTCGGGAGATTGTACCATAGTATCACCATCCTTAAATGCAAAATTAGACCAAAACCACCACTGTGTACCTTCAGCCCAATATTCGGCAACGGTATTAATTGCATATTGATTTTTGTATAATCCTTTTGCCTTTGCAGCTTCATAAGCTGCATAAATCTGTTTCACAAAATCTTTATCAATTCGCTGCAAAACGGCCATTATATTATGGCTAAACTCATGAACCATTATATTTTCACCAAAATACCTAGTTCCTGGTATGCCTAACAAATTCTCTTCTGCACAAGAGGTTTGAATGCCTCCCATTCCACGTGCTCTTTGGTTCCAATAGCCTTGATCTGTCATACTACCTATTCCTCCCGGCTTATCATAATTTGCTCTCTCGCTAGGTGTGAGGCGGCCGTCATTAATTGTTGGCTTTTTCCAATCCCGGCATTCGGGCAAATCGGTTTGCATTTCGTCTTTTCCAATAATAGAAAGTCTTGCGCCAAGCTTAATCATTCCTTCGCGGATATCAGGCCTTTTAAGCAACATGTAATTAATGATATCCCTTGCTATCAATAATGCATCATCTGATACATTCTCAGAAGAGATAACCGGAATACCGTACGCATCGGTAAATTTCTTATAATATGGATCAAAGTTATAACTCTTGGGTGGCGTAATTACCATGGCCTTGCTAAAGCTGCTGATTAAGGGTTTGCTATTTGATTGAGCCTTAACCAAAACAGGTGTTACTATCAAAAGCAGGAAGAATTTAATTAGGTATTTATTTATTAGTGAATACTTTTCCATAAGTAAAATGATTTGTGAGTTCATAAAAATACCCATTTATAAAATAACTCAACAATTAATATTCACTGGTATTAATAACATTTTAACCAGTTTAAAATAAATCTAAAAAGCATAAGGGCAAGTCATCCAACATTGCCCTTATGCTAACTAAAACTAATTTATCTAAATTATCCAACTTACTAAAGGCTGAATGTCGTTAATGTTATTTTGCATACGCCTTGAGGCCAGTACTTAAAAACATTTTATAATTATCTATTTCATAATCGGCACCTTGTGGAGATGCCAATAATTGCTCTGTTTTGGGATCTAACAAAACATAGAACGGTTGTGAGTTCGAGTTAAATTTCGAAGCTTGCAAATCACTCCATTTTTTTCCTATCGTGGTCAATGATTTTCCCTTTGCATTTACTACCACGTCTGCAGGGGCTAACTCTGTTTTATCATCTACATATAATTGTATTAATACATAGTCACTGTTAATCATTTGATGAACCGCAGGGTCTGGCCAAACATTAGCCTCCATTTTTCGACAGTTTACACATGCATGACCTGTAAAATCGATTAAAACAGGCTTATTTACTTTTTTAGCGTAAGCAATGCCTTCGTTATAGTCAAAAAATGCATTCAGTTTTAACGGTGCGTGAAAGATATCAGCATATTTATGCGGAATATCTGTTGAGGTAATTTGCTCATTGTTAGCGGTGCCTACCAAAGATGCCGTATACAGATCAAAGTCTTGCGTTTCTTGAGGAGGTAAAAATGCAGAAACCGAGCGTAAAGGTGCTCCCCACAATCCAGGAACTAAATATAAGGTAAAAGCAAATACAATTGTTGCCATTAAAAGGCGTGGAACACTAAGAAATTTAAGATCACTATCATGAGCAAATTTCAACTTGCCTAGTAAGTAAAAACCCATAAAAGCAAACAATGTAATCCATAGTACTAGAAACACCTCGCGATCAAACCATTCCCAATGATACGCTAAGTCTACATTGCTCAAAAATTTGAGCGCAAAAGCTAATTCTAAAAAACCTAACACTACCTTTACGCTATTTAACCAACCCCCAGATTTAGGCAATGCGTTCATCGCGGATGGAAAGAGTGCAAATAGTGCAAACGGAATAGCTAGCGCAAATGAAAAGCCAAACATCCCTACCGCAGGACCTAACAATGCTCCTGTTGTTGCTGCCTGGACTAATAAAGTGCCTATTATAGGGCCAGTACATGAAAAGGAAACTAATGCCAGCGTACCTGCCATGAAAAACAATCCAGCTAAGCCACCTTTATCCGAGTTTTCATCCATTTTATTCACCCATTTTGAAGGGAGTGTGATTTCGAAAGCCCCCAAAAATGAAGCTCCAAAAAGTACAAGTAAAAGGAAGAAGAAAAAATTAAAAATGCCATTGGTGGAGAGGCTATTCAATGCATCTGATCCAAAAATAATGGTAACGAGCAAGCCTAAAACAACGTAAATTAAGATGATAAAGAATCCATAGAGCGCTGCCTTGCTAAATGCGCCTCCTTTTCCAGCTCCCTTAGTGAAAAAACTCACCGTTAAAGGCAGCATTGGAAAGATACATGGCATTAATAGTGCAGCAAGACCACCAACAAAACCTGAGATAAAAATACCAAAAAGGGTTGTATTTTCAGCAGGTGTTGTTGCTTCTTTCACAGTTGAAGTTTCAGACTTTCCCTCTTTTACAATGGCTCCTGGATCAACTTTGGCGACAGTATCTTCTTCAGGCCTTACTTCAGTAAACTCAAGTTCGTCAACATTTATACTGTCAGTACTTTGAGCAATCGCAAGATTACTTATCAGCATAAATAATAAGAATCCTAAAATATATTTAAACTTCATGATAACTGCCTATTTAACCGTTACACTAAAAGTAAGTTCTTCTGGAGGCAAACATTGATGATCATCACAAACCATATATTCCAATTTACCTTTGACTAAAGCAGTTTTGCCCTTTAACTTAACTTTTTGCTGAAAAATTACAGATTTCTCAAAATAGTTTAAATCCATGTTGAAGGTTGCTTCAAACTTTTTGATTGGCTTTGGTTCAATAGTTTTACCTACTAAGATAAATGCGCTAGATTTATCAAAAGTGATAGTTGTTTTAACAGGGCCACCTTCTTTAACAAATTGAGAATACAAATGCCATCCATCCTCAATAGTAGCTTTTAAATATACAGTTGCTTCTGTAGCACTTGTTTTTTTTGCTGCATAGCTCCAAGTTACTGGTTTTTCAATTTGTGCATAAGTAGCAAGGCTAAAAAGGGCTACTACTAGCGTTAAGATTATTTTTTTCATTTTGTGGTTCTTATAATTTTTAGTGTTGTAATCTATCTATTGCTTCGTAATCAATAAACTGTGTATCTGGACTTAGATATCCATCCTTTATTGGCTCAATTTTCATTAAATCGGTGCTTAAGTATTTTTTGTTGCTATCAGACAAAATGGTAACAACTACACTATTTTCGCCTAAAGCTTGCTGTAACTTAATTGCACCAATTACATTTGCACCAGATGAAATACCTACTGCCAATCCTAATTGGGTAGCTAACTTTTGCGACATCAAAATCGCGTCACCATCATTTGCCTGTATCACAGAATCAAGTTCAACAAGATTTACAATTTCCGGAATAAATTCATCAGATATTCCCTGGATACGATGACTGCCTACTTTATAGCCTGTAGTTAAAGTTGGGGATTCAGCTGGTTCTAATGGATGGATTTTAATCGACGGGTTTTGCGATTTTAGATATTTGCCAACACCCATAATGGTACCACCAGTTCCAACACCTGCAACGAAAGCCTCTGGAAAAATATTTAAGTTGGCTAACTGTTTCCAAATTTCTACTCCAGTTGTTTTTTCATGCGCTTCGGGATTAGCCTTATTTTCGAATTGTTGTGGTAAAAAAACGTTTGGATCAGCCGCTGCATAAAACTCAGAAAGTTTGATACTTCCCAAAAAACCTCCTTGCTCCTTGCTAAGCAGCTCTACTTGAGCACCTAAACTTTTAATAATATCTATCCGCTCTTTGCTTAACCAATTTGGCATGATAATTTTAACCGGGTGACCTAAAGCTCTACCTATAGCAGCAAATGCTATACCCGTATTACCGCTGGTAGCTTCGATAATCTGGTTTCCATGTTTTATACTACCCTCTTTATAAGCTAAATAAAGGGTGTGTAATGCCATTCTGTCTTTTATACTCCCAGTTAAATTATAATGCTCACATTTTACATAAATGAAACCCCTTTTACCCATATAGGTATAGTTAAGCCTAAGCATTGGTGTATTTCCAATCAGTTTATTCAAGTGATTAAACTTAGCTTCAATGGATGCTTTTGATACTGACATTACTTCTGGTTCAACAATCATGGAGAAATAATTTAACTGTTTTAGGTTAACAATTCTTGAAGCAAAATTGACTATATCTGAATTAACTAACAATGATTTACTGATTATCCATAAATTTTATGGTTTATTACTAGATAATAAGAAATTTTTCAGAAATTTGCTACATCAAGAGACGAAACCTGATTTTTTTTCAAAGGCTATGCAGAACAATATTGATCAAACTGATTTGGGAATTCTTAAATTGCTTCAAAATGATGCATCATTAACGAATAAGGAGCTTTCTTATAAATTAAATAAGTCCATCGCCACTATTCACGAACGTGTTAAAAGACTAAAAGATCAAGGCTATATAAAGAAGGTTGTAGCCATTTTAGATAGAAAAAAAGTAGGTAGTAACTTAGTTGCGTTTTCACAAGTATTACTGAATGACCATGCTGCAGCTACCCTAAATGAATTTGAAAAGGAAGTTACCAAATTTCCTGAAGTAATGGAATGCCTGCAAATGACTGGGGCGTACGACTTCTTCTTAAGAATAGCTACCAGTGATATGGATTCATACCATACCTTTTATAGAACAAAGTTGGCAACACTTCCAAATATTACAACAGTACAGAGCTTTTTTGTGCTCTCTGAGGCAAAAAGTGATACGGCTTATCCTTTATAAAACCAGCTAAGCACCATCACAGTACTTAGCTAGTTTCTTTATTACAAATTCAGCAAAAATCTATTTTACTTTCCATTCATGAATACCTGACGAATGGTCTATTGGTTGTTGAACTTCGATTTTCAGTGCTTTTGTTTGCACGGGTTTAAATTTAAGCACATTAAACTGGTCTTTCGAAATCCCTGAGTCACTAACTACTTCTACGGGCAACCAATTACCATTTTTTAAATATAAAATCTTATAAGAAAGCGGAATTCTACATCCACCCCATGGTCCATCATCATACCAATAAACACCCGATTCAGATACAGTTTCTTGATCTGCAAAATCATATTGTACAAATTCTACCGTATTCTTTTTTGGCCACCAATGCAAGTATGGATAATTGGTGTCTTTAGAATCTGCCGGATCATACTGGTCTTTAACCGCTTCTAAAAGTCGCGGGTTCTTTAATGATGAACTTACTTTACTTTTCGAAGCTATGGTTGGTGCTGGTTGCGGTCTAGCAGCCGACGGCTCATAGGGAACCCAAACCGTCATATCACTTGGCCCTCTATTTGCCCATGCATAATAAGGTATAGCTACTACTTTTTGGTTTACTTGAAGAAGTTCATCACTACCAACCTGTCTTTTTGTACCGGTTCCATCTACATAAATCTCTTCAATTTCATTTAACTTAGCTGTATTAAAAAAGGTAGTTGCTTTGGCATCTTTTGAAACCATGATGTTTTGTACCAATCCATCCTTATTATCAGGTCCCTCAAGGCAATAAACTATTGGTCCTTTCTGGAAAGTAAATCTACCAACATCGTCTTTTACGTTCGCATTAGCAATCACCTTTTCAATTTCCATTGGAAGTTCGAGTATTAATTGATCACTCTTTGTCCATTTTCGTGTAATTACTGCATAACCCTTTTCAATTTTATAAGCTAATGGTTTTCCATTCAGTAACAAATTAACCTTTCTATTTTTTTTATCCAGGTAACTGTACAAATCGCTCGGCACTGGTGCGTCTTTAGCCCATCCAGGAATACGAATATGCAAGGTAAATTGGGAAGCCTTGGCTGGTTGTACATCAATTTTTACAGTACCTTTCCAAGGATATTCTGTTTGTTGCATAATGTTAACTTCACCAACAGGTAACTTAATATTGGCTTTGTTTGCCATAAAAAGGTTAACATATAGGTTATTTTCATTTTGGCCATATACATAACCCGGCACTGATGGCAAGAATCGTGTCATGTTAGAAATACAACATGCACAAGCAAACCAAGCGCTTCGTTGATGTTGGTGCATTGATGCTAAAGGATTTGGATAAAAGAAACGATCTCCACTTAATGAAACGCCTGACAATAAACCATTGTAAAGCGTTCTTTCTAATACATCGATGTATTTGGCATCGCCATGAAGTTGAAACATGCGGCTATTCCAATAAATATTAGCAATTGCTGCACAGGTTTCTGCGTAGGCGCTCATGTTTGGCAATTGGTACGCAGCGCCAAAAGCCTCTCCCGCTCCTGTTGCACCAATTCCGCCGGTAATGTATAATTTTTTACCTACAACATCTTCCCAAATTTTGTCTATTGCCGCCAAGTACTTTGTATCACCAGTCAGAGCAGCAACATCTGCCATGCCAGTATACATATAAGTAGCCCGCACTGCATGACCAACTGCTGTACTTTGATCAACTACTTTAGCCTGTGCCTGGTTATAAGGATCTCCTTTTGGACCTCTAACATCCAAAAAAAACTTGGCTAAATCTAGGTATTTCTGATTTCCTGTAATACGATATAAGCGTACCAAACCAATTTCAACAATCTGGTGTCCTGGATAGATCTGCAATTTTCCCGGCCCAAAATCCTTGACCAATAAATCTGCATTTTTAAGTGCGATGTCTAATAATTTTCGTTTTCCGGTGGCTTCATAATAGGCAGCAGCCGACTCGTACAAATGTCCAGAATTGTAAAGCTCGTGACTTAATTCTTCTTCCTTTTCCCAGCGCTTAGTCCCTACCCAATCATGAGGTTTTTTAGGGTTAGCAGTCCTGAAAGTATACAGGTAGCCATCCTTTTCTTGTGCTCTTCCAATGATATTGATAAGAGAGTCAATATAGTGCTCAAGTTTTGGGTCTTTTTTTACCTGCATCGCATAGGATGCTCCTTCAATCACTTTATATACATCGGTATCATCAAAAGTAAATTGTGATAGTTTCACATCCTCAATTTCATGTGCGGCCATCAAGAAGTTATCTATTCGTCCATTCTCTTCACATTTTTGCAAAGTGTAAGGTATAGTTACCCGCGCATTTACCTCCATTTTGGGTGCCCAAAATTTATCATTTACATGCACATGTGTGAAAGCCACCGGTTGTATGGGGTAATCCTTTTTTTGCTGTGCAACGGCATTAATTAGTGCCAAACTCGCAACTATAGTTAAAAATTTAGATTTCATCTGCTATGATTTAAAAAAATAAATTTAACGAGTTCAAGGGGCATAAAATAAGTCAATATTCACATGTATCGAATAGAATTTAACCTGTTTTACTTAAAGCTCAATTAACTTTGTTTCGGTTAAACCAACATCGAGTGTGTGCTTAACACCACATTTTAAGGCAAAATTAGCTTTCTGGTGCCCCACTGGGAAGTCGAAACAAACAGGATAATTATATTCAGCTACCTTCTCTATGACGATATCAATCAAAGTTTTACCAAAACCGTCTACGTCATTATCAGGTTTAAGCTTAAATCCACCAATAATTAAACCCTTAAGCCTATTTAACTTACCACTTCGTTTCAAGTTATAAAACATTCGATCAATACTATATAAGGCTTCTCCAGTATCTTCTAAAAATAAGATTTTTCCAGCCGTTTCAATTTCCGATTTGCTCCCAGCTAGATTTTCGATACAGCGCAAATTACCACCAACTAGCTCACCTTTCGCAATTCCCAACCTATTACTGGCATTATAAGCAGCTTGGTATTTCATTTTTTCACCTTTCAACACCTGCTGGATAGAATTTATCGTATCAATTTGTATTGGTTCGGCAATTGACCAATCGCTCGGAAAACTATTACACATTTTTGAATGAATGCTAGCTATTCTATAGTTGCTATTAATATGGCAATGCAGAATAGTTATATCGCTAAAACCAATAATCCATTTTGGCAACGATCTAAACCCACTGAAATCTAATTGATCTACAATCCTAACTGCTCCATATCCCCCTCTGGCACACATTATTGTTTTGATATTTGGATCATCCAGCATCTGCTGAAAATCTTGTAAACGTTCTTGATCTGTGCCTCCGAAAGTAAAATCTCTCGCACCAACCGTTTTTCCCACTACCACATTAAAGCCCCAACTTTTCATTTGAATAACTGAAGCCGCTATTTCTTCAGCAGTAATATAACCTGCCGGACAAGTAATTCCAATGGTATCACCTTCAGTTAAATAGGCTGGAATTCTAGGTCTTCCGCTTTCCACTATTGACAATTTCGCACCCGCTGTTAACGGGTTTAAAAGTACAACTGCAGGAATCAGTGAAAGAAAATTTTTACGGTTCATGTAAGCTAAGATAAAGATTTGAGTATAAAATTAAGTTATAATCTTATTATCAGTTAATTGAGCAGCAATACCAGCGCCTGCTACCAACAATTCTTGCGTAATGGTTTTAGTATACTCTGTAATTTCAGCTTTAAAATCCGTTACTGACGCTCCAGAACGGATTTCCTCCAATCTCTTTTCCCATTGCCCTGTTAATTCTGCTTGAGCAATTTTCTTATCCTTAACTACATCATATACCGCCAAACCTTTTTGTGTAGGAATTAGATTTCGTTTTTCTCGAATAATATACTCACGTGTCAATAAAGTTTCTATAATTGCAGCACGCGTTGCAGGTGTACCTAAACCACTGTCCTTCATAGCATAACGCAACTCCTCATCTTCAATTTCTTTACCTGAAGTTTCGAGTGCTTTCAATAAAGAAGCTTCATTATACATCGCCTTAGGTTTAGTTTGCTTTTCAAGCAACGCCTTATTTACAATCGGAAGCAACTCACCCACTTTTACCTTAGGTAAAGCAGGATTGTCTTCGTCTTTTTTCTCATCTTCGGCATCATTAAATACTGCTCGCCAACCGGCAGATTGGATTACGGTACCATTTGCAACGAAAATCGAACCTGAACTAACAGTTATCTTGGTAATTTCCTTAATACATTCTTGATGAAATGCTTCTATCATCCTCCCAGCCACCATATCATAAACCGCTTGATGATCTTTACTAAGATTGTATGCTTTTTCGCCAGTAGGAAGTATTGCATGGTGATCTGTTACTTTTTTAGCATTAACACTACGCTTATTTAACTTAATTGTCTGTAAAAAAGCAGCCTGCTTGCCAAAATCTTGATGATCCGTTAGTTTTGAAATTAAGTTTGGAATGGTCGCAAATACATCATCACCAATATATCTACTTCCAGTACGAGGATAGGAAACCAATTTACTTTCATACAAATTTTGCAATAAATTAAGCGTTTGATCGGCGGTAAATCCATTCTTTTTATTCGCTTCTTGTTGTAAGCTACTTAAATCATGCAATAAAGGAGGTGGTTCCTTCCTTGGCTTTGCTTCAACGGCTGTAATATTTCCACCTTTTTCAAAACCAGATGCAATATCTTCTACCTGATCAAAAATTTGCTGTGCTTCTTCTCTAGTCTTGAAATTAGCAATAGAAATCGCTTTAAATAGTTGACCATCTTTATCAAGCTGAATACCAATTTGAAAGTAAATTTGCGGTATAAAATTTTTGATTTCTATATACCTCGAGCATATCATAGCTAATGTTGGTGTTTGAACCCTACCTAATGAAAGCACGCTGCGTGAACCAGCAGAAATACTTAAGGCTTGTGTGGCATTCATCCCTACCAGCCAATCTGATTCGGATCTACAATGTGCCGAATTAAATAAACTATCGTAGTCAGTACCTGGCTTCAAATTTCTAAACCCATCCTTAATCGCTTCATCAGTTTGAGAGGAGATCCATAACCTTTTAAAAGGTTTTTTACATTTTAAGAAATAGTAGATATATCGGAAAATAAGCTCTCCTTCACGCCCTGCATCCGTTGCAACAATAATCTCTGTCGCTTCGTCAAATAACATTTTAATAATATCTAATTGCTTTCTTACTCCGGGATCTTCAACAAAACCATCTTTGGTTTTAACTTTGCGAATAGCCAATTTAAATCGACCAGGCAGCATAGGCAAATGCTGCCTACGCCATCCGATAAATCCGTAATCTTGCGGAGGAGCCAGTTGCAATAAATGCCCAAATGCCCAAGTAAATGAATATCCTTTACCCTCTATATATCCGTTTTTCTTAGTTGTTGCCCCGAAAACTTTAGCTAATTCACGACCTACGGATGGTTTCTCGGCAATCACAATCTTCATGCAACGAAGATACAAAATTAGCTAATGATACAATTTGCTAATTCTTATTTCTTAGGTTTTGCACCCATATAAAATATCAATTTGCCTCCAGCTGTAATGTCATCATGTTTAATAAAAGGTTTAACTAATTGCTTGCCATTTAATAATACCTTTTGAACATAAACATTTTTATCGCTCTGATTAATGGCTTCCACTGTAAATGTTTTTCCATTCTCTAAGTTTAAACTTGCATTAGTTACAGATGGCGAACCCAAAGCATATTCATCACCTCCTGGCGATACAGGGTAAAAACCTAAAGAAGAAAACATGTACCAAGCACTCATCTGTCCACAATCATCATTACCACCCAAACCATCAGGTGTTGATTTATACTGCATTTTTAAAATGTGTCGAATTTGTGCTTGAGTTTTATAGGCTTGATCTGTCCAATTATAAAGATAAGCAATATGATGCGCTGGCTCATTTCCATGAACATAGCCACCAATAATACCCTCACGTGTAATGTCTTCTGTGTGTGCAAAGAATTCGTCTGGTAAATGCATCGTAAAGAGGGTATCTAAACGTAATGCAAATTTCTTTTTGCCACCCATTACTTCAATTAAACTAGCTGGATCTTGTGGCACAAAGAAGCTATAATTCCAACTATTTCCTTCAATAAATCCCTGTCCTTCAGTATCCTTCGAATCAAACTTTTGTTTAAAAGTTCCATCAGCCATCTTAGGACGCATAAAACCAAGGGATTTATCATAGTTATTTCTCCAGTTGTTTGATCTTTTAATAAATGTTTGATAAACATCATCACGACCTAATTTTTTGGCAATCTGTGCAATTGCCCAATCATCATAAGCGTACTCTAAAGTATTAGATACTGATACCCCACTTCTTTCTGCGGGGATATACCCTAAATCTGTATAATAACCAATTCCTTCATAATTACGTTTATTGGCAGTAGCAATACATGCGTCTAATGCTTTATTTGCATCTCCATTATAAACACCTTTTATAATAGCATCGGCAACTACCGATACACTATGATAACCACTCATACACCAATTATCATTGGCATAATGTGACCAAATAGGCAGCATTTGTAATGAATTCTGTTCATAATGAGCCATCATAGATTTCACCATATCGTTGTTCCGAGTTGGCTGAATGATATTAAAAAACGGGTGTAATGCTCGGTAGGTATCCCATAATGAAAATGTCGTATAATTAACAAATCCATTTGCCGTATGTACACCCTGATCTAAACCTTTGTACTGCCCATTTACATCCGTATAGGTAGTTGGATTAATAAATGCATGGTACATCGCGGTATAGAAATTAGTCTTATCATCGTCTGAAGCATTCACATTAATCTTATTTAGCTCTTTATTCCAAGTAGCTTGAGCTTGATTCTTAACTTTTTCAAAATCCCAGCCCTGAACCTCAGCACGCATATTTTGCAATGCATTTTCTTGGCTCACTGGAGATAAAGCAAATTTAATTTTCACCTGTTCTCCCTCTTGAGTATCGAAATCAAAATACATTCTAACTTTTTTACCCGCTATCTCAGGGAAATTCTTTGTTTGATCAAACTTGCCCCAGAAACCGCGATAAGCCTGGCGCGCATCATAATTTTTTTGTCCATAGCTTTTAAACTTTTTAGAAAAACTCATCGCAAAATAAACAGTACGAGTTCTAGCCCATCCGTAAGTTTGTCGATAACCTGTAACTAGCGTATCGTTAACCACACGAACATAAGTCCAAACAGTTTTCTCATCATAATTATATATACCAGCCATTAAATCCAAAATAATATGGCTTTGGTCAGATTTTGGAAAAGTATATTGATGCATTCCAACACGTGTAGTGGCTGTCATTTCAGCAGTAATGTTATCATCATCCAATTTCACTTTATAATAGCCAGCCTCTGCGGTTTCATTTCCGTGAGAAAATGCAGATCTAAATCCACTTTTAGGGTCACTCGCCGTTCCAGGATTCATTTGTAGTTTGCCCTGAGTTGGCATAATTAAAAAATCACCTAAATCAGAATGTCCCGTTCCACTAAAGTGAGTATGACTGAACCCAACTATCGTTTTATCTTCATATTTATAACCTGCACAATATTTATAAACCTGACCGTTATATTTCCCGTTTACTTCGTAAGGAATGGTATCTGTTTCGGGACTTAATTGTACAGCGCCAAATGGAACAGTGGCACCAGGATAGGTATGTCCCATTTTTTCGGTGCCTATTAAGGGCTTAACATATTTTACCAAGTTTTGTTGTGCCTGAGTAGAAACGGATAAAAATAGAACGAAATAGAAAATAAACTTCTTCATAAATCAAAATTAGCTAGAATAAAATAAAGGCCTAATATATTAATTTTTGAGCAAACTAAATTGTTTTAGTAAGGTTTTAAAGTAACTTAAATGATGCATTATTAGTTATATCAAATTCATGTTAATGCTAAATAAACCTAGTTCAAATTCGTATCTTTAGCAAGCAAAACTATGCAACCTGGTTTTATAATGAATAGAAATATTACTTTACAAGATATTGCCAAGGCACTTAACATCTCGGCCTCTACCGTTTCGAGAGCATTAACTGATAGTTATCAAATTGGGGCCAAAACCAAGAAAATGGTGCTAGATTATGCTAAACAGCACCACTATGTTCCAAACCGCATGGCACGTGGATTAAAGGAGGGAAAAAGTAGATCTATTGGCGTATTAGTGTGCTCAATAGACAATAATTTTATGGCCCAAATGCTAGATGGCATTGATCAATACTGTTCAGAAAGAGGCTATCAAATTATCATTATGCAGAGCAAGGAATTGTATGAACAGGAAAAAGCAAACATCAACTTACTATATGCCAGTGGAATTGACGGTCTATTAATCTCTCCGTCTTATCAAACTATAGATTTTAGCCATCTTACTCATTTACAGGAATTAGGTATCCCTGTTGTACTTTTCGACCGCTTAAGTAAACATATTGATACCCATAAGGTTGCGGTCGATAATTTTAAAGGAGCCTACGATGCCACAATGCATTTAATTAATAATGGTTACATAACAATTGCCCACGTTAACTGGAATACAGAATTGAGTGTGGCTACAAAACGTTTCGAGGGTTATAAAAAGGCTCTTGAAGATGCGGGCATATTACTTAACAATGATTGGGTAAAATTTATCGATACTACCAATGCGGAAACACTGACATTACAACTTGATTCTGCTCTGAATGAGTTAATGGCCCTCAACCCTCGCCCAAATGCAATATTTACTGCAACTGATTTAATAAGTACCAAATGTTTGGCCTTATTACACAAAAAAGGTTATCATATTCCGAATGATGTTGCACTTATTGGCTTTAGCAACACCGATTTAGCTGAAATACTCAACCCTTCATTAAGTACGATACATCAGCCCTCATTTGAAATTGGAAGCTTAGCTGCACAGCAGCTGCTTTCGCTCATTGCTACTAAGGATACAAGTTCTTTCGAGACTATTTTATTACCCACGCAACTTCATATTAGAGCTTCAAGTAGATCAAAAGACTAATCATTTTACATTGTTCAGACTACCTAACTAAATTAATTCAGCAAAAACCTGTATTTTTGCGCTAGATTTTTAATAATGAGCAAACACGGTAGAATTTTAGTAGCCATGAGTGGCGGGGTTGACAGTTCTGTTGCAGCAGTAATGCTACATGAGCAGGGATATGAAGTGATTGGCCTTACTATGAAAACTTGGGATTATGCTACCGCCGGCGGAACCAGCAAAGAAACCGGATGTTGTAGCCTAGATAGCATTAACGATGCTCGTACCTTGGCCGTAAATTATGGCTTCCCTCATTATATTTTGGATATTAGAGATGAGTTTGGTGATTTTGTAATTGACAATTTTGTAGATGAATACCTTGCTGGCCGTACGCCCAATCCTTGCGTATTATGTAATACCCATATTAAATGGGAAGCATTGTTAAAGCGTGCCAACAAACTTGATTGCGAATTTATTGCTACAGGGCATTATGCCAATATTCGTCAGCTTGAAACAGGCAGGCATGTTATTTCTAAAGGAAAGGACGAAAACAAAGATCAATCTTACGTACTTTGGGGTGTTTCACAAGAAAATTTATCGCGCACTAAATTCCCTTTAGGTAGTTTTTCTAAAGCTGAGATCCGCCAAATGGCAATGGATATGGGCCAAGAAGAACTCGCTAAAAAAAGCGAAAGCTATGAAATTTGCTTCGTACCCGATAATGATTATAGAGCTTTTTTAAAACATAAAGTTGAAGATTTAGAAGACCGTGTTGCTGGCGGAAATTTCATCAATAGCAACGGAATGATTATAGGCCAACATAAAGGCTATCCTTTTTATACTATCGGTCAACGCAAAGGTTTAGGTGTTGCTTTTGGCGAACCCATGTTTGTTACCCAAATATTACCAGAAAGCAATACAGTAGTGCTTGGTAAAGCTGATGAATTGGAGCGTAAAGAAGCGATGGTTAGGAATATTAACCTAATCAAGTATGAAAATATTAACGAACCTTTGGATAATGTAATTACCAAAATTCGTTATAAAGATGCCGGCATGCTCAGTACCATTGTTCAAGAAAAAGATAAAATGAGGGTGGTATTCGACCACAACGTTTCGGCAATTGCACCAGGACAATCTGCTGTATTTTATGAAGGGAATGATCTTTTAGGTGGAGGTTTTTTAATTTAATAATAAGTAAGACTACTCCTTTATTACAAAGGTATTATCGCTTCTATTTTTATCGGGAACATGCGTGCTTTTGAGCACAACTTTGGTCATTTTTCTTTCAGTTTTAATCACAGTACTGAACAACCTATCACCTTTTTCCCAAATACCAATTGTGTGATGTTGACTTGAAGTAGAACCATCTTGATAAGTAAAAATTAAATCAACAGGCAAAGGTTTATTACTTTTATTTTCGATATCAATTCTATAACCTTCCTTGCTTTTAACAACATTTTGGATTGCCATATCGGTTACACCATCTTCAAAAAACCAACGCTTCCAAAACCAATCTAGATTTTTACCAGCACCCACATTCATACTGTTGAAGAAATCGTAAGGCATTGGATGTTTCCCATTCCAGGTTTTAATATAATGATGTAACGCCTTTGTGAACAGCTCATCGCCCAAATAATCTTTCACAAACAAATACCCAAAACCAGGTTTAGGATAGTTGTTAGTAAACGTTCCAGCTCCTTTTAAATCAGTAGTTAGAGTAATAATGGGTGTATCGTCCTTTGTACCCGATGAACTACCTGTTGGTGCAACGCCATATTCATCAACAATGTTGCTATCAATCATCGGCGAAATCAACCATTCTCCAATGGTTGCCCAACCTTCATCCATCCAGGCATATTTGGTTTCATTAATTCCCATATAAAACGGGAACATAGTGTGGAAAATTTCATGGTCTGTAAGCGTAATTGCGTCTTCCTTGCTATCAACCGGATTATCATTTACCATCATTGGGTATTCCATTTGATCTAAACCATCAAATACAGTTTCGTGATTATACGGAAATGGCCATTTTGGAAAAACATAACTCATCGCATGTACCGTTTTTCGAGCAAAATCAATCACTTCATAATAATCTTTGTGCTTAGGATTAAAAACAGCGTCTACTCTAGTTCTTCGTCCCGTTTTGGGATCAACTACTAAGCTATTAGACTTCCATAGATAGTGGTTGCTTGTAGCAAAAGCAAAGTCGACTACGTTCTTAGCCTCAAATTTAAAAGTGTTAAAAGGCTTTTGCTGTGTTACCTTATTTTGTGCTAAGTCGGCACTATCAATTACATCGATAGTCTGTTCACTCTTCTCTGCTAATTGAAGTTTTTGATTAACATTCTTTTCAAAAACTGTCGAGGGATTTATTAAGTCGCCTGTAGCCCAAACGGCATAATTCCTAGGTACAGTAATCGCTACTTTAAAATTACAAAAATCATTATAAAACTCTTCAGCTCCGCTGTAAGGAATCTTATTCCAACCATCAATGTCATCATAAACAGCAATTCTAGGAAAGAAATAAGCCACAAAATGAGCGCCTGAATCAACTTCACCTGTACGAATATGGGACCCTTTGTTTAAGATATAATTGTATTCGATCTTTAGCTTTAAACTTTTCTTCGAACCCAGCTCTGGAATGTCAACATGCATATTTGTGCCGTCAACAACTAAGCTGCTGATTGCCTTTGGCACATTATTTACTAAAAATGAAGTAATTTTTACGCCATCACCCCTATCACGTTCATTTATTTTTGATTTACCAGTTACGCCATTTTTATATAAATTAGGATATAACTTAAGCCAAAGCTCTTTTAATTTATCAGGGCTTTGATTAAAATATTCAATTTCAATTGTACCAGAAACAAGCCTTGTCGATGGATTGAAATCAATTTTTATATCATAGTTTGCGGTATTCTGCCAATAATTCTGTCCAGGCATTCCACTCACATCTCTTGTTCCTTTTTGATATGCCTGTTTAAAAACTCCTTCTACAGGCAATTGAGCATTAGCCGTAAAGGTTAAGAACGGAAAAAATAAGAAAACAAAAAGTCTACTGAGGTTCATTGCTTTATTAGTTAACTAAACGGATAACTTAACTATTTCCCAAACTTCATTTTTAATTGTTCTAACATATCATTAGTAACAACGGCAGCTGGTTTCTCAGGCTGTTTTCTAATTTGAGGTTTATCATTTCGAACTGACGGTGCCTTTACAATTTTTTGTTGCTTAACCTGTTTCTGTTCTTCCTTCTTTTTAGACCACCTGCTCCATATTTCGTCTAATTTCTTCTTTGTATATAAAGGAAAATCTCCTTGCTTCATCCAAGCATAATAGCTGGGTTCAGTATCAAAAATGTGTTCAACAGTTTTACCTTTGTGCTTACCAAAATTGATTACTTCTTCCCCATTTTCGTTGTAAACCATTCTTCCTGCAAAATCAACAGGATTATGCAGGTTGGTAAACTGATGTAAGGCATCTACATCATTAACTACAGGTATCGTAATTTTACCTTGTTTATCTTCAAATTGACGGTCTTTATACCGATCCAATTGTGCTAATAACACATAATAAGTTGCTTTAATATCTGCTTCTGCACTATGTGCATTAACAATTTCTTCACCGCAATAAAATTTATACGCTGCCTTTAAAGTGCGCTGCTCCATTTGATGAAATATATTCTGTACATCAACAAATTTTCTGTCAGACATATTAAAATCAATACCAGCACGCAAAAACTCCTCTAAAAGCATGGGGATATCAAACTTGTTAGAATTATATCCTGCTAAATCAGAATCGCCAATAAAATCGGCTATTTCTTTTGCAGCCATCTTAAATGTTGGCTCACTTGCTACATCTTCATCATAAATACCATGAATCAACGAAGAAGCCAAAGGGATGGGCATCTCTGGATTGATTCTCATTGTTTTAATCAGTTCAGTTCCATCAGGCATTGCTTTCAATATCCCAATCTCAACTATACGGTCTGATCCTACATTTATACCTGTTGCTTCAAGATCAAAGAACGCCAAAGGGCGTTTTAAATTTAATTTCATTCTATAATATATCGGTCTCTTCAAAAAAACTAAGCTACGAAACTATATCCTTATAATTTTAATATGTTGACATAAGTTTTTAGTAGTTTCGTTGGGCAATACTATTAATTTAAATTCAGTTTTTTTTATTTCTACCAGTTAAATTAAAAAAAAGTTTCTTCATGAGGTTTTCATTCTATTTAATTCTATTTACAATCCTAAGCTCAACAGCGTTTTCTCAAGAGTTTAATTTCGGCGAAATAACAAATGAGGACCATCTAATCAATAAGAATATGATCGACAGCAATGCAAATGCTGTTACCATAAAGGAGTATGGTACTTCCAGTATGATATTGAACGATACTGATCACAAAATATATCTAGTATTTAAATACCATGTAAAGTTAAAAATATTCAATAAGGAAGGATTTAAGCATGCTAACATTATCATTCCAACTTACCGGGCTGAAAACCAAGAGGAGTATCTTTCTAATATTAAAGCGGTTACATATAATTATAATTCCGGTGTTTTTGATGAAACCATAATGGATAAAAAAGCTATTTTCACTGAGAAAAGATCTAAATACCTTGAATTAACGAAGTTTACACTACCAAACCTTAAAGATGGTTCAATCATCGAATATAGCTACGAATTTGTATCGCCAAATATTTTTAATTATAAATCCTGGGATTTTCAAAGCGATATTCCTAAGATCAGTAGTGAATATCAAGTCAATATTCCTGCTATTTATAACTATAACGTTGTTTTAAGAGGACCATATAAATTAACCGATCAAAAGGTTGAACGAGCTAATGAATGTATGCGAATAAATGGAGCTAATATAGATTGCTCTAAAATTTCTTACATCATGAAAAATATTCCTGCATTTGTGGAAGAAGATTATATGACGGCTGCAAGTAATTTTAAATCTGCTGTTTATTTTGAGTTATCTGACATTCAACGACCGGATGGCAGTAAACAAAATTTCACTAAAACATGGAAAGATGTAGATTTTGAACTAAAATCAGCAAAAGAATTTGGATCCCAGATGAAACGAAAAGATCTTTATAAAGATCTAATTCCTAATATCATAAAAAATTCTACTACTGAGCTAGCTAAAGCTAAAGCCATTTACAATTACATTAAAAAGCAACTTAAATGGAATAACTATTATGGAATACATACAGAGGGAAATATAAAAACAGTTTTGGACAATAGAACTGGAAATGTTGCCGATATCAATTTGAGTTTAGTAGCAGCATTATCTGCAGCTAATTTAGATGCTGAAGCTGTTATTTTATCAACTAGAGATAAAGGTACGGTTAACAAAATTTTCTCAGTTATCACTGAATTTAACTATGTGATTGCAAAAGTAAACATTGGTACGAGTAGCTATCTTTTGGATGCTACTGAACCACTATTACCTTTTGGTTTATTGCCATTAAGATGCATCAATGATCAAGGCAGGGTAATAAGCTTAAAAAAACCATCCTATTGGATTGATTTAAAAGCTTCTCAAAAAAATACAACAAGTTATATTTTAAACGGCACTCTAGGAAATGATGGGAAAATAAAAGGAACCATCACCACCCATAGCTTAGGTTATAATGCTTTCCAAAAACGAAAAGAAATTAAAAAATATAATTCTGTCGAGGAATATGTGGAGAAATTGGACGAGCAAATGACCAATTTATCTATTCAGAAAGAAGAAATATTAAATATCGATAGTTTGGATAAACCTTTGACAGAAATGTATGAAATTGAATTTTCTATTAACGAACAAACAAAAGCGGACCAATTTTATCTTAATCCTTTCTTTGTCAACCGAATTTCTAAAAATCCCTTCAATCTAAACGATAGAACTTACCCAATTGATCTAGGAACGGCCAGTGAGGAAAGGATTGTAATTACCATTACCTTACCAGCAAATTATGAGCTATTAGAAAAACCAAAGGACTTAGCTATCGGTTTACCAAACAATGGTGGTAAATATCTTCTAAACACAGATCTAAGCGAAAATAAGTTAACCATTAGCCAATTAAAGCAATTCAATAAATCAATTTATGCACCTGACGAATATCTATATCTTAAAGAGTTTTACAATAAAATTATCCAAAACCAAAAAACTGATCTTCTGTTAAAGAAAGCTAAATAAATGAAGTACTTTATCCTACTTTTTGCTTGCATAATGTATACTTTTACTAGTTACGCGCAAGACAATTACGATTCTGATCTTATTCCAACAACACTGTTGAGTAGAGCAAATGCAACCATTCGTAATGAAGAAACTTTAGTTGATATGCGAGATGCGGATAATGTAATATATACAATAAAACAAGCAATCACCATATTAAATAAAAACGGAGAAAACCACGCAGAACTTGTTCTTTTTTATGATAAAAACACTACTATAAAAAGTGTAAAGGGCGAAGTTTATAATGCCTCTGGTAAATTGCATTCCAAATTCTCGCAAAATAGTTTTAAGGATGAAAGTGCTGTGCAAGATTTTTCGCTTTTTGAAGATACCCGGGTAAAACGCTTTTCACCTAGCATGAACGTTTATCCATATACGGTTGTTTATCAATATGAAATTCGATTTAAGCAGAACTTAATTATCCCAAACTGGTTTCCTAAACCAGCCGATGATGTTTCTGTTGAAAAAAGCACCTATACATTTATATGTAAACCTAGCGACAAATTTCGCATCAAGTCACAAAATCTAACGCACAAAGTAGAAGAAAGCAGTAATGAGAAGCTAAAAACATGCTTTTGGAAAGTAACCGATTTACCTGGAGTAAAATCCGAGCAATATAGTCCGTCTAGAGAAACATATCAACCGTTTGTAAAAATTGCCGCTGAAAATTTCAATTATTACAATCATCAAGCTAGTTACACGAATTGGCAAGAACTAGGTAAATGGATTTACGAGGATCTTCTAAAAAATAGAACAACATTACCGACCACAACAATACAAATCATTAGAGATCTTGTAAAAGAAGAAAAAACCACACAGGATAAAGTCAGAAAAATTTATCAATATTTACAAGATAAAACCAGGTATATAAGCGTTCAAATTGGAATAGGCGGTTTTCAACCAATTAGTGCAGCTGATGTTGATAGATTAGGATATGGAGATTGTAAGGCTTTGGTGAACTATATGCAAAGCTTATTGAAGGCGGCCGACATAGATTCCTATTATTGTATTGTAAATGCAGGTGATGAAAAAAGAAGCCTCGATCCTTCATTTGCAAGTATGAATCAAGCCAATCATGTAATTTTATGCGTACCACTTGCTGGAGATACTACTTGGTTAGAATGTACAAGTCAAAAAATTCCATATGGATTTCTAAGCAATTTTACGGATGACAGAATCGTATTAGCTTGTACACCACTAGGCGGAAAATTATTGCATACTCCTAAATATACAACACAGCAAAATCTCCAAAAACGTGAAGCACATTTCGTACTTGATAAAAGCGGGCATACCTATGGTGAGATAAAAACAATATTTCAAGGAACACAATATGATAATCATGGCCATCTACTCCATAAAACAGCTAGTGAAAAGGAAAAATTGCTTGCAAAAATCTATTCCATCAACAACATCAATTTTGATAAAATAACCTATATCGAAAAGAAAGATAAATTGCCAGAGTTACAAGAGATATTAACAGTCAATATAAATAATTACGGTGCAATAAATAATAACAAACTTTTCCTTCCTATAAACCCGTTTCAATTGAAGATTGCCATTACTGAAGTTAGAAATAGAACTATGCCTATATATTTGAACAGAGGTTATACAGATGAAGATAATATTACCTACACTTTAGCCAAAGAGTTAGAACCGGTTTTTGAACCACTCAATAAGTCATTTCAAAGCCAATTTGGAAGTTATATTGCAACAACTACTTTAAAGGACAGGGTAATTACTCTTAACCGCAAATTTATTTTAAACGAGGGGACTTTTACGGCAGCAAGTTACGTTGACTTCGTTAAATTTATAAATGATGTAAACATGGCCGAACAGGCAAGGTATGTTATTAACTTAAAATAATAATACCTAAACCGATTCCGATGACCATAATGAGATACATTAAAATTTCAGTAGTTGCAAACCGTTTGTATTTTTTCCAGAATGAATCGTTTTCTTGCAATTTTGTCTCTTTTTCTAAATAATTCGATAATTTATTCGTTAAGAACTTAGTTTAAAAGTTTACTAAGTTGTTCTTCTACAAATTTATGTTTTGGTTGTTTTTTCGCGTCAAGCTCATCATCGATGTCTCCTTTGTAAACAATCAGAAATCCATTCGATTTTCTCTGTAATATAACTGCAGTAGGTGTTTTTTGTATACCTAACAATGTAGTGTATTTAAACTTTATATCAGACAAATACGGGAACGTAAAACCTTCATTCTTAGCTAATTTATCCATTTCTGGTAATGCATCAAGAGGATATTCGTTGGGATAATCACCATAAGGTCCAATTGCAACTACCGGATATCCCTTGCCTTTATATTTTTTATCCAGTGCAATCACACGTTTCTCGTAGGCTCTGCAATGATCGCAACTTGGTGTCATAAAAACAACGATAAAACCTTTAGCCGATTTTTGCGCCTTAAAATCATATGCCCCTCCATTTGAATTTTTTAATAAAATATTTGAAATGGTGTTCCCGGTATTTAGCACCACTTTTTGGGCAAGGAGAGTTATTGAAAAACCGATACATAGTGAGAGTGAAAATAGTAATTTGCGCATATTTTTATTTTAAGGTTCCTGTTTTTACAATAGCTTTCTGATAAATTGGTAATTTTAAATCATCTACAATAACACCTCTTGTAGTAGAAGCATGTACAAAAAAATCATCATTTAAGTAAACGCCGACATGATCTACTTCATTGCCTCCAAAAGAGAAAAAAATTAAATCCCCTTCATGTAGGTTCTCTCTATTTTTTCGCTTAATGGTTTCAGCCTGGTCTTTCGACCTACGAGGCAAAGTTAAGCCATAAATTTCTCTTTCTAAAATCAAAGCGAAGCCTGAACAATCGATGCCCTGTTTATCCATTCCCCCTAACCTATACTTCACTCCTGTCCATGCCGTGATAAAACGATATAAGTCTTTACTTTTTAAATTAGCCATTACCTCAGCGGCCCTTGCAGCTTTAGTTGTAGAAACATTGGCCTTCCTAGTTCCACAGGCAGAAAGTAGAACAATAATAAATAAGCATAAAAGTTGCCTTTTCATGTTTCCTTAATCTCTATTTTATGTCTTAATCAATCGCTGTATCTCATCAAGCTTCAACAGTGCTTCTACCGGGGTTAATAAATTAACGTCAAGGTTGTTAAGCGTATCCCGTATCTTAACCAAAACTGGATCATCTACTGCAAACATTTGTAATTGGTAAGCTTGATTTTGAACCTTCTTGATACTATCTTTAATACTTTGTCCCTCAGTTCTATCAATTTCTAAGCGTTTCAGTATCTCATTTGCTCTATTAATCAATTTAGAAGGCATACCAGCCATTTTTGCAACATGGATACCAAAACTATGTTCGCTACCCCCCGGTACTAACTTACGTAAAAAAATAACCTTGTTCGACATCTCTTTAATGGTAACATTAAAATTTTTGATGCGGGCCATTGTATTCTCTAATTCATTAAGTTCATGATAATGGGTAGCAAATAAGGTTTTCGGTCGCGCAGTTGGATGTTCATGCAAGAATTCAGCAATCGCCCAAGCAATTGAAATTCCATCATAAGTACTTGTACCCCTACCAATTTCGTCTAATAAAATTAAGCTTCGATCAGAAATATTATTCAAGATACTTGCCGTTTCATTCATTTCTACCATAAAGGTACTTTCGCCGCTAGATAAATTATCTGAAGCACCTACCCTCGTAAAAATTTTATCAACGAGACCTATTTTGGCAGCCTTGGCAGGAACAAAGCAACCCATTTGTGCCATCAGTACAATTAAAGCAGTTTGCCTCAAAATAGCAGATTTACCCGACATATTCGGTCCTGTAATAATGATAATCTGTTGCGTATCATTATCTAAAAAAACATCATTGGTAATGTATTCGTCGCCTGTTGGTAGCTGTTTTTCAATTACAGGATGGCGCCCTCCTTTAATATCTAAGTCTTTTTTCGTATTTAATTCTGGTTTAACATAATGATTATTGATCGCCAGCTGCGCGAAACAAAGCAATACATCTAATTGCGCAATTAAATAAGCGTTAAGTTGAATAGGTTTAATATATTGAGCAACTTGATACATTAACTCGTTATATAAACGGACTTCAATAGCCTGAATCTTCTCTTCTGCACCTAAAATCTGTTCTTCGTACTCTTTTAACTCAGGTGTAATATAGCGTTCGGCATTGACCAAGGTTTGTTTTCTGATCCAAGTTTCTGGAACCTTATCTTTATGGGTATGGGTAACTTCTAAATAGTATCCAAAAACATTGTTAAAAGAAATTTTCAACGATGGAATACCTGTAATAGCTGCTTCTCTCTTCTGAATTTCAACAAGATACTCTTTCCCTCCAAATGCAATTTTACGCAGTCTATCGAGGTCGTCATCAATTCCATCAGCAATCACATTTCCTTTGATCAATAAAGCTGGTGGATCTGGTTGTAGCTCTCTTTCCAGCTTCTCTCTGATGCTTAAACAAGGATTTAACTGATCAGCCAGCACAGCCAAAAAAGGATCTTTCGTTAATTCTGCAACTTTTTTAACTTCTTCAATATGGGATAATGCACGTTTAAGCTGGCAAAGTTCGCGTGGCCCAGCCTTTTGCAAACCTACTTTTGAAATTAAGCGCTCTAAATCACCAATTGGTTTAATATGACTTAAAAATTCTTGTAACAGCTCACCGTGCTTTATCAAAAACTCTACCATCCCCAATCTTTCTTGGATAGGTTTAAGTTCTTTCAGCGGCATAATAATCCACTTGTGCAACATCCTAGCTCCCATTGGAGTATTGGTTTGATCTAATACACTAAATAAAGTTACCGCATTATCATGAGCCGAGCTCACCAGCTCCAGGTTACGGATAGTAAAACGATCCAACCACATAAAGCGATCTTCTTCAATCCGTGAAATAGCAGTAATATGCTGTAAATTACGATGCTCTGTTTCTCCTAAATAATAAAGTACCACACCTGCAGCTACTACACCAGCCTGCAATTTGTCAACTCCAAAACCTTTTAATGAATTTACTTCAAAATGTTTGGTTAAAATCTCGGTTGAATAATCCGTAGTAAAAGCCCAATCATCGATATGAAAAGTATAAAATTTATCACCAAAAGTAGATAAAAACTCTTGTCTTTTGCTTTTCTGAAAAACAACCTCCGTAGGCCTAAAACCTTGTAAGAGTTTATCAATATATTCCGCATTCCCCTGCGCAACTAAAAATTCGCCAGTAGAAATATCACAAAACGAAACACCAATAGTTTGCTTATCAAAATAAACAGCAGCTAAATAATTGTTTGATTTTTGACTTAGAATATTATCATTATAAGCAACTCCAGGGGTAACCAATTCTGTTACGCCACGTTTTACGATGTTCTTGGTGAGTTTAGGATCTTCTAATTGATCACAAATCGCAACCCTTTGTCCCGCTCTAACTAACTTCGACAGATAGTTTTCTAAAGAATGGTGAGGAAACCCAGCTAATTCTAATGCTCCATTTGGACCGGTTCCCCTTTTAGTTAAAACAATACCTAAAATCTGAGAAGTCTTGATCGCATCCTCACCAAATGTTTCATAAAAATCGCCAACTCTAAACAACAATAAGGCACCAGGATATTTCGTCTTAATGGTATTATATTGTTGCATTAACGGAGTTACTTTTTCTGTTGCTTTGGCCAAAATTTTATGCGATTACGTAAGCTGTAAATATACAATGTTGCATGGTAGTGATAAAGTTTTTGTGGAGAAATTAAAATATTGTGGAGAGGTTTATAGTTTACCGAATGATGTTTAGTAATTAGTTAAGCTATTAACTATTATTTCCGTAGCTTTGTCACTATAAAAACAATTTAACCCATCTCTCCTCTACAAGGATTTTATTTAGCTCGATTTTAGGATTTAACTAAATCAAAACCATAATTGGTTTTATAAAAGGCCCTTTTATTATCATTATTATGAACGCAAAAAATACTGCCTATGAAATCGGGCTCTTCTTATTCCAATTAAATAACTCAGCAAACGAAAGTGGTTTCAACACCAAAGAAACCTGGGAAATTAAAATAACTGACGAAGAAGAAATGAAAACAATTGTTAAAAATTTCAAACCAGCAGTTGCTAGTCAGATCCCTACAAAAATAATGGTCGAAGTATATAATGCGGTTAAAACAAAATTGAACCAGCCCGAAGACTTGGAAATAGCCAAATTAGATGATAAAAGTATTGCTAAATTGGGACTTAATTATATTGTAGCTTATAATCTAAACAGGCCGATAAGATAAACCTTCCAACTCTTCAATATATTTTAAAAATAAGGTTAATGCCTTTTTCTTGTCAGCGGTTAGTTCGAAATCAAGTTTATGAAGTAAATAATCTGCTAGATCAAAATTAGAAATAGCTGGAAGTTCCTCTAAAAGCTCTTTACGATGCGCTAAACCAAATTTTAGTGCATCGTTAAAATCGTTGATAAATGATAGCGGAATAGGTTTGTTTGCCACCCAAGCAGCATACACAAAAGGCAAACCTGTAAATCTCATCCACTCCTCACCCATATCATAAGCATAATTAAATGCTGCTTTTTGTTCAAAAGTACGGTCGCCAATTAACACTATAGCATCACATTGGGCTTCTTGATCTGTTATAAAAGTAACAGGTACTTTAAAATGGAATTTTAGTAATACTTCAGCTAATTTATTGGAGGTGCGTGATTGGGGGTCAAGCTTCACTGTTTTTATTTCAGCAATTGGAACATTTGATAAAATAAATACGGAATTAACAGCACCAACAGAACCGATGCAATAGTTACTAATTATATTTGCTTGATGAACAAAAGGAATTACAGCCACTGGAATTAAACCGATATCTACTTGGTTATTAATTAATTTTGCTGCACAATCTGAAGGAATATCTAAAGCTAAAGATAACTGATTTAAAATCTCAGATTTTTCAATTCCATATATAAAGGGCTTTGTATTGGTATAGGCAACAGCCGAAATTTTAATCTTGTTCAATGTATTTTTCTTTTAGTATTGAGACGCTGGAAATAGCATCCTGGCATTTATTTCAAATGTGCTGTATTATTAAATTCAAGCACTTCAAATCTATTTTCTGCGTAGCTTAACCTGTAAAGTGTTGTATTTTGATGTGGAAAATCACCCATTTCAGACATGGGCTTACCAAGCAAATGGCATAGCAATAAACGCATCGCTCTTCCATGCATGCAAACTAATACACAATTCGCATCTACGTTGTTTTTTATTGTTTCAACTGCTTTAGTTAAACGAAAGAGCACTTCATTCGGACTTTCACCGCCCTCAAATTTGGCTTCATAGTTACCACCTTGCCATTGTTCAACAATTTCCTTAAAAGCATGTCTTGCTTCCTCAGTATTAGGCTTACCTTCCCAGCTTCCCCAGGCTAACTCATCGAGGCCTTCCAGTTGTTCCCACGGTAAGTCCAGATCAATAAATTGCTGTACAGTCTGATGGGTTCGTTTAAGCTTTGAAGTATAGATATAATCGAATGGAATATCTTTATAAAAGGCAAAAAATGCGTTTGCTTGTTCTCTACCAGTCTCATTTAAGTCAGTATTTACACCTCTACCCTGTACAATTCCTAACCGATTTAATTCAGTTTCTCCATGACGGATAATATAAAGTTCTTTCATACTATCCTAGTTTATAACGGGTAATTTATAGTACTGTGGTTTAACTTCATTTTCAAAAATTACATCACTATAATCAGTAACCACATGATATAGGGTATCCCTTTCAATAGGTTTACGACCCACTTGTTTAATTAAATTTACCAATTCTTGAGTGCTCATCGCCGGATTTTGTTCCTCTGCTCCAGCCATTGAATAAATTTTGGTGGTATCATCTAAAGTTCCGTCAATGTCGTCAACTCCAAAGTTTAAGGACATTTGAGCTGTCTCTCTACTGATCATAGCCCAGTAAGCTTTAATATGGTCGAAATTATCCAAATAAATGCGGCTAATTGCATAGTTTCTTAGATCTTCAATAACCGAAACTTCCTCAACATGACTCATTTGATTGTGCTGATTTCTAAATTTCAACGGAATAAAAGTTTGAAAACCTCCAGTTTTATCTTGCAATTGGCGCAAGCGCTCCATGTGATCAATACGATGTTCAAATTTCTCTATATGTCCATATAACATCGTTGCATTTGAGCGCATTCCTAATTTATGCCATTCTTCATGTATTGCAAGCCATTGATCGGCCGTACATTTATCTTTTGCTATTTGTTCTCTAATTTCTGGTGCGAAAATTTCTGCTCCACCCCCTGGAATAGACTCCAAACCTGCTTCTTTCATTAGTCTCATTCCTGTAGCGTAATCTATTTTCGCTTTTTTAAAGATATAATGATATTCTACTGGAGTTAATGCTTTTACATGTAATTCGGGGCGATGATTTTTGATGGCACTAAATAACGAGCTGTAGAATTCAACGTCGTATTGGGGCAAAACGCCACCAACAATGTGAACTTCCGTTACAGGTTCATGATCATATTTTTTTACGATAGCCAGCATCTCCTCCATTGTAAGAGCCCAACCTTCATCCTTCTGCTTAATTAACCTCGAATAGGAGCAGAATTTACAGTCGTAAACACAAAGATTAGTGGGTTCTAAATGAAAGTTTCTATTAAAATAGGTACGATTTCCATGTTTGCTTTCTCTGATATAATTGGCCAGTATGCCTAAATACCCTAGTTCTGCATGTTCATATAAGTATACACCCTCATCAAAAGAAATCCGTTTACCATCTTTAACTTTTTGAGCTATCGTTAATAAAGGTTTCGGTAAGTTTGGGTTATTTAGAAGAATAGCTAATGATTGCACGTGGTTTTCCTTATTAATAAGGCAAAAGTACAATATTGCTGATACCGAACATCATTTTGTTGTAATTTTTAAAAGTCATTCGATGAAAAATATTCACCGAATGACAAATTCTTGATGTTATTTAGCTGTCTTAGTAAAGTTTAACACCACATAAGCCGAACCACTACCATATTCAATCGGTGATTTGATTACCATGCTGCTGTTATTTGCAGAGCTAAGCATTAAACGGTAACCGTCAGTAACGTTTTTAGGTTTTTCGCCTTCATTTATTTTTTTAAACTGAAATGTCTCGTCAGCAGTACTTACAGACCAAAAAATGTTTTGAACTTTGGATGTGCATGAGGTACTCGTAGGCAATTCATAGGTACCATTACCACTATTTGTCAGATTCCATGTACTACCAATAAAACATTTATATGAATTTTCTCCTAAGAACGATTTAACAGCTACTTCAGGGATATTTTCGAAAGTAATATTCGTTAAAATCCAATTCCCACTAACATCTCCCCGTTTAGCGGTTACGGTTCCTGCAGTTGATTTTGGAGAGCAGCTATCTAAAGTAATGAGTAAGCCAAGGGCTAAGCTGGCTATTAAGAATATTCTTTTCATGATTTTATAATTTAATTTTGTATTTGATTACATAAATCTTGCCAAAAATAATTTATTTGTCTTATTTATCGATTAAATTTGCTTTCATAATTCCTCACATATGAAACCTGAAACGAAAGCCATTCATTCTCTAAACAATCCGAAAGCATCCACAGGTGATGTAAACATGCCAATTAGTTTATCTACAACATTTTTTAGAGCAGAAGATGGAGGTTATCCTGGTGGTCATATGTATAGCAGAGTAAGCAATCCAAATCGATCTGCATTAGAAAGTGTTATTACAGCTTTGGAATTTGGCGCCGACACCTGTACATTTTCCTCAGGTAATACCGCTGGAATGGCTGTATTTCAAGCATTGGAACCCGGCAGTCACATCATTGCTCCCGATGATATGTATTGGGGCTTTAAAAAGCAATTGCAAAGTATGTTTAGCGCAACTTTAAGTTTCGATTTTATAGATCTAACTGTGATAGAAAACATCGACGCCTATATTAAGCCAGAAACAAAATTGATTTGGATTGAAACTCCGTCCAACCCACTATTAAAAATTAGTGATATTGAGGCAATCGCAAAGCTTTGTAAGCGAAATGATTTAATTCTTGCTTGCGATAGTACATTTGCCTCTCCTATATTACAAAATCCTTTAACTTTAGGTGCTGATATTGTAATGCACTCTACCACAAAATATATTGGCGGACATAGCGACGTTTTGGGTGGTTCGTTAACTAGTGCTACCATAAACCCCTTTTGGGAGAAGATTAGAAATGTGCAGCAAATTGGCGGAGCAGTTCCATCCCCATTTGATTGTTTTCTATTACTTAGAAGTATCAAAACTTTAGCATACCGCATAAAGGGACATTGTGAAAATGCAATGGAATTAGCTAAATATTTAGAAGAGCATCCAAAGATAGAATTTGTATACTATCCTGGTCTGGCAAGTCACCCACAGCACGATATAGCAAAAAAACAGATGAAAAACTTTGGAGGTATGCTTTCTATATTGGTAAAAGGCGGAGCTGATAGTGCTAGAAAAGTAGTAAATTCAGTACATCTTTTTGCACAAGCAACAAGTCTGGGTGGCGTAGAAAGTTTAATAGAACACAGAGCCTCTGTTGAAGGTCCTGATACGAAAACTCCACAGAATTTAATTCGGATTTCAGTTGGACTAGAACATATAGATGATTTAAAAGAAGACTTGAAGCTTGCATTAGCGCAAATTTAATTAATCCATAGCTTTTTTGATGTGTGAATCGTTAAAAAATATAACTCATTTTCAGTTAGTTAATGAATTATCAGAATATAATTTTGTAGATAAAAAATAATATCCATATCTTTGAAATATTATTTGGCGAAAGCTGAATATATAAAGTCAATTCCTTTTTATTGGTTTTGATTTATAAAGAAGTGGCGAGAGACAGGCTCTTTGACCCACTGGCAACCCTCCCAACCGGAGAAGGTGCCAATTCCTGACCAGATGACATGGTGTTATTTGGAAATATAAATTTAAAGGATATGAAAACTTTCAATTCAATTTCGCTAATTAGCGACCCTTCAAACTTAAGCGAAAAGCCAGTTTCTTTCAATGTAGCATACTAATGGTATGTGCCTTAGCATGTGCTAGCAGAAAAATCTTCCATTATTTCTTTACTAGGAAGGCCTTCGATCAGGCTGCATTGAATCACTTTAGCTATAGCTAAAACTTACAACATTTAACATTACAAACTACATGAGCACTATCTCAACATATAGACACCCTAAGCTTTTTAAATTAGAGAACGGAAAAAAGTTACGCAACCTTGAAATTGCGTATCAAACATTTGGCAAATTAAATGAAGCTAAAGATAATGTAATCTGGGCTTGCCATGCACTAACTGCAAATTCAGATGTATTAGATTGGTGGAAAGGATTATTTGGGAACAATGCGCTATTTAACCCTGAAGAACATTTCATTATTTGTGCAAATGTAATTGGTTCTAATTATGGAAGTTCAAATCCTTTAAGCGAAAACCCAGTAACGGGCCTACCCTATTATCTTTCTTTTCCAGAATTTACAATCAGAGATTTAGTAGCAGCTCATTATTTACTAGCGTCTCATTTAGGAATAAGCCAAATAAAGGTATTGATTGGGGGTTCATTGGGAGGACAACAGGCGCTTGAATGGTCCTTAGCAGGAACAATTCAAATTGAGAACTTAATCTTAGTTGCTACAAATGCAGTTCATTCACCATGGGGAATTGCCTTTAACGAAAGTCAACGTTTAGCTATTGCGACCGATCGAACTTTTTATGCAAACCAACCAGATGGTGGATTAAAAGGATTAAAAGTAGCTAGAAGTATTGCACTTCTCTCCTATCGTACGTATGAGGCATACTCAGCAACACAGTTAGAAAGCGTTAATGATAAAACAACAGGCTATAGAGCAGCTTCTTATCAAAATTACCAAGGAGAAAAATTATGTAAACGCTTTAACGCTTATAGTTACTGGTTTTTAACTAAAGCGATGGACAGCCATAATGCTGGCAGGGGCAGAAAAAGTATTACAGCTGCACTAAACACTGTAAAATCTAACACCTTGGTTATAGGGATAGAAAATGACGTACTCTTTCCTATCAGTGAACAAAAATTTTTAGCTGAAAATATTAATGACGCACAATTTGAAAGTATAAACTCTGCTTATGGTCATGATGGATTTCTAATTGAAACTGACCGCCTTACTAATATTATTGGAAATTTTTTAAAGGAAAGCGCCAACAAGAAAATAATAAAATTAAATAGAACAGCATAATAAACTTAAAGCAGGTAAATCAATTTTATCTGTGTAATAAAAAATAAAAATGAGTAAGAAACTTAAAATCGGATTATTTGGATTTGGTGTAGTGGGTCAAGGGCTGAACGATATTATTCGCAGTCAAAATCTAAACTTGGAAGTGGTTAAAATTGCCATCAAAAACGCTGATAAAAAACGGACTTTACCCGCATCCCTATTCACCACTTCACATGATGAAATTTTAGATAATCCAGAAATTAACACCATTGTAGAATTGATTGATGATGCGGATGCAGCTTTTAAAATTGTAAAAAAAGCATTAAGCAGTGGAAAAAATGTTGTGTCGGCCAATAAAAAAATGATTGCGATACATTTGGAAGAGCTGGTAAAATTGCAGGCCGAATATGGTACCTCATTACTATATGAAGGTGCAGTATGTGGAAGTATCCCAATCATTCGTAATTTAGAAGAATATTATGACAACGAGCTTCTACATGGCATAAGTGGTATTTTTAATGGGTCTTCAAACTACATTTTATCAAAAATATTTAATGAAGGTTTAGCCTACGAAACCGCATTGAAACAAGCACAAGATTTAGGTTTCGCCGAAACAGATCCGATTTTGGACGTGGGAGGTTACGACCCTAAATTTAAGTTAACTATTGCAACTGCACATGCATATGGCTTATTTATTAACCCCAATAATATCTTAAATGTTGGCATTCAAAATCTATCTGATAACGACATACAATATGCCAAAGAGAAGAATTATAAAATTAAACTAGTACCTACTGCTCGTAAAATTAGCACAAAGCAAGTAGTTACTTATGTCCTTCCAAAATTTGTGAAGGCAGATGATTTCCTATATAACGTTGAAAACGAATATAACGGAGTAACTGTTCAAGCGGCATTTGCAGATAAACAATTCTTTTTTGGCAAAGGCGCAGGTGGGCATCCAACCGGAGCGGCAGTATTGTCAGACATCGCAGCATTACGCTATGATTACCGATATGAGTACAAAAAATATAATCAGCAAAACGGATTAATCCATACGGACAAAGTAAACATTGAAGTTTATTTACGTTATGTACATGAATATACGGTAGAGAAATTACAAGTTGAAAATATTGTTGAACGTTTTTCTCGCAATGATTATAAATATGTAATTGGAAGTATTAGCTTAAAAAACCTAATCGCAAATAAGGATTTATTGGTTCAAAAAGATGTATTCATTGCTCAAACTGGAAAATTAAACTTTAGCGAAGAAGCTATAAAGGCTATAGCTGAAGAAGGCGTTTTATTAAATTAAAATCCAGACAAACTTACGAAGTTTCCTAATGCAGATTAGGTGAACTTCGTAAGTTCTTTATCGCCCCTTAAATCTCTCTATTTACATCCCATGCCTCAAGGTAGTCGGCTACCCTACGCACAAAGGAACCACCTAAGGCCCCATCCACTACACGATGATCGTATGAAAGTGACAAAAACATCATATGTCTGATGGCAATTACATCACCAAACTCAGTTTCTAATACTGCCGGTTTTTTCTTGATTGCTCCAACTGCCAGAATTGCTACCTGCGGCTGGTTGATAATTGGAGTACCCATTACGTTACCAAAAGAACCAACATTTGTTAGCGTGAACGTACCGTTTTGAGTTTCATCAGGTTTTAGTTTCGAGTTACGAGAGCGACTAGCAAGGTCATTTACCGCTTTAGTTAACCCAACTAAATTTAATTGATCTGCATTCTTTATCACAGGTACAATTAAATTTCCACTTGGCAAAGCCGCTGCCATACCGATATTAATGTCTTTCTTCTTAATAATTTGCGTACCATTTACGGTAACATTAATCATCGGAAAATCTTTTATCGCTTTACTTACCGCCTCAATAAAAATTGGAGTAAAAGTAATTTTCTCATTCTCTCGTTTTTCGAAGCTTCCTTTAACCTTATCGCGCCATTTCACCATATTGGTTACATCGGCCTCTACAAATGAGGTCACATGTGGAGAGGTGTGCTTGCTCATTACCATATGCTCGGCAATTAACTTACGCATCCTATCCATCTCTATAATCTCATCACTTCCTGAAACAGAAGTTGTTCGTTGTTCGTTGTTGGTTGTTGGTCTAGCTGTCTCTTCAATAGGCGAAGGTGAATCCATTACAATTTGGGTAACTTTGGTTGATGTACCCCCGTTCTTACTCTGAATATAGTTTAACAAATCATCTTTTGTTAAACGTCCCTCTGCTCCAGTTCCTTTAATTTGATCAAGTTCTGCAGTCGATATATTTTCTTGAGTAGCAATGCTTTTAACCAATGGCGAATAAAAGCGATCAGAACTTTTAAAATTTTGATTTTCAATTACCGGTTGCGCCAGCAACTCAACACCCGGCACATGTGAACTCTCTACAGCTAATTGAACACTGTCCGCTACCAATTGAGCGCTATCACCTCTTGGTTCTAAGCTGTCAGCCGAAGACTTGGAACTACCAACTGAATCTGTTTCAATTATTGCAATAACCATCCCTACTTGCACAACATCATCAATTTTAAATAACTGTTTTACCAACTTACCAGCTACTGGCGACGGCACTTCTGAATCTACCTTATCAGTAGCGATTTCTAAAACAGTATCATCCAATTGGATCATATCTCCAGGTTGTTTATTCCATTTGATAATCGTTGCCTCGGCAACACTTTCTCCCATTTTTGGTAACAGTAATTCGTATTGAGCCATTTTATTCTAAAGTTATATCAGGTAATTGGCTGCAAAATTACACCTTTTTCCGCATTTTATCTAGGAAAATAATCTATGCTTGCATAGAAGTTCATCTAAAAAGCACTAAACCTCTTGATTTATAAATTTCAATAAAAATGTAAATGCGGCAGTAGCCGATCTCTCTATGTTTAGAATTCTCTTCCCACCAAAATTAAACACTTTAGCATGCACTCCTTCTTTATTTGCAATAGCGATCCATACCGTCCCTACGGGTTTGCCCGGCATACCTCCATCTGGGCCAGCTATACCACTTACCGCGATTGCATAGTCCGTTTTAAAATGTAAAATTGCACCTTGTGCCATTTCTTTCACCGTTTGTTCGCTTACTGCACCGAATACATTAAGCGTTTCATGCTTTACACCCAGGACAGATTCCTTTAAATCGTAAGAATACACAACTGCGCCGCCTGCAAAAACTGCCGAAGATCCCGCATGTTGTGTAATTAAATGAGAAATATACCCTCCAGTACAGCTTTCTGCAGTTGATAAAGTTAAGCCCTTTGCTTTCATTTTATCCAGAATAGCTTTTTCAATAGTTACATCGTCAGCTATCACCACATAATTTGCAATCTTGTCAGCAATCTGTTTTGTGATTGTAGCAATTTCATTTTTCAATAACAACTCATCATTGCCCGAGCCACTTAACCTTAACCTAACCTGACCTAATTTCGGCAAATAAGCTAACTTTATATGTGCTGGAATACTGTCTTCAATATCGGCTATTTCTTGCGCAAGAAATGATTCACCAAGCCCAGCTGTTAAAATAGTTTGATGAACAATAAAAGGCAAATTAAAGGCTAATTTTATACGGGGAATAACTTCTTCTTCCATTAAATACATCATTTCGAAGGGCACACCAGGCATCGAAACAATAATTTTACCTTGGTGCTCAAACCACATACACGGGGCAGTACCATTGGCATTTTGTATTACTGTACATCCATCAGGCACCTCGGCTTGACGAATATTGGCTTCTATCATTGGCCTGTTTAACCTAGCAAAAATCGAGGTTATATGATCTAATGTAACCTTGTCTTGCTTTAAAGGCATATTAAAATATTTCGACAAAGTTAATTTGGTGATATCATCCTTTGTTGGGCCTAAACCACCTGTGATTAAAATAATATCTGCTCGTGTTTGAGCAGAATCCAATGCAGACACGATGTGCGCCGCATCATCGGATACTGAAGTAATTTGCTTTACGCTAAGGCCGATATTATTTAACTCTTTAGCCATCCAGGCTGAATTGGTATCTACAATTTGTCCGATCAGAATTTCGTCTCCGATAGTAATTATTTCTGCGAGCATAGTTATATATTAATACTTCGTATAATATCCTTTTCTCTTACTTAATTTTAAATCCTGCAATATGGCTTCTTTAACCTGTATGGTAACCGAATAGCTTGCATAAGTACCAAACGGAATCCAGCTTGCATTTAAATTCCAACAGTGCAGATCTCTATAAATTGAAAATGAGGTATGCGAGATATTTTTTGCTTTGAAATCCCAGCCAGATTGAAATTGAATCTTCCATTTTTGAGTTAAGCTAACATCTCCATTAAAATTCAACGTATTCGAAATATCTTTCGTTTGCTTCGAACTTAACATATTAGAATAATTGAAGCTATAAGAAAATGCAAAGTTCCAAGGCACATTAAAATCTACAAATGCATTCGGGTCTCTACTTATAGCCTCCAACTCAGCTATTTGTTCTGGAGTTCTACCCTGATTAGCAGTTTGGTTTTTTAACGCATCCATATTCTGATTACGCCTTTTTAATGCTTCAGGATTTAAACTATAGTCGAATGAAAAACTAAAATTCGTTAGCCTAGGTAATTTGCCTTGCGAAAACACATATTTATCTGATTCAACAAGCTGATATAGTCCAGTATTTGTGTTCAGAATATCTTCCACTAAATAGGGATTAAAAGTACCACTGAAATTAAAACCAAGTTTATCAGTAAACTGCGAACGCCCGCTAAATCCTATTGGAGAGAGTTTTTTTACAGGAGCAACAAAATTATATGTCCCAGAGAATGATAAGCCTTGTATAATTGGAATCTTCTTTTCACCCCCATTCGTAGTATCTTTTTTAGATTTAACCTTTAATTCTACATTATTATCAAGTGAAAAACTTAAGTTGGCTTGTTCCCCCGCCGATGGACCACCGAACTGTGAACCGTCAAAGATAGAATACAAAAGTGGCTTACCTCTATAGTCATATATCGGTTTCCCATCTATTAACTTACTACGACCAGGCCTGATATCATTTTCATAATAATGCAGCTCTTTATAATACCCGTATTTCTTTGCCGAAAAATCTGGCTTGTAAGAAAAACTAAAATTGGGGGTTATAATGTGGCTAATTCCTTTTATATTACCAAAATTCTTAAACTGTTTTCGCCCATAAATCTTGGTCGACATGCTCATTCCAATATTATACTCACCCGACCTTTTGAATCCATTTACAGTATCCAGCGCAATACTGTCAACTCCTAAGAACTTTCGTTGATTAATAGTTTGGAAATACCATTTCTCACTATAATTTGCATTTGCATTAAAGTTAAAGTAGTTTAATAAATTAAAGGCCATGTTGATAGGAATCGAGTGGCTTACCCCGTTCTTAAATCTCTTTAATCCCCCTTTATCAAATAAAAGATCTTCTTTGGTATTCACCGTGTTGCTTGCCTGCATACTATAACCAACGGCAATTTTCTGATACCACCGTTTAACGCCTACGCTATTTTTTGAGTCGAACGGATTTAAGGTCGACATATTTAAACTCACCTGTGGAAGTGTTAAACTTATTGTTTTAGCCTGTGTTTCTTGCGAGTGGCTTAAAGCCGCTGTTAGATTAAATCGGCCATCGCCAAATACTTTACCATAAGCTATACTGGAACTCATCGTATTTTGCGCAATTGCACCAATGTCATAACTTCCATTTGCCGCCGTTGTAGTATAATAACTTGAAGTACCTGCATTAACAGAGGCACTAAATGTTGTTCCGGGACGAGCATTTGCATTTTGCGAATGCTGCCAAGAAATATTAAAGTTTATTTGAGGTTTGTATTCAGGCGTACCTTCCAACCCATTTCTTGTGCTCGAAAAACTAAGATTTACCCCCCCATTGTACTTATATCTTTTCAAATATTGCGACATTAAACTCAAGTCATAGCTTCCATTGGTATATATATTGGTGAGCAATCTCCCATCAAAATAATCATTAAATGCCTTATAATATCCTCCACCATTAAGTGAAAAGCCTCTAGTTTGATCCTGGTTAGGTGTTGGGAGTATAAAACCTGACGCTTTTTTATTCGGCTTGGGGAAAAATCCGAAAGGTATGCCTAATGGCATTGGAATGTCCTCAATCTTTAAGTAAGCTGGCCCGGTAATAATCTGTCTTTCGGTAGCGATACCTCTCGTTATAAAAATTCCAAAATGAGGGTGCGGCAAATTACAGGTACTGAATACTTGGCCTTTAATATGTACTTCATTATCAGGTTGTACTTTAGCTTTTCCTCCCGAGAAAAAACCACCTTGTTGTGCCGTATATATACCATGGATAATACCAGTTTTAGCTATATTATCATAGTAGAGTGAATCGGCAATTGCATTTCCTTCCGCTCCACTTTTAAAAATAGGCCTACCAACGTATTTACCATTCTTATTCTTTACTCCACTTGCAAAAATAATCTCATTTTTCGAATCATACCTAATATAATCGGCTTGAAGTTCAAACCCGTCCGACGAAACTTTAGCATTTCCATATAAGTAAACCATACCTGTTTTCTTATTGGTAATAGTCGAATCATCAGCAGCATATTGGACTTTATCTGGTACCTCCTCCTTACTATTAGCCTTACGAGTTGTATCAGTTTTTTGGGTAGTTTGCTGAAAAGAAAAATAAGTAGCCGCTTTTAGCGTTTTACCAACTAATGTTAATAAAATAATAGCTAATATAAAAATGATGCCTTTTAAACGTTTCAATTTCGTGTGTGAATGTTATTTTTGTATTATTGTTTAACCCAAAACGTTCAAAATTAATGAAAAATATACCATTGGTTAGACCAAATGCAATTTTGATGTTATTTATTTGCATAATAACCATTTTATGCATTAATAATCAAGCACTTGCGCAAGAATATAAAATTAAAACAATTGTGATCGATGCCGGGCATGGCGGCAAAGATGGATCAACACGCGGAGAATACTCAACTGAAAAGGACGTTGCTTTAAAAACTGCTTTAAGACTTGGAAAAGTAATAGAAGAAAACATAAAGGATGTTAAGGTAATTTATACACGTACCACCGATGTTTTTATTCCCTTATATGAGCGAATTGCAATCGCCAATGAGGCAAAGGCAGATATTTTTATTTCTATCCATTGCAATGATATGCCTACCTATGCTAAAAAATATATTAGTGGTTACACGAGAAACAAAAAAGGCAAAAAAGTACCCATATATAAAACAACCTATTCAAAAAGCACTTCTACAAAAGGTACCGAAACATTTGTTTCGGGTATTGGCAGAGTAAATGAGCAAGATGAGGCTATTAAAAGAGAAAATGCTTCTATTTTTTTAGAAGATAATTACAAGGAAAATTATGACGGATTTAATCCTGATGATCCTGAAAGTGCCATTATTTTATCTTTGATGAAAAACACATTTAGGGCTCAAAGCTTAAAGTTAGCTAAACTAGTACAGGACGAATATGTGGATGTTGGTCGTGTAAACAGAGGTGTTCAGGAAAAAAGTTTAGCGGTTTTAGCCCGTGCAGGTATGCCCGCGATTTTAACTGAAATAGGTTTTATAAGCAACCCTGCTGAAGAAGATTATATGAATTCAGAAGAAGGTCAAAAAGAGATTACCAATTGTCTTTTAAAAGCAATACAAGCTTACAAGCATAGCGTAGAGATATAATTTTAAGGTAAATTATTGTAAATTCGCAGCAAACATCGATTAATGAAACAAAAAACGATTTTTCTATTTACGCTTATCTCCTTATTTTTCTTAAATAACAACGCGTCCCAAGCGCAAGATTACCGTATTAAAACTATTGTGATAGATGCTGGACATGGCGGTGTAAAACCTGGTGCCAAAGGAAAATACTCGTATGAAAAGAATGTAGCCTTAGAAGTTGCGTTAAAGTTGGGTAAGAAATTTGAACAAGAGCTTCCTAATATCAAAATTATCCAGATTCGTAAAACGGATGTTGACGTAGATTGGTATCGCAGAGCAGAGATAGCCAATGATGCAAAAGCAGATCTATTCATCTCCATTCATTGCAATTCAATGCCTAAAGGCAATCATACCACCAGAGGAACCGAGACTTTCGTTGGTGCTTATAGGCGCATCAATGAAATGGACGCTGGGCTAAAGGAAAATGAAGATATCATCAACGATAAAAACTACAAGAAAAAGGAAGAAGCTATTGTGACCGATCCAGAAGAATTGATCAAATTATCTATGTATAAATCTCTTTATAGAGCAAAAAGCCTATCTTTAGCGAAACTTGTTCAAAAAAATTATACAGAACTAAACAAAAGAGTAAACAGGGGTGTTAAGGAGCAAGGCTTGCTTGTCTTACAACGTGCAGCTATGCCATCAATATTGACAGAAATAGGTTTCATTTCTAATCCTGACGAAGAAGATTATATTAACTCCGATGAGGGCCAAGATGAAATAGTGGATGCCATTTTTAAAGCGATTTCGCAATATAAGAAGGAAATTGAGAATTAATTAATACAAAAGAAAACCTACATTAATGAAAATAAAGAACGAAACAAAAGTAGGCGTATTGGCAGCATTTGCTATCGCATTGTTAATTATCGGTTATAACTTCTTAAAGGGAAACTCTATCTTTTCGAGCGAAACTGTGTTATATGCTAAATATTCTCATGTTGATGGACTTGGCGTTTCAAAACCTGTACTTATTAATGGGTTTCAAATTGGTAGAGTAGATCAGTTAACCCTTCAACCAAATGGGACTATTGTTGCAACTTTAAAGATAAAAGGCAAATATGATATTCCTAAAAACACCATTGCAAGGTTAGAGAGCACAGATTTATTAGGTGGAAAAGCTATCGTTATGAATCTTGGCAATGATAGAAATTATGCCAAGGATGGTGATACCCTAAATGCCAATGTAGAAAAGGGCCTAATGGAAACGGTTCAACCAGTGCAAAAAAAAGCAGAGCAGATTATCACAAAAATGGATTCAATATTAACCAGTGTGAATTCAATTCTTAATCCAAATTTCCAAAAGAATGTTGATAAGAGTTTTAGCAGTATTGCCTCAACACTAGGTGCTTTAGAAGCAACATCAAAAAAAGTTGACGCGCTAGTAGGATCAGAAAGCTCAAAATTATCAGGTATCCTTTCAAATGTTGAGCAAATCACTGTTAATTTTAAAAATAATGGCGCTAAAATAGATGCTATTCTAACTAATTTAAATGCAGTTACAGATAAAGCTGCTGCTTTAAACTTTAAGCAAACTATTGATAATGCTAATAAAGCAATTGCAGATTTGCAGGGAATGGTTGCAGATTTAAAGGCAGGAAAAGGTTCATTAGGAAAATTACTTAATGATGAAGAAATGTATAAAAACCTGACGAACGCCTCTAAAAATCTCGATAATTTGATGATCGATCTAAAAGCCAATCCTAAACGTTATGTTCACTTCTCTGTATTTGGCGGTGGAAATAAAAAAGGAGACAATTAAATTCCTTATAAGGATAAATGAGTAAGCAATTGAAGATAGATACCTTGAAGTTTTTTAGCTAAATTAGACCTGGTAAGTAATTCCTTCTAAGGCAAGTTCAGTTGCCTCAAATATAGCCTTTGCTTCGTCTAAAATAGGCCCTAAGGTTTTATATCTTGAGGAGAAATGGCCTATGATTAATTTCTTAGCCTGAACCAAATTCGCAACTTCAGCTGCTTGTAGCGCCGTAGTATGATGTGTTTCTTTAGCACGCTCTATCATTTCGTGTAAAAATGTTGCTTCATGATAAAGCGTGTCGCAATTCCGAATGCTATCAAAGTAACTTTCATCCATTAGGGTATCTGAACAATAAGCATAGCTTCTCGGTGTAGCTGAATCAGTCGTGTAATCAATATTCAAAAATACATCGCCGTTTGGCAGCGTTAAATCTAAGCCCCTTTTTAACATAGGATAATATTCGATCGGCACATTTGCTGCCTCTAACTTCTCTACAACAAGTCTTCGTAGTCGTTTTTTTTCAGTAAACTTAAATCCAGTACAAGGAATCCGATGATTAAGAATGACAGTTTGAATTACAACATCTGAGTTCTCGAAAATAATCTCAGATTCATCTGGATTGATAAAATGATAAATCAATTCATATCTGAGATGTGTATCTGAATGTTTAAATTGTAGATCCAAGATCTCCTTTAAAGCAAAAGGAGCAAAAATATGAATAGGTTTAATTCTCCCGTTCAAATGCATACTAGAAAGTAAACCAATCAAGCCGAAGTAATGGTCGCCATGAAGATGACTAATCAATACAAAATCTATTTTGGATGCCTTTAGTCCAAATTTAATAAGCTGTTGTTGTGTACCCTCACCACAATCAATCAAATAAAATTTTTCGTTGCAATTAAGTAATTGAGCTGTGGGATTTCTGTTGTAAACCGGAGTAGCAGAGCTGCTACCTAAAATGGTTACCTCAAAAGTCATTTTACCCCTTATCTACGCTTCCACGCAATTCTTTTTCTATTTCTTCCATAAAAATTAGATCTGTTGCTTCATCTAATTTGTTAACAAAAGTTACAGCTTGATGGATATTAGATATTTTAACCAGATTAGCAATTGCCGCTCCAACTCCCGTTACTACAAAAACGCCTCCAGCACTTTTGCAAAGCCTATCTCCTACTAATAAACAACTTAAATCTTGTGAATCAGTACACTCTTTAACCTTTGAAAGGTCTAAAACAATATTGCGATAACCTTCAGTATTTAATAAGATAAATTCGGATTTTAATGCAGGTGTATTGTCATTAGTGAATCTAGGTTCATCTAATTTTAAAACAACATATTTTTCGTGTTTATCTGTCGAGAATTTCATGGTTGGTTTTTATTAAAGTATTTAACGAAAGTAACGATTATTATTAGGATAATAAATCATTAATCGCATTTTTCACATTTTCTTCTATTCGGTTAGCGATGCTTGATGACGGGTTTTTAACAAAGACTTCTCCTGTGATCTGCTCATATAGCTCTATGTATCTATCAGAAATCGACTCAACAATTTCGGTTGTCATTTCAGGAACTACTTGACCATCTTTACCTTGAAAATTATTCTCAATTAACCATTTTCTTACAAACTCTTTCGATAATTGCTTTTGAGGCTCATTGTTATCTTGTCTTTCTTCGTATCCATCAGCGTAAAAATAACGTGAAGAATCCGGTGTATGAATTTCATCGATTAAATAAATAACATCACCTACTTTACCGAATTCGTACTTTGTATCAACTAAAATTAAGCCTCTTTCTGCTGCCATGGCTGTACCACGCTCATATAAGGCATGAGTAAATGCTTCTAGTTTTTCGTAATCCACTAAGGAAACAATCCCACGAGAAAGGATTTCTTCTTTAGCAATATCTTCATCATGACCAACGGATGCTTTGGTTGTTGGTGTAATAATAGGTTTTGGCAACTTATCATTCTCCTTTAGCCCGTCTGGTAAACTCACCCCACAAACAGTTCTTTTGCCTGCACTGTATTCTCTCCAAGCATGGCCAGCTAAATATCCCCTAATCACCATTTCAACTTTAAAAGGTTCGCAAATTCTGCCGATAGTAACCATTTCATCAGGTACCGCCAGTACCCAATTTGGTACGATATCCTGTGTTGCGGCTAAAAATTTAGCAGCAATTTGATTTAAGACTTGCCCTTTAAAAGGAATTGCTTCAGGTAAAACAACATCAAATGCCGAAATCCTATCCGTAACTACCATTGCCATTAACTGGTTATCAATAGTATATACGTCTCTTACTTTACCCTTATAAAAATTGGACTGTTTTGGAAAACTAAAATGAGTTTCTTTAATTGCTTTCATTGGATGCGAAAATACGATTTTTAAATAGGATAGTCAATAGCTATAACTATTGGATATCTCCATACGCCTTCAGAATTGCCTTTACCAATTTATGCCTAACAACATCCTCTCCTGTTAAATAAATGATATCAATGCCCTTAATCTCTTCCAAAATACGAAGCGCATTATGTAATCCAGATTGTGCTTTCTTTGGTAAATCTATTTGGGTAACATCACCAGTTACGATAAATTTAGCCGTTGGCCCCATCCTAGTGAGAAACATTTTTAATTGCAAATCGGTAGAGTTTTGGGCTTCATCCAAAATAACAAAACAATTATCTAAGGTACGGCCTCGCATAAAAGCCAGTGGTGCAATTTCGATAGTTCTATTTTCTAGATAAAGTTTTAGCTTTTCTGGCGGTATCATATCATCCAAGGCGTCATAAAGGGGACGTAAATAAGGATCAACCTTTTCTTTTAAATCACCTGGTAAAAACCCTAGACTTTCACCTGCTTCAACGGCAGGCCTAGTTAAAATAATTCGCTTTATCTCTTTATTTTTAAGTGCTCTTACAGCTAATGCCACAGCAGTATAAGTTTTACCAGTTCCTGCAGGTCCGATAGCGAATAGCACATCATTCTTGCTTATACTATCAACCATTTTACGCTGATTTGCTGTACGAGCTTTAATCATTAATCCATGATTACCAAAAACAATTACTTCACCATTATTTACGGCTGCAGGAATCTCGTCAACTTTCACCGAAGACTTTTTAGCTCCTAAAATTGCATCTACGTCATTATGCGATAATGTTCTATATTTTTCGAGGTGAGCCACCAATTGCTCAAATTTTTGCTCAAAAGCCTTTAACTCAGCCTCATCGCCCAACGCTTTCACGTCATTTCCTCTTGCTACGATCTTTAATTTTGGGAAAGCACTTTTAATTAATTCATAGTGCTCATTATTTGCGCCCCAAAATTGGACCTGGTCTGTTGTTTCTAATGTTAGCTTTAGTTCGTTCAAAATATTGTATTTTAAATAGAAGTGTATATTTTGATTTAAAAATTGAATATTTGTAGGCGGAATGCCTATAGGCAAGAATAAGCATAAATATTGAATTTTTAATGGCAATTATTACATTAACAACAGATTTAGGGTCAAAAGATTTTTATCAGGCTGCATTGAAAGGGAGTATCCTGAGCATCTTACCCACGGCTAATATTGTTGATGTTACCCACGAAGTTCCATCTTTCAATATCTCTTATGCAGCATTTGTGTTAAAAAACGTATATCCTTACTTTCCAAAAAACACCGTGCACCTTATTGGGATAGATTCTGTGTTTAGTGAACATACGAAATATGTTGCCTTAAGATATAAAGATCATTTTTTTGTCGGCGCCGACAATGGAATTTTCTCTTTGCTATTTGATGAAAAACCCGATGAGATTGTAGAACTAAATATCATGCAAGATCTAAAATACTTGCACTTCCCTTTGGTTGACATCTTTGTAAAAGCTGCAACTACCTTAGCTAAAGGTGGCAAATTGAAAGAGGTAGGGATAACTACATCAGAAATTGAGGAACGAACACTCTTACACCCAGTAATAGAAAGAGATATTATTAGGGGCAGCGTAATTTACATCGATACGTTTTGCAATGTTATAACTAATATTACCAAAGATCTTTTCACTAAAATTCAACGCAATCGAGATTTCACCTTATACTTTCGTAAGAGCGAAACTATTAATCAGCTAAGTTGGCATTACAACGAAGTACAAGAAGGTGAAAAATTATGCTTATTTGGGATTAGCAACCATCTTGAAATTGCTATCAATAAAGGAAAAGCAAGTGGTTTACTTGGCCTGCACTTAAATGATATCATTAGAGTTGAATTTCATCCCTAAATTTTTTCATGATGTACAAAGACATTTTTTATTTAATCAGCCTATTTACTGCCCTAACATTAAATCTAAGCGCTCAGGATACCTCCGCATACGAACTACAGCGTACTAAAATAAACGCGCTATTAGCCGAAAGAAGTGAAAAATTCGGTCAATACGATCAAAGTTTAAACACAAGAACTGGGATATTTGGTTTTCAAACCAAACGTGACATTAAAAATTCAAACGAAATTTTACGGCAAATTGCGCTGAATGATAATGCTATTTTTAAGGAATTAAAGATTTTACTTGATTACAAAGATCTTCAAATGCAAGAAGTTAAAACGATTGCAACAACGAGCGATGACCGACTTGCAAACTACAGACATACGATCAAAGAACTTCAAGACCAAAATGAAAAATTAAACAAAGAGCTCGAAAAGATCAAAAAAGGGAAAGACTTAACAATGATCCTTCTTATACTTTTTGTTGTAGTGAATGGTTTTTTGGTTTACCTGGTAATGAAAAATAAACGCCGCTATGAAAAAAGCACTTTTTAAATTACTTGTGAAACTTAACAAAGTCTGCCTACCCAGTTATTATCAAAAAGACCCATTAAAATTAACCCATTTTCAAAAAGCAATCTTAGCTTTTAGGTATTGGGTATTAATTAATGCCTTAGATTAAAGTTACATTAATCGATTAGTGAGCATTCCTACCAAAAATTTTGGTTCCACCCAGGTTGATTTCGGAGGCATTACTCCATCTTTATCAGCCACATTAATAAGTTGCTGAACAGAAGTCGGAAATAATGTGAAAGCTATAGCATAGTTACCATTATCAACTTGGTCCTGTAAATCTTCAACTGGTGTTTTCCCTCCTTCAAAAGTGATCCGTGCATCCGTTCTTGGATCTTCAATTTTTAAAATTGGTTTTAAAATATAGTCATGTAAAATACTAACATCTAACACCGAAATGGGATCTTTCGGATCAAAAATAGTCTCTTTTGCTGTTAATTTATACCAGCATTTTGATAAGTACATACCAAATTCGTGCATTACCAAAGATTTGATAGGGCCTTCTACTTTTTCAATAAGAAAGCATTGAGCAACTTTGGCTAAAAATTCGGCCGTACTGAAACCATTTAAATCTTTAACCAGCCTGTTAAATTCCAATACCTTTACTTGGGCAGTAGAAAAATATGCGGTAGAAAAATAATTGAATGAGGAATCTTCATCCTGAACAGCTAGTGTGCGCTGATGTTTCGCCATTTTCGCCATAGAGGCAATCCTATGATGTCCATCTGCAATATAAACGTTAGGAATTTCTGCAAATGCGGATACAAGGGTATTCAAATCTTCCAGATCATCAATTACCCAAAGCTGATGTCGCGATCCGTCTTCATATTTAAAATCAATTTCAGGGGTGTTTTTTTGGTAGTTATAAATTAGGCTATCAATGCGTTCATCGGGAAAATAGGTAATTAAAACCGGATTTGCATCCAAACCTGTCTGTTGCAAATACTCAGAAAGCAACTTTTCTCTTCGCTCAACAGTTAATTCATGTTTTTTAATATTGCCTTCTAAGTAATCATTGATATGAGTAAGCGCCCAAATCCCATTTTGAGTGAGCCCGTCTGCTATTACTCGATAAATATAAATAGAAGGCTTGTCTTCTTGCCTTAACACTTCATTGTCCAAAAAATATTCAAAGTTTTCGTTTATTTTTTTATAGACCAACTCCTGTCTTGAGCCTCTCAAATAAGGATTATCAAGCTCTGGATTTATGAGATGCAAAAAACTATATGGGTTTTCGGAAGCCATTAGCCGAGCCTGACCAAGGCTATAATGTTCAAGTGGTCTCGTTACTACGCGATTTTGCAAATGCATAGCAGGTTTTAAGGCATAAAATGGCTTTATCCTTGGCATAAGAAGTTTATATTTGGTTATAGCATAAACACTTGGAGTAGTGAACTCTTAAAGCCCACTACTCCAAGTGTTATGTTTATTCTTTACGCTTTAAAATGCGCAATAATTAAGTTTGCTAATTCAGCTCCAACACGTTCTTGAGCTTCATTAGTTGATGCACCAATATGCGGAGTTAGTGAGATTTTAGGATGATTTAGAAGACCTTCCAAAGGAGTTGGTTCATTGTCAAAAACATCCAAGCCAGCGAAAGAAACTTTTCCAGAATCTAATGCCTCTATTAACGCTTGTTCATCTATTGTACCACCTCTTGAGCAATTTACAATACCAACACCAGGTTTCATTGCCGCGAATTCTTCAGCTCCCAAAATTGGCTTATCTGCAAATGGGGTATGAAGCGAAATAAAATCACTGTTAGCTATTACATCAGCTAAGGCTACCGTTTCCACTGGAATATCAACCTTTATGCCACCTTGTAGATTTAAGGTAATATTGCCTTTAAATGGATAAAGGTCATAAGCTAATACATTCATCCCTAAACCTAATGCAACAGTAGCGGTTTCTCTCCCTATCCTTCCAAACCCAATAATACCGATTGTTTTACCACGCAATTCAATTCCTTTTGCATAAGCTTTTTTTAAATCGTTAAATTTAGTTCCTCCTACTAAAGGCATTTTTCTGTTGCTATCATGTAAAAATCGAACGCCTGTAAAAAGGTGAGCGAAAACCAATTCAGCAACAGATAAAGATGAAGCAGCAGGTGTATTTACTACAGCAAGACCTTTACTTCTTGCATATTCAACATCAATATTATCCATTCCTACCCCACCTCTTCCAATTAACTTAATATTCGGGCAAGCATCAATTAGTTCCTTTCTAATCTTTGTTGCGCTCCGTACAGTAATTCCGTCATAGTTCAATAAAGCCGAAGCCAGTTGATCTTGTGGAATTGTTTGTGTATCTACAATAAAACCAGCTTCTTCAAGCAGCTTTTTCCCCATTGGGTCTATGCCATCATTGGCGAGTATCTTGATCATAAATATTTATGTTTTACTTACTATTATAATTCTATTTGTTCCCTTTATGCTTTTCTTCAAAAGTTTGCATTAAATCTATTAACGCATGTACACTAGTAATAGGAAGAGCGTTATACATCGACGCTCTAAAGCCACCAACACTTCTATGGCCCTTTAACCCTTCGAAACCATTCTCATCCGCGAATTTTGCAAACTGTTTCTCTAGCTCTGGATTCTCCATTACAAAGCAAACATTCATTCTTGAACGATCTTCAACTGCACAAGTTCCTTTAAATAGCGTATTTCTATCAATTTCGGTATATAATGCTTGGGCCTTTGCCTTATTTTCCTTTTCAATTTCGGCAACACCTCCTTTAGACTTTAACCAATTCAAATTGAGCATCGCAACATATATTGAAAATACTGGGGGAGTGTTATACATAGATCCACCATCAATATGAACTTTGTAATCCAACATTGAAGGGATTCCTCTTCCCGTTTTCCCTAAGATTTCATCTTTTACAATGACAATAGTTAATCCGGCTGGTCCGATATTCTTTTGTGCACCAGCATAGATTAAATCATATTTCGAAACATCTATTTCCCTGCTCATGATATCTGATGACATATCGCAAACTATTGGAACTTTGGTTACAGGCAAGGTAAAAAGCTCTGTTCCATAAATGGTATTGTTTGAAGTACAATGAAAATAGGCACTGTCTTCAGGTATAACATAATCCTTTGGTATAAACGTATAATTAGAATCTTTAGATGAAGCAACAATATTAGCTTTACCGAAAAACTTAACTTCTTTAATTGCCTTATTTGCCCAAACTCCAGTTTCAAGATACGCAGCTGTTTTTCCTTCAGGCAACAAATTCATTGGTACCATTGCAAACTGTAAACTAGCACCTCCTTGTAAAAATAAAACAGAATATCCAGTGGGTACGTTTAGCAGTTCTTTTACCAATTTTGTCGCTTCTTCAACCACACCTTCAAACTCAGGTGTACGATGTGAAATTTCTAAAATTGATAATCCATCTTTAAAATCCAAAACAGCTCTAGAAGCTTGTTTAAACACCTCTTGAGGTAAAATACAGGGACCTGCACCAAAATTATGTCTCATTTTTATTTAAATTTATATAGGCGTAAATGTAACAGTTTTGTGTCAAATTATTGATGATTTTTAAACTTTAAAATCAATTTAAAATTTAATTGCCGACCAGTTAAATAATTAGGAATGGCATATTGAACATTATCCACATCTTTTAACCAAAGATATGAGACAGTATTGTTAATATCGAGCAAATTAAATACTTCAAAATAAGCAATAAACGAAGTAAAATAACGATTCAAAAATTTGGGTTTCTGTAAACTATTGTCATCTAAAAAGTCTTTAGAAAAACCAATATCAACTCTTTTATAGGCAGGAATATTAAAATTGTCGGTGTACCGCTCACTTAATGGAGCACCTATTGGTAATTTCGATCCATAAAGCATCGTTAAATGAACTTTATAACTATCACCTTTTAACAACCTGTCTTGAAAAAACACAGAGAAATTAACGCGTTGATCTGTTGGTCGCTTCAAATAACCAGGATGGAAAACTTTAAACGTCCCTGACTGATCTTTTTTAAGGCAGGAATCATCTTTAATATCTTGATCGGCAGTCATAAGTGAAAGTCTAAAATAGGAAACCAAATCTTTCACAAACTCACCACCAATATTAAAATCAGCGCCATAAGTATGTCCTTTTGCAATTTGCGTTGATAAATATTTAATTCTCACATTATCAAAAATATAAGGTATCAATCTATCAGCATATTTAAAATAAGCTTCTGTGCTAAATTTTAAGCGTGTACCCAATCCATCAAATGCATAATCCAATCCTGCCGAAAAATTATACGAACGTTGTGCTTTTTGTTTAAGATTCAGCGTTCCATCATAAGCCCTTATGCTTCTATAACTTGGTGCCTGTTGATAAATTCCAGCCGAAAGCCGGATAATTTTATCATTACTAGGTGGTCGATAAGCCAACAACAATCTCGGACTTAACAATAATTGCGCTGTTAACATACTATAATTACCTCTAACACCGAGTTGTAAATCAGTATTATTCGACAAGCTATAACTATCTTGAACAAAGGCCGTATAGGTATTGATCTTAAGAAAATTAGACTTTGAAATTGTTTGTTCCAAATAAAATTTTTTGGCATTATTCGGTAAAATATAGCCAGCAGAATCAATTAAATGATACTCATTGAGGTTATCCGCAAACTTATTCAATTCAGCTCTTACTCCCCAGGAAAATACATGATTACCAAAATTCTGTTCTGTTTTTATTTCAGAACTCAATGCCTGAGAATTCAAGCTGTTCCTCGCATAGTTTAAATAAGTTCCTATACCCCGATTTGTGCTTATTGCTTTAAATCCAACTTTAGTAAAATCAGTTTGAAGTTCATCAAATAAGTACCTTCCTTCAATATCAAAGCGTTCCCGTTCTCGGGTATTAAAATAACTATTAATCCACTTGATCACCAAATTGGGCTTCGGACTAAAAGTTGCCGTTATTGCTCCTCCAGCTGTTCGATAATCATCTATCTCCTGTCCATTATAAGCGACTTTTAGACGTAATTGAGTTTCCAATGTTCCAAATAATGTCTCTCTATCTTCTGGGATTAAATTGAACTGCCCAGCATTAAAATTCCCTAATAAGCCTAGGTTGAATTTCTCAGAGAAATTATATTGATATAATAATTGTGCATCTCCATAATTAGGTCTATAATTCCCTCTACTATCTTGCGTATTCAACAAACTGGCATTGTTCTTATAGCGCAACCCGACTAGTAAAAAATCCTTACTAGCTATCCTCTTAATAGCCAATGATGCACCTAAAAGTCCTACATTAAGGCCCAAGTGGTTACTATCTGGTCTGTCGTACTTAGCATCTAGAACTGATGATAATTTATCACCATACCTTGCTTCGAAGCCTCCTGCAGAAAACTTTGCCCGTGTAACCAAGTCACCATTGATAAAACTTAATCCCTCTTGCTGTCCATTTCTAATTAATATGGGCTTACTAATTTCAACGTCGTTCACATAGGTTAGATTTTCATCAAAATTCCCACCCCTAACACTGTATTGAGAACTGAGTTCGTTATTTGTCGAAACTCCAGGTAATGTTTTAATGATAGTTTCAAAATTGCCCGACGCAGAAGGCAATGATGATAGATCGGATATATTAATGACGCTCGAATTACTAAGTTGGTTTTGCTTGTTGGTAATAGTTACCTGCTCTAATTCATTTACATTGGGCGAGAGCGTTACGTTCCTGGTAATTCTACCTGCTACTTTTTCATTTACCTTAATCAGCATTGGCTGATAACCTAAGAGATTGTATTTTAAGGTAAAAGAAGTTGTTCTTGAATAAATAACATATGCGCCATTTTGATCTGTAAGTATGGATTCACGTTGGCCCAATACAGTAATAGTTACTTGTTGTAGTGGTTTTTCATCTAAGCCAAATACCGTTCCTGACACTTTTACCACTGGCTGCGCATTTACAATTGTAAAGCCCACCAGCATAGTAAAAATTAACAGGCAGAATTTGAGCATGCAACAAACTAAATTTGATGAGAATCGATTGGTAAATTTTTCAGCTCCGCTATCATTCCCTTAGGGTCTGGAGCTGCAAAAACCGCATTTCCAGCAACTAAGGCATTTGCTCCAGCACTAATTAATTGGTCCTTATTGGCAATGCTTACACCACCATCAACTTCGATGATTAAACTTGGATTAACTTGTAAAGCAAGGTGCTTCAATTCAGCAATTTTATGCAATGATTGAGGAATAAATTTCTGCCCCCCGAAACCAGGATTCACAGACATAATCAAAACTAGATCAAGATCTGCTAAAATATCCTTAAGCAAACTAACTGGTGTATGTGGATTTAGCGCTACTCCGGCTTTACATCCATAAGATTTAATTAACTGAATTGTTCGGTGAAGGTGTACACAGGCCTCATAATGAACCGTAATAATCGAAGCACCAGCCTTAGCAAAATCTTCAATGTACTTATCAGGGTTAACAATCATTAAATGCACATCCAGCGGTTTTTTGGCATATTTTTTAACCGCGTTCAATACTGGAAAGCCAAAAGAAATATTAGGTACAAATACACCATCCATTACATCAATATGAAACCAATCTGCTTCACTTTGATTAATCATTTCACTATCTCGTTGTAAATTTCCAAAATCAGCAGCAAGAATAGACGGGGCAATGATGTGTTCCATAAGGTTTGTTTTTACGATTAACGTCATTGCGAGGTACGAAGCAATCTTGAAGGTAAAGCAGGAAAGAGACTGCTTCGTACCTCGCAGTGACGAATAATGAGATATTGCAAGTTACAAAAGAAGTCCGAAAGTTTTTAGCCCTAAAACCGGAAAGTTTTGTGCGCATAGCTTAAACTAGATATGCATAGCTTAAACTAAATATAAAAACCCTTCCAATTTCTTGAAAGGGTCTTTATATATTTATTTAACATTTAACTTGGTTAATTACCAAACAAAATTGCTAACTGATTATGCTTGTGGAGCAGTCGGTTTTTCCGGTCTTGGCAATAAAACTTTACGTGAAAGTTTCATTTTACCTTGTTTATCTACATCCAATAATTTCACTTCTAATTTATCACCTTCTTTCAACACACCATCCATAGTTTCTAAACGCTCCCATGAAATTTCTGAAATGTGCAATAAACCATCTTTACCCGGCATGATTTCTACGAAAGCACCAAATGGCATAATTGATTTCACTTTACCTTGATAAACCGCACCGATTTCTGGTTTTGCAGCGATCGCATTAATACGTGCTACAGCAGCATCGATTGCAGCTTTGTTATCGGCAAAAATTTCAACAATACCTTTGTTACCAACTTCTTCAATAGAGATCGAAGCGCCAGTTTCACGTTGCATTTCTTGAATAATTTTACCACCTGGGCCTATTACTGCACCAATAAATTCTTTATCAATACTTAAAGAAACGATACGTGGTGCATGTGGTTTGTAATCTTCATTTGGTGAAGCAATCGTTTTCTTCATTTCGCCTAAAATGTGTAAACGACCTTCTTTAGCTTGTAATAAAGCTTTAGTTAATACTTCGTATGATAAACCATTGATTTTTAAGTCCATCTGACAAGCTACGATACCACTTTCAGTTCCTGTAACTTTAAAATCCATGTCACCTAAATGATCTTCATCTCCTAAAATATCAGAAAGAATTGCATACTTACCAGTTTTTTCATCTGTGATTAAACCCATTGCAATTCCTGAAACAGGTGCTTTGATTTTAATACCTGCATCCATTAATGCCAATGTACCAGCACAAACAGTTGCCATAGACGATGAACCATTTGATTCTAAAATATCAGAAACAATACGGATTGTATAAGGATTTTCTTCACCTTGTGGCAATACTTTTTTCAAAGAACGTTGCGCTAAAGCACCGTGACCAATTTCTCTACGTCCAGCGCCTCTGTTAGGTCTAACCTCTCCGGTTGAGAAACCAGGGAAATTATAGTGTAACAAGAATTTATTGTAACCATTGATAAAAGCACCATCAATCATTTGCTCATCATCTTTACTTCCTAAAGTAACTGAAGTTAAAGATTGAGTTTCACCACGCGTAAATACTGCCGAACCGTGAGCTGCAGGTAAATACCCTACTTCACTCCAAATCGGGCGAATTTGAGTAGTTGAACGACCGTCCAAACGAATTCCTTCATCTAACAATAGATTTCTAATTGCATCATACTGTACATCATGGTAATAATGTTTAGCCATTGCTTTAGTTAAATCTGCAGTATCTTCTGGCATTGCTTCAAAAAACTCATTAATGATAGCCGTGAAAGCAACTTTACGCTCATCTTTATTAGAACCAGATTTAGCTACAGCATATACTTTATCATAAGTATCTGCATAAACCTTAGCTTTTAAATCAGCATCGTGATCTTCGTGGCTATATTCACGTTTTACAGTTTTGCCAGTAGCTTCGGTTAACTCTACTTGAATTGCACATTGAACTTTAATCGCATCATGCGCAAATTTCAAGGCTTCAACCATCTCATCCTCTTGAATTTCATCACACTCACCTTCCACCATTCCTATATCATTTGCAGAACCAGCAACCATAAATTCTAAAGTTGCACGCTCTAGGTCACTTGCTAATGGATTGATAACTAATTTTCCATCAATTTTCGCAACACGAACTTCTGAAATTGGACCGTTAAAAGGAATATCTGAAACTGATAAAGCTGCAGAAGCCGCTAAACCAGCTAAACAATCTGGCATTATATTTTTGTCAGCCGAGATTAAGGAAATCATTACCTGTGTATCAGCGTGATAATCTGACGGGAACATAGGGCGTAAAGCCCTATCAACCAAACGAGAAATTAACACTTCATAGTCAGATAATCTTGCCTCACGACGCAAAAATCCACCTGGAATGCGACCAGCAGCCGCATATTTCTCTTGATAATCTACCGATAAAGGTAAAAAATCGGTACCTGGTTTAGCACCTACTGTAGATACAACAGTTGCTAACAACATCGTATCTCCCATTTTAACTACTACAGATCCATCGGCTTGTTTAGCTAATTTGCCTGTTTCAATTTCTACAATTCTTCCATCGCCCAAATCGAACGATTTTTTTATTACATTCATTTACAAATTGTTGTGGCCTATTTTTCCTCTTTTTAATAGACCTTGTTTATATTTTATTTTTGAGTATTAAATTAAAAAAGCCACTCTAAAAGAATGGCTTTTAATGATAAAAGCTTTTTATTTAATGATATCTCTTAGCTGTAAAGCTTTGATGATAGCACGATAGCGAGCAATATCTTTTTTAAATAGATACGCCAAAATACCGCGACGTTTACCTACTAATTTTTGAAGTGATAACTGTGTAGAGAAATCTTTACGATTTTTCTTTAAGTGTTCTGTTAAGTGCGCAATACGGTATGTAAATAACGCTACTTGACCTTCTGCAGAACCAGTGTTGGTT